>Ga0182741_1000049_pt1 | contig 196640 bp, 231 predicted proteins | sample eDN5th37CBELigOP_FD_128874 | JGI IMG/M metagenome (GOLD analysis project Ga0182741, IMG submission 128874) | Enriched Organic Plus compost microbial communities from Emeryville, California, USA - eDNA 5th pass 37_C BE-Lig OP (version 2) (version 2) ...
CCGAGACCGAACCACGCGGCGTGGCCGAAACTCACGAGGCCCGTATAGCCGACGAGCAGGTTCAGGCCGAGCACCGCGATGCACAGCGTGACGATGGCGGTCGCCGCCGTCATCGTCAGGCCGAGGAGGGGAAGGGCAACCGGCAGCAAGGCGAGAACGCCGGCAGCGACGACGAGGGTCTTTGATTTCGAACTCACGGCTCAACCCTCCAGTCGCGCCATGCGTTCGCCGAGCAGGCCGCGCGGTCTGACGAGGAGCACGAGGAACATGAGGATGTACATGGAAGCTTCGGAAGCGGCCGGCAGATATTGCACGGTGAGGGAGCGCACGACGCCGACCAGGATTGCGGCCAACACCACGCCCCACATCGAGCCGAGGCCGCCGATGGTCACGACGATGAAGGCGATGGTCAGGATTTCCGAGCCCATCGCCGGATGAACGGTCGTGATCGGCGAGAACAAGGCACCGCCCATGGCGGCCAGCCCGACCCCGATCATGACCACGGCGGTCATGTAGGGCTGCAGGCGGATGCCGAGCGCGGCCACCATGTCGGGGCTCTGGATCCCGGCCCGCACCACGCGCCCGAACGGCGTCCTGTTCAGCAGGAACCAGATGGCCGCCACCGTGGCGACGACGATGAGCAGCATCAACAGCCGGTACTTGGAGAAGAGCAGGGGACCGATGATGATCGGGCCCTTCACTGCCTGGGGCAGGATCTGCGCCAGCGGCGAGGCGCCCCAGATCATGCGGATGGCCTGCTCCGTGAGCATCGCCAGGCCGAACGTGACGAGCAGGCTGAGGATCGGGTCCTCGCGATAGAACCGGCGCAGCACGAAGCGCTCGAACGCCATGCCGAGCACCGCCACCAGCAGCGGCGACATGACGACGGCCGGACCGAAGCCGAGCTGCGGGGTCAGTGTCACCGCGATGTAGGCACCGAGCGCGTAGAAGCCGCCATGGGCGAGATTGACGATCCCGCCCACCGAGAAGATCAGCGACAGGCCCAGGGCGATCAGCAGGTAATAGCCGGCCAGGATGAAGCCGTTCACCACCTGCTCGAAAAAGAAGAAGAGCTGCATATCCGTGCCGCCTCGCGCGCCGGTCCGCCCGGGGTGCCCCCCGGGCGGTCAAGTGTCCGGATGATCGTCCGGCCGTTCAGAGCTTGCAGGCCCCGGTATCGGGCGGATAGATCGAGGTCAGGGCGACGTTCTCGGCGGGCACCGTCGCGCCGAGCTGCAGCATGTCGTACACGCTCTTGTAGGTGCCCGGCTTCTTCACCGAGAAGGAGTAGGCCTCCTGCACGAGCTGATGGTCGAATTTCCGGAAGAACGCGGGGCGCTTCTTCAGGATGTCGAACTGGACCTCGCTCTCGAAATAGCCGATGAGCTTTTCGTTGTCCGTGCCGCCGACGGCCTGGAACGCTTGGGCCAGGATCTTCATCGTGATGTATTCGATCCAGGCGTGGTTCTCGGGCACTTCGCCCTTGTACGCGGCCTTGTAGTCCGCGACGAACTGCTTCGTCCCGGGTGTGTCGACCGTGTCGAACCACACGGTCGGCCAGATGCCGCCGAAATTGCCCATGCCCGCCGCCCAGGCGTCGGCCGTGTTGAGGTTGAAGCCCACACAGGGGAAGCTCAGGCCGAACTCCGCATATTGCTTGAGGAAGTTCGTCACCTGGTTGCCGCCGAGATTGAGACAGACGATGTCCGGCTGCGCCTGGCGGATCTTCAGGATGTTGGCCGAGAAGTCGGTGGCATCCGTCGGCACCAGATCGTTGCCGATGAGATTGGCATTGTTGGCGGCGAAGAAGGCCTTGGCGGCCTTGAGCAGGTCATGGCCGAACACGTAGTCGGACGTGACCGTGTAGAACTTCTTGCCGACCAGCATGCCTTCCTGCTTGAGGGCGGTGCCGACGGCGTTGACCATCACCGCGTTGGGAATGTCGGTGCAGAACATGTAGCGGTTGCAGCGTTCGGCCCGCAGCACGTCCGAGCGCGGCCCCGTGGCGATGAAGAGCTTCTTGTTGCGCGCGGCGACCTCGGAGATCGCCAGGGCGGAGGCGGAAGAGATCTCGCCGACGAGCACGTCGACATTGTCGCGCTCGATCATCCGCTGCGCTTTCGTCGCCGCCGTCTCCGGATTGATCGTGTCCTCGGCGATGATCTTGATCTCGCGGCCGCCGATGCCGCCCTTGGCGTTGATCTGGTCGGCGCCGAGCTTCAGGCCTTTCACCGCATACTGGCCGAGAATGCCGAGGAAGCCCGTCAGGGGCACCAGATGGCCGATGACGATAGGCTGCGTCTGGGCGCGCGCCACGGATGGCATGCCGAGACCGGCGAGAGCCGCGGCCCCTGCGCCGGTGCCGAGCTTCAGCGCCTCGCGGCGCGTCGTTGCGAATGGCGTTCTGTCGTTCTTCATCTGCGTTCCCTCCCTGATACAGCGACGAATGGCGCCGCGTTCGTACTTGCCGACGATCGTGTTGGTTCCGACCTTTCCTGCCCGACGGTCTCAGCCCGCGGGATATGACGTCTCCTGCATCGGGCCGCAGGTGGCGAATTCCGCAAGCCATCGCGCGAGCTTCGGCCGGCTCGCACGCCAAGGGCGGTCCGGGTGGCGGAAATCGAGATATTCCAGCGCGGCGGCCACGGCGTAGGCGCCGATATGCGGCGCCCCGAGCCAGGACGCGCGCGCCTCCAGGTGATCGATCGCAGCCATAATCCTGGCGAACTGGGCCTCGATCCAATCGGTCCAGCGCAGCGCGCCGGGCCGGTTGACGAGCTCATAGCGGACGTTGACGGCGGCATCCATGATGCCGTCCGCCAGCGCTTCGACCGCGAGGACATCCCACGGGTCGACGATCTCCGACGTGTAGAGGCTCGGCCCGCGTCCCTGCCGGTCGAGATAGCGGCAGATCACGCGGCTGTCGTACAGCGGGCCCTGCGACGTCAGCAGCACGGGGATTTTGACCAGCGGATTGTGGTCCGCGAGGGCGCCGTTGCGCCGCACCGGATCGACCGGCACATTCTCGAGCGCGAGCGTCACGCCGCGTTCCAGGGCCGCCAAGCGGACCTTGCGGGCGAAGGGCGAGGCCGGCGTATAGAGCAGCCGCAGCATGATCTAGACCAGTGCGCCGTTCGGCTGGACGATCTGTCCGGCCATCCACGACGCCTCGTTCGAAGCAAGGAACGCCACGACATTGGCGATCTCCTCCGGCGCGCCGACGCGATCGAACGGCGACATCGCGGCCGAGCGGGCGAGGGCGGCCGCGTCCTTGCCGCGCCGGAACAGGTCGGTATCGGTCGGTCCCGGCGCGACCGCGTTGACGCGGACACCCCGTCCGGCGAGCTCCCGCTGCGCCGAGCGAACGAGGCATTCGACCGCCGCCTTGGTGGCCGCATAGGGTCCGACGCCGGGCAGACCGTGGCGCACCAGCGACGTCGTCATCGCGATGATGGATCCGTTATCCGCGACACGCCGCGCGGCCTGCTGCAACACGTTGAAGGCGCCGAGGATGTTCGTCTCGATCAGCGCGCGCATGTCGTCGGCCGGGAAATCCGCGAGCGGCCGGCCGGGGACATTGATGCCCGCATTGGCGACGACGCAGTCGATCGCGCCGCCGAATTCCGCTTCCGCCCTGTCGAACGCCGCTGCGACCGAACCGGCATCGCGGACATCCGCCTGGATGCCCCCGTCGCCGCGCGGCGTATTGACGTAAGTGTAGAGGACGCGCCAGCCCTTCGCCCTGAGCGTCGAGACGCAGGACGCGCCGATGCCGCGCGATCCGCCGAATACCAGGGCATTCCTTCCGCTCATGGCCGTTCCTTCTGTTCGATGCGGCTGCCGTCTAGGCGGTGAAGCTGACGACCCGCTCCTCCGTCATTTCGCGCATGGCGTAATAGGGCCCCTCGCGTCCGAAGCCGCTGTCTTTGGAGCCGCCATAGGGCATCAGGTCGACCCGTGACGAGGACGTCTCGTTCACGTGCACGCCGCCGACCTGCAGCCGCCTTGCCGCGGCAAAGGCGAGGTCGAGGCGCTTCGTGAAAAGCCCCGTCGCCAAACCGTAGGGCGTCGCGTTCACCCGTGCGATCGCCGCCTCGAAGTCACGATAAGCCTCGATGCACACGACGGGGCCGAACACCTCCCGGCATCCGACCTTCATCTCTGCCGAAACGTCCGCCAGCAGCGTCGGCGCGACGACCGCGTCGTCCCGTGTGCCACCGGCCAACAGGCGAGCGCCGCGCTCCACCGCCTCGGAAATCCAGGCTTCCACCCGCTCGGCATCGCGCAGCGTGATCAGCGGGCCTGTCATGCAGCCCTCGGCTCGCGGATCGCCGTACCGCAGGCCCGCCACCAGCGCCGCCATGCGCCGCTCGACCTCCGCCTTCACGTCCTCGTGCACCAGCAGGATTTGCACCGAAGTGCAGACTTGACCGGCTTTGCGGTAGCCCGCTTCGACGATCTTCGGCAACGCCGTATCGAGATCGGCATCCGGCTCGACCACCGTGAACGCGATCGAGCCGAGCTCCATCTGCGTACGGCGAAGACCGGCCTGCGCCTGGATCAGGCGACCGACCTCGGTCGATCCCGTGAAGGCGATGTACCGCACCCGCGGATCGCTCATCGCGGCGGAGACCGCGTCGCCGCTGCCGTAGAACACCTGCAGATAGGCCTTTGGCAGCCCGGCTTCCGCGAACAGCGCCGCGAGAAGGCACGCGGTCCGCGGCGTATGACTCGCCGGCTTCAGGACCACGGTGTTGCCGGCTGCGAGCGCCGGCGCGATCTTGTGGATCACCGTGTTCAACGGCGCGTTGAACGGCGTCACCGCGAGCACCACGCCGAGGGGCACGCGCAGGGTGAAGGCCACGCGCCGCCCTTGGCCCGGCGCGCCGGCCACCGGAAGGACCTCGCCGCAGAGGCGGCGGGCCTCCTCGGCGGAGAGCCGAAGCGTTTGCACGCTGCGCGAAATCTCGCGCAGGCAGTCCGCCGTCGTGTAGCCCGTCTCCGCCTGCATCACCGACAGGAACGCGTCGGAACGCGCGGCCATCGCATCCGCGACCCTGTCGAGGATTGCGCCGCGTTCGTAGGGCGTCAGCCGGTCGGCCGCGAAGGCGGCGTCGGCGGCCGCGATCATCCGACCGATCTGCTCCGGGCTGCTGGCGCGAAGCTGCGCGATCGGCTCGAGGCGGTACTTGTCGAGGACCGGCTGGGCGGGACCTTCGCCGCGCACCCAGGCCCCGTCCAAGAGCATCAGCACCTCCGGCAGTGCGCCGTCAAACGTCGCCTCGAACGAATAGATCACCCGGCCTTCTCCGTAGCGCACCGCATCCGCCTGAAACGTCATTCTCGAAACCGAGGACATGTCCCGCTCCGCGAATTCGACCGGGATGCTAGAAACCGGCGGCTTTTCGCGCCAATATTGATTTTGTTGAAGCCCATAAGCGTTCGATATCGCCCGGAGGTCTTGTGGACGTGTCCGCTCCTGGGGCAGTTTTGCGGTGGCGGGCCGCGGCAGGCGCGAGCGCGAGGCTTTCTGTATGGACGTAAAGCAGCTCAAGTATTTCGTGACGATCGTGGATTGCGGGGGCTTCTCCCAGGCCTCGCGGCAGCTCAACATCGCCCAGCCCGCGCTCAGCCAGCAGATCTCGCGCTTGGAGTACGAGGTCGGCGCGCCGCTCTTCATCCGCTCGAGCCAGGGCGTGAGCCCGACGCCGAAAGGCGTCACGCTCTACCGCCACGCCAAGTTCATCCTGCGTCAGATCGACCAGGCGCTGCTCTCGGCGCGGGCCACCGCGGCGGAGATCTCCGGCCGGGTGACGCTCGGGTTACCGCCCACGACGATCTGCCAGGTCGGCACGCAGATCGTCGAGCGGTTGCAGCGTCGCTATCCCGGCATCCTGCTGCATGTGGTGGAGGCGCTGAGCGGCAGTCTGCAGTCCCAGGCCGCCGCCGGCGAGCTCGATCTTGCGGTGCTGTTCACCGCCGGCGCGATCCCGAAATGGCGCTCGGAGGAATTGCTGCGCGAGGAGCTCTTCCTCGTCTATCCGGTCGAGTCGCGGATGTTTCCGAGCGAGGTCAGGTCGGTCAATCTCCGGGACCTCGCCGACGTGCCGCTCATCCTTCCGAGCCCGCAGCACGGGCTGCGGCGCCGCATCGACCTCGAATTCGAGCGCATCAATTTGAACATCGTCCCGGTGGCCGAAGTCGATTCCCTGCCGGTGCTGATGAAGTTGTTGCTGCGCGGGCTCGGCGCGACGATCAAGCCGCATGCGGCGGTCAACGTCCACGGATCGGCGCTCGCCTCGCAATGGCGCTGCCTGCCGTTCCGCGACGTCTCGCTCACCCGGATCAACTATCTCTATGCGCGGCCGGCGGAGGAACTGTCCCCCGCGAGCCTCGTGGTCTGGCGCGAGCTGATCGCATTGGTGCGCGAGGAGGTGGTCCAGGGCCGCTGGACCGGCGTCACCTATATCGGGCCGCAAGAGGAGCGTCCTCTCGCGGCCGTGGGATCGGTGTAGCGCGCGTCGCGTCTCCTACGCGTCGGTCACCGGCGCGGTGACGACGATGAAGGTCAGCGGCCCAATGCCCGTGTTCTCGATCCCGTGCCAACTGCCGGGCGCGATGAAGATGACGTCGTTCTTGCGCACGACGCGCTTCTCGCCGTCGATCTCCATCAGGCCCTCGCCATCGAGCACGTGGTAGACCTGCTCCTGCCGCGCGTGGACGTGCCGCTCCACATAGGCCATCGGCGCATAGCTCGAAATCCGGTAATCGAGCTGGGTCGCGCCGGTGGTGGTCGGATGCACCAGCGCCTTCGACAGGGCGCCGCCAAAATGCCCCGGGAACTGCTGCCAGGGCTCTTCGGCGACGTTGCGGATCAGGGACTTGCGGTCGGTCATCGTAGTTGTTTCCGAGTTGCGCGTGGCCGGATCATTGCGGGCGCCAGGCGGCGCCGAAGACCGGTTCCTTCGGCGTCAGCGGGGGCAGGGACCAGGAGCCGGTCGCCGGCGGGCGGATGTCGGCGTCGACATGGACGTCGATGAGGGCAGGGCGCCCGAGCTTGATCGCCTCCGCCAGCGCGCCGGCGAAGTCCTCCGACTTCGTGACCGTGTAGCCCGCCACGCCGGAGGCGCGCGCCCAGGCCGCGAAATCGGGATTGTAGGGCGCGGCGTTCGGCCCTTGGTAGAAGGCGGTGCCGTATTCGCGGCCGTCGAAATAGCCGTATTGCAGGTCGCGGATCGCGGCCCATGCGAAGTTGTTCCAAACGACCCAGACCACGGGGATGTCGTATTCCACCGCGGTACAGAGAACGTGCGGGACCATGGTGAAGCCGCCGTCGCCGCAGATCGACACGCACACCCGGTCGGGCGCGGCGAGCTTGGCGCCGAGGATCGAGCTCGGGCCGAAGCCCATGCCCGAATAGCCCCACGAGTTCAGCATGCATTGCGGGTTCCGGGCCTTCCAGAACTGCATGAACCAGTTGTGGTGAATGCCCGCATCGAAGGACAGGATCGCGTCGGCGGGCAGCACCTTCTGACAATCGGCGACGATGCGCTCGGGCCGGATCGGCGATTGATGCGCGGCAAAGGCCGGCGCCACGTAGGCTTCCCACTCGCGACGCCACTCCGCGATCTGTGCCAGCCACGGCTTCAGCCGCGGCTCGCGCCCGACCTTCCGCGTCTCGATCTCGGCGAGCACCTGCCGCAGGAAGGTGCGCGCATCGGCGAGGATGGCGAGGTCGGGCGTGTAGTTCCGCGTCAGTTCGGCATGGTCGAGATCGACATGGACGAGCCGCGTATGCGGGAAGTTCCACGAATAGCCGGGGCGCCAGCTCGAGGCCGAGCGATCGTCGAACCGCGCCCCGACGGCGAGCACGAGATCCGCGTGCCGGCCGGCCTGGTTCGCCTGATAGGCACCGTTGCGGCCGATGAAGCCGAGCGACAGGGGATCTTCCATGTCGATCGTTCCCATGCCGTTCGGCGACGAGATCACCGGCACGCTGAGACGATGCGCGAGTTCGGTGAGTTCGCGTCCCGCCTCGGACAGGGCGACGCCATGGCCGACGAAGATGACCGGACGCTCGGCCGCGAGCAGCCAGTCGACGGCCTGGCGGACGTCCTCGGGGCTCGCGCCCGGACGGCGCAGGCCGAAGGCACTGCCCGCCGGTTCCGGCTGCAGCTCGGCTTCCTCCTGGAACAGGTTGTACGGGATGTCGAGATTCACCGGGCCGGGCCGTCCGGTGGTCATCGTCGCGCAGGCTTGGCGGATCATCAGCGGCAGCATGTCCACCCGCGCCGGCTGGAAGCTGCGTTTTACGACCGGCTTGATCACCGAATTAAAGTCCGCCTGGCCGTGCATGGTGAGTTCCTGGAACGGTGCGCGGTTGAACTGCTGCGTCGGCACGTTGGCGGTAATCGCCAGCACTGCCGAACTGTCCGTCTGCGCGACGGCGAGGCCCATGATCTGATTGCAGGAGCCGGGCCCGGTGGAGGTCAGGGTCGCTGCGGGCTTGTGCGAAACGCGGAAGAAGCCGTCGGCCATGTGAACCGCCGTCTGCTCGTGCCGCGGCGAGATCATCCGGACCTCGTCGCGGACATTGTAGAGACAGTCGATCAAGCCGACATTGCCGTGCCCGCAGATGCCGAACACGTAGGGGATCTTCTCGCGCACCAGCGCTTCGGCAATGTAGTCACCGCCCTTCTGCTTCACCTTGGTCCTCCTTCTCAAACCTGATTGGCGGCCCGGGCCGCATGCTTGGCAGCCCGCCAGCCGAAGGTCATGCCCGGGCCGATCTGGGCACCCGCCCCGGGATATTCGCCCGCAAAGCACGACTGCATGTCGTTGCCCGCGACATAGAGCCCCGCGATCGCCCGTCCGGCCGCATCGAGGACCTCGCCGTCGACGCTCGCCGCCAAGCCGCGGCTGGTGCCGAGCGGGGTCGGATACAGCGCCACCGCATAGAGATTGCGCAGGCCGACCGGCGCGAGACACGGATTGCGGAGGCCGCGGCCGGCATCGCCGTTGGAACGCTGGTAGGCCGTCTCGCCGCGCTGGAAGTCTTTGTCCTTGCCGGCCCGGGCCATCGTGTTGAACCGTTCGATTTCGGCGCGCAGGGTATCGGCCGGCACGCCGATCGCATCGGCGAGGTCGGCGACGGTCTCGCCGTGCTTGAGGTAGCCGCTGGCGAGATAGGACGTGAGGCGCGCGGTGCGCGGACGGATGACGCCGAGTCCATAGCGGCGCACGAAGCCCCTGTCGGCGATCAGCCAGCACGGCACGGCCTTCGCCCCGTGTGCGTACACCGCGCAGCAGAAATCGTGATAGCTGAGCGCTTCGTTGGCGAAGCGGCGGCCGTCACCGTCCACGATGATCGCGCCGGGCTTGGCCCGGTCGAGCGCGATATGCGGATAGACGGCGAGGCCGCCGCTCGGGCGCGCCCAGAGCGAAGAGGGGAACCACAACGCATTGTGCGCGCCGGACGGCCCGAGCGCCGCGCCCGCCGCGAGCGCGAGCTCGATCGTCGAGCCGCGCGCGAGAGGCGCCGCGGGGCTGTATTCGGCCGTCGGCTTGGGCAACTCCCGTTCCCGCCAATCCGGGTCCGACGGAAAGCCGCCGCCGGCGAGCACCACGCCGCGTCGCGCCGTCAGGCGGAACTGCGTTCCCTTGGAAATGCCGATCACGCCGTCGATCCGGCCGTCGGCGGCCTTGACGAGCTCCCGGACCTGCGTGCTTTCGTAGACGAAGCCGCCGCGCAGCAGGACGGCATGAAGCAGTCGTGCGACGAGCGCGTTGCCCATGACGAGGCGCGTGCCGCGCCGATAGCGCATGCGATCGCGGGCGTGCCGCAGCAGCAGCCGCGCCCCTTCGACAAGGGCCGAGATCGAGCGCTCGGCGCGGACCAGGCGCTGCGCCTCCGCGCGCGTGACCATCATGCCGCCGAAAATCGTCAGCTCCGGTAGCGGATCGGCGAGGAGAGGGAACCAGTTGCCGAGCCGCCGCCCGTCGAAGGCGACCGGCTCCAGCGGGCGCCCGCCGGGCGCTGCGCCGGGCAGCTCGCGATAATCCGGCGCGTTCATGAACGGCCGGAACAGGATCTCCGCCCGCGTTTCGAGATCCGCCTGCATGGCCGGCGCACTGTCGAGGAAGGCGAGCCAGGGTTCGCGCGGACCGCGATCGCCGATCAGCGCGTCGAGATAGGTCTCGGCCTGCGCCCGATCGCCCACCATCCCGCGGGTTCGCATCAGCCGGTTGTCCGGCACCCAGACCGTCCCCGACGAGCGGGCCGTGGTGCCGCCGAAAACCGGTGCCAGTTCCAGCACGGCGACACGCAGGCCTTCGAGGAGACCCGTCAGCGCCGCCGTGAGCCCGGCCGCACCGGAGCCCAGCACGATCAGGTCGACGGCGCCGAGATCTGCGATGGCCGGACGTCTGTCTGGATCAGGTAGCATTCACCGTCTCCCGCCGGGCCCCGGCCGGCGTGCCCCCATGCCTTCTCATCGTCGGCCGCGCGCATCGGCAACCGCCGGAGGCTGGCGGCTCCGGCGCTCCAGCGCGGCGGGCAGGGGCTCCGCCGCGCGGCTGCGCGCATAAAGAGCCGAAAACCGGCGGCTTGCCCAATAGCCGTTTTATGGGGGGCCATAGGATCCGAATATACCCACCGACATTCGCTTGACCGGCGTTGTACCCAAGCGTATGCGGTTGGATACAACAACCCGACACGCCCATGGCGCCCCAGGATCGCGATACTCCGCAGGGAGAACAGGCTTATCAGCGGATCATGGACCTGATCCGCAGCGGCGATCTCGCGCCGGGGGTCCGCCTGCGCGAGGTGGAACTGTCCGAGAAGCTCGGCCTGTCACGAACGCCCGTCCGCGAGGCGCTGCGGGCGTTGGAAGCCGACGGGCTGGTGCAGCATCAACCGCGCCAGGGCGCCGTGGTGCGGCAGCTCGACCATGGCGAGATCATGGAGCTGTACGAGATGCGCGCCGTGCTCGAAGGCACGGCGGCCCGCCTGGCCGCACGCATGGCCTCCGACGTGGAGCTGCGCGCGCTCGTGACCCTCAACGAGGATTTCGCCGCGGCACCGTCCCCGGAGACTGCCGCCGACATCAATCGCCGCTTTCACCAGGCGCTGTTCGGCGCCGCCCGAAACCGGTTCCTGATCCGGTCGCTCGAGGCCATCGCCAAGACCCTGCTGATCCTCGGTCCCACCACGCTGCTCAAGGAAGACCGCATCCGCGAAGCGGCGAGCGAGCACGCCGCCATCATCGCCGCCCTGCAGGCGCGCGACGGCGCAGCGGCCGAACAGGCCATGCGCCTGCACATCGAGGCCGCTCAGCTCACGCGCCTGCGTCAGCGCAGTCTCGGGTCCGGACTTGCTCCATCGTCATGATGCAGGAGAGGGCGGCATGACCAGGCTCGAGGCGCCGCGGGACGGGCTGTGGGACGTGCTCGTCGTGGGCGGCGGCAACGCCGCGCTCTGTGCGGCCATCACCGCGGCCGAGGCGGGGCGCTCGGTCCTGATCCTCGAAGGCGCGCCGAAGCCCTATCGCGGCGGCAACAGCCGGCACACCCGCAATTTCCGCTGCATGCACCAGGGTCCGCTCTCGGTGCTCACCGATACCTACGACGAGAACGAGTATTACGACGACCTTCTGCTCGTTACCAAAGGCAAGACCGACGAGCACCTGGCGCGCATGGTCATCCGCACCTCCGAGCAGTGCCTGCCGTGGATGGAGGCGCATGGCGTGCGCTTCCAGCCCTCGCTCTCCGGCACGCTGTCGCTGTCGCGCACCAACGCCTTCTTCCTCGGCGGCGGCAAGGCGCTGGTCAATGCCTATTACAACACGGCCGAAGACCTCGGCGTTAAGGTGATCTATGACGCCCAGGTCACCCACGTCCATCTGGAGGGCGACACCTTCACCCATCTCGACGTGTCGGTGGCCGGCGCTCCCGTGGAGCGGATCCGCGCGCGGGCCGTCATCCTCGCCTCCGGCGGCTTCCAGTCGGACATCGACTGGCTGACCCGCGCCTGGGGACCGGCGGCGCGCAACTTCCTCATCCGCGGCACGCCGTACAATCGCGGCGCCGTGCTGAAGGACATGATCGACCAGGGCTGCGCGACGGTCGGCGACCCGACCCAGTGCCATTGCGTGGCCATCGACGGGCGGGCGCCGAAATTCGACGGCGGCATCTGCACCCGCGTCGACTGCGTGCCGTTCTCGGTGGTGGTGAACCGGAACGGCCAGCGCTTCTACGACGAAGGCGAGGACACCTGGCCGAAGCGTTACGCGATCTGGGGTCGCCTGATCGCGGGCCAGCCGGAGCAGGTCGGCTACGCCATCATCGATGCGAAGTCGCGCGATCTCTTCATGCCGACGGTGTTCCCGCCCTACAAGGCCGATACACTCGAGGAACTGGCCCGTCTGATGGACCTCGATCCGGCGCAGGTGACGCGGACCGTGAGCGCCTTCAACGCCGCCTGCCGACCCGGCCGCTTCCATCCCACCGAACGCGACGGGCTGGCGACCGAAGGGATCGACCCGCCGAAGACGAACTGGGCTCGCCCCATCGATACGCCGCCTTACTACGGCTACGTCCTGCGCCCGGGCGTCACCTTCACCTATCTCGGCCTCAAGGTCAACGAGACGGCGCGCGTGTTCGGGCGGGACGGCCCGCTCGCGAATGTCTGGGCCGCGGGAGAGATCATGGCCGGCTCGATTCTGGGCGAGGGCTATCTCGCCGGCTTCGGCATGACGATCGGAACGGTTTTCGGCAGGATTTCGGGACGCGAGGCGGCCGCCCATGCTTGATCGATCACAAGCCCCGGGTCTCACGGCGCCGATGGCGGAAGCCCATCGCCAGCTCGAAATCTGCAATGCCTGCCGCTACTGCGAAGGCTACTGCTCGGTGTTCCCGGCGATGATGCGGCAGACGATGTTCTCCGCCGGCGACCTGACCCATCTGGCCAATCTCTGCCACAATTGCCGCGGTTGCTATTACGCCTGCCAATACACGCCGCCGCACGCATTCGCATTGAACCTTCCGGCCGCGCTCGCGGACGTGCGGCAGGAGAGCTGGGAACATTACATCCGGCCGCGTGCCCTCGCGCGCGCGTTCCAGACGCACGGCCTCGCCATCGCGCTTCTCGGGTCGGTGTTGATCGCGGTCCTGTTCGCAACCGCGCAGGCGATCCGCGACGCCGGCGGGCAGGGGTTCTATGCCTACCTGTCGCACAATCTGATGGTCGCCATTTTCCTTCCGGCCTTCGTGCTGCCGCTCGCCGTCATCGGCATCGGGCTGCGCGACTATTGGCGCGACACCGGCGGCCGGCGCCCGACCGTCGCCGAACTCAACAACGCGTTCCTGTCGCTCGCCAAGCTCAAGAACCTGTCCGGCGGCCATGGCGAGGGCTGCAACTTCGAGAAGGGCGACCGCTTTTCCAACGCCCGCCGCCACGCGCATCAGGCGGTGCTGTGGGGCTTCCTGCTGTGCTTCCTGGCCACGACCGTGGCGACCTTCATGCATTATGCGCTCGCCTGGCCCGCGCCTTACGGCCTGCTGACCCCGCCGAAGCTGTTCGGCATCACCGGCGGCGTCCTTCTGACCCTCGGATCGGCCGCGATGATCGTCCTGAAGCTGCGCGCCGATCCCGAGCTCGGGGCGCGTAGGGTGTGGGGCGGCGAGCTCGCTTTCGTGGCGCTCCTCGGCCTGACGGCGCTCTCCGGGCTTGTTCTCTATGCCGCAACCGGCACCGCCTTCGTGCGGGCGCTGCTGGCGCTCCATCTCGGCGCGGTGCTGACGCTGTTCCTGCTGATGCCCTTCAGCAAGATGGTGCACGGCTTCTTCCGTCTTTCGGCATTGATCATCGAAGAGCAGAAGAAGCGCGGCTGACGCGGCGCGTCTGGTCGCAGGGCGCGACGGCGGGAAGACCAGGCCGGTTGGCAGCGCCGATGGCAATGTCCGGCGCGCTTCGCGCGATCCATGATTCGCATAATATAGATTATGGAATATTTTAGTCTGGTTCTGTTGAGCGCCAAGGCAAAACTATAACACATTAGCGGAGATGTTTTAAACGCGTATCCGCGGCAGAGTTCGCCCGCGCGTCAGCTGATCCGTATGCTGCCGACCGTGGTCGTCGTGAACGACGAGTTGTTTTCCGGACCCACTGATGAGTGGTATTGCTGTCCGATCTGTTTCGACGCCAAGTTCCCGGTGCGGCGGAAGCGGAAAAGGAAGGACAAGAACCATGGGCAGGATCATCCCGGCGAAGGGCGAGTGGATACGGAAGATGGAAGCCCGGTACGGCTCCGAGCCATCCGAGGTGGTCGGGACCCCGAATAAGACCGGGCCAGCCGAACCGAAGAGTCCGACCGAAGTTTCTGCCGTAGATCCCGCCCTGGCCCAGCTCAAAATCTTGACAGAAGAGGTTCGGGAGCTCCGCCGGCTTAAAACGCCCTCGATCGGGGGTGCGATCCTTGGCCTTTTCGTTGGTTGGCTGTTCCTTTTCCTTCTTTTCAATGGCTACTTGATCTAGCCGTCTTGGCAGAAACCGCCGCTCGGTACGAGCACAAGTTTTTTATGGCGTGGCCGGACTGACTTCGTCCGTTCGCATTCATGTTCAGGGATCACTTCCACGACGCCCCACTCCTCTGAGCCGAGATCGCGCCATCTTCGGTCGGCATTAGACCAATAGGCTGAGTCTTCGCTGACTCTGAGAAGTTTGGCTACCAAACTCCTGCAACCTCGCGATCAGTTCAATGGGCCGCCCTGCCCGTTCTTAGATTAGAGGCTCGCTCCACCCCGGATCTTCGACAGCGCGGAGAATTCGAAGATCTCCGCTTTGGTCCTCCTCGACTTCAAAATAAGCGAGTCGACGGCCTTGGAAGGCCTCCAGGATCTCAGTTTCGGTGATCTCCCAGCCGCCAAGTACGAGGCCAGTCCGGTCCCAATAGATCGCGAGGGGCGCTTCTTTATCAGAAGGGTCGGCTGGCTCGCCGATCTGCATGCATATGATCATGCAGATCAACGATGGGAGCGGTCAGAGGTTGCGGCCGCTATCCACGCTTCAGTCGCTGGTCAGGATGTGGATCCGTGTTCCCCCGGCACTGGACCAGAGCTGGGTCATTCTCGTCGACGCCGTTCGCAATGGCCATCGCCCGATAGTTGTCATAAAGGGGCGCTGTTTCTCGGACCTTATCGGGGTCAATGCGACCCGAGGCGATGGCTATCCGGACAGCTAGATTGTGCTCGGCATTTCGCAGCAGGAAGCCGGCACATGTTTGAGGGGTCTCTGGGCCTGCCATGTGACAGCCGAACAAGGATTCAGCCATGTCGGCCGCTGTGCGGGCGGAATGACGGAAAGCTTCTGCCGGGAACACACCTGTGGGCACATCCGTCCGCCAGGGACATTCTGGACACGGTTCACGTCGGTAGGAATGACGTCCACCTTTCGAAGAAACCGTCGTCACGCAGAACTCTTCAGAGACCGGTTTGCTTCCGATGATCGAGATTTTACGCATCCCCTCTCCGCTTATGGGCGGCCCGGACCATAGCAACCTATTTTTGTTCGATCGAGTGCGGGGTCACCACGACCTGTGGCGGCACCGATCTTCGGTTCCGTTGGAACATGGGACCAAAGTTCCGCCGGTCACATGTTCCAATGTTCTGCCAGGGTGGATTCAGCATCGTCCGCGGGCATCCGAACGACTGTCATCGCAATCGACACCGGAAAGCCGGCTCTCGAGAGCGCGGCAACATCCTTCTCGAAGGCTCGGTCTACTGGGCGTGTGCGCCACGGTCCGATGCGTCTGCGTTGCGCCAAGCGGAGGGCGGAAGCGAAGTCGTCGACCTCGGCCAGAGCGGTGCTGATGGTGTCCCCAGAGACCCCTTTTGCCTCGAGCGTGGCCGACATCTTTCGTCTGGAGACACCCCTCCTCTGCCCGGCGGCGACTTTGGTTTCGGCATAGGCGCGGTCGTTGACGAACCCATGCTGCTGACAGAAATGAATGGTCTCGTCGACCAGCCTGGAAAGCTGATCTTCCGATAGTGGGAGGTTTCGATTTTTCAGCTTCCGGTCGAGCTTTCGCCTGAGGTTTTCGACGCTCGATGCGTAGCGGGACAGGTATGAGACCGCGACGTTCCGAAGCCTCATGGCCTCTTTCGAGATCACTTTAGAAGTGTGATTTTCGTCTGTGTTATCAGGCATGTAGACGTGTTCTTTAGACCGACGGCGGCGCCGGTTGCCGGTAATTCCAGAGTTTACTGGCAACCGCTTTTGCGCTGGTACCGCCGGGGCTGGGTGCTGCCGGACAGGATTGACTGTCGACCTCTGCCTTACCAAGGGAGAGGTCGACCACTGAGCTACGGCAGCGAGGGCGGGCGTTAATCCACGGTGTTGAGACTGGCGGCTTTTCAGACTGCCAGTCCCAGTTTGGCTGTTGAAGATGGTCTATGTTTAGTCAGCTCGCATATAAGAATTATCATATGCCGGTCTAGCAACGGATAGCTCAAATCGCAGAAAAATCCTGCGTTATCCAAGTGCTGGGATTTTGTTCTTGACCCGTTATCAAGACAGCCGAACAATTCATGGTTCACTTGCAGAGTGATGGCATGATGAAAACGCTTCTTGATCGAATCATTTCCGACCGCGATGCGGCGCGTAAGGAGCGCGCCGATCAGACTGCGATCGCGCTGCTCACGACCCTCGCTGCGGAGGCGATGAAGGTCGGGAAGGACGCCGGCAATCGCCTGCCGACCGACCAGGAGACCCAGTCCGTCGTCCGCAAGTTCATCAAGAATGCCGAACAGACCCTTGCCGATCTTGAGAAGGTTGGTCGGGACACATCCGTCCAAAAGCGGGAGATCGATATCCTGAACAGCTATCTGCCGGCGGCCCTGCCGCAGGACGAGGTCGTTAGGCTCGTGCGGGAAATCATGGCTTCCAGCCCAGATCGGGTTGCGCAGGCGCGGGAGCGGCCGGGTGCCGCCGGGTGGTTCGTCGGCCAGGTGGTAAAGGCCAGCGGCGGCCAGGCCGACGCGAAGATGGTGTCCGAGATCTTGAAGTCGGAGCTGGCCTGATGGCGATCTTCTTCACCGCTGACCCCCATTTCGGTCACGCCAACATCATCGAGTACTGCAAACGGCCCTTCTCCAGCGTCGAGGAGATGGATGAGACTCTGATCGCGCGCTGGAACGAGCGGATCACGGGTCGGGACGACGTCTACGTCATCGGCGACTTCGCCTACAAATCTGCCCGGACCTACATGGAGTCCGTCTTCCGCCGCCTGAATGGACGGAAGCACTTGGTCATCGGGAACCACGACAGCAAGTACACCCTTCGGCTGCCCTGGGCTTCAAAACCAGAACACCGGGTCCGCCTCAAGATCGATGGTGCGCTATGGGTGCTCGATCACTATGCCCAGCGAGCTTGGGAAGGGATGGAAAGAGGCTCGTTCCATGTGTTCGGCCACACACATGCGCGTCTGCCCGGAGTTGGTCGATCCACCGACGTCGGGGTCGATGCGTGGGACTTCTGGCCCGTCACTCCGGCCGAAGTCATGGAACGCATCCAGGTCATGAATGTGGAGCCGTATGATCCCTACTTTGAGCCGGCGGCCCCGAGGGTACTGGCTGGGTGACCGCTGACTAAGGTCGCCTTCATCAGTAAGAAATCAAACGGCTGGCGTGCTTTAGATGTGTCAACCGCTGATGGTCAGCTCCTGACGTTTCCTGCTGCTGCTGCTGATGGTACGGGTCGGCGGAAGATCGCTGGGATAACGGGTAACGGGATCTCGTGACCGGCCGTCGACCGACGTCGTAGCCACCGCGCGGAAACCGCGCGAGCAGGACGAAGCTAGGAAACAGAGGTTGGACGACCTCCTCAGAACGAAAAGTCGTCCTGCGTGGCGTCCGCCTCGAAAAGGTGTCTCGCCTTTTCAAACAGATCGAGCGGGATCATTCGGAGCTCGTTAGCCTCGTACGGCAAGTTGGTTAGGTGCTGGGCGACGATCCGTGCGACGGCAAAAGCTTGCGCCTCGTCACGCCGGCGCTTCGTCGGTACCCGATCGGACTGCTGAGACAGCCAGAACTTGTGTGCCGCGAACACCCGAGGGTCGGTCGCGACGATCCGCAGAGGACCACCACGCTCGTCAATGGCAACAGCTTCGAAGCTTGGGGCGCTCTCATGCCAAGCAAGTCCGTTGATAGCCGCTGATGACAGTTCGTCGTCAGTATCGCCGATTTGCTCCCGCTCTTTGAGCCACGGTGGATTGCGCAGGGGCCGGATCAGGTCAACGAGGTAGCCATCCTTGTTCGAGGCCCGGAAGCTTTGGTTTGTGCGCTCGAAACTCTTGTCGACCTTCTTCAGCAGCGAGATCAGCGTCCGTTCCGGAACATTCTCGTTCGCCGCAATCCGTAAGCTCTGCCTAGCGTCCATCAGCAGGTCGATATCTTCCGTCGTCGTGATGCCGGGATCGACCGTGACGCCCGCCGCTGCCTCGTAGGCATAGATTGCGTTGGTTCCAACGATGCGGATGCCGTTGCCTAGGAGGCCTGCTTCATCGATTGCGCGGATAATTCTGGCGCCGACGAGAGGCACGCGGCCGAGACCGACTGCCCGATTGATCGCGGCCTGCCTGGTTAAGGCTTCGCGGATCGACTTCATCCGATCCGCCGCTTCCGTCCGCGCACGTTCCCAGTCTGCCTTTAACTTTTCGGTTTCGGGGCTGCGCCTGCCCTCGGACGTCTGCCGGCGATTTCCCGATGAGTCGTAGTAGCTGCGGATGAGGTACTCCTCGCCCTTTACTTCATTCCAAACCAGGGATCCGCGGAAACTCTCGACGCGTTCCTTGGCCCTCCGCCAAGCCTCAAAGCGCTGGACCGTGTTGACCCACTCGCGGCGCTGGTCGTTGTTAAGCTCTTGAAAACTCATAGTTTCAACACTTCTTCGGATTTTTGAGCCGAACTGTTGAAACGAAGCTTGCGCTCAAACGCGCCAAGTTTCAACACTTGTCGCTGATTTTGGGTGAAAGTGTTGAAACTAAACAAAATCAACGGGTTATCGCGGCAGAGATCTGGTCAGCCCCTGCCCTCGATAGGCAGTCCGTACGCGACACCGACCCAGCTTGATGCCGCCCGATTGTTACCGGGGTGCTTTATAGTCTCCAACCGAGTGAATTTCTAAAAAGTTTCACTCAGTTGAAAATGGTTCCCGTACCTGCCCCCTCAAAAGCACATGCGCACGCAGCAGCCTTCCCTACCCTGGGTCGGGGTATGGAGGGTTCCGGTCTGAGTGAGAAATTGGGCGGAGGCCGCTAATCCTGATCCAGCCGATCAAAGAGCGTGCCGATCGCCCTTGTCTGGGCTTCCCAATCGGCATCAAGCAGCCTCTGGGTGCTCACAAGGGATCGGTGCCCAGCGAGAACCTGGACATCCCTGGGACTGCCGCCGGAGGTCCGTGAAGATCGGCCGACCCGCGCAATGAAGGTTCTCCGGGCGTCCCTAGCCCCAGCCATCTTCACCTTTGCCCGTTCAGCGAGCTTCCACATGACGTATCCGATCGAAGTGGGGCGCATCTCCGCGAATACGGTGCCGACACTTCCCTCACCTTCGAGGGCGCGCTCGCTGACGATCAGCGGGTCATTCGGACCTCCAGGGACGGTTGCCAGCAGATCGATCAGCGATTTGCGCAACCTCCCTGCCGGCGCCAGGGGAATCTTCCGGGCCGCCAGCCTGTTGCCCTTCTTTCCGACAAGGTCGATGTGGTCTCCGACGAGGCCGTTGTCGGTCTGGACCGAGTGGCGGCGCAGCCAGGCTATTTCCATAGGGGTCAGGCCCGCGTCGGCCGCCAGCAGCAGGATGACGCGGTTTCTGATCGGATATCTCGTTTCAGCGCACGCGGCGAGGAGGCGCTCGATCTCCCGCTCGCTCAAGGTCCCCGGCAGCGCCAGATAGCTCACCCCGTTCCTCCGGTAGGTCAGAGACGAGTCGCAGACAGGATTTCTGCTCCGTTCCGGCCGCCGCCGCAAAGGAAAATGCCGGGTTGACGGTTGTGTGCAGATCGCCGGCATCAAGCGCGAGGCGACAGAAACGTGAAGGATTCGCCATTTCGGCGTTTTCCCTTTATGTTATTGATGCTCCATGGATTTTCATTTGGTCGGGGCGCCGTCCGTAGGTCGGAGAAGCCGCCTTAGAAAGGATTGGATTCTTCGAACAGCATGGATTCAGTTGCAAGGCGGCCGGAAGCGTGCCATCCAGGAATCCTCAAGTTCCTTCATCAACGAGGATTCAGATGAACCACAGCCAGCTGATCAAGCGCATCGCCGAGGACCACGAGATCACCAAGGCCGCCGCCCGGGAGACCCTGGACCGCGTGTTCTCGACCATCTCCGACGTTCTGGCCGACGGCGAGCAGGTTCGCGTCCGTGATTTCGGCATCTTCAACGTCAAGCGGACCAAGGCCAAGAAGGCCCGCAATCCGGCCACTGGCGCCACCATCGAGGTCCCGTCGAAGACCGTCGTTCGCTATCGGCCTGCCCGTCCGCTCGCCGAGCGGGTCAGGGCCTGATGCCTGCCTCGGGGAGCGAATATCCATCGCTCCCCGACCCTCTCAATGGAATGACGGAAATCATGATCAACGGACTCAAGAACCCATCCAACAGGGCCGAGCTGGCCGCAGTCTCCTTTGTTGCGGTGTGCCTCGGACTCACCGGATATATCCTCGGCCTCTCGTACGGCGGACGAGGAACTGTGGATGATGGCTATGTCCGTTCGATCGTCCGCGAAGAGATTCGCGAAAACCCGAAGCTGCTCATCAAGGCCATCGAAGGGTATATGCGCGAAGAACAGCAGCGCGAAGCCCGCCAGAGCAATGAGCAGGCGATCTCGAAAAAGGCGGACATCGCCGCACTCGAGGGTTTCCCTTACATCGGCAATTCAGAGGCGCCGATCACGCTCGTCTATTTCTTCGATTCCAACTGCATCTACTGCAAGAAGATCGACCCCGTTTTGAAGCGTATCGTCAGCGAGAATGCCGACGTGAAAATCGCCCACCGGGAAATCCCGATCCTTGCGGAAACAAGCCGCCTCGCGGCGCATGTTGCGAACATGGTGTGGGAAGTTCATTCGCACAGGTACGCGGACTTTCATGATCGGCTTCTCGGTCATAAAGGCGTGTTGAGTGCCGATGACATCGAGAAATATCTCAAGGAAAGTTTGGGCGAAGAGGATGCCAATGCACTCCTTGCCCGTGTCGATAACGAAAACGACGAAGTCGTCACTGTCGCCAATAATCGGGTGATGGAGAACCTCGCGATCTCGCAGGCCGCAGGCATTCGGGGCACCCCGTTCGTTTACGTGCTCCAAGGAGATGGACTGATACGAGGCGCGTCGGATACCGCCTACGACGAAATCATGGCGGCGATCGCCAAGGCGCGGGAAAACTGAGGGTTCCCTGTTAAATCGAGGGACCTCAGTGAAGATCGATAAGGTCCGCATCGTCGGATTCAAGAGTTTTGCCGACCCGGTCGAATTCTCGATCGGGTCGGGCGTTACCGCCATTGTCGGACCGAACGGCTGCGGCAAGTCGAACCTCATCGAAGCCATCCGTTGGGCGATGGGGGAAACATCCGCAAAGCGTATCCGTGCCGACGGAATGGACGACGTCGTATTCGGTGGCACAGACAGCCGTCCCGCGCGGGCGAGTTGCGAAGTCACCATCGTTCTCGACAACACTTCCAGGACTGCTCCGGCGGAATTTAACGACAGCGATCGGATTGAAGTCGTTCGCCGTCTCGAACGCGGTGACGGAAGTTCCTATCGTGTAAACGGCAAGCCCGCGCGCGCTCGAGACGTCCAGATCCTGTTTCAGGATGCAGGTGCCGGAGCTGGGTCGGCTTCATTGGTAAGCCAGGGCAAAGTCGCCGCCATTATTCAGGCGAAACCATCCGAGCGACGGTCCATTCTCGAAGAGGCCGCCGGCACAGCCGGCATTGCCACACGCAGACATGAAGCGGAGCTTCGTTTACGGGCGACGGAACAGAACCTCGAGCGGGCCGAAGACATCGAGAACGGCCTTTCGGATCAAGTTGCCATCCTGCGCAAACAGGCTCGTCAGGCAGCCCGGCGCCGTTCCATCGATGGACAGATCCGCGCCGCCGAGGCGCTCGTATTCATGGTCCGGTACACAGCCGCGGCCGTGCGGGCCGAAGAGGCAAAAGCCGAGCACGAGCAAAACGAAAGGCTGGTGGCCGAAGCCATGCTCGCGGCTCACGCTGCCGAGGCTGACTTGCGCTCGATCCGGGAAGAAGTCGCGCCAATCATGGCCGAAAGGCAACGAGCCGAAACCGTATTTGCCCTCGCCCAATCGGCCTGCATCTCTGCTCAAAAGGATGCCGATAATGCCAAATCGGCTCTGGCCGCTGCACAGAGAAACGTTCAGCGGGCGATCGCCGATCTTGCCCGCGAGCGGGAGAACCTCGAACTCCTCGTTGAGGAACTCGAGACCTTCAATGAAGCAAAATTGATCGCTGAGGATGCCAAGTATCACGATGCCCCGGTCCTCGAAGAGAAGGTCGTAGAACTTGCACGGATCGAGGACGAATACAGGGTTAAAGCAGCCCGCGTTGAGGAACTTTCCGCGCGGGCGGCCGCCGAGAATGCGGTCCGTGCAGGTCTCGAAGCACGCCTCAGGCAGGCTGAAGGTCGTGTCACCGACCTGCTGAAGAGATCCAGGGAGGCGGATGAGGCGCTCGCCTTGGAGCGGGGGCGCCTCGAGACGCTGCCGGACACCGATGCAGAGGCCGAACAGGCGCGAAACCGGCTCGACGAGTGCGAGCGGGCGTTGCTCGAAGCCGTCGAAGAGCGTGGCAAGGCCACTTCCGAGGAGGACGTTGCACGAATTGCTTTGACGGAGGTCGCATCGCGCCGCGCGGCTGCCCATGCCGAGTTGGCCGGTCTGGAGGCATCGACCGGAATTGACGGCGACGTGCCGTTCCGGGTCCAGGTCCAGGAAGGAATGGAGGCGGCCTTCGCGGCCGCGCTCGGCGAAGGCGTTTCAGCAAAAATCGGCGCCCGCGGACCGCGTTGGTGGGTCAAAGGCTCTGGTGCCATCTCGCCCCCATCCGGAACCGATCCGCTGTCATGGTGTGTTGAAGCTCCTGAAGAGCTCTCGGACGCCCTGTCCGGGATCGGAGTCGCCGCCAATCCCGCCGAGGCCGAGCGCCTGGCGGCCAGCCTTTCGCCTGGGCAAGCCATCGTTACGCCGGACGGCGGATTGTGGCGATGGGACGGTTTCCGCCGGTCGGGTGCCGACAACGATGCCGATGAGATGAAACGGGCGGCCAGGATCAAGGAACTGAGGACAGCCGAAGAGGTCCTTCTGGCCGAAGAAACCGAAGCGAACCGGCGGCGGGAATTGGCATCGAACCGCGCCGCATTGGCCCGCGAACGCGAGCGCGCCTGCACCGAAGCCGTCCGCGCCGCCCGCGCCGCGATGGAAGGGACCGTCAAACGATTGGCCGAGGTGACAAGACAGCGAAACGCGGTGACCGGCCGGATTTCCGCGCTGGAGATCCAGGCCAGGACCTTGGCATCCGAGATCGCCATCGCTCAGGCCGAACTCGATGATTGTCGGACGACATTGGCTCAAAGGGTCAGCGAGAATACCGTAGCGCAGGAGCTCCTGGAGGCTCGAGCCGCATTGGGTGCCGTCAACGAGCGCCTCGTCGCCGAGCGAAAGGCACACGAGCATATGCGCCGCAAATTCGAGGAGAACCTCGTCCAAATTGCGGTGGTCACGGAACGCATAGCCGCCCATAACGCGCGGATCACCGCGCAGCGCACCCTCTGCTCAGAGATGGAGGCCAGAATCGCCGAGGCCCGGATTGAAGAAGAACGGGTCTCGGCCTTGGCGGCCGAAGCTCCTGCACTCGTGAACAAAGCTCAGGAAGAGGTGGATGCCGCAGCTGCTGCACTCGAGGAAGCCAAGAACCTCACGCGCGCCAGCGAAGAACGCCTTGCCGCCGCCGAAGACCTGCGCAAACAGAACCAGGAGCGCGTTTCCGCCCTGCGCGAACAACGCGCGGGGCTTCTGGCGGAACTGAAGGCGGCGAACGAGGTTCGCGACGAACTCACGCGGGAGATCGGCGATCGGCTATCGTGCGCGCCAGCCGATTTGGCCGGTATCGCCGGGATCGAAACCGGAGCGGAACTTCCCGACATTCCCACATGCGAAGCCCGCATCGCCAAGCTTGTCCGCGAGCGTGACGCGCTCGGGGCCGTCAATCCTCTCGCCGAACAGCAGATGGCTGAGATGGAGGCCCGTCTCGGCGAAGCAAGGCGTGCGCGCGACGAACTGCGTGAGGCCATCGCCCGCCTCAGGCGAACGATTTCCGAATTTGACCGGGAAGCCCGTTCCCGACTGACATCCGCCTTCACCGAGATCGATGGGCATTTTCGGGACCTCTACACCCGGCTGTTTGGCGGCGGCCACGCTCATCTGAGCCTCTCGGGATCAGACGACATTCTTCAGGCGGGTCTGGAAGTCTATGCATGCCCGCCGGGCAAGAAATTGCAGACGATGTCGCTCCTCTCCGGAGGCGAACAGGCGCTTGCTGCGCTGGCACTGGTCTTCGCGGCCTTCATGGTTAAGCCAGCACCGGTCTGCGTTCTCGATGAGGTCGACGCGCCGCTTGACGATGCCAATGTCAATCGCCTCTGTTCGCTTGTAGCCGACATGGCGCGGGACGATGCGACCCGCTTCCTCGTGGTGACGCACCACGCTCTGACGATGGCGAGATCTGATCGTCTTTACGGAGTGACGATGGCCGAGCGCGGTGTCAGTAAGCTTGCCGTCATCGACATGGAAGCGGCCACCACACTCATCGGTGAAACAGCGGCCGTTTGACCGGCGAATCGACCCCACCTAGCCTGTTAATGAATTAGGTTTTTAGGGGTGGCTCTTATGGAGGCAGGATTACTTTCGACCGCTTCCATCGCCTTCGTCCATGTCCTGGACTGGGTGAGATTGCAGGATCCCGCATTGACGCTGGCGGCCGGAGCTCTCATTTGGTTCGTCATCGAACGGGCGATGGGGATCGTTGATGGTTGGGATCGCAAGCTGATTATTCTCGTGTCGGCCGTTGTCACGATTATGATCGGCTCCGCGATCGCGGTGGATGCTTCCGGCGTCTGGCGCGAGGGAGAAACCATTCCGCTCGAAAGTCGCGTGAAGACCCCAAACGCTGATTTCTTCACGGGAGATGAGCGATGAATGCGCCCGCTCCCGATCGCGAGAAATCGGGCGCGGGTTGTCTCGTTCTCGCAAAAAGAACGGGCCGATTCCTCTTTTGCCTGAGATCACAATCCGTTTCGTCCGGAGGCACCTGGAGCCTCTGGGGTGGAAAGGCCGAACCCGGCGAAACGCCGGTACAAACCGCGTTGCGCGAAGTCAGGGAAGAAACGGGATTTGTTGCAACCGAGCGTCCTTTCCACATTCACCGGCTCGAGGAGCGCCGGTTCACCTACGACACCTTCCTTCTGCCCGTCGAAGATGAGTTCTGCCCGATACGCAGCCGGGAGTCCGACGGTCACGCATGGCTTCCCATCGAGAACATTCCCTGCCCGATGCATTGGGGGCTGGAGCAGCTTCTTGCTGATCGCACCGCCGTACGGCGGGTTGTCAGGGCAGTGGAGTCTTTGTCCGGGCGGACATGCGTCCTGATTCCTCGCATTCCCGATCTACCGCTGAACGATCTCCGATCGTATCCGGCGCCCAACGAGGTGGAAGCGGAGCGGAGCCAGTCCCGCGAACTCGCGTCTACTTCTCCCTGATTTGGCCCTATATCATTGCAGCATCTGATTGCCGCCGCCGACTTCCAAACCGGCTCTAGTCGGCACGCCCCGGTCCTTATCCATGCCGGCGGCGCGTATCCCTCCACCGCGATCAACCCAAGCATTGGACCTTGACCGGATCTTTGAATCCTTGATACCCGTTCTGCCGACACAAGGATTCGGGAATGATCGGCACGAAAGTCAGGATGTGCCCAGACGGGTGCTTTGAATTGGCAGGCGACCGTCGTGTGTGGCGTATTGTTCACGACGAATGTTTTGCTCCGGCCTGCTGGGTTCTTTTTGAGGTCAATGCGGCCGCCGAAAGGGACCGGGTAAATTTCCTCGGGTCCTACCTCAATCTTGACGACGCTTTATCGGCGCTGGTCTCCACCGCCGGCCGGGATGACAGCATATTCTCCGTTCATCTCCTATGCGGATCGCATTTCCTTCGCCCCGGAAGAGTTCCGGCCGAGCATGTCATGGCAGGCTTCGGATGGGTCCACGTGCGAGAGATCATCGGACACGCTCTGGTCCCCCTCTACCGCGCAAAAACACGCGCCGACGCACGCGATATGATCGGGCGGTCACTTGATCCGACGTGCCGGGTCGGACAGGTTCTTCTCGTCACTGAACGAGGCGAGACCTATTGGCTCGTTGAGTTGCATGCCCGCCGCGACGACTTCATCGAGATGTCGCGTCTGGATGAAATCGCCAATGAAGCATTCTCCGGTGTCGATGGCCTGGTCAATGCCTACGACGTCATGCCGAGCAGTCCGATCGTCGCTCGGGTCGCGAACATCGTTCCGTTCCCCTCAATGCGGGTCGCGCGGATTGCTGCTTGATCACACGCTGCTGGTGATTTTTTGCTTCCTGCTATCCCCTCGGCGAGGGTTTACGGAAACTCTCACGGGGACCCGTGATGGAAAGAATGAGAAAATACCCGCGGACGCCACATCTTTCCGGATCCGCGCTTCAACGGGGTGACGGCGATGTCCCGGTGATCGACCCCACCAAGCTTCGCGGCAACCGTGTTGTCTATGAGGAAGGTTGACGGGGCCAACTGCGCCTTCTTCTTCGACGCCGGCGGTGCGATCCATGGCCAAAGCCGGGGGCACGAACTCGACCTGTCACAGCGCGGGGGTCGTGAGCGCCATTTCAACCTGTTCAAAGACTGGCTGAACGCCCACGCCGATCGATTCCTCGAGCGCCTTGAGGACCGCTACATCGTTTATGGCGAATGGATGCAAGCCTGCCACAGCGTTTTCTATGACGATCGGCCGCACCTGTTCCTGGAATCTGACATCCTCGATCTGAAAGAGGATCGACGGAGGGATGCCCCCTCGTTCATACGCGGATGGTTTGCGACGCAATGGTTTCGTCACCATTGTTTCGGGACCGGAGCGCCGAGGACCGAACCGTCGCATTCCTGACGGCCCTTCTACATGATATCGCCAAACCCTTGACGGCCGCCGCAGATCCCACAGGCAGGGTTTCCCATCCCGGTCACTCGCGGATCGGATCACTGATGGCGCGTGGAATCTTGTGGCGCCACGGCCTCAATCCGGTTCTTCGCGAGAAAGTCTGTGCGGCCATCGCCTGTCATCAGGTTCCTTTCTGGATCATGGAACGCGATTGGCATGATGCGCGCCGGATCATTGTCGGCGCATCGCTCACTTGCGGAAACGATCTGCTCTGTATTCAAGCCGAAGCAGACGCACGCGGCCGCATTGCCCCGACGTTACGGAAATGGTCGAAAGCGTTGAAATGCATCGATTGGCGGCAGAGGAATTAGGTTGCTTCGATGCCCCCTTTAAATACGCTGACGGCACGACGCTTCGATCGTTTATGGCTTCCCCGCAGACAGTGGACCCTTCGTACCCGATTCCGCGGGAGTCTTCGCGCCCTACGGCAACCGTCATGTGCGGATTACCGGGTTCTGGCAAGAGTACCTGGCTCGCTCAGAACCGCGACGGAATGCCGATCGTGTCTCTCGATGAGATCCGTGAACGAGAGGGAATCTCGCCCGACAAGCCGCAGCATCGAGTCATCGCGATCGCCAAGGAAGAGGCCAAGGCTCACTTGAGGGGGCGCCGGGACTTCGCATGGGACGGGACAAATCTGTCTCGCGAATTGCGGGATGGGATTCTCGGGATGTGCCGCGATTATGGCTTTGCTACCCGCCTTGTCGTAACCGAAGCCACAGACTCTGAGATTAATCGCAGGCTCCGGGATCGGGACCGCATATTCCCGAAGCCTGTCCACGATCGCCTGTTGCGTCGCTGGGAACATCCGATGCCCTGGGAAGCCGATGGTCATTGCTCCGGCCTACGGGCATTCGAGATCTCCGATTAACGGACCTCGCGTTTGACTTCAACCAGCCGAATTGCTTCCATTCCATTATTCGGCACACGGGGACCAGAATGACGGCTGTTACGGCCGCACTTCCTTGCGGCGAGTGCAGGAAACAACCAAGCGGACATATGGCTCCGACGACGGCGACGGTTGAATTCTTCCAGGGAGAGTGCGTATGAGCGCTGAAACCGTAACGGTTCTGCTCGACGCTGCCACCGCAAGTGCACGGGGTGAACAGCACCCCGCCCGAGAATTTCTTCATCGGGTGAACGATGCCTGTACGCGGGCCGCCGAGTCCCTGTCGCGCAAGTTCATCACGATCGCCAGGAAGTCTGGCGGATCAGCCAACTTCTCGTCAGGAGATATGGCGATCAATGTGCGCTCGTCCAAGACCGACGTTATCGTCGAAGCGGTCAAAGACGATCGTCGAATGTCCATTCGTTGTCTGCCATGGTCGGGAAAGCGCGTGGGTGTTCTACACGAGTTGCAGGGGTTGGCCGCCGACGAGGTGGAGGATTTTCTGGCAGACGTCGCATCGGCCCTGCCTGCGGCCAAATGGATCCGCTGACACGGACCTTAACGGCGCAGACCAAGACTCAGCCGCAGAAACCCTGCCCCATCGCTTCCCCCCCCATCGTAGTCAGCGCAACGCAAGCGCTGTATTTTGCGTTCGCGAGCAGAATTCCAGCGACGATGAACACGGCCGACATGCCGTAAGAACCGCTCTGTGTTCTCCCTTCAGCTGCGGCTTTCACGAGGAATATGCCGCGGATGAACGCCCATGCGCCGAAGAAAGCCAGAATGGTGAAGCAATGGCCGATCATTTCGGCATACTGCTGAACGATGGAGATCGACGAATTCGCCGGATAGCTGAGCATCGATGAACCGCTGTTCAGTCCCTGCTCGTTGATCGGTCCGTCCTGGCGGCCGAGAACCGTGCTTGTTGCCATCGTGAATAAGGTCGCACCGTTCATCAGCAGAATGGAAGTTACGACCTTCGTGCTCCAACCCTTTGGAAGACCGCCCTGCCCCTGGCTTCTGGTGATGTCGAAAATAGCCGAAGCGAAGCCGATTAGACCAAGTAAGAACGTCATCCCGAACAGGGTCCAGATCGCCATCGGGATGGCGTTGACGGCGATATTCCGGGCCATACAGGTAGCGGGGGTAGAAGATGTGAGGCAGTTCTGAACCGATCCGACGTTCGCCATCCCGGTGACGCCACCCACCAATCCGGATGTGATCGAGGCGCCGCCATCTGCGTCCAGCTCCAGACCGGCGAGCGCGCTCGCGCCGCCGGAAGCCGCTTCACTGAAGACGGTTATTAATCCCGCTCCGGCGGCATCCGGGAGCGAGATCAGGAGTGTGGCTGCAACGATATGGGAAAGGCCCGATTTCCAGATACCCTCCCGTGTTTCGTTCTGCCTGGCCAGTTTCAGCAGGCCCATCGCCAACAGGGCCAGACCCGCAGCGAAGCTGACGCAAGCAATAAGAAAAAGAAACGGGCTCCATAGCTCCTGAGAAACAGACCGGAGCTTCTCGCCAATTGTTTCCGATTGCGCGTATGCCGCTCCGGGGAGCAGAACTAGGGCTGCCGTTGCCGCGAACCGGGCAATCATCGTCATCGTTACTCCCCGCGACACGGACGCGGCGGAAACCAGGGCCGCGTCCGTGTCTGTTTGCTCAGAAGCTCGCGCCACCGCCCTCGGTGATGCTCGGCGTGTTTCCGAGTCCGAACGTCTGCGTGAGAACGCCGGAGAAGGTCGGAATTGCGACCAGGCCGGCGCCGACACCGACGCGCCACAGACCTTCCGAGTACTTCGTCTGATTGGGATTCTCGGCGGCGGCCTTCAGTTTCATCAGGCCGGTGGCAAGCATCACCAGGCCGCCCACGAAGCTGCCGGCGACCATGAGCTTGCCGATCGATCCCATCTGATCGATGACGTCGGTCGCGATGTTTCCGATCTTCTGCTGCGCAGCCGCCTCCTCGGCCGCCGAAACCGTGACGGTAGCCGCCGCGAGAATTGCGTACGGCAGATCCTTCATCTTCATGCCCCTGACCATCTGTTACGTCCTCCGAATAAGGATTCGCTTCCCGATCTTCGGGCGCGTCAGGAAAAGCATGTGTCCGCGACTTGAGCGGCGCAAGTTTTGCTGCTGTGCTTGCTATTGACTCCTTTGCCGGCGGTTCTTCACCCAGCGCCGTTTAAGGACTCGTCAACAGGATATCCGATGCCCGATTTCAAATCTCCATGGCCGACGGCTGAGAATGCGGTCGCTTCCATCCTCGTTCGGGATGAGTTTGCCAATGTGCGGCTTCATTATGCCGTCAGAATTGCTTGCCTTCTTGCCCTTGCAGCCGCGTTCGCTGTCGCTTGCGTTCTCGTGATGTTGATGCGGCCGCCGCAGTTCCGGTATGTGATGACGGACGCCGCCGGGAAGGTGCTTCCGATGGTGCCGACCGATAAGCCGAACAAGGATGATGAGTTTATCATCAAATGGACGGTCGATGCCGTCACCCGGCTCTATAGCTTCGATTTCGCCAATTATCGCCAGCAGCTCCAGGCCGCGCAAAAGTTCCTGACCGTTGTCGGATGGAGGGAGTTCGAAAAATCGCTCGAGAAGAGCGGGAACTTCAAAGCAGTAGTCGGGAATCTCTATGTCATGAGTGCCGTCCCGACCGGACCGGGCCGGATTACCCGGTCGGAAATCCATCCCACGCTGGGCCGACATGCGTGGAAAGTCGAATTCCCGATGTTGATCACCTACCGATCGTCGGAAAAAACGCAGGACGGGCGTCCGTTGGCGGCGACCCAGAACCTTAGGATGACGGTGGTTGTGATCAGGCAGCCGGAATTCCTGAACACCGACGGTTTGGGCATCCGATCCATCATTGCCGAGTGACTGGTTTGATGGCGTCCGCGTCGCTCACAAATGCGGAACTCGCAGTGGAGGCGCTTTTGGTTGCATCTCCTCGACCGATTACAGTCGCGGAGATCCAGAGCGCTCTGCCGGGAGTCCCTATCCAGGATATCCTGAAACGCTTGTCCTCATTCTGGTCAGAGCGCGGAATGCGGATTGAATGCGTGGATGGTTCCGTTCGCCTCGCGATGCCTCCAGACCTTTCACGGATCCTCTCCGCAACGAAGGATGCCGATGTGAGGAAATCATCGGACGCTCTGATGGAAACGCTTGCAGTTATCGCGGTCCATCAGCCCGTAACGTTGCAGGATATCGAACGGATAAGGGGCGTACGTCTGTCGCGGGGCATCCTCGATGCCCTACTCGATGAAGGGATGATCCGCGTCTCGCGTCGGCGCTCTGATGCCGGCCGTGCAGCAACCTACGTCACAACGGAAGCATTCCTGGAGAGATACGGCCTGGATTCGCTCCACGATCTTCCGACCCCTGAAGAGATTGCGGAATTGATCAATCCACCAACCGATTCAAGTGGTGAATGACGTTCCGCATCCGCAGGAGGACGCAGCATTGGGATTGCGGACCTCGAACCTGGCTCCGGCGAGATCTTCCACCCAATCAAGTTCAGCCCCATTCAGAAAGGCGGCGCTGAAGCCGTCGACGACGAGCTTGGCATCACCCTTTTCGATGACAACATCGCCTTCCATAGGAGCGTCATCAACGTCCATCATGTACTGAAAACCCATACAGCCGCCGCCTTCGATCATGACACGAAAGAATCGGTGGTCGCGCGGGTCGGCCTCTTTCAGGATCTCCGCAATTCGAACCGCGGCGGCTTCGGTCATCGTCATCGACATCGGTGACTCCTCGGGTCATGCTTCCTTCCTGACGATTTAATCCCTATCTCCCGGTCATCGGAAGGACTCGCGTAAATATGTTCTTTAAGACGAAGGACGAGGTCGAGGCAGGCTGCACGATCGAACGTTTCGATCCGGGGCTGACGGCCGCCCCCTACGCGGACGACGATATTTACGAGGCTTCGGCAGGATCCCCCGGCGCAGCGACGGATGCGCCGCCCACACCATTGGCGATCGCTGAGTCGCTCAAGGAGATCTTTGACCCGGAGATCCCCGTCAATATCTACGACCTCGGCCTCATCTACGACATCAACGTCAATGACGCCGGCGATGTTCGTGTTCTCATGACGCTGACGGCACCGAACTGTCCCGCCGCCGGTATTCTGCCCGGCGAGATCGCCGAATGCGTCTCCAAGATTCCCGGCGTCGCGAGGGTCGGCGTTCAGCTGACCTTCGACGTCCCGTGGAACGTCGACATGATGTCCGAGATCGCCAAGGTCGATCTCGGAATGCTGTGAGGAGGGATGAATGAAGGACCAGATTGTCAGCTTCACCGAAGCCGCTGCTACTCGTATCAAGGACCTGACGGCAAAAGGTGGTAGCAAGGTCATTCGACTTACCGTCACGACCGCCGGCTGCTCCGGTTACAAGTACGACCTTTCCTATGCCGACGCGCCGGGACCGCATGATGAGGTCGTGGAAGCATTTGGAGCGCGGCTCTATGTGGACCCACTCTCCGTTCTTTATGTCGCGGGCATGACCATTGATTGGATCGAGGACCGGATCGAGAAGCGTTTCACCTTCGACAATCCGAACGAGGCAGGGCGCTGCGGTTGCGGAGAGTCATTCCATATTCAAACCGCGGCGTAATCTGATCACAGTCCCATAGCCTTCTTGGCCGCAACGAGGGCAAGCCGAACGGCGGTCGGAGCGTCTTCGTCTCGGGCTTCAAAAATGCCGGGGTCGCTCCCATGGATGATTCGATCATGCTTCAGATCGTCCATGGCGACGGAGGCGATCCATTCGCAGTTATAGGGCCGCCTGAGACTGAGAAAGAATACTCCTGGGGTCTCGTCCACTTCACTCATGGCCGAGGTGAGCCGCTTGGTGAATTCTGCGTCCATGATCTTCACCATTGGCTTATCTTCCGTCTGTTCTGTTGACCTATCCGGTTCAATCTATTCCTTCTGAGGATGCCATGGAGATTAAGCTTCGCACCAGGATTGCGCCGTCCCCGACCGGGATGATGCATGTGGGGACGGCGCGCACCGCGCTGTTCAACTGGTTGGCCGCAAGGGCGAGCGGGGGTGAATTCATCCTCCGGATCGACGACACCGACCAGGATCGCAATAGGGAAGAAATGATCTCTCCAATCCTCGACGGACTCACTTGGTTGGGCCTGAACTGGGATGCGATCTACAGGCAGAGCGAACGAGCCGATATCTATCGGCGGTGGGCCGAGGCACTCCTGCTGGCTGGATTTGCCCATCGGGAAGACAATGGCGCCATCACGCTTAAATGGGACGATGACATGCCTCGGATCTGGACCGATGACATCGTCGGCTCGGTTCCGATCTCATCGACGATGATCTCGCAGATCGATCGGCGGCTCGTGCTCATTCGCGGCGGCGAGAAGCTTGGACAGCCCACCTATCAATTTGCATCGATCGTTGATGATTATGAGATGGGAGTGAATATGGTGATCCGAGGCACGGATCACATCGCCAATACCGCCAAGCAAGTTGCGATCTGGTCTGCGATGACCCGCGCCGACGGCAGATCTCGGATCCTGCCCCGCTTTGCTCACGTCGGGCTGATCTTTCATGGCGGCCGGAAAATGTCCAAGCGGGATGGAGCATCCAGTCTCCTGGACTACCGGGACTCCGGTGTGCATCCGGACGCGTTATTTAACTTCCTCCTTCGTCTCGGATGGGGGCCTCGCGAGGACAACCGCGAGAACTCGGTACTCTCGCGCGAGAGGGCGGTCTCATTGTTCCTGTGCGGCGGACGGATGCGTAGCGCGTCCGCCTCGTTCGATCCGGTGAAGCTTGCTTGGTACGACCGCCGCTTCAAGGCGATGGATGAGAAGCTCGCTCGATGTGAGGATTCTCGCCCCGCTTAAGCCGCTGCGAGACTGGGCGCACGGTCTTCGACCATATGCGCGGTCAGCCACCTTCCAGCGGCCTCTGCGAGTTCAACCGGGACGGCATTGCCGATCTGGCGCATGGTCTCGGACCATGATCCTGGGAACTCATAGTCGTCAGGAAACCCTTGGAGACGGGCGGCCTCCCGGACCGTGAAGTACCGAACCGTCCCATCATCCCTGATCATCATGTTCTCGCCACCGGGAACGCCGTGAGCTCCGGCTTTGAGCGCCTTGGCAGGTTGATCGAGAGGACTTCCCGTATGGCCGGGATAAGTTCGGGCGCCGGGCTGAAAAACGTGATTATTCCGACCGTCCGGCTCGCCGAGGCCGACCAGGGCATCTCTTACGGTTCTCCATGGGCGCGTCGCGGGCGCAACCCCCTTTTCCCTGAGTCTCCTGACAATGGCGAGATCCGCCCGGTCGATCCCCTGGTCGCCTGGAACGGAAAGTCCGTGGCGGCGCCAATATTCTCCGCTGCACCACTGATCCCAAAGAAGCCGTTCCCGGCTGTGGGTAGGAGTGATCGCTGAAAACTCGGCCACCATATCGCACCGGACCCCCGCGATCAGAACGCGGTGCCGTTTCTGAGCGGCACCGAAATCAGCCGCGTTCAGGTTCAGGACGCAGACCGTATAGATCTTCTCCGGCAGCCTGGGCGTAAGTTCGTTTTCTGTCAGTTCGACCGCGTGCTCGAGGCTCATGACGATCCGCATCAGATATTCCGCGAACGCAGGTCTGGTCAGGCCCTTTACGTTCTCGAACAGGAATGCCGCCGGGCGCAATCCGATCACCGCCTTGATCGCATACGGCCACATGTCCCGCTCGTCGCGCTTTCCCCTCGCCTTGCCGCCGATCGAGAACGGCTGGCATGGCGGGCCGCCGGAAACGACATCGACTGAAAGCCCGATGTCGTTCCATTCGATCTCGCTGACGTCGGATTGCTCGATATTCCAGGAACACACGTGATCCACACTGCGTACCTGGTTGTGCCGGACGGTCTCCACCGCGGCCTTGTTGCGTTCGATCAGGAGGCTATGAAGGATCCCTGCACGCGACAGGCCGAGCGCCAGCCCTCCGCAACCCGAAAACAACTCGATCCCGTCCATGCTCCACCACGAATCCATTACAGAATGAGAATCCATCCCTGGCGCGGATGGATTCCATTCATATGAATGGTGGGCCGCAGGAATCAGACGGAGCAAGTCGGCGGGGCCGGATCAGATTTTTAGAAGCCTATGAAAGCGATCCAAGGGCGGGATCAAGAGCATGAGAGAAGCAATTGCGGTCATCGGTACTGCCGGGCGAAGAACCGATGCCAAACGCATAAACCGCGCTCTCTACGATGCGATGTACGAACACCTGCTCGCAGCGATCCAGGAATGGGACGTGAGCGCAGCGGTGAGCGGCGGCGCCGCAGTGGCGGATCATCTCGCTGTTCGCGCCTTTCTGGAAGGCGCTGTATCATCACTGCACCTGTTTCTCCCGGCTGAGTTCAAGGAGAGGCGATACGTTCCCGATGGGTCGGCGCCCTACAACCCGGGCGCCACCAGCAATCGTTACCATCAGGCGTTTTCTGAAGCTTGCGGAATCAACAGCCTGAGCGAGATTGCGCAGGCGATTGAATGCGGTGCAATAACCGATGTTCATCCAGGATTTCACACCCGGAACATGGAGTGGCCGCTTCCTGCACGCACATGATTGCGTTTACATTCGGGCCTCGATCCGATGGACATGCGCCTTCGGTCCACGCGGATTTTTTACCGAACCATCCGGGCTTCTCAGATCCATCGTCCGCCGGCCTTCGCGACGGTGGAACGGCTCACACTTGGAGTGCCGCCTGGAAGCCGATCGTCAAACGGCACGTGCGACTTGATCTGATCGCGTGACCGAAGCGGTGGAAGGTGGTCTCAACAAATGTGCGCGAAACACCGCGTCGTGCAGCATCACGGACTTTAGATCGTAAGGTCTACCCTCGCCCCATGCCGATCTTCCAGATCGCACAGAAACCTGGCTTCAAAGTCTTCGAGGTCGTTCCAGGTTGCAGGCGTTACAGTGAATTCCGCAACACGTTCCGGGAAGATTGCTCCACGCGGTGCGGACAACGCGTCAACATCGAGTTCTTCTTCCCACCAGACGCCGTCGACGTCGAGGTTGCGGGAAGCGAACTCGATGAGCGCTAGGTCAAAACTCAAGTCACTATCGACGGCGTCTTCGCTCTCATAACCAGCAAGTCGAGCCAACTTTCCAGTGGCCATAGGCGCGGAGGTGCGCTCGAAACGGAACGTTCCTTCATCCAGCATTTCGGCCTCATCCTTCGCCTCTCGCATGCTGGTGCAGTCGATATATCTCCACTCGTCCGTTTCGGAATCGTATGTGTGCAGTCGGATAATCCTCCTCCGTTGGAGAAAGCCTTCCGATAATGCCCACTCAACGATCTTGAGTTTCTGATCGTCTGTCAGAGCAAGCACATTAAGGAAGCGTCCGCGGCCCGTCAGGATGTAACCGTGATCTCCTAGCTTAGCGATCTCGGCCCAAGCCGTCGGGACCATCGACACAGAAAGGCATCGTCCCTCATAGGAGCAAGGGCGCTTCCTTTTCGGATCGAGATCTCCGACATGGGCAACGGACACATGCTCGATTATCGGAAAACCGCTGAACTCCATAACCCCCAGTCCCGCCCTGCCGGGTCATCGAGGTTTTATCGTTCGCCCAGACTCATACTCGGGGACTCCGATCCGCTGTGCCGCGAGGGCTTCGGCGAGGTCGTTCCTGATTTCGAGCACGAGTCCCCACAGTGAATCGATATCTGCCTCGACCTCTTCCCGATCGACAGACCTTCGATATCCGTCGATCTTTTCGATGGTCTCTATCATCGGCTCCAGGAATGGACTCGATTGCGTACTCATTATCTCCCCCGTTTCGTGGGCATCATAATGACCGCCAACGCATAGCACATAGAGATAGAATCTATTTCGGCAATTGACATCTTCTCCGGTCGTGGGCATTTGTAAGCCATGACTATGCATGTGCGCCTAAGCGGAAACTGGCGGCTGCTCGGATAATCCGAGCGAGCCTCATGCATATTCATGTTCATCGAGGGGTCGCTCCGGCAGGATGCGGCCCCGATTTTTTCTGAAGCCGATTTCCGGTGCCGGATGCGTCCCCTCCAATCCAGGAGAGGACAATGAACACCATCGAGACAACCCACGTCGGATCCCGCCCCGTTGCACTGACCGGAGACCGTCCGACAGGTCCCCTTCATCTAGGCCATCTTGCCGGATCACTGCTCGAACGGGTCCGTTTGCAGGACGCGTGTGATCAGTTCGTCCTGATCGCCGATCTCCAGGCTTTGACTGACAATGCTGGCACGCCGCAGAAAGTCCAGGGAGCCGTGTCGGAGATTGTCGCTGATTACATCGCGGTCGGGCTTGACCCGGATCGGACGACCATGTGCTTGCAGTCGGCTATACCTGAGCTCACGGAACTGACCCTGCTCTACCTGAATCTCGTCACCGTCTCGCGGCTAGAACGCAATCCGACCATTCGAGACGAAATAAAGATGAGAGGATTCGACCGGAATATCCCAGCCGGATTTCTTTGTTACCCGGCGGCCCAGGCTGCCGACATAACCGGCTTCAAGGCAAACCTCGTTCCAGTTGGAAACGACCAGCTTCCAATGATCGAGCTTGCTCAGGAATTGGCGGCGCGGGTCAATGGAATGGCGGGAACGGAACTCTTGCCGCGGCCAACATCCGTCCTATCGACTTCACCTCGCCTTCCCGGCATCGACGGTCGTGCCAAGGCCAGCAAGTCTCTGGGCAACGCCATCTTTATCAAGGACGATCCTGATGTCGTGCGGGAGAAGGTCCGGATGATGTTCACGGATCCTGGACATATCCGCGCAAGCGATCCCGGTCGAGTCGAAGACAATGTCGTCTTTGCATATCTCGATGCTTTCAGCCCCGATCAGGACGCGGTTGACGAACTCAAGCGACAGTACCGGCAGGGTGGTCTCGGCGACGTCAGACTGAAGCGGAATTTGTTTGAGATTCTTGACTCCATGTTGCGTCCGATGCGCGAGCGGCGGGCCGACATCCATCCCGTCGATGCCGCCGCAATCCTCAAACGAGGAACGGAACGCGCCAGGAGCGTCGTTGCCGCCACTCTCAGGGAAGTGAAGGCCGCGCTCGGCGTTCCGTCGATCTTTTAAAGGCGGCCCAGATTGTCTGGGATTGTCGGATCGGGGCCGGATTTGGTCTTCGATCCGGCCCTGAACTCTTCGAAGATATTTCGGAACAAGTTGGCGTAGCTCGAGCGGTGCTTGGTTTCTTCCCAGGCGATCATGATCGATCTCGTTCCGGCGGCACCTCCTTTTGCGACGAAACGCATGACGGAGATGCCGTCGCTCATCGTGAGGCTCCCCTGCCCGGTTGATCGGTCAAAATTACCGAACAAGTCGCCTTTGATGAACGCCGATTGCGAAATGCCCAGATGATTTATGATCCGAATTGCCGACTGGGTGAGGTTCTCTCCGCTTGCATCCAGCCTCACCCCAGTGACGACCCACGGTGCGTGGAACGTAGCCACCTCAGGGATCTCCCGGCAGAAGGGAATTTGGGACGAGCATCCGCTGCCAAACAGGCTTCCGATCTCCATGCGCTTCTTCCAGCCAAGCAGGCGCACGTCGGTGGCTTTCCCTTGCATTGCGAGCGAGAACATCCCGAGATTCGGGCGCAGTACTACGTTGAGTGTGAATTCCTGTCCGGCCAATACGACTGGCTTCAGTCTCAGCACCACCGGTTCGTGGAGGATCAGTTCGCGGCTTGCCGGGTGGCTTGGAGGGAAACCCAGAACGGTTCCATCGGGGGCCTCGGCTGCGCCGGCCTGGACCACATTCAAAAGCACCCTATGGAACTCCATTCCGTTCTCGTCTGCCGCCGGTCCGTCCCCGGTCGGCAACAGAGTTTGGATGAGTTCGACGATACGGGCAGCCGGCAGGGGCTGCCCGTTGAATGAGGTGTCCCAGGAACGGTGCACTTTCGTGTTCGGGAACAGCACATTGAATCTGACCCGCGAGCCTCCGAGCGACTGGATCCTGCACCATGCGGTCAGAAGATCGTCCGCAGCGCTGAACCCTGCAAACCAGTTCAGGCGACCCGGTCGGTTCATATCGGGCGCCTGACATTTCTCGGTCGCGCTTGGGGATGCCGCCGCCGGATGAATCATGAATAGAGAGACGAACAGAACAAAAATTCTCAGCATTCGGCAGGTATCCCGCAGACCGATCCTCAAAAAGGATCGCATCGTCCTTCCCGAGCGGACAACCCCGCCCCTTTGACAGCACCGCCGGTTAAATGAATCCTTTAGTGCTTTGATCTCCCGGAATCCAGGATGACCACAAAACACCCTCCCCGCCGCCGTCCAAGTTCATCCAGTTCGATCCGCCCTGATCTCAATCGCATCGAGGCGGCGACTGCTCCGTGGTGGACCGCTGCACCGTCGGTCGCGGGCGCGTGCATCAATGCCGTTCTGATGCCGGTTAAATGGATCGTCATCGCCGCCGATGCGGTTGTGGCCCTCACCTTCGTCGCATTCGGCGCTATCGTGTGGATGTGGTGGACAGGCGCTATTTCGGATGCGACCGCCGCGGAATTTATCGGAAAGATCGGCGAGAGGTGCCTCGGCATCTTGAAGTCGTCCGGTTGGATTCCTTGATGTGAATCCTTGACACCGGTCGGTCAGGGCAGCTAACAACCGCTGCGGGTCCGCGTAGCTCAGCAGGATAGAGCAGCCGTTTCCTAAACGGCAGGCCGGAGGTTCGAATCCTTCCGCGGACGCCACCCCGGTTGCCTTGGCCGCCGGAACGATTTTGAACCGTTTGGGGTGTGAGAGGCTGCCCGTAACCGTTTGGCGGCGCCTGCTGCGCTCGGACGCCGACGCAGCGAAAGTGAGCCGCTGTTACACCGACGATCTCGCCATCGGAGTAATCTGCCTGTCCCTCAACTCCCAGCAGCGGTCAAAGCTCCAAATGAGTAAGCCTCTTTAAAATTGTTGGTATCACTAAACCGTTTGCGAAACCGTGTCTCGGCGATCAGGCCGGCTCGCGACGATAGGATATTTACAATACTGTTCGTTTCATAATACCCCGCACGCCGATAGCGGGGTTCCTATGTTCAATGTGAGGCAGTTGATCTCCTCGGTCGGAAGAAGCCGGCCGCTGGGAAGACGGCGCCTTTGGCACGTTTTTGCCATCGGAGCTGTTTTGTTTGCGACCTTCGTGGTCGGAATACGTACTTACGAAATCATTAAGTACCGCTCTGAGGCGCGGATCCGCGCTCAGGCCGAAACGCACGCCTTTGTTGCCATCCTCCACAGATATGTCGACCAGTTCGCCGCCGGGGTAGAGGCCAATCTGGAGATCATTGCCAGCCGCGCCGAGAGCGCATCGGGGATCGATGACGTAACGGTCCCGTGGAACCAGATGTTGACACGGTTTGCGACCTTCACGAGCGACATCATCGACATGGATGTGGTCGATAACAATGGGATTGTATGGTACTCCTCATCCACAGTGCGTGTCGGCAAGCCGTTCCCGGATCCGGATATCATCGAACAGGCCAAGAACGCGCCGGGTGTCGTGTTGGCACCGCTCAAGTGCGGTAATTGCTCCCCGACAGTTCCGCTCATGGCGGCCAAACGCATGCGCGGTCCCAACGGACAGGCGTTCGGCGCCGTCGTCGCCGTCGTCAGTCCATCTCGCATCCAATCGCTCGCCACTCTGCTCGGGCAGAGCTTCTCCGGAACCGGAAGAGTGTTGCTCAGTGACGGAAAGCGGATTGTCTCACATACATTGACTGATGACGACGAGTTTCATCTTGACGCCGGCTTGCTCGAAAGGACCGGCCGCATCGTGGTCATGCCATGGGACAGCGATCCCCACTATCTGTTCGCTTACAAGTACCTGGATAATCTCCACCTGTTCGTCGTCTTTCAGCGCAGCAAGAAAGATATCCTTGCTGCGTGGGAAGGCACGTTCTGGAACTCCGTACTCATTGGTCTGCTGACCGTCGGCGTTTGCATTGGCGCCTCAATCTTCTTCCTGAGCCTTCTCAAGGCCCAGGAACGGATCGAGGACCATGCCAACGAGAAGAGGGCCGAGCTTGAAAGCATTCAGAGCGCATCAAAGATCGCGGCGTTCCGCTGGTACCCATCCCGCCGACAGCTGGCCTGTTTGACTGGGGGAGACTTCGTTGAACGAATGGGGGCCTCAGAGCAGCCGACCCAGTTGAAGCAACTTCTTTCCGTTTTCCCGACTGCCGAAGCATCGCGGCTCAAACAAGCGATCGAGGACTGTCTGGAGACCGGGGCGGAACACAGGCTCGAGCTGACCGCAGCGCGAAAGCCGGAGGAAAAGGCGGCTCCGACATACGCGATCACGACCTTCAGGCATACCGATGCTGGCGCTGGTACTATTCTCGGTCGCCATGCATTTATCGTCTGTCAGGACATTTCCGAATGGCATGAGACGCGCACCCAATACGCGCACCTGTTGAAAATGGACGCCGTCGGGAAGATCACCGGGGGCGTCGCCCACGACTTCAATAATCTGCTGGTGGTCATTTTGGGGAACATCGAGGAGCTCGCCGGGGAGTACGACAAGAACGATCCTCGATATGCACTCTTGGATGTGACAATGGGGGCGGCTATGCAGGCGCGCGAATTGACAAAGCGTCTGCTTGCCTTCGCCCGGAAGCAACCTCTGCATCCGACATCGATCGACGTCTCCGCCCTGATCAACAATATGCGCACCCTTCTCAAGAGGGCGGTCGGAGAACGGGTGGTTCTGGCCTTCGATAATCAGATCGGCGAGGAACCCTGGAAAGTCCGTGCTGATCGCAGCCAACTCGAGATCGCCATCCTCAACTTGGTCATTAATGCGCGCGACGCGATCGATAAGGACGGGACGATAACGATTAGAGCTCGTCGGCGGATTGTCGAGGAAAGCGATATCGTGGGCCATGAAGACGGCCTGGTGCCGGGAGACTACGTTGACGTGATGGTTGAGGATAACGGGAGCGGAATCGCGCCTGACGCCGTCTCCAGGGTCATTGAACCATACTTCACGACAAAGCCAGCTGGCGCCGGAGCAGGACTTGGTCTCAGCCAGGTCTACGGATTCGTCAATCAGTCGGGCGGTTACTTCCGCATCCACTCCGAACCCGGCAGGGGCACTCTGGTTCATATGTATCTCCCCAGGGATACGGGGAATGTCTCTGCCCCGCCCCAGACCGACGATCCAGCCGATCTCGAGTTCGGAAACGAAACGATCCTGGTGGTAGAGGATGATGAGGCAGTCAGAGGGCATGCGGAGCGCGTTCTCACGAGCCTCGGTTATAAGGTGATCAGCCGGATCGATGGGAAATCGGCTATCAAGCTCATCGAGGAAGGCGTCAGTTTCGACCTCGTGCTCACGGACGTCGTGCTTCCGGGCGGGGTCAGCGGCGTCGACGTGGTCCGGCATTTGCGTGAATTCAAACCGGAGATCCCGTTCCTGTTCATGTCTGGCTATCCAAGCGATATGCTCGATGAAGCGGGGCGCCTCCAGGACGAGGTCCTGTTCGTACAGAAACCGTTCCTTCGCGGAGAGCTGGCGCAGAAGGTGCGGGCAGCGCTCGGGGCAACCATCTGATGAAGAATGATTGGTTCGCCTATCTGCTTCAGTGCGGGGATGGCAGCATCTATGCCGGTGTTGCTCGAGACGTCGCCCGTCGTATGAAAGATCATGAGGGTCCGAAGGGATCTCGCTACGTCCGCGCCCACGGAGGACCTTCCCGGCTGCTTTGGTCTTCAGGTCCAATGGCAAGGTCGGACGCATTGCGTCTCGAGATCCGGCTCAAAGCAATGCCGCGGGAGCGCAAGATCGCGCTCGTCGAAGGGCGGGCAGCGATCGCGGCCTGAAGAATTCTTCGTAGGATCGAGTCCTTGCAGGCACGCTGATTGCCGGTTCTCATTTTCCCGTACGGTTTCGAACGGGAATTTGCGGTGCCGCGTCCGAGCAAGTTCGCTCATCTTCAGCAAGATGCGATCGAGATGAGACGTCGGTCCCGACTGGGGTCCACGGAAATCTCGAGAAAGCTCGGCGTTCCTCTGACCACCGTTCATTACTGGTTGCGGAACGATCCCCTGACCGAAGATGAGCGTCGCGCGGTCATCCGGAAAAGTCCGCGCTATGTCGCCCCAAGAAAGGCGCTGCGACACGACCGCGGTTTGCCATGCGAAATGGCGCCCGGCCTAACCTCATCTCAGAAGGGTTTGATCGGCGAGGCTGCCGTCCTGTTCAGATTGGCTTTGCGCGGACTGAACCCTGCAAAGCCTGTAACGGACGGTGATGTTGTCGATCTTTATGTGAGGCGTGGTCAGCGTGTCGCCTTCCTTCAAGTCAGGATGGCATCCGAACTCGGCACGGGCCTACCCAAGATCTCACTACGGCGAAATCGGAACGGCAAAGTCGTTCTCTTTTCGCCCGGCGACTTTCACTTCCTCATTGGCTACTGCCTCAGCAACGATGCGGCGTATGTCTTTTCTCACGATGAGGTCACGCATCTCGTAAACTCGGTCTCGGTCCGTGACGATGCGTATGAAGCATGGTGGAAAATAGACGAATGGTTGGAGCGGGAAGCGAACTCTTATCCTGAAATGGCAAGGCACCGCAGGGCACGTCATTCGAAGCGCTGATCGTGCCCATCGACGGACGCTGTATTCAGGTCGACATCGGTCGCATCCCTTACCCCCCTTCAGTCAAACTTTTACGAATCGCCGGGATTGCGTTCCGCTGGAGGGACTTCCTGGGCCTTCGGAGTATCGGCGACAGCTACAAACTCAGGACCCCAATCCCACCCTTCGCAAGAGTACCATGGATGCGGCCCGTGTTCCGACTTTCTCCTATTGCAACGCGCGCAAACAGGATCGTTCATTCATCTTCCCATTTTTCGGGCGATCGACGGTCGCCCTGCGTGATTCACGCTAGTTATCATCCTCATTCTTGGGGGCTTTTTGTTCTGAGCCAAACTTGGAGACGTACTCAAAGGCCTCGCGCCGTGCCGCCTCTTCTCGCTCCATTCGTTTGCGGTGCTCGGAACCGCCCTGCACGACGTCATTCCAATAGGTTAGTATTTTCGCAGCCATGTCGGTCTCCCACGGCCCCTTGATTAGGAATCCGCGGGCTCCTTCCCCAGCCGACATCACGAGAAATGGAGGTTTTCCGTCCATGACCACATAGCCGGTCGTGCGTTCGTACTGCATCACGACCCGGTATGGACCGAAGTCGAGGCACGGGTAATATCCGCCTCGTTTTACCGGGACCATCTCGAGCGAGCACATTCCTCCGTATCCACGCTTGATCGCTTGTTCCGCAGTTGACACGACGATCTCGGATGCGTCGCCGGCGACACTCGATATCGTGCCGATCGCTACGTTACCGATTGTGGCGACGATCAATGCATATGCGATCCATGGCATTGTCCGCAAAGAGACCATCCTAGTGCCCTTCTCTTCTTGACCTGCCAGATGGTCGTGCCGTCTCATCGAATCTGCAAGGAGACGAACACCCATGATCGGCGCAGTCGTGCGGAAGTGCGAAACCCATGCAGGCGATTGTGTCGGCATGCTTCTTTCCGGTCTCGTGCTCATGGCAGGCGAACGGTCGGTCGGTGATGGCGTCTTGTTCGCTGTCGGCACTACTCTCATTCTTGCCGGACTCGTCTTCAGCTTTCTGGCATTCGGCTATCGGAGTTCGTAATGGTGGGTTTGGAAACGCACGTCGACGATTTCATCGACGATGAGACTGGCCTCTCACCGGTCCATGTAAATGAGCGTTCTGCCCGCACCTCTCCGGTGTTTATGAAAGACCAGAAGCGTGCGCTCGCTTATCGCATGATTGCAGCTTTGGTCGATGGCGGTTCATCTCTCTATGTTGCGGCCGCAAAGGTCGCGGGCGGATACGACGCGCTCGGCGATAAAGAGGCAGCGAGTTCGCTCAGAACGTTCTTTGAGGAGATGAACGCCGTGATGGGCCGCGATCCGGCAATGATCTATGCCGGGATTGCCGCCGCCGCCCAAAAGGCGTTTGGTCAGCATTTCGTAACGAACGAGGAACAAATCCTACTTTGGGCTCTGCCCCACGCTGAAAATCCTTCTCCCATTCTAAAAACGGCTGCCGATCTGATCGGAGTGAAGCCGTAGCCGGGAGTTTGCGAAATTCCAGCCATGATGAGCGCTTCTCGTTGAGGCGGTTGTCACATGGCAAGTGTGATGTTCAGGAGCCGTATCGAATACGGAGCAATAGGACGTAACGGTCCTGTTCATTGCGATGGCGTCAACGTCGTCTCCGACCGATCGGGAAACGTCCAGATCAGAGCAATTACGAGCCGCGACCCTTCCTTCAGAACGATGATAGCGCTTCATTCAGAAAGCGTCGGCGCTGCAATCCGGCATACGGTGGAAGAGGTAGTGACGCGACGACCGGAATTGAAGGACAGATCACGTCCGAACTCAGGGCAGCGGCGATCGCTGTCGATCAGCCGACCACGACGCTTGATGATCCGGACATCTCATTTCTGAAACCGACACCATTCTGAACTTTGTCGGCGAGCGATTAAACATGCCGCCACCGTGATTTTAAGGCCGGAAATCCGGTGATTGGTCGCGTCGACAATCATTGAAACAAATTGTTTATCACAATCTCGCTTTACGCTAATCGGTATGCGTTTTCCGGATGACCGATGGGATTATCGCCCCTTATGTAGATCCTGAAAGTTGCAACTGGAGCGATCGCAGTGCCTTCCTGGTGTCGCTAAATAATGAAAATAACTGGTGGTCACGCCTCTGAAATGAAGCAAGTCCTCACAATTCGCACAGCGCGTCCGTGCAATTCCGTTTCCCGACCGGGTTGTCGACGTTTTTCGTCCCAGTGTCAATTTCCACGGTGATACGGAGGGATATGCTCATTCCGCCACCGGCAAAGTGAGGCGCATTGCTTCGCTTTGTTACTTGGCGGCTGTGGGGGCGGTCCCTGGGCCGCGGCCGAAGTCCATCCGGATGAGTCATGTCGACCGCCATCCTTGCATCCCTCGCCAAGAAAGTCGGCCAGACTTCGCTGCTGGACGAGGCCGAGGAAGTCGATCTAATCCGCGCGTATCGCGAAACAGGTGATACGGCAGCTCTCGAGCGTCTTGTGAGGTCGCATCTTCCGCTGATTTTCGGTTGCGCGCGGCGTCTCAAAGTCGACCCGCAATTCGTCGAAGACCTCATCAACGAAGGCGTCATCGGATTCATCAGGGCCGTCGACAACTTCGATGAGACGAAAGGAAGGCGGCTCAACGTTCTCGCCAAGTTCCATGTCAAAGCGAGAATGGCTGACTTCGTTCTTGCGAATCTATCACAGGTTCGCCCGGCTCCAGCGCGGGGCGAGCGCAATCGATTTCTGCATATCCGGAAGCTCGTCGAACAGGTGGAGGAAGACCGCCTGATGTCGCCTGAGGAGACATCGTCCGTCGCCCAACAATTCGCGATTTCCGATCCGGAAGGGGTGAAGACCCCCGACGTCGGAACTACCTGGCGGCGCGTTCACTCCTTCGAGAGCCGATCATTTGACGGGGAGACAACCAATCTACTCGATGTCATCCCTGATGAGTCTCCGCATCCTGAAGACGTCCTTATAGAGAAGGACGAGCGGGAAAGCTGGACGAGGCAGATGCGCCTAGCGATGACGATGCTTCAGGAACGGGAGCGACGGGTTCTGTTTGCACGCAGGCTCAAAGATCCCCCGACCCCGCTGGAGCTTCTGGCGGCAGAATTCGGCGTATCCAAGGGACGCATTTCGCAAATCGAGCAGCAGGCGTTCGAGCGCCTGAAGTCGTTTATTCGTTCGCAGCCGAGCCTAATCCGGCATGCCGGACAGGATTTGCTCAACCTCAGGAGCGCTGCCGCTATCGTCGATCAAGGGAATATTTTGCAGCAGATCGACCAACTCTCCTATCCGGCTTACGTCACCGACGAAAGTGGACTCGTCATCCACTACAATAAGGCCGCAATCGATTTCGCCGGCGGCAGCATTCCGAATAATCGCATGTACGGCGTCGTTCCTCGCCTGGAGACGCTGAACGGAGAGTACCTACCACCGGAAGACAGCCCCGCTGCGCGCTCTATAAAGGAGCGGAAGGCCGTTCGCGGCGTAATTGTCGTGAATGCGGGTATACCTGAGAAGCGAACATCATTCCTCCCCTTCCCAACCCCGCTTTACGATAAGTTTGGTCGCTATATCGGGATGGTGAACGTCATGCAGCCGACGGAGTCGTACAGGAGCAAGTGAAATCGCCCGGAGACGGTTGCTTCCCTGCGACGGGCATTATGGTGAAGAACAGTCGCTGTCTTCGTCATTAGTCGGCTCAAGGCGATGCCTCGACCTGGTTGCAAGGTCGCCGGCGCTTTACTGGAAGGATTCGTCTGCCGTTAAATTTCAGTAGGAACACCCCCGCGGTCGGCGGGTCCTGTCCGGTGCTCGACATTCGGACAAAGCTGAAATCGACCCGAATGGGTCCCGTGAACGGAGAGACGAAATGACGGAAACTGCCGTCGAACGGAACCGTGAGTTCTATTTCCAGCGAAGGCTTTGGCGTCGTCGGCGCGGCTTGACCCTCATCGAGGCTGCCACTGTCCTCGCGATCCTCGCCCTTGTGGTCGCCGGGATTATGGTCCTCTACACCAACGCCGACACGAGTCGGAAAACGACTACTGCCCTCAATCAGCTGGCCACGATCCAGCAGGGAGTTCGGTCCGTCTATGGCGGACAGTCAACCTACTCCGGTCTGTCCAGCGAGATCATCGCGAACTCGCAGCATCTGCCCAGCAGCATGATCAGCGGCACGACTATCCGTCACGCATTCAACGGCGTCGTTACCATCCTTCCGGCTGACGCCGGCGGCGGTGAAAACAGTGGCTTCTCCGTCCAGTTTACCAATGTGCCAAAAGATCCCTGCGTGAAGATGGTTACGTCCGATCTCGGCCGCGGCCTCTTTAGCGTCAGCGTCGGCGGGCAGACCCGTTCCCAGACCGGCGCCACCCCTCCCCCCTTCGATCCCGGCGCCGCCAACACTGCTTGTGGAAGCAGCAATTCGATCACCTGGATATTCAGCTGATTCCGCCGCTGCACGAGCCTAGAGCGCGCCGCTCCTTAAGACGGCGCGCTCACACTTTGAGACATCGATGGGAATCACGCGAGAGCCGAAGGTTGTGTTTCTGACTGGCGCCGGGCTCAGCGCGGACAGCGGGCTGCCGACCTATCGAGGAGAAGGCGGGATCTATCACGGCCGCCGCATCGAGGAATTCCTGACGCCGGAAACCCTCAGGAACGACCCCGAGACGCTTCACAGCATCGTCGACGATCTTCGCGTTTCGCTAAGAAACGTCGAGCCGAATGCCGCCCACATGATGATTGCGCGGCTCGAATGTCTGTACGGGCGGAATCGCGTTCTCGTGTTCACCCAGAATGTCGACGATCTCTTGAGCAGAGCCGGAGTGGCCGAACCTTTTCACCTCCATGGTGTGCTCAGGCGCATGCGGTCGATCGGAAACTCAAAGATCGTCGAGGACATCGGCTATACTCGGTATTGGGAAGGCGACCCTTCTCTGGCTCCGGCGCGTGGATTTCGATTCAGATGCCCCAAGACCGGCAGCCATTTCCGTCCGGACGTCGTCCTGTTCAATGAAATTGCCAAAGAGTACAGCAGGCTATATCGCGCACTTAGGTCTCTGCGTCGTGACGATATCTTCGTCGTGATCGGGACGAATGGAGACATTCTGCCGGTCGCCGCCTACGCGTCCGCGGCCCCATGTATGACCGTTCTCAACAACCTCCACGAAAGTGATCACATCGATGAGAGCGTCTTCGACGCGGTTCTGAGGGATCGCGCAGCCGTCGTTGCTGAAGAGGTCGAGAGGCTGGTGGTTGACCGGCTCGGAGTCCCTGGTCCTGCCTCAAGATGCCATTCTGCGGGGGTGGCCACGTAAAGAAGGCGGGTCGCAGTGAACCCGTTCAGCTTCCGACAGCAGTTTCTTGATCGTGATGAGGCAGCGGCCGCACCGCGGCGCGCATCCAAGGCACTTGAATGCCTTGGTGACCGAGCTTGGCGAATTCCTGGCGTCCGCCCCGATGCGGTTCAGGATCTCCTTGTCTGACAGGACGTTGCACGAACAAACAATCATGACGTCTCCGCCGACGATGACGGCGTGATCGCAAAGAAGCGTCATCGCTCGAGAAAATGGCGACTCCTACGGGATTCGAACCCGTGTCTGCGAGGCTAGCACTCTCGCCGCTCGGCCGCTGAGCTAAGGAGTCCTTTCCAAGGACTATCGGCCAACTCCTGAGGGCGTCAAGCTCGCAACAATTCCAAAGGCACGAAAAGCAGCCCTAACGCGATCTGTGTCCCTATGATGCGCTACCGCCACGACACTTGATCGGTTCTCCGTCTCGTGAAGCAGAAGCACAACACTCCTACCGACCTTCGCGCGAAGCTCCGCTTCCTTATGGACCATGTTCCGCGATGGCACGGCCCCTTGATTGCGGGAACCTTTTTTCTCCGTCTGGCGGCGGTCCAGACCACTCAGACCGCTATCTTCGACAAATCCGTGCTCGAGCAGTAACGACACCATTCTCTCGGCATCTTCCTCTTCCTCACGGCGTACATCATCCACGGCTCTTCCCCCATCACTTCTTACGGGCCAACAATGCGGCGCTTTCGTGCGGCTCTGCATCAACCTCGTTCTGACGGTGCCAGGCAGCGATCATTGCCTTACGATGCTTATTCACACGTCGTTCCAGGGATTCTACTTCATCGGCAATTGCCGCAATTTCCTTTTTTGCCTTGGCACGCTTCTTATCGAAGTCGGCGATGATCGCTTCCATTATGTGAACGAGCCTGACGTCCGCCCGCAGCGTATGGAAACAATGTTCGAATGCCATGGCGGCGCGGAACGGATCCTTCCGTTCGAGCGCCGTCGCGATCGCGCGTTCGACGTCTCTATGAGGATAAAGACCGGACTCCAACTCGTTTGTTCTGTCTTGTTCAGAAAGCACCTTTTCGATGTAATCCATCAGACGCGGCAGACACTTCTCAGCGTACACGGGAGCCAAGCGGCGCCTGACAGTAAAGCCAAATTCATCGATCAGCGAACGTAGCAGTTCCGCGGGCTCTTCCTGGCTCCGGAAAACCTTCAAGACCCACCGACGGCCATCCTCGAGCCGCAGCGTAAAAAGGTTCGCCGGATCGCCGTCCGGATCCACGCATTCTTCAAGCGCGTAGGTTCCGACCTCATGCCTAAGGGTTCGAATGGTGCGGTTGCTTATCGTCTCCGTCGCACTCACCATTTCCTCGTCACCTCCGGCGTCTCGGTTGAGCCGAGTTGCGCACACGCCGTTGCACTGGTCAACATCAAAGCACCCATAGAACATCGGGACTTGTGCCATGTCGCCTCAGGATTTCGTCCAACTGGTTCAAAGGACCCGCTTCCGTCTTACCGACGAGAAGTCCGTTCAGGAGGCGCTTTCAAAGGCTCTGTCGGAGCGTGGAATCCCGCACGAGCGCGAAGTGACGCTCGGCCCCGGCGACATCGTAGACTTCATGCTCCCGGATGGTCTTGCCGTCGAGATCAAGATCAAGGCCTCGCGACGGGCGATATATCGCCAGTGCGAGCGCTATTGCCGAAGCGAGAAGGTCTCTGCTCTCGTACTCGCGACCGCGACCGCGACAGGCTTTCCGCCGGAGCTTGCCGGGAAGCCGTGCTGGGTCGCTTCACTTGGCACAGGCTGTCTCTGAACTTGGATTTGTGATCCCCATGGCAAACGGAACCCCGTTCTACGGTCGCCTTTCCTATGATCGTGATATCCGCAAATGGGTGGTGAGGGACGTTCCTCCTCACGTCTCAATGCGTATCAAGGATGTCTTCCGTCGCGTCTGGAAGGGGACTTCGGGTGAATTCCGCTTCCCCGATGACGACCTCCATGCTCATGAACTGCTTTGGTTTCTCGAGCGCTACCCTCTCGAGATCAGCAGTCTTGACAGGGCGCGGATGAAGCGTGGCCGAAAGCGGTTTCTCTCCGAGCAGGCGACTGTGGAGAAGATCTTGCTGCCGGAATACGTCCCAGGGCCGGTCAAAGGACTCCGGGATGGCTGTGCTCTCTTTCCCTATCAAGCGAGGCTTTGCGAGGTATTCGCCATCCGTAAACGGCTCCTGATCGGCGACGATATGGGACTCGGCAAGACCAACGAAGCCATCGGGTGTCTTCTGGCGGCGGCGCCCCGGACTTTGCCCGCAGCAGTGGTCGTCCAGGCTCATTTGACCGAGCAATGGCAGGATCGGATCGAGGACTTCTCGACGTTGCGGACGCACGTCATCAAGACGGTCGAACCTTATGAACTCCCCGCTGCGGACGTCTATATTTTCTCTTACTCAAAGTTGCACGGCTGGAACGATCTCTTCCGGGATGGGTATTTCCGCGCGGCGGTACTCGACGAGCCGCAGGAACTGCGGAGCGGTCTGGAAACTCTGAAGGGCAGCTCTGCCAAGATCCTCTGTGACGCGGCCGAATATGTCATCGGCCTGACGGCAACGCCCGTCATGAACTACGGAATCGATATGTTCCGTGTTATGGAGTTCATCGCTCCCGGCGCATTGGGCACGCTTGACGAGTTCATCCGTGAATGGTGCAACGGCGACAAGGTCGTTCGTGATCCCGAGGCGCTCGGGACCTATCTGCGCGAACAACAGTTGATGATCCGCCGCACGGAACGCGACGTGGGGCACGAAATGCCTCAACCGATTCCCATTCCGAACTATATCGACTATGACGAGAAGGTGGCTGCCGCCTCGGAGGAACTCGCCGTCACACTTGCTATAAAGGCGACCACCGGCAGCTTTGTCGAACGAGGTCGGGCCTATCGCGACCTCGATGCCCTCGCCCGTTTGACTACCGGGGTTGCCAAGGCCCGCGGCGTCGCCGCCTATGTCCGCATCCTCCTCGAGAATGACGTCCCGGTTCTCCTCGCCGGGTGGCACCGGGAAGTCTACGACATCTGGAACGGTGAGCTTTCAGCCTATAGACCCGTCATGTTTACGGGCTCGGAATCACGGCGGGCCAAGCGGATGGCAGTTCAGGAGTTCGTATCCGGCCGCTCTCCTCTCATGATGATTTCCCTGCGTTCCGGCGCCGGTCTCGATGGGCTCCAACACCGTTGTCGGGATCTCGTACTGGGCGAGCTGGATTGGTCTCCAATGATCCACAAGCAGTTGATCGGCCGCCTGCGCCGCAGCGGCGCTGTTGGCGCCGTCAACGTTCACTACATGATCGCAAATGGCGGCTCAGACCCTCTGATGGTGGAGGTCGCCGGAATCAAGTTCAGCCAGGCCGATGGCATCATGAACCCGAACGGCTCCGTCGTTCAGCCCATCAGCGATGAAAGTCGTATGAAACGGTTGGCGGAACACTTCTTGGCGAAACGGGCCGGCTCTTCGCGGGAAGTGACCATCGCCGCGTGAAGTTCGATTGCTATAGATCTCTGCGATCACGACCGAGTGAGGCGTATCTCGTCGTTTCTTCGTTAGATCCAAAGTCGCCTTTTGCTGCGATCATCTGGTGGGCATTCGACGGAACGACCAGTTGTCAAATCCGTGCTTCGCGGCAATGACCTTATCATCGGTGATCTCAACCATCGGCTTGCCCGGTCTAGCCATGACGCCGCCGACAAACATTGAAAGCTCCTGGAAGGCCGTGTATGTGTCCAGAGCGCGCATGAATCCGATGTCCTTGAGACCGTCCGTGTTGAACTTCCACCCCCTCTTTCCGTGCTCATGATCCGTGATCGCGATGGCGATCCCGTTCGTGATCAGCCATTCTTTCTGATCGTCCCGGCCTGGGAACTGGAAGTGGTGCGCGATACTATTCACGTCGACGACTTGCCGATTGACTTCACCCACCTGAAGCTCGATTTCGATCGTTGCTAGGAATCGCACGAACGCATCCAGTTTCCAGTGAAAATGGAACTGCTCGTTGGACCATCTCCAGTAATCGTCCAATTCACGGACGCGAACGCCTCCGTACCTGCGACCTGCGAACCAGACCGTCAGCAGCGTGAATCCATACATCTTCTTGCCGCGAAGGACTTGTACGTCATCGTCTCCGTCGATGCGGTAACTCGCATTGCGAACCCTCAGGACTGACGCTTTCTCCGTCAGCGGCGTGTCCTTGTCCTTGACGAATTCAGCAGTCGCGTGCCGATTCCGCACGAAGGCGATCTGCTCGTCACGGCCATAAGCCAAGCCGCCGTCGTAGAAATCCTTGCCGCCGATAATCCGCATACGACACCCTCCGTTGAAAACTTACCTGCGGAGAGCGCCAGGATCCACTTCCCCATTCCTGCGCGCGCTGCGAACATGATCTCAGCCAAGATTTCCCCGCAGCTTATTGATGAGAAAAATGCCCAGGGAATGGTTCGAACTGCGCTATGAGGACGGTCTCCCCGCCTATGTGCATAGCCGCACGAGTCAGAAGGTCTCACGAACTCGGGATATGGACGAGGCCTCATGGACTGGCGCCAGAAGTCAGTTCGTCGCGCGGTTTCCTGGAGCCAAGCAGATCAGGAGGAGTGATGACGCCATTGTTGGTTGGGTCGACTGTCTCCCCGCGTCCCTGGACCCGCTCTTTAATCCCGGAGATCACTTGATATTTGACGATCTGTACTGTGGCAGCCCGCGCAGATGCCGTGTCGCCGGCGTGCAGATGCCCTTGCCCCTCTACGGAGGAGTTCCAAGCTACATCCTCGAAGACGGGACTCAGATCATCTGGAAGCAATCGGAATGCTGGACGACCGACGAGGGCCAGGATTTCGTCCTCATCAGCCGACGCATCCGCCGCGTCGTGATAACTCCTACCCGTCGTAAGGGGATCTCACGGACGCTACGATGAAGGAATTCGATCACGTCGAGCAACTAACGGTTCAAATGGCCATCAATAAGGTGCCGCGAACGGAAAGATTCTTGACCTGGAGAACCGCTTCGACGTGGCCGCGCTCAAGAACTTGATGCAGCAGTCACGGTCCGGAAAAATTGTCCCGTGAAGGCCGCGATTATAGATGGTGATGCCCTACGCGCGGTCTCGCCCGCGTCAATCACAGCCTACGCCCGAATGGCCGGCTGGGAGCGAGCCGAACGTTTTGGGGATCACAGTGACGTCTACGTCCGAGCAGGACAGCCGGACCTCATTATTCCTGGAACCGACGCCCTCGGGGATTATGCGGCCGTTATCGCCGGTCTACTTCGAGTCCTCGCGAGCGTTGAGGATCGAGACGAACTCTCTGTCTACCGGGACCTAGTCGGTGCGGACCGCGACGTCATTCGGATCAGGGCGCCACGGGCCGAGAATGATGGCTCGGTTAAGATTGATGATGGTGTCGACCTCATTCGGGAGGCACGCGATCTTCTGCTGGCGGCCGCGTGTGCGGCAACCGAGCCACGGGCCTCCTACAGCGCTGGCAAGATCAAAGAGGCGGGTTTCTACATGGAGCGCGTACGGCTTGGTCAAACCGAGCACGGCAGCTTCGTGGCAACCCTGCTGGCGCCGGTGCCGCCTGCCCTCGACCAAGGACAGACGCATTTCTGGCCTCAATTGGCGGAGGAACCATTCGAACGTCTAGTTACCCGCCGGCTGATGGACGGCTTGTTCGCGGCCCAGGCGGCCGCAGAAAGTGCCGTCCGAAGTGACGCCGGAATGACCGCATTCCAGCGGGCGGTGCCCAATGGAGTCAGTGCCAACCTTTGCGAGGCGCTAGCCGGCTTGATCGAGCGAGGAGATGGCTTGACGGTGTCCGTTACGTGGGCGCGCACGCGTCCGGCGCCCGAGCCGAGGAGGCGGATTGAATACTCACGCTCCGAGGGAGAGGTCTTCAGGGAAGCGGCTCGCTTATTTAGACAGCAAGAGCCCCGACCGGACGAGCAACTCGAAGCGTATGTCATCGCTGCTGACCGCGGTGTAGAGCAAGAGCAAGGTTCGGTTACGCTGAAGACCTTCCTCGACGGCAAGGCCGTGTCGGTAAGGGCACGGTTGTCTTCGGTCGACTACTCGGTCGCCCTTGAAGCGCATAATCGTAAGGATGGGATAACCGTAACCGGCGACCTAGTCCGCCACGGACAACGATGGTTCCTCGCAAATCCGAGGAATCTCGCCGTCCTTCCTCGCGAAGCGAACGACGACGCCGAGGAGGTGCCGTAAACATCTTCGCGAACGCCCACGCGGATGCTAAACATCGGCCCCTCCGACGAGGATCGCCCTGGCCGAGGCCGCGCGCGGATCCTTGCGGCTGTCGATCACCATCACAGCGTCGGCAAGGCATTCCTCCACCGCCTTGCGCTGCGGATGCGACCGGTCCTGGAACACGGTGATCGGGTTTAGATCCTCGCGGGCCGGGATGTAGCGCAGCGTGTAGGCCTCGCCGACCATCGCCCCCACCTTCGGAGAGAAACGGGCAGGATCTGTCGAAACCCGCACGACGGTAGGGGCGCCGGGTGAAAGATGCGGAATGGCGAGATCGGCAGGATTTCGGATGAACGTACCGCTGCCATTTCCAGCACGCTGAGTGAAGCGAAGCGCAACGATGTGTCGCTCAAAAGATCGCGGAGAAGATGACGCCAGGATCGAATTCAGCTATGGACGAAACGTAGCGTCCTCGGTCAGCGTCACCGGACGTTGATCCCAGCGCCGCAGAGCGTCTCCGATCATGCGCGCCACGAACGGATCAGTATCCGGAACGAACCGATGGCGCCCAAGACACTCATGCAGCGCGTTCATATTGTCGGCCGATCTGTCCACCTCTGCTGCTTCGAGAGCCTCTTTGAGTTCGAGATAGGCATCGAGTGGCTGGCTTCCCGTCAAATCCGTTAGAGATTTTCTTGTCTCGCTGAGAACCCACCTCGCATTCCCCAACAGCGAAACGGTTTCATCGTCAAGCCGGACGACTTCCGGGATGAGGATATCAACGGGGTTGCATTGAGATTGAATCCTATATCCGCATTCTCGAGCATGATCGATGGCGTCCTGATATCGATCGGCACGGAAGACATGAATGCCTCGCTTGATACCCGTGTCGTACCATGGGTCGCCGTTCCTATTTATCGCGCAGATATTCACGAAACAGTCATTGCTATCACGCACTCCGACGCAGTAGCTCATCTCCCCTGATACGCGGAAGGGGCGGCCGTCAACAATGATGATCTCTCTGGCCAATTCGGCTGCCTTCGCTATCGCGGATGAGCGGCTCGATCGAATAATTTCCTTCGCCTGAATATCGAATTGAGCTCCGAGCGATCTTGTCATCATTTCTTTTCGCTTGGAGAAGGAAGTTGGTACGCCGAGCGGGTGGTACTCTGGGTTTTGTCCCCGTTCGAACATTCCCGGTTCCGCGCCGATTAGAACCCCGCCATTCTCATAGTAGGGCGAGTACAGCCGCCCTCCGAAGAAGCGGATTTCGCTGTCGGGCCTCTCATCCTCGGATCGGAATGCAACTGGGGCTTCCAGATCGGTCACTTCACGAATTTCAAGCGGGATCCATTCAGAGCAAATTGCTTTCGTCTCATTGACTGAGCGGGGCTTGATATACTCGATCTCGTAGAAGATTGGCGCTTCAGCTCGCATCTTAATCACCTCACATGTTCGGCGAGCCAGTCGGGACGGTTTTGGAAGTCGATACCGGTTCCCCCCGCCGTGGTTTCTTAACGTCGACTCCGTAGAACACGGGAACCTTGATGAGCATAGGCGTCTCGCATCGTCTTCGAACGCGTTGATGTTTCGCGGTCCCCGGAAGCGGTGATCCACGCATCTCCCGTCACAGATTGAATGCACCCGTTTCTCGAAAGGAACGATACCCGGCGGATTTTGCTATGAGCTGCCATTCTTGATTGTTGCCGGTTCATCTCCCGTCACTGATGTGAATGAGGAGCTGAACATGAGCACAAACGGGAAAGCCCTTTTGCACGGAATGGTCGCGCTGGTCTGCGAAATTGCTGAAGACTTTTCGGACGACGAGCGCGTGGCTTCGATCCTGAACGAACTGTTTCACGACGTTGAGGATCTTGCCAGGGCGACAGCGTTGATGCCGGAAGAGAGGATGGAAGTCATCCGGCAGATCGGCGCCGCGCGCCTCAAACTGGTTGGACGCATCCCGTCAGACGCACCCGTCCAAGACTTTGTCGCTGTCCGTTGGTGCGTTCCTTCCAATCCGGAGGCAATTCGAGTCTCTCATCTGTCCGCACGTTCCATTCGTAGAGCAACGTTTGATGGAAGCACTGAAGGAAGATCGGCGGCATCCGTACTCGCGAGGGAGATCTGTTCAGAGCTCGGCGATGCTCAAATGCTGCTGTCTCCTGTCGTTCGGATTTTGTCTCCTGATCGTTGGGCAGGACTTTATGAGGTTGCCGTGTCCCGCAGGACGGTTGAAGGCAAGGAACGTCTCGGCTTTCTCGCCTATGAGGTTGAAGAGAACCGCAATCATTCGGAGAACGCGGTTCGTCGGTTTGTAGATCCGTCTGCGGTCCTTGATTGTTATGACGTCATTTCGACAGTTTGTGGGGATATATTAGGGTCGCCCAAATCCGACCACGAGCTTGCTGCGTTCGAACGCATGCGCGAGTTATTCGACAATGGAACGCTTCACGGCCTCGGACATATGGCCAGGGATGCAATTTCAGGGAAGGTCGGCGTGCTTCTCGTTAGGGCCTTCGACAAGAATGATCGCTTCCCGGACGGTGACACGCTCGATGCGTTCGCCGCTGAAACGGGCTTCGTCGCCTAATGCTGCGACGGACTCCACAACGAAAGCGGTCTCGGACTCGTGGTCTTCGTGCCGTTGGACAAGATCCATTTCGCGACGATCGTTTCGGACCGCCTGGAGGGAATTGAATTGGATCAGCATCCGATCGTGGTTCCGACTTGACGTCAGAGACGCAGACCGTTGATTTCAGCACGACCTGTTGCCGTTCGGGACTTATTCTTCTGCCATGAGTGAACGATCTGCTGGAAGGTTTGGTGGGTCTCCCCTGTCCTACAACGGTCCTCCGTTCCCCTCGTTGTGTGATGCCTCCCCGAGGAGGAAGGGCATCTGCACCTTGAACTCAACCCGCGTAATTCAGCGATCATATTTGGGATCGAGATCGGGTCTGTTTTGATCGGGGACAACGTTGCACGCCCTTCGCGGCGGCGCATCCACATGGAAATCCTTTGACTGCTGGTTCGCGAAACGCAACGCGGTCGTGAGCGCCCCGCCTGACAAATCGACCCTGGTGGGCTTCCGTCTGGAATGGATAAACCATTGGGCGGCGCCGCGAACCCAATTCCAGCCTCTTCTTTGCCAGCGCAAAATCGTCGACAACGTCGTGAAATTGGTTCTCGATCTGTCCGGCGCCGGCGCAGAGCGGCAGCCACCGCTCTGCCGGAGCCGGAGGATCGTCGTAGCAATCCCGGTCCTGCCGAAGAGTTCTTGGAACGGGTTCCCCGCGTCGGCGATCCCGTCGCTCTTCCATGACCTCATCTCCGGCTTTGAGCGTGGTCAGTGAAACGACTTTGTGCGGAAAGGTCCTTCGACCCTGCCGTGGAGGGCCATCACTCACACGGAAGAAGTGGAGACCCGTATGAGCCATATAGGACCCCGCCCATCATCAGTCGTCGACCGTTTGCGATCCCCTGTGACGTCCAGCGGCTCGCATTCGGCTAAAGGATCGATCCTCTCCCCAGTTCAGGCTCCCACAGAAAGGATCCGTGGCGAATCCGCCACAGGCGTTAAAGGATCTAGTTTCACGTGAAACGTGGGGGGCGATTTCAATCCATGGCCGCCACAGTTCGGTCATGATCTAAATCCATTTCTCGACTTTCACGAGGAAAGGATTCATGAAAGTTTCACTGCGTCATTGTGTAGGACTCGTCACGGCGCTCATCGTTGTGTCGCTTTCGGTCCAGGAAGCGCATTCCGCCCCGAAACGCAGGGACGCAGTTCGTGCGGAACAGGTCGGGAAAAACCGTCACAAGCCGCATGTGGCAAAGAATGCCGCCATGAAGGCCGCTGTCATCGGCCGTTTCGAAGATCTCAGATATCCGGAAGTTGGCGCGGCTTCCTCGCCCGTGCTGCCTTCACTCGTTGGCGGAAGCGGCGACATCGTTGCCGAAGCTCGCCGCTATCTTGGCGGCAATCCGACAGGCAAATCGAGCCTTTGGTGTGCCCGGTTCATGAACTTCGTTCTCAAGCGCGTAGGCTACCGCGGCACGGGATCCGACGCGGCGCGCTCGTTCGCCTCCTATGGTCGCCGTATTCACGGCCCTCGTATCGGCGCGATCGCGGTCATGCGCAGGGGTAAGTCCGGCGGCCATGTCGGCGTCGTCAGCGGGATCACCCCGAGCGGAGATCCGGTGATCATTTCAGGAAACTACGGCCGCAAAGTTGCCGAGGCGGTGTTTCCGAAGGAACGGATCTACGCCTATGTGGTCCCGAACTGAGGCCGTATTCGACGGTCGGAAAGGCGCGGTCATTTGTGAGATGCTGCGCGCGACGCATCCGGACATGTGAAGTTCCGCGGCACTGAGTGGCGCCGCGCAACGATGTATTCGACGACCTTCTCGAGTCTGGACGGCTCGCCCGGTTTCTCACTGCTGCGCCGGATGGCCTCCTGGACCAGATCGATGTCGCCGCAGGCCAAGACCACCAGCTTGTCAAAAAGCCTGGTCCGGGAAGCCCTGAACACGAGCGCCTCCATCACGTTGATACCCCTCCACTGAGGCTGGCACTCGAAGGATGCTCGCGCAAGTCATTGTTATTACGCCGAAAGTCATATTTTTGACAGTTCACTGTCAAAACGCCTTGCCATCCGCTTCGATTTACGACAGCATGGTGTTGTAAATCGACGGGGAGCGGTGTGAACATCCGAGAACTCGAAGAACTCACGGGTCAACCGGCCCGCCTGATCCGCTATCTGATCTCGGAAGGTCTCGTGCCTCCGCCAGAAGGAGTGACCCGCGGCGCAACTTACGACCAACGCCACGTCGATGCGTTGCGCCGCTACGCTGCCATGAAGGCCAGGGGGATTACTTCCCTCGATGTCATCAAGGCCAGCATGGCGGATGGGTACGGGGGTGAGGAAGTCATCACGCCCGTAGATGGACTCGAAATCAGGATCGGTGCGCAGGTGCGCGGATTGGATCCTGAAGTCGTGATACAGAAGGTCCGGGACGCCCTCGCGGCCGCGCTCCGGAAGCCGAACGGAGGAGAGAACCAATGACTGCTCATCCCGGAGTCGTCGAGACTTACCTCGAACGCCGTGCCCGCAACGCGCCGATCCCGCTTAAGCGCACCGGATATGAGATCGAGTGTCACGGTGTCCTCGCCGCCGTCACGGTGACCCGGCTGTTCAAGAACGAAGAAAAGGGGTCGATCGAGGCAACGATGACCTTCCCGGTCCCGTTCGAGTCCGTGGTGACCCGCATTGTGACGAAAATCGGCGGACGGACCCTCGTAGGTCGCGCCGTTGCTTGTAAAGAGGCCCGCGAGTCCTATGAGGATGCGATCGAGCGCGGCAAAGCAGCCGTTCTGCATGAAGAACTGCTGCGTGGGCTTCACATGGTCTCAGTCGCCAATGTCGCCCCCGGCGCCGAGATCGAGGTCGCGGCAACATTCCTGATGCCCTTCTCGCATGTGGATGACAATTGGCGGCTTCGCATCCCGGTCACCGTCGGCCAGGTCTACGGGCAAATTCCCCTTCCCGATTCAGACGCACTGCTCACGGGCGGCCCCGTCGAAAATGCCGAACTCACGATTCGTGCCGATTCGGGTACGCCCATCGTGCGAGCTGCGGAACTTCGCGACGGAAAGACCACGGTTTCGCTCGATCGACCGATCGATATCGAACTTGTCGGCGCCGTGCCCACACCCCTGACCGGGCGATCTGCGGACGGCCGCCGGGTCACCCTCACCTTCTCGCCGGCGCCCAAAGAGAACAGGCCGCTCGACGCCGAAATTCTCCTCGATGTGTCCGGCTCGATGAAGGAGCGGGTTTCATCCGCCAAGGAAGCGGTGTCGACGAAGTGGGATGCCGTCTGTAAAGGACTGTCGGGAGCCGCCTGTCAGCGGCTTACCGCAAAGGATCGGATCAGGCTCTGGACCTTCTCCGATACGTGCCGGGAGATCGGCGAGGCACGTGGCGACAAGTTCGCCGAACTCGTTGCGAAATGCCCGTTCGACGGGCATGGCACCGAATTGCCTGGCGCCATCTCCAAGGTTTCCGGTTCACGGACGGAGGCCAACGTCCTGCTGATCACAGACGGCAAGAGCTGGGGCAAGATCAATGTCCAGGCTGCACTTGCGACCGGCGCCAGATTCACGGTGGTGCTGGTCGGCGAGGATTCTCTCGAGGTCAATGTTGGCTATCTTGCCGCAATGTCCGGCGGACAAATGTTTGCAGTCCACGGTGGTGATGCGGACATTGCCGTCATGGAGGCGATCTCCGCCATGCGGGGTGTTGCGTCGCCTGCTCTTGTTTCGCCGTCCAGAGGTAACCCGAAGACGCTCGACCGCACTATTGGTGGCGTCTCTATCAAAGCCGAATGGGCCAAGACAAAGTCGTCGGGTCCGGCCCGCGACGGGCTTGCGGTTCAGGTTGCTGCCTATGCTGCCTCGCTCGCCATCCCTGCCATGTCGGAGGCGGATGCAGCCCAACTGTCGGAGGCCGAAGGTATCGTCAGTCACCTGACCTCGATCGTCCTCGTGGACGAGGAAGGCCAGTCCGTCGAGGGAATCCCCGCGATGCGCAAAATCGCATTGGCCGAGCCTGCTACAGCCGCCATCCACCTCTCCCTCCATCAGACGGCAGCGGCCGACATGGCTGTGGGAAGCATGAGTTATAAGGCGCTTCGCTCTTCGATGCGTCCTTCATTCTTCGCATCGGCCCTCCATGAATCTGAGGCGAAGGAGGATTATGAACTCGCATCGTGCCTTGGAAGCCTTTCCGTTGACGAACCAGAGGTGGATTCGCCCGCAGGGGCGACGGCAACTCCTGTCAGTTTGCGGGATCTCGCCGAGCGTATCGACTGGGATGCCGATCCCGCCGCATTGATGAACGGAGATCTCTCCGGCCTGAACGCGTCCATCCAGTATTACGTCATCCTGTTCACTTCCATCGACGCCGTGGTCAAGTTGGCAGACGCTGTGAACAAGACCAGGAACGCCGTGGTGATCGCTTTGATTGCTCGCGCTGCCGGCCATTCGCGAACGGCCAAACGGATCGCCCATACGGTTCTTGCCGGCGCTGATGCCACTTTGATTGCACAAGCGGAACAGTCTGCTTCTGCTTCGGAGCCGCTCTAAATAGTGGTATCGTCGCCCCGTAGGGAAATGTTTCGGGAGGTTATCAATGACAGGATTTCAGTTCCTTCGGATCACAGCCGGGCGCCGGGAGGGCGTACCGACTTAATCCGGAGGATCAAATGCACTTCAAGCGAAAGCGCCCCAAATCGGGGCGGAGCGGTTGTCTTATGTGCAAGCCGTGGAAGCGTCAGGGGTCGTGTAGGAAGCACCGCGATAAGTTCTCGGACCGTCGCAGGGCGACGATCGCCTGTGAGATGATCTCCCGCATCGACGGTGATTCCAGTCCTAAGTCGGGTCCGCAGTTTCGGTAATCACTCCGCCCTGAATTTATCCACGGCGCGGTATGACCAGACTGAATAAATCCGCGGCGCGTCACTGCTTGCAAACGGCTTCGGATCTTCAGAGCCCCGCGACATCCCGGAAGGGTCCTCGCGGGGTTTCGCTTTTCAGCATCCGTGCATCCGCACCGCAGCACGTCAGTGCTTTAAAGCGGCGGTCACCTTGGATTCGCCTTCTACACGTTTCGCTACATCCGTCATGTGCGCAAGGAACGCCTGCGCCACCGGGGCCGGCAGAAGAATAACGGTGTGCGCGTCGGCCACGGGGTTTCCCAGGGTTCGAACACGACCGAAAGTGAGCGTCAGGCCGAGAGGCCCGTAATCGATCTTGTACGTATCGGCAAAATCGTGCCGTGTCGGGCCATTCGAAATCAAGAGCACGGCGCTGTTCGATTGTTCTTCCTTCGGTTCACTCATGTCATCAACCTTGAAAGCCCTCCCGGCCCATTCGGACGGGAGGGCGTGGAGAGGATCTTCAGACTTGTCAGGCCCGAACGTTGCTGCGTGTGGACGTTGGCTTGCGTGAAACCTTGGCGGTCGGCACAACCGACGCAGACGGTTCCTCGACTTCGGAGACGGATTCCTTGGTCTCCGCCTTTACGGTGCCTTCCGATGTCTCCCGGTTTTCTTCGGTCAGCGTCTTTGCGATTCCGCTCGTCAGCGCGTTCAGGCTCCCTCCTCCCGGAATTCCCACGTGGTTGAGAAGGTGATCGACGAGCGGGGCAAGCGACCGGTGGCGCAGAGACGAATTGACGATCTGGTCCGCGAACGAGGTTCCGGCGGTCACCGCTTCGCTGTCGGTCTGGCTCGCAGCCGTTGAGGTCATGCCGCTGACATCCACAATTTTGATGGACTCGATCCGCTCGAGGGGTTTCACGGTCTTCTCCATGACGTCGGGCAGGACGTCGATCAGACGCAGGCGTACCTGCATCTCGATGATCTTGTCATTGAGGGCATTCTGCGCCTCGTTGACCTTCCTTGTGCCCTCTGCTTCGACGTCGTAGCTCTTTGCCTTGGCGTCGGCACGGATCATTTCAGCCTCCGCCTCGGCCTGGGCGACAGTCTTGATCGCCTCCGCACGAGTCACGGACGAGTCCTTCTCGGCCTGTGCGGCGACCGTGATGCCGATTGCCGACATTTCGGCCTGTTTCCGCGCCTGGACGAGCTCGACCTGCTTCTCGCGCTCGGCGATCTCGACGGCGCGCGCGGTTTCAATGCGTTGTTCGGCCGCGACCGCCTTTGCCCGTTCGTCGGCCGCCTCCGCTTCAGCCGCCGACTTCTGACGAGACTTTTCGGCGACTTCCGTCTCGCTTTTCTGACGTGCGAGTTCGATGGAAAGACGCTTCGCGATTTCTTTTTCCTCGATCTGACGCTCCGCTTCCAGGCGCGCGTACTCGGCGAGCTGCTTGGCTTCCGCTTCGGCCTGAGCGATCTCCTGCTTCTGTTTGATCAGCGCGCGTTGCTTCTCGCGCTCGAGCTGGAGCGTTCGCTCGACCGTTTCCTTTTCCCTCTCGGCGATGGAGATCTGGGTCTTCTGCTCGATGTCGAAGCGCTCGCGGCGCTTGTCCTCGGTGATCTGCGTGATCTTGGCGAGACCGGATGCGTCGAACGTGTTGTCGGGATTAAAGTATTTGGTGTCGGTCTGATCGAGACCGACGAGAGAAGCCGATTCGAGTTCCAAACCGTTCTTCTTCAGGTCTTCGTTGACTGCCGTCCTGACCTGCTGAACGAAATCCGCCCGGTTCTGGTGGAGTTCGTTCAGATCCATGGTAGCCGCCACGGACCGCAGGGCATCGACGAACTTGCCCTCTACGAGCCGTTTCAGTTCCTCGGGGCTGTTCGTCAGTCGGCCGAGAGTCTGCGCGGCCATTTTGATGGAGTCGATCTCCTTCTCGACACGGACGAAGAATTCAACCGTCACGTCAGCCCGCAGCGAATCCTTGGTGATCAAGGCATCGCTCTGCCGCCTGGAGACTTCCAGCTTGTGAGTTTTGAGGCTCACCGGAGTGATGTCTTGCAGTACGGGAAGGACGAGCGCACCACCTTCGACAATGACCTTCGCTCCTCCGAGACCGGTCCGCACGAACGCCATTTCCTGGGTCGTCCGCCTGTAGAGTCGCGAGATCATGATCCCGATGAGGCCGAGTGCAACGAGCACGGACCCTGCGATGACAAGAATGTCTTTCATTTTGTCTCCTGTGGTAGGCCGAGAAAGCCGGCAGTCTTTTTCGCCGTTCAACGGCGACTTTGCTCGGTCGCGATGCCGAAGGCGTTTCGGCGGCTCAATCCTCAAAGGGAGCAACGACGAAATTCGTTTTATTCCGGCCGACCAGGATCACCTGTTTGCCCTCGGAAATCGGAATGTTCTCGTTCGGGACGGCTTGAACATAGAGATATCCACCGTGCCCGTCGGGCACGCGGCATTCGGCAGGAAGGTCTCGGCGCGCCGTGCCTTGGGTGATCGTGCCGATCTGGCCGATCAAATTGTCCCTGCTCCCGACATAGGTTTCGTCGGCCGGGATGATCTTCGACAGGGCCATCGCGATCCGGCGCGTCAATGGGAAGCCTGTCACAAGTGCGGCGGCCGAGGCATAACCTGGACTCATCAGGCCGAGACCGACCGCACTTAGAAGCCCTTGAATCGCAAAACCGCAGAGACTGAAAGTCGTTGCGCTTGAGATTAGGACGACGAATGCCGGGGCCTTTCCGAAGCCGAGCCACGACAAAGGATAGTTGGCGCCATTCGTATCGGGGAGAATCCCGTCGACCAGGTCCCCCGATGACGCGCCGATGAGCATGAGTACGACCTCGAGTAAGGCGGCCATGAACACCACCGTCATCGTCACGGCGAACGGCAGGTTTTCCTGAGCAAGAAGAAACTCAATCATGATGGCTATACCAATCCGCTGGCCGGATTCTTGATGTCTCGCGCGAGTGAGCGAAACCGCTTCGTTGCGCCCAGAAGCGTTTCATCAGAGCCGATGATTCCTTCGAGGTGCTGGTTCGCGGCGGTGCGCCACTTGTCGATCAGTTCACGCAGACGCTCGCATGTGCCGATCATTGCAAAAGCGCGCGCTGCTTCGTCGCCAGATCCCGAGTTTCCGTCCGCCGCGGAGCCGCGTTCCTGCAACTCGCGTATCGTGTCGAGCAGAATGCGACGCAGCCTGTCGGATTCCTCCAGGCTGGCCGCAACGACAGCCCGGCAACATTCACGGTTCACACCCCACAGCAGACGCCGCAAATATGACGGCTGAAGAGCGGACTCGACCCGGAGGGCAGATTCCGCCATCCGATCGACCGCGTTCTGCACCGCCTGTCCGCGGCTACCGCGCATCAGCCTTCTTCCTTCACTGAGGTCGAGACCTGCATGCCGTCAGGGTGATGAATCCCAGCAGGGTCAGGCATGCAGCCAGCGGATTGCCTGTGTAAGCGCCGATCGCGGTGAAGGAGGCGATCAAGCCCGAACCGACCAAGCAGTTCCTGATCGTCGTAAGATCGACAGGCATCCACCGACGGTACACATTCCGCAATCTGCAACTGTCATCGGGCACCTGGACCGCAGCCATCCCATCCTCCCAAAGGTTTCGAGGCGGTTTATTGCAGCGAATCCTTCATCGCGTCAACAGGTAATGGATTCAGTTGCAGGCGACGGACTCAATTCCTTCGTACCGTGGGTCGGGGATCTCGGATCCTTGTGACTCTTCGGTGGTGACGCTCCCAGAAAGGTCGAGGGCGCCCTTGAGAAGCTCTTCATTGCCGAGCGGCCGCAGCCATCTTGCCGCGGTCGCCTCCATCATCGCCAACTGCGTCTTCTTTTCCATGGATTCCGTTCCGGCGTGCCCACGATTAAAGGATACAGTCCATTCGGAACGCAATCCGGACGAAAAAATCGGCCGGACGCGGTGCCCGGCCGATTATCTTCTTCCGTTTCTCCGCCGCGCTCTCACGACTTACGGGCTCGGGGCTGACGCCCCTTCGATCATGGCCTTGATCTCCGGCAGGAGTTCGCGGAGTTCCTCGCTATCTGCGCCTTCCTCAATGAGAAAGTGGATCTTCGCGAGCATTTCTTCAGCGTTGGATGGAGCCGGACCGCCGAAAGTCTCCTTATAGTACTCCTTCAGCTCAATTTGCGTCTTACCCTGGAGGTGCGGGAGCTGGAGCCTGATTAGATTGTCGGTCCACACATAGGCGAACTCTTCCGTTCCGTACATGTAGCCGCAGCGCGCGTCGATATAGGCGTGGCCAACCGGATAGTCGGACCTTGAGACCTTCCGTCCCAGTCTGATGAAGTCGCGAAGGGCGATGCGCTCTTCATCGGAGCCGGGTTCGATCTTCCTGGGCTTTGAATCTTCGATAAGGCTCTCGATTTCGCGCTTGGCAACGGCCTCGGCTGCTGCGCTTTCGAGTTCAGATGCGCTGACGTTGCCCTCCTCATTGAGAATTTTGACGGCAATCGCTGTCGGGATCTCCGGCATTTCGAGCAGTTTGAGTTCTTCTTCATTCGCCGCAGCGAACGATTGAGCTCCGATATTCAGGCGAACGCCGATGAACGTCCCGTCCTCATTGTAAAGGGCGTCGACGCTGTCGTTTTGGTCTTTCGATAGGGACACCCTGTCGAACTTGCGGCCGTCTTTGCCCATTACCGGCGCCTGCGAGCCGTAGATCTGCCAGTCATCGGTTTCGGCTATGACTTGGTCTTTGATCCGATCGTAGATCTTCTCGATCTCGGCTCGAACGTCGTTTGCAAAAGAATGTCCTGCCTGAGCGATCAGGGCATCTTCCGGGTCGCTGCCTTCCCAAAGACCGGTATCAGTCTCGGGATTGTCGCAGTGATCCATGATGAACTGCGCATCCTCCGCGGAATATGCCCGATCCACGATGGATTCGCTGAACATCCGATCAAATCCCCGGATATCGGGGAGATCACTGTCTTCGGCAAACCCTTCAATGAACATCGACATGTTTTCGTGAATGAAGTCGACTGCTTCTTTCTCGATGATTTCGTCGTATCTGATGAATGACGGCATGCTGACCTCCGTTTGAGCTACTGAGTCGCAGGCTGTCGCAAATGACAAAGCCACCCTCAGGGGGTAAATGGGGCTGACGGAGCCCTGTCCATGCCCCGCCCAACCCGCTGATCGCGTCCTTGCAGGAATGCGCAAACCATACGCTCGTGGATGGTCCCTCTCTGGCCGTTCCAGTCCCCTGCGCAGGCTCCTCTTAGGAAGACTTTGGCTTCGTCGGTTGTGGCCGCCGCATAGAGGCTCTGCTCGGACTCGCGGACCGCGTGGAAGTAATCGTCGTCCTCGTAGCTTTCGAACAGCCGCTCTCTGGCAAAGGAAACTTCCAGCCTGTCACCTTCATCACCCTGTGCAAGTTGCAGATAGGAATCGGCAGTTCCATAACCGTAAGATGCCGCCAGGGCGACAAGCTCAATCAACATCCGTTCGGCCAGCGCATCATCAAACGTCGGCTTTGAGACGATCTCGTGCAGTCGGACGAACCGCGCGCCCTCGAGCTTCATGTCGAATGTGTCCCAATGTCGGACCTTCCACTCCCTCGGAAGGTTGGCGATCGCGCCCTCTGTTTCGATGTCATAAACTTGGACCACATGCCCCTCCGCTCGGACTTGCTACGTGTCAAACTGTGCATGAGGCGATGAAACCCGCAATTGACCATCAGCGGTTGAGAGCGGCACGATCCAGGCGCTCGATCTCCGCGATCAGCATGGAGGCTCCATTGACAAGGTTGCGACGAAGCTCCTTCGGGCGCCAATCTTCGGCTTCCCAGGGCCAATATTCGGGCGGCCTGTCATCAAAGCCCCTGCCGGTGGTGCCTCGCTTATAAGCATCCAACGCGTAGGCAAGAGCACCCGCCGTCAGGGTGAAATCCGTTTGGGCGTCGTCATGGGCGTCGTTATAGCCTTCCATGCGGCGGTGACGTGCGCGCTCGGCGAGCACATCGAGACCGGCTTTGGATGCATTCATGATCCCATCTCGGTGCCCGGCAAGTTCTGCGTGAAGACGCACGTTTTCCCGCTGTAGAGCTTCCGCCTGAGCTTTGAATTCATCGAGCTCAGCCTTCAGCCGGCGCACCTCATCCGCGCTCGGCCCTCTGAGTTCAGCAGCGGCGAGATCGACGGTTTCCGGTGGAACGGTCGGAAATGCCATGCGGAGGAATCGTTCCAGGTTGCCCATGCACGTGTTCCGGTCAATCCTTTTCTGGTTCTCGGTTTCAAGGATCACTATGATCGGCGGTCACCGCAAATTTTAGCGCCGGCTCGCCGGTCCCGCTGGCCGTTCTTTTCGAGGCATCCGGGTCATGAGCAACTTGATGGAGAAAGGAGCGCGGGAAACGAATGTCGTGTATTGACGACATCCGCTTCATCGACGTCGAGGCCAGCAGCTTCGATGGTTATCCTATCGAGATCGGATGGGCGGACCTTCATCTGAAGACGGAATCCCACCTCCTGATCCCCCTGTCCGGTTGGACCGAGGACGAATGGTCGTACGAGTCGGAACAAGTTCACGGCATCAGCCGAGAGGATCTCTTCCGGAGCGGGACGCCTGCCGAACAGGTTGCGAAACGCCTTAACGAGATGCTGTCTCGCAAACTCGTGCTCTCGGACGCTCCCTTGTTCGATATCCACTGGCTTGCGCGGCTGTTCGCCGATACGGGCATCCGTCAGGATTTCTTTATCGGGGACTACTACAAGGCTGTGCAGGAGTTCACAGGTCTGTGCCTGGACAATCGCCCCTCCGAAACGGCCGCGTTGATGCTCGCAGTCGAGGATCGATACCCCCACATTCATCGGGCAGGGCATGATGCCTTGCAGATGGCTGCAAAGTGGCGAGCGCTTATCGACCCCGTCTTCGTAGAAGATCTGTACAAGCGCCCGTCACTTGTAAAAGACCGCTAAGGTTCTGCGATTCACCGACTCTTGAGCGTTCTCCGGTCGAACCTTCCTGCCAGTTCGTCCTCGCTCAGAAATCCATTTCCGTCCTTGTCGAGTTCGATGAACCTCCGATCAATCCGTCTCGATTCCAGCGCTCTGAACTCGTGGATAGAGAGACCCCGCTCGACAAGTTCATTCGGCGGGATCCAATAGCGACGATGCCGTTTCCGGTTCGACGCTTCGGATGCCGTGGTCGTCACGGCGGGGAGTGTCTTGACGGTCTGCATCGCATCCGGTGCCTTGGCGGGAGCGTCTTCATCCGCGAGGACGGGGGTAAACGTGAGAACCGTGAACGCTGCGGCGAGAGTTTTCTTCATGCTACAAATCTCCTCCTGTATCCCTGCCGGGATTTCAGGATGATCGAATTCGCCCGCCGGCGCGGCACTCATTCCATTAAATCTTCGAAAGGGAATTCTCTCACGCGGCATTCGCGAGGGTCGCATTCTCGATCATTGCCTTCATCGCATATCCCACTGCTGATGCCATAAGGCACGGGACCGCATTACCGATCTGCCGATACTGTGAAGCGCGCTTCCCACGCAAAACAAAGGACTCCGGGAAGGTTTGAAGTGCAAGGCACTCGGCGATCGTAAGTCTGCGGAGTCGGGATGGAGCGATGCCTTGCTCCGGCTGCTCCCCCTTCATCAGGCGAGCGTGATAGCCGTCCACGAACGACTCTTTGTCGGAGTAGATATGATCCTCATCGACGATATGGGTCTTGTTCCCGCCGGATGAGGCCGCGATCGTCGGCGCCGGTCGTTCCGGATCGATGGGGCGCCCGGCGCCGTTGAAAAGCATGCCTGCATAGGGACTGGCGCGAAGAACCGGATTGCGCGCGAATGTGACCCTGGCCGGACAAGTCACAGGATTGCGCTCGCTTCCGGCACGGCCCAGCTTGAGGAAAACGGATCGCGACGCGGTTTCTGGGCGTTCGCACGAGGCCAGCACCCTATCGCATGTCTCGGCGAGATCGGTTTCCGCCGCTCCCTTCACGCCCCAGAGAAACATCCGCTTGCGCGACTGAGGGACGCCGAGCTTTGCGGCGTTCAACACCCTTACATGGGTCGCGTATCCGAGGGTCTGCGCCCGCGCTCTCACGGCGGCGAGAACCCCGCGCCATTTCGGCATTAACGCGAGCGCATCAACATTCTCCATGACGAATCCGAGCGGTCGAACCATGTCGACCACGTCCATAAACGATTGAACGAGCGCGTTCCTGGGATCGTTCGGATCCATCTTCCCCGCGATCGAGTAGCCTTGGCAGGGCGCGCCGCCGAAAACGACGCTCGCCGCGCCCCGATGCAGGGTCGGGATAAGGTTGCGGATATCCCCTTCGAAGAGTTCCCCCCTGTGGTTCGCCCGGTAGGTGGCCGCCGCGTCACGATTGATCTCGCAGGCGAGGGTTGCATGGATCCCAGCCTGCGCGAAACCTACATCCATTCCGCCCGCACCGCTGAAGAGAGATATGGCCCGCATGATCCGACGACTCCTTTACGTCGGATGATCCCGCCCGTCGACGACGCTTTCAATCCTTTGCCGTTAAATCGAGTGCAGTCCGGCATTCCCGACTCCTTGCTACCATCCATGGATTCACTCAGACTTTCTGCAAACGGGGATTGAATTCATGGACACGGCGGCGGGAAAACCTGTGAAGCCCACGGGGCACAGGGCGTATGGAAGCACGCCACATCTTCCGGGGAGCCGCCTCGGTCCCGGCGACAGACACATCCATGCCGGGCAAGCGCGCATTCTGACCGAGCGCGTTCGGGATCATCGTGATCGCGTTATCGTCACGGAGAAGCTCGATGGCAGCTGTGTTGCCATCGCCAGGCTTGATGACGACCTGATCCCGCTTGTCAGGGCGGGTTATCCGGCAGTCACTTCGCCCTACAGCATGCACAAACTGTTCGATGCATGGGTCCGGCGTCGTCGCGACCGCTTTATGGACACGCTGCGGCACGGAGAACGCGTGGTCGGCGAGTGGCTCATCCAGGCCCACGGTACTCGCTACGCCATTTCGCGCGCGGATGATCTTTTCGTGCCCTTTGCCTTCTTCGAAGGGACGCGTCGATTGCCCCACGACGATGCGCGTCGTCGGTTTGCGGATATGTCCGTCCGGGGAGTGGCTGTTGTTTCGGACGGGCCGGCGATCTCGGCTGTGGAAGCATTAAACCGCTTGGGCGACGGAATGCATGGCGCCATCGACCCTGTCGAAGGCGCCGTTTGGGTCTGTGAGCGCGACGGAGAGTTCAGTTTCATTGCGAAGCATGTAGTCGCTGAGAAAGTGGACGGAAAGTACCTGCCGCAAATCAGCGGGGCGGACCCGGTCTGGAACTTCTCCACGGAAGAACTGTCATGAAGGTCATTTCTTTGATCCATCGGCGCCGTATTCGCGTCGGCATTTTCGCTTGGCAACTGTTCGTCCTGATTGCGCTTTGCCTCTGGATGATCGTCGCGCTCGCGCAGGCTCCCATGATGCCGATCGTTCAGGACCCATCATGCGAGCATTGCGAAACCAAAGCGGTCGCGCTTGCCCGATGGGATGTGGTCAGCCACCTCGCGCGCCTGAAATGCTCGGACCCCATGAAAAGTTGGGCCGCGTTGAATGCCTGTCTTATCGAGGCCGACGCAGCGGACAATCAGAGAGGATGGGTCCGCTGATCATGCCCATGACTATTTGCGAAGGATCTCTGGGTCTGATCGCTGGAGAGAGCTTCCGTTATGACCCCGCGTGATATTTTTGAACGCATGCTCACCAGCTTGGATGGAATCTCCCCCGAGCGGATTCGAGGGAAGGTCGTTCAGGGCGAATGGAAGTACGACGACCGGGAAGTCCAGCAGTTCTGGCTATGCTTCAAGCGGGGGCGAGAGTTCCAGCGAATGTGGGGCTGATCCGACAGTCTTGTGGACAATCACGCTTTGCGCCTCGCCAGATCCGCTTCGGAATGTTGTTACATCGATAAATACGGCGCCCGGCTGACTTCATGTGAGCGACAACACCGCCGCTTGTTGGTTGCCTTCAACTGTTCTAATTCTCGCCGGAGAAGATGGTGGTGATCCATGGAATATCGGCGCGTCAGTGCAGAGATCTTCGGGGCGGTAGCATCGCTTGATGTGATCCGCCGTTTGGCGGAGCGCATGATCCGCATGTATGACCGCGATACATATGCAGTCATGTACGATATGCAGGCGGCGTGCCGGCACCTGATTGAAACGCTTGCGCGGAACGATTCACTCCGTATCGCTGTCTATGGGTTCATACGCAACGATCTGAATGATTTGTCCGCCTTCTGCCGAGAGTGCGGTCTTTCCTACAAGATTCATGTCGAACCGACCAACGGCTCCCCTTATATGCTCACCTGGGCGCCAGGTTTCACGGAGCCAGTGCGTTTCCACACTGACAATCGTCGACAGCCGACCATTACTCTCTCCGATCTCGACCAACTCGCACAAGGTGGCGCAGCCGCCCTCTTTGATCGGGTGCGAGATTTGGTCCGATCGGGGCTTGTCAATGTTCCACCGGCGCTCACAGCTTCTCCTGATCTTCTGGTCAAGGCGCGGGAGGTTCTTGCCGTACCAAACGAGAAGAGACAAATCGAATCCTTCGTCGTGCTCTTCCGAACTCCCGATCAGAAACCTGCTGATCCACCCATCTCATTCATCCTTAATGCAGCGGGCGCCGACGACGCCGAACAGAAGTTTCAGAAGCAGTTTCCCGACTATCAAACAGTTTGGGTTGTTCAGGGTGACGACCCCAAAGCGGCATATCGGGATTATTGGGAGACCACGATGGAGGATGATGAACGGACCTTCCCGTCTCCTTAATCCGGACCGAGCGGAGAGAATAGAGGTTCGCCCTCATTCTCCGTCTCCGACTTCGTGCGCTCGTTGAGCACCATTGACTTGAGAATGTTGCGCCGTTCCATCATCTGTGGGACCAGTACGTGCCGCACCCAGTTGCGCTCGTAAGCTAAGTCCGTATTGGTCTCGTCTTCGATCCATTGCAGACGGCGGGTTAGCGCCTGGTGGAGAATCTCTTCCTTCGGCACTTCAAGAAACGGTTTGTATCGGGATCCCGAGATCCGCTTCATTCGCAAATTCGAATCCGGGTAGCCCCTCATAAGTCGAAGAATGACCGTCTCCAGCTGATCGTTCGCATGGTGCGCGGTGACGATCATTTCACCGTTCTCGGCTACGGCTGATAGAAACCCAAAGCGCTGTCTGCGGGCTTCGGCCTCGAGAGACTCTGCGGATCTCATCAGATCCGGATCGCCAGCCCCTACCACGAACGGAACCCCGTTTTTACGGCACCATGTTCTCACAAGTTCCTCAGCATCGTCCGCGGAGGTGCGTAGCCGATGGTTGAAGTGAGCCACTCTGAAGGGCTTGCGGCAGTTCCGCAGGAAGAATGCCAGCATGAACATCGAGTCGACGCCGCCGCTTGCGGCGAGCAGATAGTAATCGGCCGCTTTATTGATCTCGGCAATGATCCTTCGCCAAGCTACCTGCATCACACTCTCGCTCCCCAAGGCCGTTCAGCATGTCCGCTGAACCCAGGTAACAACGCTATTTTTGCAAAGAGCATCAAGTTTCGGAACGAACATCTGCTCACTGGTTGCCGCAAACATCGATGAAATCACGAACTTTGGATTTGCTCCCATCGCGGCCACGTACTGAGAGAGCGTCTGGTAGAGAGGACTTCCGGGAAACAGGTCTTTCCCGTAGATGCTCGCTTGATGAAAGCCCAGATCTGGGTATGGCGACCAAATAGCTCTCTTCACACCACCCAGGAACACCAGGACGCAGGCCGAGTAGCAGTTGTTCCACAGCTCGGTTGACAGGCCAAGCGTGCGGATCATGGCGCCGGCTTTGATCGCATCCGCGACACTGCCGCCCGCACTTCCCAGAGAAATTGTCTGGATCTCCGGATTGTCGGCGACCGCTTTCGCAAGCGTCTCGGCAAAGCCCGTTTCGATATTCCCTAAGACTCGCAAATTCGTTCCTTCAACGTGAAAAACGGCTGCCGTATTTGATGTTTCTATCGCAGCCTCGGATGATATCTTCTCGTGTCCGACGCATTGGAGATTCCAGCGCAGAATGCGTTCTTTCTCCGAAGCCACGAGAACATGCTGTGCTGCTTCGGCAAAGTGTTGTTTCGAGAGCGCGTAGATCTGGACTTCTTCCAACTCCTGCTGGCTCATCCTCGGCATCAACTTTGGTGGCCTATCGCCCTTGAAATGGGACGTGTAGCGGGCCTTGCCGAGTAGAAGGCTGAGGACCTTGCAAGTGTGCTTTTGGATGTCGAGCGTGCTGAGGGCCGATCCGAGTGCGTATGCATTTCGTTTCCTGGCCTCCTCAAAAAAGAACTTCGCTTCTCGTTCCGCCTCCCGCGCCATACGAACAATCTGGTCGGGAGACGCTCTTTGTTCCTGGCAGATTGCGATACCCGATTGGGCAAGGAGGAACAGGATTGCCCATGTGATAGTTCGGCCGATCATTCCTTTTCCCTCCCTGCATCCTCTTGTCCGATTAGCATGTACGGAATGGTTGAGCTTCCTTGGTTGACAATCTCCTGATCTGGAGACTCCCATTAAGGCGATCAGGGAGCAGAGAATGCCTCAGAAGACCATCAACGGCGGATCTCGCTTCGAAAGCGATTCCGGAACGATTACGAAGGATAGGTTGGAAGCTCCCCGCCGATACAAGGTTTTGCTGTTCAATGACGACTTTACCCCAGGAGAGTTCGTCATATCAGTTCTGGTCGATGTGTTCCGGATGACGCCGGAGCAGGCACTCCGGGTGACGCTTGAAGCACATCGCAAAGGCGTTGCGGTCTGCGGTGTATATTCCAAAGATGTCGCCGAATCAAAAGCGACGGAAGTCATGGATCGTGCGAAGGCGGAACAGCATCCATTAAAGACCGAAATCGAGCCGGACTCCTTCGAACCCGATTCCGGTCTCCGACCTTGAACGATGAGGTCTGCTGAATGACTCCCGGTGGCTAAACGCACGAAAACCGCTTGGTGATTTTCCGCGCTTCGGCGCGGGTCACAGGGCCTAGCCCTAGAGCGGTCACGATCCGTGATCCATCGAAGTGCGGGGGCAGGACGTGACCATGGTCTACAACCAGGGCATGGGGGATCCCAGCTTCCCCGCATTCTGCGGCCGCTCGCAACAACGCACTCTCATTATTCGCGCTCAGCACGACTTTCGAGCCTCCGCACCCTCTACGGTAGGCCATGGCGCGATCTGGATCCAGATCGAGACACACGAACAGCGCGTCGGTGAAGGCATGTCCTGCCTGGGCGGCGAGCTTTCCGGGCGGCATATTGAGATCCGCCCTCACGATCGCATACAGATACTCTTCCGCATCAGGCCCGACACCAGACTGCATTGAGCAGTTGTGCGAGGTCATTTCTGCGGTACGGCCGACCCGCTCGAAAGAGCTACGACTTCGACATGTTCGGGCTCCGGAAACGTCTGCCTCGATCATCGCCCGTCACATCACCGGCTGCAACTTTCTGCCCTTGACGTTGCACTACCTAGGCTTGAGCGCAGTTCTGGTATCAAGGCTGAAGAGGACGATGCATGTTGTTGGTCAGGCACATTCGTCACCATTCGTCCATCGTCGACTATGACGGCAGACGCGTTTCGATCGTCCTGAGATCGATTGCTGAACCCGAATGGTCTTTTTGGCCGATTGCAGTTGCTCTCCCTATGCTGTGAACGAAACCTATCGCGGGTGGGGTTCGATGCAGGTTGTATTTCAAGCCCGAATAAACGATCTGGCCGACATCCTTTGCTCGCGTATCGGAGAGGACCGCACCGCGCTGCGGCAATGGGTGCGTCGGTCAATTCGACGGCACATCATGCACAGTCCGGAATGGCTGGAGCGGATTGCCGATGCGTATGACCTTGATGAGTGTCTGAAGCGAGATGGAATTCTCGAGTATCCGGAGCGGCACGATCTGATCTTGAAGTTTAGTCGTGGCGAGGCGTTCTGGAAACCTGTCGAGCACTTGATTCCTTCGATTGCCGATTCCGCGTTGGCCACTATCGATTGGCTTCTATCGCTGCCTCCTGACGATCGCCACATCAGGCGCATTGACAGAATGTCGTGGGCGGAGGCTCAGAGATGCTCGCACGCGTGGCATGCCTCTCTCGCCAGGACCGCATCCTATAAACGGATTCAGGGCGATCTCGAGACCGGAACGAAGATGCTCGCTCAATTCAAGGGCGGCGTGAGGATGGTTGAGCTTCACACCGACGAAGCTCTGAAAGTCGAAGGCGCCGCTATGGGGCACTGTGTCGGCCGAGGTGGCTATATCGAGCGGATTGCCCGCGGCGAAACGCGAGTTCTCTCGCTCAGAGATGAAAACGGCGAGCCGCATGTTACGATTGAACTGGGTCGCCCAAGATCGATAGAGATCAAAGGACTTGGTTCGGTGAAAGTCGCGAAACCGCCGACCGACGGGATTTCCCAGATCGAAATCGTCTCCTCTGATTGGGTAGTGGTTCAAATTCGCGGGAAAGGGAACCGTGAACCTGTTCAAAAGTGGCAGAGATTTGTCGATCGTTTTCTCGCCGCGCATCCCGAATTTTCATCAGGCGCGGGACACTCTTCGGAATCCGCCGACATGTTGAGTGTCTATTCGGTGCTCGGGAGGCACTACGCGGATCCTGAAGAAGCGATCCGTGAGGGCGAATTTGCTCTGCTGAAGCGGATGAAAGGAGACCCTGGTCCTTATGAAATCTCAGGGTTGGTAGAGCTTCATTCGAGGTTCCCTAATCCTTCTGCCAGCGATGAATTTTTCAGGACGGCTTTGCGACGCTGCGTTGATCAGATAATGGCAAGCCCGATGCATTCTCTCACTAACCGTATTTTTTCCAGCGGAATGCCGCTCTTGCTACGCTCCGCTGATCTGAGGATGACGAATAACTTTGAAGCGATCGTCGACGAACTCTTCCGTTACAATCAACAGATTGCCGGACCGGCTACCGTTCCGTTCAACCTGGTTGTCGTCCCCTACGTTTTCAGCGTCGCGTGCGAGTTCCATTACCTCCCACTTCTCCCCCTGGCGATACTCGCCGCCGAACTTCCTTGTAAGGAGCATCGGACGATTAGCGTCCTGAAACCTCTTTTTGCTTCCGTTCTGTCTGCCGTCATGGCGGACCCGTCAAAGATTCATGTCATCCTTCCCGCCGAAGGTGCATCGCTTCCACCCGACGTTCTGCATCGGGCATTCCTCGCTTGCGGCTTGGAATCGGAGTTGGCAGAAGCAAGCGAGGCGGTGGCCGTAGAGATCACGGCCATACGGAATGAGATGAACCGCGTGATGGGGTACCGGGACAGTTCCGAAGAAGGCCCCGGCGGGGATGACCAGCTATTCCGTTCGTCCGACGAGTTTCTTCCAACGCTCAGTTCCCTGTTGGCCAAAGAGCTCGAGACGTATCCCTATGTTGTCGGGGCGACGCCGCGCAACTGGACGAGATCGGCGTCGATTGTGCTCGGCGTTGAACCCACACCCCCCGAAATGACGATGCGGTGAGCGCCAGCGTTAGGGTGTGATGGGTTTCTTCTCGTTAAGAGGTTCGAGCAACGTAAAACCACACTTCGCCGTCGCCTGTTTCAGGACGGCGATGGCGGACGAGGGGTTCACTGACGGCGCGATCGTTAGATCATCGAAGAAGCAGCGTCTTGTCCCTTCTTCGACTACAAGGGTGCCGACGAAGGCCGCTTCTGATCGTACTGTTCCTGTCACATCGACCAGTGTCATACCCGGCCCTACGTCGGCAGATGAAAGTTGGTCGGGCTCTACGATCCTGAGGCTGATCTCCAATCCCGTTTCTTCGTCCCGGATGACTGTCGGCAAAGACAATTTCAATGTCATGGATTCCTTCCATTCGTTCTCGCTCACCCCTCGCCGTGAGGCGTCTTCGATCGAATCGGTATCCGGAATCCATCGTTTCATCGAGCCCGAAACTGGCATTGCTTCCATGCGTAGGAGGCTCTGGATTCGTGCATCGGATGAGGTCGTGGCATCATCCATGGAATTATGCGGGGACGGCCTATGCTGGATGCGATGAGACAAGCCCTCCTAGCGCTCGGAGCGCGAGCGCAAACGGAGGAAATCATCCGAGACACGAGGAGGCTACGCGGTCTGGCGATAAGCCTTTTCCGCAAGCCTGAGAAGATCGGGGACAACCTCGCCGACTTTCAGGAAACGATCGAACTCCACGCGAGAGAAACAGCATCTTGGATTACTCCTGAGCGGATGAAGGCCGGCGAACGCGGACCCTTTGACGCGTGCGATCTCCGTATTTGGATTCTGCTGGCTGAAGCGGCATCGGTACCTTTCGTCCCTGCGCGAGAGATCCTTCGGCTTTCCGAAGACGAATTGGCATCAGCCTCGGGATTCGTCGGGCTTCCGGACGATCTCGTTACACGAGGCCTGAGAAGGCGTATGGCCACTGTCTTCGACGGTCGCGAGGAGGCGCATGCGGAAGCGGAAGCTGCGGACGTAGACCCGGATCGGCTGGAGGAACGGCTCTACGCCGCCATGGACGATGTGCCCGAGGGATGGATGGTGCGCGGCGTACGCTCCGGCTCGTTGGAACTGAAGGCTCTCGCCGGCGCCGGTCTCGCCGGACCGCAGGCGCCAGAAGTGCGCTTCGGCCCCTCGCTCGAGGTCGGTCCAGGTTGGATCAGGCACGGTAACCGGAGACGAGTGAACGTCTCCGACAACAGAACCATCTCATCCTTCGCTCAGGGACCCGGCGGAGATGCGGTCTTCGTGGCAAGGCCCTGGGTTGAGGCGGCTCGTTTTGCCTTGGGACCTGATCCTCACCGTCACGGGACGCCGTTTGCCGGAAAGGGTATGTGGCCGGCCGAATGGCGGGCATTTGTTGAGCGGGGAAAGGTCGTCGGAATTTCCTCCTACTACGGCTGGTGCGGCAATGTGAGCCGCGAGAACGCGCTCGTCGCTATGGAGGTCAGGGATCTCGCCCAGGCCATTGTCGACCAGGCGCGCTTGATGGGGATGATCCCGCGCTACATGGATGTCGAATTCGCTCGCGCCGCAGGTCGGCCTGAGCACGCGGCCGCCCTCGAACTGTTCGCGCCGGATCAGGTCGCCTGTACGCTGGACTTCATCGAGGTCAAGGACCGCGGTCTCATGTTGTTGGAAGGAGGCCCGCCCAATACGCCGTTCGGCGGCGGCCATCCCTGTGCCTTTGCGGGGTGCGGAGGCCTGCCGAAATTCGGCAACAAGACGATCACCGAGGGTGTTGCCTTCCGGCTCATGCCTCACGTCGTTATGGCCGACCCCAGGACCTGGGAGGACGGTGAACGCTCCGACTGCATCCTTTCCTGGGAAGAGGTTGAAGCACTGGCGTCCCGACCGGTGGCAGAGCCTTGACGACGCCCTGAAAGGCTCAAATCACGTCGGAGAGCTTCAGAGCGACGGCGCCCATGAACAGGAGAAACATCGCGAGGAAGACGTTTTGCCCGATCGCGTCGATCTCCATCGGTTCGCGTTCCGTCATAGCGTCCTCCTTACAATGTTTCTAAACTGCGACTTCGCACACTCGGAACACGATTGCAAGGATTAATTGGCTCGATATCGAATCCTTCTCTGAGCTCATCATCCACCGGGTCGGAGGAACGGACGGCCGGAACGGGACATGTACGACATTGTCGTGGAGCGCGGCTGGCTCGAAATTCATCGTAGGTTTGATGACTTAAAGATCAGGCAAGCCGTAAGACGCAGCGAGGTTTAGGTATTCTCGATTGCCGTGATATCGATCCTGTTGATTTGAGTTTGACGGTGAGCACCCCTTCTTGCGAAGATGCGGGACATATTCTCTGGGAACCGAGATGAAGAGATCGGTGACCAGATGGAGTGGATCGATTGCTTGCTTCGCAGATCAAGCGGGACTAACAAACGAACGCGTCACTGGCTGTGTTTGCGCAATGGAGCGGTCACAATGACCAGCGAATTCGAGAAGGCATGTACCGAGATCCTGGAGGCTGCCGGCTACCAGGATTGGCACACTGGTGGCGGGCACATGGCTTGGTCCAAGCTGATCTCGAACCACAGCAACTCGGATATTCTCGTGATCACCAATGAGGACTCGGGCCTCTATGCCGATCCTTCGAAGCCTATCTGGTCCGCCTCGAGGAGAGACGTGGACATCGGATATATCGAGGTCGGGTGTCTCAAAGGCATGCCCCTCGAAGAGGCGATCCGGATTACAGAAATGATCCCGCCCTTCAAAAGGGGTGTTCAGTTCGACTTTGACTCCAAGGACGAATTTTTTGACGCCCTCCCATCCATTACGTCTGCACCTGCAACTGCATCAGCAAAGCCCTGAGACTCATTTTGTCTCCAATAGACGACCTGTTCGCAGCTGCTTCCAAGGATCGCGATCTTCCGCTCGCAGCGGACATCCGTCCGCGGAGCCTGGACGAGGTCGTTGGGCAGAAACATCTTCTCGGCCCCGGCCGCCCGCTTCGCAGGCTCGTCTCCTCCGGAAGTATCGGAACGGTGATTCTCTACGGGCCGCCGGGTGTTGGTAAGACAAGCATCGCGCGGGCGATAGGCGCCCAGATGGGGAAAGAATTCTGCCAGCTTCACCCAGCCCAGGACAAGGTCGCTGAGATCAAGGCCGTAGCCGACGCGGCACGGATGAAGCCGATCCTAGTATTCGTAGACGAGGTTCATCGCTATAGCGCGACCCAGCAGGATTACCTACTCTCTCTGACCGAGGAAGGCGTGTTCGACTTCCTCGCAGCGACGACCGAGAACCCCTTCTTCAGCCTTACCAAGGCCCTTATGTCCAGGGCAACGGTGTTCCAGCTGGAGCCGCTATCGGTGGAGGACATCGAGCAGGTCATCCTGCGCGCGGTCGATCGTCTTGCAGCACGGCACATCCGACTTGGATTTGGCGACGACGTGCTGCGTGCGATCGCCGGTCGTGCGGGCGGAGATGCTCGCCGGGCGATCAACATCGTAGAGGCCCTTTCCAAGGGTACTCCGCCGGGGGGGTCGACCGTTATCGACCTCGCCATGGTGGACGACCTTCTTCAGTCGTCTCCCATTCCTTATGACAAGAAAGGTGACGCTCATTACGACGTCGTCAGCGCGTTCGTGAAGGCCATGCGCGGAAGCGATCCCGATGCGACGCTCTATTGGCTCGCCAGGCTCATCCACGGCGGTGAGGACCCTAGATACATCGCGAGAAGAATTCTCATCCATGCCAGCGAGGATGTCGGACTCGCCGACAATACTGCTTTGCAGACGGCTGTCGCGGCTCTCAACGCCGTTCAGCACGTCGGCTATCCCGAGGCCCGGATCATTTTGGCTCACGCCGCCCTTCACATCGCCAGGGCGCCCAAGTCGAATTCGGCTTGCCGCGGCATCGGCCTCGCGCTCGATCATGTCAAACGCAAGCCATTGATCCCCGTACCCACCCATCTTCGCGATACCCATTATGCGGGAGCTGAGAGTCTCGGGCATGTCGGCTATCAATTCCCCCACGACGACCCGGAAGGATGGGTCGATCAGGAATACGCGCCGGGTATTCGGAAAGGCGACTTCTATCAAAGCGATGCTCGGTCCGACGCAACCTATGAGGGGCGTGCGGACAAGTTCTGGGATGGCGTCACTGGATGCTCTTCCCCTCGCCGATTCAAGTAACCAAGCTACTTGTGATCGGCCGTATTCCTCCTTCCCCTGGCTGGAGGGAGATACGGGATCGGGACTAACGAGAACAGAATTCCCGCAAACGGAAGGAAATGTCCCCGACTGGGGAGCGCGCCCGCTGGCAGAACGTCGAACGGAACATTGGCGGCAACAACCGTTCTCGCGATACCAAACATATGGTGCGAACCTGCCGCGTTCACACATTAGGACAAGTTCCGAAGCGGGCATATTCACCCGCGGTACCGTCGCGTCTGTCCTAAGGGATTCTTGCTGCCGCCGGCGCGCTCTTCAGAACGGGACCATGGCCTTCGATCCACGCATCGAGTTGTTCCACCGTGAACCAGCCGTGCTCGTATATGCGCTGATCGGCCGGATTAAGAAAGAAGATGACCTTGTGGGTCGTATCATGGAGATCTCCCGCCCAGCTTGGCTTTAGCGCATGCCATTTTTTCCCAGCCGCCTTCAGACGCTGTTCGATGCCGGTGTCGGCCGCAGCCGCCTTCAATTCGGCCTGGTCCCGATCCTTCCTTTCCATGCTTTCCTGTTCCGTAAGAGGAACGCGTGACGCCATCGCCACCGTCAGACCGCCGTGGCGGACCCGATTGTTGGAATCGTCGATCCAAACAGCGAAATCTCCCGATCTCAGTCCGTTCTCCAGTTCAGCCAGCATCTCTTTGGCATGATCTGAATGGGCGATCAGAATAAATCCCCCTTCGTCCCAAGCTCCTGTAACCTCTCTGTTTTCGTAGTTCGTTCCATAGAGCCTGAGAAGGTTATCAAGACGCGAATCGGATCCACCGCGCCATGTGTTCTCCCGGCTTACACAGAGAAGACGCACGCGTTCGGTGACCTCGGCCCAGCGCGTTCGCGACGGATTCTTCTTCATGGGCACCTCGCGCTGACTAGTGACGTCACCCTCGCCGGATAGGATCACTTCCGGCCCAACGGATTCAGCCATTCGGCGACGATCGAGGCCGCCGAGCGGGCCAGCGATAGGGATTCCGAGCGTCAAACAAAGACTGTCGATGTTCGGCCTGGCTTCCGACGCGCCGAAAACGAATCCATAGAATTCGCCCGCTTCTGTTTTGAGGATCTCGACTCTGCGCGCCGGCTTCATCATTCTACGTCTCCCTTTTGGCTTCAATTTGCAGGGATACCAGACAGAGCCTGATCGACATATCGGGACGGCCGCGAGTTATGTAGCTCAACTATTGCCATTCATGGCGCATAGGTTGACACGGACATCATTTCTTCGCTCCCGGCACATCAGTGCATCGTTATCAAAGGCGTTCGCCGAATTGAGTCATCTTATAGGACGTAGATGACTTCTTGATCACGGGTCCGCGCCCCTCAATCCATGCATCGAGTTCTTCGACAGTGAACCAGCCGTATTGGTCGGCCTTTTGATCGTCGGGGTTGAGCCAGAAGATCACCTTGTGTTGCGTTTTGTGCTTCTCGTCCGCCCATCGCGGCTTCAAGGCAAACCACTTCTTCCCGGCGGCCCGCAAGCGATCTTCGATGCCGGTCTCCTTCATTGCCTCTAACAAGGCTTCCGAATCGCGATCTATCCGCTCCATTGTCTCCCGACCATCAGTAGGAACGCGGGATGCCAGCGCTACTGTCAGTCCGCCGCGTCCGAACGGATTGTTTGAGCGCCCGGTCCAGAGAGCGAAATCGCTGCGCCGCAGGCCCTCATCTAGAGCAGACAACGCTTCCTTTGCGCGATCCGAATAAGCGATCAGGACGAACCCTTTGCCGTCCCACGCTCCTACAATCTCCCGACTGTCGTAATTGGCGCCGAACGTCTGTGCGTAGTCCTCGATCCTCTTTTCCAAGGGCCTGTGGTCCCACCAGTTGTGATCGTGCACGCACAGAACTTGAACGCTCTCGGATACTTTCCCCCAACGAGTACGTGTCGGATCCTTCTTCAACGGAATTTCACGGTAGTAGGAAATCTTGCACTCGCCGGATACGACCAACTCCGGTTTCGGTTCCGTCATGCGGCGCCGATCAAGGCCATATAGTGATGCTTCGAGTTTGATCCCCAGCGCCTCGTAAAGTGTGGCGATCCCCCATTCATGCTCAGCAGTGAAGTCGGCACCGAGGATGAATCCGACGAAACTGCCATCATCAGCTGTGAGAAACTCAACATTAGGCGATGCTTTCATTGATCTTCTCTCAACCAGGACTTGCCTTGTATCCGATATTCACAGTCCCGGCTGGAGTGAAGCATCTTGGCTACACTCTTCTGCATGGTGCGGCGACACACCGGGCGCTTCTTCTACGAGCTTGTAGTTGCCGCGTTTGCCGTTGAAGCGGTTCGGGTCCGCGTATCGGATGCGTGATCCATCCATAGGCCTCCATCCGTTTTCGGAGCGTTCGACGGTTAGAATGCCGATGCGCCCATCCTCAAGGATCTTTTCCACGCGCACCTTGCGTTCAAACCGCGGGTCGACCTCCTGCCAGATTTGAAGAATGCGAATGCGCCCGTCAGCAGTGGTGTCCTTCTCGGATTCGCTTAGTGATCCTGAGGCATAGGACGGCGGTGGATTATCGGCGTTCAGCGGTGCATCCTCGACCAGCTCGTAACCGCCGGGTTTCCCGTTGAATCGCCTCTCGTTGGCATAGGATAGGCGTGCCCTCGGGCTGACGACCCACCCCTCCTTCGTCTTCGAGACGCTGCGGATAGGGATGCCGATGCGGCTGCCCGGCTGAGGCGGCTCGATCCGGACGTACCGGTCCCAAACCTTATGCACTTCGCGCCAGATCTGATGGGGCCTGATCTCGATTGCCATCGCCGTATCCTCTCCTGTCATCTCCCGATGACCGACGCCGTATCATCAGCTCATTTTTCGCAGCGATCCATAGCCTCGAGCACCTTTGCGACGCTCACCTAGCCGCTGCCCTTTGAGCACGACTTCACCTGCGGCGATGAGATCTCGCGCTGGTTCTTGCGCGGTCATCCGCCGGCATCAATATCTGGTTCTACCAAACGAGGAGGTTCGGATGATCGCAGGTGGTGCACAGAGCCTTGTTAAGGATGCGGTGGTCGATCAAGGCCTGCGTCGCTATATGCTGCGCGTCTATAACACCATGATGGCTGGCGTGGCCCTGTCCGGTGCCGTGTCATGGGTTATTGCTTCTCTTTCTTATCAGGATGGGGAACTCACAGCGTTTGGCGAGCTCCTGTTTGCAGGCCCCCTCTTTGTGGTGGCGCTGCTTTCGCCGTTGGCGATCGTTTTCGGGATGGCCTTCGCCGCGCACAAGCTTTCTGCGGGAACGCTCAACCTGCTATTCTACGTATATGCGGCCCTGATGGGCGTGTCTCTGACACCGCTCCTATCGGTCTACACGGGCACGTCCGTTGCCAACGTCTTCCTGATTTCGGCTTGTGCCTTCGGCGCGCTCTCTTTGTGGGGCTACACCACGAACCGGGATCTGAGCGGATTTGGTTCGTTCCTGATCATGGGTCTGTTTGGCCTCATCGTCGGCGGGTTGGTCAACATCTTTGCTCAGAACGACGCCCTCGATTTCGCAATGAGTGCGGGCGGCGTTCTCGTTTTCGCGGGCTTGACGGCGTATGATACCCAGAAGATCAAGAATCTCTACGACGAGGCGCGAGGCGAGGAGGATACCAGTCGGATTGTGGTCCTCGGTGCGCTTAATCTGTACCTTGATCTTGTGAACCTGTTCCTCCATCTGCTCCGGCTCTTCGGGAATAAGGACTGAGGCAGCGCTTCCGGCGGCCGTTCGGCAGTGGGCAGAACGGCCGCCAGGGCAGCCCAGTCATCGGCCGCTCGGTCCTGGCAAGCGCTGCGTGCGACCCCGCCTCGGGACGAGCCAGTTGTCCCGCACATCGTTCAGAACCTCTCCCAGCCAGTTCATCCCCGCGCCAGGTTTCACGGCGTCGCACTAGCGGGTCGTCGGCCGATAAGCCTATCCCCCAGATCTGATCGTAGGGTGATGCCTCTACGAGGGGCCGGCGTGCCTGAACGAGCATTTCGGACAGATCCTTGTTCTGCTCATATTTGGCGATGCTGCCCCGGCGGACGATGTCACGGGCTACAGCCTGCCACTTTGTCTCCTCGAACCCTCTGACCGTCCGGCCGATCTGTTTCTACTCGCGGGGTGTGCAGGCGGACATGATCCGCCGCTCGGTCTCTTCGTCCCCGAACAATCTGGCTTTCTCCGCCATCATCCACTGTTCGGCGCAGGAATAGGTGATCCCGCCGAACTCGAACAGGCTTGGATGCTATTGACTGAGCGGGCCGCGCCAAAAGAACGTGTAGCGCTCCTCGGTCCCGATCCGCGGTTGGCGGTCCGCCGACCTAACCGGCGCGGGGCTCAACCCCCTCAATCCCCTTACCCCCCGCATCGAACTCTTCTGGATCCGAGTCCATCCGTCCCCTCCGACGATGCCAAGGAACTGATCTGTCGGCACCCCTGGCGGACGGATTGCGGCAGGGTCGCCGCCATTTGTGCCATCCCAACAACCCAAGGCCCCCGAAGAACCATGTGCCGTGCGCCAGGATCGACAGGAAGCAGAACCAGGCCTGGGACCGTCCTTCCACTTCCGATGTGAGGCTTCTCAAAGACACGCCATAGGCCTGTCCGTCCTCAATTCTGACGCCTACGGCCCGCCGTGGCGGGGATACGGTGCCGTCCTGATCCGACAGGAGCCCGACATGCCGTGTCCCTGAGCGTTCGGCCAGATGAGCGATGACCGACGAGAACCACTGCAATTCAGACTGCGACGGCAATCGCTTGGCGCCGTCCACCGAAACAAGCTCGATCGCCGACGGATCAGCCGCAGACACCCTGAAGCAATCCGCATCCCATCGGCGGCATAGACGGGACATTTCCGAAACATTCCCGGACAATCCATCATCGATCCGCGCCAGGACGGCTCTCATCCCCGGATCGAAAACCCCGTACCGGACCATTGCATGAAATGCGAAGAGCGTGACGGTGGCCGAACAAGCGATGAGAACCAAGAAGATCCTATCGGGCGTTCGCCACGCGCTCCGCGATAGGCAGATCAGACAAATCGCCGCCGTCGGCACGATCAGGAGAACCTTTAACCATTGTGGATTGATATCGTGCGGCCTGTATCCGGCCGCCATCATGGGATGGATGCCATGGACCGCCAGGAACGGGTGGGCCGTCACTTCCACGAAATCGCTCCCGAACAAGGCGACGAGCACAATTACGGCGGCCTTGATAATCGACATGGATCGCCACAAAAGCGCGGCCACGAAACAGAGAACCGACGAGGTGAACATCCAATGCATCGTGGACATCACCATCAGCCCGGTTTCGACGGCTCCCTTTGTCGAGAAAACGATCAACAAGGCTTCGACGTCACGGCAGGCAAGCCAAAGCAGGATTGCACCGGCGCCGACACGCAGGATGCTGCGGATCTGGTCGCCTAAACCAGCGAAGACCGTTTTGATTCTGATGATGCGTTCCATAGACCGTCCACAGTGAACAGACCCGAGTCTATGGTTGCGGAACTCCTCGCATCACGAATAGCCCTAAAAGGCTTTCGGTAGCTATTCGATGGTGCCAAGCGGCGCTTCATCGCCGACGCCGGGTACGATCTGAACACGCTCACCGGCATCGACACCTTGCTGAAACGCGTGAGGATCGAGATCCCGCTTGCCAAGTCGATCTTTCAACAGATTGATGCCCTCGTCCTCCATCGCTTTCTTGATGAGTTCCTCTTTGACCGGAACGAGGGCGTTAGCAGTCGATCTGCGGGTCCATGCCAGTTCCCTGATGCGTTCGGAAATCCGTCTCGACATTCCGGTCAGAAACGCATCCCTTCTCGCGCTTCGGATTGTCCTTCGGAACAGAGCAATGGTTCTCTCGAAGGCCTCCGTTTCGCGGCGCATAGCGCTCTCACAAACATCGAGAAGATAGCAGGCAATCTCGACATCGTGCGGCAACCCGAAGAATACGCCCGCACGAGAAATCGACCTTGGTCCATCCAACCAGAACCGCGTTCCCGTCATTTCGGCTATCGCCACGGCCACGGTGACGACGTGATTCCTGAATTCAGGGTCCAGTGAATAGGGCTTCCTCCTGGTGCCGGAATCGCGAACATCGACCTCATCCATCGAGAGATCGTATTTGGTCATCATCTCCGCAGCCTTCGCCGCGGCAGCAATTGCTTCGGCTTCCGTTGCGCCGTTCGCCACGGTCTTCGAAAGAAGAGCACGGATCTTTCCAATGACAGACTCGCGTTCCCGCTGCCTCTTTTCGCGATCGTCAGTCATGACGGGAACGCCTCTCGGACCGGATCATTACAGTTTGGCGCGGCACGCAACCGCACTGTCTCCGGTTAAGTTCGATCGGAGGATTGCAACCCGGTCAAGCCGGTCTTCTCCAACCGTATCGTTCCGTTGTAGGCAGGTGCTTCTGAGATCCTGTCAGCAGATCAGGGCCTGAGGCCGTTCGCTTGTGCGGCTTCGAGCGCTGCCTCGTGTGCAAAGTCAACCTCCTCCCATGCGAATCCGGAATCCTTGTTTCGGTCCGCATGAATGAGGCGCAGACACGCAACCATCGCTGGACTCGCCAATGCGTTCGGCGCGAGCTCTATGTCGTCCACGTCTGCATCGGAAAGCGCGGTCGCAACCATTTCCCGCGCTCCGGGGATGGCCTTATTCGCAAGATCGATGGCTGTCACAATTTCGTCGATCTCAATGCTCCCGCCGCGTTCCTCGCCATTTCGGTAAGCGCCGATCAGCGCGAATGCTGCCTGCATCGCAGATTCTTCATCTGCATCTGAAATGTCGATCGTCACGGTCTTTCTCAAAATGCCCTCCCCGCCATCTCACATGCGCGGTCCAGCGGGCATGTTCTCCCGCAGTTCCGGCACGGGAAGATTGTACTTCTTCGCGGCAGCACGGATCGGGGCCAGCGACTTTTTGAACTCTGCCTCGGTCGGCATTTCGCCGCCTTCCCGCAGCGCGGCAATCGTCCTATCGAGCAGGCTCATGAGCTTCTTTGCGCTGTTGCGACCGATCTTCCAATACGGCCAACCATCGCTGTTCTCGTTGATCGTGTCGCGCCAGTCGGCCAGAAAACGCGCATAAGGCAAGAACTGAGGCGCGTGCCGCTCCACGCGCTCGACGCACTCGTCAATCTCGTATTCGTTCATCGTTCTCCTCGTGCACTTCGTTCACCGCGTACTCTAGCGTCCGGAATCTGCAAAGAACCATGAACCGATCAAGACGGACCGGCTGATGTGCGAAGATACCCGCGCCTCAGCGCATCGGCGACTGAAGCCCGGTAGGCCGCCGCATGGGCTGCCCAGCCTGCTCGGCTGAATCCGAGATGGTTAAGATTTGGTGTCGATCCGTTTACGGTCGCGAAGGCACGGATCAGATCAACGGCGAGTCCATGTCCTCGATGTGCGGGATCGATCCAGCACATCCCGGATGCGTAGAAACCGACAGTTTGTCCCTCGCTCCTGAGGACCAACGTGATCGGGTCAAAATCGATAAGCCGACGGATTTCATACCGGGTGCGTTTCCGCTCAGCACACCATACCGGCTCGCCAAAATCGTCCCACTCGAAAATCATCGGGAACGGATCTTCCGACGTATCGATGGTAAAAACGTCGCTGACAGCCGCCTTCCCGACGAAATCGTCGAAATCCGCCTTCCACAGTTCGTCGGTATGTTCCTCGCATCTGCTCACGGTCCGCCCTCCCCTATTAGCAAACCGGGTCATTCCGCAACATCCAAGCTTTTCGCGGCGATGTTAGAGTGACTTTCAGGAATTTAGACCATGATGTTCAGGACCTCTTCAGGAGACCGGTCATGAACCAGCACCCTATGCAGCAGATGGCGGACCGTCTCTTTCGCTTGGCGACGGAAAGTCAGACCGAGTCCGACTGCCACGTCACCGCTGAACTGAGCAACCGGGTGCGTCGTTGGGCTCTTAATGTGGCTGCGCAGGTCTCGCGCCTATATGCCTCATATGCAGACGATGGCTCTCTCGTCGCGCGAACGGTCGGCGCCTTCCGAGATCAATGCGATATCAATGCGGAAATCGACGACGAACTGCTGTATGAACTCCTCGACGAAGTCCGTGGGGCTGTAAAGCAGGCCATCGAAGATGAGATTGTCGGCTGCGAGGTTTCCTTCTTGCCGGCACGCCGAGCCGCAATCTCGGCGATCCAGTTCGCGTGTGAACAGCCGGACACCGACGACTTCTTCGCTCTCTGCCCGATTTTCATGGTGGTCCCGGAGCACGCAGCCCTGGCTTTCGCCCATTACGCGCTCGCTGACGACGAGGAGAAAGGTCTTCAACTTCGTCCAGTCAGCGAATATCTCGCCGAAGTCCGAGCGAACTTCGGTCAAAGGTGGCTGGACGAATTGGAGATCTACCTGAATCTCGATCTCTCAGTGGAGGACCTTCGTGCCATTGAGGTTGACCCGGCAACCGGCCCCTCGATGGCCTTTGTGGTCTGATCCCCGGAGATATCGATGCTCATGTGAGTGCGGTTTCTCCAACCGTACGCGACGGGGGGCGGATCGCGTGATCTGACGAACCACGGCGACTCGCCCCGCTTTTGCTGATCAGGTATCCAGGAAGCTGCGCATCGAGCGGCTGCGCGTCGGGTGCCTCAGCTTCGCGAGAGCCTTCGCTTCGATCTGACGGATCCGCTCCCGTGTCACCGAGAACTGCTGACCAACCTCTTCGAGAGTGTGATCGGTATTGATGCCGATACCGAAACGCATGCGCAGAACCCGCTCTTCACGAGGCGTGAGAGTAGCGAGCAAGTGGGTGGTCTTGTCCTTCAGATCCGACTGGATGACCGCATCGAGCGGCATGAGGGCGCTCTTGTCTTCGATGAAGTCGCCGAGGTGCGAGTCTTCCTCGTCGCCGACTGAGGCCTCGAGTGAGATCGGCTCCTTAGCGATCTTCATCACCTTCCTCACTTTGTCGAGCGGCATACCGAGCTTTTCGGCAAGCTCTTCAGGAGTCGGCTCTCGACCTGTCTCATGCAGCATCTGCCGCGACATTCGAATGATCTTGTTGACCGTCTCGATCATGTGCACCGGGATGCGGATCGTGCGCGCCTGATCTGCGATCGAACGCGTGATCGCCTGTCGGATCCACCATGTGGCATAGGTGGAGAACTTGAAGCCGCGGCGGTAATCAAATTTGTCCACGGCTTTCATCAGGCCAATATTTCCTTCTTGGATGAGATCCAGGAATTGCAGGCCGCGGTTGGTGTATTTCTTTGCCAGGGAGATCACGAGACGCAGGTTCGCCTCGATCATTTCCTTTTTCGCCTGTCGCGCTTCCCGGTCGCCCTTCTGGACCTTCTGAACGATCCGGCGAAACTCGTCTGCATCGACGCCGGTCTTCGCGACGATAGCCTCGATTTCAGACTTGAGGCGTCGGATTTCGTCAGCGCCCTCAGATGCAAATCGCTTCCATCCCTTCGCCCGCAAGTTTGCGATTCGTGCGAGCCATTCCTCGGCAGGCACCATCGCGTTGTGATGCTTCAGAAATTCATCGCGTTTGACGCCGTAACTTTCGGCCGTCCGAAGAAGCTTCATCTCGACATCGATAAGCTCCTTGTTGACGTCGGACAGGTTCTTGGCGAGCGATTCGATTCTGTTCTGGTGCAGTTGCAGGGATTCGACGTCCTTCCTGATCGTCAGGATGAGATCGGCATGATCGGAGGCGCCGAGGTCGGACATCGCCTCGAGCTTTGCATTGTGTTCGCAGATCCGATCGAGAATTTCGATGATCTGCGGCATCAGCTCCGCTTCCTTGACCGTGACGGACGGTCCCTGATCGTCCTCCCTAGCCTCGTCTTCTTGGTCCTGGTCGAGTCCATGATTGATCGGGCCGCCAGGGCCGTCAGGTCCCCAATAGGTGGCCTCCAGATCGATGATGTCCCTCAAGTGGATCTTCCCGGCGACCAATTCGTCTCGCCAGTTCGCGATCGCCCGGAACGTCAGGGGGATCGAGCACAATCCCGAAATCATGTCGTTCCTGGCCGCCTCGATACGCTTGGCGATCGCGACTTCCCCTTCGCGGGAAAGTAGCTCCACAGAGCCCATTTCGCGCAGATAGTGACGGACAGGATCGTCCGAGCGTTCGCCGGCGGAGCGGTTCTTTGCCCCCTTTTTCGTGGCCGTAGCCGCCTGAAGTTCGTCGAATATCGGTTCATCGTCGATCTCGACGTCCGGAACATCCTCCTCGTCGACGTCCTCGGCATCGACGAGATTGATCCCTTCGTCGACCAGGGTGGCCTGCAATTCCTCGATCTGTTCGACGGAGGCGGCTTCTTGGAGGTCGGCCAGTTCCTGATAGGACACCCAGCCCCTTACTTTTGCCTTGGCGAGCAGCTTTTTGATGGCAACCTCACCATCGACGACGGGCACGTCCTTTTCGGGGTTTTCGTCCGTGTCCGCCGTCTTCGCCTCGATCGCCATGTCAGGGCCTCCCCAATCCATCTGAGGTTTCATGATCCGGTGACGGCAGCGGTCAAAGGATTCGATCCTTCCGCGCCGCGCCGGATCGATGTTGTAGTTCACGCAAAAGGATTCGCGCAAGTCGATTTTTTTGAGTCCTTCAAGCGACCCGCAGAACGAATGCGGACCATCTGATTTCGGTTCGCCCGAGACGGTCGGTCTCGTCGCTGATTGATCCGACCGGCCGCAGGCCGGAGGCGGCCGCTAGGGACAGGACTTCATTTGGGGTGACCGCGTACATCGCCCTATCAGGGTCAGGCGGGCCGCAGCGCAAACTCAGGATGCAAGTCCCGTTTTTTTCGAGCAGGGCAGCAACCGTCTGCATCGCCCGAGCGCGATCTTCCGCGTGAACATGCATGAAGACCGCGCTGAGGAGAATGAAGTCGTATCGGGTGCCTAGCGACCTGATATTGGCCAGATCCGGCAATGAATCTTCTATCCATCTAGCGGCTACACCATGTCGCGCCGTCGCTTGCGCCCTCATTGCAGCCGACGGCTCCGCAGCAACGACATCATTCCCCAGCAGAGCCAGCCAGGCGGCGTCCCTGCCCGAGCCGGCGCCTATATCGAGGACGCGCGCCCCGCCTTCCAAGGGGAAGTGGTCCAGCAGGCCCGAGAACACGTCTGCGCTTGAAAGCGCCTCGTAACGTTCGGCCAGAACCGATGCCTGCGCGTCGTATGCATGAATGGAAGCAAGGCTCGAATTCATGGGCACCTCCCGACCAATGGAAGTGCGGATGAATTCTTGCGTCAATCCAGGGATTGCGATCTTGCCTTGCGGCGGTGCCGCCGCGCAAAATCGCCTTAATCCTTCGATCGGGGGAACGCATGCGCGGAATACGAATTGCATCGGCGGTTATGGCATCCTGGATCGTTTCCCAGGCTGCGGCCGCGCAGGAAGCCGAAACGTCGAGGATCTCGGCGACTGACCCCAGGGTCGGTCACATCGTCAGGCTCCTTGAGGGGGTCGGAATGTCCAGGCCCGTCTTCAAATCAGCTTCCGTCTCCGGGTCCTCTATTTTCCTGGAAGGCTTCAGGGCCTATGGCCCTCACAATCTGTCGACCCGCGCAGCGTTCCTTGAGGTTGTCAATCTGGACCGTGGGCAGAATGAAATCGCGGCCAGTTCCCTGGTCCTGAAAGACGCCGTTCTGGGTTCTTGGGATCCGAATGGGTATGCCCTGGAGGCAAAATCCATCTCCGTAGTCCGACCGAACGCGACGACGAGCACCATTCGGCCACGTTTGAGGTTTGACCGCATCCGGTTTTCGGATGCCATCCTTCGGGACGGTGGTCGAACATTGGCCAGATTCGAAACGGCTGCGGTCGAAGCTGCGGCTTGGTTCGTCGGGAGGGAGATCCCAAGATCGCTTCGCTTGTCGTTGCAGGGGAACCTGGTGTGGTCAGGTGGAAGCCAGAAGCCTGCTGATCCTGGCAGGTCGCTGAAGGCAAATGGAGCGTACTTTATCGACGAGCATGGGAACGGCGACCTGTCCATTTCCGCTAATGTCGTGGATGGCGGCGACTACGAGATTTCGGCCCGCTTCAGCGGCCTCAATCGGCCGTTGTTCACCTCCCTCCGGGAATTCGAAGAGGCGACCAGGGACGTCACCAAGAGTCCCTCGGAAACCTATAGGTCCCATGGGGCTTTGGAGGCGTCATTCTATGGCCATCTGGAGAAAGTGCAGATCGTCTCGGTTTCCGCTCAGATGAGCTCGATGGAGTGGCTTCGGGACGAAATCGCACGTCGAGGGCGTGAGGTAGGCAGGCGCCCCGATGCCATTGCCAAGGACCAGGCACGGGAGATCACCTCAGTGTTTCGCGGGTGGGGGTCGGACGCCGCCCTAGCGCACCTGGAGGCACAGCTTTCGAACTTCTTCCAGTCCCCATCATCAATCTTCCTGCGTGGGGCTCATGACGATCCAATCCCCTTCCCCACATCGAAGGACGAGCGGAGTAAACTCCTAGACCGGCTCGGATTGGTGCCGACGAAGTCTTAATTGTTGATCTTTGCACCCGTCTTCTGGATATTCGCGAGGGTCTCGTTTTCAAAGCGCCGCAGCATGGCTTTTATCAACTCCACCCTGAGTTTCTCTCCGTTTTCACGACATTTGAGAACGTCGGTACGCACCAAGGCGAACGCGCTTATTTGTTTCGATGATCGCTGGGTCGCTTTCGCCGACCGCGTACCGGATGATAACGACCGCTTGGCGCGTATGTCTGATCAGGATCTGATCGGACATTTCGAAATTGATCCGCAGATCCTCCGCGAGGCCATTCCCATTGCGCTAAGTGAGTGGAGAATCAGCCCGACCAGATCTCTGATCAACATTCTTGCCGGTATCAACGGTGCGGTTCCGTCCGGTCCAATGTTCTCCGATCTTGCGCAGCAAACTCGCGTGCTCGCGGCGGCGGTAAAGTCCGGCGCTGTCTCTTATGGCGACGTTCGCGGCGTTTCTTCTTCGAAGAAGGGAATGTTGGAGCGCGTAGCCAACGATGCCTATGCGGCAACGCTCGATGATCATGGAAGGCGACTGTTAAATGACATCGCCAGAGCCTTCCATGCATGGGAGCTGCGCAACCGTGCCCGGATTGACACGGGTTTGGTCAAGATCCCGCGCCTTCTCTATCGCGGGATCCGCTCGCGTGACATTGACATAGATGGCGCATTCAACCAGCGCGCCGACGAAGCATGGAACCTGCGTTTTTGCCGACTGTTCGATGCCAGGCGCGATGAGCTTTCCAAGCGGCCTCTAACCACGATATCGGGAACGCCGATCATTTCTTTCACTTCTTCGGAGAGCATCGCGCGCTATTACGCTGATGGCGAAGGAATGGTTGTCGAGGTCGATCCAGCCAAGTTTATGGTTGTCGCGTCCTGGTCGCTGGATGCGGCTCTCGATGGAAAAGACGAAATCAACGGGAAACACGAGCGAGAATGGATTGTCCGCGTCGATCCATCATTCGTCCTTCGTCCCGACGAAATAAAGCCGTGGGACAGGATCTTCGCCTACTCAACGAACGATCCGAAGGGCATTGAAATGTTGGATCATTACACGCGGGCACGATACCGACTCGATGGACGGCTTGTTGAAGCGTACTTCCAGTACAATGCCAGCGGCACTGGCGGAAAACGAATGTTCTATGTAAACGGAGACCATTTCGCGAAGACGAGAATGGCATGGAGACGGGAGAACGGTTTCGATCCGGTTCCTGCACCCGGCAGAGTGGTCGAGAACCTCGAGTATTTTGATCGCGAGCCATTCTCCCGATCTCGCCGGAGATACGCGCCCTATGAGAGTGAGTCTCGATCGCGGGATGCAGACAGCAAAGCTATTTCGCGGTCGCCGTCGGGCTGATCGACTCGTCGAACAACTCAGGCAGGCGATCGAGGATCGTTCCTGATCCGAGGTTCAGAACGAACGGATCCACCGGGATCACTTGACCGCTTACCGTCTGCCGAAACTCAAGGCTTCGCTCGATGGGATCGATGACCAGGGTGGTCAGAAGACCACAAATGCAGGCGCCTGTGTCGATGCCGATCCGGTTCTCCGTGACCCACGGTTTCCTGTTTGTATTGATCGAATGTCCGTGCACAACAGGGCGCGGGAACTGATCTCTTGAGCGCAGGAATGGGTGCCTGATCCACAGCAGGTCTTCAGGATCCTGCTCGGATAGTGGGATGCCGGGTCGGATCCCAGCGTGGACAAAAATGAACGGACCGTCCTCTGTCAGAATCGAAGCATTCTTCATCATCTCTAGATGATGTGGATAGTGCTCCAGAACGACGTACCGCATTTCCTCGAGGTCTTCGGCGCCGTACGAGGCGAGAGTGCTCTGCCCCCCGCATTTCAGCCAGTTGACGGCATTCATGAACGAGCCATTCTCGTCCATTGCCTCAAGGAAGAACTGGTCATGGTTGCCGAGATGGAGGCGGGATCCTGGAAATAGATTGAGAACCTTCGAGACCGTTTCCACGCATTGCATGCTGTCCGGTCCGCGGTCGATCAGATCGCCGAGAAAGGTGAAACGCGGAGATCGCCCGCGTGCCTGGGCATCCATGATCGCCGCCTCAATGGTGAGGTCGAGAAGTCGCGCCTCACCATGAATGTCTCCGATCACATACTGAACGCGCGCATCCTTCATCAGATCCCTACCCCCATCTGAGCCTATGCGGGGGCATCGGAAGGGTCAAACGTGATCGATCGTTTGATCGAACCGAGAACTTTGCTCCGTTTGAATCTTTCCGGCCGGCGCTGTGTCCTGATCATCAGATACCCATTGCCTCTCATTTTCCTGACCGCGTCTGGCGGAAAGAACTGTGTGCCATAATGAAGAAGACGATCACGTTTTCCTTTGACAGCGAGGATGGACCTCATCTCAATCGCGAACACGTATCGTCTGCTCTTGAATTGCTGAAGAGCTTCATTCGACCGTCCGAGATAGTTCCGGACACAATGCATCCTGGAGTGAAGGCCATTCGACGCATTAAGGGAAACATGTTCAGCGCGGAGGATGTGACCGTCTTCTCAGCCTATATCAGGGAGCTCGCTGACAGGGCCGCTGACAGGATCCGTGCACTGGAACTCGAACGCGACGCAATATCCCTCACGGAGGCAACCACCCGTCGCGCTTACGACCAGATGATTGAAGGAATTTCTGCCAGCCGCGAACTATCGCTCCGCAACATCGAAGAGTTCGAGAATGCCTTCCAACAGGAAAGCGCTCCGGCGATGAGCTTCGCAATGACGTGATCGGTGATGGGATCCGTCTCGGCGCTCAGCACACCCGATGATCGTTGCGGGCAGCATTCGCCGGATTCCGAAGATGTTAAGACGCACTCACTGTCTGCGGTGGCCTTTCTCCGCCGGCGAACAGTCCTAGTACATGGTTCACGAAGGCTGCGCCTTTCGGCGTCAAATAGACGAGCAAGCGGCGCGGTTCCGCGGGATCCGGAACCGTCCGAATGAGGTTCAATCCCTTCTTCTGATTCCGGCCTTCGCGTCCCAGCGTCCGCAGATTTCGCGAGACCGTCGACAGTGACACGCCTGCACGGTCTGAAATATCCTTCATCGTACAGCCGGGCCGTGACGCAACATGGATCAGAATCTCCATGTTTTGGGCCGGGAACTGTTCATCGTATTGTCGGAACGCAATGTAGGCTCTTGTAAGCGCTCAACTTGATCTCCGGTAAGGATTCAACGGGAACAATCCGCGATCATCTCTAATTCAGTGGACATTCCTGTGCAATCAATTCCTGCCGAATACACTGGGCGAGAGTTCCCTGACGTCAGCCGTGCAGTTGTTGACATGAAATCAGGTCGGCTGTTCCCGATGGGGGGAGACCGTCGCGCAACCCAGTTGGCCATGACGAAACTTGCTGAGACATCGCCCGGCGATGTGCCGTTTTCACTGGTCCGATATTGACGCTGACGGGACCTGGATCTTCAAGACTATCGAGGAATCATCTAGCGGTCGCACATTGCTGCCGCACCTGATGTCACCGGAAATTGCTGAACGGCACGGCGATCTGTCGGCTAGACAAGCCATTCTGAAGGTTAGCGAAGCGCGCGGTTCGCTGATCGCACCTCTGGTGGATTACCTAGCCAGCCCCGGCGCGAGGGTCATGGAGCAGGACCCCCCCGCCTTATCGACATCAGAGGCAGTCCAAGGCCAGGGCATGTCAGAGAGGGCTATCTGATCAGGCTCATATCGCAGCCCATCTCTGCCGGGCGCGTGTTCGGTGTCACTCCCGCATCGGCTCTCGCGGGCTTGAGGAGAGCGTCTCCCGAACGGGATCAGGACAATTCGCGCTGGGATCGTCGTCTTTGCCAGCCAAAGTTTCGGCGAGTTTTACGATCGCCTCCTGAAACGATGTGTTCTCGATAGCGAGGAAGGCCTCTGCAAGCCGGACCCCACGCCGTGTCGAGCACAGTCGATCTGCAAGGCTCAGATTGACGGAGTCCGCTTTGCTTGCGTCCGGGAAAAAATCTTGGACGTCGACATTCAGAATTTTGGCGATCTGATGAAGGCGCGACGACCCGACGCGATTGGTGCCCTTCTCATATTTTTGCACCTGCTGAAACGTCACACCAATCCTGAAAGCCAGATTCGACTGGCTCATTCCTATCTCAAGACGGCGGGCCCGAATTTTGGAGCCGACGTGCACGTCAATCGGCGACGGCTGCTTTTTAACGGCGATCTTGGGCATTTAGTTGATCTTACAAAGGGTTACAGGGAAACGATCAGGCTTTAGCCTACACTCCGCCTCCAGGAAGTCAATCCTAGGTTGTCTGAAAAGGCCTTTGCATGGTAAGATCGTAGCTCGTGAGCGATCATGTTAGCTGCAAATAGGTTAATGAATACGACCGAAATTGACGCATCGCGCCTTTAGGTTGAGGCGGTTGCCGCCATTGCCGACGCGGCCAGGGAGAGACATTTGAACCGAATCTATTGCTCGGAGAACGGACAGTCCCGATGAGGATCCGCATTCACCGCGGAACGCGGGAAATCGGCGGCACATGTGTCGAGGTAGAGGCCTCTTCGGGAGATCGCATCCTTCTTGATCTCGGCATGCCATTGAACGCCGAGAACGAGGATGATGTCACCCTCCCGGCTGTTCCGGGACTGCTCACACCGGACCCATCGCTTCGGGCGATCGTGCTTTCGCACGGCCATCGCGATCATTGGGGCCTGTTGCCCAAACTCCAGGTGCCGGTCCCCGTCGTTATGGGTGCCGCAACCGAGCGCATCATGAGGGCGGCCGCTCAATTCGTGCCGGACGGCTATGCACCGAAGGCGGAGGCTCACCTCATTTCAGAAGACCCTCTTCCGATCGGTCCGTTCGTCATCACACCGCGCCTTGTCGACCATTCCGGTTTCGACGCCTATTCCCTTGTCGTCGAGGCCGACAATTCCCGCCTGCTCTATTCCGGCGATTTGCGGGCACATGGTCGTAAAGATGCTCTGTTCGAAGGACTTCTGCGGCGCCCGCCGCGGCACATCGATCTTATGTTGTTGGAGGGATCGAGCATCGGTCGGATCGCCGACGATGCAAAGTTCCCGTCCGAGAGCGACATCGAACATCAGTTGAGATTGCTGTTTAAGGAGACCGCAGGCCTCGCGCTTGTGGCCTGCTCCGCGCAGAACATCGATCGCGTCGTTTCCGTCTACCGGGCAGCACGAAGATCAGGCCGGATCCTCTTGGTCGACGCTTACGCTGCCGCGGTCCTGAAGGCAACGGAACATCCCAGTATCCCAAAACCCGCTGACGACTGGAAAGACGTCCAGGTGTTCATCCCTCAGCGCCAGCGCGTGATGTTGGTTCGCAGCGGGATCGCCGCCATCGTGGACGAGTACAAGGGGCGTCGGGTATGGCCGCAGAACCTTGCAGCCAATCCGCAGCGCTACGTCCTCCTGGCCCGCGGATGGATGCTGGAAGAACTGGAACAGATCGGCGCTTTGTCCGGCGCCCATGCCGTCTGGTCGCAATGGGACGGTTATCTCGAGGACGGCCAGGGGGCCGCGTTCAAGCGCCGGTGCGCTGAGCTCGGCCTTCCTTTCGAGACCATTCACACGTCGGGCCACGCCTCGCCACCCGATCTCATACGTTTGGCCGAAGCCGTGAACCCGAAGCGTCTCGCAGCCATCCATACATTTCAACGGGACCGATATCCCGACTTGTTCAAGAATGTCGTCCATATCGACGACGGCCAATGGATCGAGGTCATACAATGAGCAGTGAGCCGGTGTTGAAACGCGGACTGAGCGAGGAGTTCCTCGATGCGTTAGATGAACTCGCGAAAGGTCCGAGCTGGTGGCGAGACGTCCTCGATCACGAGGACACGCGCATTGCCGTCCGGGACGGCTATCTGAACGTCTACTGCGATGGTCAGAGCATCTTCAAAGTCGAGTTCGACCGGAAGACCGGAACGGTCCGCCCGAGCATTCACTTTAAGTATCTCATCCGGCCGAGCCTGGCCGACGACGATAGCGGCTCCGGCGGCGAATACGTCTCATTGAAGGGCGACGACTTCGACATCGGTACGCGGAATCTCGGTCACTTCATTCATACCGGATATCGCGCCGGCACCGACGGCACGCTCGGAGACCTCATCAGAACTGCAAAACGGTTTGCAGGGGACGAAAAGAAGTACGTCGATGACATCGTGAAACGGGACCCGAATGTCATCGATATGGAAATCGCCGTCCAAAATACGAACTGTCGGATCGATCTCGCATGCATCGAGCCTCGCAAGGGCGCGGCCGCCCTTGTTTTCTACGAGGTGAAGCTGCGCGCCAATAGGGAACTCAACGTTCCGAAGTCTGTCCCAAAGAACAACCACAAGCTCTACCTCCAGGCTCAGAATCCCGCGGATGGAGAAGACAACGGCGACGACGAAAGGAAGGAACGAGGCATCGTCGTGCAGATGATGAAGTACGACCAGATGCTGGCCGACGTGGACCTCAATGACGTTGCGAAAAGCTATCAGAAAGCCGCCCACGACCTGCGCCGTCTCCTCGCGCGATGCGAATGGCGGCGTGCGAAGCTCGGTCGATCGATCAATGATGTCGCTGACGGGACGATTGCTCTGACAGTCGACCCCAAGGTCCGTCTCATCATCACCGGCTTCGACGGTGATCAGAAGAGTGGAAAGTCCTTCAACACTCTGCTCGGCGGACTCAATCGCCTGTTTGAGGGTCGCATTTATTACCGCGGCACCTATGGCAACGATTTCGCCACATTGGCACGGACCAGACCCTATCCGCGATAGGCGTCGCCCACCTTACGAACACTTAATGCCCCCGAAACATTGCGGTCATGTGGATGATGACACAGTGGTCTCATGCCCATTCCGGCACAGGGGGAGAACTCACTATGAAACGCATTTGTCTCGCCGTCGTCGCCACGCTGATCGCCGTCGCTCCGGCCGCCGCGCAGCCGTCGCACAAGCATCGGCCGCCTCATGGCCCCGTCGGGCATAAGCACGTCCCGCAGAAGCACTACGCGCCGAAGCGTCACTGGGCGAAAGGTCACTACCTGCCGCGGACATACCGAACTCGCGTGATCGTCGCGCGCGATTATCACCGCTACCACCTGCGTCGTCCGCCGCATGGTCATCACTGGGTCCGTGTCGACAACGACTTCCTTCTGATCAATGCTGCCACCGGTCTGATCGCGTCGATCATTGCCGCCGGACGCTGACCACCTCTCATCGCGGTTTGTCCGATGCCCCGGCTGCTGCGCCGGGGCATTTTTTTTGATCGAAGGAGTACGCGTTGACCTGAGATGCCGTGCTTGCACACATCTTTACCAAGGGGCATCATGGTTGCCGTTTCTTACCAGCAAGACTATTGCTTTGAGGAATGTCGGCGATGCCATTCTTCTCAAGCACGTACAAGTGTTTCTAAGAAATGCGTGCCTGGTTAAGTAGGCTGCTTCGGGATATTGCGTCCCATTTCGACTGGTTGCGATGGCGTTTCGTCGCCATTTACCCTTACGCCTTCGGTCGCATTTGTACGTTCCGCCCTTCAAGTTCGAGGTAGCCAGCTGTTACTTCTTCACTTGGCGGACAGATTCGATGGAGTGAGTCTGGAACAGGCTTTGGAAATTTACACTCAGGCAGCGACGAAGTATCCCGACCGATATCAAAAATTAAGCTTTGACGACTGGACCAATTATTTGATTTCACTCCATTATTTGCGCCGGTTGAGGAATGGCCATCTTCGGACAACTGCGGATGGGAGAGACCTTTTCTCAATTATGGCCACCAGGGCATCTCCACCGTTTTGAGCAGGATTTATCTTGGTCCTGGCGGCTCATCGGCTTGGCGACGAAGTCGGCATTCCTGGACGCGCTAAGGCACCTTCCTTCGCCATCCCGGTTCATGTTCGCACTCCAGAGCACGACCGGAACTGTCGTATCGATGAGATCAACTGCGTTCCCGATCATCGGAGCGCAGTATGGAAGAAGCGAACGTCGTCGAACCTGTCTCCCCCGCCCCTAAGCCGCGGGCACTCAGCCCAGCCTTCGGCCGCATCGGTTGGCTTGGAGAGCCGCTCATCAAGATGTTGGAAGGCCGCGCTGACCTTCTCAGCGAAGTCTTCTTTCTCCCCGCGAGCCGCATTCACCTCATCGCCCTCGTCTTTGCCCATATCGGGGATCCGCCCCCGACCCTGGCCGACCTTCTGATCAAGGGATCGTTGAAGGATGTCCTGGCGGTCACGCTCGGCTACCAGCCGAAAGGCATCAGACGTGTCCTCGACAAGATGCAAATCTACGTTCTTGATCGGGAGAACTACGTTCACCTCATGGAGATTTTGTCGGACCCAGCGGGCGCGAAGATCATCTTTCACGCCGAGGACATCACCGATCCGCTTGTCAAGGCACTTCGCAGGCTGCCTACGCCATTGTATCGGATCGCTGTAAAAAGCGTCGGCAACATCATCCTTGAGGATTTTCCGGACGGACTTCGGATATTGGCTGCCAGATCCGGTTTCTCGGATTTCGATGCCTTTGTCCGTGATCTCTCATCCTGTCGGCAGCCGCGTCAGTTCGCGGCCCGGCTGCGCGATCTCGTCGATCGACTTCCGCTCCCGGAAAGTCTCCCGCCGTCGCAGATCGGCCATGCTCGTCGCCTCGACAATCCGGCCCAAATCAGGGAGATCGCGCGCCGGTGGCGCAATTGCCTCGCCGACTACATCAGCAACGTTAACGACGGCGATGTTTGCCTCTATCTGACGCAGCGGCCGGAAGTCCCTGCGGTCTGCATGGTTCGTCGCCGCGGACGCCTTGGATGGTTCCTGGACGACGCGCTCGGCCCGGAAAACAACCATTTGCCGCCGGATGCGCAGCAGCGGATTCAATCCGCCTTCGAGGCGGCGGGAATGCCACACGGCAACAGCATCTACTCTATCGAAACCTTGATACGGCCTGAACTCGCTCCCATGCGTCCGCCGAGACGGCGTCGCCGCAGGCATGTAGCGAATGCGGACATCCCCGACTAAGATCGCCGGCGCGATCCGCTGGGGGAACGTGACGTGAGATTCGAGAAGACGCAAAACCTGCTGCGCCTTGCTCTGGCGATGGCAGGAAGCGCCGAAGGTCTATCCCTTCAGGACATACAGACCGAGTTTAAGGTCAGCCGCCGCACGGCCGAGCGCATGCTCGTTACGATCGAACAGGTCTTCCCGCAGATTGAGCGCGCCAATGAGGGCGAGGTCCCAAAGCGCTGGCGGATTCCGCGGCAGGCGTTACGCGGCCTGAACCAGTTGTCCGTGGACGAACTTCTCGCCCTCGATCTGGCGGCCGATTTGGCCAGGCGCGACAACCTTCCTCAGCTTGTGGATCAGCTCAACACAATCAGCATCAAGCTGAAGGCGCTGCTTGATCCCAAGGCCGTTCAGCGTCTGGAGCCTGACCTCGAACTTCTAACCGAAGCGGAAGGAACCGCACTCCGCCCCGGTCCACGATTGACGATCGACACGAGATTCCTGACTGATCTGCGACATGCAGTGAATACGTTCCGAATGGTCCAGCTCACCTATGTCGCCCGCGGGACAGGAGAAAAGAGCGTCCACCTCGTTGCGCCCTACGGATTCTTGTACGGCAATCGGCACTACCTCGTGGCCGTCAGCCAGAAGGACAACGACTTCCGTCTGTTCAGCCTCGGCAACATCAAGAAAGTGGAGATCACCGACAAGAGCTTCACCCGCAAGGAATTTTCGTTGAAAACCTACGCGGAGCGATCCTTCGGCGTGTTCCAGGAAGACGCTTTCGAGGTCGTTTGGAAGTTTTCGCCGCGCGCTGCTCCCGACGCCAGGCAATTCCAGTTCCACCCGAGTCAGGTCTTCGAGGAGCAGGACGATGGTTCCCTCATCGTCCGCTTCCGGGCTGGAGGCGCCAAGGAAATGTGCTGGCACCTCTTCACCTGGGGCGCAGAGGTCGAAGTGATCAAGCCGAAGAGGCTTAGAACGATGTTTCGAAAACTCTGCGCGGAAGCGATGCCTCACGATTGAGGGGCCGACGCCTCCGCGCGGATCCGCGCAAACACCTCGTCCCAGAGGACCTGCTTCGATTCGATCGACACCCTTGCTGCCGGAGATGGCGTGAACAGGCTTTCGAAGATCACGCCGCGGTCCTTGCAATAGGTTCGTACATCCATCATTCGCTGGCTGATGTTCTTCACACTCGCGTCCGGGGCCTTTCTGGTCGCGAGCACTGCTCGAAGTTTGCGCAGGTTCTCCAGTTGCGCGATCACGTCGTTCCACTCGGTGACGCGTATATCGAGGTATCGGTCGTCTCTGGTGTCATTTCCGCGATCGACCTGAACCTCGGCAATGATGTCGATGAAGTCGACGTGGTGCCGCTTCATGAATGCCTTTCTCTCCTCGACGCCGCTCTCCCGCAGATTTCCCTCGCCGAACGCCGCCGGGAGCAATTGCCAAAGCTGATTGTGCCCGCTGCTGTAGAAGAAGACGTTCTTGGCGTATTTCACGGGTCCGGGATTGAAAGTCCCGAGGATGACAATCTCCGTTTCTGGGTCCATCCGGTGGTCCAGAAATGCATGCCGGATCTTGACCAGATCCTGGGTCGTTTCAGTCATCTCGTTATCTCCTCAAATCAACGGGATCGGCTGTGTCAGACAATGAATGCCGCCTCCTCCGGCAGCGATGTGGTCGATTGAAATCATCTCGACCACACGGCCAGGAAACGCTTCCGTGAACGCCTCCCGCGCCGCGGCATCGCGCTCGTCATCGCCGAAGCGCGGAATGATGACCGCCTTGTCGCTTATGAAGGCGTTTAGATAGCAGGGGGCGAAATACTTCGAACCGCTGGCCCAAAATTTCGAACGCGGGGCGGCCACGCGCATGACCTTATAGGGCCGCCCGTCCGCGTCACGTGCCCTGCTCAACAGATCGATGTCGTGTTCGCGCCAGAATGGCGGACCGACCTTCGGATCCGGATCCTCGATCGACTCCACCAAGATCACATTATCAGGGGCACAAAGCACATATCCGTCCACATGCCCGCTGGTGACCGGTTCCGAAGGATCGCCCTCCAGCCAGATGACCTGGCGGACACCGACCTTCTTGAGTTCGGCCTCGATATGGGCCTGACGATCCGCAGTGAAGCCGACCGGATTGCGGTTGTCGTTCAGAAGGCAGCTGCGCGTTGTGATCGCCGTCCCGTTTCCGTCGAAGGCAAATGCTCCCCCTTCGGCGACGAATGCGGGAGAGAGACGTCGTGCCTTGAACAGATCCGTGATCGGTTCCGCGGCCATATCGCCCGGCCGCGGCGTTCTCGTCTTCCCCCAGGAATTAAAATTCCAATCGATGGCTCCGAGCGTCCCATCGGATAGGACGACGAAAGTCGGCGCCACATCGCGCATCCAGATGTCATCGACCGGGGCCTCGATGATCTCGACGCCATGCCCGTCGAACAGATCACGCGCTTCGGCGCTGTTGCCGGGCGGAGTAAGCAGGGCGACGGGCTCAAACCTTGAGATCGTCCTGATGAGATCCGCGAGTTCGCGCTTCACCTCGGCAGTGGACTTTCCCCATTCCTTGTGCACCGCCCATGCCATCAGGCATCGGGAGTGCGGTTCCCATTCTCCAGGAATGTGGACCCCGGCTTTCGTCTCGGAAATCACTGTCACCGCGCCCTCCCCGTTGAGGCATGCGACCGCCTCGTTCAGATCCCCGCTACCCGTTCTTCGTATTCCGTAATGACCCTGTCCGTGGTGTATGAGAGATGCTCCAACCTGCGGATCAGGTTCACGCTCTCGTAGGACAGAAACGTGCACATGTTCGAGAGCGGCCCGCGATCCAGAAGCGAAAAGATCGGACGCTGCATTTCGCGGAACACTTTATCGCGTCGCTCATCGGGAGCGACGATGTGGAGCTTGATGTCCATATTCGGCTGGAGGGCCAGCAAATCGGCCATCCTCAGCAAGCCGGAATAGACAGCCGTCGTGTGCTCGACCTCGAACGCCCGCACGATCGAGCGCCCCTTCAGCCACAGAACATCGATCTGCTCGATGGTCTCCAGCGTGGCCTGGTCGTAGTTGAGCGGAAGTCGGTCGGCGAACGCCCGACGGAGATCCTCCGTCACCAGGTCTTCGATGCGCCCCCGGTCATTCCTGGGGAGCCAGACCCGGAACCCCATGATGGACCCGATCTCCGCCAATGCGGCCTGGACCTGTAAAGAGTGTCGGACGGTCGGCGTTTCGGATCCCATGATCCCGATCTCGATGTCCTCCTCGTCCTGATCGGTCGGAACCGTCACGATCACCTCGCCATCGGGCGTCGGGACCTTCCGTTCCTTTGCCCACTGCTCCCTCACTCCGGGCATATAGAAGTCGAATGGCGAGGGATGGTTCGGTGCCAGCTTTCCTCTCAGCGAGAATAGGGCATCGTCAAGCTGCCTATCTGACCACTGCTGGAGATCCCGCATGGATGCGACGCCGAATGCGGCCAGAATGCTCCTGCGATCATTGTTGCTGGACATGCGTTCGACGCGATCGGGAAAGGCAAAATACCGGAGCATATGCCGGAATTGTCTGCTTCCCTCCTGCGGAACGGCGTCGATCCATCCGATGAAGGCGTCGTAATCCGTCAGAATCCGACGCCGGTCGGACGGATCCCGGCGCTTGATGTCTCGCACCAGGTCGATGAGAAAGACCATTTCGGCGAAACGATAATTATTGAAGCCGGGACCGCCGGAACCGATCCCCTTCAGGACGTCGTCGTTCAAGAGCCGATGTCCGGTCGGCACTTGCAGCCCCGACATCTCCAGAAGATCGCAGACCTGCTGTTTCTTGGTGCGTGGCTTCATGTTGGATGGGAATAGCAGAAGCGCCCACAGCATCTCCGCCACAAGGCGTTGAGCCGATGGGGAAGCAGATGCCATCTGCTTCCTCATCTTGGTCATGAAATCGTCGGATCCGGTGTCGGGATTTTCCGCGAATGCGTGATTGACCGCCTCGATCGTCGGCAACGTCCAAAGAGGGTCCAGATTGAAAAGAGAGCGATCCTCGATGAGGCTCGATTGAATCCATTCCTCGGCGGCACTCAGCGTGCCACTCATATCTTTTTCGAAAGTCGTCCGTGCCATTCGGTTCTTTTGCCCGGTCGATCCGTCAGAAGTGGTCGCATTCCGCTCGGGCATCGTAGAGATTTTAGCGATACCGGCAAGCTTTTGCGTCGCGTGTTTCCTTTCACGTGAGACTGGGCCTGTCGATCCACGTGATCCTCGGATTCAATCCTTGGCGCATTGAAAGCCCGACGTACCTGCCTCAACATCGCTCTTCAGACTGGAAGGGTAGCGATGGACCTGTTTAACGTGGCGGTGGTCGGCGGTGGGCCGGCAGGAGTAATGGCGGCTATAGGGGCAAAACAAGCCAGCCCGGATCTTTCAGTTTGCATTGTCGACCCGTGTATTGCGCGTCGTCATCGCATCGGCGAGGCGCTTCTAACCGGGACGATCATGACTTTTGCCGAGGCTGGAATCGTCGATTCCATTGCAGCCGCAGGCTATCATCTCAAGGTGGGTGCCGCCTATGTCTGGGGAGAAACTCGCGAACCCTGGTACGTTGAGTATCCACCGATCCAGGACGGAAGCTACCCTGCTTGCTTTACGCATGCGAGCGGGCGCTACGCCATCCATGTGCCGCGTGACGTCTTCGATCCGCATCTACGGCGGGAGGCCGAACGGCGAGGTGTCGTCTTCATCCGTGACACGGTCGCATCCGTAGGGGTCTCGGACAGCGCGTCAGGGCCTATCGTTACCGGACTGATGACATCCGGCGGCCGAAAAATTGCTGCGAGCCGCTATGTGGACGCCACGGGTCACGGCGCCCTTTTTTCCCGGCGGCTCACGAAGCGTGTCCCGGTGGGTCAGGCGCGGATTGCGCGATATGCCTATACGGCCGACGTCAATTGGGAATTGGCCAAACGCCACGGCTTCGATATTCACCGGACCAATATCATCTCGAACGCAAACGGTTGGTTCTGGGTAATCCATCTCGGGACCGTAAGCGGCGGCCTGACCAGCGTCGGTTTCGTGTCCACGCCCGACGTCATTGCCAAGATCGATCTCGACAACTGCACGGATTGTTTCCCGGAACTTGCGTGGTTCGGCTTCGGAAGCGGCTATCTGGCGCCAAGGACATTCGACGGACACGTCGCAGATCGGCTTTACGCCCATCCTGATTACGGGTTCGCCTGCGAGCACCTGGATGGCCAAAACTGGTCCCTCGCCGGCGATGCGGCCATGTTCATCGACCCGATCCTCAGTCAGGGCGTGACCCTCGCGGTCCACTACGGGTATCTCCGCGGGAAGGCCGCAGCTGCCGAAATTGAGGGAGCATCGCCGCAACAGCGGTATGTGACGGAACACTATCGGCGCGAAGGCGCAATCCTGCGCCAGGTCGTCGGCGAATGGTACGAGAACAATCGATCAGCAGGCGACTGGCGGATGCGGTCCGTCATGATCTCGCGTGATGAATACGGCCGCGAGATGGACGAGCATCTCGCCTTTCGCTGGATCACGAACCTCGAGAACCTGAGACACGACTACGACCCTTATCCGCCGGAGGAGCGGCGCAAGGTCCGACGTCGACTCGGGATTGCACAGATCGGCCCTGGTAACTGCGACTGATTTCGCCGCGCCGGAAGGCCAATGCGCAATCAAATCAACTGACCATCATGAACATGCCGAAAGCAATGGCGGCGGCGAGTATCGCCGGCAGCGGTTGGCCCATCAACAAAAGCCCCAGCGATCACTGCCCACAGGCAGCAATGCACGACTTTCACGGACGAGACTTTCTCGCTCATAGTCTCACGTTTACTCCTGGATGATGTGTGGGAATAAAAGGCCCGCCGATGGCGGGCCAGCTTGCAATTACCCTTTTGCAGATTCCAGCAATTCAGGGGGAACAAGCACGCGTGTAAGTTTCCACGATCCATCCCACCGGAACAGGAGCGTAATGATCTGATCCTGGAAGTCAGTTCCTTGCTTGCCGGAGACATCGATCCTGAAACTCGTCGGACCTGTGAAGAACGCGTAGCGAATTTGATCCCAGGTTAACCGAGGTTGGTGGGCAGGCTCTGAGGTGACTGCGCTCGTGGAACTCGTGCCTGCGTTCGTGCCCGCCGCGGCCTGATTGTTTTGCGGTGCTTGCGCCTTCAGAAGGGAAATCAGGCCTTGAGGTGTCACGTAGGAGTCGATCGCTTTGTCTACGATCATAGGTCCGAGCATCATGGCGATGCCCATTTGAAGACCGTTGTCTTCGGCTCCCTGCGTTTCCTTGGCCATCTTCGCCATCAGCGCGGCCTTGAGATCGTCGCGCAAGCCCGCACGAACCGAATTCCAATCGACGCTCGCCTCCAACCCCACGATGTCGGCATCACGCACAGCTGCAATCAGTGAGTAGAGGGACCAGTACGGCCACGCAATCCAGGCACAGATGGCCACCGCGAGCGCAGCAACGATTTTCTTCATGTTGCGACTCCTTGATTGGAGCGGCTTAATACCACCGCTCTCATTCGTTGCAAAGCTCGCTAATGGATTCACACGACAGAATTGGTCGTACTCAGGATTAAGTCGCCGAACACGCTGGGCCTAATTGCACCACAAATCCTGGAAATATCCCTTCATGATGCGCTTTACCGACGTGCTCCGGCCGGTGCGGTGATCGATCACCGCGTCGTCCTGGAACCGAAAGGTGCGTTTGCGTTCTGCGGCTCGGCTTCCAGATCCGATCTGTTCCCGTCTTCTTCCGTTGACAAGCCCGCGCTTGAACATCGCCTCGGCCTCGTCGAGGCGACTATGCATCTTGGCAAAGGCGATCCGTAAACTGTTCTCCCGGCTCCTGGTTTGTGCTGTCTGCACGATGCCCGTCGGCTTGTGGCGAAGCCTGATGCAGGTTTCCGCTTTGTTGTGTTTCTGGCCTCCCGCCTTGATCGTTCCGCCGAACCACTCGATTTCAAAGTCGGAGGCCGATCTCCGTAGGAACGCCTCCCCTCCCCGGACTTCGCGACCGAGAACCGCAACGGTCACAGTACTCGTGTGAACGCGGCCCCGTTGTTCGTTCCTCGGGACACGTTGAATCCGGACGGTTCCACTCTCGCCGTCGACCAAAGAGACTTGTTGTCCGGCGAGATCAATCGACAAACATTGATGGCCAGCGCGCGTATCCGGCTTGATCGACGCGCGAGCTCTTCAACCGAAGCGGCTTGCGAGGGATAGATAGGCCTCGGCCAATTCGGCGACGAACAATCGGGCATCGGAACCGCCCTCGCCTGCTCTGATTTCGACTGTTCTGGTTTCCTGCTTTGACATGGCGCTCTCCGTAAAAGATTGAGTCGTTCGGAAGCGTTATGTCGTCAGGTTGGATGGTGCGGGCGCGCGAACCTGTGCCCCTTTCAGACGGGGGCAACGATCGTTCTATTGTGTCGGATCCGCTTGCTCATAGATCCACAATCACTGATCGCTAAGTTTTATTCAAGTTGCCGGCAACGAATAGATCTGCGCCGGCCGCGGAACTGCATTGATTTCTTACCTCGTGAACTTATCGACGCCTTGTTTGATTATGAAGTCTTCATAAAGCGGGCGCATACCGTGAGTGCCGGGCGCCGCCCGCGTCTGTTTGGTTTCTTGTCATGTCACCGCCAACCGCCACCTCCGCAACTGCGGAGGCCACAACGCTCGCTCCTGTAAAGGCTGCCTCCCGTCAAAGCGACAGTTCCTTGATTGCGATCTGCTGCGTCTTGGCGAGCACCGTAGCCTTCGCAGCGGGAGATACCGCCGCCAAAACACTGACCGGAACCCTTCCTCCGGTGGAGATCGCATGGCTGCGATACTTCATCTTCATGTTGATGACCGTTCCCGTTGTCCTTGTGACGACGGGCAGAAGAGTTCTGTCCCCTGAGCGCCCATGGCTTCAGGTCGCCAGAGCGGTGTTGACCACCGGGTCGGCCGTCATGTTCATCACGGCTCTGCGGTTTCTGCCGGTGGCTGAGGCGACGGCCATCAACTTCGTGAGCCCGCTTTTCATCACAGCGCTTTCCATCCCATTGCTCGGCGAGCAAATCGGAGTGCGCCGTTGGACAGCGGCTCTGGTCGGGTTTGCCGGAGTGATGTTGGTTGTTCAGCCAGGAAGCGACGCATTCAGTTTGGCGTCCTTTCTGCCAATGTGCGCTGCCTTGTGCTGGGCGACGGCCGCTATCACCACACGGATGATGGCCTCCGAGAAGCCGGAAATCACACTGGCATGGTCGGCTGTCATTGGATTTCTTATTCTGTCAGTGCTTCTTCCATTCGAATGGCGGACGCCCTCTGCCTCCGAACTCGGACTCGCGACGATCATCGGCGTCTGCTCCGGTGTCGGCCAGTGGCTTATCGTTCTCGCCTATAGGCGGGCGCCGGCTTCTACTGTCGCCCCGTTCTCCTATCTCCAGCTCGTCTCGGCCGCCGGATTCGCCTACCTGTTTCTCTCCAGCGTGCCGGGATTTTGGACGTGGATTGGGGGGACCATCATTGCCATGAGCGGTCTCTATACTGCTCATCGCGAACGTGTTCGCGGTCGTCGCCAAAAGCCGGAGGACGCAGTCGAGGCTCCTTCTGCGAACGCTCATTGATGTCCTCGGCCGCGCCAAATTGTTGACAAGGGGGCGTGGTGCCGGCTACCCAGGAGTCGTGTTCAGGAGAATCCATTACCCATGAAATCGATTCTCGCATCCTTGATCGTATCCGTTCTGCTGGCAGGAATCGCATCCGCCGAGGTTGTGGACGGGTCCGCGATCACGGTAATCGACGGCGATACGGTTGCTCTCCCCTGCGCCGTTCCAGGGCCGGGATGCGCCGAAAAGATCCGCCTGGAAGGAATCGATACGCCCGAAAGCTTCAAACCGCATTGCGAGCAGGAACTCGTCGCCGGTCTGAAGGCCAAGGAACGATTGGCCGGGATCATCCGCGGGAAGCGCGTAAGCATTTCAAGAAGCGGCAAGGATCGCTACGGACGCACTCTCGGAAACCTGCATGTCGACGGGTCCGATGTTGGGGACATCCTCGTTCAATCCGGACTTGCGTTGCCATATGCGCCCGGCCGGACTGCGAAGGCGTCTCGCATCGCGCATTGGTGCGGCCCTGGGGACTGGTGACGCTGAAAGGGGTAGACAAGTCGGCAATTAGCGCCGCTCGTTTGCCAGCCTGAATCCGGTCATTGTCGCGTGTCGCAGAAATTCTTCGCCCCGCAGATAGCGGGCCCTGGCGCGCAAACCGGATCTGACCCATCTGATGTCGCGCTTCCTGAAGCCATTCAACGACGGGGTTTCGGTCACCAGCCGTTCGACACAGGCGTTAAATGAAGACCTCGTCTTCGCGGGCAACGAGATAATGGCTTCTCCGACATAAGCCCCTTCTCTTGCGAGCAGCGCAACAGGTAGACCTTTGGGCGTTTTCGCCGTGGCGATGATGTCGAATTCGTCTTCCGTCCAGCACTTCGTCTTGAGCCACGTTTTGGATCGACCGGACCGATAGCGGCTGCCGGCTTTCTTGGAGACGATCCCCTCGAGGCCCATCCTGTCGACTGCTCTCAGGAAAGCGTCACTGTCGCCTGTGAAGGACTCACTGAACTGAATACAGCTACCGCCCTTGTCGACAAGTTCCTCGAGCCGCGCTCGCCGATCGATCAACGGAGCATCTCGCAGGTCTTTGCCGTCGAGATAGAGAATATCGAAGGCGACCAAAGTGAGCTTGTGCTGCGCATGGGCGATGGCGCCGGGCAGCGCCCTGAAATCCGACGCCCCACGACTGTCGAGCACGACCATCTCTCCATCCAGAATCGTGGAACGGCATGACAGCGAGCGCGCCTCCGAACAAAACGTCCGGTAGCGATGCGACCAGTCGTGTCCGTTCCTGGTGAAAGCCCGGACGTGGGCGCCTTCGATGATAAGGATGGTTCGATACCCATCATGCTTGACCTCGTGAATCCAGTCTTCTCCAGCCGGGGGATCGTCGGTCAGAGAAGGAAGACACGGATCGATGAAGGTCAGTCGCATAGGCGTCCATATGGGAATTCTTCAGCGATTTCGCGACTGAAGTGACGTTGGGAGATGCATTCCTCGATCCAGGAACTGTCGTTTACTACGTCCTTGGCTGATCGCTTGGCTCTGGCCGAAGAATTGGTCGAACGTCGCGAGGTATCATGGCCCTCCGATAGTGGGACGCTTTTCAACGTGGACGCACAGGCGGCCATGCATTGGGGTGCTCGTTACATTACGCTGTTGATGAAGGCGGGGGTTGCTCCGCGCCTCCGGCGCAACGGCAGACGGGCAGCTCACGAGTTGGTGGAAAGCTCTGTTTCTCGCGAAGTTGCCTGGGACTGCCGTTTCCCTGAGACGCCGCGGAAGCCATATTGTGACATCGCATCGCCGAGAACCCGAGTCTGAATCGGTCAGGTTACAGGTTCTCGGATCGCCATGACTTTGGGATCAACGGCTGCTGCGATTTCCGTTCCTCTCGCCCCCGCAGGCGGTCGGGCGTTACGGTGTCGGTCCTTGATTATCCTCCGAGGGGTCGTCCTTCCCGATCTCTCGAAGAAACTCCCTGCGGGCATCGTTAAATTCAGCCATTCTCTGCGCGATGTGTGAGTTCATCCGGTTCAGGATCGGCTGCCAATCCTCCAGCGCATCTTTCATGATGGCCACAACATCGTCCGCGCACTCGCTGTCCAGGGAGACCAATCTGACGGCCGCGTTCCGAGAAATGCCGTCCAGCATGATGTCGGCCCGTTCCACATACCGCTCACCGCCGTATCCCTTAACCGGATGGCTCCAGGATCGGCGCGGTTCCCGCAGAAACTCGACGTCCGTTACGTAGAGGCGACTGGGCGTAGACCTCGCCACTCGCGCAAGCGCGACGGGCCGACGAATTGATACCTGAAGCCTCGGGATCGCCTTATCGATAAAGAAGCCGGGCTCGATCGGTTCGTTTTTGCCGATGAGAATCCATCTTTGCTCCCCAGCCCTTTCCTTGTCTCGTTTTGCCTTCAATTTTTCGTAGATCTTGCATCCTTCGTCGTTCCACCACTCCCGGCCGGGTGCGGTGACGCGATGGATTTTTTCGTCCCAATGAAGTCCGGTATTGAGGCTTTCAGCGAAGCTCTTGGTTGCATTCGAGGGTTCTACCAAGCGCTCCTCCGACAGCAGACGTTCTTTGATCAATCCGTCGAGACTGATATTTGCCTTGCCGTCAAACCTGGCGAAAAGATCGTCATGGTCGGGCGAATATTCCCTCACTTCGCGTCTCGAACCCGTTTTTTCCGCAAGTTCCAGGAACCTCATGTGGCGCCCCGTGAGGACTCCCGCGGGTCACCAGAAAACGCTCACCCGGCTTCTCCATGAGCCAGTCCATGAGGGCGATCGGGTAGAAAGGGAACGATCTTTTACGGGCCATCGAGACCTCCTGCTGACGCTTCGGCCAGGATTAATCGGATCAGGACTTAAAACCAGCCCGCCGGCAGCGTTCCGGGAACAAATACAGAACATTACATTTCAGCCGCATTAAATCGTTCCGAATTCCTGGTCTCAGTCCTTTTTTTATGTCAACAAGGGAACCAATTCTGTTGACGAAACCTTATGGAATGATGTCTACACTCCGCCCCTGGTCCCTTCCCAGGAACGGAGTGGGTGCCATGGAAGGATCGAACATGAGAACCAACAGCATCCCGAATCTGCAAAGGGAGTCGATAGAAGGATTCATCAACGTCGCCTCCGCCTATCTCAGCAACAACCAGGTCGCGGTGAAGGACCTCCCGGCGGTCCTCAAGACGATCTATGAGGCCGTCGCGAAGGGCTCCGTTCCCGAGAACGCGATTTCCGTCGTGCAGGGCACCGGAGGCGCCGCCGCCGATGACCGGAGTGTCCGCGAATCCCAGGAAGACCGCGAAAAGCAGGAATTCTGGAGCACTCTCCCTCGCACGCCGGCCGTTCCCGTTGAGGACAGCGTCCATCACGACTACATCGTCTGCCTGTTCGACGGTGAGAAGCGGAAGATGTTGAAGCGCCACCTCCGGGTCAAATACCGGATGGAGGAAGACGATTATCGCCGCTTCTGGAATCTGCCGAAGGACTACCCTCTGGTTGCGCCCGGCTATGCTCAGGAGAAGCGGCTAGTGGCCGTGGCTCAAGGGCTTGGTTCTACGATCGACAAGACCCCGAGGCATCTCCGGTCCGCTCCGTCGATGGTCGGCTGACAATCCTGTCCGGCAGACCCGCGCCCAATGTCGCGGGTCTGCCGGCGGCACTCATTCCTCGTCAGCGGTAGCCACGCTCGTGGCAAAGGCACGAGGCAGGCCGTCGCAGATTGTGATCGCGACCTTTGCAAAGGCGGCGGCACTGGAACGGCGGAAATGATCGATGCTGTCCTCGTCGACGCCCTCGTCGGCCCGCTTCATTTCATCGATCCGCGCCTCGACAGCGCTCATGTGGATCGTCATCGCAAGGCAGTATTTGCGCCAGAGTTCCTCACGCACCTTGTCGTTGGCACGCTGACGCAAATCCTGCTGGATGTTCTCGTTGTCGACGTTGATCTTGAGGATCAATCGACCATCCGGGGCCTGCTCGGACGTACCGCCGTCGATCTCGCTGAACCCGACTTCGTCCCACTTGAACGAGGGCTCGCCAAACACGTCGCGCCCATCCCTGGTGAAGAGCATGCTGATTGGTTCGCCGAAGTTCGAGCGCGAGGAGCGAGGCTGCCGCGGCTTCTTTTCGCCCGGATCCTTTTCCTCGGCCGGAGCTTCCTTGGCCTCCGTGATGGTGATCTTGGACATGGCAGCGACCCGCCGCTCGCCCATGGTCGGATCCGACAGGATGAACTCGACGGACATTTCGCCGAGGGGCGCATCTGCCGCAGCCTCGAGGAACAGCATCATACGGCCGTTCTTGAGGCTGGTACGCTTCACCGAAACGCCCGCCGCCGTCAGTTCCCCTGAGATCGAGAGTACGCCGCGATCCTTTTGGCGGCTCAGGTAGTCGTCGCCGGCATCGGTGCGCAGCCGGACCACTGCCGTGCCTTCGCGCGGGAGCTTGATGCCGCTGGCACCGCCTTCGACCTCGAGGAAGTTAGGAGAATAGGACCCTTTGAACGGAGGCTGTTGCGCGGCGGGATCAGCTTCGGACCCTCCCACAGCAGATCCGGTGTTCCGAGCCATGTGTCGGGCGGCGGCCGGGATTGCCGTCGGACCGACAAAGAGCCGGCGAAGGCCGGGATCGCGGGTCAACATCCGCTGAAAGAGCGATTGGGTGACGTTCGTCGTCGCCCGACTCGTGGCCTTCAGGTAGATCTCGTCGTTGAGGCGCTTCAGATCCTCGCAGTTCCGGATCATTTCTTCGAGTTCTTGATCGTACCGATAGGCAAGTTTCGTGCTCTTTTTCTTCTCGCGATCCGCCTTCCAGATCTCGGTGTGAACGTGGGGCTTCAACCCCGTGGCGTCCACGACGATGACGGCGTGATCCTTGAGCGCGGGATAGCCGCATTCGGAAAGAAAGCCACGTGACTGCACGTAGTGGATCTGGCCATTGACCGAGTGAAAGACCCGGTTCGATCCCTTGATGAGACCGCTGCCGATATGGCCCTCCGAATAGTAGGCTCGGACCGCGATCCGGCCGAGATCCGGCCGGATGATTTCGCCGACATCGATGCAGCTGGTTTCCACCGCCTCGGCGAGGTCGCCGTCTGTATCTTCGACCGTTTGGCCGCTGGAAATGTGGTGTTCAAGACCGCAGAAGGTGCGACCGTCGATGCCCAGAGCGCGGTTCTTCCCCTTGTTTTTGCTGGGCTTCACACGCATGTCCAGGAGCCGGACCGGCATCATGGTGTCGGCGAGGTGCTCTACGAACATCTGACGCGGAAGGTTGTAGCTGCCCACGTCGTATTTTTTCGGATCGATGAAAAGATTGTAGAGCTTCACCACCGTTCCGAAGGCGAACTTGATGTCCTCGTAGGCCTGACCGTCCTGGGTAAACAGGGGCACGAGTTGTTCGGCGGCGAAGGCCGGGATTGCGCCGTCTGCCCCGCCGATCTTGAAGTACTCGAGAGAGGGATTCTTTGAATCCGTCTGAGTCCCCGGCTTGAGCCGCAGAAGCGTCCATCCCCACTTGCCGTCCTGCGTGCACTTACGCGAAGCGATCAACTTGTATTTGCGGTCGCCGCAATAGACCTGCGCCCCGCTCGAACCCATGTTGAACTTGCCCTGGACGAAGCGAATGTTCCGCTTGTACCCCGTCTTGAAGGACAGGAACGTCCGGTCGAAATCTTCCGGGTGCTGCCCCTCGCCGCTGTCGCAGAATGTCAGCGAAGGTTCCGTCTGCGAATGCAGGCCGGAAAAGGCGATCACCATGTTCTCAGAGGCCCATTTTGTACGGGCATGCTTGCTGGGTATGCCCCGCATCATGTGCCCGTCCTTCCAGCCCAGCCAGCGTTCGATGGCTTCCTTCATCCCGGCCGGAGCTTCGTCGGAGCGCGGATCGACGCCGAATTCGATGGCATGACGCATCAAGATCGCGTCGACCATGTTGGGAATGAGTTCCGCCGCCGCCTTCGGGCCTTCCGAACCCTGATTGCTCGCGGTGCTCCAGTTCATATCGCAGCCGTTCACCAGGGCCCAGTTGCGGGGGTCGGACATGTACGGATCGGCTTCGATAACGCCGGCCACGTCGTCCTCGTGCTGGGCGCGCAGGAACCGCTCGAGGAGCTCACGGCTGTGGTTTTCGCTCATCGTCGCCGACCGAGTGGGTTTCATGGTTGAATCCTTTTTCATTGCCCCCGCAAGACGCGGACAGGCACGAAGCCTTGTTCGAGTCCTTCACGACGTCAACCGGCTTTCGACCGAATCCTTACAGTGTGGCACCTCGGCAACGGTTGAGACACATGCGAAATGCAACCCCAACCCTTGCTGACGGCCGCTCGGCGATCAATGCAACCCCAACCCTTGCTGACGGCCGCTCGGCGATCACGGAACCGGCGCCCGCTCCCTCCTGGCGCGCTCGGCGCGCGTCCTCCTCCGCGCGAGCGAGCAATGCGGCTTCGGCGATGTCGCACCTGTCGGCTGGTGGTTCGATCTGCGGCAGCAGACGGGTATCGTCGCGATCAAATTGGTCTGCGGAAGTTTCAGAAGCTCTGGCCGCCGGACCAGCAGTGAATTGTTTCCAGCTCCGTCCGCGCGTTCGTACCCGTTGTGATAGGGCGCGCAGTCATATCCTGCCTCATTCGAGGCCGCGCGATCACCACAACGCGGGCTTTCCGTCACTGACGAAGGCCGGTCCTTCGACTACGTGCCGCGGCCGTGAACTCATGGATTCGATTTCACGCGAATGGGCGGTCTATGGTCGGATGATCATGGACGAGGCAGCGAAGGACGCTGATCGAAAGTGAGTTCGAGATCGTGGTCGCGCGGCCAAGCGTAGACATAATAGCCAGCCATGTCCTTAACGAGCAGGAAGGAATAGCCTTCAGCGGCCCATTTCTGGACGTCTGGCCGATAACCGGAGATCACAGCATCCACGTCGAGCGTTGCCACGTCCTGGCGCACGCCGTGCTTGGCGATCCAGGCCATCATCATCTTCACTTCGGTTTCGCTGTTGCTGAGCGTGGAGACGACCTGGATCTCCTCGATTGGCGTCTGCGTAAAGGCGCCGATCAGGGACCGACCCAGACGGCGGATCGGCTCAGCGAGGTAGCCGGGAAGACGCCGCACCATATGCCAGCGTGGATCGAACCGGTCCCCTGCCCGCTCGATGGCATGGGATATCACCGCCGGGAGGTTCTCGGGTGTCCTGGGTTCGACTTCGGCCGCGCCCGGCGTTCCGGCATTCGCCGGCGGGCGCAGGGCATCCGCTCCATCTTTTGCAGCGAACTCACGCGCTTCGCGGTCCGACACGACGTCGCGCAGTCCCGACCGGGCAATCTGCGAGACCCCCTGAGCAACCAAAGGCGACATGGGCGTATGGATCGTCGCCCGCAGAGTCTCGTCTCTGGTAGCAACCCGACCGGGCCGTGTGGTCGTGAGGAATCCGTCCGATCCTGCGAACCCGTCGATGTCGGTTCGGCGTGTCGTCCTGGTTACGAGCGGCTTCGGTCGGCGCATGAGAATCTCCTCTTCGCCATTTCAAGACGAAGCTCCGCAAGGCGCCACAACTAGAACCGCCGTACGGAATTATCAGAAGTGATGATCTTCTTGGATGAAACTCCGACAGCGCGTTCTGGCGTGCGGCCTGTCCGCTGTGCAATGCTTTCTTTGCGCCCGCAGATTGCCGATCGCTTGTCCTCGGCCGTGCTTGGCCCGGCAGCGCGGATGTCGGTAATCCGTGCTATCGGCCGCACTGCTCCGCCCATGTCCAGCATCGCTGCGGCCACCTCATTGCGCCGTCCGGCGTCAGAAGCGCCTAGAACTACCGCGATCAGGCGGCGACCTTCCCGACTGGACGTCACCACTAGATTCCAACCCGACGAACAGGTGTATCCCGTCTTCATTCCGTTGACGCCGGGTCGACCAAGCAGAGCGTTCGTGTTTGCCAGACGATGACCCTTCCAGGTCACGAAGGGTGTTCTGAAGAGATCGGAATATCGGGCGTGCTGGTGAATGATGGCGAGCGCAAGCAACGCGACGTCTCGTGCATTGGTGACCTGGCGGTCGTCATGAAGGCCGTGCGGATTGACGTAGTGCGTTCCCGTCATACCGAGGCGGGCGGCCTCATCGTTCATCCGGTGTACGAACGCTTCTTCGCTTCCTGCGATCGCTTCAGCTGTCGCGTAGGCGATATCGTTGGCGCTGCGAACCAACATGATGCGAAGAGCATCCCTCAGCAACAGCGACTCGCCAGCACGTAGACCGATCTTCGACGGCGGTAGATCGGCACCAGCAGGCGACATGGTGACCGTCTCGTTCATTGTGATCTCGCCTGATGCGACGGCTCTGAGCGCGACATGGGCCGTCATCATCTTGGTCAGTGATGCCGGAAACCATGCGCGGATCGGATCTTCCGCATAGAGGACCGAAGCCGTATCAGCGTCGACCAGGATGCGCGGCGCCGCGAAGAGCGGTGCCGCCGTCTGAAAAATGAATGCAAATGCGACAAGCCAGCGAAACATTGGTAAAGTCTTGGCCGGGTACCCGGTCTTCGCAAGACGTGTCCTTGTTCCATTCAGCCCCGTTTGCTAGTGCTGAAAGGAGGAGAGGCAGATGACCACCGGACGATACGATTTCAGAACCCTGTTTCCCGACGACTTGCTGATCGCTTACGCGAATCGTCTCCTGGAAGGAGCCAATACGGGATTTCGCGTGACGGAGGTCAAAGAGGTCGGATTCAATTTCGTTCGAATGACGGCCGAGTACAGAGGACGACGCATGGAGGTGGTTGCCCCGTCCTTTCAGCCGAGAACGGGAATCGTCGGGTTCCGATCAATTCTGAAGACCGTGTCCAAGCCAGCGACGTGGTTGACAAACGGTCAGGCCCACAGCGGCACTTCCGAAATCGCCTGGTACGGTGAAAGTGGATGGAAGTTGAAGACGACCAGAGAGTTCCTGCGGGCCTACTATGAGTCTGGAAGGATCTCGCTGAAGTCGGAGCGTTACGACGACCACGATCGATGGGTTGAAGAGCGCATGGCGAGCGATGCCAAGCTGTTCACCGACGTGCCGACTATTTACATGAACGACATGGGAGTGCAGGAAGAGCCCCTCTTCCCTGCCGTCCGCGAACCTACCCTGAAAGACTCCGGCCTGCATCCGCGTCCGTGATGTCCAGCATGGACACACACATACCATCGCTTCAACGCCGTTTCACATCTCCATTCTCGGTACGGAGAGAGCAGAAGCAAAAGCCGCTGGACCTTCCTGCTCGTACCGATCGATGAGATCCGGTCCTCCGATCGGTTCGCACGCAAGCAAGTGGTCCCATGTCGCAGGCAAAGTCGATTGCCGGAGCCGGAGACGGTAACTGGCCGTTTCAGTTGCGATGAGGCCCGCCACCCAGACCTGGCGTTCGTTATTGCCACTCGGCATCCATTCGCAAATGATGCGCGAGCGCAGGGTCGCGGGTATGGCCGATCTGAGAGCCTCTTCGACTGCCGCTGAAAACTCTGACTGCGGCCGAGTCTTTGCCAGCCGCGTTCCGGTCAGGCGCTCCATCTCTGTCGTGAACAGCTTCTCATCGAGCAGAAGCGTCCCGTCATCGGCGATATTGCTCTTCCAGTGCAACCTTGCGCCGTCTTCTCCCGCCACGATCGACAGACGGCACTGGTTGAAAAGGTCTATTTCCGATTCCGGTGTTGCGTCCGAATTGTAGAAACGCTGCGAGTATTGACCGAACACGTATCTCGCATCGTGCATCAGTTTCTCGTCGGTCACATAGGTCCACGTCATCCAGTCTGACCTTTTACCGCCGCATGCATGAACCGCAAACGGCGTTCCACTGTAGGTCAAGACGTGGAGAGCGCCGCGGACATCGCCGAAGCCGTCGTCGAGTTTCGCATGAACCCTGACCTCGGGCTTGTATCCATGAATTCTCGCGCTGTTCATGTCGACCGGGAAACCAGCGACATGCCGGATGACAAGTTCATTCTCCTTCTCGAACCAAGCTGTCTCGTTGATGGTCTTCAAGTTATAGACGTCAGCAATCTTCATGGCTTCCCCCAGGGAATTCCCTCAGATCGTTCGAGCGCAGTCGATTCTTTTTTCAACGACGGGATTATCGGCCGGGTCAACGCCTGTGACCAGAAGTCTGTTCGTTCTCGAGCCGCAGACGTCCAGGACTTCGTCAATGGTCTGCTTCAACCAGCGCGTCGATGTACCAAAACCAAAGCAATACACTCAAAACCAACGTTGTCCCCGAGCAAACTCGGCATCCGTATTATCGCGATCGGGATCGAGGGGGACGGTTCGGAGACATTGTCGAGCAGGACATGTCGTGATGGGAGATCGGATGCCCGATCCTTTCAGATCTGAATCCCTTTACGAAGACGTCAAAAGCGGACGTATAGGCGCAGCCCTCTCTGCAACCCCCTGTTGAAATCACCCCAGCCGTGTGCTCGTCTACCGCCAAATTCCTGGGGGAACCGCAATGCCGAATGCCCGTTACACGCTTTTCTCCGATCTCAAACCATCGAAGCAGACCGAAAACCATCTGACCCGTGCGACCGGCGCGATACTGAAGCGCCACGAAGGGGCCGCATCGGATTGGATCAGCCTGATGACCGGCGGAGCAGTGAAGCGGTTTCGACCCGACAGCATGAAGATTCAATTCAGCGAAGACGCGGGCGGCCGACGGCACCAATATGACATGCTGATCTCCGACGAGGGCAAAACGTTCCGCCTGATCGTCGAGCACAAGGTGGAGTGCGCGATCAATCACGAGCAACTCGTCAAGTATGCACGCGCGCTTCAAAACACCGAACTCGACAAGAACGGCAAGCGCTTTCTTGCGTTGGTCTGTGCGAGCGACCGCGAAAAGCGTAAGTTCGAGAAGCTCGTGAGGCCGCAGGTGGAGGCGTTCGACGTAAGGTTTAATGCCTTCACATGGATAGATATCTATCCGTGCTTTGCAAACCACGCAAAGGGTCGTGAAACACGCGAGAACCTCCTTGTGAAGGAGTTCGCAGCCTTCCTGGATAGTTTCGGCTTCGGTCCGACCGGCCCCCTCAAGCCGTCGCACATCACTCGATTTCACCAGTCTGAGCAGCACGCCAATGAAGCGTTGGCCATCCTGATGAGCTATCTGCGCACGCTCGCGGAAGATGAATGGAATGAAGTGCCAGCCCGCTATGACCACCGGGACGTCCGCAACGGCTATGGTGCCGCGAAACTCCTTTGGCTCCAGAGTACTGATCAACCGAAACAATTCGAATGGTGCCCGGCCCTCAGCATGGGCTTCTACTATGACCATGTGAGCCACGGTGATCGGCGCAACGGTCCGGACGACAATTACGGCGACAGGCATCGCCTGGACCTCTATTTTCGCATTCAATGCGATCAACGAACGAACCCAAGACCTGTTGCGGCTCTTGAACGTCTAAAGAAAGCCCAAGAGCGCCTGAGAACCAGATTTCCGAATGCGCGCGTCGACGTCCGGGATCTGGACCTCGTCGGCGTTAAGCGCGTTCTCGATCCTCAGACCCTGATGCAGGTTCAGATGAGCCTCAAAGAAGTTCTGGGCGATCGTGAGGAGAAGAAGGACCAGCTAAAGGCGATTCGCAGTCAGTTCAGCCGTTGGTGCAAGTGTATTTTCGAGGATAATGACCTCGAGACGGAACTGAAGAAGCTGAATGATTACCGGTCGTGACGGAGGTCAGCCGAAGGCCGATCGGTTCACGCTGGGGGGCCGCACTACTGCACGGCCCTCTCCGGTTTTTTCAGGATCCGGGGGAACTGCTGCGGTGCGGCGCGTAGAATGAATATCGACCGTTGCGTCTCAGATAGTCGAGTGCCGTTCGGAGGCTCTCTGTTTCTGTTCTCGAGGCGGCAACACGAAAGGCGTGAAGGCAGGCGAACTCGTGAACGGCGACGAGATTCTCCTCACCGCCGAGAGCGTCAAATCGACCTTTGCCGACCGTCGCAATGATCGCGTCAGTTAGCGACCGGTGCTGCTCGTTGACGTTCAACTCATACCAGGGAGCATCCATGATGGATTCCGGTCTGCAAATTTGTTGTTGCGTCTTTTGAGAATCCTCTTCGCTCCAAGACGGCAGCTGCGTGTATCGGCTTTCGACACTATCGTTTCCTCTCCCATATTTGAGGAAATCCGGCCGCAAACGACGCGTAGAAGACGCAGCCCGCGCCGCTCTTACCTACCTAACTCCGGCGCGTTCGGAACAGACTCCATTGATCTGAAAGCAACAGACGATCAACTCAGGAATGCGATTCAGCGCGTGCTTTTAGAACCTTGGCTCCGCTTCGCGGACATCGATAATGTTTCCGACCGTACGTTTGAGCAAGTTCAGCACGCCGAGGCGCAACGTAGCAGCGGCAGACGGACATCCGTCACAAGCGCCCTTCATCGTCACATAGAGGATTCCGTCCCGGAATTCGGCAAACTGGATGTCGCCGCCGTCATTCGCAACGGCCGGACGTACAAAGCGTTCCAGGATGTCTTTAATCGTCGCCGCATGCGTATCCGGCCGTTCTGCATCGGCATCACGAATGTTCAGCGTGTCGTCCTCATGAGGCGGACACAGTTCAACGACACCACTCTCAGAATACCCATTAATTGCTTCGCAGACCCTCTCGATGAGTGTGTCGTTCCAGATCTCTTCGACGGTCACGGCTATAAACCGCGGCGAAAGGAAAACGGATTTGATCTCATCGATCGCGAAGATCGCGGAGATCAGGGGAATTGCCGACAGATCGCTGTTTCGATCAAAGCGCGCCACACCGCGGATCATAATGTCATCTGCGATGAACTTGACCGTCGCCGGATTGGGCGTGAGTTCCGCCCTGACTTTCATAACCTTCTCCGTCATCCGTTGCATGAATTGAGGATAACGAACATCATTTCGCCGGCGAATGATTGAACAGAATTTTCTCCATGCGCGCTTTCGCAATCTATACGGTTGCCGCCGTACTGAGATCGCTGGGTGCTTCTCGTTCGTGATTTGATTCTTGCAAGCTGCACCGATTCAGATGGGACACTTACCAACAGGTGTGAATGTTCCTCCGAAATGTCCTTTTCCCTCCGCTCCGAGATTTTCGCTGCTGCCAACGCAGATCTGTCATTGTCCGATGTGGAACGTCTTCTCAGGAAGTCGCGCTCGCAACTGAAGCAGATCGAATCCGTCAAGATCGAGCCACCGGAGGAGATCGTTGCCTGGAAGAGGGAGCGCAAGGAACTTCAGTCTCTGATCCAGTGCAATTTGATCAAGGATCGGGAATTGACGGTCCGGCTCAAAGCTCTCAAAGACGCCGAGCCGGACGGCCTCTTCAGTCGTTTTGTTCAGGTTCTCACCGGACGGCGGCAAGAGCGGGATGTGCATGCCATTATGGAAAGGCTGACCGCCTTGAGAGCGTTGCGGCATTCATACTCGAACCAACTTTCTGAACTTGAAACGAAGATCTCACGATCTGAAGAGGAATGGCTGAAGAATAACGCCCGGCGTATCGAGGCTCATGCTCGAATGCGAGATGAAATGAGGGATCGGGTCGCAAATCTCGCGCGTATCCGCAAAGGAATGGTCGACGGCACGATCCCATCGAAGTACGAGAATGACCTGCCGAAGGTGTCTCCTGCTGCCATGTACCCTGTCGTTTCGGCTCCCGCGTCGACTTATCGCTGATTGTCCGACCCAAAGCGCGTGCCGCCCGATCGTTGACGGTGCCGTTGACCGATGGCTACGATTCCCGCACGGAACCGCGGAGCGTCGTCAATGCCGCCGAGGGAGGCCACGAGCCTTGCGCAATCCGTCGCGCGAGCGGTGTTGGCCTTCACCATCGCCGTAGCGGCGGGAGCTACTTCGAACTCGATCCCAGTCATGTTGGGAGCATTCGGCATATCCATGCTGGTGCTCAACCTCGGCGGGTTCACATTGCGCTGGCTGGCGTCGTCCAAATGGGGCGAGAAACCCGTCATTCTTGCAATCGCGATGGCGTCGTCAGTGACGACGGCGGCCATGGCCGTGGCTGCATTCGGCGTCCTTCTTGCCGGACACCTTTCACTGAACCTGGTTCTCGGGGATCTCGGCATGAAGCCGCTCGACGCTCAGATCGGCGTCATTCCGTTTATCGGCATCATCGCCTACTGTTTCATCTCCACCCTCGACGGGATACCCGGCATCAGGAAACATCCCATGCGGTCGCTGACACGCGGCGTCGCCGCCGCTGCCATGGCGGCGGTCATCCTCTATATGGGCCACGCGGTGATGCACGTGACGGGGATCGTCCGCGGATGAATACCGGCTAAATTGTTGACAAGATGACTGCCGGTATGCAACCACCGAGGCACCGGAGAATTCATCCATGAACTTGCGCCATGTTTTCCTTTCTGCCGACCCCGGTTCAGGAACAGTGGAAGTCCTCGGCGGCTCGGCGGAAAGCCCCGTCCTGATAGCGACGGCGTTCGTCACAGGCGATAAGGTCGCTTGTAGATTCGCCGCCTCGGATCTGACCGTAGAAGCCGACAAGCTGCTTGAGGTTCTGACGATGGCCCGCAGCCTCGTCCGGGGCTCGGCGGCCGCATCCTGATCCTTCGGACTTCCCGTGTTCCTGCCGACAGATCGACTGCCTGTCTTCAGTCTCCAGCGTTCCGGAGCCGCGCGTGAGCGCTCGTTTTCTGGGTGTTCTCCGTCCGTCGGTCGCGCTGGTCAACACGCATCGCCGCAGTCCCGCAGTTCGCCCGCTTTCGGGGCCATTCGCCCCTTTCGGGATGCGTTCCAGCCGGTTAGTCCTTCGTGGGAGATGGAGGCCCGCGATGAGACTGAATGCGAGTGTGCAAAGACAGGTTTGGAAAGGCGATTATGCCCTCGATGTCGGCACTGAACAGGCTTTTGATGCCCATGAAGCGATGATTTCGCTTCCTGTGGAGGATTTCAGAAGGACCGTCAGCCAAATTCTTGCCGGCAGCCACGGCACCTACGATATCGACGAACTCGCGATCATGGCCGGCGTCGTAGACGACTGGCTAAAAATCGATATGGATAATACATTCCGCGTTTCCGTCGCACCCGAGGTCCTGATCAAATGGCTGGAACAAATCGGCCTGAGCAGGGATCTTGGCAACCTCGACGAAGCCTTCCTGGAAAACGTCCGCGCTGAAGTGAGCGTGCCGTCTCCATAACGCCCGGTTGGAGGACCGAAGTCCTGCCATGGCTTACGATTACCGATCTTTCGACAATCGGCGCCGGGCCAAATTCCTGCTGGATAAGCTCTTGCCTCGGGCGCGGGAAAAGGCTTCGGAACTCGTCGAGTTTTCCGCCGAGAGCGCGGTTGGCATGGCCATGCTTCCCCATCTTCGCCTGTCACGTGTCGAAGGCGTCCATGTCTATCAAGGGGAAAAGGGAGGCTGGTTCGCCGATCTGGTGTTCAAGGACGTTCCCCCAGGCGTCCCAAAGGTGATTGGAACAGCATCGAACCTGCCTTGTTCGACCAGGGACGAAGCCATCGATCAGGCGGTCACCATGCTCGCCAGCGTGATCCGTAGCGAGTCAAATCCGACACTGGAAGAAAGCGACACCAAAGTCGTATTCGAATTTGACGACGCCGTGATCGAGATCCCTCGTGATGTGCTCCTGGCTGTGAGGAATGCAGGCGTTTCGATCAGCGCGGATGACGCAATGGAACGCCTCGAAACATTCCGCAGGAAGTTCGGTGGCGGCCGCCGGATCACGCCCGACACGATCAATGCCCTTCCGAAACAAGCGCGGTTGGAGCTCATGGCCGCGGTTCTCGGCGCGCTGACTAACGGATTGTTCCGCTGGCCGCTGCGGACGGAGCAGCCGCCTCCGCCGCCGATGAATAAGCGGCACTGAGCATTCCAGTCAGTGGAGTGACGGGATCGCCTGGCGGTCCATTTCGTTGCGCAAGGCCGAAAAGAAGGCCTGGGCGGCCTGCTGAAGCGGTAGATCCTCTTCCACTTCCTGCGCATCTGCCACGGCATAGGAAGACGGCGCGCAATAGAGGCAAGCGCTACTCAGTGTCCCGTCATCGAGGAGCGCATGAATCCGGTCCTCGTTTTCGTCGATTTCCTCGGGGTTGGGATTGACCACGAAGCCGCGTATCCCATCGGCCTTGGGGAAGGATGCCGACAGTCTCCCGATCGCGGCGACAGTGGTTCGGAAACGTGCTTTCGGGGTCCGCTTCGTCTTCGGTATCGGCAGTCGTTCCCCGGCAATTTTGTTCGACTCAGATCCGTTCGTGGCGACGGCGCGAGGTTCGATCGCAGATTCATCCGCTTCCAGGGCCGGCCCTGCGATTTCGGCCCTGACCGAGCGAACGAACGCCTCGGCAGCTTGAGCAATCCCCCATGAAGGGAAGGCGTCGACGCCTTTCGGCTTCTCCAGCGTGATGCCGTCTGGCTCAGTAATGATAACGGTTTCGCTGACTCTTCCGTCAGCCAGTATGGCGTGAATCCGGTCTGACTTCCCATCCACGTCTTCGGGATAGGGATTGACGACGACCCGTGAGATTTCTTCCGCGCGGATGCCGACCAGAAGCGCCAGAATTTCTCTCATCGTGTGAGTCGTGGCCAGGAACCTCGCACGCGGTGCCGACATCGCTCCCCTCCTCTTTTATGACAAGGATTAGGACGGGGTGCGCAGGTGACAAGAACTGTCTGAGATGACCAATGGCGATCTGACTACGGCGATTAAAAATGGCAGGTGAAACGAAACGGTCACCGACAACCAGCGTTCGCAAACTATTGCTGCTTGGATGTGTAGGTCGTTCCGGGAGGTTGTGGCTTAAGAGCGTCTTCGATTGCCTTTGGAATGGGTGGAAGGGGCCTGCCATCGCCACCACACAAGTCCTCGAACTTCTTAGGCGGCATTTGCTCGAGCCAACTCTCAACGATTTCCCAAGTGCCTATTCGTATTCCTACGGAGGAGTGGCCGCGGCATTCCATGCGGACCGCGTCCAAAAGTCGATATATGGGTGAGAGCCTCGGAACTTCGAGTATCAGATCGCTCAATGCAGAAAGATACGGATCGGAGTCGTGTCGGTCAGCCCGACGATAGAGCTCCCTTAAAATTACGACGCGGATGTCATGTAGTAAGTTTTTCCGGTCTGCATTTCCGATTCTGCGAGATACGGAGACGATGTGCTGATCAATCTCATCCAAGGATCCCCATTGCCCTAAATGGACCGCAACATCCCGAGGAAGAATGCGGTTGAGAACCCAGGTGATTTCTGTCGCTGGGAGGTTTGCGGAGAAGTTGGCGATTCCGACCGTCTCATCGACGATGACGGCGAATGTCGGATTGGCCTTTGGATCGTGTAGTCCGTAGATGGAATGTTTGACCGGTCCGCTTCGTAACAGCAAGAGTTTGATGAGTGCATTGACAGCGCTACGCTCGCGAGTCCTGTTGTCCTCTTGAATAACAGCGACCCACCATCTTGCTCCGAGCAGAGCCACCCCGGCAGACAGGGCCCAATCCCAACGCCCGTGGCCTTGCAGAAGATATATGCCCTGCTGAAATCCCAATGTGTACATTGCGCACCAGAACGCCCAATAACCTGCTGTTAGAGCTCGTTCCTTCAAGATCGCGGTCACCAGCAGAATCCCATTTTCTCGACGCGTCGGCAGACAAGTTTATCCCATTGTCTTCGGCTGTCGGTTCACAGAGCGCACGACCATATCAGATCCAGGCAGGTTTTACGTATCGTTAACCGCACGGCAAGATCTGAGATCCACCGCTCGACCGGCCCTCCGCAAATTGTTGACAAGAACCCGTCTTCCTGAGAGGTACAACCTGAGGAAGAGGGAGACACTTATGGGTTTCACAGATCTGACCGGCCTGAGGGTGGTTGCAGGCACGGACATTGACGGTGAAGTTCGCGCTCCGGAGACTGCGGTCCCTATCAACGTCGGGACGGACGGTGTCTGGAAATCTCTTTCCGCCGTGACGGACCTTCAGCATCTCTCGTTCTCGACCGCTCTCGGCGATCAGAACGTCCGTTCGTTCGCCGCCATTTTGAGGATGTCGGCGATGTCGGGCGCCTCGATATCTGATCTCGTGTCTTCGATAGGTGCTTTCATTACCGAACACGTCAATGCAGCCTTTGCGGGGGCGGCGTCTGACGATCCCAGCGAGGCGGTCGAAGAGTTCATGCGGATATCGAGGATTGCCGATCTCGCTAAGGGGCAACCGATAGCGCCCGTCGTGAAGGCGATGAACGACTACAAGATGCCCGTGGGTTCGCGCGGCGGTGTCGATCTTGCCCGCGACATGAGGATCCTGATGGATGCTGAGCGCTGCGGCATGACTTTGCGCAGCGTCGCGGACGCGATCGACCCCGGCCTCGACTGAATCCTTCGTCAAGGATTGACGACCACGAATTTCGCCGCCAACTTGCCGCGCAAAGGATTCGTTTCGGGGCGGCGGAATGACCACTCTTGTATGCGGCGGCGCGGGTTTTCTCGGAAGTCATACCGTTCTCGGTCTTCTGGACCGCGGGCATGTTCCGGTCGTCGTGGACGATCTTTCGACCGGTTCCTGGGCGAGCGTTCCCGCCCAGGCCGCCTTCGTCGAGGCTGATGTCGGAGACGTCGAGGCGGTGGTCTCCATCTGCCGGGAGTACGGGGTCCGCTCCATCATTCATTTTGCCTCGATGGCCGATATACGCGCTTCAGTGGCGGCTCCGACGGCCGCCTTCCGGTCGATCGTAGACGGCACCAGGGCCGTAATCGATGCCGCCGTAAAGGCCGGTGTCCGTGAGATCGTCTTTGCCTCGAGCGCGGCAGTCTACGGCGAAACGGATCAAACCAGGATCAGGGAAACGGCGCCCCTCCAACCCTGCTCTCCGTTGGGGGCGGCCATGATGGCCGCAGAGTGGATGCTGCATCAGTCCGCACAGGCGCACGGCGTCCGTTATGTCGTTGTCAGAGGTTTTAACGCGTCCGGCGCCGATCCTCATATGCGTTCCGGCCCGTGCAGTGCCGCCGGTGGTCTGATCAGGGCAGCTGTGCGCGCCGCTCTCGGCCTCTCGGACGGCCTTAAGATATTCGGAATGGATTTCGACACCCACGACGGGACGGCAGTGCGCGATTATGTTCACATCGCCGACCTCGCCGATGTCCATGTCTCGGCTCTTCAGTATCTGCACGACGGAGGACGGAATCTCACCGTTAATTGCGGCTATGGCCGCGAGGTCTCCGTCATGGATGTGGTTGCGACCGTCGAGCGCGTTTGCGGCGCCCGCATCCCGTATATCCGCCAGCCCTATTCCGCAGCCGATCCGGCGAGGCTTGTCGCCGATACGACGGACCTGCGCCGTTATCTGAGCTGGTCCCCTCGCCACGACGATCTCGAGCTCGTCATCGCGCATGCCGTCGAATGGGAACGAATGACCGCCTTTTTGCCGATCAGATCGACGTCAAACCATCCGTCTTTCCGGACGGGCTTGTCACTGCACACGTGACACGGAAGAGCGTGATCGTGAGCAACTGGAAGAAGCGGGAGTTGAACGAACGATGCGAAATACTCTGCTTGTGATGTTTTGGATCCCCGATGGCAAGAGCAATAAGGGCTGGGCGTGCTGGCAGAGTTCCAGGTCCGTGATCAATCTGCCGCGCGTCGGCGACAGCGTCGCTTTCGACGGCGACTTCGACCGCAGACAGGTTGTCGGCGTGGTGCACAATCTGCGGCGAGAAAGGACGAAACCGGAATCCTCGGTCGACATCTTCCTGTCCGAACCGATTCCGCCCTTCTTCGCTCCGACCGCCACAAGAAGTGCGAAAGCCGAGAACGCCGAGGCTCTTCGAAAAAGACAGGTTGGAGCAGGCGATCCTGCGTAATCTGACGGCGGGGACCAGATCAGGCGGCAAGCACGCGCGTCAGCCGCTCCGCCGCCGGCCCGCAGAAGAGGTTCCGGCGTCTGAAGGCGGACGGCGTCTCGATCATGTAGATGGCACGGGCGGCGGAGCCGCATGTATAGACGGCCTGGGGAAGGAAATAGTCGTCCTTCTCGACCCAGGCGGGCGGTCGCGCGGCGAGGATTTGGCTCAGATATTCGGCGATACCGGCGATATGGGCCCGGTCGACAGCCTCGGGAAGTGGATGCGGCTCGTCACCAACGAAGGCGGACGGGTCGGAAATTCCGCCGCGCCGGGCGGCCAGGACGACCTCGTCGATAAACTCCTTCATGGTCGGGACGTATTCCCGCCCTTCCAGGACACGCCTGGATACCTCGACAAGGGATCCGGCTCGTTTTCCGTTGAGGCTCATTCGCGGCAACATGTACGCCTCCGCGCGTGCTTGTCAACATATCTCCTGCCGGACGAATCCTTGAAGATTACCATCCGATCGCCCTGCTGTAGGCTTGATTGTTTCCCTTCGCCTCAAAGACGTCTTCAAGGAGCAGTTGATTGCGCCTCGGGATGTCCTTCGAAGGAAAAAATTCCTTTGTAAGCGCGGCCGCCTCCTCCGCGTTGCGCACGCCGCAGGCGTCGATCAGGTTCCATACGTCGAGAACGTCGTTCGTTTCCAGCGACGAGCGCATGCTCATGATCTTCATGGCCAACAGATACCTCGGCGAGGCGGAATAGACCCGGAGGCCCGGTTTCCCGTCAGGGAAATCGCCGACGAGACGATAGTCCGGCGTATCCGAAGTGAAAATCCGAACGGCGTCGTTGAGCCAGTTTTCCGGTAGGTTTTCCTGCTGTCCGATTTCGCTCGCGACTTCCTCGAGGGCGCGGGGGTCCGCGACGAGCGGGACATAATCGATGTCCCTGGTCGCCTCTCGGTAGTCGAAGGTCAGGACCAATGCCGAGCCGCCGAAGACCGCGATCTCCGCGACTTGGCGACGTTCCCTGAGACGTCTTCCGATTTCGCCGAACAGATATCGAAGGCGCCCCGCGTCGAAACCCGCTTCCGTGCCGTGGCCCATGAATCCTTCTCCCCTGAGGGAGAAGGATAGGACTCAATCCCGCAAACAACGAACGTCGGCGGCGGTCCCGCCAAGGTTTCCTTGGCGCCCGGTCGGTTATGCTGCGTGAGATGTCGTGTGGCTTGACGATCTGTTTCGAATACGCCGTCAGCGACTCGTCCAAATGGCGACGGCTCGTTCGCGAGATCTTCTCCGGTCATCAGCCTGTCGGCTATCGGCACTCTCCGAAGGCGGTTGCGCAGATCTCAGCTTCTGGCCTGGATCCTGAACGGAAGGATCGTCGCTGACGGCCGACGCAGACGGTGAAGCAGGTCGCGACCGCTTGCGGTGAGGAAGTAACGACCGCGGTCCATGTCGAAGGTTACGAGGCCGTCCCGCAGAAGCCGCTCGCGGGTTAGAACCGCACGCGGGCTCGTATCGTTCGCCGGCGCGACGTCACCCTTCTCCGATACGCATTCTAGGGCCTTTATCAGGCTGGATTCCAGCATTTTGCCTGTCCTGTTCGCGAATCGCAGGATAGCCCTCGCTGGAAAAAGCCTCAAGGAAGGGGTCACCGCTTCTTTTTCAATTGCTCGATGGCGTCGATGAAGGAATTCGTGATGTCCATCATCCGTACCGACGGGAGGCTCATGAACGCTTTTTCAGCCTCTTCAGGCGTCGACGCGTCCAGGGCGTAGATCGACGTGTAGGTTCCTTTCATGACCGGATCCTTCTTCGCCTCGATCCACCAGAACCGCCCGCCGAACTCCTCCGATACCAGAAGAGCGCCTCCTCCCAGCATGGGAGACTCATGCCCCATGAGCACCATTTCGGCCACTACGGCAGTCAGCACTCCCATCCGGTCTTTGGCGCCGCTTCTCATCGCCATGGCGACCGTGTTGTCGATGTTGTCGGCATAGATCCGGTGGTTCGTCCGGATCGGGATGCCCTTGTGGATGCGTTCATGCGGCCAGACCACCCCACCCCAACCAAACACATCAGATGCCATTCTGAGGTCTCCATGGCCTGCCTCCGCAGCCGTCCGGAGGCTGAGGCTTGGGCTCCAATTAAGCGGTCAGGGGAGCGAAGTCTACGGCCGATCGCTGGGGTCTTTGTCTTCGTCTGTCGGCGTCAGATCCGCTTTGCCGGTGCTGCTCAGCCGGCGGGACGCCAGGGCGTGCCGCTGCGGCATGGGGCATTCCAATTACGGCGACCGATCCGCTCCATTCGACGCCCACTGAGATGGTGAATCCCGACCTGATCAAGGCTCCCACGGCGAGGCATAAATAGAAACCTACTCGTTGAGCTACGAGTTCGGCAGACCAAGTCTTTCTGCCGCAACCGAAGCGGTTTTCTGAACGTCGCCGTGGTGACCGCAATGGCGGCGACCGCTACAACTATGCCGCCACCCTATCGAATTCCTGTTCCGGGAGCACGTAACAACGCAGAGGTTCGAATCCATTGAAGGCGACAGATGAATATGTCGTCGTGTAAGCGCCAGCGCCTTCGATCAGAACCTCGTCGCCTGCTTCCAAGGTCACAGGGAGATCATAGGGCTTGCGTTCGTAAAGCACGTCCGCCGAGTCGCAGGTCGGCCCCGCCAGGATGCAGGGAGATGTAACATCCCCGTCGCGCGAAGTGCGGATCGGATAGCGGATCGCCTCATCCATCGTTTCGGCCAGACCGCCGAACTTGCCGATATCGAGATAGACCCAACGCACGTGGTCGTCGGGACTCTTCCTCGATACCAGCACGACCTCGGCCTTGATGATTCCGGCATTACCGACCATGCCACGACCCGGCTCGATGATCGTCACTGGGACGGCAGCGCCGAAGTGGCGGCGCAGCGCCTCACGGATCGCGGCACCGTAAGTCTCCACCGTCGGCACCTGTTTCAGGTACCGCGTCGGAAAGCCGCCACCGAGATTGACCATCGACAGCTGAATACCGAGTTCCGCGCAGCGCTCGAAGATCGACGCCGATGACGCCAGCGCGCGGTCCCAGGCATCGACATTGCACTGCTGCGAGCCGACGTGAAAAGAGACTCCGTATGCTTCAAGCCCGAGGTCACTGGCTGTTTGCAGAACCGACGGCGCCATTTCCGGTTCGCACCCGAATTTACGGGAAAGAGGCCACTCGGCTCCGGCGCCGTCCGAGAGGATCCGGCAGAAGACCTTCGATCCCGGCGCTGCCCCCGCGATCTTCTCGACCTCTCCGACACAATCGACGGCGAAAAGTCGCACGCCGCGATCATAGGCAGCGGCAATGTCGCGCTCCTTCTTGATCGTGTTTCCAAAGGAAATCCGATCCGGACCGACGCCGGCCGCCAGCGCGAGACCGATCTCGCCGATCGAAGCGCAATCGAAGGAAGAACCGAGCTCTGCCAGCAGACGAAGGATCTCGGGGGCCGGGTTGGCCTTTACGGCGTAGTAGATATGCGCATCCGGAAGCGCTCGGGTGAAGTCATCGTAGTTGGTGCGGACGACATCGAGGTCGAGAAGAAGGCAAGGCCCTTCTGGGCGATGAGTCCTGATGTAGCTTCGGATGCGATCCATGGCGTCCGTTCCGTACCGTAGGAGGAGGGAGCGCCGTGGAGTGGAGACACCGCGCACGTCCTGCAAGGATGAAAAAGCCCTTCGGCGCTGCCGGATTGTGGAGGTCCGGCCGTTCGGAAAGGCCCGTTCGTCGTTGCTTGAGCGGATGATCCGCCGCGGGCACGTGCGTATTCGGGCTGAACCACTGTGATCTGCCGGCGGCAGAGGTTGCAAGTGGGGAACTTACTTTTTTCAGTCCTGGGAACGACGGCCCATCGAAGATTGACGTTCCGCCCGTGCCATCACCAGACGTAGCGTGTGGTTTCGGTTCCGGCGCATCTGCCGGACCCGGTCCCTAACTCGTCGTAGAACTTGGCGCGGCACAAGGGCCGGACTTCGGTGCCCCGCCAAAACCAGGCTCGTCCGGTAGGCGGTCGCGACGCCGCCCGCATAAGAGGCGGGTGGAGAGCGTGAATCGACCAACAAGCCGCCTATGCCGCTCTCTCCAAGCGGCGCAGCTCGTTGAGGTTCTCGCGGGGGAACATTCCTATGAACTAAAAGACGTCTGGGAAGAACTGATCGATCGCGGGCCAAAATGAAGTTGTGGAAGACGCGTCTCGATCCCTGACAGTGCCAGCGGATCGCGGACGGCGAGAGATCTTTTCTCGACATCGTAGGCGAAATGCGGCCGCGCCGTGATTCAACCGAGGGGGTTACGGGTTTAGCCCGAACTCCTTCATGTGCTCCGGCAGCTTGATGTCTCCCCCGCCGGGCAGCGGCAGACTGACGTAATTGCCCGTGGCGGCCCACGTGTTGGCTTCAGGAATGCTCGCGATGCCGTCCTTGCCCCGGTACTTCTCCAGGACGCGCTCCGGCAGGCGAATGATGCGATAAGGCGTGCCTCCCGGCGCATCAGGATTTTCAGTCGGCCGGGCAACAAGTCCCGCCTCGATCAGGATCCTGGCGACCTCGTGCGGTAACGAGGACAGGATTTCCGGCGTGATCTCGCCTCCTCCGATTTCGTCAAGCTGAGCCAGGATCCGCATTTTCTCGTCAGTGGACATGTCCTTAACAAGCTGTCCGACCTTGTCCTTGAGTTTGCTCTGCTCCGCCGTCCCGGATGTGCTTCCCGTACCCTCCTCCGCCTCATTCGGGGCAGTCCTTTCCTGCGTCTCCTCAGGCGGCGCAGAGGACCGCTGCCCGCTCTCCGACGAACCCGTACCTTCCTTCGACGAGGTCGCTCCGATCGTCTCGGAAGCTTTCTTTCCCGCTGCATCGAGCGCGTCGGTAGCGGCGGCAAGCCTTTCTGCGATCACCTGCTCAGCCGACTTCGCAGGCTCCTCGGGTTGGACCTCCTCATCAGCCTGGGGCCGCCTTGCATCGGCCGACTGCTCCGTCGGCAAATTCTTCGGCGCGACAGGAACGGGGTCTGATGGCGTCACTTCAGGGATTTTCAGGAAATCCGGCCTGGGCAGAACCTGGGTCCCGCTCGCGAAGGGACGCAATCCGTCTGGGATGGGGGCGCCTGCGGCCCCGCTGATCTGAGGCGTGCCGTGTACACCGAGTTCCTGCCTGCGACGCATGAGTTCGTTCGCCATCTCCTGCAAACGCGCCGACGCATCAAGCTCAACCGCCTGCTCAACCCTTTCGGTACTTCCTGAGATGCGGTCACTGGCATGCATGGCGAGTGCGCCGGCGAAGACGCCGGCGGCAAATAGTTTCCAAGGGATCGGACGCTTCGGACGAAGCAATTCGTTCGTGACCCGGCCATACACATCAGCGACGCTGGCTGCGGGTCCGGTCATCAGTTTGGTTTCTGACCCTTTCGAGATCATAACGATGCTTGCGTCCTCTGTCGCGGAGGATCGAAGCGATATCTTGGCCGCGCGACCGCCGTAAATGACGGAAATGCCGTCCTTGTCGGCGAAAACCAGATCAGGCCTTCTTTCCACCGTACCTGCGAGAAAGGAATGCATCCACGAGTGCTGCACGGACCCTCCTGATGAGGCTTTCTGAATGTTTACGATCAGATGCTCTCATCAGGTCCGGCGTCGATCAATGCAGCCGCCTCGATGCAAAAGACCACTCACGCCGCCCTTGGCGTTGCCCGACAGAACGAGCAAGATCAGAACGCCATTCTATCAGGACGTGACAAATGGGTATCTGCACCTTGCGAACGGCCGTCTGGCAGGTGAGTGTTAACGATGACAGCCAAGGCCAATGATTGTTTTTTACGGTGATCCCCACGGCAATTTCGATGCCTTTCACGAATCCGTGCAGAAGGATCGTCCGAGCGCGGGGATCATGCTCGGCGACCTGGATCTCGAGCGCCCGTTTGAGGAAGAGGTCGCGGATTTTCTGGCGACGGGCGCGCCTCTTTGGTGGATCGTCGGCAACCACGACACCGACGCCGATCATTGGCACGACAACCTGTTCGGTTCAAAGCTCGCCGAGCGGAACATAAGCGGGCGCGTGATCGAAGTGTCCGGCATACGAATAGCCGGGTTGGGCGGCGTCTTTCGCGGGGCCGTTTGGGATCCTCGTATGGGACCTCCTCGCTTTCATACCAGGGACGAGTTCATAGCGACCAACAAGAAGCTCATCTGGCGGGATGGACTGCCCCGTAAGCACCGTTCGACGATATTCCCGGAAGATATCGAAGCACTTTCCTCACTACGTGCGGACATTCTCGTCTGTCACGAGGCGCCGTCCACACATAAATTCGGCTTTGCCGTCATAGACGACGTCGCCCGCAAGATAGGCGCCCGCACCATCATCCATGGTCATCACCATCGTCCGTATGAGGATGTCCTGCCCGACGGAATCAAGGTCGTCTGTGTCGAGAAAGCTGGCCTCTTCAGGCTCCCTGGACGATCTCAGTCCTGAAGGGATGACGGTCCGCCGCTTGAGTTCGTCGCCGACTCAACCACCTCGACAACATCGAGGACGCACAGCGACAATTCGATGCAACGGGCTCTTCTTAAGCGGTAAGCGTTTTCTTGACGTGTCCCGGCGGCGCCTATCTCGCGCTTGGGCAAGCCTGCATTCCGGCAGCCGGCGCCACATCTGGGTGTGAAGTCTCGTAAGCAGCTGTGATCTCGGTGCCGTTCTCCTCAAGATACTCGACGACGGATTCGACGATCTCGGGAATGGTGTCCTCCGGGAAGTCCCCCTCGACCACCACTTTCGAGAGTGTCATTCCCTTGTTCGTGAAGACGAGCGTGGCAGCTCCTATTATCCGCGTCCCTTCGGCTTCACCGATCGGCACCATCGTTCGAAAAGTTCGAGCCCAGATTCCCGCCTGCGCAGCCATCTTCCGGTTCCATTCCTCGGTTACCGGAGCGCGATAGCAAGAACACAGCACATTGACGTCCTCGAGAGCACTCCCGAACTCATCGTCTTCGTTGTACCTCACTATGAAGCCAAGAACGCCGGCTCTCAGGATCTCCCGGCCGGGATCCTCATTGCTCCCGCCCAGACTGCGTGCAAGCTCTTCGAGGACTGATCCCGGAAGAACCGACACCGCCCTCCGAGCCTCTTCGGCGTCGAGTTTCTTCCAGTTCCTGGCGTGACGATCGAGGAACCGCTCCACTACGATCCAGACCTTGTCTTCGTCGGAAATGAGTAGATCCTCTCTCACCCCCACGGCAACAACGGTCGGAGCGGTGAGAAACTCCTGCTCGGCCTTCAGCGCATAGACGGCAGCCACGCGCGGCGAAACCGCCAAATATGTCCCGCCGCATGATGCGAGCGATCCCGCCGTCTCGTCGAACACCCGGTCTTCGGGATAGGGCTCAAACCTCCCCTCGTCCCGAATCTTCTTCCAGAGTGCGGTACCGTGGAAGGCGATCGTTTCCTTCATCTCTCCGCTCGAAGACCTTCAGCGCGGCCGCGGCGCCATCGATGCGCGAATGCCGTCAATCCATTCGTCGATGCTTCCGACCTCGAGCGCGATATCCTTCCAGTGCCGGGCGGTGTCTTCGGGTTCGGCAATCCGACTGATGATCGTCCCAATGGCCAGATCGAGGATCTCCTTTTCCCGCGACGAAATTTGCGGATCGGTCACGACACCGGCGCTCTTTGCATTGAGCTTCAAGGTCAGACGCTCTCCATTGGCAAATGTCGCATCCAGGATCTGGCCGCCGCGCTTTACTGACAGGCTGGCTGTGGTCTTTCCGAGAGCATTTTGCGCGTTTCTCGGCTGCGGCCGTGCATCGGAGACGTCGAATGTTTTTGTCAGCTGGTCGAGGAACGAATCCGGCTGGTCGGAGGCGCCCGCAACGCCCGCAACCGCCTTCACGAGATCGCCGATTGAATTGAACGGATACCCCTTCTCACTTGTCCGCCTGTTCGCACGCTCCAGGATGAGAGAAAGGCGTTCAGACCGCGCTCTGTCGGCTGGTTTGACCGTCACATTCAGCCCGGATCTGCTCCAGGTCATCCGCATGGACGCTCCGTCGGAGAAAGTGACGGTCTGAAGAATGTAGTCGTGCTGGTCGATTGTCTTAACCCGCGCCATTTGGACCCCTCTCACACTTGCAAAGAGGCTCACTCATTTGCGTGCAAGCGGCCAGCGCTGTTGTCCCCATCGGGAGCCCTCAACTCGTTTGCGGCACTATCGTTGCCGTCTCTTTTTCTCGATGCACCAGATTCACATCCATGATGTCGGAACGCACCTCGTTCGGAATGAACCGCACTTCGTGATCCGCTGTACAAGAAGCAGATCGGCAACACGTTCACAGTGTCTCGCGTAGCGCCGATAGATCACCTTGTCGCGACGTCAAAGGTGTAACGCATAACAATTCCTCATTCACATCAGGATGATGGAACCACGGATGTTAGAAGAAATGCGGCCGCAGACACTTCTCCTGCTGAGATGATCCTCTGCGCGCGATCTCTTAAACGTGCTTCTTCTTCGGTCAACCAGCTATACGCCAGGCCACCGGTTTGACGAGCAAAAGGATCCGCGATCGCCTTCTGGTAGCATGCGCGCTATCAGGATCAACAAGCTTAGACCCGTTAAGCAAGGTGGCGGTACCGACTGGGATTGGTTCCTTCGCTTTGTGGACGCAGGCGGAGAACCCGCTAAACAACGATGGCAACGTTGGTCGGCACAGCGCTCGGGGCCTGAATGGGAACAGGTCAAGGACTTCTTGAGCGGCTTTCGACACGACGTCCTTCATCGCGTCGATCTGAAGGACATCTCGGCTGTGTGTGGCGTCGAAGGATATAGTGGACGCACAACATCCCACGCGCTCGGGACTCTGCGGCCTGCCGACGGCGCATTCTCTGCAATAGCCGACTTCTCCACGCCATTTGCGATCGAGTATCTCCTTCACGATTGCCTGGAGCGCCTTGGACGCGTTCCACTTTGGAACGACGTGAAGCGCTATCTCTTTGTCGAACAGCGCGAGCGATACATCCTGCCGTTCCTTACCCGATACGGCATCGCCGGGACACCGGCGGCAGCTGCGGGCACCCCGCATCTCAACGCTCTGCAATGGCGCGTCGGAAACGCCTACTACTCATGGCTTCGCGAGGTCCATCTCTTAACGATGTTGCGGTCCGTCCACGGATTGGACGTGCGCTATCACGCTCTTGCCGACACGGAGTTCAAAGCAGATTTGGTGGCCGGCAACGCGATCATCGCGCTCTACGTGCCAAATGCGCGTTTTCGAGACGGAGATCGCGGTCGCAAACGGAGTGCCCGCGCCATCAATCCCGACCGTCAGGTGATTGAGGTCCGTCTTGATGTCCGAAAGGTGCACGGACGCCCCTGGCTCGTAGAAGAAGACTGCATCCGATCCTTGGCCAACCTGATCGCCGATGCGGGATGCCCCAGGCTCTCAAGCCCAGGAAGCCGGGCCGCCTGAAATCCATAGCGCCTATTACAGACTGACGAGGATCCGGCCGGACGGGTCAGAATTCCTTGTCCTTCATCTCGAAGAATAGCGTCAAGCTCTCGAGACCGTGCTCGCTGAGGTAATCGAGAAGCCCCTCGACGGCCTCTTCGACATGAGGTTCAGGAAGCTGATTTCCCATTACGCGCTCGGCGAAGAAGTGTGCCATTGCTCCGGCACCTTCGATGTGAAAACGTCGCCTGCCGATATTGTTGATCGTATACCACAGGTGACGGTCTATCCGCCTCAGCCAGAGGAAGTCAGAGCTCGGCAACACGCCGGACTTGCGCCGGGCGAGATCGATCAACGTGATCACGGCCGTCGCGGAAAATGCGTTCTTCGCGCAAACCCGGTCGATGGTTGAGATGAGCTTCTCGTTCTGGGATGCTTTCGCGACCAGTTCCTGCATCGCCTTCGTGCCGTCGGCACCAGCGGCCCAGGCGATATTGATCGTCTCCCTGGCCGGCATGGCTTCTTTGTTCCGGATCAGATGCATTCCGGCGAGAATGCAGACCACCTGCACCGGCAGGTCGGCCCTCCTTACGCCATGCCACGGCTTGCCAAGTTGTTCCGCAAAGACCCGTTCCGCCGCATCCCGGTCGAGTTCTCCTTTTTCGAACGAAACATTGTTATCGCGCATCCATTCCGTCGGCGTCCGTGACGGCAAAATGTCCTTGTCCCGTCCGTCCGGATCGAACATTGCGCTGGTTGTCGCCGTCTTCCAGAGTTTCGCCTGCTCCAGCGCCAAGCTCGGACCATTCTTTCCTCCAAGGCTGAAAACGCGCTTGTAACCGTCACCCTTCATCTTGAAGGTGACGAGGACGGCCAGCAGACAGATAAGCGCCGCCACGTAGACGCGGACTTGGAGACCTACGATCTGGCGAATCTCGGCGAAGTTTGCCCAAGTGATATCGTGATTGGGATTCCGGCGTCCGTCAAAGAAACTTGCGATCAAGTCCTCGATCTCTGCCCCCCTGGCGCCGATCCCCCTGGTCAATTCGATCGCCTGGATCATCAGCCAGTTCGATGCGAAGGCAGGCAGCACGATATAGCGTCTGGCATAGGTCCAGAGGAGCCAGCCGACGAGAACAAGCAGAATGACGATAATGATGTACAGCCACTCGGTCTGCTGGTTGCCGTTATCATTTCCGCCCCGCGCCATTGCCTGTCTCCGTTCCTAAGCCGGCCCGTGCCGTCGCCGGTCACATCAATGCGCCGATGCGCTTGCCGCCGCGCTTTCCGCCATCACCGTCCGTGCGCTGCTTCTTGGCCACGTCATCAGACAGGCTTTGCGCCGGCCCCTTCTCTACGATGTGGGACGCTTCAGGGTTCGCGCGGAGTTCGGACTCGTGCCGCGCTGGTTCGAGGTTCTTGACGACACGGTGTGAAGGCGGGGCGACGGGCGACGGCGCCGGAGCGGGGCGGCGAATATAGGGCCGTTCGTACGGCATCTCCGGCTCCGCGTAGGCGGTCTCCGGATAGACTCCACCCGCCGGTGGCGTGCGATAGGTGCGCCGCAATCGTCGGCGCTGCACGATGTCGTCCAGATTGCACTCCTCGATGATCGCCTCAGGCATGTCGCCCTCCTCGACCATGGCTCGCAGTCCAGCCCTCAACATTGCCCGGAACACGTTCTGCGGGCGGTCGTGCCTTTTGCTCGCCTCCCAGACCGCAAGCAAGAGGTCGTCCTCCTTCAGGCCTGGCTTCATGTAGATCTGAATGGCTTTCGAGCGCTCCATTTCTCTCAGTCTCCATCACCGAGTCTGAGGACATGAACGCCCGTCGGCATTAACTTGGGCGAACTCCTGATTTCATCGGGGAGTTTGCTGACGCAGGAGGCGACGAATTCTCTCTGGTTAGGGGAAGGGGCAAGTACCTCGCACGCCAGAGAGAAGAAACTCGATTGCCACGTGGCTTCGCGCAGATCTACGAGGATCTGGCCCACATAGAATCCATCGCCGTATCCGACGGGCGCGGAGAATGTTCCGAGGCCCAAGAGCCGACGGCCGAACTTTGACATGCGGGTGATTTCATCCACGAAATTCCGAAAGCCGCCCTCGTCAACATGGCGACCGGACATCACGCGGCCGAAAACGATCTTGTAGTTGGCCTCCCCCATCGCAACGCAGCCCTCACTTCGCTCGGTAGCGATGGTACTTGAAAAGGCCGCGGGCATTCGCGAATTCGGGGTCTTCGAGCATCACGCCGTTCGGGAAGTTGGCCGAGATCGAATTGAACAGTGCGCTGCCGCCGCCGACGAAAACGACCGCCGTCATTGCCGCGCCTTTACCGATCCGGCGCTCGACCTCACGAGCGATCTTGCTCTCGTGTTCCCGCAGGACCTCGTCTACGACGTCGGCCACGTCATTGTCCTTACCCCACAGCCGGATCTTGCGCGTGCGCACGGCTGCGTCGATCGCATTCAGCGGGAAGCGGTCACGGATCTTGAACTTGCTGCCGATCGCGGCTTCGACCGCCTTGTAGACGTCGAGAACGCCGATATTGGCCGTGCCCGAGCGGGCATGGTCGACGGATTGACCGTTGATGACCGTGGCAACGTCCGTGGTTCGGCCTCCGATATCGACGATGGCCACGGCGCCGTCGATATCGACCCGCTCGTTCAGATCATCATCCAGGGCATAATCGACCCACGCGGCCACTGCCTGGCAGCCGATCTCGACCGAGCGGATACGGGCGACCTTTTCGTCTCCCGACGTTAGAGTCACGGGTCTGCGCAGATTCTCCTGCTTCGCGGACACCTTCTCCTCGTCTTTGAATCCTTGCAAGAAGAAGTCGGCGACCGGGAGTCCTGCGATGATGTCCACCTCTTTGCCGCCGTATCCGGCGCCCACCAGCGCATGATTGACGAGGACTCGGTTCATCGCAGACAGATGGAACCCGTCGAACTGTGTGTTCTCCGCTTCCACGTCCTCGCTGACTGTGAACGGCCCCTCTTCCGTGTCGTAGAGTCCGACCGACCCGGTTCCTGAAATGGCCCCAAGACCATAGCGCCCTGGACGAACCGACGAACGCATCCGGTATTTGATCGGATTGCCGTCCTCATCCTCGCCGTAAAGCTTGGTCTGCGCGTAGCCGTCGTCGATAGCGGCAAGCAGGATCTTGTCGGTCATCTGCGAGTTCCCTTCTGATTCAATCGCCCATCTGCCGGTTCGGTCACGGGGTCGATGAAGTGTTCGCCCTCGGGAGCGGGCGGCTCCCAGGCCATGCGTCGGCGACCGAAATCGATCGGCTTCCGAATTTTGTGATAGCCCAGCGCCGGGCGTATTCGCCCGGCCAGATGCGAACGCAAGGCGCGCATCGCGGATGGGACGCTCATCCCGATCCGCTCGAGATAGAAGGCAAGCGCGACCGACATGACGGCCACGGCGACTGTCCATGGACGGATCCAGACGAGCGTGCACAGCACGACAACCCCGGCGCGGACGTCGAGGAAGAAGAAACGTGCAGGTCTGTAGGTGTCACGCCAATGTGCCATCGGTGCATTCGCCCATCTCCATCAATGGTCGGGCACACTTGGCGCGTCTTTCAAGGCCTCCCTCTCAGAGAACCGAGATTGTTGTTTGTCGCCGCCGGATGCGGCGTTATCGGCAAATGGATCTGAGGGGTGGCAGATGTCAGATGCTCGACGTGAGCAACATCGCGAAATGTTCGTCACTCGGCTCGCATTCTGAAGAATGCTTCGCAGAACGAGACATCGACCGATCTCTGCACCCACCTGAGGATCGAATAGATCCGCTGTGCAGGATGCAGTGAGCGTATCGGACCGGGTATGCGAACCACACAACGACACCGATGCAGGTCAGCAGGAGTGCGACGAGGTGAAGAACCATCAACCAAGCGCCTTTCACCTCCAGGAACAGCCACAACGGAAGGCTAACCAATGCCATGCTCATAGGTACCGCGGAAAAGGTGACAATGACGAACAGCACCATCCGCGTGAGCAAGTCCGGCCGGACCCTCTCGCGTGCCTTTTCGATTGATCTGGGCTGTTTTGAAGTCAAATGATATCCTTTCCTGAGGATCAAAGGCTGTCGTTCCCCAGATCCGAAGCGGGTCCGCACCCAATCCTTTGCGACACCTTCAAGCCGGAACGGATAGAATTCGGGCGCTCTCTTGTCAAGGATTCGCGGCAACATATTCGGCCGGATATTCAGACGTCGGACCCGGCACTCCCCTTCGACGGGTCCACTTGAAGATCGCGCGGTAGTGATACGGATCAGAGGGATCCTGCTCAATAGACTCCGCGAACCACGAAAGCTCGGGCTCCGGTACGAAAACTCCTCCGACTACCGGGCGTGAGTTGTCTCGGACGAGGCTCCTTTTCGGTAGAGATACACCCAGAAGGGCTGCGATCAGAGCGAGTCCAGAGGTTGCGATCGTGGCAATCACGAGAACGATCAAGAGGTCCAGTTTCGCGAATGGGTTCTGCACCTCACGGGTCTCATAATCTGCGTTCCCGTATTCGTTCCCGGGATGATCCTCGGGTTCGACCGGAGTGTCTGGGGGAGGCAACTCAGCCCTTCCGGTTTATGTGAATAGTGGGGACGGCGCTTCTCGAGTGCGCTTGCGGGTGGTCGTTCTCTTTCGTTTCTGGGGCACGGTCGGATCGAATGGTACGGCGGGTGTGAACCCAACCTTTGACCGCACCCGAAACCGCTCCGACCACGGCAGCGGCCACGATGCACAGGACTGATGCGATCAGGAATACGACCCCCACGATCAGGCCAAGAACTTCCATCACCGCACCGCGCGCTTCGTTCTCGACACGCCGCCCACTTTTCTCTTCCAGGATGTTGATGACGAGAACGATTGCCAGGGCTGCAAACATAGCGGCCGCAATGATCCATGGAGAAAACGGGATGTGCATCGATTGATCTCCTATGCTCCGCGACCTCGGGCCGCGATGCGCTCGTAAGTGGGAACGTCGATCTCGCCGCGGGAAAGAAGTTCGAGCGCGGAAGCTGCCATCGTGCGGCCGATCGCCTGCTCTTGGACAAGGAACTGTCTCGCCAGACGCGGCCATTCGTCGACCTCTTCGCGCAAAAAGGCCTCGCGAATCTCCTGGCCGAAAACCATGAACTCTCGACAGGCCACTTTTCCTCCGCCTACCCGGGGGATCAGCAGCTGGGTGACGATCATTCGGAGCGATTCCATGATGTCGATACCCATGGCGCGCCGCGTATCGTCCGGGAACGGCATGACCGCACGCCGTAACGTTTCACCGACACCGATCGTATGCATCGTCGAGAACAGGAGGTGCCCGGTCAGAGATGCTTCGACGGCTGCTTGAATTGTCGCCCGGTCGCGCGCCTCGCCGATCACAATAATCGTAGGTTTCCGCCGGAGTGCATTGCGGACGCAGTAAGCGAAGATCGCCTGTTCTTCGTGGTCGCTGCCTCGTGGCCTGAGATCCCGGCCCGCATGGGTCTGGAACACCACGGATGAAGGCATCTCGACGCCGTCAAAGACATATTCAATGGGAGCCGAGTACTCCAGGACCTTTTCGTTCCCGTCAGGCTTCTCGACCAACATCCGAATGACGGATGAAAGCAAAGTGGACTTGCCCGATCCGGTCGGCCCCGTCACCAGAATCATCCCCTGCTCGGGGCGGCAGTTGGCGATGATCTCCGGCTCGACACCGAGCTTTTCGATCGGAATGGGCGCTCCCGGCAAGGAGCGGATCGTCATTTGCATTCCCTTGCCGCCGATCATACGGCCGCCAGTGACGTTGACGCGATAGCGCTTCAGATCTCCCTTGATGCGGATCTCATGCGCCGGATCGAGATCGTACCCGCCGGCGATTTCGGCCGGACCGTTCTCCCCGTAAACATATCGGACGATGCCTTCGATCTCGGCCGACGTGAGCGGACGTGTAGTAATCGGAACGAGTGCCCCACCGATATCGGCCATCGCCGGTATGTCTGGCTGAAGCGAGACGTCCGAAGCCTTATGCTCCGTCGCCCATTGGAGCATGCCGTCGAACTCGTCGGGCCCGAACATAGACCCGCAATCGAAGGCCGAACCGTCATGACGGCCAGCGAAAAGACCCCCCGTTCTGTTTTCGGAGGTGTCACTCGACGACGAATGCATTCTTCGAACCTCGAAGTATTTGTTTCGAAACTCGATGTATCCGAGTCAAAACCGGAGGATTCCGATTCAACGGTTCGATGCGTCAGAAACGACCCGTTCCGCCCGAGGTCCTTTCAGGGGGGGTTCCGACGGGATCGTCATTCCTCTTTTTTTCGGCTGTCCGTTTGTTGATGCTGGTCACCGACTTGGCCTTCGAGGATTTGCCCCATGACGGTCGAGCTTTCCTTTCGGGAGACGGCGTCGGCTCGGGGACATAGAATGCCGGTCCCTCTGGCTTTCCGTCTGCGCCTTTGCCGGTCACCGACGCACCCCAGAAACCCGGATCAACGACCAGACGCGGATCGCGGGTGATGCGGACCGCGCGATCATTGACACGCATATCCTGTCCGGTGCCCGTCACGCCCAGATTGCCTTCCGCGAGAACGGGAGGATCAACCTTCCCTTCCTCGAGCAGCTGGCGGTATCGAACCATTCCGATGAAATCGCGGTTCAGGCGGTTGAGGTTGGCCTCAAATATTTGCTTGGCTTGGTCTTCGCCCTTTTTCCATCCTTGCCGGACCCAATCGTTCCAGCGTTCGCGTTCCTTGTCGTCACGCGGCGCTAGCGCGTCCGGGGGCAGTTCTGGCTCCTTGAAATCAGAAATCAGGTAGGACTGCCACATCGGCGCCACCGACGAAAACTCGGACTGGCTGATGATCTCGTAGACAGTGTCCGCCACGCGCAGCGTTTTGCCCGCGTCAAAGGATTCCCAGGTGTCACGCGCCTCGGAGATGACGGGCGGCGTCACCATGACGCCGTTTGGACCCTGGATCATCAGGCGCTGGAAATCGTAGGTTCGCGTCAGTTCTGCGGCGCGCTTCTCGAGCGTTCGATTGATCTCACGCGTCGCCCAGGCAAGCCCTGCCCGCGCGCCGTAGGCTTGCGCCGCCTCCTGCATGGCAGGAATGCGCAGCTTGTCCTCTTCTTCCTGTTCCTTGTCCTTTTTTTCTTTCGAGGACTCGAACTTCTGGCCCAGGACCTGTTGAAGGCTCTTTGCAGGTTTTGTCGGGATCGTCACCTGCCCGGCCTCATACCCAGGATTGACGTCCGCTCTGAGCGGGGCCTCATCCGCCGCCCTGACTGCGGCGGTCGACACTCCTTGAGACGTTGCGCATCCCGCCGCAGTCAGGGCGATCAGCGAAACCGCGGCGAGGCTCCTGGCGCGCATTCGTCCGTCTCCGATCACTTGGACACGCTGCGCAGCGCCGGCGACGTCCCGCGCACGCTTCGCGGCTGCTGATGAGCTTGCAAGTAGCGGTACTCGACGTGCCGCGCGTTCGGATCGACTGCAACTTCACCGAAGGGGAACGATTGAAGGCCGATCTGCTCGAGAGCCTTCCCGGCCGAAGCGTCCTTCATGGAAACGTGTACCATCGGTGGAATGGAAGGCGGATTGCCAACGATGGAGAACCGATAGCCGATCAAGGCCGCCACGCGCCTGGCCGCTTCGTGGGCAGGGCCGGACCAGTCGATGGTTGCCGGACGCTTGAGTTCCTCAGGGAGATCGGTGTCGTCGAGCGGCAGCGGCGCCGGTTTGGTGCGGGCAATTTGAACCCTGGCGAGCGTTTCCTGTGCCCCGGCTGCCCGTTCCGCCGCCTTGGCGATGGCTTCGTTTACCTCGACATCGAGGTAGGACGTAGCCTCCGTCTCCTTCGGATCGGCCGCGCAGGCCGCGACCGACACCGCGATCGCCGCAGCAGCGGTAAGCTTGAGTCCCCGATAGCTCATTTCAATTTCTCCTGCTCCGTCGGGACTTCGATCCGGGTCCCCGGCAATCCTTCTCGACAGGATTGTGGGCAACGAATCCTTTGCCCGCAAGTGTGCGGAAAGCAAGGACAATAGGATTCGCTTCGCCGGAGATGTGCCGGCGGATTGATTCAAGTTGCGTTCTGACGATTCAATATCCGAAGATTCCGAGTCGAAGCCCGGTCACATCGATTCGAGCTTCGAAGTATTCGATTCGAATTTCGAACGATCCGATTCAGGAGTTCAGGAAAGGTCGGCGGATGGAGGTCATTCGTTACGTCGAACCGCGATGGAATTCCCCAGTTTTCGAGTAATTGGAATGCTTCGAAGTTCGAAGTTTCAGTGACGCGACATGATCAGGTCAGCCGGGTTATCGATGGTCTTGGAAAATATTTCGAGTTTCGAAGCGTCTCGAGTTCCGATGGCTCCGACCGCGCTTCGAAACCCGAACTTCGAATCGAATCCTTCGAGTTTCGAATCGAATTTCCACAACCGGACGTCAGGAATGCGCTCTGGGATCGGACGGAACGGTTCGGGGTTCGAAGCATCTCTGGATCGGCGATTCGAAATTCATGAAACTCGTTATCAGGAGGCGTAGTAATGGGGGCGAAATCGATAATCGAGCGGAGACGCCAGTCCTTCCGTCCTGCCGTCCCCGCAGGCCCTGAAGGCCGCTCCCGCGTGCTCTCCGCCCCCTCTTCCGAGAGGAGGGGCCGATGAGCAACGGCGGGACCGGGGGCAAGGACAGGCCAAGCCTGCCCAACCATCTCAGGAGCCTTCGCCCCCGCTCGGCGCCTCCCCAGGGGGCGCCAGATACCTCCGCATCGGGCGGAGGCCCTACCCCCAACAAGCAAGCCACGGCCCGGGACCGGACCGAAACCCCTTCTCACATTGTTGACATCTTGGACACGTCCGGCAACCCTCCCTCCCGTGACGGGGCGCCGTCCCACATTGTTGACAACATGCCCGTCGGGCTCGGCACCGACGACGGCGGACGACGCTCTTCCGACATTGTTGACAATACGGACATTCCGGGGGCCGCCCCGCTGCCGAGGCAACCTCACCTCGACGAGATGACACCTGTCCGGCTGAAGGCGCCGGGCGAAAGCCGGACCGTCGGCCCATCAGGTCCCGATGCCGACCGCCTGCGGCGCCTGAGAGCCGCCCACAAGGATCTGGTGGCAGCCAGGGCAAGGGCGAGAGGCGTCGATCCCGGTGCCGGCTCCGTCGAGACCGCGCCGGGCATCTCCCGCTCGGAACGGACCCACAACCAATACCTCGACCGCGGCCGCATGCTCGTGCGCCGCTATAGGCGCGAGCTCGACCTCATGTCCGCTGACATGGACAGCGTGAACCCGATCGAGTTCGTCAACTGGCTCATGAGCCTGAAGCCGACCATCAGTCGTGCGACCTGGCGCCCGTACCGCCAAGCGGCCAAGGCGATCCTGGCGACCATGCCGCACGACGACACGGAAGCCGCTATCGCGATGATTGAGGCCGACATCGCCGAGGGCGTCACTTCTGACCGAGAGGCCTCGCCGCCGAAGAAGTCACCAAAGACGCGGGCGGATGGCCTCCCGCGGCGCACGAGCGGACTGAAAGCAAAGCGGTTCCCGAAGTCCGACTTCGATCGCACGCTCGCATTCCTGCGCTATTACTCGCGGTCTCAGCTTGCTCCGGTCCTCATGGATTGGATGGTCGCCGGTGTGACAACAGGTCTGCGCCCGATCGAGTGGCAGGCGACGGATCTGGAGCTCCGCGAAGATCCGCAGGCGCCGAACGGCCGCTGGGCTTGGCTCTACGTTCTCAATGCCAAGGCCACCAACGGACGCGGGAACGGTATCGTCCGTACGCTCGACCTCAGCCACTTCTCGGACGAGACCCTGTCTTCCATTCGCCGGATGTCGGAGCGGGGCAGCCAATGGCTGTTGGACGGCAAGTACGATTCGATGCAGTCCCAGTGCTCGCAACTGCTCTATTCCGTCTGCGCCCGCCTCTTCAGCGGACGCAGCATGATCTACTCCCTCTACAGCCTCAGGCACCAGTTCATCGCCAATGCGAAATCCTTCCATAAGGCGGAAGCAGTTTCCGCGCTCGTCGGTCACGTCGTCACCGACACGGCACAGGAAAACTACGCCAAGCGAAATTCGGCATGGGCGCCAGAAGACATCTTAGATAAAGCCGACCCCGTCCCGGAAGAGGTCTCAACGGTGCGTCTCCGGCTGCGCTTCTTCGAGGAGCGGCTGCGGATCCAGGAGGCGGCTGGCCTTATCAAACTGCCTCGCCGGCGCGGGGCTGAATGATGAACTCCGCAACGTCAGCTCTGCGTGTTCTCGAGGATCGCGTCCTGGATCCTGCTTCCGCCAACGACGACGGAAGCGGCGGTCTGCCGCCGATCCTGCGGACCAGACGGAGCGACCCCGTCTACAACTGCCACTCCTATCTGACAAAGGTTCCGCTCGGCGCGATCGTCCCCTTCCTCGAAGCCTTTACCAAACCGGGTGACACCGTGGTCGATCCGTTTGCGGGATCGGGAATGACGGGGATCGCGGCCATCAGTGTCGGCCGAAACGCCATACTCAGCGACATCTCCGTTTTGGGCCGCCATATTGCAATGGGCTACGCGACACGGGTCGATGCCACAGCGTTTCGCGCAGCGGCCAGGAGCGTGATTTTGGCGGCGCGACAGGCCATGGGTGACCTGTATCTCACTCTGGGGGATCAGCCCGATCGCCTGGTCGAGATGACGAGAACCGTCTGGTCCTTCACATATGAATGCCCCCACTGCCGGTCCCGTTTCGTCTATTTCGAATGCCTCTCCCCGGACGGTCGTCCACCGGCCTCGTGCTCGGTCTGCCCTGAGCCATTCGTCAGGCGCCTTTGGACTCGCCGGGACGCCATCCCCGTTGAAGTTGTCTTCGTAGGAAGCAATGGCCGACTGGTTTCGAGGTCGGTGACCGACAAGGACCGTACCGCGATCAATGACGCCGCACATGATCCGCGTGTCAGCCTCGTCCCGTCCCTGACGATCGGCACCGACCGGGAGATGTTCCGGCGATCCGCCCTGAACAAGGATGGTCTCGCCACGACCGCCGGGTTTTTCTCGGACCGGAATGCCATCGCTCTTTACGAACTGCATCGTGCGATCCTCGGCGTCAATGGATTCTCGAACGCGAGATCTTCAAGGAGTTCGCGGGTTTTGTGCGCTGTGCTCATAATCACCACCCGCATGGTCCAAAAGCCGTCGTCTGTACGCAGAACGGAGCGCGAGATCGGGTGAAGGATTGTCGACCTCCGCCATAAAATCCCGGAAAGCGTCGCCCCGGGCGCCGGCGACCGTAATGATCCGGCGATAGGCCGCGATCGCATCATCGCGCCTGGAATTGTCGCCCGCAGCGAACGCAACGATGGCAGCTTTCTCTTCTTCAGACAGATCACCGGCCATGCGAATCTCCCTCTGCGTGCGCATCACGCGTGATCACTTGATTATCGGAGCGGTCGAGCGGTCGGGCTCTGCCACACCGGGAGCGTGACCGCCGGCTTTGCTTTCCGCAACCATAGCATACATCAGCGCCTGAACGTCATCCAGCCGCGATAGAATGGCTTCTGCGTGCGGAACAACGACTTCGTCTTTGAATTTCGTCGAGCCGGGATACTCTCTCAGATAATAACCGGTATCAACATTTACATTGTCGATCAGAAGATTGCGGATCATGTCTTTCACGCCGTCGAAGGCCGCTTTGACATCCTGTTCCGGCGAACTACGGCGAGCAGATCTCTTCCTGTCCCCGTTCGTCGTTACCGAATCCATTTGATCAATGCCGAAACGCTCATGTAGCCGCCGACGGGATGACTCGATCACCTTCGCGGCTTCGGATCGCAGATGGCGATTTCCCTTGTCGAGAACTTCGAGCATCTCGGCCTTTTCGACCAGATACACTTGCGCGAACTTCGGATCGCGATCCGCGATCGAGCGCGCATTCGAGATGATGTCGGCGAGCTTGATGTCGTGGACTCCGGCGCATCCCGCAGCCACCTGCTCCCGGTATTTCGCTTTGCGGATCTTGCGGTTGCCGTCGGCCGGGGTCGCGGTGTCGGTCAGTGTTTCCACCAAGGTCCGTACCCTGGCGCCGAAGGCGGCCTCGATCTGCTCGCCCGTCACGTCCGTGTCCTCGATCGCATCGTGCAGCAGGGCGGCCGCCACGACCTCATGGTCGTTTGTCACAGCGCCGACCATGGCAGCGACTTCGATCAGGTGGACCAGATAGCTTTCGCCCGTGTATTTGCGTTTCTGCCCGGCATGGGCCGCACGCGCGAAATCAGCAGCCCTGGTCACGAAAACAACGCCACTCTCACCGCTCATAATGCGAGTCCTTGATCGAGGTCCGTTGAATCCTATACGCGGTCCCGTGTCCTGCAACCTCAAAAATGCTCCGCGTGTTATGCCGGCACTTGGCGCGCACCTCTAATTGTAGCCTGCCGAAAATGGGAACGGCCCCCGAAGGGGCCGTTTCTGTTGCTAGGCTTTCCCGAGCCCCGGATGGTCACGCCGCGAGGCGGAGAGCACCCATGTCAACGTTGTCGTTGGCATTTATTCCAGTGCACTATCAAGGCCGTAGCTCAGCCTGATCGCAATCTCGTCTTTGCCACGCCCAGTCGAACCCAAATCACCCCCATCAGAGACGCACCTGAGAAACCCCAATGCGCCGTTGGTGGAGGTGGGGGGAATTGAACCCCCGTCCTGAACGTCTATTTCACTCGACCTCTACGATCATAGCCGGAATTAACCGACAAACTCATTTATGAAGGATTTGACCGACTGAATCAAGCCGGCAGGATCAAAACTCGGAGACCATTAGTCTATGTTCTTCTTGCACCGAGAACGAATCCTGTGGCACGGTGTCGATCCTTCCGCACGGGTTGTCCGTTGGAAGTGACGATCCTGGGGACTTCGATGAGTAAGCCGGATTTCAGGCGTGAGCGGGGCCGTAAGGGTTTCGGAGCGCAGGACCCTATCCCGGAAATGCTCCGCAGTTCAGCGCCGGAGCGGATTGAGCGTATGGCTTTGACGCCGCTGGTCGAGCAGGTCGACGCGACGGTGAAGTGGTTCAACCAAGAGAAGGGCTTCGGCTTCATTGTTCTCGATGACGGTTCGGGAGAAGCGTTTCTCCCGGGTAGTGCCGTGACCGACTTCGGTCTGTCGAGCGTCGAACCCGGAACGCCGTTGAAGGCTGTCATCCGGCCCGGCCCGAAGGGGCTGAAAGTGGCCGCCATCGCTGAGATGGGAGACCCTCCCCCGTCGACTCCGCGTCCGCGTCCCCCGCGGCAGCCAGACACTGAGTCGACCCAGCAGAAATCTGGAACCGTGAAGTGGTTTGACCAGACAAAGGGCTTCGGCTTCATCGCACCGGATGATGGTGGCAAAGACGTCTTTGTCCACGTTACTGTTCTTCAGAAGCACGGGATCACCGTTCTGCCTGAGGGGCAACGCGTTGAGATGGACGTCAGGCCAAGCAAGAAGGGCTTTGAAGCTGTGCGTGTGATCTTGATCTGAGATCCTCGCGCCGGCAATATTCGACAACTCAAATTCCTTTCACACGTTCGCCTCCCAACTTTCCTACCTCCAGCCAAGGGCGTGCTGGCCAAAGCGCGCAGATAAGTCATGCACCTGCCTTTCGGAATGCTCCTTCGCCACTTCTGCGTTCTCGTTGGTCTCTCGTTGGCATCTCTGTTGGGGCTGTTTACGGATTCCGGACATGTCACCCCTCTCCGGTCTGATGGTCGACTGATTGCGGCCTCAGACACGTCACAAGAAGACGGCGATGAATACGTGGATTCAGAGGATTCTGAGGAGGAAGCTGTGATCGCTCGCGCACGGGCGAACGCTAAGGTCCGCAATTGGAGCCTCGTAGGCGTCTCGATCCATACGAAAGCCTCCAAAATCAAAGTCGGGCGCATTGTGATCTCCGTCGACACCGAAGACCCGATGGAAACCCTGAAGACCGGACACGCGATCGCCGAGCGGTTGATCAACCGCGAAGTCTTGGACGCAATTCAGCTGTGGGCGTTCCCACGGCGGCATTATGAGTTGGAACTGCCAACGGCCTGGATTGAGTTCAGCGTCTATCCAGGCTTTTACATCGACAAGGCTTCGACGTGGCGACATCGGATGGCTCGGAAGGCGGGAGAAACTCCTTCGGACATTGACTTTCAGTTCTTTGCCCGCCTTCCAAACGATGCCCCTGACCCGGTCTCTGCGATCAGGACTGCGTGTAAGGGGAACTTGATGTCGTGTGAGATCGGCCGGACTTCACTCTGAGATCTGAGCACTTCTGAGCGGCGATTCTGGGCCGCCGCAGCGATTTGGCCCATCAAATCTTACAGGGCACCTCACGGCGCCGGACTGTTAATTTCCCTGAAGATCTTCTTGGTTTCTTCCATAAAGGCCACGGTGGTCACGCCATACGGCCGCCTGTGAACGTAGAAGTCGATCCACGCCGCCGCAGCCTCGCTCCTATAATCAATTCCGTGATCTTCGAACCAGAGCCTGGCGTCCTTTTCGAACTTGTCAACCAAACTGTAGTCTCCGTTCACGGGATGATAGATATCTGGACCGCCGACCCCCTGGTTCGAGGCCTCAATCACTTTTTTCCCATTCAGCAAGATGTCGGCCGTGTAACAGGCCGTTTCCTCGCTGAGCTTCTCGACCGCTGAATATTTGTTCACGCTCCACACATCCATTCTGGATGGATTGTCTTTCGGGAGCGGCGGTCCTTTTCTGAACTGGCGGGCTGGAGCCGTGATCTTCTGCTCGCCTCCGTCGAGGATCATCGTCGGCCGGGCACCGCCGCGAGAGATCGTCCCATTGAGAATGCGGCCGTTGTGTTCGATCGAAGCCCGATCACCCTTTGACCACTTCTGCGAACTCGCCTTCATAAGTTCATCGAACTTCGCTGAAAGCTCCCTCGGTGTGGGGGAGGTCGCCGGCGCGAAGGCATAAGTGATCGAAGCCTTGTACAGTTTGCTGTCGTCCCCGAGGACCCGAACGGTGTTCTTTTCGACGCTATAAATGGTACCCTCTACCACTCCCTGTCGTGTCTTAAACCCGACCCTGTCGCCAACCGCCTTCGCCATACTGCCCTCCAGTCCCTGGAGGATGGTTTCTCTGCTGACCGAAATAAACAATTGGTATCGGTACGCGCCTTCACAACCTCGGTGTGTTCGGCCCGAGCGGATTGTCCAGTTTGATATAAAGACGGGCATCCTCGTCGAACTTGCGAACCGACACTGAATGCCCGTTTAGACTCCAGAATTCCTTATGGGTGTCTTCTGGATACGGTGGCACTTCGATGTCAGCGCGCACGACCTTTGCCGGCGGCTTCTTCGGGAGTGACTCAATGAAGCGAACAGCCTGTTCCTTTAGCGCGTCATCGTAAGGCGCGAATGCGATGCGGGAGCGCATCAGGTTGATATCGAGGTCGCCGACATCGTGGCCATCCACTTCGATGTCGGGTTCCATTTCGATGTCTTATCCCGTCAGATTGATCGTACGGCGCGGCAAGTCAATTCTATCATATTGCCAGAGGCAGGTCCGCGAGGCATCCGCCGGTAAGCTGAAGCCTTGCGATGTCACAGAGTAGGACGCAATCAGTCGACTTCGAATTATGTACCGCCTGACGTCGTATTCCGCAAAGCCGGAGCAGCGGGTGCGCGCCGGAAGTGCGTGGTGGCACGTTCCACGACTTCACGGTCGCCATCCCGCAGCCGGCGTCCAGTCTCTCAGTTCAGGTTCACTCTGTTGAATGGCCTCGAGTACGGGTGCAAGAAATCCTTTGATCTCGGCTACGGCTTCGGCAAACGTGATTTCCTGTTCCGGAGCCACGGACTTGAGGAACTTTGACCAGGTCGACTTGTTGCGTTCGACGAATGCATCTGACAGCGCGTCGAAGCTTTCCATGTCCGGGATCGGCCGCTTCTGATGTTCGAACGTGCTGATGATCGCATCGCGGAGGCCCGCTCCTGAGAATGGATGCAACCTGAGGAGCATCCACAGATCGAAGTAGTCTTTGATCCGGGTGTTGAAGAGGCCGAACTGAGCCATGGCGTGCAGCTTCTCGCTCACGACGGTTTCCAGCGGATAGGCCGCGATTTCCGGCTGAGGAGCGATCCCCGGCAGCAGCGTCGGGATCGTCATCTTCTTCGCTTGCGGTGTCACCGGATTTCCAAATCCGACATCGACCCTGACCTCAGTTTTGGCCGTCCCGACAGTCGCGAGAAGCTGCACTTTTCCTCCCGGAACAATCCCCGTTCTGTCCTTGGTGATCTTCATGGAATCCACGTGGAATGTAACGCCGTCATCGGCAACCGGGTGAGCCAGTGCCATCTTCAGCGCGTGCTCGAGACGGATTACGTCCCCCTCCCCGTCGAAACCATTGAAGTCGACATCCTCTGTCGGCCGCAGAAGGTTTCCGCCGTTGTAAACGGAAAGGAGGAGGCCTCCCTTGAGGCAGAAATTTGCCGCCTCGTCAGAGACCGACAGGCGATAGACCATTCGTTCCTGCGCGTAGCGGCGGACCAAAACTTGAACGTCAATTCGTGTTTCCTTGGCCAGATTCTTGATCCTGGCGAGGACCGATGCCCCAAAATTCTTGGTCACAATACACCCCCTGATCGTTCCCTTTAACGATCAGGATGACCGTGAAATCGTCAAGGATTCGATGTTCCATTATCATCCCAATTGTGGCGCTTGGGATGATAACGTAACACAATGTGAACCCCATTGCGCTTTGCTCAGGTTCGTTACAATCTAATCCCAAATACGGCTTTTGGGATTTCTTTGTAATGAGCTCGGATCCGAACAGCGAAGTTATGGCGCTTCGCCTTCTCAGATCAGGACCCATGCGCACACGGGATCTGGAAGAGGCCGGAGTGCCCAGAATCGTGCTCTCGCGGATGGCCGCCTCAGGGAAGATCGTCCGGATGGGGCGTGGTGTTTATCGGAGTGCGGACGGCGCCTATGACCCAAGGGAGGTCTGGGCCGCGATTGCTAAACGTGTTCCGGAAGCCGTGATCTGCCTTCATTCCGCAGCTTCGTTCCACGGAATGACGCAGGATAGCGCATGGCGCCTGTGCCTAGCCATTCCCCATGAAAGCGGTCTGTCCCCGCGGATCCCTGAGATCACCACGGAGGTGGTCCGCTGGCGTTCAAGGTTGTCATTCGATCTAGGTGTGGAAACTCATCGGATCGGAGGGATCGATGTGCGCCTGACCTCCCCTTCGCGGACCCTGGTGGACCTTTTTCGCACCTCCACCCTAAATCCTTCCTGCCGGGAAAGTGCTGAACGCACGACTCCCGAGACTTTCCTGGACGCCTTGTTCCGCTATTTCGATCCTGACCGCAGCCTCGAGAACATGTCGGAGCTCACCCGCCTGGCTGAAACATTCAGGGTTCTTGACTATGTTATGCCGTATGTTCAGACCGCACATTTCGCTGCGTCGGCGGGTTATGAGCACCGCGAAAGGGTTGCCCCATGAATTCTTCATCCTCGGACGACATCCACTTGGCAACGATGGAACTCATCCAAATGTGCCGCAGTGACGAACGGATCGACCTGGATCAGCCTGCAAAGAGTCGTCGTCGTATTGTTAAAGAGCATGTAAATGACGTCGCCAAACGTTACGGTCTGAAACCAACCGACTTGGCAAAAAGCGTTGCCGACCGTCTCGGAAGCACGATGGCTTCGGCGGATCGGAAGGATTTCGAGCGCACGAAACAACGGATGGGATACCGTTACACCTGTTTAGCGGCCAGCAGGTTAGTAGATGGGTCTCTGGTGGAGATTGCGGTCGTTCGTGCGGACGAGCAGTCCGAACGTTGGTCTGTCATCAAGCATGTCGACTGCGACCCAGACAGGCCGACCGCAGGTTTCTCAGAGCGCAACGATTACGACACCTTCAACGATGCACGTGCTAGCTATCAGGAGATGCTGAGTAGACTGGGTCCGTCCAGTCGTCTTGCTACCTGAACATCCAGGATCGCGCTAACAGCGATTCTGTCGGCATGACCAAGCGGTCATATCGCCATCCTGGGTGCGACCCCCGCTGGCAGCGGCTCCCATTCAATCCGCAGCTCGTAGATCCGGTGCGGCAGGAAAGCGGTGACCTTTTGGCGCTTGGTGCCAAGTCTCGCCGTCTCGATATCGATGTCAGGCAGCAGGCACATCACGTTCTCGACATACGTCGTCAGCGGAAATGTCCAGTAGTCATATGGATGATCGTGCGGACTCACGAACGCATCACAGCGATGGTAGATGCACAGGCAAAGTCGCCCGAGACTGACGGCCGTCAACAGAGGAATGCCTGAGGGGTGGACGTCGTAGACCGTCCGAATTCCCAGGAGCGCCCGAAGTCCCGCCATCGCACGTTGCATGAATGCGCCAGCCCTGCTTGCGGGGCGCAACACGCGACGATGGAAACCGCGCGCTTGAGCGCCGCCGGCGACATCGATTATGGGGCACCGGGACGGAATAACCGGAAGCATCGGGTCGACTCCATGAATCCGCGCCGCGGCTCCTGCGCGGCCGGAGCGAGTCCTTAATCCGAATCACGATCCAAATCAATTAAGACGGATTGGATACGCCATCCTTTCATGGGTCGACCCGTCTCCATTGACCGTCGATCGGATTCGCTGAAGCATTCTGGATCTATACAGAAAGGATCCAGTCAAATGGCAAAGACTCCGGTGATCGCCCTGGACGTCGACGGGGTTCTCCTGGACTACCTCGGAGGCTTCCTCCCTTGGCTGAAGGATCTCGGCTACCTGGTTGAATGCTCGCCAGAAGAGGTCCCCGCGCCGGACCTTTCAGACGTGATCGGCACGACGAACGATGAGATCATTAAGCTCATCACCAACTTCTCGACTACAGAATCCTTTTCAAACCTTCGCCCCTATCCCGGTGCGATCGAGACGTTGTCGGCTCTGAAACGCGACTATCCAGGAATCCGGATCGTCGCGATCACCAGTGCGGGTTCGTCGGAGCAAACCGCACGGCTGCGCCGGAAAAACCTCGCTTCCTTCCCCTTGGACGACGTGACCGTCCTACCTTTGAGGTCATCAAAGGCATCCCACCTTTCGGCCCTGCCGTCTCCGACGCTGTACATTGACGATCTGCCGAAGCATGTCATGGAAGCCAATGACTGTGGCCATTACGGCGTCCTTTTTCGCCGCTCGTACAATCTCGATTGCGATTATCACTCTGCCGTAAGTGATTGGAATGAGGCCAATGCCCTGATCCGTAACTTCATTGCTAATGTCTCGATTCAACCTTCGTCAGAACGGGTCCTGGCCGAAGCTCGCTAAATGGTCTCATCGCACGACGATTCCTACGCCCGACAAGGTGCCCGTGCACGCCTTGCCTCTGAACTTGGTCTGTCCGTCTGCGAACAGAACTTCGCGCCGCATTGCGACGACATAGATCACGTTCTTATGCGCGCTGCTGGGTTCGCACTGGCGGAACGAATCCGGATCCTTAGACATATGGCGTCTGTCCATTCGTCATGAACACCGATGTTCGCCCGAACAACCACTTCTCCCACTGATTCAATTTAAGGAATGCACACATGAAAACACTACGTTTTGAAGGATTCTCGGACGACACTTTTGGTGAGACCACACGCGGGCCGGAACATGATAACTGCGCTTCGATGAAACCCATCATCTTCAAAGTGTGGTCAGAAAGTGCGAAGGACGGGCTTTTCGTGACTGGCCAGTACTGTCCAGGGCCCTCGACGGGATGGATGATTGGAATCTCTCGGCTGAGCGACGACGACAGCCGTCCTATTCCGAACTGGCCGATGCGATTCGAGCACGGAGAAAAGCCCTATTCGCCTTCTTTGGTGATCGAAGCCCCGGATGATGCAATCATCACACTGCACGGTGACACTTCGAATGAATACGAGTCTGCCCACTGAGACTGAGACACCTGATATGTTCACGCATCCTCATCTCGTCTTCACGTATCGGAACCATCGTGGAGAAATCGCTCAACGCAGGGCGGTGCCCCTCGGGATACGCTTCGGGAAAAGCGACTATTATCGAACTCCACAATGGCTCATCCTAGCCATTGATCTCGAACGCAACGTGGAGCGCGAGTTTGCTGTTGCCAATGTTCTCGATCAGTCTGCTGACGCCTTCATCTCGCAGGCGGTTGAGATAATCCGCGCACGCTCACATGATGGTGACCATAATCGTAGCAAGTCCGACACCAACGGAGGATCACTGCGAAACGCGCTCCGACAACTGTTGAGTTCCACCGAAGCATTGCTGTCATACACCAACCCGCATTCGGTTGCCGAAGATCACGCGCAGCAATGGTGGGCTGTTCGCGATCTCGTTACCAAGATCCGCTTTGAGCTTCGCGAAGCGGTGCGGTGAGGAACTCTCCTGCCATTTATGACCGTCTACGTCGACGATATGTATCGATTCCCGCTCGGTCGCTTCGGGCGCATGAAGATGTCGCATATGGTCGCCGACAGAGACGATGAACTCCATGAGATGGCGGCGAAGATTGGGCTCGCGCGCAAGTGGTTCCAAGGAGATCATAACGACATCTGTATGAGCAAGCGATCCCAGGCCATCGCCATGGGAGCACGGGCCGTCTCACTCAGAACTCTCGCGGCAATGGTCGCAGTGAAGAAACGGACTGGAGTGCTCGCGAGTCCCGAAGACGTCGCCTCCAGGCATAGATCGCTTTTACCGTCTCCCGACTCTGATCTTCGTTGATCTCTTGCTAGGACGTCTTCTTGAACTCAAATCCGGCCGGGATTAACTCACCCAGCATCATTTTTAGATGAGCCCCTGCCGGGTCGCAGGACATCACTTCGACGTCCGGTCCGGAGAACTCCAATATTTTCTGTCTGCATCCGCCGCACGGCGTGCAGAAGCGACCGTCCCCGATCCTGTCGGCGATGACGAGGATCCTGCCGATACGGCGATTTCCAGCCGTGACCATGCTTGCGATGGCAGAGGCTTCTGCGCACCACCCCTGGGGGTAAGCGGCGTTCTCAACATTACAGCCCGAATGGATCGTGTTGGATTCGTCGATCAGCGCACATCCGACTGCGAACGAGGAATACGGAGCATAGGCATTCGAGCGTGCCTTCGCTGCTTCATCGAACAGTCTGGACCACAATTGATCGAAGCCAGTGCTCACTTTTTCATCCCCGAAGCCAAATGGCTCAGCGAGACAATGCAGCGGGATACGACTAACGCCTGCTCTAACGCGTCGGCAACAGGTTCATGGTGGGTGCCCGAATATTCAACGTCACAGAGATCGAACACTGTTCTGGTATCGCGCACCTTTCTGAAGTTCCACGGTTCATTGACTTGAACTAGTCGCATCGCGAAGGAGAGGACTGGAATATCGAACGATGCGCCGTGACACCAGATAGGGCCGTCATAGCTGTCCGCATCGGGAGTGTCCGTCTTCAAGAACTCCGCGATCATTTCGCAGGCCGTTCTTAGATTCACACGATCTTCACCAGGTCCAAATGCATCGTGCCTGGCCGCGTCGGATTGCAGCATCCACCATGATACTGTTGCGGGATCGATTTTCAGCCCCGCGTCCAGGCAGCTGTGCAAATCCACTCTCACCTTGAAGGTGCGGGCCGAAGCTGGTGAGACGATCATTTCCGACGGTCGGAACAGAACGATACCGGCGCTGAGGATCGCCGCACCGGGTCCCTGACCAAGGGTCTCGAGATCGATCATTGCGTGAACGGATTCAGGATCCACAAAGCTCTCCTGGAGGATTGTGCTCCGTCCGCACGGTGACGTGGCAACAAGAAACAGATGTCATTAAAGGGGCACTTCAGCGCTTGGCGCCCGGTCGCGATGCCGAAGTTTCGATTGGTTCGGGATTTCCGTCCATGTCGACAATGGCGATCACCGCATGTCGTCCTAACGCAAGTTGGGCTTCGAGCCATCCGCTACGGGGATAGTCATCAGGAAGCGGTGCCGTTGCGATGACGGGATGGCCGCTATGCGTATACATACCGATAGCTTCTTCAGGCGATATGCCTTCGATTCCATCCTGGAGAATGATGGCGGTCACAGCGACGCTTCTGTCGTTAGGCGACGCGCCGAAGTAGGCTTTGAGCAAGCCCGCGGGAAGTTCCCTGTATTCGCAGTTTCCACCTGGGACGACTTTCGGTGTCGGACAGGGGTGAACGGTCACGATGGTCTGGACCGGATCTCCGCCGATCCATCCGTACTTCTCTTCCTTGTCGATCCTCACGATCTCAAGATCTGACGGATCGATGTCCCCCCATTTGGGGTGGTTTGCGGTGCTGTCGTGGATCTCCACATCCCTGATCAGAACAGGCACTAAGTCGCTGAGTTTGGCAGCCATGAACAAGGGAAGCGAACGGTCCATGTCGAGTTGAAAACAGGTTTCGGTGGAATCTTTCCACAGGCGCACCAACCGCTGGTCGCTGCGCCTGCGCAGCGCGAAAACCCAGGACCGTTCGATCATTTGGATCACCTCTGACGGAAGAATAGAATTGAAGGAGTCTACCGGCAACCTCTTGACGGCGGCACTTGAATCCCAAAATGAATCCTTGCGGTCGCCGTAGCAGGGACCGCGGGGATGGAGGCGCCGACTGGGCCACCGTCCCTTTTCAGTTGCTTCAAAGGAGGACTGACGTGAGAACTGCCGATTTCTCCCTCATCACGCGTGGCGCTGTTGGTTTCGACCGGATTTTCAAGACACTCGAAAGTATCGCAGATGTTTCTCATCAGGGGTTCCCGCCCTATGACATCAAGAAGGTGTCGGAGAACGAGTATCGCGTCGTTCTCGCCGTCGCTGGGTTCTCGGCTAGCGACCTCTCCATCGAGACGCAGGACGGCGCGCTGATCGTCAAAGGAAGCCGGAGCGACACCGACAAGGCCGACACGTATCTCTACCGTGGAATTGCGAGCCGCGCGTTCGAGCGTCGTTTTTCACTCGCAGAATATATTGAGGTGCGCGGCGCCAATCTGAAAGACGGTCTTCTGACGATCGACCTGCTCCGGGAAGTTCCCGAAGAACGGCGCCCGAGGACGATCGAGATTAAGGCCGCTTGATCACGTTTTGGAAGTCGAAGGACCCGGTTTACGCCGGGTCCTTTCTTTTGGCCTCACTGCTCTCGTTTGCAAGTTGGTTCGGCAAGATCGTCCATGAAGGAGATTGCAATGGACGATCGCATTTTGAGCGTACTTGCGGGCATTGCCGCGAATTGCGTGCACTCGCCATTTGGCATTCGGGCTGAGGTGGTGGATAGCGACGATCCAACCGCTGATGCATTCATCGATTTCGTAGATTCCGGCGAGAGGCGTCATGTCGTCCGCGTCCGCGTGAACGGCAACATCCTTACACCGGAGGTTCTTGATCCACATGGCGCTGGGGCGGTCGATCGTGGAGTCCCCTGTCCAGTCACAACGCTGAAGGGAAAGCGCATGCTGGCCGCGCAACTCGAGACGATGGTCGAACGGAATGGATCTGAATTTCGGTATTCGACCGAGACCGCGGCCAGGTCTCGCGAAGGCGACGAGGCAGGGCGACACATGAGCTTCCCTAACCGGTGACCTGATTCGTGGGAGCCGTCCTCGTACGATTTCTCAAGGAGCTGGCGTAGAACTTTTCGGGACGAAGTCTGAGATGGCGCGCAGCAGATCATCATGTTTGGCGCGCACTTCAGGATTGTTCCAAGACCTGTAACACCCGCTTCCGATTTCAGACCACACCCGGATCGGTTTTTCTCCCCTTTCGATAGCGTCAGCCGCGGCGAGGAGGCTAACCGGATCCGGCCCTGTGTATTGGGCCTGGGGATCGTCTATCGCGGGATCGTAGTCCGGACTCAGCTTCGCGTACGTTCCCACGAAATCTCTAATTGCGGCATCTAGCTCTTTGGCAGCAGTCACGAGTACCTCCGATATCTATGGAGGAAACCATGCCAAGGAATTTTGCCTGGCGCGACAGCCTTCTCGGCGGATCGCTCGCGAGCAGCCTAATGCCCTCGGAGATGTGTCGGCTTGCGTCGCGTGCCGCATCAACGAGGTGCTGAGCGATCGTCTGTCTGGGTGCGCCGGACATGCATCGACACGCCAAGATTCGATGATGACGTTTGTGTCCATGAAAACAGGTCCCCGACAGCGCGCTGGTCGCTTCACAATTCGTAAGGCGCCGGAACATCGTGCGCGGCGAAGAGATCGCCCAGACCATCAACGGATAGGCCTAGCAAGCTCGCGATCTTGCGGATCGAGACACGCCCCTCCTCGACAGCGCGGGCGACGATCTCGACAAATCGCTTCGAAAACAACCGGGGCCTTTCCCCGGTACGATTGTCAGCAGAAAGGTCCGTGGGATGGCCGTTGTTGCGAATGGCGTCTGACGCCGATATGGCGCGCGCATCGGAGCTAGCCAGGAGATCGAGGTTCGCAAGCCGCCACACGAGGGCCTTCGAGGTCACTTCGAGGCGATCGGCCGTCGCGTTAAGTTGAGCGATTAGCGAATCACCGCGAAGCGTGCGCCAGTCGGCGGCGGCCTTGACGATGCGTGACGGCATCAGCAAAGCCGAAGAGAAAGCATTGGCGAGATGCTCAACCCGATTGGCGCCGCCGGTCTCGGTCGCGTCTTCGACGTGCACCGGCGGCATCGCATCCCACGTCAGGATGTGGAACAGCTCGTGCGCGAGATCGAAGTGTCGGCGGCCCGGCACTTCGTCGCGGTTGATCAGCACGACATCGAGTTCGGGAAGGCGGCAGGCTGCGCCGGAAACGCCGGCATGGCTTGGCGTGACCATCAGCACGAGAATGTTAAGATCGCGCTCCATCACCTCTGCGAGCCGCTGGGCCGGAACATCGCCGAGCTTGTACTCGGCAGCGAAGCGCTCTCCGGCTTCGGCCGCGTCCTCAAAGCGCGAGTTCTTGGTCAGCCGAAGCGAATGGCGCACCAGCGGCGGCTTCTCGCCGACCTCTGTTCCCAGCGTGCGGAAGGCGGCGATGATCTGACCGACGACGCGCTCGTAAGCACCCAGCGCGGCCGGCGGCACATTGGACTGCCGCCAGTTGAAACGGCCCTCGCCGACGAGGCGGAATGGATCGGTGAAATAGTCGAGCGGGACGCCAAGCTCCCGGACGACCAGCAAAAGCTCATCAGCTGAAAGACGACGCTCGCCGGTCTCAATGGCCGAAACCGTCTGGCGATCCTTGAACCCGAACAGTCGCGCAAGATCGTCCTGCGAGAGCTTCTTTTCCTCCCTCAGGGTTCTCAATCGCCGTCCGATCAATAGGTTAGCCAAGCCGCCTCCTGCATGCCATATGCATCCTTGCGAATTGCTAGATGCAAGCTTTTCTTACTTTCCGCCACCGCGCAAGAGGTTGCAAAGATGCCGCATGCCGAACAGTCCGGCCTGGATGGCCGCCATCGCAATGCTGAGGGACAAACGCGGGCCAAGCGGGGCAACACCCAGGTCGGCACGCTCCGAAAGACCTACGGGAAAGATCTCGTCAAAAATTACGGACGCGACATGCGCCTTGACACTGCTTAGGCGCGAGGGAGTCAAATCCCTCAACGACCTTGCTGGAGGGAAAGTAGTGTCGCGCATCAGAGGTGATGTACGTCGAGCGCGCCGTCCCATTTCTCGTTGAGGTACTCACAGACGAGACGCCGGTGGCAATGATGCGGTTTGTCCTCCGAGCAAAGGAGGCAGGCCCCGTCAAACATTTCCGGGTTGAAACGCTTCTCGATCTGGCGTTCCGCCATCAGTCCGAGAAAGCGCGCTTCGTATTCGTGCCAGCCGCCTTTCTCCTTCTTGTACGCCTTGAGCATTGTGTCTGTCGGCGCCAGCAACGGCTGATGCACGTAGTCGATCCCGCCAATCTTATCTAAAAAGTAAGCAAGATCCTCGGCCTTCGCGAAGCCGGCCAGCTGGGACGTGTTGTGCAGTCGCACGTCCACGACTTTCTTGACGCCCACCTTCAAGAGCCGCTCGAAGAAACCTTCGGCATTGGTCTTGGTGAAACCGATGGTGGCTACGTTGACCCGCGCCATCCCTACTCCGCTGCTGTCTGGGGCACGGAACTGTCAGACTGCTCGGCATAGGCGACCTTGCGTGCGCGCTTCCGGTAAGCCTCGGCGAGCCGCTCGTCTGGCGAGGGAAACAGGTCGGCGCCTTCCCGACCCTCGGATTTCAGCATCCGTTCTTCGATCGCGCGGTGAACCGCGATGGTGCCGTCCGAAAGGATATGTTTGACTGCCACGCCGCGCTCGGCCAGCGCCCGCCCGACAAGAAGGCAGCGATGGCAATCGAGCGGGTCATGCTCCGAGCACATCAGTGCGACGCGGTATTTCCTGGCACCTTCCAGCACACGTTCGAGGCCGCGCTGAAAATCAGGGGTTGTCGCCATACGTTCGTAGTCGGCAACGCCCTCGCGATAGAACTCACCGCCTGTCGGGCGGCCGCCGAGCTCATTCCCGAGGAACGAATAGGCGATCCCGTCCGCTTGGAGCTTGTCCTTCAGGATCTCCTTGTTGAACTGAGGGAAGTGACGCGAATAAGGCGATGTCCGCACATCCGCGACCGCAGTGATGCCTGCGTTCCGGAGCAATTCGAGCAGTCGTTCATATGGATGCGTCGAATGGCCAACGGTCCAAACTAAGGCTTCGCTGTCTCGCATCCTACTGTCCATAGGCGCCATTGATTATTAGGCTGCACTTTCGCCCACGCTCTGGCCAACCCCAGACAGATTTAGACCTCGCCGTGAGCAGGCAGAAAGGCCTACGCCGCTTCTACGCCATCTAGGCGATACGCTTCCCGAAGGCTCGTCGCGATGACGGGAAGATTGTAGCAGGTATGGTCGCCACTAAGATTGACGCGCAGGCTACGTTTGCCTTGATAGTTGCTCGTCCGTTAATTCAATCGCATTGTCGGCGTCTCGATGGGGTGCTCGACAAATACGTAGTCCTCGACAACCTGCGCTGCCTTTGCGCGGCCTTCTTCGAGACGCTGTTTCGCAATGTGCCAGAAGCCGGGAGCGATCGACGAGGCTCTAAGGAACGAGATGAAGGAGTCTGCGTCGCCGAACTCGCAAATCTTGGGGTCTATGAACCGGGCCGGAGGTTCGATCAGAGACTTCAGGACGGTGTCGTCGAAATATCCGCCGACGTCGTATTTTCGACCGTCAGGCGACGTCACCCAGGCGTGAACGACGTGCGTGTGCTCTGCACCTCCGCGGATGGGAACGGAAACTATCAAACCGCCTATTGGCCAACCGGTCCGATCATGGAGAGCAAGTGCCATCGCGTAGCTGTCGCGGTAGCGGTAGTGATACTCCACGTCCGGCATGCGGTCCGGCACAAAATCCTCGATAATGGCATACATACGAGGGAGAAGATTCGTTCCCCACTCCTGAGATGCAAGGCTGCGCCGGTGAAGTCCGGACATCAGCCGTCAAATATGGGAGATGACAATGGGCAATGACGGAACTGGTTGGTCGAACACTATCTATCCCCGGTATACGCCGAGGGACGGACAGGATGACCCGCATCCGAACAAAAAGCCTTTTCAGAAGGGGAAACGGAAGCCGAAAACCAAGATGTCCGCCTTCCGAATCATATTCGACAAGCCTTCGGCAGCAGGTGTCCGATCAGATCCTGAGAAATTCGCGGCTGGTTTGGAGCGCGCGATCGGCAAGAAGGCCGCAAGGCAGTATCTGCGGCGCCAACAGAAAGGACGGAGCAAGGACGGCGGGTAGAGTCTACCTTCCTTCTATGAAGATCCTTCGTGCGGAGCGTCTTCTGCCCTGGGGAGATCCGATTATGGTTCTTTTCGCCGCGGGTCGCCGGGCGGAAACCAGCCTGGGCTGGTAGGGCCGGACATTCCTGTGCCGACATCCGGTCCGGGATTCCTGAACGCGGGCGGCATTTGGGCCTCATCCGATTTCGCATTGGCCGGCTGCTCAGATTGAACGGGATGTTTCTGTTCTTTCTTCATCGTGTCCTTCCCGGTGGACTCCTTCGGATTGTCTCCGGCGACTGCCACCGAACATAGCAGCATGAAAACTGTGATCAGTGGCAAAATACCGACGAGTTTCATGCCGACGCTCCGAGATGTCCACTACGCGGTTCCAATAGATAACGCCGACAACCTGGCGATCTCTTGAAGGGATCCGAATAATTCGAAGGAGGGGCTGGCGAGCAGCCCCTCCCCGTTTCTGGGATCAGGCGAAGACGAATTCCGAGGCCGTCAGAGCCGTCTGCGCATGACCGATAAGGGTGATCGAGTCATTGGCATTGCCGAAGTCGATCACGAGATCGTCGCCGACGGATGAGAACGTGAGCGCGTCAAAGCCAATCCCGAGATGCGAGAGGTCGATCCTATCGCGTCCCGTCTCGAAGTCGGTGATGACATCGTGGCCGAACCCTTCATTGAACACGAAGGTATCGGCCCCTTTGCCGCCAGTGAGCGTATCATCACCCTTGCCGCCGTCGATCACGTTGTCCGCATCGTTCCCGATGATGACGTCGCCAAGAACCGTACCGACGACGTTCTCAAAGTTCAGGAACTCGCTCGCGTAGGTCTGAACGAACCCGTTCTCCATCGTCTTGACGAGAGCCGTACCGGCAGCGAGGTCGATCGTGGCAAAGCCGAGCTCGATCTTCGAGAGATCGACCGTGTCGACACCATCGCCGCCATCATACTTATCGCGACCGGAGACATAGAAGAATGTGTCGTTGCCGACGCCGCCCGAGATGGTGTCATGACCGCGGCTATCGACATACATGTCGTTGCCTGCACCAAGGTCCGAAATACTGTTGTGACCCGCCTTGCTGTAGAACACATCGTCGAACTTGGTGCCGATAATGCCCTCCACATCGATCAGCGTGTCGCCGTCTGCGTGACCGCCATAAATGATGTCGTTCTGGAGGTCGATGTACACGGCAGCGTCAGATTCGGAATAGTCGGCGATGTCATTGCCGTTACCGCCATCGAGCGTGTCCGCGCCTTCGCGTCCAGCAAGAATGTCGTCTCCGTTACCACCTTTGAGAACATTGTCCCCGGCATCTCCACGCAGGATGTCATTCCCGTGGCTACCGGTGATGTTCTCGATCGATATCAGACGATCACCATTCTCGGTGGAATTGCCGACCTGCACCTCGAGTGTCAGATCAACAGTGACGCCATTGCTGTGATTGTTGTAGTCAACGGTGTCAATGCCTTCACCGCCGTCAATTAGGTCGGCGCCAATACCGGAGCGCAGAGTGTCGTTTCCGGCACCGCCGTACAACGATCCTTCTTTATTCCACAGCGCGAGGAAATCGTCATAGTTCGAGCCGACGATGTTCTCAAAGTCTTTGATGGCAAGCCCGTTGGCATAACCACCCGAGCCACTGGTGCGTGAGAAATCGACTTTTACGCCCTCAGTCGAACGGGAGAAATCGATGGTGTCGTTGCCCTCACCGGCCTCGAACACTCCCGTTCCTCCGTTCGCGTAGAAGTAATCGTCACCGTCGCCGCCATAAATCCTCACAGACGTACCGACGCCGCCGTTTGCGAGGACGTCGTCGAAATCTGTGGCATAGATCTCTTCGACCCCGATCAGAACGTCTCCTTCCGCGTAACCACCACGTTGGGTTGCGCGGGTCAAATCGATGTCGATGGCGGCGTCGGAATCGGAATAGTAGACCCTATCCTCACTGTCATCGTCACCGGCATCAACGATTTCGGCGCCTGAACCAAGATAGAAGACGTCACCACCGCCGCCGCCGACGAAGGTCGCATCTTGGTCTCCGCCGTAGAACTTGTCGTTCCGCTCCGTGCCGATGATCTTCTCGATCGAGATCAGCGTGTCGTTTTTACCGATAGCCGAACCCGAGACCTTGCCGGTGCGCATGTTGACGGTCACGCCCATGTTTCTATGGTTGCCGACCGAATAGTCGACGGTGTCGAAGCCATCGCCACCATCGAGAATGTCGGCTCCCAGACCGCCGATCAACAAGTCGTCGCCCGCGCCGCCTTCCAGGTGGTTGTCGCCGTCATCGCCGATCAGGACATCGTCAAAGGCCGAGCCACGGATGTTCTCAACGTTTGTTAGGACGTCGCCTTCGGCATCGCCACCGTTCTGCGTCTCTCGAGTCAGATCGACGTTCACGGCGCCCTTCGACGCGGAGTAGTCGATCGTGTCAATCCCCGCACCGCCATCGATACGGTCGGCGCCAGCCGATCCGCGAATAACGTCGTTCCCGGCCTTCGCCGTGATCTCGTCATCCTCGTCCGTCCCCTCGATCACGTCGTCGCTTTCGGTGCCCTCCAGCAGGACGACGCCTCCGGTGATCGGATCAGGGTTTTCGTCTGCCGGTTCGGAAGGCACTTCCGGCTGCCCAGGGTCCGTCTCCGGTTCTTGGTCGACCGGAGCGGTCGGCAGGGTCTCTTCGACCGGATCAGCAGACTCCGGCTCTTCGCCCACCGGCGCCGGAAGCTCAGCCACTGCGTCGGTGGCGACGATGCCGTCCGCAAAGCGCAAGAACTCGATATTCCGGAGAGTATCCTCGCCGTCCGGTGAACCGTCTCGCAGGTCGCGGACAGTATAGGAGACGGATCCATCCTCGGCGATGATCTTGATGATCTCGTAATCCGAGATGGCGCCCGAATAGACAGCGGTGTCGGTTCCGCCGCGCCCGTCGAGCACGTCGTTTCCGGCGCCGCCTGTCAGTTCATTGTCGCCGCTGTCGCCCTTGATGATGTCGTTATGTGCGCTGCCGATCACATTTTCGATCGAGATCAGGCGATCACCTTCGGCATCGCCGCCATACTGGACCTCGCGCTCGAGGTCGACATCAACGCCACCCGCCGACGCCCCGTAGAGAGCCGTGTCGATGCCCTGGCCTCCGTCCAGCGTGTCCGCACCAGCGCCACCATCCAGCACGTCGTCTCCGCGCATGCCGAGCAGCTTGTTGTCTGCGTCGTTGCCGCGCAGCACGTCATTGCCGTCGCCAGTGACAACATTCTCGATGATCGTGCCCTCGGCAATCGTGAACAGCATCAGACCGTTCTTGGAAGCTCCCTGCGACAGATCCACGGACAGGTCCTCCTCGAACCCGGCCATGTTGATCCAATCCTCGCCGCCGTTGTCATCGGTGAGCACGGTGCGCGAGCCGTCGAGTTCGGCCATTTTCGCGAACTCGTTGGTGTAGTGGTAGACGTTGTCGGCCGAGATCTCCTTGCCGTAGACGTCGAGCTTGTAGCTCTTGACGGAACCCGTCGCGCCAGCCGCCGTGTCGGTGATCTTCACCGTCCACTGCCCCTTGGCTAGTTCGCCGCGCAGCGCCTCGGAACCGAAGGTCCAAGTCCAATTGCTCTGGCTGATCGCCGCGCCGGTCATCGGCGACAACACGATGGTCGTCGTGCCGTCGGGCGAGATCAGCTCGACCTTCAGCTGGTTCACGTTGGCGTGGGTAAGGGTAAGCGTGAGATCGACGTGTTCGATCTCCAGGTCCTGATTGACGTTGATCGTAAATTCAGTGGTCTTGTTGTCGGAGATCGACTTGTTGACGTTGCCGCTGGCACTCGCCTTCATCTCATTGTCCGAGGTCTGCGCCTCGCCGAAGTTTTTCCAGACCTCGGCAAAGCGGACAGCCTCGAACGCGTCGACCACGCCATAACCGACGTCATTCGAGAAGTGCATGCCGCCGCCGTCGACGTTCTTGGCACCGTTAATCGTCCAGCCGAACTCCATGCGGCCGCTCGTGGGACCACCGATCTCAGTCGGGGTCGCCTGATTTGCCGTAATGGCCAGGATGTCGTGAACGTCCCGCCAGCCGAGTTCGTTGTTCGAGGCTTCGAGCATGAGGTTGATCACGCCCGTAACGATGGGCGCGGCGCCGGACGTACCGCCGAACGAGTTGTTGTAGTCCCCGGCCGAGTAGCCGCCGCCACCCGTCTGATCGGTCGTGGTCAGGCCTGCGCCACCGCCGCTGGTCGGTGCGGAAACCAGAATCGATGCCCCCCGGTTCGCATAGAGGGCGACGTCGCCGTCCTGTCCAACCGCGCCGACAGTCACGGTGTGGCGGCTCTGATTGAATTCCGACGCATTTGCGTCGCGATGGTCCGCGTACCAGTCGTTGCCGGCGGAATTGATGATGATGGTCCCCAAGCCGCCGCGGCCGTGGTCTGCGGCATACTGGAGATTAGCGGCGAACTGCTTGCCAAAGCTCGTGGTCAGGCCGTCGGCGAACTTGTCAGTCCAGTTCCACGAATTGTTGGCCGTGTCGAAGTTGGCTTGGTGCTTGACCGCGCCGAGCATGTTGGTGCCGCCGGCATTGTCGAAGATGTCAATGCCCGTGATGGAGGCGTCATACGAAACACCAGCCCCACCCTCGCCGTTGTTTGCTTCGGCCGCGATCAGGCCAGCCACCGAAGTGCCGTGGACGCTGCTCCCGATGTTCGGGTCGAGCGCCTTCCCGCCGACGACGAACTCCTTCGTCGCGTCGTAGTTTCCGTCCAGATCTGAATGGGTCTTCTCGACGCCGTCGTCGAGGATGGCTGTGGATATTCCCTCCCCGGTAAATTCAGGCCAGATCTTCTGAAGTCCCAGGGCCTCCATGTGCCACTGTTGTTTCAGAAGAGGATCGTTGGGGAAAGGATTGTTCGACATACGAATGCTCCGGTTCGGGCGCACGAGGCGCACCTGCATTCTTGGAGCTGATCCTTGTCGAAAGTGTTCAGGTACCGGCGGACATTTAATGAAACATTTCGGTAAACCGCTCTTCCGCAGCGGAATACGTAATGACAGACTATGGCCGTAGTACCATTATCTCATTGATTGATAATGTCTTTTGTTACCGTCGACTGCCATTCTGTGGGCTTGGATGAAGACGGTCCGAACCCTCGTTTGCCGGTGCCAAAATACCGGCGCAAGGAATAAGGAGGGTAAACAAAGGCTTTCGCCCGGTTTAGAAATCGACTGTCAAAGCCCTCTCGATGGAATTCCGGGCCACCGAACGTTAACTCGAGACCCGCTCCTAGCTGAAACGAACTCGGTGTTTTTAGGCTGCCTTCAGAGCTTTTTTGACGGCGTGAATCGTCATCGCTGCCTTCGAAACCTGGATTCGATACTCCTTCATCATGGATTCGAACATTACGAATGCTTCGGTTCTGTATTCCTCGATCGGGTTGCGATGGCCATATCCTCTGAGCCCGATCACAGACTTCAGACCATCGAGTGCCGCCATGTGTTGGTGCCAAACGCGGTCGAGGCAGGCCAGCAGTACGGATTTTTCCGCCCGGCGCATCAATTGGCTTCCCAGGTCGGTCTCCACCTCGGAAAGCTTTTCGCCCACCATCTGATCAATGAGTTCGACCACCGCGTCAGGATCTTCCACTTGCTCATCTTTGAGTTCGATCCCGAAGGTAGCTGACACGTCCGTCCTCAGGCCGTCGAGATCCCATTGCTCCGGCAGGGACTGTTCCGGCATGCGGCGGTCGAGAATGTCATGGATCACTTCTTCTCGCGCGGAGCGGAGCCATTCACGGACATCTTCTCGGGACGCCAATTCGTTGCGGAAACCATAAATGGCGCTGCGCTGACCCTCGTAGACCTCATCATATCGGATGAGGTCTTTTCGGATAGAGAAGTTCGCGGCTTCGACCCGTTTTTGCGCGCGCTCCAGCATGCGGGCAATCAAAGGATGGGAGATCGCCATCCCTTCCTGCAAGCCGAGACGCCTCGCGAGTTTCTTCAATCTATCGCCGCCATGGACCCGCACCACGTCGTCTTCGAGCGAAACGAAAAAGATGGACCTCCCGGGATCGCCCTGGCGGCCTGCGCGGCCGCGCAACTGATTGTCGATACGCCTGCTTTCATGCCTCTCCGTACCAATGACGAGCAATCCGCCCACTGCGATGACCTGTTCCCTCATGGCAGCGACTTTGTCGCGGATCATGTCTGCCTTGACGGACTTCTCGGGATCGTCGAGGGTGCCGCCCAGTTCATCGGCAATCAACGCTTCGGCGTTCCCGCCGAGCTGAATATCGGTCCCCCTGCCCGCCATGTTGGTCGCGATGGTGATCGCCCCCGGCAATCCGGCTTGGCTGACAATGTATGCCTCGGCTTCGTGGTTCTTGGCATTCAAGACGTGGAACCTCCCAGTCCCAACTCCGGGATCGGCGCCTGCGTCGGACCGTACGAATCCGAGCTCTTCGAGCATGGCAGCCAGTCGCTCGGAACGCTCGACCGAGGTCGTGCCCACGAGGACGGGCTGGCCGCAGCCATGTGCCCGAACGATCTCTTTCACGATAGCCGTGTATTTCGACCTCTCGGTGAGATGGATTTCGTCAGGATCGTCTTTCCTGATGACGGGACGATGGGTTGGGATAGCCACGACGTCGAGCCCGTAGATCTCTGCGAGTTCATCCCGCTCAGTCATGGCCGTCCCGGTCATACCCGCGAGTTTTCCGTACATTCGGAAGAGGCTCTGGTAGGTGATCGAGGCGAGCGTCGCGGTTTCCGGTTTGATCGTGACCTTTTCCTTGGCTTCGATCGCCTGATGGATGCCGTCGGAATAACGCCGACCGATCATCCCCCTACCGGTGTGCTCATCGACGATAAGAACCTCATCGCCACGGACGATGTAGTCTTTATCTCGCTGAAAGATATGCCGAGCCTTGAGAGCTAAACCGACATGCTCGACAAGGTCTGCATTCGGCAGGTCATAGAGGCCCCCATTCTCCTGGATCAGGCCCTCATCCTGAAGAAGACGTTCGATCGTCTGTACGCCTTCTTCGGTGAGGACGGCGGATCGTGTCCTTTCGTCCACGGCGACATGGGCGCTACCGAGACGGGCCACGATTCGGTCCATAACCGAATAGAGGTCGACTCGATCTTCCGCTGGACCGGAGATGATGAGCGGCGTTCTCGCCTCGTCGATGAGAATGGAATCGGCTTCGTCCAAGATTGCGAAATGATGACCTCGCTGGACCTTCTGAGACACGTCAAAACGCATGTTATCCTTGAGGTAGTCGAAGCCGATCTCGCTGCTGACGGCGTACGTCACGTCACAAGCATAAGCGGCGCGGCGTTCCAAGTCGGATATTCCTGGGATGATGAGGCCGACGGAAAGACCAAGGAACCGATGAACGCGGCCGATGACCTCCATATCCCTTCGGGCAAGATAGTCGTTGGCCGTGATGACATGTACTCCGTTTCCGGAGAGCGCCTCCAGGAACGTCGGAAGCGCGGCAACGAGCGTCTTGCCCTCGCCCGTCTGCATTTCGGCGATACGCCCTTCTTGGAGTACGATACCGCCGAGGATCTGGACATCGTGATGACGTTGCCCGAGCGTCCTTTTCGAGGCCTCCCTTACAAGCGCATAGGCCTCTGCGATGAGAGCAGATGTCGAGTCACCATTACGTACGCGCAACCGCAGATCCCTGGCTCTAGCCGCAAGACCCTCATCGGTAGAAAAGGCGACCTCCGACTCCAGGTCGTTCACGGCTGCCAGAAGGGATTGGCGCTTCCTCGAGACCGCCGAGAGATCGGCCGCCTTGCGGAGAATCCTTTTGAACATGGGAAGTCCTTGCCAGTGGGATCTGCCAATCGAGGCTAACCGGCGCGTCCCGACGCGGGCAAGGATCCGCCTGATCCGATGGCTGTCGCAACCTATCTATTTAGGTTGATCTTTGCCGAAAGGATCGCATCACTTGACCTATTGACCGCACATTGATCAACAAGTTTGTCGATGAGTTTGGTTGGGAGAGAGCTACACTATGAAAATGAAACTCCGATTTGTATAAGGAATGGCAGTCTCAATGATCGACTTCCATAAACTCGCAGACGATTATTACGCTTCGCTCTCGCCTGCGAAGCGGGAACGCGTTGATGCTTACCATGCTGCCGAGGCTCGCTACAACGAGACTGCGGAGCAAATTGAGGCTTCGTTTGAGGTCCTCTGTTGGGACAGCGCGAAAAAGAAAACCATCGTCACGCGCGCATACAGTCGGCCCGTTACGGTTCGGATCGAGGACTACAAGGGCGGGAACGGCGCTTCGGAAATCGTCCGATTCAAAGGCGCCGTCACGGGTCACGAGGCCTACACCATCGATCGTCAGCTCGTTCAGATGCTCGAGACTCCAGATGGACACTCTCGCTTCTACATCTGCGCGGGCCGGCCCGGCGACTATGAAGCATGCTCCATCGCTCCGGGGGCTCTTGCTGCTTATCTGCGCCGACACAGGCCCCATCTGTTTGAGCCTATGGCCGATCAAAAGCCCATCCCTGGTCGCTGACCGGGTTATTGAAAGGGGAAAGGGTGATCGAGAAAGGGTCTCGCGTTACTGCCGTCGACCAATTCTCGACAGCCCTGCGCCGAGCATCAAGCGGACGAGGCCATCGGACCGACGTCCGCTATGTCAAAATCAGCCGTTGTCCGCCAGGCGCTGCAACTTATCAACTCGTCGGCGACCTCTTGGCGTCCGGAGACACCAACCGTTTTTCAGGTGACGATGAACCGATTGCATCGTTCCTGGGGTGCGACATGCCCCGTTCCTGACCCGGTGCGGGCTTGTGCCTTTCGCGTTGATTTCGTCTGATCGGCTTCAGTCGCCGGAGATGATTATGCAGATCACGCTACCTACGGTTCCTTCAGTCGATATCGAAATTCCAGACAATGCGGACAGCGGCCGTATTGCGGATATCCTCGCCAATCTTGATGCGGTTCGTTCCATCGCCAGGACAGTGGGGGCGGAATCTGGATTTGCCCGTTATGAGTGCTCATCCCAACCCATCGGCGAACATTTGGCTCTCTCACTGGCGGACGCTTACATCGAGAACGGGCTTGATGGGGTTGCCGACTACATCGAGAGCGAGAAGCTCTACAACGACCCCACCGATGCAGTCAGTGTCATCGGTGACGAGCTCCGGGCCGCACTTCAAGAGATCGTGCAGGTCGTCGTCTCTTACCGCGCAGACGTCATTGGCGACGAACTCTCTGACGCTCTTCGCGATCGGCTCGAAAGCGTTCTGTTAGACGCCATGATCGAAAGCGACAAGTCGACCGTTCTCGATTTCGTGTCGGTTCGGGATGACGTTGAGATTGCCTTCATCCAAGGCCGATCAGATCCGGTCAGCCTGATGACGAGCCATTACGGTCCATCGTCCTCCCTCGCGACGATCAGGCCAGATGCGAACTTCCTTCGTTTTCTTCAACTTGTGAACTATGATGTCACCTCGTTCGTAGAGATGGCTCGTTCGTACGGATACGACCCGGTGCGGCCAGTCATCGATCCAGATCGGTCTGAACTGCACCTCGATCGGGCTTTGCAAACTGCTATCGAGTGGAAGGTGCTGTTGGATCTCGAGCGTGGCCATACGGAGTCTCAGAGCAATCTCCGTCTGGACGACAAGAACGCTGTCGAGGACTGGAACGAGCGCTTGCAAGTCCTTTCAACGATTAGAGATCATGATCGTCCATTCGCGATCGAACCTGATCGCTTATACGAGATCGTAGAGAATGCCACTTATGGTGGCTGCCCCACCTTCGTCGCGCGTGTCCCGCTCGCGGATCTCTTCCAGGGTGCCTATGATAAGCCCTTCCTCGCGACGGGCGGGATGATCGGGCTACATAATTTTGCAAATGGATCCGGCGACATTGTGCTTGCGACTGAACCTGTTCTTATCGACCCGACAAAAGGTTCTTTCTACGTCCATTCAACGACGAAGTCCGCCGTGAATGACGTCTACATGATCGTCGAACGGCATCTTCGACTGAAGAAGGCAGAACCCTACGGGCCTTCGGCTTGGCGGCAGTTCCCGCGGATGTGGCGGCGGGACGGCGAGCATGGATATGTTCTCATCACCCAGAGTGAAGCAGAGGACGGAGCCTCTGAATATTGGGTGCAATCGTTCGACCATGACGGCGTTGAACACGGCCCGCGTGCAACGGCGGAGGTTTTCACCAATCTTGCGGAGGCGCAGAAGGACGGGGATCATACTTTGGAGGCGTTGACCGTCTCCGGTCCGACGCCGTGAGAATCGGTTCCACCACGGCGATGGCCGTAAAGACGACTTCCCATCGATGTGAAACGCCTGACGCCACCGATCCGTAGGCATCTATAGGAGCCGGTTTCGATGACCTCGTCTCGAAATGAACCCGACCATGATGGTCTTATTGCGCTTGACGGAAAGAGCGACGCTGTTGCTCACTTTGTTACTCTCGTTGGATCGCAATTGTAGGCGGCTTTTCTACACCGTATGGAGGAGGACAATCTCTCTCTTCAAACAGTTGCGGAACGGCTCGGTTTGGAGCGCTCTTTCGTCCGTCGCTGCTTGTCCGGTTATGCCAATCTCACCCTTGAGTCGGTGGCGCAGCTCGTTTGGGCGCTGAATGCGTCTCCTCAGTTTTCCATTGCTTTGGACGACGGTGCGGACCGCTTTTGCAATCACTTTGCTGACCGACAATCGTCAGATGCTCCACAAGCAGGAGAGCTCATCCGGGAGTGAATGAACTTCGCTCCTCTGCCACCAGTCAAACCCAGACGATTTTCTCGAGACGTGGCTTCCTATCGGCAGCATCGAGCCGATAGGCGCACAGAACAGGCTACGACCGAGGTCGACGCAGATGACGTCGTCCTCGACCGCTGACGGCTCCTCCCTAAACCAAGTCACGATGCCGTCTGGATTGATCCGGACATCCGGCAGAAACGGACGCATGTTGGCGAACAGAGCGCTCGGTACGAATGATCAGGTGCTTTCTCGACGATCCCCTGAGTGCAAAGCCGATCACGTTGAACTCGTGATTTCCCATTAAAACGTTGGCAGAGCCAGCGTCGACCATTCGGCGGACGATATCGATGGTTCGACTCACGCTGCCTCCGCGCCGACCCTCCTTCGGAGAAGCTTATCTAGAGTCTGATAGGGCATCGGTTGACCGAACAGATAGCCTTGACCGAGATCGCACCCGATATCGCGGAGCATATGGAGATCCTCCTGGCGCTCGATGCCGATGCCGACGGCGGTCGCGCCGAATTCGTGCGCGATGGCCACCACGGCTCTTGCGATGGAGGCCTGCCGGAGATTGTCCGCGCATCCGTGAACCACTTCTCGAGCGATCTTCAGTTCTGCGAGCGGCAACTCACTCAGCTTCGCGAAAGGCAGGTGACCGCCGCCAAAATCGTCGATGGCGAACCGGACTTTATAGGCCTGGAACTCTTCTGCAATCGTGCGCACGTCCTCGAAATTGCGCGCGACGTGCTCTTCCGACAGGTCCAAGATCATGCCTGACCAGTTCGCCTTCGTCGGAGCGTACTGGCGGATCCATCTATCGACGGACAACGAAGTCAATGCGTCCGAAGCGACATTCACAGCGACCTTGATGTTGACCCTGTAGGACATAAAGCGATTGGCCGCCCGCAACGCGGAAACCACCGCTGCATTGCTGAGTTCGGCGAGACTTTCGGGACCGGCACCTGTCAGAAACTCGCCCGGCGGCAACATCCCACGTTCGGGATGACTCAACCGCGCCAGGGATTCGACCCCTGCCAGCGTTTTCGTTCGCAGATCGACCTTCGGTTGATACCAGAAATCCACCCACCCCTTCGCGATCGCTTCGCCGAGCCGATCCTTGTGCGCAAGGACAAGTTCCTGATTCCCGCTCATACCTCACCTTCCGGGATCGATGAATCCTTTTACGACACATCATCATGAGTCCGAAGAAGTTACCTAATTCTTTCCAATCGGACGCTCCAAGGATTTCGATTCATTCCGTTGACACGAATCCTGTCGCCGGCTATGGAGGCCCGAGGGGCACACAGCCCCAGGAGGTCAACCCATGAAGAACTCGCGCTTCCTTGCTTCCGCCGTGGTCGCAACCCTGATGGCGGTCTCCACAGCCGTTCCGGCGGAAGCTCGCTGGGGCCGTCACGGCCATCACGGCCATCACGGTGGCCGCGGCGCGGCAATCGTCGGAGGCTTTGCTGCCGGCATTCTCGGTTCGATGCTGGTCGGAGGCGTGATGAACAATGCCTACGCCCGACCATATGCGGCCCCGGTTTACCCCGCCCCGGTCTATCGCGTTCCGCGCGAACGGATCGTCGATGTCTATCGGTCCCGGCGTTCAGGCGAGCGGCTCTGCCAGACCAATTACGGACGGATTGGGTATTGTTGATCTTTCTCTGATTGCGAACATTCAGGGCGGCCTCTCGGGCCGCCCTTTTCGTTTGGCTGTTCCGATGGCAATCGCACCCCTGGCTCGGCAGACTTCAACTGTCTGGAACGCCTCCATGCAGGCGTCGTTCTGCGGTCATTCGCCTGATGATGCGGAGCATTGGGTTGAGGCGGCGCTCCGACCGCTAATGTCGGTTCAGGTCGTCTTGCCGTCCCGTCCCATGTGTCCGACACGAAGGCGACGGACGTACATCCCGAGTTCGTGATCCATTGATTCAGCCCACGCTCAGGACATCGACCTCCTCCGAGGATTGAATTCGCAGTCTCGGATATTCCGGCGGAGTTTGCGCTGAAGAGATAGGATTCGTTCGTTCCGCTAAAGTTTTAATCCTCTGTTGAGCTCTCCGATCGCGGGTCTCATGTCAGATGTGGATCACGGCTCCAGGATCGGAGCCGATCATTGAAAGGATTCACTCATGAACATCACTCTCGCCGAAAACGTCAGCGCCAACCTCCGCGCCATCCGCGATACCTCTGCCGAGCTCGCCCTGACGCAGTCGCGCCTCGCGACCGGCCGCGCCGTCAACTCCGCGCTCGACAATCCCGGTGCCTTTTTCACCGCGCAGTCGATGACCAACCGCGCGTCGGCTCTGAGCATGCTGATGGATGACGTCGGCAAGGGTCTGAACTCGATCAAGGCCGCTGACGAGGGCATCAAGTCGATCTCGAAGCTGATCGACAGCGCCAAGGCCTCCGTTGCCCGCGCTTCTGCGTCTTCCTCGGCCGTTCAGAACCGATCGAAGCTCGTATCGTCTGCTATCACCACGATGGCCGCCGACGATCTCACGAACGCCGCAGGTACGGCGAATGCCCTCGACGGCAAATCCCTCACCGTCAAAAACCTGGAAAGCGGGGAGAGCGTCAATATCACGTTCGGCGCCGACCCTGGTGAAGTGAACACGCTCGACGATCTCAATGGTAAGCTGGACGAAATCGGCATGCAGGCTTCGCTCGCCGACGGCAAGCTGACCCTGACCACGACCAGCGGCAACGACGGCGGTACCTTCTCGGCCGTCGGTTCGGCTGCCGTGACGCTGTTCGGCGCCAGCGATGCGACCACCGAGGTGAAGGGTTCGAACGTCGTCTACGGCGGCGAGGGCCGCACTGCCCGCCTGGCTGCCTTCAACGAGTTTTCGAAGCTTTTGTCGCAGATCGACGAGGTCGCCAGGGATTCCGGCGTGAACGGGCTTAATCTGCTCGCGGGTGACACGCTGACCGTCAAGTTCAGTGAGGACGGCACTTCGTCCTTCCATGTCGAGGGTGTCGCCATGGATGCCGAGTTCCTCGGTCTCCAGGGCATTACCGAAGCCGACTTCATGTCGAAGTCGGCGCTGGATGCAGTCACCAAGACGCTCGATGCGGCGGCAAGCTCTTTGCAATCTCAGGCTTCGTCGTTCGGCACGTCGCTGTCGATCGTCCAGACCCGCCGGGATTTCACCAATGCGATGGTGGACATCCTGAAGGAAGGCGCGGCCAACCTCGTCAATGCGGACCTGAATGAGGAGGCAGCCTATGCCCTGGCTCTCGAGACACGGCTGACGCTGTCGCAGACGGCGCTCTCGATGAGCACCCGAACCGAACAGTCTGTTCTGCGGATGTTGGGCTGACGCAGTCGAGGCGGGGGAGAAATCCCCCGCCTTTCATCTGGAAGGATTCCGGCAATGGCACTCAAGATCGAACTCAAGCCCTATGAACGATTCATCATAGGGAACAGCGTGGTGATAACCGACCGTCGGGTGTGCCTCACCATCCTCGGTAATCTGCCCGTCCTGCGGGAGAAGGATATCCTGCGCGCGGAACAGGCCGTCACCCCGGCAACGCGCATTTACTTCGCCGTTCAGTCTCTCGTCCTCGAGAACAATCTCGCTTCGGAGCAGGACGAAATCCTCAAGGAGACGCGTCTTCTGCTCGCCAGGCATCCGTCGGCGGCCTCCGTTGTCGCCTCCATGACAGCGCATATCGCAGCCGGCGAACATTACAAGGCGCTCAAGGATGCGAAGCGTCTGCGCGAGCTCGAAGAGCACCATACCGAGGCTTTGGGCGCGGCGTGATGACGGTTTCGGCGGCGCTAAATTCCCGTGCGATCCTGGATTGTCTCTTGTCCTGACGGTCGTTAATGTTCGGGCGCATGACATTTTTGCGAGACCGACGGTGACCTCTTTCTTCTCCGATCCAGAAGAACTCGAACGTGCGGTCGATGACATTGCCAAGCTTTCCCCGCAGGCTAGGACTGCATTGGCCAAGCTGATCGAGCACGGGGGCGTCGAGGTCGAGCGGGTTTCTCCGACGATGGAGCGTCTGTTCGACCTCGGGTTCGTGCAGATCGAAGACAAGTGGATGAGATCCAGGATCACGCCGTCGGTTTGGGCCTGGGAGGCGCTCGGTGTTTTTGAAGAGCGCAATCAACACAAAAAGTCTGTTGGGTCCCTGAGTCCGGGCCCTGGGTAACTCCGTAGATCTACTATTTGGACGTCATTGTCACCGTTCCCTCCCGGCGTTATGCGCCTCGGTGAACGTGACCATTCATTGGCATCTTGCCTGCGATTCCTACTGCTCGGATCCTTGATAGTGATCCGGGGATTGGAATGCGCGCGATTGCACTGCTCATCGTCACCGTTTTTGTACTGGCGACGTCAGTCGTGGATGGTCGGAATTCGGAAGCATCCGAATTGATCGATCCGCCCGAAGGGCATCCTCAAGAAAACTTCGGTGAGGCCATCGCGATCTCGCGTAACGGAAACGTCCTGGCCGTCGGGGCGCCCGATGGCCTCGTGGCCGAGATCAGATCAGGCGTGGTGGACGTCTTCGAGCGCAATGACGGCGGGGCATGGCGTCATGTGACCCGGCTTTCGCCCGTCCAGCGGACCGAGAACGCTTCGTTCGGGAGTTCTGTCGCCTTGTCAAATTCCGGAGATGTGCTGGCGATCGGCGCCTTTGCGGAGGACGACCTTGCAGGAGCGGCCTATGTCTTTTCCAGGGCAGGCGATGGGTGGCGTCAGATCGCCCGGTTGACCGGATCCTCTGCCCGCACCCGCGGAGATCATTTCGGTTGGTCTGTAGCCCTCTCCGCGGACGGAACAAGGCTCGCTGTCGGTGCCGACGGGGCTGCCGGAGATGCCGGGGCCGTCCACCTGTTCGAGCGTTCGGAGGACACCTGGAGTCGATCCGCGGTCATTTCCCCTCCTCCAGACCGCTATTCACACCGTGCCTTCGGAAGATCGGTCGCTCTATCGTCGTCCGGTTCCGCTCTAGCAGTCGGGGCGCCCGGCGATTCCGCGGCAGGACCGCTCGCCGGCGCCGTACACCTCTATGTTCTCCAGGCGCACGGACCCGTGCCGGTGACAAAGCTTCATTCTCCTACCCCCCGGAGTCATGCCTGGTTTGGTCAAAGTGTTGCGGTTTCGGCGGACGGAAGGACGGTCATCGTTGGAGCTCCAGGGGATGAAGAAAGGGGCCAGCGAACTGGAGCAGCCTACGCTTTCACTGCCGATGAGAATGGTGTCTGGAAATCTGCACGCCTTCCTGCCGGGACGGCGCGGATGGGTGACATGTTCGGCTGGGCCGTGGCGCTTTCTCCCGATGGCTCGCGTGCGATCATCGGCGCGCCCGAGGCGGACGATGCTGGCCGGTCTGCCGGGAAGGTCTCTGTTCTCGAGAAGGTTGGCTCGGGATGGAAGTTTGCCGGTGCAATCAGCGGATCAAAATCCGGATACCGGGCCGGACGAAGTGTCGCCGCTTCCGGCCGCCGTGTTCTGATCGGGGCGCCTGGGGCTGGGGTTCATGGATTCTATTCAGGAGCGGTGACGGAAGATCTTTTTGATCATGCCTTATCTATGGTCACCGACGCCTCGACCCCAAAGGTTCGTTGAAATCGTCTGGCGCACTTGCGCCCCAGCACGGTTCCGGAAGATCCCGCCACAGCATCTGGCGAATGCGCTTGGTGTTCGTACCTCTGACGCTGAAATGGCGACGATATCCTTCGATGGCGGATTCGATCTTCCGCAAACCATCGCGCAGCTCCTCGTAGAGCTCCTGCTCCTTTCCAGGTAGTGGTTCGACAGTGACCATATAGCCGAAGTTGCGCAGGCCGCCGATTGCATTCTCGATCCGCAAGCCGATGTCCGTATCTCTGAAGCCGCCTTTCGAAAGGCCGCTTTCCGTTTCGAACTTTGTCAAGTCGCTTCCTGCACGTTCCGAATCGATCACATCCGCGTGGGCATTCGGCACGTTCGTTGACCGACTTCACGCCAATGAGCATCCTTGGGGCTGCCGGACTCCTCGACCGCTTGTCGAGGCTCGATTGGGCCTGAGTGACTGATCACGGCATCCTTCCTTGTTTTCAGACTTCGGCGCCTTTCGGCGCCGCATTTTCATAGTTTCCTTACACGCTTCGGATCCGCTCCCGTGTTTGCGGTGACGGGACACGCTTCAATAGCTCACCCAACCTCGAGCCTTGCTCGCTGCGGACCGCGCTCCTGATTCTGGTATTTGCCGGAATACGGATTCTCAGTCGGCTCGCTGAGACGCACGAATACGATCTGGGCGATCGGATCGCCCTTGCGGATACGTTGGAACGAGAAACCGTGATTGATGATCTCGAGGGTGAGATAGCCCTTCCAGCCGGGTTCGATGACAGTGTTCTGGACGGTGATGAATCGCCTTGCCCACGTCGATTTATCGACCACGAGGCCGATACAATCGTCAGGCATGTCGAAGCGCTCCACGGTTGAACCGAGTACACAGCGGAGCGGCCACATCAGGAAATCCTGATCAATCCGGACATCATAGCCGGCGTGTGAGAGGCCATAGCTCATCCCCGAGCCCGAAACCGCTCGCTCGGTGAACGGATCGAAGATGCCCCTTTTTCGGATTTCCTGCGGCGCCAAGATCATATCGAATCCTTCCAACCCTCTGGCGCCGGAACCTATGCGAAGCGGCCCCCAAAAACAAGGGATTCGATCCTTGACTCATTCCAACCCTAAGCCGAGGGTTTAGTGACTCCTACGGAGTCTCCATGTTCAGATCAGTTTTCCCCTTCGTACTGGCCGTTTCCCTGATGGTCTCTGGCTGTGCTGCCCAGCGTGAAGGACGATGGGGCGAAAAGCAGACGGCGGGAACGGTTATCGGCGGGATCGGCGGGGCGGCCATCGGCTCCGCATTCGGCAGCGGATCGGGAAAGATGGCTTCGGTCGTCGCTGGTGCCCTGGCAGGCGGATTCCTCGGTAATCTCGCCGGCGCCCATCTGGACGATGATGACGCGCTCAAGGCTGAGAACGCTCACTTTCACGCCCTCTCGACCGGACAACCGACCAACTGGCGCAATCCGCGGACGGGCCGCTATGGCCACGTCTCCGCAGGGCCATATAGGGAACATGGAGTCGGTCGGTGCCGCGAATTTACGAGCACGATCTATGTGGGCGGCCGTCCCGACATCATGCGGGGGGTCGCTTGCGAGAATTCTGACGGCTCATGGTCGTCCGTTCGCTGACAACATACTGAGAGGAAAGTGATGAGTGGGGAAAGGATCATCGAGGGTCTCAAAGAAGCGATCGACTACACCGTGTCAGCGAATTCGGGAGCCACTGACCGCGGTGAACAAGCCCCCGGCGAATGGGAGGTGCACAGGACCGTTAGCACATACGGGGACGTTTATAGTGTCGGGCGCCTCATCGGTCCGAATGATTACGACTGCGTCATCAACACCATGAACCGCGAGCGGGCTGAGTTCTTTGCGAACGCCGCCAATGCCTACGAGCGCGAAAACGATCTTATCCGAAAACTGGTCGGAGTCCTGGAGAGTGTCCGTCCTTATGTGGACGAGCAGATCCGCCGGGACGGTGGCCTCGATTCCTGCGAAATCGGGCTGCGCATGGATCTCGAAGCCATCGATGATGCGCTGTCGATCGCACGGCGACGGATTCTGCAACAGGAGCAGGGCTTGTTGGCAAATCCTGATGACGCCACCGCGACCGCGCTGTCTATCTGAGCGCCAACCGACGATGACAACCCTTACTTCGGAACAGCGCGAGTTGTTCTTCGGTGCTCTCGACGCCGCGATGCATTAGTGGAACAAACATCCCACTCCGTGCAGATCACATGCTCTGTGTCTTTGGCCACTGAGCTCGCTGTTATGCAAAATCACATGGAGCCGCGCCTGAGCCGGATGCCATGTTGGCTTAGGCATCTGCTTTTCTCCGTGAGGTGGAGGGTCTCAAAGCTGGCGGTCTCGGGCGGTGCGATGACCCTGCAACATTGGCACTTGCCAACCGCATGAAGAACATCGCTGTAGCGCTCCTTCTATCCACGCAAGTCGATGCCGAACCCGTTCCCACTGGCTCTCGCTAATGCGAGTTCTGGCAGACAGCGTACCGCCTTGGACTTGACGGCTTTTACGCGCCTGATTGATCTGCGGCCTGCGGCACCCGCCGCCCGCAAGGAAAGTGCACCAGGATCCGGCGTTGAGGGTGTTCGGATGATTTAAGTTCCGAACATCTTCCTGCTTGCCGTCAGTCCGAAATGACTGGCAACCATCGCCAGGCACCGCTCGAACTGAACCATGTCTCGCCATTTTTGTTGATGGCAAGAGTGGCGTTCGGCGGGCACGACGAGAGGAGCACCCATAAGGTCGAGCGCATGGACAATCATAAGATTGTCCTCGAGACCGAAATCCTCGATCAGCATTCCTTCTACGTCTGCGTTCGCGATCTCTGAAGAACCGAAAGAGCGCCGAGCTCGGTCGAGGTACGCACCCGGTTCATTGGAGTATCCGAAGACGGGCTTGCCCGACGCCACCCCGAAACCGACCTCGAAAACGGTTCCTGCGTCGGCGCTCGGGCCTCGGAACGGTGTGAGGTTCGCTATGATCGCATCGGCTGCGCGCATGAGAGATACGTTGGCGGAGAAGATTGTCATGGAGACATTCGTTCCGGCAACGGGTTCGACGGGGTTGCTGTCGAGGGGAAACAGCCCTTCGAAGCCGTACGAGGCGCATAGAGCGCGCTTGATTGCGCCGATTTTCTCCGCATCAGGGAGGAATACGTCCGGACCGGCGAGGTAGATCTTCGGCCTTGTCGTCAATGACTCAGATCCCTGTTCGGCCGCGTCTTCACACCTGCCGCCGCAGTTCGATGTAACCGCCTGACTTGTGAGGATGCTTGACCTTGCATTCCTGTCAACCGGATCGGGACCATCAGCCACCTGCTAAAGGTAGTTCGATGACCAGTTCGGGGACAAAGCGCAGGTTCTCTTTGCCGTATCCGCGCGGATTACAGACGATCCGCGTCTCGCCGACGCGATAATCAAAGGAATCATGCGTATGCCCGTGGATCCACAGGTCCGGTTTGCCCTGGCAGATCAGATCCGTGAGATCGGAGGTGAATGCTGCATTCAACAGATCGCCGCGGAAGCGCTCATGGATTGAGTTGGGATGCGGGCAATGATGACTCACGACCACCGTCGGTCCGTCGAAGGGTTCGGACAAGGTTTCTTCGAGAAACGTCCGTGACTGCATGTGAAGGTGCAGCGCATCCTCTGGGCTGAAGCGACGCCACGGGGTCTTGCTCATCGCGATCATTCGGTGATCGTTCATCCGCTCCTTGGCATAATGCATCGCAAGCGCCGCCGTCGATCCGTTTCCCATCAGCTCGTAGTCCGTCCACAAGGTGGCGCCGACGAAGCGGACCCCTTCGATCACCGCGCAAGCATCGCTGAGAAGATGAAGGTTGAGATGGTCTGCTGCTGCTGCCTGTCGACCCTCCGACAGACCTTCCTTGATCGAATTTCCGTAGAATTCGTGGTTGCCCGGCACATAGACGACGGGCATATGCGGAAGGATGTGCTCCGATAACCATTGCACGCCCGCGGCGGCCGGACGGTGCAGATCACCGGCCATGACGCAGAGATTGGCATTCGGGATCTTCAACGAATAGTGAAGCGGTTCGACCTCGAGATGAAGATCTGAAAGAACCCAGACACGCAAGTGCAATTCCTCCGAACGGAAGCTCTACATGAGGTTAGGAAAGCCAGTCAAGGATCGATGCCCGATTCTTAAAATGGAATCTCCGCCGGATGCGATTCGATAGCATTAAATTCGCAGTTCCGGTAATTTAAGGCCGATCTCTGAAACAGGGGTGGATTCAGTTCATGAAATACGACGCCGAACGTGACATTCAGACCCTCCTGGCTCCCGTTTTTCGGTGGGTCTCGCATTCATTCCTTGTCGGGCTTTTGGTTCCAAGTTTCTACCTGTGGAAACGTAGATATCCTGTCGGGATGGGCATTCCTTTCTTTTGCAATCTCCGGCGCGCTGTTGACGAAGTCCCGGACGACCGGGATGAAGCCGATGCTCGTCTTGATTACCTTGAAAAGCTCATGGAGGGCGTCCATTCGGGTCTCGACCGTGCCATTCGGATTCGTTTCCGCTACCTGATGACTGGGCACATCCTCAACATTCTCCTGTTCATCGGGTTGCTTGCCGCGGTTCTGCTTCTTCTATGGGTCGATCGTGAGGGGGCGGCGATCAGCCTATTCGTCCTCTCCTATTTCCTTTCAGGTATCGCTTGGAAGGCAGTGTTTGAAAAGCACGAGGCGCTCTGGATGGACGCGGTGGAGACGAGTGTTCAGTTCCAAATGCCGTGGAGGCGCGACGGTGAAGCGCAACAGGCTTTTGCCGAAGGATCGAGGGTTGCGTAACGTTCGCGCGAAGCTCATTGATTCGTTGTGGTTTTACGATGCCGTCAGGAAGATCGGGGAACGCCATGACCGTGGCGGAGCGCACGCGCAAGCACCGCGCCATGGCAAAAGAGCGAGACCTTCAGGCAGCCTTGGCAATTTCACGGATCGTGCTTGGACGGGATGCGCAGGATTCCGCCAGGGCTCTGGCCTCGTGGCTTGATCGCATCGCAAGCCGGGAAGATGCTCCAGAAGCTTATGTTGACGAAATCCAAGAGGCGATAGAGCGGCTGAGGCGCCGCCGGCGCTGATTTATCGCAAACCTCGCACCTGATCGACCATATTTCCGCATTCCTCTCCCATCGCCTCTTCAACGGCGGTCCGGCCAGTTTCCTGTATCTGCATATTCAATGCGACGAGGGCCGCGACCACTGTGTCCTGGGTTTCGGAATGCGGAAGACCCGCGCGATCTCCTTCGCTGTAGAGTTCTGTTCCGAGATCCTTGATGGCACCCGCGGAGACGGAGTCCGGTTCTTTCGTTCCGTCCATTCCTGACAGAACGGCGTAGAATGCCATGCAGCGGCCTATCGCTTCGACCCTCGAGCGATCAGCATGCGACGGGAATGTCGATGCTGTGAGCGCTATCGCAGCTGCGGACAAGGTGGCGATCAATCGCATCGATGCATCTCCTTGATGTATTTAATCAACGGTCGGCTCGCTTCATCTCACTGTCAAAAGGATTCGGCCGGCGGCGTGGTGGAGACACCGACGGAAAGCTGGTGCAACATCGTTAGGAAAGGCGGAATACGGAGATCCGGTGCGGTGATGAAGTACGATGCGGAACGCGACGCAAACCAATTGGCAGCGCCGCTCCTGGCATGGCAACGGCTTGGTTTTCTTCGAGGCTTTGCGGGTATGAGGACAGACCTCGGACCGAAGCAGCCCATGGTTCTTCCTTCAGCAGCCTTCCGGGAAGCCTGTGAACACGGGATCGAGAACCCGCCGCCGGACAATGACGAGGAATTACGGGCGCGGCAGAGCTACATTGAGGAAATGAATCGCCTGCTTCTTGATTTTCAGGCGGATTCAGTTCGCGAGCACTATCGGAAAGCCTTTCTCGGCTGGGCTGTCGACATGGCAATGGGCTGGTATCTCGTCCTCATTGCCGGTCTCGCTTGGTATTATCTGGGCATCTATCACCCGTTGATGATGGCGGTTCTGATTTTCATTCCAGTCAAAGCGGTCATCATTCACCTTTACGTCCGCCGCAAGATTGCGCACGCCATGAAGGCGTTCAGCGCGTCTTCGTCGGACGTAAAGCTTCCTTGGCAGCAGCAGGATGCTTATCCAGTAAGTTGAGGGGTCTTGGGCCGTCTTAAGATGAGGCGGTAGCGAATGCACGCTGAAGCTCTGAAAGCGAGCTTAGCACGGCATTATCGTGCCCAGATTTACCGCTGCCGTAGAGAGCACGATCCAGCATTACAATCCGCGTTTTCATGCTGAGAGTGCGATTGATAAGTTCACGCAAACCTTCCGGAACTTCACAGAGAAGCGGCTCGACCTCCAACTTGTCGCAATGAAGCTGCGTTCGGTCGAGTTGCTTCTCAACTTCGGAATCATCCATCTCCTCGTTGAGAACAGCCCGGTGCAGAAGAAGCCAAGACGCAAGCCGCATGAGCGTCGTCGTCATCATCATCGACGTCTTCGCATAGGACATCGTTTGTAGACTGGAACCGGATCTGGCTTCCTTCCTGCCGGGGCCGTCCAGATAGGCAGCGACCTCTTCAATGAGAGCCATTCCTTCCTGGAACAACGGCAGGAACCTCTCGCGAGAGCTTATGATTCTTCTCGCCAGATCGATCGTTTCGGCAGCACTGCCATTCGGCTGCATGATCACTTTCCCATCATATGATGCTCCTTCAGAATGCTTGGAGAGATCGATCAATTGGGCAAGTCCGAGGCGTAAGGCTCGACGGGAGGATGACGGGAGCTTACCCGCCCAAGACCGCTCCGAAGCTGCGGCACATTGCGCGATGCCTTCAGGCGGCCGAATTCTTCTTGAACGAGTGTTTTCTGCATCAGGCCAGCCCCGGAACAATGGCGTGGCGGGCGGAGAATATTGGGCTGAGGAGATGTTTCGTCCGCTGGTTAACAACGTCGATATTGCAGATCAGGCGGCAAGACGCATCGAGGATGGAACGATGCCGTATTCCATCGCGTGCTCGATCCAGTCGTGAGCGACGGGGAGAACACGCGGCATGTGGAGTTCGATTTCGTGTGGGCTGAAGCTTTCGCGAAACCGTGAATCTCGTTGCGAAGTGACGACAACTGCCGGAAGGCCGAATTGATCTGCGGTCAGGTCGACGACGATCCCATCATCGGAAACCGTCCAGAAGTGCCCTTTCAGGCGACTGTCCGCCCCCAAGACGCCTCCCCCATTCTCAGGAGTCCCGCCTGCGACACGCCACGTTGCTCCATCTTGCGTGCCGAGAACGATAGCTGCGAACGCGGATGAAAAGCCGCACATGGATGCCGAGATTGCTTCCATGAAGCCGATCGGGCGACCGCTCTCAATCTTGTATTCCTCCCAGCGAGGCTCAAGAAACGAACGCAGTTTCGTTGCGGCGTCCCCCACCTCAGACATGCGCGCGGCAATTTCCGATGTCGACAAGGTTTTTTCCGTCTTTGACCCGTCCTTGCAAGGACTTAGGCAGACGTAGCTTGCAGAAGCAAGTTTGTGAATTGCGCCGGCGAGAATTCGTGATCGGCTTCAAGCGACCTTGAGAGCTGGTGTGTGTTCGCCACGTCGTACGGTGCTCTTGGTTTCTTCAGGCAGAACCGGACGCTGTTCGTCCTGATTCCAAGGCACAAATCTCGGACCGTGCTCTCGACTGAGAGCAGCGAGAAGATCGATCTTCACGCTCGCGATACGCTCGACCTTTCGCCTGGAGACGCGGAAGACATCTCCCTCCCCGGCGATGACGACATCTCGGACTCCTGCGTCACGAGCAATTGCTGCATGGGCATCAAGATGATTTTTCTCGCCATGAACTGGAATGGCAAAGCGTGGCCGCACGAGCGCATACATGGCTGCCACTTCGCCTGCGGTCGCGTGGCCGGTGACGTGAAGCGGCATCCCTTCGAATTCTTCCCGCAGGACCCTTGCGCCGCGAGCTTCGAGCATCGAGAAGATCTCTGTGACGTCGGTTTCGTTGCCTGGGATGATCCTTGCCGAGTGAACCACGACGTCGCCGGACTGGAGCGGCGGAAGCCGCCAATCGTCGCCGGAGGCGAGGCGACCGAGCGCTGCGTTCGCCTCACCCTGGGATCCGGTGCAAAGCAGGGCCATCTCGCGGCGGTCGAGCCCTTGAAGGTGTCGCACGTCGTGCAGGAACTCAGGAACGCCGTCGAGAAGCCCGGTTTCCCTGGCGGCCTGCTCGGCCCGAATAAGAGATCGCCCTGAAAGTGCGACCTTGCGCCCGGTCGCCGCTGCGGCTCGAGCGACCGATGCAATACGGGCGACGTTTGTCGAGAAACAGGTAACCACCGTCATGCCGCGCGATGCTGCAAAGACCGCCTGCATGCCGCGGGCGACGTCCGATTCCGAGGTAATCGACCCGTCCCGGTCGGCATTCGTCGAGTCGCAGACCATCCCCAGGACGCCCTTGTCGCCGAGCGCACGCAGCGCATCGACATCCGTAGGGGCGCCGATCATGGGCTGCGGGTCCAGCTTCCAGTCTCCGGTATGGAGAATTGTTCCGGCGTTAGCCGTATGGAAGGCCAGCGCAACGCATTCAGGCGCGGAATGGGCGACCTTGATGGTCTGGACTGAGAACGGACCGATCTTCAGAGTGTCGCCGGGGCGATAGGTCCGCAGCCGGACGCGGCCCATATTCCCGGATTCTCTAATGCGGCTGGAGATCAGCGCGGTCGCGAAGGGCGTCGCATAAATCGGCACCCGCAGGCCTGGCCACAGGCGATGGATTGCGCCGATATGGTCTTCGTGCGCATGGGTCACGATCAGTGCTTCGAGGTTCGGTAGGATTGCCCGCAACGAGCGCGGATCCGGAAAAATCGCCTCGACGCCCTCGACGTCGCGCGGCGCGAAGGTCGAACCTGCATCGACGAGAACCCACCTGCCGGCATGGCCGTAGAGGGTCCAGTTCATACCGATCCGGCCGACTCCGCCGATCGGACAGACGAGGATCGTGTCATCAGATGGACGGGGAAAGCGCTTGCTGAGAATTTTTTGGAAGGATTCGATGCTTGTCGTCGTGCCGGTCTCTGCCGACTTCTGTTTTGAGTTCTTCATGGAAGCAGCTATGAAGGACTCGTTCGCTCAAGTCAAATTTACTGGGCGGGACTCTTGCCGTGTCGGCAAGAGTCAGTTCTTCAAGCCAACGGTCGGCATTCAACCTGCGCTGTCCCCGCACCGCGCACTGGACCGGCCAAAAAGCCGGACAATTACAACCATGAACGAGGCAAAACCCTCGGTAATTCTGATAGTTGGCGATGCATTAAATCGGCCAAAAGATCGGCCAAACCGGTTCAACGATCAGGGCCTCGGATCCGGCTTTTCACCGGTTGGTGATACCATCCTGATCGGTAAACGACCCGACGGTTCTGTTGCTGAGCTTACCGGGGAACGGTCCGAGCGAGGGGTCGTTGAACCGGAGGTCGCGCAACGTCCCTTCAATGCCCTGGACTGAGTGCGATTTCCGTTGTCGCATGTCAGGTGGTCAATCCAGGCCCACCACAGTTTTTGGCTTCGATTTCCCGGAGCGAAACCTGTAAGTCTTTGAACTTTAAAGCTTTACCCAATTGGGATGAAAAATCGTCCTGACTGCGGTAAAGCCACCGGCCGCTGATCGGAAATGCAGAGACGACTCTTCCGAATCTGATAGCGTTCCGCGCGGAGGGGTGAATGCTGGATTCGAGGCGCCTTCCCATACCCGGCCTTTCCGGATGGCTCGTAGACGCGCGGTGCCGCGTGTTTCCTGAGGATTCTTACTCGCCGCTCCCGTGCGAATGGCCGTTCGTCACAATCACAATCAGAGACCTGTCCCTCTCGATTAAGGCTCCTGAAGCTGCCGCCCTCGCCTTCCTCGGCGAAGCCGGATGCGAGGCGATCTTCCGTGAACTGTTCTCGGCGGAAGTTGGCAAATCTCATCCGCGGGTCAAGGCGATCGCACTGGAACGCGGCATCTCGGCCTGGATCGTTATTGAAGCCGCGCGGCGGCACTTCTCGGAATTTCGGCTGACCAAGCTTCTGCACGACATCAGTCGAGGACGGATCGACGATACGATGCGGCTGCATCGCATAACCGACGCCCGCGTCGACGATTATCGCACTTTCCGCTGCACGTCGGGCGGAACCCATAAGGGAGCGGTCGCTCACGACCACGTTATTTCCATTTCCGGGGTGCCTTATCGCATGCGGCGGTCGAGTGCGTTTCCGATGGCGAGGAAGGGCGACCTTGTGAGCTTTTCGTTCCGGCGAGATCGCGAAGGCGGTTTGTTCATCGTCAATTCGACGTTTTCGCGCGTCGCGACTTCTGGATCCGCATCGTATCGGGAACAACTCGTTCACGGCCCCTTAGCGAGACTGAACCGCGTTTGAACGAGCACCTCCAGAAGAGTGCCTTCTGCGTCACGGCCGGACCTGGCCGGTGCCGTGGACACGGTATTTGAACGAGGTGAGCTGCTCGACCCCGACCGGGCCGCGCGCATGCATCTTGCCGGTGGCGATGCCGATCTCGGCGCCGAAGCCGA
>Ga0182741_1000050_pt1 | contig 194530 bp, 168 predicted proteins | sample eDN5th37CBELigOP_FD_128874 | JGI IMG/M metagenome (GOLD analysis project Ga0182741, IMG submission 128874) | Enriched Organic Plus compost microbial communities from Emeryville, California, USA - eDNA 5th pass 37_C BE-Lig OP (version 2) (version 2) ...
ATCATGGTTCGAGCACTACAACAATCTTCACCCGCACAAGGCTTTAGGATATCAATCTCCACGAGAGTTCCTGAGCCGAAATGCTCAATCCTGAAAATGTCCGGTTTTTATGGGGCAACTCCAGGGAGGCCCCCAATGCCATTTCGCGGTAATAGATATCAAGGAACATATGCGCCCGGCGATCTTCAGGTGCTTCAGGCCGCCTATAATCGTTGTTGCGCTTTTCTGGATCGGTGTCCCACCACCCACGATGATAAGGAAACACTGGCGCGTGTGATCATAAGTACATATGAAGCCGGTGAATACGATCCGGAAAAAATTGCGGAAATCGTAGCCCAGCTCGAACTCACACGTACTTGAGGTCAGTCTGCGGTCTGAAACGACCGGACGAAGGACAGCTATGTAATTCCCACGCACTTGCCACAGATCAATATTTTACATAAAGTAAACAATTCTTGCATATAAAGTTTTGCAATCGGCTATATTTAATAGAGTTGATTGCGCGGATTATAGGCGGCGGGTGGAGTGATCTGTCAGCCAGCCACATGCGGAATGCATAGCATGCCATTTACGAGAGACTACTACTTGGGGCGCTTCAAACCCGCCGAATTGGAAAAGCTGCAAGCGGCTTATGTGAAATCGTGCGAAGCGTTGGCGCGCTGCCCCATCACCTCTCCCCATAAAGACGAGATGGCACGAGAAATCATACAGATTTACGAGTGCGGTGTCTGCGAAGCGGAGAAAATCGCGGAACTCATGGTGCAGATTGAGGCAGTCAAGCCGCGCCCGGTGAGCGAACTGTTGCTCGCGCAAGTAAGCGCGGCCCAGCCCAAGACTGCCTGACCCACATCAATTCCACGGAAATACCCGCACGCGAGGACTGCATCCGGGTATTTTTGTTCAACGTTGTGCAACCGGGCGGACAAGCGGCGTCACGCGACGGATCGTGACGCGGCGGTTTTCCTGTTCTGCTGCCTGCGTGCGAATTTTGAGGAAGCGTTCGCCGTAGCCCTGTGTCACGAGATTTTCGGCCGGGATATCATAAACTTCCGTCAGAAGGCTGGCGACGGATTCAGCGCGCTTGTCCGACAGGACCAGATTTGAGCGATCCGACCCGACCGCATCGGTATGTCCTTCGATAAAGAAGGTCTCGCCCGGGTCCTTTGCCAGTACCTTTTGCATGGCAGTCGCAACCTTGCGCAAGGTCTTGGCTTGCGACATCGAAACCTCGGCGCTGCCCGTCGCGAAGTGGATCGTATCCAGATCGATGCGGCGCACCTTGTCACGCAAACGGGCAGAGTGACGAACTTCATCTATTGTATAGACCCGCTCCACGCGCTCCACCGGCGGCATGGCGAGAAAGTCGTAGAAATCGCGGTCCGGATCGTCCGCAACGTCAATGATATAATCTCTTACCGGCACGGTCAGGCGCATCGGGGGCAGTTCATAGCCAACATCGATGATCGAAGCGCGCGGATTCTCATCATATTCAGGCGCATAGATCATCAAATATTCGTTGCCGTCGCGATCAATACGGGAGCGCTGAAGAATATCGCCGTAACGATCATAAATCGTGACGATCTGGTTCCCGCCTGGGCGAACTATGGTTTCGCGGGTGCGTCCGCGGGGCAATTCATCATAATAGGTTTGCTCGGCGTCGCGGCGCAGCCTCGGGCGATCATCGCCGCGCACGAAAATGCGGTCTCCCACGTCGAGGATAACGCGATTATCCACTTCCTCGATTACTTTGACATTCGTGACATTATTCGTCACGTTATTCACTGTCGTATTGTTGACGACCGTATTGTTGACCACGGTGTTGTTGACGATATTGGTGGTTTCCGGCACGGCAAAGACGGGCGCGTCCTTGATACGAGTGCCCTCTTCCTTGAGATTTGCCTCGATCTTCTGCGGCAGCGCTGCCTTAACCTCTTCCGGAATAGCGACCTGCGCAGCCGCATCGTTTGCGGGCGGCGGTGTGTTTTCCTCAGCGGAGCGCTGCTGCTCGCGCTGCTTGCGGCGCTCTTCACGCGACTGGCTTCCCCCGGAATTGTCGGCATCCTTGTCGCTGTCGAGAATGGCGGCGCCGTTTTCAACCGGCAAGACAACCGTGTCGTCGGTTTTCGTGGGATCCTTGGCAATCTCTTGCTTTTCTTCGGTCGAGCGCTGGTCGACTATTTCCGGCGCTGGCTTTTGCTGGTCCTTGGCCGGTTGTGGCTGTTCAACCGGCTGTGCGGGCCGAGCATCATTCTGCGGAGACTCTGTTGCTTGCGGTTCCTGCGGGGGAACTTCTTCGGGATGTTCAACGATGGATTCTTCTACCGGTTCTTTCTGCTGAGGCACCGCCGGAGATGCTTCTGCCGGTTGCTTGACTGGCTTTTCCGCTTGCGGAGCCGGAGTATCATTGTTCGGCTTTTCGGGTGCAGGCTGTTCGGGGTTCACTTCCGGCTCAACTGCTGGAGCTTCCTTCACCGGCTTTTCGACGGGCGCGGCCTGTTCCTGAGACTGAGTGGCCTTGCGAGCAGGCTCTTCCTCGGTCTTCTTCTGTTCTTCGGCGCGCCGCCGCGCTTCTTCTTCCGCAGCCTTCTGTTGCCGTTCGCTCTGACGTTGCGCCTCTTCCTCGGCTTTTTTCTGCTCGGAAGCCTGTCTGGCCTGTTCTTCGGCCTGCTTCTGCGCCTCGCGCTCTGCTGCCTTCTGTTGTTCCTCTGCTTGGCGCTGAGCCTCTGCTTCAGCACGCTTCTGCTCTTCCGCCTGACGCTGGGCTTCTTCCTGAGCCGCTTTCTGCTGTTGTTCTTCCTCCTGCCGACGGTTTTCCTGCTCGGCAGCACGCTGTTGCTCCTCAGCCCGGCGCGCTTCTTCCTCCGCCGCCTTTTGCTGTTCGTCGGCCTCGCGCTGTTGCTGCAGCAATTGCTCATCGGACGGCTGGTTTCCGTTCTCCTGTGCCAACAGGATTGGAGCCGTCAGGGTATCCGCGAGCACGGGCTGCGCGAGAATGGAGGCCGAGAGAACCGGCACCGCCACCGTGGCAAGAAGCTTCGAACGAATAGACATATATCCTTCTCCTTCTGGAAGGCAGAATTGATGTGCGTCTGCCCCGGATTCGCAGGCAAAGACACTGCACGCCGCCAGCGGTACCCACTGAATTGGGACAAATTCCGGCGACTTCACAAATCCGTTATCGTAATCCACATGAACTCAGGCTGAACCCAAGCGTTCCGAAAATTACAAGATTTGCCACATTCGCCGGGCCAGCAGCTCTATACCTTCCGCAACGCGGGCGGAACAGGCGGCATGGACGGCCGTCGCTTCAGAAAAACGGCGCGCCGGACTCGATCAGCACGCCGTTTCACGCAGCTCAATACGAGCTTGTCGGAATCCATATCCTTCGGGTAGCCCCACACTGGTTTATCCGCCGGCCTTTAGGAAGCGTGCGGCTATGTCATAAAGAAACTGCGGCAGCACCGTGAAGGCATAGGGAGCGTAGACCCGTTCCAGCCGCTGATGATACTCGCGGCCCCATGGACCGATGTTCACCACAGGATACGAAAGCGCCTTCGGATTGGCGCGGTCTATGAACTGCGCTGCCGGTGTGTTGGCCGCGATGACTTCACTATCCGCCGCATCCGGCATATGACCGAAGAAACTCATATCGGAAATACCGGCAAAGATTTCACGATACCGGATTGTCGTATCGAACTGACGCTCCGCCTCCAAACGTGCGGTTTCCAGAGCTTCAGCAAAACGCTGTTCCTCTGCCGTTTCATCTCCCATGCGAACATGCGGATAGACGAGACTTCCAAAGCCGATAATCACCGTCGGGCCGGTAACACGCGCCTCAGCGACCATACGGTCCACAAGTTCCCGCGTAATGAGAAGCGGGTTGTCGCTGCTTGAAAGTTCAGCCTCAAGCACCGCGATCCGTTCCAGCGCCGCATCGCCGCCGACGCGCCGAACCTCCTCGCGCAACTCCGCTGTGGTCAGAATTCGGCCCTTGTGATTGACGTTCGCCTCGCTGCCGACCAGCTTTGCAAACCGGCTCGCCTCGACATTGAAATGGGTGATTGCACGATCCAGAGCCTCGCCCACAACCGCCTTGAACCGCTGGAACAATGCGTCGGGCGAGACGGAATGGGTCAGCCAGTTGAATGCAACCCACGTCCGTTCCGGCGTGGTCACTTCATAACCACCACGGAAATCCCGCGCTTCAAGGCAGATAGGAGGCGGCGAAACCTCACCGTCACCCGCGTCGCAGAGAGCCGCATTGGCTTCGACCGCTCGCATGATTTCCGACGCGATGAGATGCGCGCTGACACCTTCGAACGGATAGCTCGCATGGGACGGTTGCCCGACCACGAAAGCAAAGGGAAGCTGTTTGCCGATGGTACCACGATAGATGGCGCGGCCTTCTGCGCCGTCACCCTGATCGCTTGTTGCATCCAGATTGATACCGGCAACGATATCGAGGCCCCAGCGTTCGGCAAGTTCCGGCAGGGCGTCGCGCAGACTGCGCATTCCGCGCGACCCGCGCTCTTCGTCAGGGGTGGCGAACAGGATCAGATTGCCTTCCCGATCCGGCTGCTGCGAGAAACGTTCCAATACAGCGATACCGGCGGCAACCCCGCTCTTCATGTCGAGCATGCCGCGTCCGGGGACATAGTTTCCGCTCTGAAAATCGGCGAGAGCCTTTTCCTCGTTCGGTGCGAGAGGTCGACTGGTAAGATCTGCCAGAAGCGCTTCCAGCAAGGCGTCCGGTTCAAAAGCCAAATGCTTCAAATCGCGATAATTGCCGGTCTCCACCACGTCGAAATGGCCAGCCAGCGCCAAAGTCCGCCGTCCCCTGCCGCGAACGACCGCGATGACGTTTTTGGTCATCGGGAAACCATGACTGTCGATGACGGCAATATCGTCGGGATTTTTCTGGAAATAGGGAATCTCGCGCAAGAGCTCGGCAAGCTTCGGGCCGAACGCTGCCTCGTCCGGTGTTCCGGTTTCGCTTGGCCATTTCACCATGCGATAGGAGAGTTCTCGCACCCGTTCCGTCGGATTCCATTCATTGGGGCTTGCCACGGTCTTTCCTCGCTCAATAGTTCTCCGTCTCCGTACCTTGGGCAAGGCACAGACGGATCTTCACAATCTGGTTTAGCGTCGATTTACTGGTTGAGATGCTTTCTCAGGAACGCTCTCGTTCTTTCATTTTCCGGATTGGTGAAGATCACGTCCGGTTTGCCTTCCTCGACCACCACGCCCTTGTCCATGAACAGCACCTTGTCGGAAACTTCAGCGGCAAAGCGCATTTCATGGGTCACGATCAGCATGGTCATATGCTCCTGCGCGAGCTGTTTCATGACCTGATTGACCTCCTCGACCAGCTCCGGATCGAGCGCTGAAGTCGCTTCGTCAAACAGCATGACCTTCGGTTGCATGGCAAGCGCGCGGGCGATTGCCACACGCTGCTTCTGTCCGCCTGACAGACGCGACGGATACATTGAAGCCTTGTCGGCCAGACCGACTTTCTTCAAAAGCGAAACGGCCAGTTCCTGTGCTTCCTGCTTGCTCTTGCCCTTCAGTTTGATAGGCCCAAGCGTGATGTTCTCCATCACATTGAGATGCGGAAACAGGTTGAAGTGCTGGAAAACCATGCCCATTTGCTGGCGCACGGCATTGATATGCCGCTCGAAGGCACGTCCGCTCAATGGCTGGTTTACCTGAACACCATCCAGCAGTATCTGGCCTGAATTGACTGTTTCCAGATGATTGATCGAGCGAAGCAGCGTGCTTTTACCGGAACCGGAAGGACCGATAATGGCGATGATCTGGCCGCGTTCAACCGACAGGTTGATGCCTTTGAGAACCTCGAGTGCGCCATAAGCCTTGTGGACATCGCGCACTTCCACCATGGGTTTGCTGTTGCTCATCGGTAAGCCTCGACTTTCTTTTCCATCCAGTGCAATCCGGCTTCCAGGATGAGATTGAGTACGTAGAAGATCACTGCGGCAGTGATATAGAATTCAAACGGGCTGTAGGTTTCGCTGATCGCCTGCTGCGATGCGTGAACCAGCTCGGTAATGCCGATTACCGACACAAGCGCCGTGTCTTTCAGAAGAGCAATCAGATTATTGCCCACCTGCGGCAGCGCATTGCGAACGGCTTGTGGCACGATGATGTAGCGCAAGGTCTGGGCGCTGCCGAAACCCAACGAACGTGCGCCCTCATTCTGCCCCGGATCGACAGTCAGGATCGCCGTGCGGAACAGATCGGAATTATAGACCGCAAAATGCAGGCCAAGGCCGATAATACCGGTCCACACGGCAGGAATGTTGATGCCGATCTGCGAGAGGCCGTAATAGAGCAGGAAGAGCTGCAAAAGCAGCGGGGTTCCCATGAAAAGCCAGATGAAGAAGCGGACAGGATAACGCACCAGCCAGTGTCCGTAGAGAACAAGCAAGGCAAAGGCGATGCCGCCGAAGAAGCTGACGATCGATGACGACACTGCAATGATAAGCGTCCACCAGACGCCGGTCATCAGGAGTTCGGTATAGGGCGGGACGATGGAAAAATCGAGTTGCATGAAATCACCGCCTATTTGAGCGCATAGCGGGCTTCGAGAAAATCGACGAAGCGTGCAACGATATAGATGAGGACCATGTAAATGGCGGCGGCGATGCCGAAAATCTCAAACGGACGATAGGTCGAGCCGATGAAACGTTGGGCCGTATAGGTCAATTCAACGACGGAAATCGCCGAAACCAGGGCGGAACCCTTGATCAGCATCACCGTGTTGACCCCCAGAGAGCGGATCATGAGGCGGGCTGCCTGCGGCAGCACCACAAAGCGCATGGACTGCCCGCTGCTGAAGCCGATGGAGCGAGCAGCTTCGTTCTGGCCGCCATCCACCGTCAGAATGGCGCCTCGCATGGCTTCGGCGTAATAGGCGCCGATATTGAGTCCGAGACCGATGGCACCGGCAGCGAAGGGCTCAAGGTTGATGCCGATCTGCGGTCCGCCGAAATAAAGAACGAAAAGTTGCAACAGGCACGGTGTGCCGCGAAACACGCTCACGTAAGCCGTTCCGATGAAACGCAATGGCCAGAAGCGTGACAGTTTCGCGGCAGTGGCAAGTGCACCGACACTCAAACCGATAAGAATGGCGAGCACCGAGATTTCGACGGTAATCAGGGCGGCCTCCAGAAAATATGGAAAGACCTCCGCCATCAAAGAGAAATTCATCATCTCCCCTTTCCTGTCTGGACAACCAAGCCGGAAAGATATGTTGCCGGGACGTTCATTCTAACTGTCGCCCCGGCAAGGGTTCCATAGGGTTAGCGGATGTCGCGACCGATCCACTTCATGGAGATTTTCTCGTAGGTGCCGTCGGCCTTCATGTCGTCGAGGGCCTTGTTGATCGCATCCTTCAGTTCGGGATTCCCCTTGCGCAGAGCAATGCCGACATTGTCGGTGCCCTGAAGCTCGGGGGTGTCGAGCTGGCGAACCTTTTCGCCGCTTTCCTTGATGGCGATCAGGATCGGGATATCATCCGAAGCAATGGCGTCTACACGGCCCGAGCGAAGCTCGAGCAGCAATTCCGGAATGCCCTTATAGGTGCGAACCGTCCAGCCGCCCTGCTCGCGCGCCCACTTGTCGCTGGTTTCGCCAAGTGTAACGGCGATGGTTTTGCCCTGCTTCAGTTCGTCCATGGTCTTGACTGGCGAAGCTTCGGCCACGAAGATTCCTCGGCCACCGCGGTAGTATGGGCCAGCAAAATCGACGGCCTTTTCACGCTCCGGGGTGATGCTCATGCTGCCGACGACCACGTCGAACTTGCCCGCGCGCAGACCCGCAATAATACCATCGAACGCAGTGGTTACGACAATTGGCTTCACACCAAGGCGCTTGGCGATTTCCGTGCCAATATCGACGTCAAAGCCGACAACCTGGTTTTGGCCGTCAACAAAGCTGAATGGCGGAAAAACGCCGCTCATCCCGATACGCAATTCGCCGCTTTGCTTGACCTTTTCGAGATCGTCAGCATGAGCAGGTGCAAGCATCATCAACGCACCGATGCCCGCGGCAATAAGTGAAGACAGAAGAGTTTTCATTTCGTTTTCTCCTAGGTGACCCTAACGCGATCACGGGCAATGCCCGTTCCGAACGCCCGGTCGGGCGCATCTTTCCAGATCACCGACGCCTGACAGGCGGCGGCAAAGCTCTCGGGAAAACAGATTCGGAACGGACAAGACCGTCGCGCCCCGGTTATCCGGGCGCGGGAGAAAGAAAGCTCCATCGATCCACCTCCGAATTCCCCTTGCCGGTTGGGTTGCTGCTTATCCGGCTTGTTGTTTTCAAGCACGCTAACGGAGCAAAGGATCAACGAAAACGCTAATTCTGTATAGAAATGTCCAGTAATCTGCGATAAACGCAATCAAATTGGCGAAATCGTCAAAGGGCGATGTGGCGATGGATGATCTGGACCAGCGATTAATCTCGGAATTGCGTATCAACGCACGCGCGTCGATCCCGACGCTTGCGAGCATTCTTGGGGTGGCGCGGGGCACGGTTCAGAGCCGGATGGAACGCCTGATCGCTTCAGGCGTGATTGCAGGGTTTACGGTCCGGCTGAAAGACCACGGTTCGACCGACATGATCCGCGGCATCATGATGATCGAACTCACCGGACGAAACATCAAAAGCGTGATCGCGACATTGCGTAAAAATCCCGGATTTTCAGCAGTGAACACCACCAACGGAACGTGGGATCTGATCGCCGAGATCGAGGTTCCCAACATGAATGAATTTCACCGGCTTGTAACAGGTATCCGGGCGATGGACGGTATCGCAAAGTCCGAGACGCATCTCTTTCTCGGACCTGCTTAAAATCCCGACTGTTTATTCGGCGGCTTCCGCCACATATCCGAACTGCGTAACGCCTTGCGGCGCGGCGACGCCGGGCAAAACGCGTCCATCATCGATCGGCGCACCCATCTGCGTGGTCATCGGAATGACGCCTGCCCAGATCGGTAGCGCATAATCGGCTTCGTCATCCTTTGGCGGGCCCGAACGGACTTTCGCCGAGGCTTCGTTCAGTTCCAGTTCGAGGAGCATGGTGGCCTTCAACTCCTTTGCCATTATCGGGCGCAGTCCTTCCCAGCGGCCGGGAAAGAGGCCGTTTACGAAACTGCGCAAGTGATGTTCCTTCATCGCGACCTCCGAAACCTTGCGTGCTGTCCCGAAAGCCATGACCGAACGATAATTGCAGGAATGATGAAACGCGGATCGGGCAAGCACCAGCCCGTCGAGCAGCGTAAAGCTGACGCAGACTTCAGCTTCATCGCAGCTTTCCAGCATTCGGCTGGCGGACGACCCATGCCAGTAGATGAAATTGCCTTCTCGCCAGACAAGCGTGGGCGTGACATAGGGCGTTCCGTTGAACACATAGGCGACATGCGCCAAAGGCTGGGCATCGATGATTGCATGAACCGTGGCTGCGTCATAGGCGCCGCGTTCGTGCAGGCGCTTTACGCGGCTGCGTTCGGTGGGGGCTTTCGTCATGGCCGATATTTCTCCTTTATGTCCGGCCAAATTGCCTGCATAGTGGCCTTAATAAAATAGCCACTTCAAGCGATTTCGAAGATGCCAATTTTCAATACACTTCCAGAACTCGGTATAGATCGCACCAGCGATATTCCGCTTACCGCCCAATTGGTAGAGCAGATCAGGCAAGCCGTTCTGGCTGGACGGCTAAAGCCCAATGCCCGGCTGCCGTCCACCCGCGCCTTGTCTTTGGAGCTGGGCTTGTCGCGAACAACTGTCCTCGCAGCATTCGATCAGTTGATTGCCGAAGGCTATCTGGAGGGACGGCTGGGGTCGGGCACCCATGTCACTGCGGAGCTTCCCGATAGTAGCCTGACCGTAAATCAACTGCCCGTCCGCGTAATAAGCCAGCCGCAGATTCATCAGGAGCACCCGAAACCCTTTCGCCTCGGCGTGTTCGACAGCGAGCATTTCCCTCACGATGAGTGGGGAAAACTACTGGGGCGCATCTGGCGCAAGCCTTCCCCGGACCTGTTGAGCAGCGACGATATATTTGGATTTTATCCTTTGCGTTCATCGTTGGCCCGGCATTTGCACGAATGGCGCGGCATGATCGTGTCGCCGGAGCAGATCATCATAACCGGCGGCAGCGCAGACGCCTTTTCACTCGTCCGGGAAGCATTGTTCGCCCCTGGCGACAGGCTGTGGATGGAAGAACCGGGATATCCACCGGCGCGCAAAATCCTGGGTGTCAATGGCCTCGACATCATTCCTGTGCCGGTTGATGGCGCAGGCCTCGACGTTTCCGCCGGCCGGGACAAGGCTGACGATGCGCGCGGCGCTTTCGTTACACCTGCGCGACATCACCCGACAGGCGTAACCATGACATTGGGGCGCCGTCTGGAATTGATTGCCTGGGCAAGAGAACGGGACGCGATAATCATCGAGGACGATTACGATAGCGAGCATCGTTATGTAGGCCAGCCTCTCCCGGCACTGTTGTCGCTGGACCCTGACCGTATTCTTTATATCGGGAGCTTCTCCAAGGTCTTCTCGCCTCTCTTGCGGCTCGGTTTTCTGATCGTGCCGTCGCATAAAGTGGCCCAATTTCGAGAATTGCGGCAGACTTTGTTTCCCGCGCCTTCGCCGCTGGCACAGCCAGCTCTAGCCGCATTTATTGAAACAGGAGCTTTTGCGCAGCACATAAGACGTATGCGCCGCATCCATGCCTCGCGCCGCCGTAAACTCATAGCAGCACTTGCACCCGGTGAACCGGACCTGTTTCGAATTGAAGCCCCACCTGCCGGACTATCCTTGCTGCTAGCTTTGCCAGACGGGCAAAGCGACATAGATCTCGCATCCGTTCTGGCAGAGGCTGACATTGAGGTTCATCCGCTATCGACGCTTTTTACGAAACTGACACCGCGTCAGGGGCTTATCCTCGGTTTTTCAGGCTTTGATGAAACCACATTGGAGAAATCTGCAACAGCCTTGATAAAAATTCTCAAACAGTCGATTTAGAGCCTTCGCATTAGCAATTTCGTAAACTTTGGATTCAGCTTTTCCCCGTAAGCTTTGAATAGCAATTAGCTCGGGAGGAGCGTTGCAGCCCATTTGTTTTGCGTTACGGGTGCTCATGCGTTCTTCGGTTGTATCAGTCATTGCCCTTGCCTGCGCCGCTTTGACGGGCTGTACGTCAAGCTCGGGCGTCGACAGCATCATGCTCCAGTCGAAAACCTCGGCCGAGACCACAAGTTCGGTGGTCCGCCCGGTTCCACCCGCCCCCTTGAGCGAAATGGCGAGCACGCCCCAGCCAATGCCTCCGGCAAGTCAGGAAGAAGTGCTGGCATGGGCTGGCCCTATTCCAGATGCCGGTCCGTTCAAGGCGGAGCCGCCAGCTCCCCTTACGCCGCGACCACAGCCACAGGAACGTCCGCAGGCCCGGATTTCGGTGCCCACGCCGGAGGTTGCAGCCTATCCGCCTGTTCGCCTTGCACCGCAGGAGCGCTCCAAAATTTACAGCCATCGCTTTCGCGATGCGAAACCCATCAATTTCGGGCGCTCGTCGCCGCGCAAGCTGGCAGTGCATGGCGTGGACGTATCGCGCTGGCAGGGCGATATTGATTGGGCGAAACTGCGCACGCAGGGCGCAAACTTCGCCTATATCAAGGCAACCGACGGCGGAGATCATCTCGACCCCATGTTCCGCAAGAACTGGCGCGAGGCGAAGGCGGCAGGCATCAAGCGTGGCGCCTATCACTTCTTCTATTGGTGCCGTGTAGCAAGCCAGCAGGCCGATTGGTTCATCCGCAATGTTCCCAAGGAAGCCGATGCGCTTCCTCCAGTCATCGATGTGGAATGGAACGGCGATTCTTCCTGCAAGAGACGGCCATCTCCGGCACAGGTGCGGGAAAAGATGCAGGTCTTCATGGACAAGCTGGAGCAGCATTATGGCAAGCGACCGATCATCTATACTGCCCCGGATTTCTACGACGACAATTTGAAAGGTGCTTTCACCAATTATCCTTTCTGGTTGCGTGCAGTTGCCCAGCATCCGTCCAAGGTCTATCCGGGGCGCCCATGGACCTTCTGGCAGTATTCTGGATCGGGCCTGTCGCAGGGCGTTAACGGCAAGATCGACCTCAACGTCTTCCACGGTTCGGAAGACGACTGGCACAGATGGCTGGCGCGTGCAGCCAGCTAATGGCCCTCGAAGCTGGCAAGACGCCCGTTTGAATGTTATGAGATCATATCAGGGATAACCGAAGCTTTGCCTCGAAACCCGGCATGCAACATCGCCATGCCGGGACATTGGTCGCCCGCATGGTGTTACCATGAAAGGGACGACAAACATGGACATCCGGATATTTGTGCTGGCGCTGGCGACGTTCGTTACCGGCACCGCCGAGAATATCATTGTAGGTATTCTTCCAGGCATCGCCAGCGGCTTGGACGTTTCCGTCAGCGCCGCTGGCCAACTGACGTCTATTTTCTCGATTACCTTTGCGCTTGCCGCTCCGCTGCTGCTCATCCTCACTACGCGGCTTGAGCGGAAAGCTATTCTGGTCTCTGCGTTGGGTGTTTTCATCGCGAGCAATATCGCCGCGAGCTTGAGCCCCAACTACGGGGTCCTGTTTGCCGCGCGTATCGGGATGGCTGCGGCAAGCGCAGCCGTTTGCCTGATTGCCACGATGCTGGCGACGGAATTGGTCGATCCGGCAATGCGCGGGCGCGCCATCGGAATCATATTCATGGGTATCAGCGGATCGATGGTTGCAGGTGTCCCCACAGGAATGATTGTCAATGAGTGGCTGGGCTGGCGCGCAGTTTTCTTGTGCCTCGCATCCGCAGCAGCCTTGGTTCAGCTCCTTTCAATGTGGGCATTGGCCAGCACGGGGCGCAGCCAGCGCGGCTTGCCGCCCTATATGCCGCACCTGAGGTCCTTCCGGCTGGTATCGGCGCAGCTGGTTTCCATCCTCATGATTGGCGGCCACTTCGTGCTGTTCGCTTATCTCGCACCCTACCTTCTGGAAGCAGTGCATATCTCTTCGCAGAGAATTATATGGGCCATGCTGGCTTTTGGACTGGCCGGCATGACAGGTGGCTATCTCGGCGGTCTGCTCGCCGATAAGCTATCGCCGCGACTGGCCGTCGTGCTGACACCGTTCCTCTACCTGACGGCGTTGATGGCGATACCGTTTGCGATCAGCTCCAGCACTGCTTTCGGTGCGGTATTGATGATCTGGGCTTGTTTGAGCTGGATGATATCACCGGTGGTACAAAGTTTTCTCATTGCGACCGATCCCGAAACGGCAGAGGCCGGTGTCGGGATCAACCTCTCCGCCATGCATCTGGGCGTGGCCTTGGGCACGGCGACAGGCGGGCTTGCGTTAGAATACATATCGTTGCAGACCCTGCCCTGGACAGGGTCCGTTCTGGTCGCGCTGTCCTTGCTATGCGCTCTTAACGCTTCCCGATCTTTTCAAGGTCGTATGGCGTCGATTGGTACATCTCGTTGATCCAGTTTCCGAACAGAAGATGCGCGTGGCTGCGCCAGCGATTTTCCGGCTGGCGCGTCGCGTCGTCTCCGGGGAAATAGTTTGCCGGAACCTTCGTGTCAGGCTGGACCTGAATGTCGCGGAAATACTCATCGGCAAGCGATGTGGTGTCATACTCCACATGATTGAACATATGCAGTGAGCGGTGAAGCGGGTCGTCCAACAGGCAGAGGCCCGTCTCCGGACTGTCAACCAGCACCTTCAGCCCGCTATTCGCTGGAATGTCGCTTTTGCGTACCTCGGTCCAGCGTGAAACCGGGATTTTGAAATCGTCTGAAAATCCGCGGAGGTATGGCGAAGACGGCGCAAGGTTGCGCTGGCTATAGACACCTGACGCCTTGTTCGGCAGTTCATACTTGCCCATGCCATGGAAATGATGCACAGCGGCCTGCGCCGCCCAACATATATTCAACGTCCGGTGCACATGGGTCTGGGTCCAGTCGAAAACACGCTGCATTTCGTCCCAATAGGTAACTTCCTCGAATTCGAGACGCTCGACCGGAGCACCCGTGATGACAAAGCCATCAAAGCGTTGATCCTGCACGTCTTCCCATGGCTGATAGAAGGACAGCATGTGATCGGCGGGCGTGTGGCGCGCCACATGATTGGTGATCCGAACAAGGGTCAGCTCCACCTGCAACGGCGTCGCGCCGAGAAGGCGCGCAATCTGCGTCTCGGTGGTGACCTTGTTAGGCATCAGGTTGAGAAGACCGATCTTCAGCGGACGAATATCCTGACGAATGGCATCTGCTTCTCGCATCACCATAACGCCCTCGGCCTCGAGAACACTGGTTGCTGGCAGATCGTCAGGAATTTTAATCGGCATGTCGCGTCGGTCCCTAGTTTATGTTGGAGCTGACGCGAGTGGCTTCATCCGTATATTTGCCGGTTTGGCCACATCCTCCCTTTAAAGAGAGTACCACCTTGCCCGGAGAGGCAGGTTGGCGTTGGGCGTCGCCCCAACTCTTGATGTGATGTCACTTCTACTCAAACTCTTTCGGAGTAGCAATAGGGTTTAGATGTCACCTCGAAGTGTATAGGAATTTCCTTTTCCACGAACTGGCCGGAGCGCACAAGCAGCACCGCCGCAGACGCGGAATTTGGAATCAACGACCTTTATATATGGCCGATTGCGGCTTTTAGCTCCCTTACGCGCCGGGCTGACGTTCGAAAGGATCGTTCTGCAGCGAAACCGAAGGCGATTGCACGAGAATCCTTTTCTTCGACTGAAACGCGACATGAAGCATGAACTTCCGTCGCGCCGGTTACTTCTAGTATCCGACCTATATTTCCCGGACTGACGCCGCTGCCTGGCATGATGCTGATGCGCTTGTCGGCTATTCCCGCCAGCCGCCGCAAGTTGTCCAGTCCGTCTTCCGCGGTTCGCGAAAGACCGGATGTCAGGATGCGTTCGAAGCCGAGCGCAACTGCCTGCTCCAGCGCTCTTTCTGCTTCGGGCACGAGATCAAAGGCGCGGTGGAGCGTGGTTCCGAGACCTTTTGCTTCCGCGATCAGTCTTTCCAGCAAGGCAACATCCAGGGAACCGTCCCCGAGCGAAGCGCCCAGGACGACGCCTGCCAAACCGGCATTTCTGGCATTGTTGATATCTGCCGCCATGATGGCTTCGTCTTCAGCCGAGAAACAAAAGCTGCCCGCACGGGGCCGGATCATAGCGTAGACTGGAATCGGCACTTTTGAAGCAAGCTCCATCAATGCCTGCGAGGGCGTCAAGCCGCCCAGGTCAAGGGCGGAACAGAGTTCGATGCGATCCGCGCCGCCTTCGATCGCCGAATGTAGGCCTTCGGCGCTATCCACGCAGACTTCGAGTAACACGCTCACGCCTGATGCCCCAATATTGCTGCCCCGACCAAACTGCCGTCGCTGCCGAATATTCCGGGAACGACTATAGGCTGCTCCGTCTTGCGCAGGATTCGGGCTCTCACCGCCTCGTCAATCGCTGAAATCAGCTCGGACGCCGTGGCAAGTCCGCCACCTACCGGAATGATCGATGTGCCGGTTATGTTGACAACGGCAGCCAGCGGATCGGCAACCAGCTGGAGATAGGCGGAGACTGTCCTCGTAGCCTTCTCGCAGCCGGCGAGCCAGTCCTGTATAATCCCATGACTCGTTGCATCGGCAGCGTTCAGAAAGCGATGCAGTCTCTCGATCCCGCGCGCGCCGCCAATGGTATCGACACAACCGCTTTGCCCGCAGCCGCAACTGAAGCGCGGGACCGCTACAGCCTGTCCGTTAATCTCTACGGATGTGTTGAGGATCGGACCGTGTCCCCATTCGCCTGTCAGTCCGCCCTTACCTCGAACCAACCGACCATCGACAACCAGCCCGCCGCCGACGCCTGTGCCAAGTACGGCACAGAAAACAATGTCGTGTCCTTTACCCGCCCCTTCGATCGCTTCGGCAAGCGCCAGACAGTCGGCATCATTGGCCGCGATGACCCGACGTTGCAATCGCTCGCCAAGTTCCACGCTCAGCCTGTGACCTGTAATGCAGGGAATATTTGCCGACAGAGCAGTCATCGTGTCCGGATCGACCAAACCGGCGATGGAGAGAGCAAGTGGCCACTCGTCGTTCGACGCGTGAGTCCGCAGTACGGTTTCCAGCGCGCGACCAAATTCGTCCCAGCTGTCAGCTGGAGTGGGCAATTTTTCGAGAAGCTCGATATTTCCCGGATGGGTGGAGCGCGCAAGCCGAATGAAGGACCCACCGACATCTGCCGAGAGAACAGTCCCAGACCTTTGAGACTGACGCGCCCTTCTTTCCTGCATGGGTCGATCTTCCGCCGATAGGTTTCGATGTAGCATCCAATCATCGTAAATGTATCGGCAGTCAATCGCGGAGTGCAGTATTTCTACGGTTTCGACGCGACGAGCGAGATGCTCACGCCTTGCGGGTCCCTGCATTGAACAACCCATTCGCCGTTCGGCACTTCCATCGGTTCTTGCAGGACGGTTCCGCCAAGAGACTTGACCCTGCTGGCTGCATCCTTGATCCCTTCCACCATGAAGTAGAAACCCCAGCCGACCGGTGTGCCGGGAGGTGCGGTCATGATGCCGCCGTGATCGGCGCCGTCGACGCTGAATATCTTGTAATTGCCCATAGGCCCCATGTCGAAATTGCGCGAGAGTTTCCAGCCAAACACCTTCTCATAGAAAGGAAATACCGTCTCGCAGTCCTTCGCATGGAGTTCGTGCCATCCTGGATGTCCCGGTTTGCGCGAACCGAAGTCAGCTGGAGCCGGCATGTCGCCCATCGGCTCGAAAAGCGCAAAGACACCGCCTTGCGGGTCGGACACGATAGCAAACCGCCCGATATTCGGGATATCCTGCGGTGCTCTGAGAACCTTCCCGCCTTCCGCTTCAACTTTTCGGGCGTAGTCGTCGGCATTCCCAACACCGACATAACCGAGCCATCCCGGTTGGCCTCCGCAATCCTCCTTCGGCATGTCCGCAATCGACATCATGCCCGCGATCATGCATCCGGGTACCTCAAACAACGTATATTTCATGCCGGGAACGCCGGCGTCCTTCGCGGCCCAGCCGACGACTTTTGTATAAAAATCCTGCGCATTGTCCGTATCGGTCGTCATAAGTTCGTACCAGACGAACGGAGATGAGCCCTGTTTCATTGAATGTACTCCCTCGGATTATCTTGCGTTCGGACGATCAGCCGCAGCAGCTATGTTTGGAGGCCTTTGTTTCGTATTCATCATGCCGTTTGACGAAATGCATGGTCCCGTTTTCGTTGCGGCCCTTGGGGGCACGGTCGAGGATCATCAGAGTGCCTATCCACTCCTCGATGCCACGGGCATAGCTGGAATAGGTGTGATAGATCGTGCCGTTTTCGTCTTTGTAGAAAGCGCTCATCCCGGGCAGTTCATCGAAGGCATCTTTCGCAGGAAGCTTGTCGAAATTATAGAACACCTGATTGTTTTCGAGTTCGTCCTTCGTGAAGGAAACATGATAATCGAAATTGAAATCGCTGCCTTCAGACGAAACCCACGGAAAATGCCATCCCATCCGCTTCTTGTAGGCTTCAAGTTTTGCCAGCGGTCCGCGCGAAACTGCAACAAGCGTGACATCGTGATTGTTGAGATGCGTCACCGCGCCGTCAAAATTGTCCGCAAGGAACGAGCATCCCGTGCAGCCTTGATCCCAATCAGGTCCGAACATGAAATGGTAGATCAGCAACTGGCTGCGCCCATCGAACAGATCGGAAAGGTTTTTCCGCCCCGAAGGCGTATCGAACATGTAATCCTTGTCGACCTTCACCCACGGCAGGGCTTGCCGCTCTCGATTAACCTTGTCGCGCAGATGCGTGGCTTCTTTCTCGCTTGCCAGAAGCGCGCGCCGCGCGTCCAGCCAGACTTCTCGGGATACGACCTCATTCATGGTGCAAGCCCTCCTCCGGCTTTTGCTCCCGCCCGTCGATTTCAATCTTCTAGCTTGACGATTTACATTGATATCAATATTAATAAGCCATGTCAAATAGCCACGATGTACCATTTGCAACAACGATTCTGGTTCGAGATACCTGCCTTTGCTTGCATGTTCAGCGCGCCGCCCGCGCCCTCGCCCGCCGCTTTGACGATGCCCTGCGTCCAGTGGGGCTAACAAACGGTCAGTTCTCCTTGATGATGTCGCTCAATCGTCCGGCGCCTCCGCCAATGAAGCCGGTTGCGGAGCTTCTGGCGATGGATCAGACAACGCTGACAGCAGCGCTGAAGCCGTTGCGGCGGCAAGGCTGGGTGGAAATCGTCGTAAACCCCGACGACAGGCGTGAGCGGTTGTTGCAACTTACAGCGGAAGGAAAAGCTGCTCTTGCGGCAGCCGTACCAATATGGGAGGCAACGCATTCGGAAATTGAGAAGCAGCTTAAAAACGGCAATGCCGATAACGTGCGGGGCGAGTTGCTGGCGCTCTCATCATTCTGATGGTATAAAACGCGAACCTTCAAAGAAATGACTGCAAAATTAATTACGCAATGCCTTTAACACATGGGACGCAGGCATAAATATATTTAAATAGATCTTAACCGCGTTGTAACTATCATTTTCCATTTTTAGACGAAAGCAGGCCAAAATAATGAGCGAAAAGCGCGTCCCCCATCTTATTGTCGTCGGTGCCGGTTTTGGCGGATTGCAACTGATCCACGACCTCAAAAACGTCGATATCAGGATAACGCTGATTGATCAGCGCAATCATCATCTTTTCCAGCCGCTTTTGTATCAGGTTGCAACAACTATCCTCGCTACGTCAGAGATCGCCTGGCCGATCCGCCACCTGTTTCGCGACCGCAAGGAAGTGACGACGTTGCTGGGAACGGTTACGGATGTTGATACCGAACGCCATCAGGTGCAGCTGGAAAACGGCACGGAAATTTCATACGACATGCTTGTACTCGCCACAGGAGCGCGCCATGCCTATTTTGGCAATGACCAATGGGAAGCGCTGGCACCGGGACTGAAGGCGCTTGAGGATGCAACCACCATTCGCCGCCGCCTGCTTTTAGCTTTTGAGCGGGCCGAACGCGAATCCGATGAGGCAAAACGGAAGGCGCTGCTGACATTTGCAATCGTTGGTGGCGGGCCGACCGGCGTGGAACTTGCAGGCATTATCGCAGAGCTTGCCAAGCAAACTATATGGCCAGAATTCCGTAATATCGACACGCGGCAAACGCGCGTCATGCTGCTTGAAGCGGGGCCGCGCATTCTGGCAGCCTTTCCTGAGGATCTGTCCAATTATGCATTGAAGGCGCTGGAAAAACTGGGGGTGGAAGTGCGGCTCGGGATTCCGGTTAAGGATATAACAGCCGAGGGCGTTACAGTCGGCGAGGAGTTCGTTCCATGTCGTACGGCAATCTGGGCGGCAGGCGTCGCCGCTTCCCCAGCTGCGACGTGGCTTGGCGCTGAGAGCGATCGCGCAGGCCGCGTGAAGGTTCTGTCCAACCTTAACGTTCCCGGCCATGAAGATATCTTCGTCATCGGCGATACGGCTTGGGTTGAGGGACCGGACGGCAAGCCGGTTCCTGGCATAGCGCCTGCCGCCAAACAGCAAGGCGCCTATGTTGCTACAGTCATAAAAAGCCGTATCGAAGGACAAACGCCGCCCATGCCGTTCCGTTACAAGCATCAGGGCAATCTCGCCACCATTGGCAGAGGCGCTGCTGTGGTCGATATGGGCCGCTTCAAGCTGAAAGGCATCATCGCCTGGTGGTTCTGGGGCATCGCGCACATCTTTTTTCTCATTGGCACGAGAAGTCGTGCCGCCGTCGCGTGGAGCTGGCTGTGGACCTATATTTCCGGCCAGCATAGCGCCCGGCTGATCACACAGGGCAAACCTGTCGAACGATGAATACGAAATGGCCCGCGACAAGCGGGCCGTTTCTTTTCAAGTCATCACTATTATTCGGCGGGTTCCAGCTGCGGAGCAACGTCTGTGACGAGAGGCGCTCCGTTCATCGCTGCGGCCAGCTTGTCCGCATCGAGCTCATTTTCCCAACGCGCCACTACAATGGTTGCCACTGCGTTGCCGACGAGGTTTGTCAGCGCCCGGCATTCCGACATGAAGCGATCGATGCCGAGGATCAGGGCCATGCCTGCAACGGGAACCGCGGGAACGACGGACAAAGTCGCCGCCAGTGTAATGAACCCCGCGCCTGTAATACCGGCCGCCCCCTTGGAGCTCAGCATGGCCACCAGCAGCAGCAAAATCTGATCGCCCAGAGACAGTGGAATATCCGTCGCCTGCGCAATGAAAAGCGCCGCCAATGTCATGTAGATATTGGTGCCATCCAGATTGAACGAATAGCCGGTCGGAATGACCAGCCCCACGACCGAACGCTTGCAGCCGGCCTTTTCCATCTTGTCCATCAGCGCCGGGAGCGCCGCTTCAGATGAAGAAGTGCCCAGAACCAGAAGCAGTTCTTCCTTGATGTAGCGAATGAGCGCGAGGATTGAGAAACCATTGTAGCGGGCGACCGCTCCCAGAACGACAAGCACGAACAAGACGGACGTGAGATAGAATGTACCGATCAACAGCGCGAGATTAGCAATCGAACCGATGCCATATTTGCCTATGGTGAACGCCATTGCGCCAAAAGCACCGATTGGCGCGGCCTTCATCAGTATCGCAACCAGTTTGAAAACCGGCGCGGTCAAGACATGAAGGAAATCGGTAACCGGCTTGCCCTTGTCTCCGACCAGAGCCAATGCGATACCGAACAAAACCGAGAAGAACAGCACTTGCAGAATGTCGCCATCAGCGAATGCGCCGACAATTGTCGTCGGAATTATGTTGCTCAGGAAGCCCGTAATGGTCTGTTCGTGCGCCTTGGCCGCATAATTGGCAACGGCCTTTGGATCGAGCGAAGCCGGGTCGATATGCATGCCCGAACCCGGCTGCACAAGGTTGGCAACGACAAGCCCGACAATCAGGGCGAATGTCGAGAATGTCAGGAAGTAGATCATCGCCTTACCGGCAACACGACCGACCTTCTTCATGTCGGTCATACCGGCGATGCCGGTTGCAACGGTTAGGAAGATAACCGGTGCGATGATCATTTTCACGAGCTTGATGAACGCATCGCCAAGCGGTTTCAGCTGTGTGCCCAGTTCGGGATAAAAATGCCCAAGGAGAATACCGGCAGCAATAGCCGCCAAAACCTGTACATAAAGATGCTTGTAAAAGGGGATGGGACCGCGCGGCGAAGCCGCGGTGCCCGTCGGTACTGCAATCATGACGTCCTCCGTTCGGCCCAGTCTGGACCTAGGTCCAACCTCCCGAGCCATTCAGTCTCAAGTTTCAGCGATCAGAACCGCTGCTGAGCTGATTGCAATGTCCGTGCCAGTTTGCGGGCAGCCCCTAACCCTTTGTTTTAGTGAGACTAAAAATGCCACTCAGTAAATAGCCCGCATGAAAAGTGCGATTATCCGCACATTTCTGTTTATCAGTTGTCTGAAATATTGCACATTGCGATAATGAACTCGCCCCCTTCGTCCGCCGGTATTTTGTCACAACCCGCAAACTCCAACCGTACATGGGCGCTGTTTGGATTGTTTTGGGCTGTGATTTTCTCACTCGCTTTCTGGATCGTGGGCGACCTGGCGCGCGACAAAGCCATGCTGGCATTAAGCGAGCAGGCCCGGATCGACGCCAACCTCAATACGGCATTGCTGCGTGCAGTTCTCGAAAAGCAGCGCGCCTTGCCTCTGGTTCTGTCAAAGGACAAGGCTCTGGAAGTCGCATTGCAAGACAAAACGGCGGCAACGATCAGTCCCCTGAACGAAAAACTGGAGACGCTGGCGCGTGGCACACAAGCAGCGGTGATCTATCTTGTTGGCATGGATGGCGTCGCCGTTGCCGCAAGCAACTGGCGCGAGCCGGATAGCTTCGTTGGCAACGACTATAATTTCCGCCCCTATTTTCACGACGCATTGAAAAACAGGGACACCGAGTATTTCGCGCTGGGCAATACCAGCAATCGCCCTGGCCTCTACATTTCGCGTCGCATTGACGGCCCAAATGGTCCGCTCGGCGTCATCGTCGTGAAACTGGAATTCGACCGTCTCGAAAGCGACTGGAACGATACCGGCCGTCCGACCTTCGTAACGGACGAACGCAACATAGTGCTGATTACGAGCCTGCCGTCGTGGCGGTTCATGACTATTGGGTCGATGGACCAGGAACGGATTCAGTCCATCCGCGACAGCCTGCAGTTTGGAGACGCGCCGTTGAAACCGTTGCCGCTCTCGGCCACATCGTTTGAAAGCGGCGATTTTCTGCTGATCGACGCATTATTGCCGGGGCGTGCCCGCAATACCGATTTTCTCGCAATCCGCTCTACCGTGCCCTCCACTCCCTGGCAAATGTACAGTCTCGCACCAATTCGTCCGCAAATTCCTGCCTCGGTCCGAGAAGCCCGGCTGTTCGCCTTTATCGTTCTGGCAGCGATCGCAAGCTTTGCCGGGCTGCTCCTGCGGCGCCGACAGAAGCTCGCGGCCCGCATTGTCGACGCCCGACGCACACGGATGGAACTTGAAGAGCGTGTGAAGGAACGCACCCGCGACCTCAGTTTGGCGCGGGACAGGCTGCAAGCCGAGATCAGCGACCACCGCCGCACCGAAACGATGCTGCAAGGCGTGCAGCAAGATCTTGTTCATGCCAATCGCCTCGCTATCATGGGCCAGGTCGCGGCAGGCGTGGCGCATGAAATCAATCAACCGGTTGCAACCATTCGCGCTTATGCAGACAACGCGAAAACCTTCATTGAACGTCAGCGGCTTTCGGATGCGATTGAAAACCTCAGCGAAATCGCGGCACTGACAGATCGCATCGGCACAATTACAGGTGATCTAAAAGCGCTTGCGAGAAAGGGACGCTCTCCTTCCGAGCCAACCTCGCTCAGCAAGGTTATTTCAGGAGCTCTTGTACTGTTGCGCAGCCGTTTTTCCGGACGGATGGACCAGCTCGACGTTGCTTTACCGCCGTCCGAACTTCGCGTCATCGGGCATTCCATCAGACTCGAACAGGTCTTCATAAATCTGTTTCAGAATGCACTGGAAGCAGTTGATACAAAAGAAAATGACGGTCGAATAGAAGTCCGAACTTTTGTGGAGAACGACAAAGTCATCGTCACCGTCTCCGATAACGGATCAGGCATGCCGCAGCACATTCGCGACAATCTGTTTTCCCCTTTTAATACCTCGAAGGAAAAAGGACTCGGCCTTGGCCTTGTGATCGTCAAGGAAATCGTCACCGACTATGGCGGGGCGATTTCCGCCGAAAGCAGCCCAGCCGGCACGATTTTCCGCATCGAATTGAGAAAAGCATGATGGATAAATCCCCCTCCGTTATTCTGGTCGATGACGACAGGGCGCTGCGGCGCGCCACCCGGCAGACGCTCGAGCTTGCCGGTTTCGGTGTTGCAGATTTTCCGAACGCACTGGAAACCCTGAATAGGGTTACGTCTGCTTACGACGGCGTCGTCGTCACGGATGTGCGCATGCCGCAAATCGATGGTCTTCAGCTCTTCGCGCGGATAAAGGCGATTGACGCCGAACTGCCCGTCATCCTGATCACTGGTCACGGTGATATTCCGATGGCCGTGCAGGCCATCCAGGAAGGCGCTTATGATTTCATTGCCAAGCCGTTCGCAACTGACAGGCTGGTGCACAGCATCCGCCGCGCTTGGGAAAAGCGTCAGTTGGTCCTTGAAAACCGCGCATTGCGCGAATCTGCGCAAAATGTGGAAGGCGATTTGCCCCTGATCGGCCAGACGCCCGCGATGGAACACTTGCGCCGTACCTTGCGAGATATAGCCGATACCGATGTGGATGTGCTCGTGGCTGGCGAAACGGGTAGCGGCAAGGAGGTTGTCGCACAATTGCTGCACAATTGGAGCCGTCGCCGCAAAGGAAATTTCGTTGCGCTCAACTGCGGCGCCTTGCCCGAAACGGTGATTGAAAGCGAGTTGTTCGGCCATGAGGCGGGCGCCTTCACCGGGGCGCAGAAAAAGCGGCTGGGACGGATTGAACATGCAAGCGGAGGCACGCTGTTTCTGGATGAAATTGAAAGCATGCCTGCTGCAACACAGGTAAAAATGCTGCGTGTCCTTGAGATGCGGGAAATCGCTCCTCTCGGTACAAACGAAGTTCGCCCGGTCGACCTTCGCGTCGTGGCGGCGGCAAAAATCGATCTGGCAGACCCTGCCCAGAGAGGCGACTTCCGTGAAGACCTTTATTACAGGTTGAATGTCGTCACCCTTTCCATTCCGCCGCTGAGGGAAAGGCGACCGGATATTCCGTTGCTGTTCGCGCATTTCCTGTCGCGCGCTGCAAAACGCTTCAACCGCGATGTGCCTGTAATCGACGCATCTGTGCAGCGCTATCTTATGAGCCACGACTGGCCGGGAAACGTCCGCGAACTCGCCCATTTTGCCGACCGCATAGCCCTTGGCGTTGCAAAACCGGACCATTTTCTGGCTCCGGCGATCAGCGATCAGGAGCCGCTTCCCAAACGGCTGGAGCGCTATGAAGAAACGATAATTCGCGAAACGCTTGCCGCGCATAACGGCAATGTACAGGAAACCATTGAGGCACTTGGTATTCCAAGAAAGACTTTTTACGATAAGATGCAGCGCCATGGCATCAATCGAGCGGATTATCGCAGCAACGGCGATTGAGGTTTATCTGCATCGGCACGGAGGACCAAGATGTCGCTAAAACTCTACATGCATCCTTTCTCGTCTTATTGTCAGAAGGCCATAGCGGCCTTCTATGAAAAGGACATAGCCTTCGAAGCTCGAACGCTGGACGGCACCGAACCGATCGCAAGCGAGTTCGCCGCGCTTTGGCCTTTTGGCAAGTTTCCCATCCTGACGCACAATGGAAAACTGGTCTTCGAAGCAACGGGAATAATTGAATACCTCGAAGCGGCCTATCCCCATTCCAGACGCTTGATCCCGTCGGACCCGCTTGTCAGCGCCGATGTGCGCATGTGGGATCGCTTCTTCGATAACTACATAAATTACCCACAGCAGCGGCTTGTCTATATTGCGCTCGGCCGAGAACATGACGACGGCGGGGATCGCTGGCGAGCGATGTTCGATACGGCCTATGCCTTTCTTGATCGGCATATGGCGGGACGTGAGTGGGTTTCCGGTGATGCGTTCAGTCTGGCTGACTGTGCCGCGGCTCCTTCCCTGCTCTACGCAGATTGGACATATGCCATAGACAAGGAATTCACCAATGTATGGGCCTACCGCAGACGTCTGCTTGCGCGTCCGAGCTATGCCCGCGCTCTGGACGAAGCACGGCCATTCCGCCATCTATTCCCGCTTGGAGCTCCAGAATATGGCCGAGATTGACATGCATTTCCGTCAGACAGCTTACAACGACTGCATGAACGCATGCAGAACCACAGCCTGATTGTGCTCCTCGTCTTTCGCTCCATACAACAGCGTCAGACGGCCGCCTTTCTCCCCAGCCCGGACGATCAGCTCTTTCAGTGCGGGCCTGTTGTTTTCAAGCTCTTCACGATACTTTTTCTGAAAATCGTTCCATTTCGCCGGATCGTGGCAGAACCATTTGCGAAGTTCGGCTGACGGAGCAATATCCTTGGCCCATAAATCTATATCTGCCTTTTCCTTCGTCATGCCACGCGGCCAAACCCGATCCACAAGGACACGATAGCCATCGTCCGGCGAAGGAGCATCGTAAATACGCTTTAAAACAATCGTCGTCAAAGCCACAGCTCCCAATGCACAAGCAGAAATATGGTGGTCGGGCCAGTTTCGGCAAGCCCACCCTCTCGGCGCATAAAAGAAAAGGCCGCTGCAAATCGGACATTTCATGTCCGACAAGCAACGGCCTTTGGTGGCAAAAACCGACTGCGAGGGAGCCGTCGATTATCGCACAAAGCGGAAAGCTTAGTACTTCTTGGCCGGAGCGGCCTTCTTGTGCGACTTCTTAGCGGTGTGATGCTTCTTGTGAGCAGTCTTCTTTGCATGATGCTTGGCCGCCGTCGTGTGCGTTGCAGCAGCCGGGGCTGCGTTAGCAGCACTTGCGGTCAGGACGGGAGCGGACAGGCCCAGAACAGCGGCCACACCAAGAGCAGAAATAAGGGACTTCTTCATTTTCCAGTTCCTCAATTGGGTTTTCCGTTCGGGGTCTTCCCCGCCGGAGGTAAGGCCCTTTCCTGTCCGCCTGTATCGGCAATGTCAGGTTTGACCCCTAGAAGCTTGAGGGCTTCGGCGTAAGCTCGCAAGCCTTGCGCCTCTCTTCTGCTTGCGCAGAATTTCATCCCTCTCTTCTGCAAGGTCTCTGCCTGACGGGCCTGCCGGGTTTCGGGGCGGCCGGAAAGCGCGGTTTGCAGTTGATGCTGAAGCCTGTCACACCGTTCGCTGCGTGTTACGAGTTGAGCTGCCATTGCTCCGTTGGGAAGCGGGAAGGACAGCAGACCCGCAAGACAAAGTGTTGAAAGAAACGCTTTCGCTGCTGTTTTCGATATAAGAACCGATCTGAACATACGAATTCAATCTTTCATTGGACTTCAGTTTCTTCAGCGGTACCGTTATGACACGGCTTGTTTGCCCTTGTTTTTCGCATCTGTTGCAATTTGTTTCTCAATTGTAGCGTCATCCAATTGCTGGTTGAAAACCATTGCCGCGGCTTTTTATCGACGCAATTCCAGCGCTACTATCTCGCAACCACAGGCAATTACGGATACTGCAAATTGAAAGAAGACGCCCACGTTCTGATTGTCGATGACGATAAGGACATATGTGACCTTCTGCATGAGTTTCTCAAACGGCGCGGCATGCGCGTTTCAATTGCCCATAGCGGCGAAGAAATGCAGGACGTGATGAGCCGGACGGCGGTTGATCTGCTTATTCTCGATGTTATGCTTCCCGGCAAAAGCGGCATTGAGATCTGCCAGGATATCCGCCGCCATTCGCGCGTGCCGATCATTATGCTGACGGCAATTGCCGATTCTGCCGACAAGATACTCGGCCTGGAAATCGGCGCCGACGATTATCTGGCCAAACCATTCGATCCGCGCGAGCTTCTGGCCCGTATCCGTGCCGTGCTCAGGCGCCTGGAAAACAACCGTGCTCCCAGTCGCCCCGTGACGCATAGCTATCGCTTTGCGGGCTGGACGCTCGACTGCGCACGCAGGCGGCTCACGTCGCCGTCAGACGTGCGTGTCGAGCTTACGACTGCCGAGTTCAATCTCCTCGAAGCCTTCGTCAAAAGCTCGCAGCACATACTCAGCCGCGATCAGTTGATGGAAATGGCCGGCAATCAGGCGGTGTATGGCTATGATCGTAGTGTCGATATCCTCATCAGCCGGTTGAGGCGCAAGCTGAACGACGATTCCCGTTCCCCGAAAATGATCCTTACTATTCGTGGTGGCGGCTATCAGTTTGGCCACGAGGTCGAGATGGAATGAGATTTCCGTTTCCGCGCTCCTTACCGAGCTGGCTGCTCACTATTCTGATCAGCGGCCTCCTGATTACTCAGATCGCAACACTCTGGATTGTCTCGCAGGACCGCAAGGACGCCAACAATGCGTTGGAACTCTTCCGGCTCAGCGAAAGAGCGACATCGCTCGTCAAGCTTCTCAACACCACCCCGGTCAGCGACTGGAACAATCTTGCTTCCCGCCTCGCTAGTTCGGGCCAGGGCATCACCATTACCACCCAGCCGGACGTTCCAACCGTTCTGGCGAGTGAAGAAGACCTTGCCGAGCTCGAAGATGTTCTTGTCGCACGTCTCGCACGCTTTGGCGTTGTCGATGCCCGCATACGCAGGGATAAACTTGCGCTTGGAGCCCACACTGCCGTTGTGCAGACCACTGACAGCAGTGATATCGGCGATGTCGAAAAGCAGATCAACGATCTCGCGGCAACAGCAAATCTGGGTGCCAGCCTGACGACGTCCCTGCAATTCGGCGACGGGCGCTGGATCAATTTTACCACGCGGATCACTCCGGCTGATCCAATCATCACGACCGAAACCATCCCACTTTTCGCGCTTGTGGTGCTCAGCGTTATTCTTGTCGCAATATGGGCAACGCGCCGTCTTACAGCACCTTATCGCGTACTCGAACGCGCCGTACACCGGATCGGAGGCGATTTGAAGAGCTCCCCGTTGCCCGAAGACGGAAGCAGGGAATACAAAGCCGCTGCGCGTGCCGTGAATACGATGCAATCGAAGCTTCTCGATTATGTGGCTGAACGCGAGCAACTTGCCGCTGCCCTTGCGCATGACCTGCGCACCCCGCTCACGCGAATCCGGCTTCGCCTGGCTCTTGTTGAAGATGAAGCCCTCTCAAAGTCGCTGGCTAAGGATATCAACGATATAGAAGCGATTTCTCGTTCGGTCATTGATTTTGCGACATCAGAACTGGCCAATGAACAAAAGGAAAAGGTCGATCTCTGGTCGCTTCTCCTTTCCATCGCAGATAACTATCCGGAGGCAACGCTGGATGAAAGAAATTCTGACATGCTGGATGCCATAGCTTATTGTCAGCCAGTCTCTGTTCAGCGCAGCATCACCAACCTCATTGACAACGCCATTGCCTATGGCGGCAAAGCGAAACTGGCGCTCCGCCAGGACAATAAAGAGCTCGTGATGAGCGTGAAGGACAATGGACCGGGAATTCCCCCAGACCAGATCGAAGAAATGTTCAAACCCTTCAACCGGGCGGAAAAGTCCCGAAATCGGGACTCAGGCGGCTTCGGTCTGGGCTTGACTATCGCCCGCAACGTGGCGCGTGCCAATGCAGGCGATATTCTTCTAAAAAACGATCCATCAGGCGGATTGATCGCTGAACTGCACCTGCCCATCTGGCGGGGATAGCCCGGAAGCATTGCCTCCGGGTACCATCACTCACGCAAAGACAGTGTCGACAGCTTTTTTCGTAGCTGCAACAATCTTGTCCGCTTCCTCAGGCGTGAGGCAAAGCGGCGGCGCAAACCCGAGAATATCGCCTTCCGGCATGGCTCGCCCGATAACGCCATTGGCCAGGAGCGCTGTTGAAACCTGAGCGCCAATTTTGAGTGACGGATCAAAGAACCTGCGGTCGTCACGATCTTCCACAAATTCGATTGCGACCATCAGGCCTTCGCCGCGAATTTCCCCGACATGCTTGTGATCGCCGAGGGCATCCTTCATTGCCTTGCGTAAATGAGCGCCTGTGGAACCGGCATTTTCGACCAGCTTCAATTCGTCAATGAGTTTGAGATTGGCCACGCCTGCCGCCGCGCAGATAGGATGGGCAGAATAAGTCCAGCCATGGCCGATCGGTCCCATCTTGTCTGATCCCTGAACCAATACCTGCCACATGCGCTCTGATACAATCGAACCGGAAAGGGGCGCATAGGCAGAGGTCAAACCCTTTGCGATAGTGATCAGGTCGGGCTTCATGCCATAGTGGTCGGACCCGAACATACTGCCCAGACGACCGAAGCCAGTGACCACTTCGTCAGCAACCAGCAGAATATCATAACGATCAAGAACGGCCTGGATCTTCTGCCAATAGCCAGACGGCGGCGGAACAATGCCACCGGTCCCCAGAACAGGTTCGCCGATGAAGGCGGCGATTGTATCCGGGCCTTCCGCCAGAATCATTTCTTCGAGCTTGTCGGCGCAATGTTGCGAGAACTGCTCCTCGCTCATAGAGCGATCCGCACGGCGGAAATAATACGGCGATTCAGTATGCAATACCGGCGCGCGCGGTAGATCGAATGCGTTGTGGAACGTCGCAAGACCAGTCATGCTGCCCGTCATCACGCCGGAACCGTGATAGCCGCGCCAACGGGAAATGATCTTCTTCTTTTCCGGGCGACCCAGAATATTGTTGTAGTACCAGATGAGCTTGATGTTGGTTTCGTTCGCATCCGAACCCGAAAGACCGAAATAGACACGGCTCATATGGTCCGGTGCGCGGTCGATGATCATCTTGGCGAGCGTGATGGACACTTCGGTCCCATGACCGACATAGGCGTGATAATAGGCAAGCTTGCGCGCCTGTTCTGCAATCGCATCCGCTATTTCCGTGCGACCATAACCAACATTGACGCAATAGAGACCCGCGAAAGCATCCAGACTTTTGCGACCGTTCACATCTGCAATGTAAACGCCCTCCCCGCCTTCCAGCACGCGCGTTGGCGTTTCACCTCGCGCATGCATCCCCATATGGGTGGAGGGATGAAAGAAATGATCCCGATCCCAGGCGGTCAGCTCATTGCTATTGTTCAACATGGGTATGTTCCTTTCCTGTCGCCACGCTTTCACGCGGCGGTATCGATGCAGAGATATTTGAGTTCGGTGAAGGCTTCGATGCCCTGATGGGAGCCTTCGCGGCCAAGCCCGGATTGCTTCCAGCCGCCAAACGGGATCGGTGCGCCGGTAATCTTCGCACGGTTAACCGCGACCATCCCGTATTCGAGCGCACGGCTCATGCGGAGTTGTCGTGCGCCATTTGCCGTCACCACATAGGCAACGAGACCATATTGTGTGGAATTGGCGCGCTCAATGACTTCGGCCTCATCGTCAAATGCCGCGACGGCGGCAACCGGTCCGAATGTCTCTTCCTGCATGATCGCAGCATCGTCCGGCACGTCGACCAGCAAAGTCGGCTCGAAGAAAAGTCCAACTTCTCCGCACCGATTGCCGCCCACAACTATTGCGGCGCCCCGCTGGCTGGCATCCTGAACATGCTCCTCGACCTTAGCGACCGCTCGACTATGCATCAGAGGGCCTATATCCGATGTCGGATCCAGCCCGTTACCGACCTTTAGCGCAGCGATGCGCGTAGCAAACGCCTCGGTGAAATCTTTTAAAATGCCGCGTTGGACAAAGATGCGGTTTGCAGCAAGGCAATCCTGACCGGACGTCGCAAACTTTGCAGCCATCGCCACATCGACGGCCCGCTCGACACAAGCATCATCGAAGATAATCAGCGGTGCATGGCCGCCAAGCTCCATGACCAGCCGCTTCATCGTGTTCGCGCTTTTGGTAGCAATCAACTTGCCGATTTCGGTTGAACCGGTGAAGCTCAGCCCCCGAACACGCTCATCGCGGCACAATACATCAACGATAGGCGCAGCTTTGCCTGTCACGACATTGAATATGCCTGCGGGTATTCCCGCACGTTCGGCCAGCTCGGCCAGGGCAAGTGCGGAGAGCGGCGTTTCCGAAGACGGGTGCACGACAACCGGGCAACCGGCGGCAATGGCCGCTGCCGCCTTGCGGGTAATCATGGCATGTGGGAAATTCCACGGAGTTACAAGCACGACCACCCCCAGCGCTTCGCGCCGCACCAGCATTTCTGCATTGGGCAGATGGCTTGCAATGGTTTCACCATTGAGCCGCTTCGCTTCTTCGGCAAACCATTCAATGAAAGATGCGCCATAATCGATCTCGCCGCGCGATTCCGCCAGTGGCTTGCCCTGCTCCAGCGTCATCAGCAATGCGAGGTCCTCGCGATGTGCCGTGACCAACTCGAACCACCGCCGCAAAACTGCCGATCGTTCCTGCGGCAGTTTATCTCGCCAGGCCGGAAAGGCCTTTACAGCGGCATCAATTGCAAGTGTCGTCTCCACTTCGCCGAGACTTGCCACGCGCGCAAGCCGCTGACCGGTGGCGGGATCGAGAACAGGGAAAGTTTCGGCCTTTTCTCCTGCTACCCATCGCCCATCGACATAGGCGAGTTCACGAAAGAGATGTTTATCGCGAAGCTTGCCAAGCCCGTCATGTTGTATCGGATGATCCAGAACGGCATTCATTGTTCTTCTCCCAATTCAGGAAGAAGTTTGTCACGAGATAGCTCCGGATTCGGACCAAATCATCTCCGCGCACATGCGGAATGGACTAAATTTAAAAGCCGGACAGTCTGTTTGGGCTAATCGGTTGCATCCTTAAACAGCGACAAGGACGCACTCGCCTTCTCGTCCTTGACCAGCTTGGTCACGATATAGGTGAAGTAACGTTCGATGCCGATATTCTGGTCTAAAAGACGGTCAATCAGCCGCTGATAACCATCAATGTCGCGCGCCACGATCATCAGAAAGTAGTCCACCCCACCGCCAACGGACCAGCAGGACACGATTTCGGGCAAGGCCAGGATGGCTCTCTCGAACCGGTCAAAATCGCTTTGTCGATGATTGCCCAGGGTAATCTGGACTATGACATGAGCAATCGGGGCTATTTTTCGATAGGCGATGCGTGCGTGATAGCCGGTCACAACACCGGCCTCTTCCAGCTTGCGCAGTCGCAGCCAGCAAGGTGTCGCCGAAAGCCCAACCTTCTCCGCCAATGCGAGCTTGGTGATCCGCGCATTCTCCTGAACGGCTGCGAGAATACGCAAATCGACGGCGTCCAGCTTCAAGGCGGCTTTCATTCTTTTAATCCAGCATCTGCAAACACTCCTGTTTTCATTGGCACGCCCCTGCTCCGCTGACAAGGCTCCGATAGAGAAAAGTCGTTACAGATCAAAATTGTAATGATCCAATATAATTATTGACATGATAAGAATGGTCTTTCACACATAGAGCCAAGAACAAAAATCAGACATATGGGGAACGAGGATGCGGCCTTACGGCTTCGCACGTGGTGCATTGTTGCGCCTTCTGTCCACTCATCCATCGCAGCGCCCAACAAAACTTGGCGCGGCATTTCCCGTCGCCGTGACGCTATGAGAGGCAGCGCCATGCCCGGATTGGCCCGTGAAATGATTGGTCTTGACGATATCGAAGCAGCGCGTGAGAGGCTGCAAGGTCTCGTCGTGAAAACGCCGCTGACGCGCTCAGAGTATCTAAGTGAACTCACCGGTACTTCGGTTTATCTCAAACTGGAAAATCGGCAGACCACCGGCAGCTTCAAACTGCGCGGCGCGACCAACGCCGTCCTTAGCCTGTCGCCTGATGACCGCAAACATGGACTTGTGACGGCGTCCACCGGCAATCATGGACGAGCTCTTGCGCATGCTGCTTCCAGTCAGGGATTGATCGCCACCGTTTGCCTTTCATCGCTGGTGCCGCGCAACAAGGTCGATGCAATCCGCGATCTTGGTGCCGATGTGCGCATCGTCGGAAAATCCCAGGATGACGCCATGAACGAGGTGGTGCGTCTGGCCCACGAAAACGGAATGAATATCGTCCCCCCATTTGACGATCAGCGCATTATTGCCGGACAGGGCACAATCGGCCTCGAAATCATTGACGGCCAACCGGACACCGAGATTGTTCTCATTCCTCTTTCAGGCGGGGGGCTCGCTGCGGGCATCGCCGCGGCTGTGAAAGCCCGGCGTCCCCATTGCCGTATCATCGGCGTTTCCATGGCTCGCGGTGCAGCCATGGATGCCAGCCTCAAAGCCGGTAAGCCGGTCAATGTCGAGGAACTGGAGACACTTGCAGATTCTTTAGGCGGCGGCATTGGGCTCGACAATCATTGGACTTTGGAGATGTGCCGCTCGCTATTGGACCAAGTGATCCTGCTCGATGAGGAGGAGATTGCAGCGGGGATCGGGCATGCCGCAACGCAGGAAGGTGAAATTATCGAAGGCGCGGGAGCGGTTGGTATCGGCGCCTTGTTGAGCGGCAGGATCAAGCCAACGGGACCGACTGTCGTCATTGTTTCAGGTGGCAACATCGACCCTGAACAGCATCGCGCAATCGTCGAAAACCGCTATCGGAGGGCTGGGTGATGGCTGAAATGCGAATTCTCACCGAAGCCGATCTGCGGCGGATCATTGCCTTCGACATGGCAAGCGTGGCGTGTGTGGAAAATGCTTTTCGGGCGCTCGCCAGTGGCGGTGTCAGCATGCCACCCATACTGCGACTGGACATCCCCGCCCAACGGGGCGAAGTGGACGTGAAAACGGCTTACATTTCTGGGCTTGACAGTTTCGCCATCAAGGTGAGCCCCGGTTTCTTCAACAATCCGTCCATTGGTTTGCCTTCTACCAACGGGCTGATGATCCAGTTTTCAGCGAAGACCGGGCTGGTCGAGGCGCTCTTGCTGGATAATGGCTATCTGACCGATGTGCGCACCGCGGCTGCCGGTGCTGTCGCGGCAAAACACCTGGCGCGGGAAGACGCCCGCGTTGCTGCCATTTTCGGTGCGGGCATGCAGGCAGGGATGCAGCTTCAAGCGCTGACGCTCGTGCGTCCAATCTCCGAGGCGCGGATCTGGGCACGCAACTTCGACAGCGCACAACAAGCCGCGCAGAGCTTTACCGAAAAGCTCGGAATACCCGTAACCGCAATCGCGGAGGCGCAACAAGCCTGCGAAGGCGCGGATATTATCGTCACGACAACACCATCGGAAACGCCGCTCATTAATGCTGAATGGCTTGTGCCCGGCCAGCACCTTACCGCGATGGGCTCCGATGCTGAACACAAGAACGAGATTGATCCTGCCCTTTTCCGGCGCCCGATCGTTTACATTGCAGACAGCCTCTCCCAAACGCGCAGGCTCGGTGAATTGCATCATGCGATTGCGGCGGGAATTGTCGCTGCGGATACTGTTTTTCCAGAACTCGGCCAGATCGCTCTCGCTGCTTCTCCCTTCCAGCGGAAGGCAGAAGACATAACCTTCTGCGACCTCACGGGAACAGGCGTTCAGGACACGGCCATCGCTCGCCTTGCGGCAGAGCGCGCCAGTGCGTGCGATGCAGGCACGAAAATCGATTCAACCAAAACTGCAGGAGCCAGCCGATGAGTGTGGAACTCAACTTCACCCGCGCGGAGTATGATCAGCGGATAGCAAAAACCCGTCGCGCCATGGAGAAGGCTGGCTTCGACGTCCTCATCGTCACCGACCCATCCAACATGCACTGGCTGACCGGCTATGACGGTTGGTCCTTCTATGTTCATCAATGCGTTGTGCTTTCGATGGAAGGGGAACCGATCTGGTATGGCCGCAGTCAGGATGGCAATGGCGCGAAACGCACTGCATGGCTCGGCCATGACAACATCGTCGGCTATCCCGACCACTATGTTCAGTCGCTTGAACGGCACCCTATGGATCTTCTGGCGTCGATACTGGATGAAAAAGGTTGGGGCACCAAGACCATTGCCGTCGAGTTGGATAATTACTGGTACACTGCCGCGGCTCATCACGCCTTGCAGAAACATCTGCCGAATGCCCGCTTCAAGGATGCGCAAGGACTGGTCAACTGGCAGCGCGCCGTCAAAAGCCCGACGGAAATCGACTATATGCGAAAAGCTGGTCGGATCGTTGAGGCTATGCATCAACGCATCGTCGACAAAATCGAGCCGGGCATGCGCAAATGCGATCTGGTTGCGGAAATCTATGATGCTGGCACGCGCGGCGTTGACGGTTTTGGTGGCGATTATCCCGCCATCGTTCCGTTACTGCCTTCCGGCCCCGACGCCTCCGCACCGCATCTGACCTGGAACGATCTGCCGATGAAGACCGGCGAAGGCACATTCTTCGAGATCGCTGGCTGCTACAAGCGCTATCATTGCCCCCTGTCGCGCACCGTATTTCTCGGCAAACCGACACAGGCTTTTCTCGATGCCGAAAAAGCCACGCTCGAAGGGATGGAGGCAGGTCTCGCTGCTGCTCGCCCCGGCAACACATGCGAAGATATCGCGAATGGCTTCTTTGCCGTGCTGAAGAAATACGGAATTATCAAGGACAACCGCACCGGCTACTCCATCGGTTTGTCTTACCCACCGGATTGGGGCGAACGCACGATGAGCCTGCGCCCCGGCGACCGCACCGAGTTGCAACCCGGCATGACCTTTCATTTCATGACAGGTCTCTGGCTGGAAACCATGGGGCTGGAAATCACCGAAAGCATCGTGATCACCGAAACAGGCGTTGAATGTCTGTCGAATGTGCCGCGCAAGCTCGTGGTCAAGAATTAGGACGCTGCGATGATGCACACCTCGCCCCCTTCACGTCCCTCCCCGATCACGCCTACCGTCGATCTCAACCGCGACGGCATTCAGCACGGACATCTGCGTCTGCCGTGGTCCAGAGACGATTCCGCATGGGGATCGCTGATGTTGCCGATTTGTGTGATCCGCAACGGCGATGGTCCTACCGCCCTATTGACCGGCGCCAATCATGGCGATGAATATGAAGGGCCGGTCGCTCTTTATGATCTCGCAGCCAATCTGAAACCGGAAGAGATCAGGGGGCGGGTCATCATTGTTCCAGCAATGAACTACCCTGCCTTTCTTGCGGGAACGCGAACATCCCCCATCGACAAGGGCAATCTCAACCGCAGTTTCCCCGGGCGTCCGGATGGCACCGTTACCGAAAAGATTGCCGACTATTTCACCCGCTACCTTCTGCCAGCGGCCGATATCGTCATGGATTTTCATTCCGGTGGGCGGACCCTCGATTTCCTGCCCTATGCAGCCGCACACGCCTTGCCCGATACGGCGCAGGAGCTCCGCTGCTTTGCGGCAGTCAAAGCCTTTTCGGCTCCTTTCTCGATGCGAATGATCGAGATTGATGCTGTCGGCATGTACGACACGATAGCGGAGGAAGCGGGCAAGGTGTTTGTCACGACAGAGCTTTCCGGCGGCGGCACGATTTCTGCCCGCACTGCTTCCATAGCCAAGCGCGGCATTCGCAACCTTTTGCGCCACGCAGGCATTCTGCAAGGAGAGGTGGAGCTGTCACCGACAACGTGGCTCGATATGCCGTCGCAGGAATGCTTCGGTTTTGCCGATACCGAAGGTTTGCTTGAACCTTTGGTCGATCTCGGAGCGGAAGTACGCAAAGGCGACGTCATTGCGCGCGTCCATACTGTAACCCGCACAGGTGTCGCTCCACAGGAATACCGCGCCGCGCTCGATGGAATTCTCGCAGCCCGGCACTTTCCTGGTCTCATCAAAATGGGGGATTGCCTGTCGGTCATCGCCACGATCAGCGAGGAGCCGTCCCCGGGATAAGCCGATCAATAACGCCAACTGACAAGCCGGACAACAAAACAACCGGCATTCATAAAGAGGAGTGAACACGATGCGCATGAAACGTCATATAATTTCCGCTCTGTTTTCTGCAGCTGCGGTCTTTTCCCTTTCGCTTCCGTCACAAGCTGTCACCGTTGATGATCTCAAGGGTGCGGGCTTTGTTCGCGGAGCGACGGCCAATGAAGTGCCTTACGGTTATATGGACGAGAGCGGCGCCGCCAAGGGTATAGGCCCGGACGTCGCCGCCGCAATCTTCAAGAAACTTGGAATTGAGGAAATCGACTGGACAGTTACTCCGTTCGGCTCGCTCATTCCCGGCCTAAAGGCCAAGCGGTTCGAGTTTGTCGCCGCCGAGCAGAATGTCCTGCCGGACCGCTGCAAACAGGTCCAGTTCACCGTTGCGAATTCGAGTTACGGTGAAGGTCTTCTGGTTCCCAAGGGCAACCCGAAAAACATTCATTCCTATGAGGACATCAAGAAAGACCCATCGCTGAAAGTCGCGATCGTTTCCGGTGCTGACCAGATCGACTTCCTGCATGGAATGGGCATCGATGAATCCCAGATCGTCATGATCCAGGGCAATGCCGATGCACCATCGACGGTCCAGACCGGACGTGCTGACGCCTATGCCGCAACTGAACTGACGGTCGCCAAGCTGGTCGAAAATTCACCGGAACTGGAACAGGCGCATCCGTTCACCGACCCGGTTGTCGACGGCAAGTCTGCCAGAAGTTTCGGCGCGTTCAGCTTCCGTCCGGAAGACAAGGAGTTCTATGAAGCTTTCAACAAGGCGCTCATCGAGTTCAAGAAGACTGACGACTACAAGAAAATCCTGATGACTTATGGGCTTAGTGAGGAAAGCGTAGAAGCGGCACGAACGGTGGATACAGCCAGCCTATGCAACGCAAAGTAAGCTGAATTGCTGCCCGTCGAACCGTTCACGGCTCGGCGGGCATTGTCTCATCTCAACCGGGAGACGATCATATGCATTGGACGGAATATCTTCCCGCCCTTTTCAAGGGAGCGCAAATTACCGCCATTCTTGCCCTCAGTTCGATGGCTATCGGCACAGTACTGGCATTTTCCGCCGGAATTGCCCGTTTCGCAGGTGGGCCGATCCTTTCCACGATTGCGGTGATCTATATCGAGATATTCCGCGGCACGTCGCTGCTCGTGCAGCTTTTCTGGCTCTATTACGCCTTGCCGCTGATCGGTATTTCGTTCGATCCGATTACAACCGGCATCATGGGCCTTGGACTCAATATCGGTGCCTACGGCGCAGAAGTGGTTCGCGGTGCGTTACAGGCGGTGCCGGAAGCGCAACATGAAGCCGCCCGAGCGCTCAATTTCAGCAGGGGCCATACCTTGTTTCATGTCATCCTTCCGCAAGCGGTGGTCGAAATGATGCCGGCCTTCGGCAATCTTGCCATCCACAATCTCAAGGACACCGCCCTTGCTTCGCTCATTGCGATCAGCGACCTGACCTTCCAAGCGCAACGCCTGCGAAACCTGACATTGGACAGCGTGACAATCTACTCACTGACCCTGCTCGGCTATTTCGCAATGGCGCTCTTGCTGGCTGCAGCCATTCGCTGGCTGGAGCGGCGTCTGAGACGCCAGACCATGGCTGGAGGTTTTGCATGATCTACGGTTATGCCTGGGACACCTCGTCCACTCTCTCGTTCGCGATTTCCATTCTGCCAATTCTGGCGATTGGTCTCACCGTGACTTTGAAAGCCGCTGCCACGGGCTTTGCAATTGCACTGGTCCTTGGCCTTGTCTTTGCGCTTTTGCGCCGCAGTCCATACAAGATTATCTCCTGGCCAACCACAATTGTGGTTGAGTTCCTGCGTGATACGCCGCTGCTGGTACAGCTGTTTTTCCTGTATTATGTGCTACCGGTTTACGGCATCGTGCTGCCTGCCTTTCTGACTGGCGCCCTGGCTCTTGGTCTTCAATATTCAGCCTATACGTCAGAGGTTTATCGTGGCGGCATCGAAGCCATCCCGCGCGGACAATGGGAAGCAGCACGCGCGCTGAATCTCACGCCCTGGCGCACTTATCGCGATATCGTCATTCCGCAAGCCATACCCCGGATCATCCCGGCCATGGGCAATTACCTCGTCTCCATGCTGAAGGAGACGCCCGTGCTGTCGGTGGTCAGCATTGTCGACATGCTGAACCTCGCCAATCTGATTGGCGACCGCACCTTTGAATATCTGGTGCCTCTGTCGATGGTGGGCCTGATTTTCCTCGCCCTGACCTTGATCTGCTCGGCACTCATACGCCTGCTCGAACGTACACTTCCAAAAAACGGGATCGCTCTCAAATGACCCAGGAAATTATCCGCTTTCAGGACGTAACCAAGCGCTTCGGAGCGCTGACCGTACTGGATCGCTTCAATTTTTCCGTCAGAACAGGCGAAAAAGTTACCCTTATCGGCCCCTCGGGCTCGGGAAAATCGACGGTTCTTCGTATCCTCATGACGCTGGAACCGTTTCAGGAGGGCACGCTTCAGCTTGCAGACATGTCCTATCACGAGCCGAACGGCAAAGGTCACTTTCAGGCCAGCGAAGCCCATCTGCGCAAGATCAGGTCGCATGTCGGCATGGTGTTCCAGAGCTTTAATCTGTTTCCGCACATGTCGGTGCTGCGAAACATCATCGAAGCCCCAATTCATGTTCTGGGCATGAAGCGCGCCGAAGCGGAAGCCCGCGCACTCGACCTGCTCTCCCTCGTGGGTTTGACCGACAAGAAGGACCATTATCCTTCACAACTATCAGGTGGCCAGCAGCAACGTGTCGCCATCGCCCGCTCGCTTGCCATGCGCCCACGCGTATTGTTGTTTGACGAACCCACGTCCGCTCTTGATCCACAACTCGTGGGCGAAGTGCTGTCAGTCATTCGCGGGCTGGCACAGGAGCATGACCTGACCATGCTCCTTGTCACGCATGAAATGCGATTTGCCCGGGAAGTATCTGATCGCGTTTGCTTTTTCGATAAGGGGCGTATCTGCGAGCAAGGCACGCCGGAACAGATATTCCAGACCCCGAGCGAGGCACGCACCAAAGAGTTCCTGCGTTCGGTGCTTTAGAAACTGGCTTTCAGGCGATCGATCCCACATCGTAGACAGGCGGCAATTGCGCAAAGGTCTCGCGGATGGTCTCAAGTGCCGTCTGCAAAGCCGAGCGAGAAAGCCTTCCTCCAAGGCAGATGCGAATACCGCCACTCCCACGGTCGGCACCGGCCACAAATGGGTCCGATGGCGTGACAGCAACACCTTTGCTGGCAAGTGCGCGCACCAGTCCATCCTCAGACCAGTTGCGAGGAATTTTCAGCCAGGCGCAGAGCGATAACGGATTGCTGCCCGCCACATTCGAACCCAGAATATCGGTTACTTGCGCCTGCCGGGATCGCAGCTCGCTGCGCTGGATTTTAATCAATTCCGCCGCCGTGCCGTCCTCGATCCAGCGGCTCGCCATCTCACCCATGAGATTGACGCCGCTCCAGCTTGTCACGCGCAGAATGGATGTGACCCGGATGGAATATTGCGTCGGAACAACGAGATAGCCCGTACGCAAGCCGGTCATCACTGTCTTGGTGAAACTTGTAACGAAGAAGCCAAGATCAGGCAGCAACTCCGGCATTGAGGGCAATTTATCTTCAAGGATGGGTTTATAAACCTCATCCTCGATAACACAGACGCCGTATCGCCGGGCGATTTCCGCAATGGCAATGCGGCGCCCTGCGCCCATCAGATGGCTGGTCGGATTGCCCAGTGTCGGGATGATCACAAGCGCACGGACGTCACCAGCCTTGCAGGCAGTTTCAAAAGCATCGGGTAGAATGCCCTGTTCATCAATCGGGAGCCCACGCAGAGTAAACCCGAGCACATTGGCAAGACCTATGATGCCATGGTCGGTCAGGCTTTCCGTGAGCACGACTTCCCCGGGCTGAACGACGGCAGCAACCGCGAGAAACAGCCCATGTGCAGCGCCATTGGTGATGATGATCCGGCCCGGATCGACATCCACCGACAGATCGCCCAGCCAATCGCGTGCGATAGCACGATGCCTATCCAATCCCGCTATCGGACGGCAAGGACGCATGAAACTCGCATTGTCCGAATGGCTCATTTCTTCGAGCAGACGGCGCGAAGCATTCTCATGCGCTTCTGTATAAACCGCCCGAATAATCGAAAGGTCCGCCGTTCCGCTAGGATCCCGGTCCAGCATGAACCGGTCCGCTCGCTCCGTCACCCGGTTGCAGACATATGTTCCCCGACCAACCTCGCCACGCAGATAACCACGCCGTTCAGCCTCCTTGTAACTGATGCTGACCGTCTGCACCGAGAGCCCAAGCTTGTGAGCCAAATCCCGATGGGTCGGCATACGCATGGCGGGTTGAAGAATGCCCTTTTCAATATCATCGACTATTTTTTCTGTCAGAAGTCGGTGCTTGGTGACGCCCTTGCGCATTTCCAAAATAGGTTCCCACATGCGTCTACCGACTCCATCATGACATCTCAAAAATTGTCTTGTTATACTGAATTAATACCATGACATTCCAGTTAAAACAGCGCCTCGGAAGAAGTCTTTCCAACAGACAAGGGTTCACTGTTCCGGGCCCCGGGAATATGAAGTTGTGCGCGCACGACGCGCGAAAAATTCGGTCCAGAATAATATCGGAAGTCAGCGATATTGTTTCATAGAAGATGACAAGCCCATCAAAACAAGCTATTGATAGATAAAGCGATTTCTATCGTTCGCCTATATACGTCGTTCCTCGCCGCCGGACGAAATGCGCATGAGTGAAAAACGGAGCCCGACGGTTTCCAAGCCGCAAAATCCAGCCAAATCGTTCCTGGAAAATGAACGTCCCACGCTGAAGACAATCGCATTCATGACTGGTCTGGGCGTAACCACGGTTTCGCGAGCCTTGAAGGATGCGCCTGAAATTGGGCCCGAAACCCGCAAACGTGTGCAATTGATCGCGAGGCAGATCGGGTATCGCCCCAATCGTGCCGGCGTGCGCCTGCGAACCGGCAAAACAAATGTCATTGCGCTGGTTCTTAATACGCAGGATGAAATTATGGGGTTCACCAGTCAGGTCATTCACGGTGTTGCGGATGTACTTGCCGAAACGCAATACCATCTCATTCTGACGCCCTATTTTCATTCGCGGGCGCCGATTGAACCTATCCGCTATATCGTCGAGACAGGCTCAGCCGACGGAATTATATTCTCACGCACAGAACCGGATGACCAACGCGTTCATTATCTGACCGAACATGATTTTCCGTTCGCCACTCACGGCCGCACCGATACGGGCATTGAGCATCCTTATCACGACTTTGATAATTTCACTTTTGCCCTGGAGATGGTCGGTAAACTGTCGAAGCTTGGACGAAAACGGCTTGCCCTGCTGACACCGCCGGCACACCTCACCTATTACCGCCATATGGTGGGTGGATTTTATGAGGGGCTGCGTACCTTTCAATGCAGCGGATCACCCCTTGAAGGGGTAGATCTCGATACGCCGCTTGACGATTTGCGGCTGCACGTCGCTCAATTAATGAAAAGGACTGACCGGCCAGACGGCATCATCTGCTCGGGCAGTGCGGCTGCGTTAGCACTCGTCGCTGGTATTGAAGATGCTGGAATGAACATTGGCAATGAAGTCGATGTCGCAGCAAAACAGTCAACCGAGATTTTGCACTGGTTTCGCCCGGGGCTAATTGTAGTCGAGGAAAGCTTCAAGCTCGCCGGACAGCAACTTGGCAAAGCAATCCTTGGTCGGATCAACGGCAAAGACATCAAGTCCTTGCAAACGATCGGATAAAATGGGTGGAGGCCATCCCAATCCCGCAAGATCGAGACAGCCTCCAATCGCTCGGGAGGAGCGATGCAAAGTCAGTTTGCCGCCCGTTTCTTCCTGCTGTCTGCCGACCGTAGCAAGGCTTCTGCGGCGGCTATATCGAGTGCCTCCGGCCGCGTGCAACGGGTTTCGATATCGACGAAACGCTTTTCTTCGCCCGATTTCAAAATAGCCAACATCACGTTGACCCCGTGCAGTGCGCGTTCCAGCGAACAACGCAGTTCGCGACCATCCAAAATGGCGGCAGCCATATCTGCCAGTCCCGCTGCCCGATAGTTCGCCATCATCCCTTGCGAGTGCTGTTCATTCGCGATTCCAAAGGGATGCTCCCAGTTCTCAACGGTTTCGACTGGTTCGCCCGGCTTTGCCAGTTGAACTTCTCCGCCGAAAAAATTGGGGTCCGGCAGATAGAGCGATCCTTCAGTGCCGTACAGTTCCATGTTGGCGTGGCGGTGCGCCCACACATCCCAACTCGCAGAAAGCGTTATTGTTGCACCTTGTTCGAATTCCAGCAGCGCGTGAATAGTCGTTGGCGTCTCCACGGGAATGGTTTCGCCCCTGCGCGGCTCGGAACTGATCGTCCGCGTCGGTGTCGCCATGGAAGTCAAAGCTGCGACCCGCTTCACAGGCCCGATAAGATTGACGAGATTGGCTATGTAATAAGGTCCGAGATCGAGTATCGGGCCACCGCCATGCTTGAAGAAAAAGTCCGGGTTCGGGTGCCAATGCTCCATCCCGTGGCTCATGACATGGCATGTGCCTGAAGTGATGCGACCGACATTACCGCTATCGATTTCGCGCCGCGCCAGTTGGTGCGCGCCGCCGAGAAAGGTATCTGGGGCGCACCCGACTTTGAGGCCGCGGCCATCGGCAAGTGCTTTCAGTTCCAGCCCCTGTTCCATTGAAAGAACCAGCGGCTTTTCCGAATAGGCATGTTTGCCAGCGGCCAGTATCTTCTTGGTTACGGCATAGTGGGCATCCGGAATGGTGAGGTTGACGACGATTTCGATATCGTCGTTCTGGAGCAGTTCCTCGATAGTCTGGGCCTTCACGCCGAACTCTTCTGCACGCGCATTGGCCGCCGCCAAATTGATATCGGCGCATGCCCTTATTTCGATGTTTCGAAACATGGGAGACAACCGCAAATATGCAGCCGATATATTGCCGCAACCGATAATCCCGACACCAAGTGTCCTGGTCATTTCGCTCTCCAACTCAGAAATTTCTTACGGATTCGATGGAACGGCTCGCAAACCGGCTATCGTCCGATGGGTTATCGTGTTCCATGATGAAATAACGGGCAGGTGTCTTGCGCAAAGCGGCAAACAAGGCAGCCCAGTTGACGGTTCCGTGACCAACATCTTCCCAACCGTCTTCGTCAGCTTTTTCGCCATTCACGGCTATGTCCTTCACATGAACTGCCAGTATCCGATCTCCATAACGCTCGATCCATTCAAGCGGGTCGGCACCACCTTTAATGATCCAGGCAATATCAGCCTCCCAGGCCAGATCAGGCGAAGCGTTTAGAATGTGTTCCTGAGGTACGGAGCCGTCCGCCAAGGGCCGAAACTCGAAATCGTGGTTATGCCAGCCAAACGCATAACCTTCCTTGCGATAAGGCTCGCCAGCCGCAGCCAGGCGGTGCCCGAACTCCTGCCAGCCAGTCACGCTATCAGGGCGGCGATCTGCATCGAGATAAGGACAAAAGATCGCCCTCATATCGGCAATCTTGGCAATCTCCAACACGCGGCCCACTTCGCTTTCCAGCATATCCAGACCAAAATGGCCGGTAGGCATGGAAAGTCCAAATGTGTCGAGTTCCTTCTTTAATCGAACGGGATCGCCATAAATCCCTCCATATCCCTCCACGCGGCGGTAGCCGAGATCACGCAACATTGTAAGTGTTCGCTCCAACGGCTGGAAATTGCGGGAGCTGTAAAGCTGATAGGAATATCCGTTCATGTTCGTATCCTTCGAACTCGTTCCAAAATTGTGTTGGTTTTTTCGGCAAAAGCCATCCATGCGGATCAAAGCCGTCTTCAATCCGTCAACTCACATCCGATGCGACCTTATGCCGGCGGCTCTAAGGGGAGCGTTGTTCTCTGTTCATCTAAAGCCTCTCCTCCGTCTGGGCATCGAAGAGCGACAGGGCGTCGGGCTTCAAGCCGATCCTGACCCTTTCGCCTGCCCGATAGCGCTTTCCGGCTTCCACCCGCGCGGACAAGGCATGCCCGTTCAGGCGAAGCCAAACCAAACTGTCGGCCCCCATCGGCTCATCCAGATCAACGGTCGCTTCAAAGCCGTCCTCCGTGTTAAGCCTGACATGTTCCGGGCGAACACCGAGCGTTGCCTTATGTCCGGGCTTTGGCGTCCCGTCATACCCGTCCAGCCCTACAGCCGTCTGCCCGATGCGGAATACCGGCTTCCCCTCAGTGACACCAATCTCCCCGGAGAAGAAATTCATTGATGGCGAACCAAGAAAGCCCGCGACAAACCGGTTCTTCGGGCGGTTGTAGATTGTCAGCGGGTCAGCCAGTTGCTGCACCGCGCCACCTTTCATCACGGCAATGCGGTCCGCCAATGTCAGGGCTTCGATCTGGTCGTGGGTAACGTAGATCATTGTGTTACCGAGCTTTTGATGAAGACGTTTGATCTCGACCCGCAATTCAGAGCGCAATTTTGCATCGAGATTGGAAAGCGGCTCATCGAACAGGAACACATCCACATCACGCACCAGTGCGCGACCGATCGCAACACGCTGACGCTGACCGCCAGACAATGCCGAGGGCTTGCGTTGCAGCAAAGATTCAATCTGGAGAATTTCGGCAGCACGCTTGATACGTTTGTCGATCTCGCCTTTGGGTAGGCCAGCCACGCGCAATCCGAATGAAAGGTTCTTTTCGACGGTCATTTGCGGATAAAGTGCGTAGGACTGAAACACCATGCCGATGCCGCGATCCTTCGGCTCATCCCAGGTAACATTGCGCCCCTTGATGAAAATGCTTCCCTCGGAAATATCGAGAAGACCCGCCACGCAATTAAGCAGCGTGGATTTTCCGCAGCCTGAGGGCCCGAGAAGCACGAGGAACTCGCCCTCCCCGATTTCCAGATTGAGATTTTGCAGCACATTTACCGAGCCGAAGGCGAGCGACAGGTCCTGAATGGAAACGCTTGAACTCATGACCTCATCCTTTCACTGCGCCAGCGGCGATGCCGCGAACAAAATAACGGCCCGAGAGGAAGTAAACGAGTAGCGGCACGCCACCGGTCAGAATGGTTGCGGCCATATTGACGTTGTATTCCTTCACGCCCTGCATGGAGTTGACGATATTGTTCAACTGCACGGTCATCGGAAAATTCTGCGTTCCGGCAAACACCACGCCGAACAGAAAGTCGTTCCAGATACCGGTCACCTGCAGAATGATCGCAACAACGAAAATCGGCAGCGACATAGGCAGCATGATTTGAAAGAAAATTCGCCAGAAACCGGCGCCGTCCACGCGGGCGGCCTTGAATAATTCCGGCGGCAAGCCAGCAAAATAATTGCGGAACAGCAGTGTCAGGATCGGCATGCCGAAAATGGTATGAATAAAGACAACCCCGGTCAGCGTGCCAAAAATTCCCAGCTCACGTGTGATGATAACGAGCGGATAGAGCATGACCTGATACGGAATGAATGCCCCGAACAGCAGGACCGCGAAGAAGATTTCCGATCCCTTGAACTTCCAGTTTGCCAGCGCATAGCCATTGACCGATGCAATCGCAATGGAAACGATCACACTCGGAACGGTGATCTTGACCGAGTTCCAGAAGCCTGCACTTATCCCTTCGCAATAAAGGCCGGTGCATGCCTGGCTCCAGGCCTTGATCCACGGTTCGAATGTGATTTCGACAGGCGGCGCAAAGATATTACCAAGCCGTATCTCGGGCATGCCTTTAAGGGATGTCACGACCATCACGTAGAGCGGCAGCAGATAATAGACCGCAGCAACGAACAGGATGCTGTAAAGCATGAGGGTGGCAGGCGCGAAGCGCCGTTTCGGCTTGCGCCCCCATGGCTGTGCCTGGCTTTGTACCGAACGGGGTTCGGCGGCTACCGATTGAGTTTCAGTCGACATCTTCCTGTTCAGGACAGCTTCCGTCATCGCGCTTTCCTCCGGCTAAATTCGAGCATCGTCCACGGAACGAGGATGATCAAAACGGTGGTCAGCATGACTGTAGAAGCAGCCAGCCCCTGCCCCAGATTGGCCCAGCCGAACATGAAGTCGTAGACATATTTTGCCGGTACTTCCGATGCGATGCCGGGACCACCATTGGTCATCGCGACCACCAGATCGTAAAGTTTGACGATGCCTGTCGCGATTAGGACTATGGTTGTCACCAGGACAGGACGCATCATCGGCAGAATGATGAACAGATAGGTTTTCCATTTCGGAATGCCGTCAACCCGCGCAGCCTTCCAGATTTCGTCGTCAACATTGCGCAGTCCGGCCAACATCAAAACCATGACCAGGCCTGTCATCTGCCAAAGTCCGGCAATGACAATCGCATAAATGACGTAAGTTCGGCTCGATAGGATCGCCATCTGGAAACTGTCGAAACCGATATCGCGAATGACTTTCTCCAGCCCTAGCTGAGGATTGAATATCCACTGCCAGACAAGACCCGTCACGATAAACGACAGGGCGTAAGGATATAGAAAGATCGTGCGGAACGTGTTTTCGAAGCGGATTTTTTGATCCATCAGCGCCGCAAGAACAAACCCCGTCACAAGAGAAAAGCCCATGCAAAGGACGCCGTAGATCGCCAGATTACGCACCGACACATGCCAGCGGGTTGCTGAAAACAGACGCGTATACTGATCGAAGCCGATGAAGTTCAACATCGGCAACGATTTGGAAGATGTGAAGGAATAGACGACTGTCCAAAGCGTGCAGCCAATAAAGACCACGAGAACCGTCGCGATCATGGGGAGTGCTGCCACCTTTGCATTCAGATTGCGCAATACTCCCGGCGGCTTTCGGCGGTTGACCTCTTCCATAACGGCCATGATGATATCCTCCCTGTCCGGTTTTCGGACGCCCCGCGACGTCATCCCTCATCGACAGCGCGAGACCAGACCCGAAACTATTGGGCCTGCTCGATAATCTCAGCAAAACGTTCCTGGATGTCATCAACCGTCATGTCAGGATTAGAGAAAAACTCAGCCGCGAGACTTTCGATCTGCCCTTGTGTATCCGGTGCGCGCAATTGCTCCACCGACGGAACGATGTTCTCCGGGTTCTTCAGAATTTCGATGCCTGCGCGCATACAACTCGAAGCCGCATCCAGATCTACATCGCCACGGATCGGCAAAGAACCTTTGGCAAGATTGAAGGCAACCTGCGTGTCCTTGGAGACAAGCATGCTGGCCAGCTTCACCTGCGCTTTTGTAACTTCCGGGTCCTTGTTCTTCGGAAAGTAGATCGCATCGCCGCCAGTATCCAGATATTGATGGACGCCGAGGCCAGGCAAACAGTCATAGTCCTTACCGGCAACCTTGCCTGCGGTGCCAAATTCGCCCTGCGCCCAATCTCCCATGATCTGCGTTCCTGCGCGTCCGGTCAGCACCATATTGGTGGCCTCATTCCATGAGCGCCCGACATAACCCGCGTCAGCCATTGAGCGGGCTTGCGCCAGCGCTTCGAAAACCTTTTTCATTTCCGGACTGCGCGCAGCCTCCGCATCCTTGTCCTTGTTGACCTTCAGATAGAGGTCTTTGCCGCCGATTGCGGTTGTCAGGACTGTCAGCATGCCATTCACCTGCCAGCCGTCACCGGTTGCCAGCGGCACGATGTTCTTTTCCTTCAGCTTGGGAGCCGCGGCGACGAGATCATTCCAGGTCTTTGGAGGTTCGGTTCCGGCATCGCGGAAGGCTTGCGGATTGATCCACATCCATTCCCACGAGTGAATATTCAGCGGCACGCAATAAAGACGTCCTTCATAGGTGCAGGATTCCAGAAGACTCTTGGGGCGGATGAAATCAGCCCAGCCTTCCTTTTGGGCAAGCTCGGTCAGGTCCGTCATCAGGCCACCTTGCACCAGCTCTTCAGCCTGCCGCCCATGATTGAGCTGCGTCGCCCCCATTGGATTACCGCCCAGAATTCGGCTGATAATGATCGGGCGCGCAGTGGAGCCGCTACCGGCAATCGCTCCATCGACCCATTTATCGCCGCCGAGCGCATCGAATTTTTCGGCAAGAACCTTGACCGCGGCAGCTTCACCGCCGGATGTCCACCAGTGTGTGACTTCAAGATTGGCCGCCGAGGCCGAACCTGTCATTGTCAACGTTGTCATAGCCAGACAAACCGATGCGGCGAGCATCTTTGCTCTTTCAGGTAACATTCCATATCCTCCCAAATCTGAAACGTTACAGATATGGTATCCAAATCGGCCTTGCTTGCAAGTCCCCTAATCAGCAGCTTCATAAATTTGACATCCAGAAGCGAATTATCTGGCTGTTTTCACGCGCTTTTTCGCATTGCATTTTTTTCTAAGGGAAGCATATTCCCATGCGCCAACTTCAAGCGGGCTGTTCTTGAAACGACGGAAATTTGGGAATCTGTAACGTTACAGACGAGCAATCAGTTCCTGCAAAAAAGGCGCCGCAAATGGGCGCCTTTCCTCGTGCTTTCGAAATTAAGGTTGGATCAGGCGGCCTTGCTCACCAAGCCATGAGGATCGAGAACAAATTTCTTCGCAGCACCCTGATCAAAGCTTTCATAGCCCTTTGCCGCATCTTCGAGCGATATGACCTGGGCGTTGACAATATCGGCTATGTTCAGGCGACCGTGCAGGATAGCCTGCATCAGCTGGCGATTATACTTCAGCACAGGCGTTTGCCCAGTATGGAACGACTGCGCCTTGGCCCAACCGAGGCCGAAGCGCAAGGAGAGGCTGCCCTGCTTTGCAGCATTATCCACCGCACCAGGATCTTCGGTGACATAGAGCCCCGGAATACCGATAGCTCCCGCCGGGCGGGTGATCTCCATCATCTGGTTAAGCACAATAGCGGGTTGTTCGCCGCCGCTGTGACCACGTGCTTCGAAACCGACGGCATCAATAGCGCTATCGACTTCATTGCTCCCGGTAACCTCTGCGATCATGTCACCTAGACGGTCACTGGCCGAAAGATCAATCGGCTCAAATCCAACTTTGCGCGCGTGGTCTAGACGCTCCTTGTTGAAGTCCCCGATCATGACCACCGCAGCTCCCAGGAGACGTGCGGATGCCGCAGCGGCAAGTCCGACCGGTCCTGCGCCCGCGACATAAACAATCGAACCGACCCCGACACCAGCCTTGACCGCACCGTGAAAACCGGTTGGCAATATGTCGGAGAGCATCGTGAGGTCGCGGATTTTTTCCATCGCCTGTTCACGATCGGGGAACTTGAGCAGATTAAAATCCGCATAGGGAACCATGACATAGCGGGCCTGCCCGCCCATCCACCCGCCCATGTCGACATATCCATACGCGCCACCTGCACGCGACGGGTTGACCGTCAGGCAAACGCCGGTGTCCTGGGATTTGCAGCAACGGCAACGTCCGCAAGCGACATTGAACGGCACCGAAACGACGTCGCCCACGTCGAGCATTTCAACATCGCTGCCTTTTTCGATAATCTCGCCGGTAATTTCATGACCGAGCACAAGGCCGGGCATGGCAGTAGTGCGTCCGCGGACCATATGCTGGTCTGAACCGCAAATATTGGTGGAAATTACCTTCAATATAACGGCGTGTTCCAGCTTCTTCCCATCCGGTGCGGCCAACACGGGGTCTTCAATATCGCGTACTTCGACTGTCCCGGGCCGCAAATAAACGACGCCACGGTTCTTGCTCATGTCTACCTCCTCCAGGTCGAACAACACTGACTGATTTCAAACAATGCAATGATCGATAGTTTCCGGGCATAATCGAAAGCCCGTTTCTGGAAGGCTACAGACAGAACGCGTGCGGTTCAGTCTCAATCGCGACACGTCTCATTCAAATTGACCTGCTGAAGACGGTTTCCCTGCCGTCAATAGGTAGCAGATTTTGTCTCAGCCGTATGTTCGTCGAAAATAAACGCCGGACCGACCACACGCACATTGCGCTCGCTCATGGGGGAAAAAGACGTTACGGAAACACTGGTCTCGTTATTGCGAGCCGGACGCGTGTCTGGCATGGGTACCACCACATTTCTGAATGCCCGGCTGCCTTTGCTATTCGCTCGCAACTCGCTGATCTTGTTGACATAACCGGCCCAATCGCACTTCTTAAAGTCGCGACCTCCCTGATAGTCGTAGGCGGTCGGAAGCTCGATATACGGCTTGCCGTTGGAAACGGAAACCATATCCGCTGTTTCGTCATTCGGATCGTTCAAAACATAGAGATCGACATTCTCCCCCTGGCAGATGAAACGGCATTGCGCCAATGTCTCCGCCACGTTGTCGGACTTCTGGAACTGCGAATGCGGAGCAGGAAACAGATAACCGTCGGACAAGCGCACGCAATATGTCAGGGCGCCTTTCACACCTTTCGGAACCGTGGGATTGACGGGCGCGGCAACCGAAGGCGCTCTTGGCCGGTCGAGTTTTACCTTTGTAGTTCGTTGTGCCGCCGGTTGTTCGTGGCACGTCCGCGAAGAAAGCGAACTGGACCCGAGCTGCCGCTGGATTTCAGCAATACGCTGGGCAAGATCACGACACGGATTGAAGAAGCCTCCGCGTTCATCGCCCCCCTTGCAACCGCGGCTCCGCTCCATCGCGCGCAGGGCCGAAAGCTGGCGTTGTGTCATCAAATCCGCTGCACCGGCTGCTCGCGTGCAGGACGCGGCAGCCAGTTGCGGATAACAAATTAGTCCAATCAAAAGCAGCAAGGCGAAAGATTTTATCACAACAACACCGTTGAAACCTGAGACTTTGACAACTATCCCGCCGACAAGAGGTGAAGCGGCCTTTCCATTTCAGAACTCGTGCGTTTGGGATTCAGCACCTCATCAGGGTCCATGTCTGATACCAAAGCAGCCAGCGCCAATCGCAGATAGAGAGGCGCATCAGTGCGATCTATCGCCTTGAGGGCAACTCGCGAAATACCGAGAGAATGAGCGAGCTCCTGCTCGGATGTGTTCAGGGATGCACAGATTCTCGCGAGCTTTTCGTATGCACGTCTACCCATTACCGTCGTTCCCTCCTCCAATTTCTGACGATCCGTTTCGGCCGCCATTGTTTTCTTCTAGATCACCCGAGATTGCCCTCCTATCCGGCGATCATGTCCGGACTAGTTGAGGTGGCTGCAATTGGATCGATAGCGACCGTTGTCTCGGACAAAATGAAGCGTGCAAGAGCCCACATAGGGATGATGCACCACCCGCAACTAATGATCAGATCTTACCCGCAACAATAGAAGGACATTTTCTTAATTTACGCAATGTGAAATATCAGAATGAGAATGAAACTACTTCCGGGAAACAAGGATATACAAACAACCAGACTCCATGCTTCAATATGGTACATATCGTTTTCGAGTATAGCTCTCTTTCGTATACTTCTTTTCTAACCCATTGATTATATAGGACAATATCACCAAATCCCCCTGATTAGGGGGGTTGCCTGCGCCTGCCGGACCAAACCTTTTAATTGAGACTACCGATTACAATAAAGTATAAGTTGCAATATCCAAAAGGAACCAAAACGAAATAAATGTTAACCCTATCTGGAAAAACGGAGCATTGCGCGCTTTCAGACCAGAAGCAGCGAACGGATTGAAGCAAACTGGCGAAGAATCGGCATCACGCGGCCCCGAAGTGCTGCTGCACGCGGCCGTCATCACATCCGGCGTAGATAGGATTTGCGTCCTTAAAAATCGTCCCTGTGACGGATGGATTGCAAATAGGCATAGGCCGTACCCAAAAGCACCGGCACGATTACCAAAGCCGTCCAGAATAGAATATTGCTCATCTCTGCCCTCTCCCATAGTGCATGGCGATGTGCGCATCTCTGCGGGTTCTATTCTAACACGGAATTGACCGCCTTGTTCCAAATTCTTAACGAGAGGTTAATGGCACCCGTATCGTGACTGGCGAATATCGCCACTATCCTAATAGTTGTAGATAAGCCCTATTCGCCTTGACAGTTTGTCGCGGTGAGGCTTCACATGAGCCGGATTCTTTTCGCCTTTTCTAATAGATTGGAATGGGCAGCGTTCGTTGTGAGGGGATGCAAATGCGTATTGGTTTCAACCGGCTTTTATTAGCCTTTGCAGTCGCAGCCTCCGTTTCGGCTGTTCCATACAACACACAAGCTGCCGAAACCCGGCGCATAGAGATTACCAAAGATAGCGATTATTTTGGCTTCGACCTGCGCACGGAGAAAAATGTCTCCCTGGACCAGTGCAAAAGCATTTGTCTGGGCGACAATGCCTGCCTCGCCTTCACTTATAATCCGAAGGTCAAGTGGTGCTTTTTAAAATCCGATTTCAACAAGCTCAATCAGTCTGTCGGCTCCATTGCAGGCAAGGTCGTAACCCAGTCGACAGCGGCCCGCGAAGTCGAGGATATCGGCGCGCCGCCAGCTATTTCCTTCTTCGCCGCCAATCTGATTGATGAAGCTCGGCGCCTGAAAAATGAGCTCACTTCGAATGATAGCGCCGAAGGGCTAAGCACCTTGAAGAGCGAAGCGGCCTCGGCAGCGCTCAATGGCGATCCGCGCACTGCCATGGAAAAATTTCGACTGGCGGCCGGCATGTCGCCGGATGAAAGCGAAATCTGGGCCGGATATGCGCTTTGGGCGCTTGCGACCGAGCCGTCCAATGGTCAGGAACGTTCCAAGCTCCAGCGCGAAGCGACGTCGGCCTCGTGGTTTGCCTACCAGACCTCACGCACCAAGGATGAGCGCGCGCAAGCGCTTGCCGTCATGGCGCAGGCGCTCGAAAAGCGCGATGCATCGCGCCCGGCCTTGCAAGCCTATGAAGCGAGCCTTGATCTCGTCAATTCCGCATCCGTTCGTGACGCCTATGAAGATCTGAAAGCCCGCAAAGGCTTCCGCATCGTCAATAATACGGTCGATAATGACAATGCCGCGCCGCGCATCTGCGCCCAGTTCTCGGAAGAACTGGTGAAAAGCGGTGTCGATTATTCGAGCTTTGTCACGCTCGATAGTGGCGCGCCAAAGGCCGTTGATGCCAAAGATCGCCAGATTTGCGTCGAGGGTCTGGAACATGGCCGCAATTATACGGTGACGTTCCGTCAGGGCCTGCCTTCGGCTGTTGGCGAAGTGCTGCCTGCTCCGGTCAATCTTTCGATCTATGTGCAGGACCGCGCGCCATCGGTGCGCTTTACCGGCGACAGCTTTGTGCTGCCTGCGAAAGCCCGTCGCGGCATTCCGCTGGTCAGCGTCAATCTGAGTACCGCCAAGGTCAAGCTCTACCGCGTCGGCGACCGTTCGCTGGCACAGCTTCTCTCCGGCTATCAGTTCCTGCGCCAGTTGGACAGCTACGACATCAGCACGGTTTCCGATCAGATGGGGGCGCCTGTCTGGGAAGGTGAGATCGAGGTTGCAGGCAATGAGCTGAACAAGGAAGCAACGACCAGTTTCCCGGTTGATGAAGCACTGCCGGAACGCAAGCCCGGCGTCTACGTGCTGACCGCTGAACCGCTGGTCCAGAAGTCCGATGATGAATATGGCACCAAGGCAACGCAGTGGTTTGTCGTCTCCGACATCGGCCTTTCGACCTATACCGGACAGGACGGCATCAATGTGTTTGCCCGCTCGCTGGAAAGCGCAGAACCGCTTAAAGGCGTGAAACTGACCCTGCTGGCACGCAACAATGAAGTGCTGGGCGAAGCGACCACCGATGGCGATGGCCGGGCGACGTTTACGCCGGGACTGACACGCGGCACAGACGGCATGGTGCCAGCGGTGCTGATGGCGAGTGGGGATGATGATGATTTCACATTCCTCGATATGGCGCGCGCTGGTTTCGATCTTTCCGATCGTGGTGTGACGGGCCGTGTCGTGCCGAAAGCGCTCGATCTTTATGCATGGACAGAGCGCGGTATCTATCGCGCTGGCGAAGTCGTCCATGTGGGCGCGCTTGCGCGTGACGACACCGCAACCGCAATCGAGGATCTGCCGCTCACCTTCATCTTCACGCGTCCCGATGGCGTGGAAGACCGCCGTCTTGTTTCGGACAGCAAACTGGCCGGTGGTCATGCCATCGACCTGACCTTGCCGTCGAACGCCATGCGCGGCACCTGGAATGTTTCGGTCTATACCGATCCCAAGCAGCCAGCAATTGCCACACAGATGTTTCTGGTTGAAGATTTCGTGCCGGACCGGATCGAGTTCGATCTGACGTCTGACAAGCCGGAAATCGCCGTGGGTGAAACCGCCAATATCACCGTGGACGGTCGCTTCCTCTATGGTGCGCCTGCCGCCGGTCTTGCGCTTGAAGGCGAAGTCACGCTTTCGACTAAGCGTCAGTGGGACCGCTTCAAGGGCTATTATTTCGGCCTCGCCGATGAAGAACAAGGCGAAGCCACGCGCCTTCCGCTCGATGGCCTGTCAAAAGTCGATAACAACGGCAAGGCGACTTTCCCGGTTGCAGTCGATGAAATGCCGTCAACAACGCGTCTCGTAAACGCAGCCGTGACCGTTCGTATGCGCGAAACCGGCGGTCGTGCGGTTGAGCGTAAGATCGATGTTGCCATTCAGCCGGAAACCGATCTCATCGGCATTCGCCCGGATTTCGCTGGCGATGAAGTTCCGCAGGGCGGTACCGCCAAGTTCAGCCTGATCGCCTCTGACAGCAAGGGTGATCGCAAGGCGCTTGATGGCGCACAATGGTCGCTGGTCAAGATCGAGCGTAATTATCAGTGGTATCGCAGTGGCAATAGCTGGAACTACGAGCCGGTCACCTTCACCAAGGCGATTGCCAACGGCAAGATCGATCTGAAAACCGATAGCGAGGCTGAAATCAGCCTGCCGGTCGATTGGGGCCGTTACCGTCTGGAAATCGAAACAGATGATGCTTCGGGTCCGGCCACAAGCTATGAATTCGATGCGGGCTGGTTTGTCAGCTCAACCTCGACCGAAACACCGGACGGGCTCGAAATCGCGCTCGACAAGGAACATTATGCGGCGGGTGACACGGCAGAACTGAAAATCTCCCCGCGTTTTGCAGGTGAGCTGCTCATTACCATTGGTGCGGAAAAGCTGCTCAAGACAATCACCGCAAGCGTGCCGGAAGGTGGCACGACCATCGATATTCCGGTGGGTGATGATTGGGGTGCAGGCGTCTATGTCACAGCAACGCTGTTCCGTCCGGGTGAGGCTATTGAAAGCCGTATGCCTGCGCGTGCGATTGGTCTTAAATGGCTGAAGATCGATCCTGCCGACAAGCAGCTTGCAGTCAAGCTGACACCGCCTGAGAAGATTGCGCCGCGTTCCACGCTTTCCATTCCTGTTTCAGTTGAAAATGCAGGTGGCGAGCAGGCTTATGTCATGGTTGCGGCTGTCGACGTCGGCATTCTCAATCTGACACGCTATCAGCCGCCGAACCCTGAAAACTGGTTCTTCGGCCAGCGTCAGCTGGGCCTTGAAATGCGCGATATGTATGGTCGCCTGATTGATGGTTCGCTCGGCGTCACCGGCAAGCTGCGCACAGGTGGCGATGGCGGCAATATGGCAGCGGAAGGCAGCCCACCCACTGAAAAGCTGCTGGCGCTTTTCTCCGGTCCGGTCGAACTAGACAGCGACGGCAAGGCGACAATCACCTTCGACATACCGCAGTTCAACGGCACCGCGCGTGTCATGGCCGTTGCATGGACCAAGAAGGCTGTTGGCCATGCGGTGACCGATGTCATCATCCGCGATCCGGTGGTCATCACCGCTGGTCTTCCGCGCTTCATGGCTCCCGGCGATCAGGCCAATATCCGCTTCGATATTGCCAATACGGACGCACCGGATGGCAATTATCGTGTGAGCCTTGAGACCACCGATAATCTCGGCGTCGAAGTTGGCTCCTATCCTGAAAGCATTGCGCTTTCCGGTGGCAGACGGCAGTCGATCACCGTTCCGCTCAATGCTGTGGCAACGGGTGCCGGTGGTGTGACTATCCGGCTTTCCAACGATGTGGGCCTCAGCGTTGAACAGGTTTTGGCATTGCCGGTGCGCCCGGTTGATCTGCCGGTCACGAGCCGCCATGTCGTCAATCTCTCGGGCAATGGCGGAAGCCTGAAGGTCGATGGCGGCCTTCTGTCGGAAAGCCTGCTTGATGGCGCTTTCGTCAGCATTGGTGTGACGCGAAGTGCCGCATTTGATGTGCCAGCCTTGTTGATGGCTCTCGACCGCTATCCTTATGGGTGCACAGAGCAGACCACCAGCCGTGCACTGCCGCTGCTATACTTAAGCGAGATGGCGGCCGGTACGGAAGCGGCGGCGGGTCTGGAAAGTCAGGACGAGCTCAAGAAGCGTGTGCAGGACGCTATCTTCCGCGTGCTGAACAACCAGTCTTCGAGTGGTTCGTTTGGCCTCTGGTCGCCCGGGTCGGGTGATCTCTGGATGGACGCCTATGTGACCGACTTCCTGACGCGTGCCCGCGAAAAGGGCTATGACGTGCCGCAGCAGGCGATGCTCTCCGCTCTTGGCAACCTGCAAAATGCGCTCGGCTACACCACCGACGTCAAGGAACGCGGCAACGACATTGCCTATGCGCTCTATGTTCTGGCACGCAACAAGAAGGCTTCGGTTGGTGATCTGCGTTACTTCGCCGACACCCAGCTCGGAAACTTCGCAAGCCCGATGGCGGTTGCCCAGCTTGGTGCAGCACTGGCCCTTTATGGTGATCAGCCGCGCTCGGAACGCGTGTTCGATGCGTCGCTCCAGCTTGCAACCAGCCAGTCCAGCTACGACTATAATCGCTCCGATTATGGTTCGCCGCTGCGTGATGGTGCGGCGATGCTGGCTCTTGCCTCCGAAACCAAGCCTGCGCCGAAAGTGCTGCCATCGCTGATTACACTGGTCGAGTTCCAGCGTGAAAAGGCTCGTTATCTCAGCACGCAGGATCAGGCCTGGATGCTGCTTGCCGCACGTGGCCTGCAGGACGATAATGGCTCGATCAGCCTCGACATCAATGGCACCGCGCATCAAGGCGCGTTCTCCGAGCGTCTCAATGGTGCAACCCTTGAAGCACAGCCGCTGATCGTCACCAACAAGGGTCAGGGATCGGTTGATGCGGTCGTAACCGCAGTTGCGCCCCCTGCTCAGTCGCTACCCGCGGGCGGCGAAGGCTTCAACATTGAGCGCACCTATTATACGCTCGATGGCGAACCGGCCAATGTCACCGGCGTCAATCAGAATGAGCGCTACGTGGTTGTCCTGAAAATCGATGACCTGCAGGAATGGCAGTCGCGTCTGCTTGTGACCGATCTGCTGCCGGCGGGCTTCGAGATCGATAATCCGGGGCTTGTTTCCAGTGCCGATCTAGGCAATTTCCCTTGGCTGGAAAGCACCCAAGCAGCGCATCTCGAATTCCGCAATGATCGTTTTGTGGCGGCTTTCGACCGCTCGGCGGGCGAGAAGAAGCCAATCACGCTCGCTTATGTGGTGCGCGCGGTGACGCCAGGTCTTTATACCCATCCGGCAGCAACTGTTGAGGATATGTATCGCCCGCAATTTGCAGCGCGCACGGCAACGGGCATGATGGAGGTGGCCGCGCCTTAGTGTGCGGCCAAACAAATGAAAAGGCGTTGGAAAATAGCAATTGGCGGTGCCGCATTTCTCGGCATCGCTGCTATTGGAACCGTGCTCGGGCTTGACTGGCTCGACCGCGCCTATCCTCCGCCTTTGCCGGAACGGCTGACCATTTCTACTGAAGTCATGGATCGGGACGGCGCATTGCTGCGCGCCTATGCAACGCCGGACGGCTATTGGCGCTTGAATACGCGGATTGAGGATGTCGATCCGAAATTCGTGAAAATGCTAATCGCCTATGAGGACAAGCGTTTTTACGATCATGGCGGCATTGATTTCACGGCGCTGCTGAGGGCTGCCTATCAACTTGCAGGCAATGGCCGTATTGTGTCCGGCGGCTCAACGCTTTCAATGCAGCTTGCCCGATTGATCGAACCGCGTGAAAACCGCAGCTTCGGCTCCAAATTCCGGCAGCTTGCGCGTGCGGTCCAGATTGAGCGGCGGCTGAGCAAGTCTGAAATTCTCGAACGCTATCTGACGCTCGCACCCTATGGCGGCAATCTGGAAGGCGTGCGGTCAGCTTCGCTCGCCTATTTTGGCAAGGAGCCGCTACGCCTCACAACATCGGAAGCCGCATTGCTTGTGGCCCTTCCGCAATTGCCGGAGCGCCGCCGTCCGGACCGCGAGATGAAGAATGCAGTTGCAGCACGGGATCGTGTGTTGAAACGCATGGTTTCGTCTAAGGTGTTCACGAACGAGGAAGCCGAGCGTGCATCGCGTGAGCGCATATCCGCTACGCGTCATCCCTTGCCTGCGTTGGCCGCCCATTTTGCCGATCTCGCATTGAAGCAGGCACCGACCGAGGCGCGGCATCACCTGACGCTTAAAAAGTCGGTGCAGGCGGGACTGGAAACTGTGGCACGAGAGGCCGCTGCGAAACTCGGCCCTAAAGTTTCGGTAGCCATGGTGCTGGCCGACAGCCGTAACGGCAACATTCTGGGTGAAGTCGGATCGGCTGACTATTTCGATGGCAAGCGGCAGGGCTGGATCGACATGACCCGCGCCGTGCGCTCGCCCGGTTCCACGCTCAAGCCCTTCATTTATGGCCTGGCTTTCGAGCAAGGGCTGATTGCACAGGAAACCATCATTGAGGACCGCCCGCAGGATTTCGCAGGCTATCGTCCGCGCAATTTCGATATGAACTATCAGGGCGATGTCAGCATCCGTCAGGCGCTGCAAATGTCGCTCAATGTGCCGACCATTAGCCTGCTTGATGCGGTCGGCCCTGCGCGGTTGACGACACGCCTTCGTCAGGCGGCAGTCAATCTGCAACTGCCTAAGGGCGAAGCGCCGGGGCTGGCTATCGGCCTTGGCGGCGCGGGCATCAGCCTGCGTGATCTGGTGCAGCTTTATACCGGTCTTGCCAATGGCGGGCGAGGCGCCGCCCTTCGTGATGGCACGGAAAGTTCGGAGCCTGTGCAGCCTTCCGCCCCTATTCTCACCGAGCAGGCATCCTGGCAGATCGGCGATATTCTGGCCGGTGTCGTGCCGCCGCAAGGCGCGAAACGCCTCGGCCTCGCTTACAAGACCGGCACGTCCTATGGCTATCGCGATGCGTGGTCGGTTGGTTATGACGGCCGTTATGTGCTGGGTGTCTGGGTTGGACGTGCCGATGGCGGCTCAGTGCCGGGCCTTGCGGGCTATGTTTCGGCGGCACCTATCCTGTTTGAAGCCTTTGTGCGTTCCGGTATTGCATCCGTACCGCTGCCGCGTGCGCCCGCAGGGGCGTTTCGAACAGCGCGCGCCGATCTTCCGGTGACGCAGATACGCTTTTCGTCTGCGAGCGATTCTCTGCCGGTTCTCAAGGCCTCGATTGAGCCTGCACCGCGCATCGTGTTTCCACCCGATGGCGCGCATGTTGAATTGAAAGCCCTGACCGATAATGCATCGCCGCTGGTGCTGAAATTACAGGGCGGGCGCGCGCCATTTCGCTGGCTTGCCAATGGCAAGCCCATCGCCGAGATCGAACGGAGAAGGACGACAAATTGGCAACCGGACGGAACCGGATATTCGACGCTGACTGTCGTCGATGCAGCCGGACGGGCCGCAAGCGTCAACGTTTTTGTTGAATAGCGGCCTATTGGGCAGCTTCCGACAGAATGGCGTTTCCGGCTGCTTGTTTCTCCAGCGACATGACTTTCAGATTGCCCGAAAACAGGATGCCGGTTATCGGAAGCACCGGCTCCGCAGGCAGTTCCTCATGTTGCGCGCTGTCCTTGGGAACATGCAGCTTGTGTTCCACGCCCTCTTCGGCACCCGACAGGGTAAGCGCAACATTCCCCCGCGCTTCCAAAAGCTTAGCACCATATAGAAACTCGAAACTCAGCATCGAAACGAGGAATTTGTAAGTTCCATCGCGCACGCCGCCCTTCATCATCGCAGCGCGATGCACCTCTCCCCCCATTGTCACATCGAGCGGCGGGATACGCGGATCGCAGACATAGCCAAGCGCCAGAAGCTGACCGCCCTCAACCTCAAAGCGCATTTTGTCCAAGCCAAGATCGAGCGCCGAAATCGAGAAACGGCGATTGCTGTATTGGACAGGCACGCGCCCGAGCCGCTTACACAATTGCTGGCCGCTCAAAGCTCGCGCATTGGCGAAATGGTCGGGATCGATGGCGAATGGCAGCGCCTTGGGACGGTGCGGAACCGACAAGGCCGGTTCGAGAACATCGGCGATCAGGTTCGCGACGATGGTTGTCGAAACGGGCCGCGCATAATGGCCCTGATCGAGATAAAATGCCGGATTGCCCACGACATCGCGGCCATATTGCTGCATCAGCATTCGCGAGACATCGACCGAGATCGTTCCATACCATTGCGAAATATAGTTGATGCCCGCATCGATCGAAGGCACGGAATTCAGAAAGGAACCATTGCGCGCACCGAACACAAGTGTCGCAATCCGCAAATTCGGATTGCGTTCAAGCGCGTAGCGAATGATCCCTTCGTAAAGCCGCGCCCAATGACGGAATGGACGCCGTTCATCGCCGTAAACAAAGGCATCATTGATCGCATATTCGATCAGCAGCAACTCGCACTCTTCGAGCTGTTCAAACTGCTTGAGCTGATAAAGACCGAGCGCGCTCGTCGTGCCGCCGACCGCAAGATCGGCGACAATATCGAGTTCCACCCCGCGCCGCGCCATCGTCGACAGAAGTGTCGGCAGATAGCCCGGCAGCATGACGGTGTTGGAACCGCCAATGATTACAGTCTTGAATTTCATTGCGTCACCGTTGCAGCTTTACCGGCTGGCGTCAGCGCGCCGCAGCGCCACACACCATACGTGCTTGCATCCCAATCAAAATAATAGGCGGCTGCGATCTGGCCGCTATCCATCATCTGCCGAAAGCGATCACGCGCCTTCTCGACCAGTTGCTGGCGATTATTGTCATTGGCCGGACAGGCCTTCGAGGTGTTGGCAAAGCCCCATTCCGTGATCCAGCATGGCTTGCCTTTGGTACCACCGCAGAATGATAGCGCGTTGCTGATATGCTTTGCGCGCGCAGCCCGCGTGCCGCTGCTGCCGGGATAGATGTGGATGCCGTAGCCATCGGCAGCTTCATCCAATCCGTACTTCTTGAGAAGATCGGTAAAGGCGGCAGGTTCGACGGTATCTATTCCCCGCCGGTCCGCATCGATGAAGGGAATATCGGACAGGCCCGCAGATACGACCTTTGCCTCGGCACTGTGCTTGGTTTTCGCCAATTCCGCCCGTGCGATGCGCAAAAGTTCGATGTATTTTTCCGCACCTTTTTCGACCAGAGGAAGTTGCTCCATCTCGGCCAAAGAGCGTGCGGTCTTCATCTTCTCCTTGGGCAGAATGGCAAGATCGCCATTATAAGCGCCCCAGTTGATCTCATTGCCGGGTTCAACCGCAACCAGAGCCACCCCCAGCTTATCGATCTTTTGCAAGGCGTCCCCGACCACCTGCTGAAACCGCTGCGGCGATATGTCGGACAGACGATACATGTCCCAGATACGTCCGCGCCCGGACCGTGGCTTTGTCCCCTCCGGATAAAAATCCGCATTGTTGAGCGAGATTTCGAGGAGGATAGCCAAGCCCTTCTCATGCGCAAGGCGCACAGCATCAATACTCTGATCAAGAGGACGTGTGAGCGACAGCCGAACCGCCACCACGCCGTTCTTCACCATCTGATCGAAGATCTGCTCGCGCTCGGCGGGCTTGAGCCATGCCATATTGACCCGATTGACGCCAAAGCGCGTGTCGGCAAGAGCGCCACTGGGCGCGACGGCAAGCATGGCAGCGCCAAGCAAAACTGCCATTGCCCCTTTCCTGCCCCCGACGCTCTTGCGGAATTTCATCATCGGATACCGATATCTTTCAGCGCACCGTTAAAATTGGCCTCGCATTCCGAATAGCGGTTGATGGCCGCGGGTACGTCGATCTTGGAAAGGAAGTCGCGCAGGTAAGCTTTTTTCTGCGGCTCGCGGTTCCAGACGCTTGCCTCGATATGCGGAAATCCGACGAAGCCCAGCATTTCCCGCATGCGGTCATCGACGGCGATCATCAGGCCCGGAATACCCGACTGCATGCCGATGATGGTGCCATGGAAGCGGCGGCTCAGGCCGAAATCCTGACTGGAGATCCAGCTACGCCATTTATGCGTGTCGAAAAAGACGAGTAACTCGTTCTTGCGCTGCCATTTTTCCATATGTTTGTAATCAACGGGCGCGGTGATGCGGCTTGCCGCCTGATCATAGGCTTCCGCATGATCTTCGCCCGCCATATTCATATTGTAGACGATCACCTCGTCCTGAATAACGTAGCTTGCAACGCTGTCCTTTTCGAGCAGCGCGTGCGCATCGACGATCGTATCTGCAACACTGCCGAGATAACCGCCGAAGGAGATTTTCTGCGCATCGGCCAGCGTCGGATCGGCAAGACGGGTCAGTGAGCGCTTCATCTGGTCGGGTGCATAATAGAGTGACGGACACCCGGTCGGGCGGACATATTTCATGCCCGCATCTTTCAGGAACTCTTCGGTGAAATGCCCGCGCGTGAGGAAGAAGCTTTCCTTGCGGCGCAGGATTTCAAGAAACCGGCGTGTCCCTTCCGGCAATTCCGCTTTCAGGTTTTCCTTCTTCTGAATGCCGATGCCCATGATCACGATCGGCATGTCCAGCTTTTCAAAGACGAAGGATTCCGTCGTGGCCGCATAGCCGGGACGCAAAAGATTGGCGGAAGCGAACAGGCAGAGATCGAAACTCTCGTTGAGCTCCGCATAGGTATCCGGCGAATTGAGGCTGTTGGCCAGATGCCAGAACGGGACGTAGGTCACATCATGGCCGCGCACCGCGTTAGCCGCGCCCTCACCGATGAGATAATTGCCGGTATTGGCAATCTTCTTGACCTGATCGATCACATCCTTCTTGGTGCGGATGGGCTCGAAATAGGGGCGATGCTTCACTCTTGCCCCGGAAACGCTTTCGACGGTCCGCATCAAATATGACGGAATGCCGGTGATCATTATGCGCATGGTGATCCATCTTCGCTGGAATTAAGGAAACTGGTAAAGAGTGCCTGAGATCAGCCGATGCCGATTTCTGAAAGCACGCTCCGGAAATTGCGTTCTCGCGCCGAGTAAGTTTCAATGACTTCGGGAATGTTCATCGAAGCGATGTGGTCGCTGACGAAAGCCCGCCTGTCGTTGGCGGCGTTGAGATCGCGCGCATCGATCTTCGGCAATCCGGAAAAATTGAGCATCTCGCGCATGCGGTCATCGACAGCGACCATCAGGCTCGGCACGCCAGCCTGCATGGAGATGACATTGCCATGGAAACGGCGACCGAAGGAAAAATCCATGGTCGAGCACCAGGCCCGCCATTGATTGGTATCGAGGAAGGCGTGAACACTCACCTTCTTTTTCAGATCGCCCGACCCCTTGTAGGTCAGCGGCCCGACCAGCTCGCCCGTGGTGGAATCATAGGCGCGGCCATTGGCATCGGATTCGAGTTGCATGTCGAAATGCAAGAGCTCATCCTGAACCACATAGGCTGAACGTCCGTCATCGGAACCGAGCGCATTCATATCGCCGATGGTTTCGAGTTCCGCTCCCATATAGCCGGTGAACACGGTGCGGCCCTCGCCCACCTTCACCTCCGGCAGACGACTGATTGCCTTGCGCATATTGTCCGGGCGGAAATAAAGCGATGGACATCCGACCGGTCGGACATAGGAAAAGCCCTGATCGCGCAAATAGCCGGCGGCGTTTTCACCCCGCGTGAGAAAATAGTGTTCGCGGCTTTTCAGCACTTCCAAAAGCTTTTTGGTACCCGCCGGCAGGCCATCCTCACTTTCAATATCGGGACGGTTCTGGATACCAATGCCCAGCATCACGACGGGCATATCGAGCTTTGACAGAACGAGCGCTTCCGCATCCGCCGACAGGCCCTTGCGCAGAAGGTTTGCGCAGGTGAAGACGCAGATATCGAACTCCTTGTTGATCTCCTCCAGACCTGTTCCATTGTTGACGCAATTATAGAGGTGCCAGAATGGAATATGCTTGGCGGTCGGCAGAAGCGCTGTCATTGCGCCCTCGCCGATCAGATAATTGCCGGTATTGGAGATGTTCTTCAGTTCTTGGATAAAATTATCTCTGGATTCGGAATCCCGCTGCTTTTCCGAATAATAGACCTGCGCCTTATCCGCACGCTGGATGAGGCGCGTCAGATGGCTCGGAATGCCCGTGACGAGGATTCTTGGGTTGGCTGGGCGGCTCATAGGTCGACCTTTCTGGTATAATCAGGCAACTGCACGACCGGGGATAACGGCGTTCGTGCTGGCATCGTCTGCAACGTCCGGCTGGGAAGACCGGGATTTCGGATAGACGGGGCTTATTTCGTTCGCCCAATCGGTAAATTCGGAGAAAGCCGAGCTCCATGTGCGGTGAGCCGCGGAAGCGAGAGCGCCTTCGGCTGTCCGCATCAGGGCTTCGCGATCCTGCGCAAGGATGGTCAGAATGCGCGTCATGTCGGAGACAATCTGCGCATCGTTGCCATTGCGAATGAGAATGCCATCGCGTCCGTGATTGATAAGCTCATCGACAGCACCGACGGCTGTTGCCACCGGCACGCAGCCAAGCTGCTGCGCTTCGGCGATCATCAGCGGCGCGCCTTCCCAGCGCGACGGCATCAGGAGAACATCGGCCCAGGCCAGATGGTTGGCAATGTCCCTGCCGTCAAAGACCGGCGGCGAGACTTTAACGCCGGCATCCTTCAAACGTGTCATCCAGGATGCGCTCGGATCGTCGGAAAGAATTTCGCCGCCGATAGCCTGCGCCTCGAACGGAATGCCCTGCTCTTTCAGCTTGACGATTGCATCGTGCAACCGGTCGATACCCTTTTGGCGGTCGAGGCGTCCCATATAAAGGATACGCATCGGTTCGCCCTTGCGGCCCTGCTTGCGCGCCGCGGAGATCTGCGCCCGCTGTTTTGCATCGATTGAAAAACTGGCCCCGTTTGGCACCGAAAACACTTTTTCATACGGCACACCAAAGCTGTGCAGATAAATTTTCAATTGCTCCGAACAAGTGAGAAAAGCGTCATAGGCGTGTTCGAAAGCAATCGCCGCATAGGGCTGGCCTGCCTGACGGCGGAAGACCGTTTCATCCACTACATGCAGATAGCAGGCGGTGCGCGTGCCTTCCGAATGCAGCTTACCCATCAGGGGATGCGCCGCCATGACGTGGTTGTTCACCACAAGATCGAAACCGGAAAGCTGGCCGCGCAGGACACTCCAGTCCAGCGGATGGTCCTCGGTGATGAAGTCCTGACCGAGAAAGCGATTTGTGTCGCCCCAGGCGGGAATGCCATCCTTCCAGAAATGCAAATAATCGAAGGACTGGTCGAACTCATCGAGCACGTCCATGCGTTCATTGCCAAGCACGAATAGATGGGTTTCAAACCCTTGGTTCTTCAACTCACGACCGGCTGCATAGGCAACCTTTTCAGCCCCGCCGAAAGAGGCGTTCGGCACCAGAACGGCGGCAGTCTTTTTCCTTGCGGGGTTATGCGCAAGCGGCAGAACGGGTCCGCCGCCAAGTTCATTGCGCAGCACCTGATACATTTCGGAAAGGGCCGGCAGGCGACGCGGACGCCATGTCCAGCGCGTGGCTGCACTCTGCTTGAGCGGGCTTGTCGCAATCGATGTCACCAGATTGAGCATCGACTGCTCAGGCCGCGACAAGGCCCGGCGCTGGCGAACGCGCGGAAACGGGAAGCGCACCTTCATTCGGGCCGATGTGGGCCACAATTGCTGTGTACCCAACGATGCGAACCAGTCCAGCGCATCGTTTTCGATGATTTCCTTGATGAGTCTGGTCGAAACGAAAATCAGATCGGCCTGCGGCTGCCGCGTACCCGACGCCATGATTTCGGTGTCGATACGCCGCTCGTTTTCCACATTGGTCAGTTCCACAAAGACGATATTGGCTTGTTCCGCCAGCTTCTCGAGCCGTGACAGGATATTCGGCAACAACCGCGAACGTGCCAGAAGTTTCATCGTCTCGGTATTGGACGAGGCGAGAAACGGTGGAAAATGGAAATTATCCGGCTCCGAAACACTGCCCCAGAATGCGCGGATCGCATCATCGAATTTGAGATCGGTGGTGCCAAGGCTAAGGTCGGTGAAAAGGCTGACCGTCCCCTCGCCTGCGCGGATGACGCCATAACGCGGGCATTCTTCATGCTCGAAACCCACAAGTGTCGGGCGTCGAAACAGCGCCTTGTGTCGCTTGCGCAGGAAACTGATCGAGCCGGAGCGGTCGCGATTGGCCTCCTTGAAGCGGCTTTCCGCACGCAGGCGATATTCAAAGCCGGTATCATGGCAAGGCGTCCCGACGAACCCCGCTTCAATCGCCGAAAGCCAGAACTCCCAGTCCTCGAAACCATTCTGCCGGTCGTCATCAAAACGGACGCCACTGCGGAAAACATCCGCGGAAATCATCGACCCCGTATCACAGATATTGTCGGTGATGCAGTGGATCAAACGTGAATAGCTATTGCCATAATGCGCACGCCAGTTGACGGAGAAAGTGTCGATATTGGTATAGACCCAGCCAGCATTCGACGCCAATAGCTGACGGTAGAGCGTGTCGATGGTGTGCGGCTGCACCCGGTTGTCGGCATCGACGAAATAGACCGCCTTCACATCCGGCATTTCTTCGAGAATATAGTCCACGGCACGATTGCGGGCACCGCCGGGACCGGCATTTTCGCCGAAGATGACGTGAATGTTGGAATAGGCTGCCGCATAGAGCGTCAGGCTGTCGAACACTTCACGGCGCGGATCTCCGTCCACCGACACCACGATCTGTGTTCGGAAAACCGTCTCTGATGCGAGAATGGTTTCCAGTGCTTCGAGCGCCAGCGCCGCATGGCCGTAAAGCGGCATGGCAACGACGATCAAATCCTTCGACCTATCGTACATTCGCAGCCTCTTTGACCAATTCCTGGCCGGGCTGGGCTTCGATGTGCTTGACCAGCCGGAAGTTGAAGACCTTGAGCCACGAAAAGTCGACGGAATCCGCAGCTGCCTTGCTCAGAACAACGAGGTCCATTGTCCGGTCGACCGGTCCTTCAAGCATGAAGTTGATATCGATCGGGCGATTGGGTGCGACTTCCGACCAACCGCTGAACAAAACCTGTTGGCGTCGGCGGTCGAGATTGGAAATCGCGTCGATTTCTTCCTTCACATCTGATGCCAGATTGACCAGCAAAAGGCCGACCGCGCAGGGCTGGCCTTCCGGATGGTCGATCACTGCCCGCGCAGAAACGCGGACCGTTCCCGGCGCGACCACCCGTCGGATGGCGGCTGCGGTAACGCCTTCCTCGAGCGGATGACAACCGATGGCATCTTCATGTTCCAGAAAACGCACGGTCGGAAAATCCGGAGTAATGGGCGTCACGGACACGTTGGCCACGTTGCGCAGCAGTTCAACCGGCAGACGGTAGTCGTCAACCTTTCGGCCATTGATCAGCGCTGTCGGCACGATGGCATTAGGCAACGATGCCGGGCGCACACCCGGCAAGCCGGTAAAAATCCGCAATGCGAGCGGGCGCATGTCGAGATCGGCATGCGGAATGCGTGCCCGCGCCGCATAGCGCTCATTGGCGACCACATTGCCCAGCGACAGCTCCGGCGGAACTCCGCCCGAGGCGGAAATGCGCAGGCGCAGGGTCCGATGGCCTCCGTCACATGCCTTCGGAAGCGAAAAGAAGTTCCATTCCGAATGCAGCGCACCGTAAGGCACCAGCCACTCGGCAATTCCCTCCCCATTTTCAAGATAGTCCAGCGTCACGATCAACTGGCCATTGCGATTGGCCGGGAGCTCACGAAAATGGAGGGCGAAACCGGAAACGGCATAGCTCGAAACCGGGAAAAGCTGTTCGATCTCCGATTCGCGCAGCAGGCGCGCAAAGCCCTCGTCCTTTGGATCGACCAGAGGGGCGTGGCTGAAAATCTCCGTTGAGGAATCCCAGTTGCGAGCGTGAAATGCGTCTTCAATCGCCCGATAATTCTCAAACATGGTCTCGCGCTCGCGGCGCAGCATCGCGAGTTCGGTGTGAACCTTGCTGACATGACCGACAAGGCGATCCAGGCTATTCTCGAGCAACTGCGTAACCAGCAGCGGAGCAGTTTCGGGAGACGCTTCATCGACCCGCACAACGGGTAATTCCGGGATGGTGCTCAGACGATAGATCTGTTGCAGAACCGTCTTCAGTTCGTTCTCGCCCTCTTGCGAAGCGGCGACCGCAATGAGTGGAAATGTATTCGCCAGACGAAGGCGTTTTCCGTCTCCTTCGACAAAGGTTGTCAGCTCGCCCAGAGACGTCGCTTCCAGCGCTTCACGATCACGCATCGAAGCAATGGCATATCGGCGGGATTTCCGCGCCGAGATCGCAGGAAGTGGTGTGCTCAACATAATCATCCATTGTGTGATGGCCGACTTGGGAGTCTCGGCCTGCACCTGCAATGAGAAAATACAGATTATGTATTGTCAACAGTCTTATAGCGTCAACTATATGATATTATTGCAAATATTTGGAATTTGTTTAATTCAAAATTTGAAATAATATGAATATATATTGCAGTAATAGCGTAAACACGCAGAAATACGTATTTTTATATTTATCTTGAAGGACTTGCACGCCCGATTGTCGCCACATATGGCCTACCGGCCATTTAATACTGCATCGATCAAGGTTTTTTGCTGCCGTAAACAATCCGACAACCTGAAGCGGGTTTCGACGGTTCGGCGTGCCGCTGCCCGCATCGGGAGACATGCATCGGGGTCGCGAAGCACGTTCATAATCACTTCCGCCAGCACGTCCGGCTCAAAAAACGGTACAAGCAATCCGTTTTGGCCCGAGCGGATCAACTCCCGCACCGGCGGCGTGTCCGACCCGATGATGAGCGCGCCGCAGGCCATCGCTTCCACCACCGACCAGGACAAGACAAACGGATAAGTCAGATAGATATGGGCAGTCGATATCTGATAAAGTTTCCGCAATTGGGAGTGCGGGATTGTTCCAGGGAACACGATACGGTCAGGCGGCAGATCAAAATTCCTGACGAGATGCTCGCGCCACGAACCGCCGCCAGGCGGCGGCGTTCCATAGCTGACACCATCGCCGCCGACGAAAACGAAAATCACGTCGTCGTTTTGGCGAATGACCTTGGCTGCGGCTTCCAGCGCTTGCGGAAACCCGCGATAGGGTTCGAGATCGCGCGCGACGAATGTGATCACGCGCGATTCTCCAGCCTTCAGCGTCCTTCCGTCGGGCAACTGGATCGCTGCATGACGATCCGGGTAGAAGAGCTTTGTATCCACCCCTTCATGAACCACGGCAATACGGTTCTGAACCGAACGCGGATAAAGGCTTTTCTGCCAGTGCGTGGGGCTGAAACCGCCGTCGATTGCCTCAAGAGTAATCAGTTGCGCCGTGTTGCGCAGCCGCAAACGCTTGCGAGTTTCAATGTCAGGCTGGTCGCCCGGTGCGAAACCGACATCAGCGCCATTGGCGCGGTAGAAAAACTCGCAATAGCCGAGAGCAGGGACTGAGGGCAGCACGTCCTTGACGAACATCATGCTGCCCCAGCCGATATGACCGACAACAATATCGGGAGCCTGACCGTGATGAGCCATGGATTCCAGGGTTTCGGCCACGCGGTACCCGATCCTCGTGTGATGATCGGGTACTTCCAGATATCTGGCCATCGCACCGCCGGCGCGAGGACCAGATTCCACTCTGTGGCGGATGACGCGGACCGCTGGGAGGCGACGGTCCACCGTCTCGCAGATCAGGCTTACATCATGTCCGCCCGTAGCCAGATTCTCGGCTAACGCAGCGAACTGACCGAAACCGCGCCTGTGCACAAATGCTATACGCATGTTACGAAACGTGTTCGGCTAACGGCCGAAAACCACCGCAACACATCAAATGCCAAACCGTGCGGCGTTACCCCACACGACTTCCAGTCTGTGCAATGTCTGATAGGCAATCTCCAGATTTCGGAGATCGTCATCATCGCGAGTGAGGATATGGTTGTAGGAACGGCTTGCATTCCGCAAGCTCGCGCACAACCGCTCGCCCTTGTCCGTCAGGCGAATCCGGGCCGATCGCTTGTCTCTCTGCGAGGTCACACGATCGACATACCCGCCATCGGTAAGCTGTTTAAGATAATAGGAAATGTTGGAACCGACATAATGCCCGCGATCCAATAGTTCACCCACAGTGAGCTCGACATCGCCGATTGCCATCAGAACCAGGGTCTGGGCCGGACCGATATCTTCCACGCCTAACTTCGTCAGCTCGGTTTTCAGCAAGCTCACAAAGCGGCGGTTCACTCGTTCTATCATCCGGGCCAGTTCGAAATGCGTGATAACGACTGTATGAACCGGATGTCTGCGTTCCTGTTTTTCGGCGGTAACTTCAGGAAAATCAACGGCAGTAAAGCCATCGACTGATGTTTCGACTTCCACTCCCTCGTGTAGAAGTTTTTGCATCTCTTGCTCTCCATTTTCAATTTTACTTCAAATTTTGAAGAAATTTGCAGTTATATTTTCCTTCCTCCTTTCGCATTTCCCCGCCGCAAGAACCTTTTTTCTGTCACATTCTCTGCAGTATTACTTTACTGATCTTGAGAACTAGCACACAGTTTTTAGGGATATCCGCCACCTGTGACCATTCCAAGGCAGATAGCGTATGAATGATACTCGCGAAATCAACTCGATTGGCAAGAGCCCTGCGCACAAAAAGGGCCCAGACGATTCGGTAACTACGCCGAAAGGCCTGATTTTCAAGGCCCGCCGCGTTTTCCTGTCGGGACTACTTTATGCAGTGCTGCTAAGCGCCTGTATCAATTTGCTACAACTCACTGTACCTCTCTATATGTTGCAGGTTCATGATAGGGTGCTGAACAGCCGAAGCATGGACACGCTCACCATGCTGACCGTGCTCGCTGTGGGCGCCATGCTGGTGTTCGGCGTGCTCGAGTTCATCCGGTCGCTTTCCTTCCAGGCGATGGGCAGCGCACTTCTGCGCCGTCTCAATCTGGCGGTACTCACGGCAGCGGTGCAGGCCTCGGTGAATCAGGGCATGCCGAAAGCGACTCAGACGCTTCGTGACCTCAATGAACTGCGCAGCTTTCTCACCTCGCCCGCTATCAATGCTCCGCTCGACGCGGCATGGTCGCCAATCTTCCTCGGCGTCCTGTTCTTGCTTCACCCCATGCTGGGAGTGATCGGCCTCGTCGCGGTCATTATCCTGATTGCGTGTGGCGTACTGACCGACCTCCTCACCCGAAATCTGATTCAGGAGGCGAATCAAGCCAATATCGAAGCGGTTTCAAAGATCGGCAGCAGCCTGCGCCATGCCGAAGTCATCGAAGCGATGGGTATGCTTCCGGCGCTTGCCCGTCGCTGGCGCACGATGCAGGTTCAAGCCTTGGAAGTGCTCGATCTAGGCGGGACCCGCGCCCGCGCCTTGTCCTCCATTGCCCGCACGGCGCGTTTTATAATCCAGATCGGGTCGCTCGGAATTGGCACGCTCCTCGCCATGCAGCAGGAAATAACCCCTGGCGCCATGATCGCGACCAGTATCATCATCGGCCGCTTGCTGATGCCATTCGATCGAATCGTCGAAAACTGGCGTCAGTGGGTTAGTGCAATCGCCAGTTGGAAGCGCGTCCAATCATTGCTTTCCGAAAATTTGGCGGTGCGCCAGACCATGCCCACCCCGCGCCCCAATGGCGACCTTGTGATCGACAAGCTCATCTATGCCGCGCCCGGCGTGGATGTCCCAATCATCAAGGGTATCTCTTTTTCGGTTTCACCGGGTGAAGTCCTTGGGATTGTCGGCCCGTCTGCCGCTGGCAAATCAACACTTGCCCGACTGCTGATCGGTATCGTCAAGCCGACCTCAGGGGGCGTTTTCCTTGACGGCAACAACGTTTACCTCTGGGAACGCGGCTCTTTCGGCGAGATTGCCGGCTATCTGCCGCAGTCTGTCTCGCTGCTGGACGGAACTATCAAGGACAATATCGCCCGCATGGGTGACAGCGATCCGCATCGCGTGCTGGAAGCCGCGCGCCTGGCCGATGTGCATGAAATGATCGGCCGCATGCCACTTGGCTACGATACCCCGGTTGGCGACGGTCGCCTGACATTGTCCGGCGGCCAGCGCCAGAGAATCGGCCTTGCCCGCTGCCTCTACAACCGCCCGCGCCTGATTGTTCTCGACGAACCAAACTCGAATCTCGATGCGGTAGGCGAGCGCGCCCTCATCCGGGCTGTCGAACACGCGCGTGACGACGGCACCATTGTCATCATGATCGCGCATCGGCCGTCTATCATGCAGGTGGCCGACAAACTGCTGGTGCTTGAAAACGGTCGCATCTCGCAGTTCGGCCCGCGCACCGACGTCGTCGCCTCACTGACACCCGCCAATAACGGCCCGCAAATGGGAGCAGCAAACGCATGATGGGTAAATCGGTCATTCCTCGCCGTGTTTCCAGCCTGCTCGCGCCACGCGCAGAATCGTCGGATCACAAGGCACTCACCCGTTTCGGCAGCGTCAAACCTGAATGGGCGCTCGATCTGGAGCGCGAGGATTCGAGATCGCCTTTGCGCGGCCTCATCATCGCCGGTTTGGCCACAATCGGGGTTGCCTTCGGCGGTTTTTTCGCATGGGCCTATTCCGCCAATCTCGGAAGTGCGGCAGTCGCCATGGGTACTGTGATCGTTGATTCCAAGCGCAAGACCATCAGCCATCTCGAAGGCGGCATTCTGGATCGCTTGCTGGTACAGGAAGGCGATGTCGTCAAGGTCGGCCAGCCATTGCTTCGTCTCGACGACACCAAGGCACGTTCCGATCTCCAATCGCTCGAAAGCCGACGCATCGGCCTGATCGCAAAACTGGCCCGCCTGCGCGCCGAACAGTCCGGTGCGCAAGAAATCAGCTTTCCCGACAACTTTGCCGATGGCGGTGAAAATGCGCAGAATGCCATTCGCGCCGAAAACATATTTTTCCAGAAACGACTGGCGCAGAAACTGAGCAAGATCGACATTCAGCAGAAAACCATTGAGCAATATACGGAGCAGGCCAAGGCCTCGACCGCCCAGATAGCGGCCACGGACCGGCAAATCGAGCTCATCAGCGATCAGCGCAAGGCGATTGCCAGCCTCGTTGAAAAGGGCTTTGCCCAGAAATCGAAGCTGACGGAAATCGATACGCGTCTCAGCCAGCTTGCCGGTGACAGGGGTGAATATGCCGGTGACAAGGCAAAAGCCGAACAGGCGAAAGCAGGCGCAGAATTTGCGTTGAGCGGGATTGAAAGCGATCTCCAGTCCGAGATAGCCGGGGAGATCACATCGAGCCAAGTCGAACTTTCGGATGTGCAGGAACGCATTGTCGCGGCCAAGGATGTGATGCGGCGCGTGGAAGTTCGCTCACCGCAAGACGGTATCGTAGCCAACATCCGGCTGCGCACGCCGGGCGGCGTTATCGCACCGGGCGAAGCGATCATGGATATCGTTCCAGAAAACGAACCTCTCGTCGTTGAAATGAAAATCAGCCCGCGTGACATAGATAGCATTTCGGTCGGCGCAGGCGCGCAGATCCGGTTGACCGCTTATAACCAGCGCTCGATGGCGCCGCTCGATGGCAAACTGACCTATATCGCCGCAGATCAGTCACTTGATGAAAAGACCGATACCGCGTTTTTCGTGGCACGCGCCGAAATCACTCCAGCCTCGCTTGCCACCAATCCGACCGCCCGCCTTTATCCTGGTATGCCCGCCGAGGTAATCATCGTGCACAAGGAACGCCGTGCGATTGACTATCTGGTTTCTCCTATCACGGACAGCTTGAATCGGGCATTCCGCGAAGATTAATGATCCGAGAATTCCAAAGTAAAACTCGATCGCAGGTTGAAATTCCAAAATGAACAGGCGCCGCGCATAAAATGGCATGCGCGGCGTCATCTTCTTGGAATATTTTGGATTTCTCTTTCCGTTGATCCAATGTTTCAAATTTAGAACTAATTTTGTCGCAAATATAATACAAATACAAATTATAATAATAGCAAACAGAATTTATATTTATGTTTACAGAACTGCAATATAAATTAATGGTAATAATTTGTTACTTACACATGCCGCAATTATACCAAATGGCGATGTTGCAATTCCACATAATGCAGAGCAGACTACTAAGAGCATAATGGTCGGAGCATTCCGGCTTGTGGAAACCCCATACAGGAACACAAGGAGAAGCAGATGGCCACTTTAGAAGGCGGCGCCTACGACGACGTGTTGTTCGGCTCCCGCTTTGACGATTTCATCCGTGCCCATGGCGGTGATGATCTCGTATTCGGAGGTGATGGTAACGACACCATCTTCGGCGGTAACGGGAGTGACATCCTTTTCGGCGGCACGGGTAACGATACCCTGTTCGGCGAAAACGGAAACGACATTCTCTTCGGCAATGAAGGAAATGACGTCCTGAGCGGCGGCAATGGCAGCGACGTGCTGTATGGCGGCAATGGAGATGACATTCTCCAAGGCGGCAACGGCTCCGACCTGCTCTATGGCGGCGCGCATAATGACATTCTCTACGGTGGGAACGGCAGCGACATCCTTGATGGCGGTGCTGGAAACGACGTTCTCATCGGCGGAAATGGCAGCGATACATTCCTGTTCAATGGTGGCGGCGGAAACGACGTCATTCTCGACTTCAACCCCGGCGAAGACATTCTGCAAATTCAGAAGGGTATCAATGGTCTTGATATCTCTTCAGCAGACGATCTGGCCGATCGCGTCACGCAGGTTGGCGGCAATGTCGTTGTCGATCTCGGCAATGGCGACACCGTTACCCTCGTGAACACCAATGCAGACGATGTACAGGCTCATCCCGACCAGTACTTCACTGTTCACTGATTGATCAATTGAGAGCGTGCCCGGCAATCCTCCCGCCGGGCACGTTTCGTCTTCACCGGGCACCCGTCTTCCCGTTGGGTGCCCGGCCCCTCCTGCAAGCTGAACTTTTCTGCAAGAATGAAAGGGCCAAACATTGAACCTCGACCATTCGGCGGACATTGAAAGCAAAACCGAGAACCTCTCCATTTGCCGTCTTTGCGCCGACGTGGCTGTGGTCATTTGGGATATTCCAGGCACGGCCCGCACGACCACCAAATGCACATTTGAAATGCCGGTTCAGCCGGTTCCGCTGCTGAGCGTCGGTATTCCGCTCGAAAATGGCGGCTTGCGCATGTTCTGGGCCATGCGCACTGGCGATGAACCCGCAGAGCTTTCGCTCTCGGCTGGTTCTCTCGGCCCAACGGCGCAGGCAATCCTCTATCCGGCGAAGGAACTTGCCCCTTTCGATATCGAATATGTTGTGAACGATCTGACGCTTCCCGGACATATCAAGCTTCTCACCACCATTCTGACCACGTGGCGCAGCACTTTCCGGCTTTCGCGAAACCAGACTTTCGCATCCCTCGTGCGTGACCTGACTTTCGCATTGACGCCGGAACCGCGCGAGGCCCAGCATTGCGGCGAACCGGTTCAGGGACATCATCTCCTGGAAACAGCGGTCGACCCGATGCTGGGCGAGATTTCGGCTATCTATGGCATCACCTCCGGCAGCGTGACGGTTATTCCGCCGCGCTTTGTGGTTGGCAAGCAGACGCGCAATGCGTGGCAACCTTGCCATCTTCTGCTGGAAGCACCGCAAGACCTACCCTCCTCGCTGCTGTTGGTACTCACGGGTCAGAAAGGTGTTGCCGTTCGCAAGCTTGTGAAAACTGGCGAACCGACAGATTTTGCCAAATGGTGGACCAAATGGCAGGGCAACGGCGCATTGCGCGAATTTCTGGTTCGCCAGCTTGGCAAACTGAGCCTTGCCGGTGCGGCAGTCGCCATTGATTTGCAAACACGCACCCCGCTGCCCGTCCGCCAGATCACACAGTCCGCCACCCATCCCGCAGCGGAAATCGACCTCGCTCTGGCGCTCGACGGCGGCTTGATCGTGGGCGGATGGATGCATGATCCCGCCGCCATGCTGGCGGATATCGAATATCTCCCGGAAAACGGAAGCGCAGTGTCGCTGAAGCCGAACTTTCACAAATTTCCCGGCAAGATAGCCAAGCGCGAAGATGCGCCCCAACAGGATGTAACAGGCTTTGTTGCCTGGCTTCCTTCGGTGCAAAATCTCGGACCGCTTTTGCAGCCACGGTTCCAGTTGCGCCTCGCATCGGGCGCGACCGCCCCTCTCGTGCCCGCACCGCAGCCCTTCGAGTCATCGGCGCAGCGCAATCGCATTTTGCGATCCGTACCGCCGCAACAGGCAAGGCCACACGTCTTCTCGCATATTCTGGGACCAGCTCTCACAGAAGTAGAGAAGAAGCTCGCCGCAACAGTGCATATATCCGAGGTCAAGGAATACGGAACGACGCCAGCCTCGCCGCTCGCATCGATCGTTATCCCGCTTTATCGCAACCTCGATTTCCTGCGTTTCCAGTTTTCATCCATGGCAACCGACCCATGGCTGCTGGACAATGCAGAGTTTATCTTCGTGCTGGATTCCCCTGAAATTCAGGACGACACCGAGCACATGCTGGGTGGGCTGCACATTCTGCACGATATGCCGTTCAAGCTCGCAATCATGAACCGCAATGGCGGCTATGCGCGTGCCTGCAATGCAGGGGCCAGCATAGCAACCGGAACGACCATCGTGATGTTGAACTCCGACGTCGTGCCCGCGGAACATGGCTGGCTGCAGCAACTGATCCAGCCATTGTTCGACCAGCCGAAGCTTGGGGCAATCGGCCCTCGCCTTCTGTTCGAGGATGGCTCGCTTCAACATGCCGGGCTTTATTTTGCGCGTGACCGCCAAGGCATCTGGCTGAACCATCACTACTACAAGGGGATGCCGGGCAACTATCCGCCAGCACTCCGGTCCCGCGAAGTTCCGGGCGTCACCGGCGCCTGCCTCATTACCCGCAAGGATATCTTCGATCTCGTCGGCGGTTACACGGAGGACTATGTCATTGGCGATTACGAGGACAGCGATCTTTGCCTGAAGATCAGGCAACTCGGCTTCCAGATTTTCTACGAGCCTTCCGTAGCGCTTTATCACTTCGAGCGCCGCTCGATCCGTCGTAGCGCGGATTACATGCGCGGCCTCGCCAGCCAATATAATTCCTGGCTGCACACGCAGCGCTGGGACGACGACATTACCGAGTTGATGGCCCAGCCACGGGAACAGGAGCGCACCGTCGACCTGTCGAATGTGATCATGACCAAATCTGAAAGGAGCGCCGCTTGACAGATGTGGTAGCGCTGAAACAGCCAGAACCTGAAGCCAAACCAGCAATACCCGATGCGCAGATCGACTGGCTGATGCAGTCTGTTTTGAAGAACCGTTTTCTGCCCTCGCCCGACCCGAACAGCGTATTCGTCGGCGATGGCGATTATCGCGCCGTCGGCGCGGAGTTTCTCGGACACTTCATTCGAAAAGGCGGCCTTCGGCCCGACGCGCGCGTGCTTGACATCGGTTCCGGCATCGGTCGCATGGCCGTGCCACTGACGCAATATCTCGACCCGGCTAAAGCCCGCTATTCCGGCATCGATCCCGTGGCGGGCGGCGTAAACTGGTGCCGCCAGAACATCACGTCGCGCTATCCGAATTTCGAGTTTCGTCACATCGATATCGCCCATGATCTCTATAATCCAAAGGGTGCAGTGAACGGACTCAGCCTTGTCCTGCCATTCGCGGACAACAGTTTCGATTTCGTCATCATGACATCGGTGGTCACGCATCTGCCGTCAGACGAGGTCAAAACCTATCTTGATCAAATCTCCCGTGTGCTTATCCCCGGCGGAAAATTGTTCATGACGGCTTTCGTCGTGGACGATGTGGCCGCGCGCGACCGTCACGGCAAGCGTGACAAGCGGCTTGCATTTGAGCGCCATGGCAGCGGACCATGCTGGTTCGTGCCCGAACTGCCGCCGCTTGCGGCAGTCGGGTTTGAAAACGGTTTTCTGGATCGTGCACTTGCCGGGGCCAAGCTGACGCTCGAAACAAAATCCTTCGGTCATTGGCGCGGCATCGAGGCGGACCACTATCAGGATATTTTCATCGCATCGCGAGGTGCTGCCTGATGGCCCAGCGCGTTCTCATAGCAGCCCACAACCATCCGTCGCTCCATCCCGGCGGAACGGAAATTTTCGCGCATGATCTGTTTCGGGCCTATCAGCGCGCTGGTTGCGAAGCCATGTTCATGGGCGCCACCAACAAGGTACATCGTGAGGCCCGCCCGGGTACAAGCTTCCAGAGCATAGGCAGCGGCGGCGATGAAATCCTGCTCTGGTCGGGTCACTTCGACCGTTTCTACATGAGCCAGATCGACCTTTACGGGATCGTTCCGGACATTGTGGAACTGCTGAACGATTTCCGGCCGGATATCGTTCATCTGCACCACCTGCTTTTGCTCGGCGCCGAATTTCCGCATATCGTGCGCCGCACGCTGCCGGATTGCCGTATCGTGCTGACCTTGCACGATTATTATCCCATCTGCCACCATGATGGATTGATGGTTCGCACGACCGGCAAGGAACTTTGCCATGGCGCAAGTCCCGACCGCTGCCATGCCTGTTTCAAGGATATTGCGCTGGACAAATTCGTGCTGCGCGAACGGCATATCAAATCGCTTTTGAGTGCTGTCGATGCCTTCGTTTCGCCGAGCGAATTTCTCAAGCAGCGTTACGTCGAATGGGGGCTCGCGGAAGAACTTATCAGTGTCATTCCCAATGGCCAGCCGGAACGTCCCGCGGTCGCAACCTGGCAGGTGGAGCGCAGCAAACCTGTTTTCGGCTATTTCGGCAATCTCAATCCGTGGAAGGGCACGACGGTCCTGCTTGAAGCAGCGCAGCAACTCATTTCGGAGGGCTTCGATTTCGAATTGCGTGTGCACGGCGCAGCACCATTTCAAAGCGAAAGCTTCGTCAGCGAAATTGATGGGCTCTTTACCGAAACCTCGCCATTCGTCCAGCGTCGGGGTGCTTATCGTCGGGAAGATATTGGCCAACTGCTCCAACATGTCGATTGCGCAATCATGCCGTCGATCTGGTGGGAAAATGCGCCGCTCGTCATTCAGGAAGCACAAGGACAGAACCGTCCCGTCATATGCAGCAATATCGGTGGAATGGCCGAAATGATTGAACATGAGGTCAACGGCCTCACCGTTCCGCCGAATGATCCGCTGGCACTCGCCCAGGCGATGCGCCGAATGGCGGAAAACCCGGATTTGCGCCAGTCGCTCAGTGACAATGCGCGTCATTCGGACACCATCGACACCACGGCGGCACGCTATCTCGATCTGATCGGGACATTGCGTATCGCGCGTGTCGAGGCAGCATGAGAGGTAAATCATGAACATCGCGACCAAAGTTCCATCCGAGGGGGAAGCAAAGCAGGCAGCGACATCCAATGCCGCCGCCGGACCTCAAAGGACCGAAGCCATGAAAGGACGCGTTGACGCCATTGAAGAAGGCCGTCTCTACGGCTGGGCTTTCGATCCATCGGTTCCGACCGAACGCCTTCTGATCCGCGTTCTTCTGGACGACAAGCCTATCGCAGAAGCTCCCGCCGACAAGGATCGACCCGATCTCAAGCGCAACGGTATCGGCGACGGCAAACACGCTTTTGAAGTGATGTTGCCGCAATTCGCCGCCGCGCGGGCGGGCGAACTTGTCGTCGTCGCCGCCAATGCGGCTGGCACCGAGCAAAAACTGCGCGTGCCGAAGCCTGACGAACAGGCTGCCGAAGCGCTCATCGCCGCTCCCATGACACGCATTCTGGACAAGCTCGACATGCTGATGGCAGCCCAACGCCAATTGCAGGTCAATCAGCGCTCGTTGCAGCGCGTCGCGCCAACCCTTGATGCATCCGGCAATGCCGCCCCGGCGGAGCTGCTGGATATTGCCAGTTCCGTCGACGGCCTGCGTACCGATCTTCATCAGCGCATGACCGAGCTAGATGTGCACATCATGCGCATGGACGGTGTTGTCGCCGGATTGGAACAGCGGATGGAAGATGTGCGCAAGCGCAGCAGCGGCGATATCAAGCTCCTGTTCATGCTGATGTTCGTGATGGCAGGTTTCGTCGCCGGCGCCCTGCTGACGCTTGCGGTCATGCCCTGAGGAACCCTTCCCATGGCGCAAGACGAAAGACCTATCGCGCAGCAGCCAGCTGCAAGACCTGCCCGGTCTCCGGATCGTCCCCCCATGATGATGGAGGGCGAAATGGTGGTCGGCAGCGTGATCGAAGACACGCTGATATTGGTGCTCGGCATCGGCAGCGCCACCAACGATCAGGTGACGGCTTTTCTCAATGGCGATCCCGCCATGAGCGTGAAGACAAGCCTGGTCACTTGGCCGCTCAAGGAGCCTTCGCCTGCCGGAACGCATGGTTTTGTTGCCATAGTGCCCACGGCTGCTTTGCGCCGGGGCATCCTGAAGACGATCATGTTCCAGCACAGGGCCAAAGTAGCGCGCTACAATTTTGCTTCACGCTCGGCTTCCATCGCCGATTTTGTCGCCATGATCGGCGATCTTGCGGGACCGAGCCTGCCGGGCGTCATCGACGAGCTGGTGGAGGGGCTGATCTCCGGCCCCATCAGCCGCAAGAAACTTTCTGCCATCACCGTTCTATTGCAGGCGGGAGCCCGTTCAGATGGCTGCATTGAACTCATCGGCGGCAGCGACGAGGGCGAGATTTTCGTTCAGGGTTGGGCGCAGGACCTGACGCCCGCCGTTACCCGTCTGCTGATCAGCGGCAAGGCTCCTTCGCTCGCGGAATGCGCAATCAGTGTCTTTGCACGGCCCGACCTGAATGATGAAGCTTCCGGGTTTGCCGGTCTTCTGCTTGCCAATGAGCCTGTCGAACCGACTGACATTGAGCGGCTTCTGTTTCGCGGGCGGCGCGGCTGGCGTTTTACCGAAGTCTATGACCGCAGGCTCTTGTCCGGCTCCCGCGAGACACCCGGCCATATTCGGGCGATCTTGCCTCGGGTACGCAGTTCGACTGACATTTTGCTGCGCATGCGGTCTGCCGCAAACCGCTTCGACGGTGCCGACACGGTATCCAGCCTTCCCTTTCCCGTGAGAATGGGAATAGACAATGTGTTCCGGGTGGAAGGCAGCGGCATGCTGGTTTCCGGCTGGCTGCTCGATCCCGACAGCCATGTGGAAAGCGTGAAGTTGCGCCGCCATCGCGGTGAAATCCAGATCGACACGACCTGGACCCGCATCGACCGGCCCGATGTTACCCGCGAATTCGACAACCAGCCGCCATTCAATGCCGGGCTCGACCCCAGCCGTCATGCCCATGGTTTCGTCGCCTTCGCGCCGGAACTTGCCGGTGATAGCACCGCACCCTTCTATCTCGAACTTGCGATCAGCGATGGGCGGCGCGCGTTCTTCCCCTTGACGCCTACCCGCGTGACTTCGCGGGATGCCATTGTCCGGCAAATCCGCGCCACTGACCCAAATGCATGGGCTTTGCGCCATATCGTCGACCAGCAACTCGTTCCTTTGCTGCGCGGCGTCAATCGTCCAGCGCCTGAAGTATTTGGCGTTGTCGATCTCGGCCCCTTCGAGGATGCAATAGGACCTGCGATCATCATCGGCATTGATGAGCGCGTCGAGGAGGTCGAGCCTCTGCTGGCACTTCTTGCACTCGACCCGGAAACCCGTATCGCTCCGATCGTGGTTTCGGCTGCGAGCGAGATCATCGACCGCATCGGCGTGCAGATCAGGCGACTTGCGGATTTCTACCGCCTGCGCATCCGCCTCGTTTCCGCCACCGGGTCTGAAGACCTTTACGATGCGCTGGAAGTCGGCGCTCGCACGGTTACAACAGATCAGGTCATCTTTCTGGCCGGGTCGCTGCTGCCGCGCCGCGCCGGATGGCTGAACAAACTCGTCAGCGCCTATGAAGCGCACAAGGACTGCGTTCTGTCTCCCACCCTCGCCTATGAGGATGATTCAATTCGCTGGGCTGGAACCTGGGTTGCGGGGCCGCAATCCGGCATGTCGGCGGACCGCGCCCTGATCAGCCGCTATGCCGGCTATCCCATCGATGCTGTTTCGGGCATGGCGTTAACGGAAGTCGCGACAGCCACGTTCGAATGCTGCATCCTTCCCCGCGAAGCCCTGTTTTCGGTCGGCGGCTTCACGCGCGGTTATCTCGGCACCCATGAAAAGGGACTGGATCTCGGATTGAAACTGAAACAATCGGGCCTGCGCTCCTATTGGTTGCCTTCAGCACAGATGCTGGGAGCGGACGACACATCCGTCACTGACAGGGCATCCACCATCGCCCTCATCGAGCGTATCGACCGGCAGGTCTTCGACGCACGCTGGTCCTCCATTCTGGCGGGCAGACGCATGATAAAGGCGGAGGAACCCGCATGAGCGATAAACTCCGCGTTCTCGTCATCTCGCACGCCCACCCGTCAATCTCGCTCGGTGGCGGAGAGATCGCTTCCTACAATCTGCACAAGGGGTTGAATGCTGTTCCGGGCGTGCAGTCGGTCTATCTGGCGCGGGCTGCCCACCCGATCCCGCGGCACGGCACGACGGCGCTCATGAGCATGCGGCGCGCCAGCGATGAAATCCTGTTCCATGCCGATGAATACGACCACTTCTATCTGTCGAACAAGAACACCGATGAAATCCGCCGCGACCTGCTGCGCTTTGTACGCGATTTCGACCCGGACATCGTGCATTTCCATCATGTTCTGGGCCTTGGGCTTGAAACGCTCTACGCCATCCGCGAGGCGCTGCCGGATCGCATCATTCTCGTGACTTTTCACGAGTTCCTGTCGATCTGCAACAATGACGGACAGATGGTCAAAGCCGGCACATCCAAGCTCTGCAATGAGGCTTCCCCCATCGATTGCCACGCCTGCTTTCCGCAGATACCGCCCGCGCGTTTCCTCAAGCGGGAACGTTTCGTGCGCGGTATGCTGGAACTCGCGGATGCCTTCGTGTCCCCAAGCGAATTCCTGGCCAATCGCTATCTTGAATGGGGCCTCAACCCGGACAAGATGGCAGTCATAGAGAACGGTATCGCCATCCACGATGTTACCCCTCCGCGTGAACTGACCGGCCCTAACCCTCGACGCAGCCGTTTCGCTTTTTTCGGGCAGATCAATCCGTTCAAGGGCATCGATGTACTGGTTGATGCCGTATCGCGTGTGCCGGAACAGGTCTGGGGCGAGGATTCCCGTCTGATGATCTTCGGCGGCAATCTGGAAAAACAGCCGCCTGCTTTTCAGGAACGCATGCACAAGCTGATTGAGGAGGCCGGCCCGCGTGTACGTTTCTACGGCGCTTACCAGAATTCTGAAATGCCGCGCCTCATGCAGTCGGTCGACTGGGTGGTCATGCCCTCGATCTGGTGGGAAAACTCACCCATCGTCATTCAGGAGGCCCTGCATCATCGCCGCCCCGTCATCTGCTCCAACATCGGCGGTATGGCGGAGAAAATCCGCGACGGCGAAGACGGCTTGCATTTCCGTGTTCGCAGCGCTGAAGACCTTGCCGACCGCTTTACCGAAGTTCTGAGCGAGCCGAACATTTGGGACAGGTTGCATCAGTCCATCCGCAATCCGGTCCATTATATCGACTGCGCGAAGGAGCACCTCGACCTTTATAACCGGCTGCGGGAGTCAAAACCGCGCAGACAGAAACCGGCAGTTTCTGAAACTGCTCTTTCTCAGGCAAGCTGAGCCTGGCTTGCCTGTATCTTTAGAAGAAGGAAGACCGTATGGCACGCGCCCTCGTCATGATCCCTGCGGGAGAAGTGTACGACCACGACAATGTCCGCTGGTATCGTCATACTGACGTTCAGGGCAGCATCAATCATTATCACAATATCGGCGATGCCTTTGTCTTCGAGTCATCCTTGAAGCTGATGAATTACGAGAAGGTATCCGAACTCCCGATTACCAATTTCTCACCCGAGAGGATCGACCAGCTGCGCGAGGATTATGACTATGTGATCCTGCGCGGCTCGAACTATATCAACAAGGATATGAACTGGCGTGACACGATCCCCGTGCTGCAGCGGCTGAAACTGCCGGTCATCGCATTCGGCGTCGGAGCGCAAGCGCCGGTCAGAGGGGAAATACAGCTTTCCGAAGAGACGAAGGCGGTCCTGCGCATCATCGCGGATTCCACAACGTCCATCGGTGTGCGCGGCGCTTATACGGCACAGGTGCTCAACGATATCGGCATCCACAATGTACGCATCATCGGCTGTCCGACCGCATTTCGCCGCAACAACCAGCACTTGCGTATCAAGTTGCCGCCGCTGGAAAACGTCGCCCAGGTCGGCGTTACGGTTCGCCGCGAGGTCTCACCGGCCTATGCACAGGATATCGAGCAGTATCTGACCCGGCACCGCGATCTCATCAAATCCATGGCCGGGCGCTTCGATGTCACCTTGATGGCGCAGGGCGAGATCGATGAAAAGAAGATGGTCTTCGGGACAGCGGAGCAGAAGGAGGAGGCCATCACGGCCCTCAAGGCGCATCGCTGGACTGCCGACTGGTATTTCGACGAAACGATAGAGAATCTCTATCGCCATCGCATGTTCTATTCGGATGTCGTCGCCGACTACGAGGAACTGGTGCGCAGGCAGCAGCTCGTCCTTGGTTATCGTCTTCACGGCAATCTGATGGCGCTGGCCAATGGCGTTCCGTCCATCTACTTCACCTATGACAGCCGTACAGCCGAATTTGCCGAGACCTACAAGATACCAAGCTATGATGTCTTCAGCGACAAGCCTTTCCGGCTGGAAGACTATTGGGATCAGTCGCTGTTCGACAAGTATAACCGTGCATGGTTCGAGACTTATGCCGAGATGAAGCAGTTTCTCGACGAAAACGGCGTCGACAACAAGATGACTGACACTGGTCTTCCCATCGCGGAGTTGAAGGTCGCCTGAGATTCAGCTCTTTGGCAGATGGGCGGGATTGTTGTCCTTCTGCTCTTCTGCCAGAAGCGACCATGCGGCGATAAACATCGCAGCAATCAACGGCCCCACCACAAAACCATTGATCCCGATCAGCGAAATTCCCCCGACGGTGGAAATCAACACGACATAATCGGGCATGCGGGTGCCTTTTCCGACGAGCGGCGGACGCAGGAGATTGTCCACCAGTCCGATCACGAATATGCCGACGAAAACCAGAACAGCGCCGCTGATCCACTCCCCGCTTGCAAAGAACCAGGCCGCTGCCGGCACCCACACCAGGGCAGCGCCAACGGCCGGCAGCATGGAGAGGAACGTCATCATGACACCCCACAGCAAGGCTGCTTCCACGCCAAGAAGCCAGAAAGTCACTCCGCCTATCGTGCCCTGAATGACGGCAATGATGATATTGCCCTTCACGGTCGCACGGATGACGGCGGTGAACTTTTCCAGAAACTGCCGTGTGTAATCGTCGTTGAGCGGAATGGCCTGCCTGATCTTGCGTCCAAGCTCCGCGCCGTCGCGAAACAGAAAGAACAGCAGATAAAGCATGATGCCGAAGCCGATGAAGAACTGCAGCGTGTTCTGACCGAAACTGACCAGCCTTCCGGCAAAAAGCTGACTGCCTTGCATGATGGCGGAAGAAATGCGCGAGCGCCATTCTGCGAAATCGCCCAACTCGAACCGGGTCAGCCACTCCTCCAGCGAATCCGGCAAGGCCCCCAGGATGCGGGAGATGTAACTGTTCAGGTCAAACTCACGGCTGCTCAGGCGTTGATAGAGAGAGTTGCCCTCCTGCACCAGAGAGCCGAAAATCGCGAGCATCGGAATGATGACCAGACAGATGCACATCAACACGGACAGTAGGGCCGCAATATTCTTCCTTCCGCCGAGCAGACGTTCAAGGCGCTGCTGCACCGGCGAGAATACCACGGCAAGAATAACCGCCCACAGAACCGCCGAATAATAGGGCAGCAGCAGCCACGCGAAGGCGATGGTGACCAGTGCCAGAAGAATATAAAAGCTTGCGCGCTGGACGGACATGAAGACCTGCTGCAGATTTCCGGGTCGAAAAACCCTGCCCGGAAAACCGTTCCAATTCAATAGGGAAGCACGTGCCCCACGGGTTATGCCGCTTTTAGAGGCGCCAGCTTTTCATTTGGCAAGGAACGCGCCAGCGTGCTCAGAAGATCGCTTTGGGACACCAAACCGATAATGCGGCGCATTTCATCGACAACGACAACAGCATGCGCCAAGCCATCGGTAAGGCTCGGTACGAGGCTCATCACCGCATCGGTCTGTGAAGCGGTTGGAGCCTCCACGATGTAGTTTCTGAAATCATCGCCCGGATGCATTAACTCGCGCAAACCGACCACGCCTTTCAGGCGCCCATCGGATGAGTGCACAGGCAAGGTGAGCAGATTGTGCCGCAAGATCAACTCGCGTGCCTGGCTGGCTGTTGCACCTTCATCGATACTCACCACATCCCGTGACATGATATCGGCGCATGTCAGGTCGCCGCGCGAACGTGTGGACACCTCAAGCTCCACCTGCCGCAGCAAACGTCCAAGATCGTTGCGATCAATATCGAAGCTTTCATCCAGGGCAAGCAAGGCGCGGTCGATGTCTTCCTCGCGAATGCCCATCCGGACTGAAGGCGGCAGATCTTCCGTGCTGTGCTTGTTGACCGGCACGGCAGCCGCCACATGCGGATATTTCCTGCGCGACAGTTTATGAAACAGGATGCCGAGGCCAACCAGAAGGCACGAATTCAGGGCAACCGGCACAAGCGGAAACAGGAAACCCCACTTCGCCACCGCCGAACCGCCCAGAACCGCCGTCAGCGCCGCTGCGCCGCCGGGGGGATGGAGGCTGCGGGTAACGGACATTGCAGCGATGGCCAGAGCCACGCCAAGGCCGATTGCCAGCGCCGGATCATCGACAACTTGAGTGACGGCCAAACCGACAAAGGCTGAAATCGTGTTGCCGCCTATGATCGACCATGGCTGGGCCAGCGGACTGGTCGGAACTGCAAAGAGCAGAACTGCCGAAGCGCCGATCGGTGCTACGATCAAAGGCAGGTGCGGGCCGTTCCCCAGCAACATGCTTGATATGAAGCCGGTCAGCGCAATACCGATCAGGGCACCGAGGCAGGCAATCGACCGTTCCCGCAGCGTTGCACCGGCAAGAAGCGGCTTGAACAGCCGGAACGCGCGCGACTGGTTTGGTTCAGTATCTCTTTGGGTCATTCCATCAATCAGGCCGATGATAGGGAAGCTTCAGCGAAAACCCGTTGAAGCCAAAGATTATTCTCTTGGGGGTGAGACAATATCCTGCCCTTGCCGGATTCGAACAAGAAAGCAAATCCGCATCGGCTTACCGGAACAGAAAAATCGTTCTCCGTTGATCAACTCAGCGAGAACAACGGTCTCAAGGCCATTTCAAGCCCGAGAAGCATGAGGCCGATCAGAAACCAGCGCCGAAAACTTTCCGGACGGATTCTGCTGCGAAAAAACTGTCCGATGAACATCCCGGCCAGTGCGGGAACGATGGCCAGCACAGAGATCAACAGGAGATCGCCCGAATAAGCCTGCCTGCTCGAAAGCCCGATGCCGAGTGCCGCAGTCGACACCGTGAAGGAAAGCCCGAGCGCCTGCACCAGATCGTCTTTCTTGAGCCCCAAAGAACTCAAATAGGGGACCGCCGGGATGACGAATATTCCCGTCGCCCCCGCTATCATGCCGGTCAGGAAGCCAGTGACAGGAGATAGCAGGCGCTCCAACTTTTCCGGCACCTGCAACTGACGGGCAAATAACGTATAGGCTGCATAGACGACGAGCGAGAAACCCAGCATCGATGTGGTGATTGCAATGTTTCCGCCGACCAGAACCGCGGTTCCTGCGATGGTTCCCACCACGATGGCCAGCATCATGCTCCACAGACGAAGCATGAGCCCACGGAAACTCGGTCCCGCCATCAGCTGCCAGAGATTGGTCACGAAGGATGGAATAATCAGCAGGCTCGCGGCTGCGAGCGGCGATATCAGCGCGCCCAATATGCCCATCGCGACCGTTGGCAATCCCATGCCGGTTACGCCTTTGACAAAGCCGGCACCGAGAAAGGTAATCGCGATCGTGAGGATCAAGGAGAATGAATAGGTCATGCATCCCCTATAGCTGCATGAATGTCGGGCGGAATGCGGAAGTTCCGGATGAAGCCTTCGGCTTTTCCATAGGCAGGATTCTCGCTAAGATTGCTCATGCGCTTTGATCTTACCGACCTCCGTCTCTTTCTTGCCGTTGCCGATACCGGCAGCATTACCCATGGCGCGGCTGACGTGGGTCTCTCGCTTCCAGCGGCGAGCGAGCGTCTGCGCGATATGGAAGCCGCGGGACAGGTCATGCTTCTGGAGCGCGGACGGCGTGGCGTATCGTTGACTGAAGCGGGCGAGGCCCTCGTCCATCACGCAAGAACAGTGATGCGACAGATGGCCGATATGCATAGCGAACTGGGATTGCATGCCAAAGCCATGCGAACAGCGATCCGTGTCGCGGCCAATACGGCGGCGATCACGGAGTATCTTCCGGCAAAACTCGCCACCTGGATGACGGAAAATCCCCGCATTGATGTGGAGTTGAAGGAACGGCAGAGCGCCGATATTGCCCGAGCCGTCGTGCGCGGTTTTGTCGAGATCGGAATTTTGTCGGACGCAGCAGGCACGACGGAACTGGAACGGATTCCCTTTGCACAAGATCAGTTGGTGGTGATCGTGGCAAAGCACCATCGTCTCGCCGGCTCCAAGCGTGTGAGTTTCCCGGACATCCTGTAAGAGCAGTTCATCGGTCTTTCCGCCGGTGCGTTGCAGGAACATATTGAAAGCCAGGCCAGCCGCCTCGGCGGCAGGCTTAAAATAAGGACGAGGCTCCGCACGTTTGAAGGAATTGGCAATATGGTGGCTGCCGGGGCAGGCATTGCAATCATTCCTCATACAGCCGCTCAGCGCCTCAGAAAGACACTGCCCATCGCGACTGTCGCGATTTCCGATGCCTGGGCTAAAAGAAACCTTGTCATCGCAGTGCGGTCCCGTGAGGAATTGACCGCAGCCGCCAAGTCCCTCGTCGACCATCTGGCCTCAGTTGATCAATCGACCGAGCGCAAACCGCGGTAGCTCATTTCACCGCCAGAACGAGCCGTGTCGAGCGGAAGAACAAGCTACCCAGACTTTGGTAGCATAAGCGTTTTCGTTGAAGCTCAGGCATTGGCAAGCCGCCGGGTTGCATCTACATTCTGTTTGAAGCGCACCGGAAATCATTGCCGATTCAACCAAATCCGGTGCGAAAGCGATTATTGCGGTTAGCCGATATATCGCATCTGATGCCCGAAGCGCCCAAAGAGGCGTGGGGAACTGAATTCAGAATACGGGCTTGCCCGCCGCAACATAGTCTGGGAGGACACTATGAGGAAGACCATCGCCGCTCTGGCGACATTTGCCATTTTCGCTGCAACTTTCACCGCACAGGCACAAAACTATCCTGAACGAACGATTACAATGATCGTGCCTTTCTCGGCAGGAGGGCCTACCGACACCGTGACGCGTCTTGTTGCGGAATCCATGTCCAAGGACCTCGGCCAACAGGTAATCGTCGAAAATGTCGGCGGCGCGGGCGGAACACTTGGCGCGGGGCGCGTCGCAACCGCCGATCCGGATGGCTATACGCTCCTGCTTCACCATATCGGCATGGCCACAAGCGCCACACTCTATCGCAAGCTTGCCTATGACACATTGAACGGCTTCGAATATGTCGGGCTGGTTACCGAAGTTCCGATGACCATCGTGGCGCGCAAGGATCTTGAGCCGACGGATTTAAAGGGACTGGTCGATTACGCCAAGGCCAACAAGGATACCGTAACGGTCGCCAATGCCGGCATCGGCGCGGCCTCGCATCTTTGCGGGATGCTGTTCATGAGCGCGATTGAAACTCCGCTCGTCACGGTTCCCTATAAGGGAACCGGCCCGGCGATGACGGACCTGCTCGGCGGTCAGGTCGACATCATGTGTGACCAGACAACCAATACAACGAAGCAGATTCAGGCGGGCACGATCAAGGCTTATGCGGTGACCTCGCCTGAACGTCTCGACGTGCTGAAAGACCTTCCCACAACCAAGGAAGCCGGGCTTGACGGCATGGAAGTGGGCATCTGGCACGGCATTTATGCTCCCAAGGGAACCCCTGCCGAAATCACCGAACGGCTGTCGAAATCGCTCCAGTTGGCATTGAAAGACCCAAATGTTGTTGCCCGCTTCGCCGAACTCGGCACAAAGCCGTCATCGGAATCCGATGCGACGCCTGCCGCGCTGAAGGCAAAGCTGGAATCCGAGGTCGCGCGCTGGAAACCCATCATCGAAGCTGCCGGACAATACGCGGACTAACCGTCCAGGCCTTCAATCAGGGTGCGCAATCTTGCGCGCCTTGACTGTCGTTTCCCTCAAGCTGCGCCTTGCAACCGCAGCCCTCGGGGTAGCTGGTCGAGTTCACATGCCGAGCCTCCGGCATAGCCCTTTCAACGGCAAATCCGAAAGATGATTAGCCCATGAACGAGCCCTCAAGGAAATTCTCCATCGATCCGACCAACGGATCATGTGGTGCCCTTCTGACACTGACGGGCGCCTTTTTCGCCTATCAGTCGCTGGATCTGGACATAGGCACATCGCTGCGCATGGGACCGGGATATTTCCCGCTTGTTCTCTCAGGCGTGCTGATCCTGCTTGGACTGGTCATTCTTATCCAGGCGACACGGGTCTCCGGTGAGCCAATGGGCCCGATCGCATGGCGCGGTCTGTTCTTCATTCTGCCCGCGCCGATATTTTTCGGCCTGACGGTGCGGGGCCTCGGCTTCGTGCCGTCATTGTTCCTGACCTGCCTCATTGCCTCTTTCGCCTCAATGCGCATGAAACCGCTCGCAGCACTCGTTCTTGCGGCTGCGATCACGGTCTTCTCCGTCATTGTGTTCAGTTATGCCCTCGCGCTGCCCTACCAGCGTTTCGGGCCCTGGTGGCCATTCTAGGGGAGCGGATATGGAACTTTTCAACAATCTCGCGCTTGGTTTTTCCACCGCGTCAACACTTGCAAATCTCGGTTTTTGTCTTATCGGGGTGTTGCTCGGCACATTGATCGGCGTCCTGCCGGGCATCGGGGCCACGGCGACAATTGCGATGCTTCTTCCGGTCACGTTCCAGATCGGCGATCCTGTGTCAGCGCTGATCATGCTTGCGGGTATCTATTACGGCGCACAATATGGCGGCTCGACCACGGCAATTCTCATCAACATGCCGGGTGAATCGTCATCTGCCGTAACCGCCATCGATGGTTACCAGATGGCGCGGCGCGGGCGGGCGGGCGCAGCACTCGCCATTGCGGCTATCGGTTCGTTCTTTGCGGGCACTGTCTCAACATTTCTGGTAGCCGTGTTCGCTCCGCCACTGACTGAAATCGCGCTTAAATTCGGCTCGGCTGAATATTTCTCGCTCATGGTCGTGGGTCTGGTATCGTCCGTGGCGCTGGCGCACGGCTCCATCATCAAGGCACTGGCAATGGTCGTCCTCGGGCTCCTGCTCGGTCTCGTCGGCACCGACATCTATACTGGCGCGCCGCGCTTCACGCTCGGCATCACGGAATATGCAGACGGCCTTAATTTCGTTGCCGTTGCCGTGGGCGTGTTCGGCATTGCCGAAATCCTGCGCAATCTCGAAAGCGAGCATACCCGCGAAGTGCTGATGGCAAAGGTCACGGGACTGATGCCGACGCGCGACGATTTCAAACGCATGACCGCACCGATCCTGCGTGGAACCGTTATCGGTTCGGCGCTTGGCATTCTGCCGGGCGGCGGGGCCATTCTCGCATCATTTGCTTCCTATACGGTGGAAAAGCGCATTTCCGATACGCCGGAAGAGTTTGGAAAAGGCGCGATCGCAGGTGTCGCTGGACCGGAATCCGCCAACAATGCAGGCGCGCAGACATCTTTCATCCCCATGCTGACGCTTGGCATTCCGGCCAATCCGGTCATGGCATTGATGATCGGCGCCATGATTATCCAGGGCATCGTGCCGGGGCCGAATGTAGCAACGGAACAGCCTGCCCTGTTCTGGGGTGTGATTGCATCCATGTGGATCGGCAATCTCATGCTTATCATTCTAAATCTGCCGCTGATCGGGCTTTGGGTGAAGCTTCTGACAGTACCCTATTATGTGCTGTTTCCGATCATCATGACCTTCTGTTCCATCGGCGTTTATAGCGTCAATTCGAACGTCTACGATCTTTATGCGGTCGCCTTTTTCGGCTTTATCGGCTACCTGCTGGCCAAGCTGCGCTGCGAGCCTGCTCCGCTGCTGCTTGGCTTCGTTCTGGGGCCATTGCTGGAAGAACATCTGCGCCGCGCCATGATCCTGTCACGCGGCGATCCGGCAACCTTCTTCACCCGGCCGATCAGCGCTATTCTGCTTGCCATAGCAGCAGCCGTTCTCGTGGTTGTTTTGCTTCCATCGGTACGCAAGAAGCGCGACGAAGTATTCGTGGAGGAAGGTTAGAGCATTCCTGTTCGGGTGAAACGTTGTTGTTTCAGGCGCATCAATCATGATGCGCCTGGATTTCATCCGCGCCGCGCGCCCGAAGATACGATGTCGAGATAAACGGCCAGAACAAGGATGCTTCCCTTGATGATCTGCTGCCAAAACGTATCGACGCCGAGCATGGACATGCCATTGTCGAGGCTCGACATGATGAGTGCACCAACCAGCGCGCCAAGCACCGAGCCGACGCCGCCGCGCATGGACGTGCCGCCGATGAAGCAAGAGGCAATGGCGTCGAGCTCGCCACCAATGCCCGCCGATGGCGTGCCCGCCGCCAGGCGCGAGGTTGTCGTCAGACCCGCTACCGCCGCCATCAAACCCATCAGCGCGAAGACGGCCATCTTGACGAAATTGACATTCACGCCGGAAAAGCGGGTCGCTTCGGTATTGGAACCGACCGCATAGATATGCCGACCGAACACGGTCTGTTTCGCGATCACGGTGAATGCGCCGAGGATCACCAGCAAAATCAGGACCGGAACCGGCACGCCCTGATAACTGTTGAGGATGAGTATGAAGCCGAGGATCAGGACGCCGATGCCAAGAAGCCTCGTGATTTCCATGCTGGATGAAAGCATCTGAAGATTATGCTTGCGCTTGCTCGCCCGCGTGCGCAGCGTCATCAGGATCAGCACCCCAAACAAGGCAATGGCGCAGAGATTGCCAAGCCAGCCGGGCAGATAACCCTGCCCGATATATTTGAACTCCGGCGAGATCGGCGCGATGGTGACGCCGCCCATGATACCCAGCACGATGCCGCGAAAGACAAGCTGTCCGCCAAGCGTGACAATGAAGGACGGTATGCCGAGATAGGCGGTCAGCCAGCCATTGAAGGCGCCAAGCGCGACACCGAGCACCAGAACCGTGCTGATCGTAGCCCATAACGGCCATCCGAGAAGAACATCGAGGACTGCGGCGATGCCGCCCAACAGCCCCAGAAGCGCCCCCACCGAAAGATCGATTTCACCGGCCACGATGACGAACACCATCGCGGATGCGAGCATTCCGGTAATAGCCATCTGGCGCAGAAGATTGGAGAAATTGCGCGCCGTCAGGAACTGCGATCGCCCCATCTCCGGGTCATAGGTGAGGATAGCAAAGAACGCCCAGATGAGCGCAACCACGATCAGCAGCGCGACGATTTTATATTCCGCCAGAAATTTTCGGAGGCTTTTGCCTGTCAACGTCATATCATGCACCGGTCAGATTTTCTGCGGATCACGCCGCATTGGTTGTCGGCTTGCCGATTGCAGCGGCAAGTACCTTCTCCTGGGTGAGATTTTCATTGGGGAAATCACCCCGCAGCCTGCCCTCGCCGATCACGAGAACACGGTCGCTGATACCGAGAACTTCCGGCATTTCGGAAGAAACCATCAGCACCGCAACGCCTTGCTTCGCAAGCGCAAAGATCAGTTTGTAGATTTCATATTTCGCGCCGACGTCGACGCCCCGCGTCGGCTCGTCGAGAATGAGCACCTTGGGGTCCGGCAGCATCATCTTTGACAACACGGCTTTCTGCTGGTTGCCCCCCGACAGGGATGCGATTTCCAGCATAGGGTCCGCGGTCTTTACCTTCAGGCGCAAAATTTCGCGTTGGATGGTTGCCAGTTCCGCTTCCTTGTCGAGCAGTCCGCGCAGGGAAAACCGATCCAACACCGAGATCGTCATATTATGGCCGACTGGCATGATGGGCAGGATGCCGTCCTTCTTGCGGTCCTCCGGCACCATGCAGATGCCTTGCCGAACCGCATCGCGCGGCGTGCGGATCTTCAGTTCCCTGCCTTCAAGGAACACCTGGCCATCATGAGCGCCCGGCCAGACGCCGAATAGGCTGGACACCAGTTCCGTCCGCCCCGCGCCTACCAGTCCTGCAATGCCGAGGATTTCACCGCGCCGAAGCGCGAACGAGACATTATCGACCACCTTGCGGTCGGGATTGGTCACATCCCAGCAATTGATATTGCGCGCCTCGAAAACGACCTCGCCAATATCATGCGGCTCGCGCGGAAACAGGTTCTTCATCTCGCGCCCCACCATCATGGTGATGATGGCCGGCGTCGTCAGTTCAGCCATTGGTTTTGTGGCGATATGCGTGCCGTCGCGAATGACCGTCACCGTATCGGAAATTTCCGCTACTTCGTCCAGCTTGTGAGAGATGTAGACGCAGGCCATGCCTTGCGCCTTGAAGTCCTTGATGAGATCGAGAAGGACACGTGTTTCGGATGCGGTCAGCGCCGATGTCGGCTCGTCGAGAATGAGCAGCTTCGCATTCTTGTTGATCGCCTTTGCGATCTCGATCAGTTGCTGCTTGCCGCCCGGATAATGGTAGACCGGAAGCGCGACATTGATGTCGTGGATATTGAGGCGCGCCAGAAGTTCCGTCGCACGCGCATTCATCTGGTCGTAATCGATAAAGCCTCCGCTTGTCGGCTCCGATCCCAGAAAGATGTTTTCGGCAACCGACAGATGCGGCACCATCATCAGTTCCTGGTGAATGATCACGATGCCCGCGGCTTCCGTATCGCGTATGCCCGTCGCCTTCAGTTCCTGGCCTTCCCAGAAAATCTCACCGGTCCAGGTGCCGTGAGGATAGACGCCGGAAAGCACCTTCATCAGCGTGGATTTGCCGGCGCCGTTTTCCCCACAAAGGCCGACACACTCGCCGGCGCGCACTTTCAGGTAAATACCGTCAAGCGCTTTCACGCCGTTGAAGTCCTTACCGATATTGCGCATCTCAAGAAGATATTCGGACATCGCTTACGACCTTGCAGTATTGAGCCGGACAACGCTGTCAGCAGCAGTCCCAACAATCCAGCAGGGCCGGAAGCGGGGCAATGACTCCCAAACTTCCGGCCCATTGTGTGCTCAGGGCAAAACTAGCGGAAAGGTTTACTTCCCGTATATCTGCTCCTTCGTATAGAAGCCGTCCTGAACGTAGATATCGATATTGTCCTTGGTCACGGCAGTTGGCGTCAGCAGAAGCGTGTCGACCTGCTTGCCGCCATTGTCGAGCTTGGCGTTGAATTCCGGCGTTTCGCCCTTGACCATCTGGACGGTGAGCTTTGCCGCTTCCGAAGCAATGAGCTTCAGCGGCTTGTAGACCGTTACCGTCTGCGTCCCGTCGATCAGGCGCTTGACTGCAGCAAGGTCGCTATCCTGCCCGGAAACCGCGGTCTTCCCGGCCAGTCCCTGTGCTGCAAGTGCCTGGATGGCGCCACCGGCAGTGCCGTCATTTGAAGCCACAACAGCGTCGATCTTGTTCTGCGCAGCCGTCAGGGCGTTTTCCATGATGGAGAGCGCTTCTGTCGGGCTCCATTCCTTGACCCACTGCGAGCCAATGACCTTCACCTTGCCGGAATCGATGGCTTCCTTGAGGGCCTTTTCCTGACCGGCGCGGAGAAGCTTGGCGTTATTGTCCGTCGGCGAGCCGCCGAGGAGATAATAATTGCCTTCCGGCTTGGCCTTCAGAACCGCTTCCGCCTGCATGAAGCCGACGCGCTCATTGTCGAACGAGATATAGGCGTCAATATCGGCGTTGAGGATCAGACGATCATAGGACAGCACCTTGATGCCCGAGGCCTTGGCGTCGGCCACCACCGCGTCGAAAACCTTGGAGTTCATCGGCACGATCACGATTGCGTCAACACCTTGCGCAATCAGGTTTTCAACCTGCTTGACCTGCTTTTCCTCGTTGCCGTCAGCCGACTGCACATTGACCTTGGCGCCCAGCTTTTCCGCAGCTTCGATGAAATAGTCGCGGTCGCGCGCCCAGCGCTCGACGCGAAGATCGTCGATAGAAAAACCGATAACCGGATTTTCCGGCGAAGCATAGACCGGCGTCGACGCCATGGCGCCGATGCCCAGAGCCGCGGCAACCAGCGCGCCGGTCAGAAAATTACGACGTTTCATGCACTCCTCCTCCAAACACCGCCGGCCTTCGCCGGCTGGTTGCAAACCTCGCCCCGAACGTATTCCGCCCCCGGAGTTCGGCACGACAAAACAGCCCGCCCTGGAGCTGCTTATTCATTGAATGGCTGATCCTCCCAAAGACGCGTCGCGCCAAGATCACTCCATCGGACAGCGCTGCAAAAGCGACACCGCCCCATCCTCATAGCATCATTGATACGTGAAGAAAAATGAATAGCAAGCATTTTTTGATTTACGTACCTCATTTTTGACCTTATGGTCCGCGTCGAGGAGCGAGGATGAAACCTACAGTCCATGATATAGCCAGAACAGCGGGTGTCAGCCTCGCCACGGTGGACCGTGTGCTGAACGAACGCCCCGGCGTAAGAGCAAAGACGCGCGAGCGGGTCATGGCCGCGATGAACACGCTCGGCTATGTGCGCGATGTGGGTGCCGCCAATCTCGCGCGCGGCAGGCTTTATCAGTTCGATTTTATTCTGCCGGATAATGAAAACGCATTCATGCTGAGCTTGCGCTCGGAACTGCAAGCTGCGACCGAACGGGCCTTGGCCGAGCGCGTGCTGATCAATCTCGTGCTTGTTCCCGCCTTCGATGAAGCGGCCCTTGTTGCGGCGCTGGATGATTGCGGCGCACGCGGGCCCGACGGTGTCGCATTCGTGGCGGTCGATACCGATCCGGTGCGCGAAGCCTGCGCCCGGCTCGAAGAACGAGGCATTCACGCGGTCACGCTGGTGTCGGATCTCGGGCAATCCACGCGGACGCATTATGTCGGCGTCGACAACGGTGCGGCGGGACGCACGGCGGCGCGGCTTCTCGGGCTTTTCGCCAACGGAACCGAAGGTGCGCTGGCGGTCGTCGCCGGTTCGTTGAAGGTTCGGGACCATCGGGAGCGTTTCGACGGTTTTGCCACTGCCATGGACACGGACTTTCCGGGCCGCGAGATATTGCCGGTGCTGGAAGGCTTCGATGAGGGTCCGCGCGTGGAAAAACTCGTCGGCAAGCTGCTTGAAGAGCGCAGCGACATTGCCGGAATTTACAGCCTCGGCGCAGGCAATAGCGGTCTGGTGAAGGCGCTGGCAAAGCACAGCGCCAATCGCCCGCTCGTCATTGCGCATGAACGCGACAGCGTGACCTCGAAAGCACTGACGGATGGCATCATCCACGCGGTGCTGGCGCAGGATGCGGGCCATGAAATCCGCAGCGCCATCAGGGTTCTAAAGGCGTCTGCGGATCGTCTGGCGATCGTGCCGGGCCAGGAACACATCCGCATTGAAATTTTTCTCAAAGACAACTTGCCGCATTTCGACTGAGGCGCAGGCGACAGGGCTTTCCAACAGGAGCGAATATGTATCTCGGAATCGATCTAGGAACATCCGGTGTCAAGGCGCTGTTGATCGATGACGGACAGACGGTGATCGGTTCGGCCCATGGCGAACTGGACGTTTCGCGTCCCCATCCTGGCTGGAGCGAACAGGACCCGGCTCATTGGATCGATGCCTGCCGCACAGCGGTCGACGGCCTGCGCGCGGCTCACCCGAAAGAATTTTCGGCGATTGCCGGTATCGGTCTTTCCGGGCAGATGCATGGTGCCACCCTTCTGGACGAACAGGATCAGGTGCTGCGTCCCTGCATCCTGTGGAACGATACGCGCAGTTATCGCGAAGCCGCCGCACTCGATGCCGATCCGGCCTTTCGCGCCATCACCGGCAACATCGTTTTTCCGGGCTTTACAGCGCCGAAACTGGTCTGGGTTGCCAAGAACGAATCCGAGATTTTCGCTCGCATCCGCAAGGTGCTGTTGCCGAAGGACTATCTGCGCCTCTGGCTGACCGGCGAATATGTGTCGGATATGTCGGATTCAGCAGGCACGAGCTGGCTCGATACTGGCGCGCGTCGTTGGTCGCGCGAACTCCTGGACAAGACCGGCCTTGATGAAAGCCAGATGCCGCGTCTTGCCGAAGGCACCGACGCAACCGGACGGCTGCGGGCCGAACTTGCCGCCGAATGGGGTGTCGCCGGTCAGCCGGTCGTAGCGGGCGGCGCTGGCGACAATGCCGCCTCGGCCTGCGGCATGGGTACGGTCAAACCCGGCCACGCCTTCGTTTCGCTCGGCACATCGGGCGTGCTTTTCGCGGCGAACGGGGCCTATCAGCCGAAGCCGGAAAGCGCGGTTCATGCCTTCTGCCACGCCCTGCCCGACACGTGGCACCAGATGGGCGTCATCCTCTCTGCGGCGAGCGCGCTCGACTGGTATGCGCGGCTTGTCGGCAAAACCGCACGTGAACTGGACGAGGCACTTGGCGATCGGCTGAATGTGCCGGGTAGCGCAACCTTCCTGCCCTATCTCTCGGGCGAACGCACCCCCTATAACGATGCGAAGATACGCGGCGTGTTTTCCGGTCTGGAACATGAATCCGATCAGCGCGCCTTGACGCAAGCCGTGCTGGAAGGCGTCGCCTTTGCGATCCGCGATAATCTCGCCGCGCTGCAATCGGCTGGAACCGAAATCAGGTCTCTCACCGCCGTTGGCGGCGGCTCGCGCTCCACTTATTGGCTGAAGGCCATCGCGACCGCCTTGAACGTGCCGATCGCCTTGCCGGAAGAAGGCGATTTCGGCGCGGCTTTTGGCGCCGCACGACTGGGGCTCGTCGCCGCTACGGGCGCCGATCCGTTTGCCGTCTGCGCACCGCCGCGCACGGAACGCACGATAGAGCCGGAAGCTGCCCTGCTCCCGGCTTATGAGGAAGCCTATCAGCGCTATCACGCCCTTTATCCGGCACTTCACGCCCTCGCCGGTTCGTGACGCTGCCGCACGCAATCAGACATGAACGTCATTCGAACGGGAGGACATAATGAGCACGGGATTTTTCGGCGACATTCAAAAGGTTAAGTATGAGGGGCCGGACAGCGACAATCCGCTGGCATTCCGCCACTATAACCCGGATGAAATCGTGCTGGGCAAGCGCATGGAAGATCACCTGCGCTTTGCGGTCGCCTACTGGCACAGTTTTGCCTGGGAAGGCGGGGACCCGTTCGGCGGACGCACCTTCGACCGTCCATGGTATTCCAACGAACTTGATGCGGCAAAACTCAAGGCTGAGGTGGCTTTCGAGTTCTTCTCGCTGCTCGGCGCGCCCTATTATTGCTTCCACGATGCCGATGTGCGGCCAGAGGGACGCAACTTTGCGGAAAATTCGCGCTATCTGAACGAGATCGTCGACATCTTCGAGAAGAAGCAGGCCGAAACCGGCGTAAAGCTGCTCTGGGGCACGGCGAACCTGTTCTCCAACCGCCGCTATATGGCAGGCGCGGCAACCAATCCCGATCCGGACGTTTTCGCTTTTGCCGCGGCGACCGTGAAAAGCTGCATTGATGCCACCAAGCGGCTCGGCGGCGAGAACTATGTGCTGTGGGGCGGCCGCGAAGGATATGAAACGCTGCTCAACACCGATCTTGGCCGCGAGCTTGACCAGATGGGCCGGTTCCTCAATCTGGTGGTCGAATACAAGCACAAGATCGGCTTCAAGGGCACGATCCTGATCGAACCGAAGCCACAGGAACCGACCAAGCATCAATATGACTACGACGTTGCGACAGTCTATGGCTTCCTGAAGCGCTACGGCCTCGAAAACGAGGTGAAGCTCAATATCGAGCAGGGCCACGCCATTCTGGCCGGTCATTCTTTCGAGCATGAACTCGCGCTCGCCCGCACACTCGGCATTTTCGGTTCCATCGACATGAACCGCAATGACTACCAGTCGGGCTGGGACACGGACCAGTTCCCGAACAATGTGCCGGAAATGGCGCTCGCCTATTATCAGGTTCTGCTGGCTGGCGGCTTCACGACCGGCGGCACCAATTTCGACGCCAAGCTGCGCCGTCAGTCGCTCGACCCGCAGGATCTGCTGATCGGCCATATCGGCGGCATGGATTGCTGTGCACGCGGGCTCAAGGCAGCCGCCGGAATGCTCGAAGACGGCGCATTGTCCAAGCCGCTCGACGAGCGTTATGCAGGCTGGAACGGCGATTTCGGCAAGAAGCTTCTGACCGGCCTCTCGCTGGACCAGATCACCGCTGAAGTCGAAGCGAGGGACATCAATCCGCAGCCGAAATCCGGCCGTCAGGAATATCTCGAAAATATCGTCAATCGCTACGTTTAAGCGAACTGAAACAAAAAGGGCGCCCCGGCGGCGCCCTTTCGCTTATTCCATATCAATTTCTAAAGCTTGACCCAGCCACCGTTTTTCTGTGACGAGCGCACGCAGGCATCGATGAAGGCAACGCCTTTCAGCCCGTCATCGACAGTGGGATAGACCACCGCACTGTCCGGCTTTTTGCCGTTGCGATGGGCCTCAATGGCATTGGCGGCTTCCGAATAGATCGTGGCGAAAGCCTCCAGATAGCCCTCGGGGTGTCCCGCCGGTATGCGGGTCACGCGGGCGGCAGCGGACCCCACACCGGCACCGCCCCGCGTGATGAGTCGCTTCTGCTCGCCGAAAGGCGTGAACCAGAGATAGTTCGGGTCTTCCTGCGCCCATTCGATGCCGCCCTTCGTGCCATAAACGCGCAGGCGCAGCGCATTTTCATTGCCGGGCGCAACCTGGCTGCACCAGAGCATCCCCTTCGCGCCGCCCTCAAAACGCAGCATCACATGCGCATTGTCGTCGAGACGCCGTCCCTCGACAAAACTGTCGAGATCGGCAGCAAGGCTATCGAGCGTGAGGCCAGTCACGAAGGAGGCGAGATTGAAGGCGTGGGTGCCGATATCGCCCGTTGCGCCGCCTAGTCCCGATTGTGCCGGATCGGTGCGCCAGACAGCGCCCTTGGCACCGGTCGCCTCCACCGCTTCGGTCAGCCAGTCCTGTGCATATTCTACCTGGACGACGCGAAGATCGCCAAGCTCGCCATTGGCGATCATCTCGCGCGCCTGCCTTACCATCGGATAGCCGGTATAATTATGCGTCAGGATGAACAAGGCACCGCTGTCATCGGCGACTTTTTTCAGCTTCTTCGCATCGGCAAGTGTCGAGGTCAGCGGCTTATCGCAGATGACATGAATGCCGCGCCGCAAAAACTCCTTGGCAGCGTCATAGTGCACATGGTTCGGCGTCACGATGGAAACGGCTTCGATCCCGTTTTTCAGGCGCGCCTCGCGAATGGCCATATCCTTGTAGCTGGAATAGATGCGGTCTTCCGCCAGTCCCAGTTCTCGACCAGAGGCCTGCGCCTTTTCCGCTGACGAGGACAAAGCGCCTGCAACCAGTTCAAACCGGTTGTCGAGCCGCGCCGCCATGCGGTGAACGCCGCCGATAAACGCGCCTGCTCCGCCGCCCACCATGCCAAGGCGGATGCGTGGAATCGCAGTTTCCTTTGTTTTAGCTTCGATGGTCATTGCGTCCTCACAATCCAAGCATGCGTCGGTTGGCGGCGTCATCGGTGCCGCCGGATGCAAAATCGTCAAACGCCTTGTCGGTCACGCGGATGATGTGCGCCTTGACGAACTCCGCGCCTTCGCGCGCGCCATCCTCGGGATGCTTCAGCGCGCATTCCCATTCGACCACGGCCCAGCCGTCAAAATCGTTCGCGGCCATCTTGGAGAATACCGCGCCGAAATCAACCTGACCGTCGCCCAGCGAACGGAAGCGGCCCGCGCGGTTGACCCAGCCCTGATAGCCGCCATAGACGCCCTGCCGCCCGGTCGGATTGAACTCCGCATCCTTGACGTGGAACATCTTGATACGGTCCTTGTAGATGTCGATATTGTCGAGATAATCGAGGCACTGCAGGACGTAGTGTGACGGGTCGTAGAGCATGTTGGCCCGCGGGTGATTTTTGACCTGCTCCAGAAACATCTCGAAGGTCACGCCATCGTGCAGGTCTTCGCCCGGATGGATTTCATAGCAGATATCGACGCCGTGCTCATCGGCATGATCGAGGATCGGCTTCCAGCGCCGGGCGAGTTCTTCAAACGCGGTTTCCACCAGACCGGCAGGACGTTGCGGCCATGGATAGATGAACGGCCAGGCCAGCGCGCCCGAAAAGGTCGCATGCGCGCCGATGCCCAGATTGCGCGATGCGCGGATCGCCATCTTCACCTGCTCAACCGCCCATTGCTGGCGCGCTTTTGGGTTGCCGCGCACTTCGGGCACCGCGAAACCGTCAAATGCTTCGTCATAGGCCGGATGCACCGCAACGAGCTGGCCCTGCAAGTGGGTCGAAAGTTCAGTGACTTCGACACCGTTCCGGCGTGCCACACCGGCAAACTCGTCGCAATAATCCTTCGATTCAGCGGCCTTTTTCAGATCGATCAACTGGCTCGCCCATGTGGGAACCTGCACCCCGACATAGCCTTTTTCGGCAGCCCATTTGGTGATCCCATCCCATGTATTGAACGGCGCTTCATCGCCTGCGAACTGCCCGAGAAAAATGCCCGGCCCCTTGATCGTCTTCATCAAATTTCTCCTGAATATGCCCGGATTCCGCCTACAACCGGCATCGAGCATTTTGAGAGCGCGCTTCGCGCTGCATATCGGGATTGAAAAAGAAAGCCGTGCGCCCGCTATGGCAGGCGCACGGTATCCGGTCACCTTAGAACGGCGAATCCGGGAAATAGAAGTCCTCGGCGTTATCCTTCGTCACAAGCGTGGCATCGAGGATGTAATTGCCGCTTACCGGTATCTGATCGTAGAAATGACCGGCGGCAAGCTGCATCGCCGTTGACACCATCGCCGGCGGATAGAGAACATCGACCGGCACGAGCTTGTCGCCATCCATGACCTTCTTGATCATATCCTTGGAGCCTGCACCGCCAACGACATACTGAATGTCGCTGCGGTTCGCCTGCTTGATGGCTTCAAGAACGCCGACCAGCATGTCGTCATCCTGTGCCCAGACCACATCGATCTTCGGATATTTGGTCAGGAAGTCCTGCATGACGCGGAAGGCATCGTCGCGGTTCCAGTTGCCATATTGGCGGTCCAGAACCTTCACGTTGGAGCCTTCGATGCCCTTGTCGAAACCATCCTGGCGCTGCTGGTCGATCGGGATCGGCAGGCCGCGAATGACGACGACCTGTGCATCGGGCGTGGTCTTCTTGATGTATTCGCCTGCCACCTGTCCGAGCGCCGGGTTGTTGCCGGCCACGTAGAGATCACGGATGGTGTTGTCGTTGCTGCTCGGCGCGCGGTCGACCAGAGCGACAAAGGTTCCCTTGTCCTTGATTTCCTTGATGGCGTTGACGAGCGGATCGGGATCGGTCGGCAGAACGACCAGCCCGTCGAGGCCCTGTACGGCCAGATCCTGCAGCGCATTCGCCTGCGATGCCGCATCGGGCGACGTCTTGACGATGACGTTAAGGCCCGGATGTTCTTCCATCAGGAGCTTCGCCACACGTTCGGCGTGATAGACGACGCCTGCCGTCCAGCCGTGATCGGCCGCCGGGATCGACACGCCAATCGTCACTTTCTTGTCCTGTGCGCTTGCCGCGCCGCCAAAGGCGAGCGCACCCGCCGTCAAAGCGGCGAAAGCAAGCTTCATCAAATTCCCTCGCATAGTCTTCCTCCCAGTAAACGCGGGGCTCTCATTCCTCTCTGGCTGGAATCGCCCCACCAATCCCGCCAATCTCCAAAACCTATCTTCGCGCCAGCGAGCGCTGCACCAGCATCGCGATGATGATAATCGCGCCCTGAATGGCCCCCAGCAGATATTCGCTGACGAAGTTCGACAGCAGCATGATATTTCCGATGATCTCCAGTATGAACGCGCCGCAGATCGTGCCCCATACACGGCCGACGCCGCCGCGCAGCGCCGTGCCGCCGACAACGACTGCCGTGATCGCCTGCAATTCCCACATCAGGCCTGTGGTGGCAGAGGTGGAGCCAAGGCGCGGCACATAGAGAAGCACGGCGACAGCGACGCAAAGCCCCTGGATAACGAAAGCAATGGTGCGCACCTTTTTGACCGAAATGCCGGAATAGCGCGCCACGTCCTCATTCGATCCTACCGCAATGACATGGCGGCCATAGCGTGTCCGATAGAGGACGAACGCTGCGAGCGCTGCCGTCACGAAGATCACGATAACCGGCACCGGTACGCCCAGAACGGAACCGAAATAGGCCGGGCGGTAAAGCGCCTGAATATCAGGATTGCGCAAGGTGATCGCGCCGCCCTGCGACAGCCACGTGGTGAGACCGCGATAGATGCCCATCGTGCCAAGCGTGGCAATAAAAGGCTCGATGCCGCCCACTGTCGTTATCAGGCCGTTCAACAGCCCGCAGGCTGCACCGACGATCAGCGCCAGCATGACGGCTGCGATCAGCATCATTACCGGATCGGCGATCATCCCGCTGTTCATGAAAAGGATCATGATGCTGGCGACGAACGCCACCATTGCACCTACGGACAGATCAAGCCCGCCGGATGAAATCACATAAGTCGCGCCAAGCGCGATAATGGCGATGAATGCGCTGCGCGTTGCGACATTGAGAAGATTGTCGATGCCGATGAAATTCGGGTTGGCAATCGTACCCAGAACAAGCAGCAGGGCAAGCGCCACAAAAGGCGCAATCGCCCGCAGATCCCAATCCTTGGACGTCCTCGGCATTCTGCTTTTATCGGTCGCAACCTGTGTCATCTATTTCCCACTTTATTGTTTTTATGCGGCGTTTTCGGCTTCAACGCCGGTTGCAAGCACGACGATATCATGTTCCGTCATGCGGTCGCCCGTCACCTCACCGGCAATCCGCCCTTCCCGCATCACGACGATGCGGTCGCAGATACCGATCAGTTCCGGCATTTCCGACGAAACGACGATGATCGATTTCCCCTCATCGGCCAGATTGGCGATGAACTGGTAGATTTGCTCCTTCGTGCCGACATCGATGCCGCGTGTCGGTTCATCAATGATGACGATGGACGGATCGAGCATCATCATCTTGGCGAGCAGCAGCTTCTGCTGGTTGCCGCCCGAGAGCTGGCCTGCAAGAATGTCCTTGCGGCCCGTACGAATATCGAACTCGCGGATCGCATCATCGAGCGCGGTGCGTTCCCGGTCGCGATTGATCTGCAAACCGCTCACGAATTTCTTCAATGAAGCGAGCGTCAGATTGACGCCCAGATCCTTGGACAGCAGCAGCCCTTTGCCCTTGCGGTCCTCGCTGAGATAAACGATCCCCGCCTTCTGGCTTTCATGCGCATTGCGGAAGTGAACCGGCTTTCCATTGTGGCGCGCATCGCCCTTGCCGGGCCGCAGACCGACGATGCCTTCCATCAGTTCCGTACGGCCCGCGCCGACCAGACCGGCAAAGCCAAGTATTTCGCCACGGTTCAGGTAAAAGCTCGCATTCTGCACGTAACCCGGCACGCTGAAGTTCTCGATTTCCAAAATGGCAGCGTTGTCATGCTGGCTTGCGCGGTCAGGATAGAGTTTTGCGACATCGCGGCCAACCATCAGCCGCGCCATATCGGACGGCTGCAATTCCGAAGCCAGATGCGCAGACACGAGCTTGCCGTCACGAAGCACGGTCACGCGGTCGGATATTTCCTTCACTTCCGGCAGGCGGTGCGAAATATAAAGAACCGCAACGCCTTTGGCGCGAATATCGCGAATGACTTTCAGCAGCGCTTCCGTCTCGAAAGGCGTCAGCGAAGCGGTCGGCTCATCGAAGATCACCACGCGATGCGGCACCAGCAGCACCCGGGCGATTTGCACCAGCTGGCGCTGCGCAATCGACAGGGAGCCCACAACCGCATCGGGGTCGATATCGGCGCTCAGATCACGGATGGCCTTGCGCGCACCTTCGCGCATCGACTTGTCGTCAACGACCAAGCCCCGGTGAAGCTCACGGCCAAGATAGATGTTCTGTGCGACGGTCAGATCGGGTGCGAGCAGGATTTCCTGATGCACGAGCACGATGCCCTGCGCTTCGGCTTCAACCGGTCCGGAAAAGGACACTGGCTGACCGTCGATGCGGATTTCTCCGCTCGTGGGGCGCTCATTGCCCGCCAGAAGCTTCATCAGCGTCGATTTTCCGGCACCGTTCTCACCGATAATCGCGTGAACTTCGCCGCCGAAAATGCGCAGATCAATATTCTTCAAAACCTGAACAGGACCGAATGATTTGGAAAGCGACACGGCCTCCAGCAGCGCTGGCCTGCCATCTTCTTCCGGCGCACTCATAGGCAACCGCCCACGGCGAACCGCCGCATCCGGCGCTTTTTCCCCCCGGTCTTTTCCAAAGCTTTCGCCGCTGTTTCTGGCTGCACGTGAACTCCTCCCAAAGCACCACGACCAAAAGATTAGCTTTCGTTTTGAGGTACGTAAAGCAAAATATGCGCGCTATCCCGACTTCATCAACCCTTGGACGAAAGTCCGGTTAGTCGTCCTGATGGATAGGCTCATCGACAAACGCGCCGCCTTGGTACACCGCGAGCGCGGAATCCGGCGCGGGCCTCGGGGTCGTCTTTTCAAGTTCCGCCCGGAAGCGTTCGGCATTGTCCTTGGGATGCCAGCCAAGAAAACGGGCCTGACTGTTGTCCCACCACATCGAATCGTTGTTGGACACGCCCCAGATGACAGGGCATCCCAGCATGGGAGCCCGGAAGACGCATTCGATCAGGCTGGCAAAATCGTCATGGGACATCCATGTGGAGAGCATGCGATGGTTGCGCGGCGTCTCAAAACAGGAACCGATGCGAACGATTGCCGTCTCCTGCCCGAATTTGTCGTGATAGAGGCTCGCAATGGACTCGCCAAAGCATTTTGAAACCCCGTAAAGACCATCCGGCCGCGTGGGAGCCTTTGCGTCGATATATTCGTCCTGTCGATAGAACCCGATCGTGTGGTTTGAACTGGCGAAAATGATGCGCGGATGGCCATGCGCCCGCGCCGCCTCGTAGAGATTATACATCCCGACAATATTCGCGTTGAGTATCTTGCTGAAAGATGCTTCGGTGGAAATGCCGCCAAGATGCAGAATGCCGTCACAGCCCTCGACAAGGCGCATGACCGCATCCAGATCGCCAAGGTCGCATTGCACAAGCTCTTCATGGGGCTTGGCCTCGCCCATATCGGCAACATCGGACAGGCGCAACAGTTCGGCCTGCCCGACCAGCTTTTCGCGCATTACGCGTCCAAGTCCACCCGCAGCACCGGTAATCAGAAGTCTTTTCACGAAAATCTCCATTCGGACGGGATAGGGCAAAACTCGACCGTTGGGCTCGTGGCCCCCGGCCCTCGCCCACGGTTATCCTATGGATGGAAAAGCAGCGTCCCCTCCCAGGTACATTGCCGCTCCAGCCATCATACATGTCGAGAGGTAACGGTCAACGCCGGCATCGCTGCGCGGATCACTGGTCCGGCAACAGGCTCACCAGATTGGAGATGAGCGGAGATCGGTTGTTCTTCATTGAAACCAGACCGAGCCGCGCCAGCAGCGGCTCCCCCTTGATCGGCCTGTAGGTAACGCCCGCCAGCTTGATCTGCGCAATGGCGGCGGGAACGATCGAAACGCCGAGATCGGCCGCGACCAGATTGACGACGGATGGCATCTGCGGTGCTTCCTGCGCCACGATCATTTCAAAGCCTGCCTTCCGGCAAGCCTCTACCACATCGTCATAGAGGCTTAGCCCCACAATGCGCGGGAAAAGCACGAAGGGTTCGTCGGCCAAGGCTGAAATCGGAAGCTCGGGGTGAACCGCGAGCGGATGATGGCTTGGCAAGGCGATCATCATCGGCTCGTCCGCCAGCCGCTTGACGCTCACATCCTTCGCGTTTTCCAGACCGGGTCGGATAAAGGCCGCATCGACTTCGCCCCTCACCAGGCTCTGCATCAGAAGGTGACTGTTCATCTCGGTCAGGGTCAGGCGAACTTCGGGCCATCTGGCCCGAAACTTGCGGATCGTGCCGCTCACCACAGGATTGAACGCGGATGATGCCGTGAAGCCCAATGCAAGCCTGCCCGTTTCCCCACGTGCGGCCCCTTGCGCCGCAAGCCTTGCTTTCTCCGCGGCGGCCAGGGACGCCTTGGCTTCATCGAGAAAAGCCGTTCCCGCCGCCGTCAATTCGGCGCCATGCGGCACGCGATGAAACAGCGCCACACCGATTTCATTTTCAAGATCGCGTATCTGCTGGCTGAGCGGCGGCTGGCCGATTCCGAGCTTGGCTGCTGCGCGGGTAAAATTGCCTTCCTCCGCCACGGCCAGAAAATAACGCAGATGACGCAGCTCCATCGCCATATCCAAAAGCTATTGTAATCGCCACTTCCATATATTGGACAAATGAAGCCTATTTGACTAGCTTAAAACGCGGGAGGATTTGAAAAGGCTAAGTCATGTCCCGCCTCTCAGAACGCAGTCTGGAAAGCGCCAGAACACCGGAAAGCCAGCTCAAGCTCGTTCCAGCTCCGGCAGCGCCCGAACAAAAACACTATCTCTCCAGAGGAACCCCGGCGTTTCGCAATGCGAGCATAGCGCTGTTCCTGTCGGGCTTCGCCACCTTCTCGCTGCTCTATTGTGTCCAGCCGCTGATGCCGCTTTTCGCGCATGATTTCAACATCACGCCTGCGGTCAGTTCGCTGTCGCTTTCCGTTTCGACCGGTTTTCTCGCCTTTGCAATTTTCTGTGCCGCAGCGGTATCCGAACGCTTCGGGCGCAAGACCTTGATGTTCGTTTCGCTTCTCGGCTCCGCGCTCTGCACGATAGCCAGCGCGATTGTGCCCGACTGGCATATGCTGCTACTCATTCGCGCCTTGCAGGGCCTGTTGCTCGGCGGCGTCCCGGCGGTAGCCATGACCTATCTGGCCGAAGAAATCGACCCGCGCGGGCTCGGCGCATCGATGGGGCTTTATATTGCCGGGAACGCATTCGGGGGCATGGCAGGCCGCGTCATTGCCGGAACGCTCGCCGAATATTTCTCCTGGCGCGTCGGGCTGGCGGGCATGGGCCTGCTTGGATTGGCTGCATCCGTCGGCTTCCTCATCCTTCTGCCCCAATCGCAGAACTTTGTTCCGCGTCCCGGCTTCAATGCACGGTTTCACCTCAGCGCATGGCTCGGCCACATCCGCAATCCGGCTCTGCCGCTGCTTTTTGCCATCGGCTTTCTGGTGATGGGCTCTTTCGTCACCATCTATAATTATATCGGTTTCCGCCTTGTCGCAGCGCCTTACAGCCTCAGCCAGACGGCGCTTGGCGCAATTTTCACGGTTTATCTCTTCGGCATCACGGCTTCGTGGCTTGCGGGCAGGATGGGTGACAGGCTTGGTTATTTCACAGTTCTTCCCATCGGCCTTGCCATCCAGGCTGCGGGCTGTCTCCTCACTTTGTTTGCGCCACTACCCGTCATCGTCGCCGGTATCATCCTTGTTACTGTCGGCTTCTTCGTCAGCCATTCCGTTGCCAGCGCCCTGATTGGAAGGCTGGCGCTCCAGACCAAAGGACATGCCTCGTCGCTCTATCTGCTCGCCTATTATCTGGGTTCCAGCATTGCCGGTGCAGCAGGCGGCTATTTCTGGATTGCCGACGGATGGTCGGCGGTCGCCGAATTTACCTTCGTCATGCTCGCCCTCGCTTTTGCAGCCGCGCTGGGTGCAGCCCGTCTGTCACGAGCGAAGTAAGGGCAGGCAAAAAGATAAAATTTTATGGAACCATATCCTCCACGGCGCGTTCATGCGGCTCGGAAGGAGAATAATTGCATGCAAATCGTCGATGCTCTGGTCAAAAGGTGCGGCACGGAAAATTCCTATCAGGTCGAATTCATCGGTGAGGATGGCGAAACTGTTTGCGTTTCCTTCCGCCACGATTCCGAGGAAGAATTGAGCCACCACGACGCTATTGCGAGCGCGCTTGCAAAGATGGCGCCGCTCACGGCTTACGGTGCCGCATTTATCAGCATCCTTTCGGCCAACAAGTTGAATACGGCGGCCACCGCTGCCTGATATTGTCTAAACGGAAGCCCTGCGATCCATCCGGACCGCAGGGCATTTTGTGTCCGGCTATCCGGCCTTTCAGAACCGGTTTGGGATTGATATCCTTCCAAAAATTGCCTAGCTGCTTGACAGGAGCGAGGGTATTGACGGAGGTGCGGATATGAGCGAACTGGCCGATTGGCTATCGGACACCCATCCGATCACACGCAAGAACGCGGCGGAAGTCGTGTTCGACGACATTCGCTCCGCCATCACATCCGGCCGCCTTGCCGTTGGCACCCGCCTGCCCTCCGAAACGCGGCTTGCTGGCCGGTTCGGCGTCAGCCGCCCGATCGTGCGCGAGGCGCTGCGGTCGTTGCAGACGCTGGGCCTTACCCAGACCCGCACGGGCAGCGGTACCTATGTTTTGAATGCGTCACCCGCAAGCGAACTGAATTACGGCGGCTACTCGGCGCGCGATCTGATCGAGGCGCGTCCCTTCATCGAAGTGCCCGCGGCAGGCTGGGCAGCAAAGCGCCGCACTGCCGCACAACTCGTCGGACTGCTCGAAATTTGCGACAAGATGGACCGCCAGACTGACCCTCAGAAGTGGGAACTTCTGGATTCCGAATTCCATTGCGCCATTGCGGAAGCCTCCGGAAATGCGGTCTTTACCAAGATCGTCGCGGATGCGCGTGAAGCGCTGATCCAGCAGTCCGAGCTGGTCAATGTGATGTCGGGCCGCCGTGAAGCGTCGAATGTCGAGCACCGCCGTATCGCGGAGGCCATTGAGGCCGGGTCGGAAGCCGAAGCCCGCGCTGCCATGGAAGCGCATCTGAGCAAGGTCAGGACAGCTGTAACGACCATTATCGGCAAGGATCAGGTCGGCTGATATTTCCACAGGGACGCAGCTTGCCAGTCGTGCCGAACCTGACCGGAACATCACTTCCATGTCGTTTTAGCGAATGGCGATAAAGGTTTCTTCCGACTGATTTTTTCGCCGTCAACATAGTTCGAGCAACACGAACGACCTTCGTCAGTTGGTGCGCGATACTTGACGCGCGTTCTGCGATATGCGTTAAACCGCTCGCAACCTGTCATGCAGCTTTACAGAATAATCTATCGAACGGATGATTTTCGTCCCACATTGAATGGCCGACGGCGTGCCCTAATTTGCCTTGCACGCCACTGGCCGTTTCCAGCCAACCGCGCTCTCAGGGAGGAGCAATGCCGACTGAAACCATAAAAGCCGCCCCCGTCCGCGAGGTGTTCATCGAAGAGAACCGCGGCTACCACAAAGCCCTGAGACCGAGACAGATTCAGATGATCGCCATTGGCGGCGCGATCGGAACCGGGCTCTTTCTCGGTGCTGGCGGACGTCTTGCGCTGGCGGGCCCGGCTCTCGTCTTCGTCTATGCGCTGTGCGGCTTCTTTGCGTTTCTGGTTCTGCGGGCCTTGGGCGAGCTTATCATGCATCGCCCCAGCTCCGGTTCCTTCGTCTCCTATGCCCGCGAGTTCTACGGCGAGAAGCTGGCTTTCGTGGCAGGCTGGATGTACTGGCTCAACTGGGCCATGACATCGGTCGCCGACGTGACGGCGGTCGCGCTCTACATGAATTTTTTCAAGCATTATGTGCCTTGGCTGCAAGGCATCGACCAATGGATGTTCGCCCTGACGGCGCTTGTCATCGTTCTGGCGATGAACCTCATGTCGGTCAAAGTGTTCGGCGAGCTGGAATTCTGGTTCAGTCTCGTCAAGGTCATCGCGCTCGTGACCTTCCTGATCGTCGGCATTTACTTTGTCGTTTCCGGCACGCCAATCGACGGTCATCCAGCCGGATTCAGCATCATCACCGATAGCGGCGGCCTGTTCCCGAACGGCATATTGCCTGCATTCATCATCATACAGGGCGTCGTTTTTGCCTATGCATCCATCGAGTTGCTGGGCACCACGGCAGGCGAAACCGAAGACCCGCGCGAAGTCATGCCGCGGGCAATCCGCACCGTGGTCTTCCGCCTGCTCGTCTTTTATGTGGGTTCGGTTCTGCTGCTTTCGCTGCTTCTCCCCTACACCGCCTATTCCGCTGGCGAGAGCCCGTTTGTAACCTTCTTCGGCAAGATCGGCGTCGAAGGGGCAGATATCATCATGAACCTCGTCGTGCTGACTGCGGTTCTGTCATCGTTGAATGCCGGGCTTTATTCCACCGGGCGCATCCTGCATTCCATGGCGGTATCCGGCTCCGCTCCGGCATCCCTGGCCAGGATGAACAGGAATGGCGTTCCCTATATGGGCATTGCAGTTACCGCCGTCGTCACCGTCATTGGCGTCATTCTCAATGCCGTCGTGCCTGCGGAAGCATTTGAAATCGCGCTCAATCTGTCTGCGCTCGGCATTATCACGGCATGGGGCGTCATCATCCTTTGCCAGCTCAAGCTTTGGCACCTTGCACGTCGCGGCGAGATGACGCGTCCGGATTTCCGCATGTTCGGCGCACCCTATACCGGCATCCTCACACTCGCATTTCTGCTCGGTGTGCTCGTCCTGATGGCGCTCGATTATCCGGTCGGCACATGGACGATCGCTTCGCTGGCGATTATCGGCCCTGCCCTCATCCTCGGCTGGTATCTGCTGCGTGAGCGCATCCATCGACTTGCTGCCGAACGTGCTGTAGACGCCAGCATTCGGAGTAAGTGAGAGGATTCGGAAATATGTCGCATGCAAAGCCTTCCATCATATTGATCGCCACTGGCGGCACCATCGCCAGCAAGCGTGGGGAAGACGGAGCAAGCACACCTGTCCTGTCCGGTGAGGACCTGCTGGAATACGTGCCGGGCCTTGATGCGGAGCTTCACCCCGTCAATCTGATGGCGAAGGATTCCGCCTGCCTCACCCTGTCGGACATGCAGCGCATCAGCGACGCCGTCAATTCCGGCCTGAAGGATGGCAAAATCGATGGCGTCGTCGTCCTGCATGGAACGGACGCAATGGAAGAAACCGCCTTGCTGGTGCATCTGCAACACCGCATCGGCAAGCCGGTGATCTTCACCGGCGCGCAGTTTACCGCCGATCATCCTCAGGCAGACGGGCCGGAAAACCTCGCCGCCGCCATTCGGCTTGCCTGTGATCCGGCCAATGCAGACAAAGGCGTGCTTGTCGCCTTTGGCGGGCGGGTCGTCCCAGCCTGGGGCGCATACAAGTTCAGCAGCGACAGCGCCGACGCCTTCCGGTCGGTCCGCCTGATCGAAACCCTAAGCCCGGCGCTTGCTGCGCCTGTCGGTGATCGGCGTATCGATACGATCGCCATCTATCCGGGGTGCGACGCCCTCCATATCGAAGCGAGCATAACCTCTGGTGCCAGCGGCATCGTGCTTGCGGCGCTTGGTTCGGGCAATGCCACGCCTTGCGTTGTCGAAGCGGTCCGTGAGTGTTCGCGCCGCGATATTCCGGTCGTGGTTTCAAGCCGCGTGCCGGAGGGATTGCTGGTCCCCGGCTATGGCGGCGGCGGCGGCGGATACGATCTCGGCGAAGCAGGCGCCATTCATGCGCATACGCTTCGCCCCGGTCAGGCCCGCATCCTGCTCGCCGCGCTGATCGCCAGCGGCAGCTCGGCAGATGCAATGGTCCGCGCTTTCAGCGACTATCGATAAACTGGTTCAGCTAAAGCGGTTCCTGTTTTGACGGAATCGCGGAAACCGCCAGAGCGACAGCCGCGGTTTATTCCCGCAATGCGAAAATTTTTCCTTTTCTGCTTTCCGGCGGGTGTGCCCCATTGATTAGCAGACTGGAATATATATATGTATAGCTACACACATAATAGATAGCTATACAAATGTCCCGGTCAAAAGCTGATCTCGAAGCGGCCTTCACGATGGAGCTCTCCACCGCCGCACGCAAAATGCGCAACCTGTTCGATTCCCGCGTCCGCGAACGCGGACTGACGCTGGCGCGCGCGCGCCTGCTGCTGCTTCTCGCCCAGCCGCGCGACTGGAACCAGCGCGAGCTGGCGGATGCCCTGGAAATCGAGCACCCTTCCGTGGTGCGCCTTCTGGACGGCCTCGAAAAGCAGGGCTTGATCTATCGCGCCGCAGTGGAAAACGACCGCCGCGCGAAACGTATCGAGCTGACCGAAGCAGCGCAGGCGCAGGTGCGCGAATTGCAGGAAATTACCCGCCGCATCCGGTCGGAGCTTTTGCAGCGCATCGACCGGCCCACGCTGGAAGCGGCGCTCTCGGTGCTTCAGGAAATCAGTCAGACGGTAGAGATGACGCTCGCGGACAAAGACCGCTAGAAACATGCCCGAAGAAAACAAAGACAGCCAACCAGACGAGACCTCCCCGGCAGGGCAGCCTGCCGCGACGCCTGCCGCCGCGCATATGCCGGTTTACATGTCTGCCATCTACATCGCCGCGTCGATCCTCATGTGGTCGACGCGCGGTCTCAGCATGTATTTCATCTCGGCCAACACGCAGCAGATTCAGGGCGCGCTCGGCGCAACGCTCACGGAAACCTCGTGGCTTGTCGCGGCCTATATGGCTCCCTATGCCAGCCTGACGATCCTTCTCGTCAAGATCCGCACACAGTTCGGCCTGCGCCGCTTCGCGGAAATCGCCATCGCCGTGTTTCTGATATCCTCGCTGCTGCATCTGCTTGTCTACGACATCTGGTCGGCGATCCCGATCCGATTCATTGCCGGTGCAGCGGCGGCACCGGTTTCGACCATCGGCTTTCTCTACATGCTGGAAGCCTTTCCGCCCGCCAAGAAGATGACCTGGGGTCTCAGCCTCGCGCTGACCTGTTCGGCTGCGGCCGGCCCGCTGGCGCGTGTCATCTCGCCGTTGCTGTTCGATATCGGGCAATGGCAGCAGCTCTATATGGTCGAGATCGGCCTTTCGCTCGCGGCCTTCGCCGTTGTCTATATTCTGCCGATGACACAGGCGCCGCGCGCCAAGGTGCTGCACTGGCTGGATTTTGTCGCCTATGGCCTGATCGCCGTTGGCTTCGGCCTTCTTGCGGTGGTTCTGGTTCAGGGAAAGAACTACTGGTGGTTCGAAGCGCCGTGGATCGGCGTATGTCTCGCGATCTCGATAGCGGCGCTGGCCTGCGCTGCCGCGATCGAACTCAACCGCGAACAGCCGCTGATGAATCTGCACTGGCTGTTCTCGCCGGAAATTCTGCGCTTCACGCTGATCCTGTTCGTCTTTCGCATCGTGCTTGCCGAGCAGACGACGGGGGCGGTCGGCCTTTTTCAAGCGTTTGGCCTGCAAGACGGCCAGAGCCGCGGGCTTTATCTCGTCATTCTCGCCGCATCGCTGGCGGGCGGCATTGCATGCGGCATGTGGATGAAGATCGAACGCGTATCGTTCATTTTCGGACTGGCATTGGTTTTCATCGCAATCGGCGCTTTTCTGGACAGCCATGCGACCAATCTCACACGCCCGCACAACGCCTATTTCAGTCAGGCGCTGATCGCCTTCGGCGGCGCCCTGTTCCTGCCTCCGGCCATGCTTGCGGGCATAACCAAGGCCCTGAAACAGGGACCGACCTATATGACGAGTTTCATCGTCATCTTCCTTTTCACGCAGAATATTGGCGGGCTTATCGGTTCTGCCGTGTTCAGCACATTTATCGCGATCCGCGAGAAGTACCATTCCGCCTATCTGGTGGAGCAACTGGTCGTGTCCAACCCCATCGTCGCTCAGCGCATCCAGGCGCTGTCGGGCACCTATGCAAAAGTTCTGGCCGATCAGGGGCTGACCAAGGCCGAAGGTCTGGCGCTCCTCGGGCAACAAGTCACCAGGGAGGCGACGGTCCTGTCCTATAACGATGCCTTTCTGGCGATCTCCGTCATTGCCGTCCTCTCGCTCGCATGCCTGATCGCCTATCGTCTCTATGAAAACATGCAGGCCCGCCGCCATAGCGCTGCGGCGGCCGGTTAAATCCACGAGTCTTTGAAAATGTCAGTTGGAAAACAGTATATTCGCGGCGGACTTGCCCTCATCATTGGCCTTGCAGGCGTTCTGATGGTGCTTTGGGCGTGGCAGTTGCCGCCTTTCAAACACAGCGTCGAAACTACTGATAACGCTTATGTCCGAGGTCAGGTGACTGTTATCAGTCCGCAGGTCGCCGGCTATGTCACCAAGGTCAATGTGAACGACTATCAGACCGTGAAGCAGGGCGATCTCCTGTTCGAGATCGACAGCCGCAGCTATCAGCAGAAGCTGGATCAGGCGCTGGCCGCGCTCAACAGCAAGAAAGCCGCCCTTGCCAATTCGGAACAGAGCCAGCGTTCGGCAGAAGCGACGATCCAGTCGCGGCAGGCGCAGATCTCCGGCGCGAAAGCCGCGCTTGAGGTGGCCGAAGCCAATGCAAAACGCGTCGAGGCCCTGCTGCCGCGCGGCGTGACCACGCAAAGTTCCGCCGATACCGCGCATGGATCGCTCCTTCAGGCGCGAGCGGCGGTGCAGGAAGCGCAGGCCGCGCTCGCCGTCGCACAGCAGGACCTGCAATCCATCATCGTCAATCGCGACAGCCTCAATGCCGATATCGCCAATGCGGAAGCGACTGTCGAACTGGCGCGGATCGACCTGCAGAACACCCGCATCGTCGCACCGCGTGACGGCACGCTTGGCGAAGTCGGCGTGCGGCTCGGTCAATATGTGACGGCTGGAACGCAGCTCGTCTCCATCGTCCCGAAGACCAAATGGGTGATGGCGAATTTCAAGGAAACGCAGCTCTACGGCATGAAGGTCGGCCAGCCGGTCACCTTCACCGTCGATGCGCTGCGTCACGCCGAGCTGACGGGGCATATCGAAGCCTTCGCGCCTGCTGCCGGTTCAGAGTTCAGCGTCATCAAGTCGGACAACGCGACCGGCAACTTCACCAAGATCACGCAGCGCCTTTCGGTTCGCATCGCCATCGATGAGGATCAGCCGGACGCTGCACGCCTGGCGCCGGGCATGTCGGTCGTCGTCCGCGTGGATACCAATGCGGAACCGATTAAAAATTAGAAAAGCCGCAGTTTTCTGGCATGGAAAGCTTCCGCATAGGTCTCGGGCGCGCGGCATTCCATGCCGCGCAACCGGGCAAGTCCGCGAAAGGTTTCCGCGTCGAACCAGTCCTTGGAGCGCTGCGTGCCGAAGTGCTTCATCAACAGTTCGATCTTGCGCTCCATGATCGCGGCCGGCAGCGCCGAATAGGCGTTGGGCTGGCCCAGATCGCCATCCCATTTCGGGATTTCATATTCCAGGATCACCTGATCGCGGAAAAGATTCCACGTCAGTTCATTAAGGGTGCGGTGGTCCTGGTGGGCGTCGCCATGTCGATGCGTGAACACCATATCCGGCTGGCCTCGCCCGCGCTGTTCGATCAGCCATTGCTTGATGTCGCGGCTCTGTGCCGGGAAATAGCTGTCCTCGAAAGAGGCAAGACGAATGTTGAAACGCTCCGCCCCGCGCAGGAAATCGCGGGCGGAAGCTTCTGCCTCGGCCCGCCTTTCCTCGTTTCCCGACAGCACGCACCACTCCACATGCAGCGGCATACCGCTCTCGATAAGGCTCAAAAGCGTACCGCCGCAACCGATCTCGATATCGTCGGAATGCGCGCCCAGACAAAGCAGCCGCAGCGGACGTCCGGGATTGGTAAGCGACGGCAGATCAATCATAGCGCTATCGCGATATTGGCCGCGCGGCGTTCCGCCTTGTGCCTTTTCCAGGGCATATCGCCCTTTTCAACCATGTCCTCAAGCGTCTGCCAGTCGCGCAGCGTATCCATGGACCGCCAGAAGCCCTCATATTTATAGGCCATCAACTGGTTTTCAGCGATCAGGCGCCCAAACGGCTCCAGCACCAGTTCCTCGCCTTCGCGCATATAATCGAAGATTTCCTTGCGGAAGAGGAAATAACCGCCATTGATCCAGATGTCGGATGTGTTCGACGTTCGGAAAGCCCGCACGTCGCCGCCGTCTGCAATATCGGCAAGGTGATAGGTCAGCGGCGGACGGACGGCGAGGAAGCAGGCGATCTTGCCGCTGGCGCGGAAGCGTTCCGTCATGTCGTCAAGGTCGACATCGCTGAGGCCGTCGCTGTAATTGGCAAGGAACATATCCTCATTCGCCACATGCGACCTGGCGCTCCACAGTCTCTCACCGATATTGCGCCAGATGCCTGTGTCGAGCAGCGTGACGCTCCAGTCGCGATCCACTTCCTCAAGCAGTTGCACATTGCGTCCACCATCCGAGACCACGCAATCCGCAAAAGTTTGCGGGCGGATGGTCAGGAAGAAATCCTTCACGACATTGGCCTTGTAGCCCAGGCACAGGACGAAATCATTGTGGCCGTAATCGCTGTAATATTCCATGACGTGATGCAGGATCGGCTGATGGCCGAGCGGGATCATCGGCTTCGGGATATTCTCCGAATATTCGCGAATCCTTGTCCCAAGACCGCCGCAGAACAGAACGACTTTCATGATTACCGCTCCTCCGAGAGTAGTGCCGGGTCTATCAACGTGACGTGCGGAATGGGAATGATGAACTTCGCGCCCCATTCGACCACGTGCTGCATCTGCCTTATGATCTCGTCCTTGAAGTTCCACGGCAGGATGAGAATGTAATCGGGCCGGTACTTGTCGATTGCCGATACGTCGTAGATCGGGATGTGCATGCCCGGCGTGAAGCGCCCGTGCTTGTAGGGATTGCGGTCCACCGTGAAATCCAGGAAATCCGTGCCAATGCCGCAATAGTTCAAAAGCGTATTGCCCTTGCCCGGCGCGCCGTAACCGCAGATGCGCTTGCCCGCATTCTTGGCCGCGATCAGGAAGGACAGGAGATCGCGCTTGGTGCGCCGGGTCTTTTCAGCGAACTGCTCATAGGTCGAGATCTCGTTGAGGCCAAAGCTCTCTTCCTGCTTGAGAAGCGCGGCGACACGCGGCCCTGCCTTGCGCTTGCTGCCATTATGCGCGAGATACACCCGGAGCGACCCGCCGTGGGTCGGCAGTTCCTCCACGTCGATGATCTTGAGGTGATGACGATGCGCCATGTAGCGGATCGTCAGCAGCGAGAAATACGAGAAATGCTCGTGATAGATCGTGTCGAACTGGTTCTGCTCGATCAGGTTGGCCAGATGCGGAAACTCCAGCGTGATCACGCCTTCCGGCTTCAAAAGCAATTGCAGGCCGCGCACAAAGTCATTGAGATCAGGCACTTGCGCCAGAACGTTGTTACCGATCACGAGGTCGGCCTTGCGTCCTGCGCCGACCAGCTCGGCGGCCAGTGTCGCGCCGAAGAAATCCACGCGCGTCGGCACACCCTTGGCGATGGCCGTCTCGGCCACATTGACCGCCGGTTCAATGCCAAGGATCGGGATGCCCTTTGGCAGAAAATGCTGCAGCAGATAGCCGTCATTGCTGGCGATCTCGACCACGAAGCTGTTTTCATTCAGGTCCAGCCGCTCGGTGATCTCATCGCAATAGGCCTTCGCATGGCTGACCCAACTGGTGGCGAAGGACGAGAAATAGGCATATTCGGTGAATATCTCGGCGGGCGAGAAATATTCCTTCAGCTGCACCAGATAGCAATGGTCGCAGACAAGCGCATAGAGCGGATAATATGGCTCCATACGGTCAAGGCGATCCGCCGTGATGAAGCTTTCGCAGGGCGGCGACATCCCGAGATCGACGAAACTATGCTTGAGTAGTTTACCGCACAGGCGACAGCCGGTCTGCTCTTGCGCCATGCTCGTGCTCCGCGAAATATCCGGCGTCTGGATGGTCATGCGTCATTCCTCGCCTTTTGAACCTATATGGCCGGGTCTTCTGTGGGGTTGAACTCCGATCCGCGTCGGATAACCAAAACTACTAAGCGGTCTAAAAATTGCCGAGACTGTCATCAGGGGCGAGCCGTACATACGATCGGGCGCAACATTCACCGGACGGATTACACTGCGCAGACACCTGATCTTCACCCGATGGCGGCGGGGGGCGTATGCGCCTACCTCATTCGGAGAAGCTGACCCATCCGGAAGCCTGCCGGATGCATCGAAGAAGGTTCTATCGCCCGAAAAACCCGCTGTTCAGAATGTGAAGCGACTGCAATTCGGGGCAAACAATGCGTTTTACTTCACTCAACATCGACGGTGCATGGTCTATCGCGCCGGAAAGGCTTGAAGACGAGCGCGGCTGGTTCGCGCGGGTCTATTGCGAAACCGCCTTTGCCGAGCGTCGGATGGAAACGCATTTTCCGCAGCACAGCCTGTCTTTTTCACGCGAGAAAGGAACGTTGCGCGGCCTTCATTACCAGCGCGAACCGCATTCCGAGACGAAGCTCGTCACTTGCCTGCAAGGGACGATCTGGGATGTTCTGGTCGATCTGCGGCCGCAATCACCGACCTATATGCGCTGGACGGGCGTGGAGCTTTCAGCCGAAAACGGTGTGCAGCTCTATATCCCGGAAGGCTGCGCGCACGGTTTCCAGACCCTGACGCCTGATGTCCTCGTGCGTTACATGATTTCAAAGCCCTATGCGCCTGATTATGCGACAGGTTTGCGCTATGACGATCCGTCGCTTGGCATACCTTGGCCGAGCAGGCCGAGCGTCATTTCCGACAAGGATCTGGCGTGGCCGCTTCTATAAGCAAGCCCGCATCGCGAAGCCGGTCAGAGCCATCGGCAAGGGCTGCGAAAGGCAATTTCGCCCGCTCCGCCATATCGAGGATGGAGTGCTCGCCATCTGCCAGATTGAGCACCCACAACAGCGCCATGGCGTTTTGTGCAGCGCGCCTGTCGCCGCCCGTGCTGCCATAAAGCCCGCGCCTTCCAAGCTGCGGCTCCCCCTTCGGAGAGGTGTTGACTGGACGCCAGTTTCGTTCTGCAATTTCAATGGCCTGCATAATCATATTGAAAGATTGATCGAGATATTCCGGCTTGATGAAATCGAGATTGTCGGCCGATGTGTGATACTCCGGAAATGTGCCGTAAAGGCTGCGCTGGAACATGCCGACCGGCAGGTTGAATCCCGGCGAGCAGAACTGGCGCTCGTCATAGCCATAGGGCCAGAAATCATGCATCGTCGCATTGGCGCACCCGGCCAGCACATTCCCCATGATGCGATCGATCTCCGCATTGCCGCGACGGCTGCGCTTGTAGTTCGGCCCGCCTGCATCACCGACGCAGGACAGGACCAGCCCATGCCGCACCAATCCCAGATGCGCCTCGTTCTGTTGAAGCCATGCAAGCGCGCCGAAAGTCGCCGGACCGAAAAGCAGCCGATAGGTCAGCCGCGTGCGCCGTGATTGCAGCACTTCGCCGAGACGGGTCAGCAGCGCCAGCCCGGAGCAATTGTCGTTGGCGAGCGACGGGTGGCAGAGATGGGCTGACAGGATGAACATCTCGTCCGTTTTGCCGGGATGAACGAACTCGCCGAAGGTCAGGAAGCCGTCGCGACGCTCCGCATCGATCACGACATCATAATCGCCGTCCTGCATGGCCAGAAATTCACTATGCGTCATGCAGAAGCCCCAGCCCTCCGCGTGATAGCAGGTACGGTAGGGAATGAGGTCCGGCTGATCGGGCAGCGTATGAATATGCGCCTTCAGCGCGCTGAGCGGCATTCGTGTCCGCATGGGTATGCTGAAATTCACGACATGCAGGTTATGCCGGGCAAAATCGACGACACGATTGCCGCTTCTATCCGCGATATAGGCTTCGCGAATGATCCATTCCTGCGGCGCTTTCCAGTCGTAAAGCGGCGTGCCGCTCGGCACCTGGTGGACGGTCAGCGGCAGATGTTCGCCGATGATGGCAAGCGTTTCGCGCACCCCGTCACCGGCGAGACTGCGGCACAGAGGATAAAGACGGGCAGCAAGATCATAGATCGCCTTTCCGTTCGATGGCTGCGGAATGGCCCGTTCAGCGCCTCTGACCGCCCCGGTATCCATCATGCCGTCGCCCGCAGCGGTTGCGGCTGTTCCTCAACGCGCCGCAAATCGGAATCCAGCACGCCTTCCGCAATCAGCTTGCGGATATGGGAGATGCGCTGGAAGCGTGGCCCCTCGAACTCTTCAAGCGTCAGGGTCGAGCGGCTATAGGCGGCGAGCAGTTCGCGCGTACCGGCAACGGCATCCCATTCCGGTTTGGCTTGCGGCAGCACCCGCGCCAGCTTTTCAAAACTGACACGGTAGGAGCGCGTATCCGGCCCCGCATCATCCGCATATTCGATGCGGCAATCAGGAACATTTTCGGCAACGATGCCCGCAATATCGCGGATGCGGTAATTGTGTTCCGTCGAACCGACATTGAAAGCCTCGTTCCAGACTTTCTCGCGCGGGGCTTCCATCGCCGCCATGAAGGCGCGGGAAATATCGCGAATATGGACGATCGGACGCCAGGGCGTGCCGTCGGACTTCAGATAGATCAGCCCTTTCGTCACCGCCCAAGCCACGAGGTTGTTGAGCACGATGTCGAAACGCAGGAATGGTGAAACGCCATAGGCCGTGGCAGGCCGCAGATAGACCGGGCAGAAGCTTGCGTCGGCCAGTTCCCGGATTTCCTGTTCTGCCCGCACCTTGGACCGGCCATAGGCTGTCACCGGTTTCAGTTCGCCAGTCTCATCGATCAGGTCGGCATCGCTGATGCCGTAATTGCTGCAGGACGATGCAAACAGAAAACGCCCGACACCGGCCTGTTTCGCGGCCCTTGCCATGGCGACGCTTGCGCGGTGATTGATATCGTAGGTCAACTCCTCATTGAGATTGCCCAGCGGATCGTTGGAAAGCGCTGCAAGATGAATGACTGCATCGAACCCCTCCAGATCGCGCGGCGACACATCGCGCACGTCCTTACGGATGGTCGGCACATTCATCACCGCGCCGCCTTCCTGAAAAAGGCAATGTTCATAAAGGCCGATGTCATAGCCGGACACGTCATGCCCCGCATTGATAAGGACCGGCACCATCACCGACCCGATATAGCCCTGACTGCCCGTAACCAGTACCTTCATGTCCAGCTCCTCAAGCTTTGATAAATATATGTTAGCGACGCAGCGCAGGAGCGGCGACTTGACCGAAGGCATGCCCCGTTAGGACAAGCGTTTATGAAAGGTGTGAAAGGGCGTATCGCCTACTCCCTTTGGATGTTGTGCAGGCGCCCGGCGCTGCCGATCAGCAAAAGCCAGTCGGTTCCGCCGCCCGCATTTTCTGCCTGCCCGGGCCTGTAGGTCGCGACCGTCCCCTCGATCTTTGGCTGGCCCGCCTCTGCGAATGTGCCGGAAACCGGGTCGAACCAGATTGCTTTCCCGCCCTGCCTTACCGCATCCTTCGGCACTGCAAAGCCATCGGCATCGCCATAGATCACCGACAGCGTGCCGTCCGGCAGGGAAGAGGCATGGCTTGCCGGCTTCAATGCGATGCGCTTTTCGAGATCGGGCCGCAATTGCGGCCATGGCAGCCTGTCGAACAGTTTCTTCAATACCGTCATTGATCGCGCGCCGGGACTGCCGAGCGCTTCCTGCCAGCTTCGGTCAACGTTGAAGATACCCGGCCCGGTGAAATGCCAGATCGGATTATTGCCAAAGAACTGCCCTGCGGCACCGGCCAGCAGCGCGCCATAGGCATTGCGGCGGATCATCCGCGCCGTGGTGCCCCGCTCGAACTCGTAAGCGCCTTCCAGCAGGATGACAGGCATCCTGCCCGCTTTGCGTCGGGCAGAAATCGCCGCATGAACATTGTCATAGGTATAAACCGTATCGAAGCTTAGCCATGGCTGATCGGCCCACAGTTCCGCCGTATTGGTGTCGCGGGCGGAATGCACCGTCTGGAGCGTCTTCGAGGTTACCTGCGCCAAGCCTTCGGCCAGATCGGAAACGAGCTGGCGATCCGGCGTATTAAAATCTCCGCCCAACACCCAGATAATATTGTGAAATTTTGCAAACCGCCGGGCAATCGCTTCGCCATAGGCGCGCATTTTCGCCGGTCCGGCAGCCTGCACCTCGGAAAACCAGCCTTGGCTATTGCCGTTGACGCCCAGATAGGCAGGCGCCAGGAATACGGCCATTCCCAATTGCTCCGCTCGCCCGATCACCCAGGCGGCATGGTCGAAATATTTCGGATTGAGCTCGCCGAACGCATCGCTCTCGAAGGGCTTTTCCCCATAGGCATTGGCAGGCGGATGGCTGGAAAACCGGTGTTCGAGAAGATTGACCAGAATGGCGTTGAAGCCTCGCTTCCTGCGATCCTGTAGATAGATCTCGGCGTCCTCCCGTTTCAGTTCGGCAATCAGCGACCATGCGGTATCGCCCTGCAAGAGGAATGGCCTGCCCGTCGCATCCTCGAAAATGCGTCCGTCCTCGGCGACCCTGATCGGAAACTGACCCGCCGCATATGAACCGCCAACCGCTATCGACAGCAGGATCGTGACAGCCAAAGCCGCTGCGAGGCGCTTCATCGCATCGCGGAAGGATAGGTCGGCGCTTCGTTGAAGCGGCGATAGACCACCTGCGAAGGACGCCCGGTCAGATAGGAATCCACGCCGTCATTGAGTGCGCGAACATAAATGCCGAGCGCACCGTCGATTGCATCCACCGTGCGCGCAATGTCGGTGTCGCTGTGGGTGTAGCTCACCACCAGCGACGGCATCAGCACGCCGCGCCGGATCGTCTCCTGAAGAAACAAGGTGCGAAAAGCCTGCGACGGCTGGCCTTCTTCATCAAGCGTACCATAGGCAAGGCAGCAGGGTCGCCCGAACAAGCGGACATGGTTCTGAAGCCCGTGAGCGGCAATCGCTGCATTCACGCCTTCCGCCAGTTTGGAGCCTTGCTCATAGAGCCTTTCGATCACCGGCTCGTCGCGATAGATGGTCATCGTGGCAATTGCCGCGGCCATGGCGTGGGTTTCCGCGCCATGCGTGGTGGAAAGCAGGAACACGCGAGGATGGTCCGTCTGCGTCAGACCGCCAAGCTGCATATATTCCGCCTTGCCCGCGAGTGCGGAAATGGCAAAACCGTTGCCCAGCGCCTTGCCGAAACAGGAAAGATCGGGTTCGACATCGTATAGCTTCTGGGCCCCGCGCAGGTGCCAGCGAAAGCCGGTAATCATCTCGTCCAGAATGAACAAGGCCCCGTTTTCATGGGCGATCCGCCTTGCTTCGCGCAGAAAATTGTCTTGCGGCTCATCAGCCTTCGCGGGCTCGAGAATGATGGCTGCGATGCGCCCCGGATAATCGTCGAACAGGGCTTGCACGCTTGCAATATCGTTGTAGCGGAACGTCGCCGTCAGGGCCGAGACCGATGCGGGAATGCCAGCATTCATTTTCGTGGTTCCGATAAACCAGTCATCGGTCGAGAAAAATGGATGATCGGCGCAGCAGGCAACCATATCGCGCCCGGTATAGGCGCGCGCCAGCCGCACCGCGCCGGAGGTCGCGTCCGATCCGTCCTTGCAGAATTTCACCATGTCCGCACTGTCGATCAGCTCGAGAAAGCATTCCGCGCATTCGACTTCGATGGCGCTTGGCCGCGTGAAATTGCAGCCGTCCTGCAAGGCATCGCGTACGGCGCGCACGACGGGCGGATAAGCATGACCGAGGCCGACGGCGCGATTGCCCATGCCGTATTCGATATATTCGTGCCCGTCGACGTCGAAGACATGCGAGCCGGAACCGCGCTGGATGAAGCCAGGGGCAAGAACCGGATACTGGTCGTCGCCCTTGGCATAGGTGTGACAGCCGCCGGGAATAAGCGCGTGCGCCTTGCTGGCGAGCAATTGGGAATTGCGGAACTGCGATGTGAAAAGGTTCATGCCCCTTCTCCTTTCTATTCACAGGTCATGCTGCCGACCATCCCGCATGCAGGCGCTCACGCATCTGGCGCAGCCAGTTCTTGACCGGCTTCGGCAGGCGGCTGCGCAGGCTGGAATGAAGTGCATTCGGCATCGCCCATTGCGACAGCGCCAGCGGCGCGGCAATGGCCGGGCGTTCAACCGCCAGATGTTCAAGAAGGCTCGCATAGGCGCGGCCCACAACATCGTTGTCGAACACGGTTTCCACCTTTTGCCGCGCGGCGGCGGCCATGCCCGCAAGCAGCTTGCGGTCGCGGGCAAGCCGCTCAATATGACGTGCCGCCTGACGATAATCGCCGACCCGGAACAGGAAACCGTCCTCGCCGTCGGTGACGATCGTATCGGTCACGCCCGCGATCCGCGATACAACCGCAGGGCAACCCTGGCTCATCGCCTCGATGAGCGTGAGGCCGAACCCCTCGAAGCGTGACGGCATGACCAGAACGTCATGCTGGCTTACCCGCCACGGAACATCGGAAGGCGCAACCCAGCCCACAAAGCTGACGTGATCGCCAAACGGCGCAAGACGGTGGCGCAGTTCCGCCAGATCGGGACCGTCACCGGCGACTGTCAGATGGTAGGGGCAATCGAGCTCGCGCAATATGTTCGGCAGCCAGAAAATGCCCTTGGAGTTGTCCTCGATGCGCCCGAGATAAAGCAGGCGCAGCGGACCGCTTTCATCCTGTTTGGTCCGATTGCGCGCCAGATGAATGTCCCTGTTCAATCCGTGCGGGATGACCAGCGTGCGGGCCGCATCGAAACCGTGCTGGCGGACGAGATCGTCGCGGCAGCGTTTTGAAACGCCGACCGTCGCATGGACATGATCGCGGATCGCCCTTGCCGCCGCATAGGTGCCGGGCGTGATATTGTGCACGATCATGACACGCAGAATATCGGCAGGCAGATAGCGCACCAGATTGGTTTCAAAACGGTTGGCAAGAACATTGACGATAACGGCGTCGAAGCGGTTGTCGCGCAGAAAGCCGATCATGTGCCGGGCGCGGGTTTCTTCGTCGAGCAGCCCCATGCGGTCGATGGCGTCGCCCTTGCGCAGCGCATCCTCCAGCCCCTGCCCGCTCGGCACGCTGACCGTATCGCCCGCAGCGCCCGCGGCCAGCCAGCGAAGCTCGATCCCCGACTGGCCGAGCGACGAGCGTAGCCGCGTAAAGACCGAATAGGTCCCGCCAATGTGGGGACGGACGAAGTAAGCACATTTCATGGCCGGAACCTTGTTGCCACGTGACATTGCAAGGGAGCCAAGACTTCGAGGGAACAACTCCCTCGAAGCCTTACTCCGGTATATCGGGGGGCAATGGATATACCGCTGGCCAGTGTATCGAAATCGCAACGCTGCGCATTTCGGCTATGAGGGGTACATCCCCTCCTACAATAGAGGATGGTGTTCACCCTTCTGCCAGTTTTCCCGACAGCGCGTCCGGCATTAGCTTCTGGGTGCAGCGGAGACACGCATATGAGAATTGGTCTTTTCGGGCAATTTGGAGCGGGCAATACCGGCAATGACGGTTCGCTGGAGGCCATGTTGCAGCTTCTGAAACGCAATCGCCCCGACGCGCAACTTGTCTGTATCTGTTCAAGACCCGACATTGTTACGCAGAAATTCGATCTTCCAGCCCATCCGGTCTCCCGGCCCTATCCATGCAACTGGCTGCTGCACGCCATCAACAAGGCGATGTTGCACGTTCCCCGACGCGCGGTCGGCTTCTGCTGCGCGCTGCTGCTTGCTTTCCAGCTCGACCTAATTGTCGTGCCGGGGACGGGCATATTGGACGACTTTAACGAAAATCCCTTTGGCTGGCCTTTCGCAGTGCTGCGATGGTCCCTTGCGGCGCGGCTGACCGGCACGCGCATGATTTTCGTGTCGATTGGCGCCGGACCCGTCAATCATCCGTTGAGCCGGCGCTTCCTTCGCTGGGCCTCGACGCTTGCCGCCTTCCGGTCCTACCGGGATCAGGTGTCCCACGACTTCATGAAGCAGCTCGGCGTATCCCCTTCCGGGGATTTCGTCAGCGCGGATATCGCCTTCGCGCTGCCAACGGTTCCGGATGAAATTCAGGATAGTTCCCACCAATGTGTCGGCCTCGGCGTGATGTCCTATCGCGGGTGGAAGAAGAACGGCAGGGATGGCGATGCCGTATACGCGGATTACGTCGCCAAAATGACCACGCTTGCAAAGAGGCTTCTCGGCGGCGGACGGCAGGTACGGCTGCTGATCGGCGACAAGGGCGATATGGAGGCGGCGCACGACATATTGGAACAGCTTCCTGCGGCGGAAGCGGACAAGGTGACATTCGAGCCATCCGCATCGCTGCACGACCTCATGCAGCAGATAGCAAAAACAGATGTCGTTGTTGCCAGCCGCTACCACAACATCGTTTGCGCCCTTGCGATGGGGCGTCCGGCAATCTCGCTGGCTTATGCGAGCAAGAACGATGCGCTTTTGCACGACACCGGTCTTGCGGCCTTCTGCCATCGGATCGACAGTTTCGACCCCGAAACCATCCTCTCCCAGATCGATCTTGCCTTCGCGCAGCGCACGGCATTGACCAGACAGGTCAAAGCTGGCGTGGAGCGCTATCGAAGCAGGCTGGCAGGACAGGAAGAGATCCTTCGGGCCCTTTTTCTCGATCCGGCACGGCAGAAGGCCGATTGCGCGGCCCAATCATGCGCCGCGCCCGTTCCGCCAGGCGGATCGTTTCAGCAAGTAGTCGAACGGGGGCAGGACTGCCAGTAATGGCTCCCGCTTCAGCGCGAACGCCATCAGCGAACCCGCCGCTTTCGGCTGTCGCGCCAGACTGGAGATCGCAGACCAGTAGGCGCGCTTGGCCAGGCAATCTCGGGCCATTGCGAACAGCCGGTCCCGTTGCGGCAGGGTGGCGCCTTCGTGCTCGAAAAACGACCGGAAACCGGCCTCGAATTCCCGATTCCAGTTCAAGATGCCATTCACCGCCGCCGACTGGTTCTGGACGTGCGAACGCGCAAAGGCCTGTATCCGGTTTGTCGAGGCAACAGCCCCGTGCATGGCGATGCGAAGCCACATTTCCAGATCGTCCGTATGGGAGAGCGACGTGCGGTAATATCCAGCCTGTTTCTGGATCGCGGTCCGCACGACCGCGGTCGGGCCAATCACCGGGTTAATCGCATGGCGGCAGGCAAATTCGATAAATTCCTCCCCGGACCGTATCCGCCATTCATCCGGGGCGTGGTCTGCAATGGCGGGATGCGGCTCGCCGTCATCGGCCTTTATCCTGCCCGTCGCGCCATGCGCCAGATGAATGTCCGCGTTTTGCGAGAGCATTCCCGTCGCTCTTTCCAACGCGCCGCCTGCCAGCAGGTCGTCCGAACAGAGGATCAGGAAATAGTCCGCTGCCGCCCAGTCTATGCCTTCGTTGAAAGAAGAATGCGGCCCCAGATTCTTGCTGCGAAGCAATAACTCGACGCGGCTGTCCTTGGCGGCAAGACCCTTTGCCACCTCGGCGCTGTTGTCGGTTGAGGCATTGTCGATAATGAGCAGACGGAGATTGACGCCTGCCTGCCCCAGAACGCTGTTCGCACACAGAGACAGATAGCGGCCATAGTTGAAATTGGGGATCACCACATCGATCGTCGGCAATTTGTGTTTGACCATCGCCAGCCGCCCTATTCCGCGAGTCTGGAAGCTGGCGGCTGCACACTCCGCGCCCGGAACTTTCCGACAAGCCAACCCAGTATCGGTTCGACCTCGGCGGCGAAGGGATGCCGCGCCACGAACAGCGCGCCCAGCCAACTGAACGCCGCTATGAACCCCATCACAACGCCCGTGGAACGATTGATTTCCAGCGAAAAGCCATTCGCCGCCACCATCGCCAGCGGTATGGCAAGGGTGATCAGCGTAACGAGCCCGCTTTTCAGCAAGGCGCGGCCGAGCTCCGCATAGGAAAAGACCACATGCCTGCGCACGAACAGGATGGCTATGACCATCTGGATCGGCAGGCTGATGAACTGGCCGAGCGCAACGGCAAGCAGCCCGTAAAACGCCGCAGCGCCGATGACGGTGACCGCCACCAGCCGCGAAATCAGGTTGGACAGAAACGCCTCGCGGTTCTGTCCCAGTGCCATCAGCAGCGGATAGGTAAGGATCGCGGGAAACCAGAAGAGACAGGCAAGGCTCAGGATCGCGACAATGGGTGCCGCCTCGGCCCAGCCGGGGCCAAGCACGATGTGCACCGCCGGATATGCCAGCAGCGCAAGCAGCGCCTGCGCTGGCCAATAGGCGACAGTGATATAGGACAAGGCACGGATATAGGATTGGCTGATATTCGCTCCCTCACGGACCTGTGCCGAAAGCATCGGGAAAGCCACGGTAAACACGGCGGAAAGGATGATGCGGTCCGGAAGGCCGCTCAGCGTGTCGGCGCGACTGTATATCCCGACCGCCGATATGGGCATGAAGCGCCCGAGCAGGAGCTGGGGAAGCGTCATGCAGATCTTGTTAAGCCCCGCATTGCCCCCGAGGAAAATCCCGAACCGCCAGGCCGTATCGAAACTTGCCAGCGATGGGCGCAGCAAGGTCCCCAGAGGATGGACGGCAACCGCCAGTCCCGTTGTCATCAGTGCGCTTGCCAGCAGGCCGAAAGCAAAACACATGTGCCCAAACCCGCAAAAAGCCATGGCAATGGTGACGAGAGCGCCAAGGCCGGAGCCTGCCGTGCGAATGCGCGCCAGCCTTCCAAAGGCCATCTCGCGCCTCAACAAGGCGACAATCGGCAGGGACAGGCTTTCAACGAGCGCGGCAACGATGGTGATGCTGAGAAAAAGGTTCAGTTTCGGGTCATTATAGGCTTCGGCGAAGTAGCCCACCGAGAGATAGAGGGCGGCGGACAGCACGACCGTCACGCTCATCAGGAAAGTCAGCGATGTTTGAATGTCCTGATCGCGCACCTTGTCGATCTTTATCAGGAACTCCGGGCTGGCGAATTCACGCAGGGAAAAGACGATTGCCGTAAGGCTGAGGCCTATCACGCCCATTCCGGTTTCCGCTGGCCCCAGAAAGCGCGACACCGCGGCGACCGTCACGAAGTTGAAGAGCAGCCCTGCATACTGCTCCAGCGCCGCCATGAGAAAGCCTCTGCGATTGCCATTCATGATGCGCTCCAGTGAACAATATTTCCCGGCGCGGCCAGCGGTTTTCGTGACACTTTTTTCGTCCCCCCGTTCATCGCAGTCCGGCAGCGGCGCCCGCAGGCGCAATCTTCCCGGCTCCGCCCAGAATAGCCTTTTGCGACAGGCACGAAATGTCGCCCTTGGTGTTAGCACCCGACCTGAAAGGAGTATGCGGCACGCTCTAAAGCCAAGTCGTGGACCCGGGCGGCAGTGCGTAAAAATTTGCGCAGTTCGATCTTTGCACGCGCCTTGGAGCAGACATGACGAGTCTTTCCTGGATCACGCTTCTGGCCTTTGCCCTTTCTGTCGCCTTTTGCCTTGGCTTTCGCGAGCTGGCGCGCGAATGGTATCTCATCGATGTCCCTGACGCTCGCAAGACGCATGACGGAAATGTTCCGCTTTGCGGCGGCATTGCCATTTTTCTCTCGTTTTCCGCCGCCGCGCTGCTGACGCTCGGTGTTTCAGGCCACGCCAATGCCGTGACCCTGCTGCCGGGGCTGGTGCTGATCCTCGTCACCGGCGTTCTCGACGACCGTTTCAACCTGCCGGTGGCGCCTCGCCTTGCGATTCAGCTTCTGGCGGCCTTCCTGATGCTGGGCATGGCCGGGGTCTGGCAAATCTATCTCGGCCTCGCAGCGGATGCGATTGCAGCGCCCGCTGCGGCGTCGGGGGATACGCTGCTCCAGCTTCTGTCCGGGCCGCTCTTTCTCCTTGTCGCGCTTGCTTTCATTGTCGGCCTCGTCAATGCGGTCAATATGAGCGACGGCGTGGACGGACTGGCGGGATCGGCAAGCGCCGCCGCATTCTTCTGGCTGGCGGTCATCGGTTTCGGCGTGGGCGAGCATCGTCTCGGCTTGCAGGGGCTCGCGCTTGCCGCCGCCTGTCTCGGCTTTCTGGTCTTCAACATGCGGCACCGCTGGCGCGCGAAGGCGAGCCTTTTCCTCGGCGACGGCGGCAGCACCTTTCTGGGCGCGGCGCTTGCCGGGTTCATCCTCATCCTCGCAGGCGGAACGACCGCAATTCCCTTTCCCGTCCTGATCTGGATCGTCATCGTGCCGGTCATCGATACGCTGAGCCTGATCGTGCGCCGCGTGTCGGCGCGTCGAAGCCCATTCTCGCCTGACCGGCAGCATCTGCATCATCTGCTGATGGACGCAGGGCTTTCCTGTGGGCAGACAGCCGTCACGATCATGGTGCTCAATCTCATGGCCGGCGCTGTCGCCTTTGTAGCCGTCAGGCTCGACATGGCTGTCTGGCCGATGCTTCTGGCGCTGGCGATCCCGGCTGCGGCGCATACGCTTTTCGTGCTGCACATGACCAGAGGTCCGCGCCGGACGGTTGCAGTTTCAAAGACCGAAGCCAAACCGAAAATCACCTATCCCGGGGCAACTTCATGAATGTTTCCGTACTTATCATGACGCTGAACGAAGAGGCCAACCTGCCAGCCTGCCTGGCCTCGCTGGACTGGTGCGACGATATCGTCGTTCTCGATTCCTTCAGCAGCGACCGAACGGTCGAAATCGCCAAGGCAGCAGGCGCCCGCGTTTTCCAGCGTGCCTACGACACCGAGGACCGCCAGCGCATGTATGGCCTAACGGAAATCACGTTCAGGCATGACTGGGTTTACACGCCCGACGCGGATGAGATCACCCCGCCCGACCTGCGCGACGAAATGCTGGCAATCGCCGCCGATCCCGACCGGCCTGAGGTGTTTTTCAAGGCGCGTTACAAGAACATGTTCATGGGGCGCTGGATTCGCCATGCCAGCCTCTATCCCACCTGGATCACGCGGCTGGTAAGGCCCGACCGCGTGCGGTTCGAACGCTCGGTGCATTCGCGCGCCAGCGGCGGGCCGGAAGGTGCCTTGCAGTCCCATTTCATCCATTACAGCTTCAACAAGGGCCTCGAAGCCTGGTACGACAAGCATAACCGCTATTCTTCCGCCGAGGCGGATCTGTCCGCCTCGCGGCTGCTTGAACGCAAGATCGACTGGGGCGGCATTTTTTCGGCAGTGCCGGAGCGGCGGCGGCGCGCATTGAAATCGCTTTCCTATCATATGCCGTTCAGGCCCAGCCTGCGCTTTCTCTACATGTATCTGCTGCGCGGCGGCTTTCTGGACGGCAAGCCCGGCTACCTCTATTGCCGCCTGCTTGCGGCTTATGAGTTCATGATTGTCGTCAAGATGGAAGAGCAGCGCCAGCGCCAGTCGGCCATGCGGACGGAAATCCCTTTGGCGGGGCGACCGCTGGAGGCCGGAGCACCGGAACGGCGTGTGGTATGATGCTTCCCGTCGTCCTGCCCTGCGCCATCCTGTTCGGGATTGCCGCGATGTTCTTCTCGGAACCGGTTCTGACCTTGCCGGACGATGGCGGCAGGGCGGATGTCATCGTCGTGCCGGGGGGAGACGGTCCGCCGCGCGCGGCGCAGGCTGCGCGTCTGTGGAAGGAAGGCCGCTCGCCGGTGATCCTCGTTACCGGCGATGGCGACTGCCTCTATAACAAGCGGATCATGGTGCGCAACGGCGTGAACCCTTCGGCGATCTTCGTCGAATGCCGGTCGGGCAGCACCTGGCAGAATGCGCAATTTTCCGCGCCTGTCTTGCGTGAAATACGGGCCAGAAGCGCGCTGATCGTGACCAACTGGTATCATTCCCGCCGCGCCATAGCGAGCTTTCGCGCCGCCTGCCCGCAAATGCACTTTATTTCGTCGCCTATCGGCGGCGATGACGGACGCCCCGGTTTTCCGTCGACGCCTGCCGACATGGAGCTCGTCGCCAAGGAATATGTGAAGCTCGGCTGGTATCTGGTTTCAGGCCGCATTTTCCCGCACGACCTTTCGGCGGGCGAACCCGCACCTGACCTTTCGGACACATGCGCTGCGGCGGGGAGCGCGCAATGAACCTGTCGCTCACATGGATTTTCACCGGCTTTGTGCTTTATCTTCTGGCTGGCGGCCTCTTCTCCCGGCCGGAACGCATGTATCAGTTTCCCTTCCTCGCGGGCGTGATGACCTTCGGTTTTTTGCTGCCGCAGCTCCCGGCCCTCGTGAACGATCAGTTCCTGCCTTCCGGCGCTTACGCCAAGACGATGGCGATGGGCATTCTTTCGCTTGCCATGCTGGTTCTCGGCTGGCGCATGGCCAAGCAGCCGATCAGGTTGCTCAGCATGAGCTTCAGCGAAAGGCGGCTGACGTGGGCCGCAGCCGGCTTGTCTGCATTCGGCGCTGCATTCTATTTCCTCCTGAGCCGCCTCCCCGGCGAGGTCTCCATCGGTGTCCAGATGACCGGCATGCCGGTGGTCTATCTCTTCTTTGCGCAGCTTATGCCCTATGGTCTGGCCATTGCCCTTCTATGCTTCGTGCGGCGACCGTCATGGTTTGCGCTGGCGATAATCCTGTTCGATCTGTTTTTTTATCTGGACCGCATTCTGGTCACCGGAAAACGTGCCGAAGCGATCCAGCTATTCCTGATGATCCTGCTGGCCGTGTGGTTTTATCGCCGCATGGTCGTGCCTCGTACCATAATGTTCGTCGGTATTTTTGCAGGCACATTCCTGATGACCAGCATGGGCGATTATCGTCAGATCACACGTGCAGCTTCCGGCTTCGTCCTCGATGACATCATGGAAATCGACTACGCCGCCAATTTCAACAAAACGCTGGAACGCGGCGGACTGGAAATGCGCAATGCCGTGCAGCTTATCGATGAGGTCGACCGGCGGCTGGAATTCGACTACGGCAAGTTTCACTGGAACCGCATCGTGTTCACTTTCGTGCCCGCACAGCTGGTCGGGGCCGATATCAAGGAGGCGCTGCGCCTGGACACACCCGAGCCGAGCCGCGACTACAATCCTATCACAGGCACAACCGAGACCGGTCTTGTCGATGCATTCTCATCTTTTTGGTATTTCGGCGCGCTGAAGTTCTTTGTGCTCGCCTGGGCCATGCGGCGGCTCTGGGAGACTGCCATGGCAGGCGAGATGCTGGGGCAACTCACCTATATGCTGTCCATCGTGCCCGCCATGCATGCCATTTCGCACCAGACCGACTGGGTCGTGACCGTGTGGCTGCACATGGCATTGTTCCTGATTCCCGTCCTGTCCTTCTGCCATATCCGCAACAGCTCCGTTTACCTGCCCATGCCGCCGCAGCGAAGCGCTGGCCTGCCGCTGCTTTCGTAAAGGATGACCGCAATGTCTCTCGCATCGCAACAGAACTCGTCCAGCGCGATCAGGGGCCGCAAGGCCTCGTCCCGCCCCATGGAAGGCGGGGCGACCTTCACGCTCGGGCACCGCGTCCAGCGCCTGTTCTGGCAGGCAAGCTGGCTGGTGCTTGCCGCATGGACGCCCTCCTTCCTGTGGCGCTGGCGCGGCGCGGTGCTGCGTGCCTTCGGCGCAAAGGTGCACAGAACGGCCATTGTGCGCGGCAGTGCGCGCATCTGGTGGCCGGGCAATCTGACCATGGGAGCGCATGCATCGCTCGGACCCGGCGCGCTTTGCTATAACGTCGCGCCTGTCACGCTTGCGTCCTTCGCCATCGTTTCGCAAAGGGCGCATCTGTGCACAGCCGGACATAATATCGATCAGCCCGATTTTCCGCTCACCGCTGCCCCCATTCACATCGGAGCCCATGGCTGGGTTGCAGCCGAAGCCTTCATCGGGCCGGGGGTGAATATCGGTGACGGCGCGGTTCTGGGCGCACGCGGGGTCAGTTTCCGCGACATTGAGCCTTGGACGGTCTATGCGGGCAATCCGGCCAAGCCGGTACGGCCACGGCGAAAGCCCTGACCGTCAGCTTGCGGGAACGGAACGGAGCGCCTTGCGGCCCGCAACGGCATCGGGCCTTGGGGATTGAAAATCCTGATAGGCCGCAATCGTCTGAACCGCGATGCGCGGCCAGGTATAATTGTCGCGCACCAGTTTGGCCCCGGCGACGCCCATGCGCGCCGCGCGATCCGGATCTTCCAGAATCCGCTCAAGCGCCGCCGCAACCGCCATCGGATCGAGCGCGCAGACCACACCGGCGCCAGCTTCGGCTACTTCCGGAAAATGGCAGGCATCCGTAATCGCAACCGGCACGCCGCAGGCAAGCGCCTCGGTTATGGCGACGCTGAATCCCTCCTGTCGGCTTGGCAGACAGAAGCAGGCTGACCGTTTCAGTGCGGCGATCTTGGCCGGGCCATAAAGCCCGCCGGTCATGTGCACCCGCTTTTCCAAACCGTATTGACGAATACGCTGGCGAAATTCTTCTTCCGCCCCGCCGTCAGGCCCGGCGACCACCAGATCCACGTCAGGAAACAAGGGGGCGACCCGACGAAAGGCATCGGCAAGAATGTCGAGCCCTTTTTTGTAATGAAGCCGCGACAGAAACAGCACATAGGGCCGGTCCGGCAATCCGGGCACAACGGCACCGCAATCTTCGACCTCGTTAAGGAAAATGCCGTTGGGGATCATCATCGAGGGCGGTTTCAGTCCGAGGGGGCGCATCAGTTCGATTTCGTCTGCATTGAGCGCCTGAATGAAAGCCGCGCCGTCAAGCATCCGGCGAAAACCGAGCTTCAACGCGACTTTCTTTTTCCACGCGCTTTGTTGCATGCTCCACCTGTCGAGCATGCCGCAGCACCGCACGCAGTAAGGCACACCAAAACGACGGCAGAGAATTGATGCCCGCAGCAGATTGGTCTCCCATATGCCATGCAGATGGACAAAATCTGCCGTACCCACCAGCGCTTCCATGGCTTTCGCCGCGGCTCCCCCAAACAGGGTTTCCCGCAGATCGGGCATCGGCAGCAGCAGCGTGCGCACCTTGTCGAAACCGGGGATCGCGGCTGCGGCATCGGCTGCGCGGCTGCCAACCTCATCATCGCAATAGCTTACGATCGTCACCTCATGGCCAAGCGAGGCTTGCGCTGCGGCCAGCCGCACCACGACAGCCTGGGGTCCACCTTTCGCGGGGTCGTAGGAACCGATAACGTGAACGATTTTCATCAAACATCCACCCCGGAATGCTGCGCCAGTGCCGCCACCAGTCGCTCGCCATAGCGTGAAACGGTAAAGTCGCGGGCCCGCTCACGTGCGCTGTCGCTCATCCGGGCAAGTGCCGCTGGAGTTCCGGCGAACTGCCGCAAAATCTCTGCGGTCTCGCTCACATCCCGGATCGGGACAATGTAACCGTCGATACCATGTCGCACGACGCTGCCGGTATTGTCCGTGCAGATGACCGGCAAACCTGCGGCAAGCGCCTCATAAACCGCCGTGGCCGATCCTTCACAAAGCGACGGCAACAAAAACACATCCGCCCATTCGAACTGAGCGCGCATCTCGCTGCGCGGTATCGGTCCTGTCAGCTTGAGCGTTGCGGCGAGTTTTGCGCGCGCCTCCGGCAGGACGCCGATTGGCCCAACCATGCGAAATTCCGCCTTGTCGCCAAGCTCCCTCGCCACCGCGCCGACATAGGGCGAGCCTTTGCGAAGCCCGACCGCGCCAACGGTCAGCACCCGCAGCGGGCCGGGCAGACGCGGACGCGCATCAGGCGAGAAACGAGCATCTACACCATAGGGCACCACGACAACCTTTTCCGGCGTGCAGCCTGCCCCAATCACATGGCGCGCCACGAAATCGGAAGGACAGATCACGGCATCGGCGATTTGCCATTCCGCCCGTTCGCGCGCGGCAAAAACATCGGCAAGGGCATCATTTGCGACCGGGAGCTGCCAGCCTGGATTAAGCACCTCTTCCTCGCAGGCCAGCTGATCGACGATGGTGCGCGGCGCGATCATCTGCTCCACCGCCGTCCACAATCCCTGCCGTTTTGCCGCCGTCAGCAATTCCAGCGCCTCGCCGCTGAAAGCATAGACCCCACTTGCGCCGTGAAAGCCCCTCCGGGCGACCAGCCTGCCGAAGGTTTCACCGGCCCATATGGCATTGGCCGTTGATTTCGGCCGCGCCTGATTGGAAAGCCTGCGCATGGCAGAGTGCAGACCGAACGCAGGAAATGTGGTCATTCGGTCTTGCGGAATGCCCTGCGGCGCACGTCCCACCAGACGGCGCACCGGAGCGGGCAGCATCGATGGCGGCAGGTTGTTCAACAGGCGCGGCCACCCCTGCAACGCGCATATATCCGTGTAGAAATGCGCAAGCTTTTCCCGGCTCGCGAAAATGCGTGGCACTGCGTAATGCATGCGCGCGCCAAGCTGGCTGACAACGACCGGGCCTTCCATCACAGTTCCCTCGGCTGGAACTGCCGGTCGAGAACCGGCATCGCCTGCGGCACTACCTTTTCCTCAAGCCGCGAGATGGCGGATTGCCAGACGGCTGCGCCATATTCCCGCGAATAGGCGGTTTCCATCAGATAGCGGGCATTGTTGCCCATCGACAGACGGTTGACCGGCGAATGCCGCAGATGAAGGATCGCGCCGACCAGCGCGTCGACATTGCCTGGCCGGAGCGCCATGCCGCACTGGAAATCGCGGACAATCGTGCCGATCTCGCCTTCCGTATCGCCTATGAAGATCGTCGGGCGTGCGGCAGCGAGCACGCCATAAAACTTGCTGGGAACGATGCAATGTTCCAGTTCCGGCTTGAGCGAAACCAGATGCACATTGGCAGCGCCAAGGCTTTCGGAAAGTTTTTCCACGGGCTGGAAGGGCTTCATCATCACATTGGTCAGGCCGCGCCGCCTGACCTCGCTTTCGACAAAGCCGCGCTGCTGCCCCTCGCCGATCATCAGGAAGACGATGCTTTTCATATGCTTGAGCCGTTCGGCGGCATCGAGCACCGTCTGGAACTCGTGCGCGCGCCCGAAATTGCCTGAATAACCGATGACGAATTTGCGTCCGAGACCCCATGCGCGGCGGAGCGGATTGTGCGCTGGTTCGACCGGCACGATCTCGTTTCGGTCGGCCCAGTGGTGAACCACGCTCAGGCTTTCCGCCGGAATATCCCGTGTCGAGAGATAATGCGCCATCCGCTCTATCGGACAGATGGTCAGCGCCGACTGGCGCATTGACCAGTTGCGCAGGATCATGGCGAGCTTGCCGGAAACCGTATCGGACCGGATGAGGCCAAGCTCCATCGCCGTTTCGGGAAAAAGATCCATTACCCAGTTGACCAGCCTTGCGCCGCGCAGCCGGACTGGCAGCGCAGCCGAAACCGACAGAAGCGGCGGATCGGTGCAGACGACGCACACATCATCCTTCCTGGCATGGGCCGCGAACCATGCGGCGGCGGACAGATGGAAGGTCGCATAATCCACCGCGCGCCCGACAAGCCTGCCGCGACCGAAACCCGAGGTCCATATGCGGTGCACGTCGACACCGTTTATCGTCTCGCGCGCAGGGAGCGCGTCCTTGCGCCTGTCGTGATAGCTGCGGCTTGCCAGCACCGTTGTTTCGATGCCTTCGCGCACCAGCGTATGGGCAAGGCTCGTCACCATCCGGCTCGTCGCCGACTGGTCCGGATAGTAGTAACGATTGGCAAGCACCACACGCATGATTTCGCTTCCTGTTTTACGATCCCGTTATCCGGAGGATCGCAACAGCACGGCGGAACCCGCAAGAAACACAAAGGCATGGCAGGCACCGACAGCGGGCGAACCGCCTACCCCTTTCGGTGAAACCGGCCATGCAGGACGCGCGGCAAGCCTCATCCGAAGAGGGATGTTCCGGCCTGCGATTGCCGTTTTGGAGCCGTTCTGCCCGCGCCGGAAATCGCTAACATGCTTCCATCGGATTTGATCGGAGGCAGGGTCTTGCAGGAGAAAACAGCTCTCATCGTCGGCGTGACCGGACAGGACGGCGCTTATCTAAGCGAGCTTCTGCTCAAGAAAGGCTATCGCGTGCATGGTCTGAAGCGGCGATCTTCCTCGTTCAACACCGCCCGCATCGATCATCTCTATCAGGACCCGCACGAGGAAGACATTCGCTTCCGCCTGCATTTCGGCGACCTGACGGATGCCACCAATCTGTGTCGCGTCATTCAGGAGGTGCGGCCCGACGAGATTTACAATCTGGGCGCCCAAAGCCATGTGCAGGTGAGTTTCGAGACGCCTGAATATACGGCAAATGCCGATGCGCTCGGCACGCTTCGCCTGCTTGAATCCATGCGCATTCTGGGGCTGGGCAAGACATGCCGCTTCTATCAGGCTTCCACATCGGAGCTTTTCGGCAACAGTTCACCCAAAGCGCAGAACGAACAGACCCCTTTTGCCCCGCGCAGTCCCTATGCGACGGCGAAGCTCTATGCCTATTGGACAACGGTCAATTACCGCGACGCCTATGGTTTCCATGCCTCCAACGGCATCCTGTTCAATCATGAAAGCCCGCTTCGCGGCGAGACCTTCGTTACCCGCAAGATTACCCGTGCCGTCGCGGCCATCGAACGCGGCCTTCAGGACAGGCTCCGGCTCGGCAATCTCGATGCTCGCCGCGACTGGGGCCATGCCCGTGACTATGTCGATGGCATGTGGCGTATCCTGCAGGAAGATGTTCCCGACGACTACGTTCTGGCCACCGGCGAAACCCACACCGTGCGCGAATTTGTCGAACGCGCCTTCAAGGCAGTCGACAGGGAAATCGTGTGGCAAGGCGACGGCGTGGAGGAAATCGGCCGCGACCGTAAATCCGGCAATTGCCTGATCGAGATCGATTCGCGTTATTTCCGCCCGAACGAGGTCGATTTCCTGCTTGGCGATGCGTCCAAGGCAAAAGACCGCCTTGGCTGGCAGCACACGACCGGCTTCGACAGCCTTGTGGCAGAGATGGTCGACTGGGATTTGCGCAACATCATGCGGGAGGTCGGACGCAATGACTTCTACGGCTGAGATCGCCCCTCTCTATGCGCTCGAAGGCAAGAAGGTGTTCGTTGCCGGGCATACCGGCATGGTCGGTTCGGCGATCCTTCGCCGCCTGCAAGACATGGATTGCGACATCATCACTGCCGCGCACAGCACGCTCGACCTGACCCGGCAGGGACCGACTGAAAATTTCATCAGTGGCCGCAAGCCGGATGTCATCATCATCGCTGCCGCCCGCGTCGGCGGCATTCTGGCCAATTCGCAATATCCGGCGGACTTTCTCTACGACAATCTATTGATCGGCATGAACCTCATCCGCGCTGCCCAACAGACGGGCGTGGAGCGCCTGTTGTGGCTCGGCTCAAGCTGCATCTATCCCCGCGACGCGGCGCAGCCGCTCACCGAGGACGCGCTTTTGACCGGCCCCCTGGAGCCAACCAACGAAGCCTATGCCATCGCCAAGATCGCCGGGCTGAAATATGCGCAAGCCTGCGCCCGGCAATATGGCAACCGCTTCATGACCGCGATGCCGACCAATCTCTACGGCCCCAACGACAATTTCGATCCCGAAAGCTCGCATGTGCTGCCCGCGCTGATCCGGCGGATTCATGAAGCCAAGCTGCGGGGCCTCGATCATGTCACGCTCTGGGGCACCGGCAAGCCCTTGCGAGAATTTTTGCATGTGGACGACCTTGCCGATGCCTGCCTGCACATGCTGCGCTTCTATGACGGCATCGAGCCGATGAATATCGGGACCGGCGACGAGATTTCCATCAGGGATCTGGCGCTGACGGTTGCCCGCGTCGTCGGCTACGAAGGCCGCTTTGAGCATGATCTCGGCAAGCCAGACGGCACGCCGCGCAAGCTTCTCGACACGTCGAAGATGCGGGCGCTTGGCTGGAAGCCGCGCATCCGTCTGGAGGACGGCCTGCGCGACGTCTATCGCGATTGGTTGCAGGAATCCGCCGATCCCGTCGCGGCTTGAGAAGCTCGCTTTATGAAGGCGAGCCGCCTACCCTGCTCATGTCGAGCTCGACGCGCAGGATGTCGCCCGGCTTGATCTCCGTGCGCTCATTGGCAACGATATCCTGGAAGCTGCCATCGACGATACGGCTGATCGAAAAGATCAGCTTCTGGCGTAGCGTGGATGAGGCGATATTCCCCGACGACTTGGCGATTTCGGCCATGGTCTGAAGCTGCGCATTGCTGCGACGCTCCATCCGGGCAATGTTGAGATCGATATCCTGCAATGCGGTGGCAGCCTCGCTCCTGCGGATTTCGTCCAGATTGGCGATGCGCTGCTGCATGGCGAGCTGGTTCTGCCTCGCCCGCGCCAGAAACGATGCAAGCTCCAGCGCGGCCCGCCGGGTGGCCGACAGATCACGCTCCATGTCGCGCAGGTTGGACTTGGCGGCAAGGCCGCGATCCACCAGCGACTTGCTGGAATCCACGTTCTCCTGCAACAGCCCGATTTCCGTATCGTGCAGCTTGATGCTCTGCTGCAAGGTCTCGATCTCGTCGCCATAGCTTGCCGCCTGCGCTTCCAGCGCCTTTCGTTCGGCGGCGAGATTGTTGCGGCGGACATTGAAGACGGTCTTTTCACCGTCCAGCATCTGCTGTGTCAGCGCCACCGTTTCCTTGTTCGCGGCAGATTGTTCCGGCAGGCCATAGGTAAATTCCGTGCCGTTCAGCTCCGCCTCGAAACGCGCCCGCCGTATCGTCATGGCCGTGATCTGCATCTGCAAATCCGCATATTCCTGCTGCACGGTGATAAGCTGCATCCCGGCGGTCAGGGCTGGCGTTTCGGCTTTTCCGGCCCCGCCGCCCAGCGCCATCAGTTCGAGCGCCACCATGCCGGGCCTGAACTGGTATTTTCCCGGCACCTTCACGTCGCCGACGACAAATACCGGCGCATATTGGTTGATCGTCGCCGTGACGGTCAGGCCGGGAATGTGCTGGGACAGCGATCCGGCGATCTTTTCGCCGACCTCGTTTATGGTCAGCCCGTTTACCGGAATATTGCCCACGATCGGATAACCGATATTCCCGTCCACATCGACCGGGTACAGCCCCGTGAGGGACGGCTGGCCATATACGGTCACCTGCAGCACGTCGTTGGCCCCGACCCGGTAGGCCTGCCCCTCGCCAAGCGCGGCAAAACTTCCGCCTGCAAGAATGAGCCCGGCGAGCATCGTGGCCCGCAGATGGGCGGCGATGCGATTTTTCATGATCCTGTGTGCCATTGGCTTGCCCTCACGCCTGTTCCTGAACACTGCCTGCGGCGGGCTTGCGCCGCCGCGAGAAAATGCCGCCTATGATCTGCCCGGCCCTGCGCAGGCCCAGTCCCGACAGCGCCATGGGAAGCGCAATCCAGCTTCGATAGGAAGCGGCATTCTGGTTCACGACCGCGAGCGCCGGCTTGCGCCCGAGGGACGACATCGTCTGTATCAGCGCATGGGTTGCAAGCTGGTCCTGACGGTCGGACTGGACCACGAGCAGCGCCGTATCGGTTGCCCGCGACAGGAGCACCGAGCGCTTGTCCTCCATCACTGCCGGAAGATCGACCAGAATGATCTTGTGATCGGCGCGCAGTTGGGCGATCAGCTCGGCCAGCCAGTCCCCCTCGCGCATCGCGCCATTCGGCTTGATGATATCGATGCCCGAGCCATGGTCATGCACGAGCGTCCCGCCGGTGAGCTGCCGTCCGGAGGGCACACCGCCAAATTCATTGTGCGGAAGCCCGAAGGCCTCCGCCAGTCCCGGCCGCCTGCTGGTCGCATCGATGACCGCGACCGTCAGTCCGGTCGCGGCTATCTGCTGTGCAAGCGCGGTGATCAGCAATGTCTTTCCCTCGCCATTGGACAGGGAAACGACCGAGAGCGCCAGCGAATCCCGACCGCGGGTCAAGGCCCGCAGCCGATCATGCACGGACTTGATCGCGCGACCGAACGGGCTGGCCGGATCGAGGCCGCGATTGACGAGAAGCGGCACGGTCATCTGCGGCGAAACCGGCAACAGCGTCGCTGCCGGAATGCCCGGCAGCACCAGCGACGCCGTCTGCGCTGGCCTGATCTTGTCGAATGTTTCCTTGAGCACGGTGCCCGCAAATGCAACCAGTCCGCCAAGCCCCAGCCCCAGCAACAGCCAGTTGGGCAAGTTCGGGCTGGCCTTGGCCATTGCCGGTTCCGCCGGAGAAATCATCTGCGCTTCGGGCGCAGCCATGCCGTCCTGCTCAATGAGCTGCTTGTAACGCGTCAGATAGCTTTCATAGACGGTACGGCTGGCATTGGCTTCACGGTCAAGCTGCACCGCTTTCACCTGCGCCTGATTGGCTTCGGCAAGATCGGCCTCAGCTTTTCTCAACGCCTCTTCCAGTCCGCTGCGCCTTTGGCGCGCTATCCGGATTTCGTTGCCGAGGCTCTTGATGATTTCGTCCACCTGGCTGGATATCTGCTGTTTCAACGCTTCCTGTTCGGCCTTCAGCACGGGAATTTCAGCGCTCTTCAGCGCCCCGTTCGCCTGTAATTCGCCAAGCTGGCGCTCGACGCGCGCCTGTTCGCTGCGCAGCGTCTGGATGGCAGGCGAGGCCAGAACCTCGGCCAGTGCAGGCGCTTCATCGTTGTTCTTCAATTCTTCCGCGGTGCGCAATCGCGCCTCGGCAAGCGAAACCGCGCCGGTCGCGGCGACGATCTCGCTGTTCAGCGCCGCCACGCGCTGGGCCTGAAAGCTGATCTGTCCCTGATCGCCTGCAAGCCGTGACTTCTGGCGGAATTCCTCCGCCGCACGTTCCGCATTTTCAAGGTCGCTGCGCAGGTTGCCGAGCTTGTCGCCAAGCCACTCGCTGATGCGGCGCGTCGCCGATTGCTGCACGTCGATCTGATGGTCGAGATAGGCTGTGGCAAAAGCATTGGCGACCTGCGCGGCATACACCCGGTCGGAAGCGCGATAGGATATGAAGATCGTATAGGACCGCCCGTCATTGGTGACGCGCAGCCGCGAAAGAAGCAGGTCTATCTGCTGGCGCTCACGCAAGGCGGGATCCACGTCGCGCGCGCCTTTGGCCTGCGAGCCCGTGCCCGAAGCGGGCGACAGCACCGTGCGCGAACGGAATTCGGTCGGCACGGTGATGTTTTCCGCTTGCAGTATGCCGATGACCTTGCGCGCCATCATGCGGGAATTGATGATATCGAGTTCGGAACGCAGAACGGGACTGTCCTGCGGCAGCGGCGTGATCGCGCTTTCATTGGGAAGCGCCTGCAAACGCCGCATATCCAGCACCAGCACGGACTCCGACACATAACTGACCGGCGCTGTGAGATAGCCTGCAAAACCGACGCCGATGCCCGCGATCACCGGCACGATCAGCATCATTTTTCTGCGTTTTATAATGTCGAGCAGGTCAGCCACCGGCTGCCGCCCGTTTCCTGCCGAAACGTCGGAGATAATCACCCAAATTCTCCTTCACGGAACAATTCAATCCGCTGAATGTCCCCCGGCTTCCTCTGACCGGCCGCCGGGCCCCCGCCCTATTGCAAGTCGGAAAAGGACGTTTCGGACGGAAACAGCTCGTTGATGATGCAAGCCACCTCGGTGCGGTTGGACGCCTTCAGCTTCTTCATGATATTGCGGATATGAACCTTCACGGTGCTTTCCCGCAGCTTCAGCTCATAGGCGATGATCTTGTTCGCCTTGCCCCGGCGCAGCGCATTGACCACTTCGGCCTGACGCTGGGTGAACATTCCGCCGAGCGGTTGCAGCCGCTGCGAGTTGGGATCGGTGGCGTGCCGCAGGGCGAGCACGCTGCTGGCCGGAACAAAGGTTCCCCCCGCCATCGCAAGCCGCAACGCCTCGACGCACACATTCACATTGACCGATGTCGGGATATAGCCTTTCACGCCATGGTCGAGCGCCTTGAGGACCTGCGAAATTTCTTCCTTGTCGGCCAGAAGAATGACAGGCGCCGGGGCGCAGTCCGTGACAATGCGATGGAGGTAGTTGCCGACCGCCGGATCGGAAACCTTCTGTCCGCCGATGTTGAAAAGCACCGCGCCCGCCGTACGGCCACGGCGCTGATGCTGCCACTGCTCGAACGAGCTGAACGTGGCGATCGACATTTCGATGCTGTGGTTCGTCAATCCGTGCGCAAGGCATTCGCGATCCAACGCACGGTTGTCTATGATAACCAGCAGCGGCAGCACGCTGTCGCTTGGCAGCTCAGGCTTGAAGGAAGCATCTTTCGTTACTCCCAAGCCGTTATTCTTTAATTCATTCACCCCATTACTGAATCTTGGAGAAATATTCATCTTATCGCCCTCTACCCTGCTTTATACAATACACTCCGTAATTTGCGCGCCGTCTTGGTTGGCACACATCCAACGTACTATTCCTAGTACTTATGAGATATATTTGAGTCCCCAGGAAATTCTTATTTATTGTTATCGGACCACCGAGATACTGCCTTGCATTTTCTTCAGTGTCATTAACCTAGATTAAGGACTTCAGGAAAATATGGTTTAGAAGAAGCGCGGATATCTAACCAATTAGTGGTAGAAATTACTACCTTGCCAAAACAGGCTCCCTCGATAAAACTCTGGCGATACCCTGCTTGCGGGCGAGAGCGGGGAAATGAATGCGGGGATACCAGACTTAAAATTTATATTTCTTTTGCTGGGCGAAACGGCAGGTAGGCTCTATGGTGATAAATGCCGACGAAGCAAAATCGCTGCGCCATTTTCTGGAAAGCGCCCCCATAGGCGCGGTTTTTCAAGAAAGCGATCTCAGCGTGCTTGGCGCCCTGCCCATGGCTTCAAAAACCTATCCCGCCCACACCGTGGTAAGCAGCCAGGGGGACTGGGCCAATTCGGTCCATATCATAAAAAGCGGCTGGGGCTGCATCTATCGCGATCTGCCCGATGGCGACCGCCAGATACTCGACTTTCCCATGAAAGGCGATTTCCTCGGCTTCCGCACCGGGCTCGGCTTCAACTATTACACGCTTATTTCGGTGACGGAACTTTCGGTCGTTGAAATCTCGCTCGACCATCTCACCGAAAGCCTGCTCAAATCGCCCCGCCTGGCCATGACATTCATGGAACTGATGGCCCGGCAGCGCGCCATTCTGATAGAACATCTGATCAGCATCGGCCGCCGCAGCGCACTTGTGCGCATCGCGCATCTTCTGCTGGAGCTCGGCCACCGGGCCCGCATCAACGGCACGGGCGACGAGAACAGCTTCTTTTGCCCGCTGACACAAAGCGAGCTTGCCGATGCGCTCGGGCTGACGCCGATCCATATAAACCGTATGCTGCGCGAGCTTCGCGAAGACGAACTTCTGGTGTTTCGCAACAATGAGGTGGAGTTTCTCAACCGCTCCGCCCTTGTCCACATTTCGAGTTTCGACGAACACTATCTGACCATGGAAATTTTTCCCCGCATCCGGATCAGCCGGTAAGTGCAGTTTTCCGGTTCTTCAACAGTTCGTCATTTGCGGCGGGCTGGAATAGTTGCTCTCGTCGTCCTAGATTCCGGGCACCTATCAAGGGAGCCACATCATGACCTATAGCAAGAACCCCGAAGCAATTGCCAGGCTCACGCCTGAGCAATATCGCGTCACGCAGGAAAACGGCACCGAGCGCCCAGGGACGGGCGAATACCTCTACAACAAGGAGCCGGGGATTTACGTCGATATCGTTTCCGGCGAACCGCTTTTCGCCTCCGCCGACAAATATGAATCCCATTGCGGCTGGCCCAGCTTCACAAAGCCCATCGAACCCGCCAATGTCACGGAACTGACCGATGTTTCACATGGCATGGTGCGAACGGAAGTGCGCTCGGCCCATGGGGACAGCCATCTGGGTCATGTCTTTCCTGACGGCCCGGTAGATCGCGGTGGCCTTCGCTACTGCATCAACTCCGCTTCGCTTCGGTTCATTCCGAAGGACCGGATGGAAGCGGAGGGCTATGGTCAGTATCTCGATCAGGTCGAAGATATCGGCTGAACGCAAGACCGGTCAAAGGCACGGCGTGAAGTATCTGAAATAAAATGGGTGCGATATAAAATTAATCCGGGTCCAGATTAATTGATCCACAGCCATTCCCCGGGCCTGCAAAGTAAGACTTCTTTCTGTCGCAATGATCATTAATCTGGTCTGGCGCACCGCTTCGGCGGAATCAGGCAAATGCGCAGCCTCGGTATGATTATGCTATCACCACACATACCGAGGCTTCTTGGGGCTTTCCGGCTTTTGACCGGCTCTGCGCCTTCTCCCTTACGAATTGCATTCACCGAAGAATTATTTATCGGCTCGCGGCGATGGTTGCATCGACGGCATCAATTCCATTGCAAATAGCGGACAATTATAATCAATATACTACCCGGCTTTTATTGAGACGAGAGATTTCGATCACGCAACATCTTGGGAGGCGGCTTGGATAGCACGGTTGGGGCGTACCGGATCTATTCCGAAAGGGAGTGCGCGGAAGCACCGGCGCTCGACTGGCCCTATCTCTGTGCTTTGCATCTGCTCCGGAAACCTGTCGGGAACGCCATCTCGGAATTTCTTGCCGTCGTCGGCAATGCATCAAGGGCGGACAGGGCGTGGATGATCGAATATGCGCCCGATCTCCTGCGGTTTCGCAATACGCATGAATGGTGCAAGGGCGGCACAACGCCCTATATTTCCGAGCTTCAGGAAGTTCCCACCACGCTGATTGCATGGCTGCACCGCTATCTGACCAATGGACAGGCCGTTGCGGTGCATGACGTCCGCGGGCTGCCGCGCACGGCCCGCGCCTTGCAGGCGGAGTTTTTGCGGCAGGGAAACCAGAGCATTCTCAGCATTCCCCTCTTTCATCGCGATCGGCTGCGCGGGATCATCGGCTTCGACACGACCGTTGAAGCCAGACGCTGGTCGCGCGCCGAAATCAGGGCCATGTTCCAGTGCGCAAGCCTGATCGCACAGGCCAGATATGCGACAACCGAAGACGAGCCTGCCCCGCAAGAGGAACCCGACCCGACCTCGGTGATCTATGTCAGCAAACGCGGCATCATGCGCGGGGTTTCACCGGAGGAGATAATCGGGGTCCGTTCGGCGGGCAATTACAGCGAGATATGGCTTGGCGACGGTTCCACCGTTCTCGATTCCCGGCCGCTTGGCATATGGGTCGGCATTCTTCCGGTCAGCATCTTCTTGCGCATCCACCGCACGACATTCATAAACGTCGTCCATGTTTCGGACATAGACAGAAGCACGACCGACAAATGGCTGGTCAGGATGCGCGGCATCGATCAATCGTGGCCCGTTTCGCGATCCTATCGAAAAGCCCTGCGCGAGCGTTTGGGCTTCTAGCCTTTATTTTGCCACAAAATAATCCGTCCTTCGCCACAAAATTCGGTGCGAATAACGCGGGCTTTCCTTCCAAAAACGTCGTTTCGATGCTGAATCGGTGCAAATTCCGGTTTTGCCTCAATTTGAAAACGGCGTTTACGACAGGTCCAGATGCGCCTTCAGAGGCATGTCGTCATGGACCGGCACAGTCTGCCTTTCGATCATGCGATGGACCAGCGGCGGCTTGTCTCCCTTGTGCAAGGCGAGCAGCCTTTCCGACACTTCCGCATCGGCGTGGGTGCGGCGCTGGTTATGGCGAACATATTCGACCCAGGTCGGCACGTGATAGCTTTCCGTCCAGGTTTCCGGGTTTTCCAGATCGCGCAGCAGCACCCATTGCCGGGCGCCGTCGCGGATGCGCATCCGCCGCCGCAAGGCCATGGCGGAAAGGAACGCAGGAACATCTTCCTGCGCGATCTTGTAATCGACCATGATCATGATCGGGCCGCTGCGCGAACGAAGATCAAGCCGAAGCTGCGGCTCGCTGAAACGGTTGAGCGGATCGAGGTTGAGGGATTCGAACTCGGGCTGCGGAAGCAGGAGTCCGATCAGCGCGCCGAAAACGAGCACGGCAGCGGCAGCCAGAAGCGCGCCCGGCACGCTATATTCGTCCGCCACGGCACCCCAGAGCCAGCTTCCCGCTGCCATGCCGCCGAAGGTCGCGGTCTGGTAAAGCGCCAGCGCACGGCCCACCACCCAGCGCGGCGTGGAAAGCTGCACAGTGACATTGAACAGCGACAGTGCCAGAACCCATGAAACACCGGCAGGCAGCAGGAAAATGCAGCTCAACCACATGTTCCGGCTGATCGACAGCAGGCCGCAACTCACCGCGAAAGCGATGAATGCGCCGCGCACCAGCCATTCATTGCCGAGAAGCTCGCGCAGCCGGGCGCTGAGCAGCGCGCCGCCAATGGCGCCAAGCCCGAAGAAACCGAGCATGATGCCGTAGGTCAACGCCGTTCCATGAATAAGATCACGCGCGACGAGCGGCAGGAGCGCCAGAATGACGATCGCGGACAAGCCGAACAGGAAGCCCCGAAACATCACTTTCAGGAGGTTCGGAGACATGGCGACATAGCGCAGCCCCGCCATCATCGCGGGTCCCAGCGTTTCACGCGGCAGGGTCGGCTTGACCGTTTCGGGCTTCCACCGCCACAGTGCCAGAATAAGCGCGCAATAGCTGAACGCATTGAAAATGAAGGCAAAAGCCGCACCCGCCGCCGCAACGATGATACCGCCGATGGCAGGACCGATGCTGCGCATGAGATTGAAGCTCATGCTGTTGAGCGCCACCGCAGCAGGCAAATCGGTGCGGGGCACGATATCGCCCATCGACGCCTGCCATGAAGGATTGTGCAAGGCCCCGCCGCACCCGATCAGGAACGTAAAGCCGAGCAGCATCCACGGCGTCAGGATGCCGAGATAGGCAAAAGCCGCCAGCGCGACGGAGATGAACAGGAGCAGGACCTGCGCGGTCAGCATGATGCGGCGGCGGTCGAAATTATCGGCCAGGGCACCGGCTGCGACCGAAAAAAACATCACGGGCAAGGTTGTCGAAGCCTGCACCAAAGCAACCATGTCGTCCGAATGGGCGATGGTTGCCATCATCCAGCCAGCGCCGACCGTCTGCACCAAACCGCCAAGGTTGGAAACCAGCGTAGCTGACCACAGCGCCCGGAATGTTTTGTATTGGAAGGGCGCGAGGGGGGAAATTCTCTGCGGCACCGGACGACCTCCCGTTCCATCTGCCTCACATAGCCGATACGTGAATCTCTCCCACGGGACAAGGGGTCAAAACCAAAACCGGCTGAGAACCTCTTCCCCTGTCAAGGCATCCACTTTCGGCTCATCTCCCGATTGACTCCATCCTCTGATTAGGTAGACTGGTCTACCTAATCATCTGGACAGTGTTTTATGAGCGATTCCGCAACGACAAGTTCACGACCGGCACGCGAGCGGCTTCTGCAAGCGGCGGCGGAACTGTTTTACGACGAAGGCATTTCGGCCACCGGGATCGATGCGATCATCCAGCGCGCAGGCGTGGCGAAGCAGAGCCTCTACAACAACTTTGCCTCCAAGGCGGAGCTGGTGGCCACCTATCTGGAGCACCGCCACGCCGAATGGCTTGGCCTCTATGAAAAGCGGCTCGAACAGGCAGCAAGCCCGATGGACGGAATACTGGCCATCTTCGACGCTTATCGCGATCACGCGGAATTCGCTTATGAACACGGGTTTCGCGGCTGCGGCCTGCTGAATGCGGCAGCAGAACTGCCCGCTGGCGACCCCGGACGGGAAGCGGTCAGAAAACACAAGGAACAGGTGGAGCACCTGCTTGTGGAGCATCTGAACGGCCTGATCCCCGATAATCCGGAACGGGTCAGCCAGTTGGCCGTGCAGCTTTCCTTCATACTGGAAGGAGCAATCATGCGCGCAGGGCTTGAGGGAAACAGCGCCCGCCTCGGGGAAGCCCGGGCGATGGTGGCTACAGTTTTGCAGCTGGGGTAAAATGCAATCATCAAGGGACTATTTTCTGGGCGTGGCCGCTATCCTCGTCGCGTCCACCATCTGGGGCACGACCGGAACGGCAGCGACCTTCGCGCCGGAAGTCAGCGCGGTGGCAATCGGCGCCGCCGCCATGGGGCTTGGCGGGCTGGCGCAGGCGGCAATCGCCTGGCGCGGCATCGCGAGGTCGCGAAAGGCGCTCGCCCATCAATGGCGCGGGCTGTTGCTGGGCGCAATCTGCGTCGCCCTTTATCCGCTCGCCTTTTATGCGTCGATGCGGCTTGCAGGCGTGACCATCGGCACGGTCATTTCGCTCGGGTCGGCCCCGCTTCTTTCGGCGGCAGTCGAATACAGGCAAAGCGGCTTTCGTCCGTCGCTGCGCTGGCTGGCTGGTGCAATCATCGGCATTATCGGCATGATGATGCTCAGCCTGTCGGAGGACGGCGGCACCCATGCCGCCGGAAGCGCCACCCTGACCGGCTCGCTGCTTGGCCTTGTGGCGGGCCTTACCTATGCCGTCTATTCCTCATGCGCGCGCCAGATGATGCAGGGCGGCATGGCCTCGACCACCGCCATGGGTGCCATATTCGGCGTTGGCGGACTGTTGCTCATGCCGGTTCTGATCGCGACCGGCGGACCGTTTCTCGCCTCGTGGAACAATGCTGCGGTGGGGCTCTATATGGCCTTCGTGACAATGTTTCTCGGCTATGTCTGCTTCGGCTATGGTTTGAGCCGGGTCGAAACGAGCGTCGCCACCACGCTGACGCTGTTCGAGCCGGTGGTGGCCGCGTTTTTCGCGGCAGTGATCGTGGGTGAAAGGCTCTCCGCCACCGGCTGGCTCGGCGTGGTTCTGGTTGTGGCTTGCCTTGTCTGCATCACCATACCGACACGCAGCCAGAAAACCCGGCTGGAAGTGCCCGAACCATCAACCTGATGCGCTCGCGCCTTTTCGGGATGCGCTTTGTTTCTGCGCGCATCTCATCCGAAAACCGTTTCACACTTTTCGGGATGCGCTTTTCAGCCAATCCTTCACCGCCTCCACGGATTGCGGATGGCGCGGCTTTCGCAGCGAAACCGCATAGAAATCCGCGCCGACCCGCAATTCGGTGGCCAGCGCCTGAACAAGACTGCCCGCCGCAATATCCTTTTCCACGAAAAAGCGGCTTGCCAGCGCCAGCCCGTGCCCGGCAATTGCCGCATCGATGGCAAGCGAAGTCTGGTTGAAGCGGGTGTTCTTCGGCGAAGCCGACACGCCGCCCGGAAAAGCCTTTTCCAGATATCGCGGCCAGAAATTATGCGCATCGTGCAGCAGCGGATAGCGCTGCAGATTTTCCGGCAGGCCCGGATCGCCCAGCCTTGCGACCAGCACCGGGCTTGCGACGGCGACAATCACATGCTGGAAAAGCAGCTCCGCATTCAGCCCCGGACCGAATGGCGGCTCGCCATAACGCACCGCGAGATCGACGGCATCGGTCTGGAAATTGGCAACCTTGTCGCTGGCGACGATGCGCAATTCTATATCGGGATGCGCTTGCGTAAACTCGGCCAGCCGCGGGATCAGCCATTTCGAGGCGAAGGTCGGCGTCACGCTGACAGTCAGATGCTGCGGCTCGGGGCGCAGCATTTCGGTCGCCTCCGAAAGCAGGTCGAACGCCCGCCGCACACTGGCGATATAGGCGCGGGCCGGTTCGGTCATGACCAGCGTGCGCGGCTGGCGCTCAAAGAGTTTCAGCCCAAGCTCCGCCTCAAGGCCGCGTATCTGCTGGGCCACCGCCGCCTGCGTCACGCCAAGTTCCTCCGCCGCCAGACGGAAGTTCAGATGCCGGGTGACGACTTCAAACACGCGCAGGCCATTGAGCGAGGGAAGTCTTTTCATGATTGAAGCCCGATAGATTTTCTATTGCCTGATGTTACGCATTATCGTTCGTCAGGACAATGGTTCTCGATTATAACTGCAAGGAATGGTTATTGACGGTCGCCGTCTTGTGCGACCTTTCCCGGAAAGGAAAGCATCATGACAATAGAAAAAGTAGCGATTGTGACGGCTGGCGGAAGCGGCATGGGCGCAGCCGCCGCACGCAGGCTGGCGCAAGACGGATTCAAGGTCGCAATCCTTTCATCCTCCGGCAAGGGTGAAGCACTGGCGCAGGAACTGGGCGGCATCGGCGTCACCGGCTCAAACCAGTCGAATGACGACCTGAAGCGCCTCGTGGACGCGGTTCTGGAAAAATGGGGCCGTATCGACGTGCTGGTCAACAGTGCTGGCCATGGTCCGCGCGCGCCGATCCTCGACATCACTGATGAAGACTGGCACAAGGGGATGGATACCTATTTCCTCAATGCGGTGCGCCCGTCCCGCCTTGTCGTGCCGACAATGCAGAAGCAGAAATCCGGCGTCATCATCAATATCTCGACCGCATGGGCCTTCGAGCCGAGCGCCATGTTCCCGACTTCGGCGGTGTTCCGCGCCGGGCTTGCCTCGTTCACCAAGATTTTCGCCGACACCTATGCCGCCGACAATATCCGCATGAACAATGTTCTTCCGGGCTGGATCGACAGCCTGCCCAAGGTGGAAGAGCGCCGCGCAAGCGTTCCGATGCAGCGCTATGGCAAGAGCGAGGAAATCGCCGCGACAATCGCCTTCCTCGCATCGGACGGCGCAGCCTATATCACCGGCCAGAACCTGCGCGTGGATGGCGGACTGACCCGGTCGGTTTGAGTGACATCGGGTACGGTCGACCGTCATACGGGCGGCGGCCGTTTTCGGCGGGCTTTCCGGTATTCTGGAAGATTCAGCCTGACGCCCTCGATTTCTTCCGCGCCTTTTTGGCCTGATTATGCGCGATGGCGGCCTGAACGAGCGCAATGAAGGCGCTTTCATCGATCGTTTCACCCTCGCTTATATCAATCGCCCGGCGCATATTACCTTCAAGGCTTGCATTGAAGATATGAGCCGGGTCGTCGAGCGCCGCGCCATGAGCGAAAGTCAGCTTCACGACCTTCTTGTAAGTCTCGCCGGTGCAGATGATGCCGTCATGCGACCAGACCGGGACACCGAGCCATTTCCACTCCTCCACCACGTCGGGATCAGCCTGCCTTATGAGCGCGCGCATTCTGGCAAGCGTCTGGCCGCGCCAGTCGCCGAGTTCGGCGATGCGCCCGTCAATAAGCTTCGAAGCATCGTCGTCGCCTGCCATGAAATTCCTCCCTCCAGACAAATTCGGCATTTTCTGTCCCTGACCCGCCCTCGCAAGCGAAAACCGGTTGGGAAGAAAGCGAGAAAATTAAAGCTTCACCGTACGGCCTGGTCAAGCCGCGCGTCGGAGCGGGCAAGCGCGTCCAGCGCCATGCCCATCGGCAGGGCGGGGGCGAACAGGAAGCCCTGCCCGCTGTTGCAGCCCAGTTGACACAGCATCTCGCGGTCCTCCTCCGTCTCGATGCCTTCGGCGGTTACCTTGACGCCGAGGGCGTCGCCCAATGCGACCATCGCCCGCACGATGTGCTGGTCGCCTTCCGACTCCGCGATGCCGCGCACGAACACCTGATCGATCTTGATCTTGTCGATGAGACCTTTTTTCAGCGAGGCAAAAGTCGCAAAGCCGGTGCCGAAATCGTCCAGCGCGATGGAAACGCCGGCATTCGACAGCGCGTCCAGACTGTCATTCATGCCGCGCTGGTCGAACGGCGCTTCTTCGGTAATCTCGATTTCCAGCATGGAAATCGGCAGATCGCGCCTTTCCATCTGGGACAGGATTTCATGCGGGATCCGGCCTCCGGCCATTTCGCGCGGCGACAGGTTCATGGCCACCGTCAGGTCGCTGCGCCCCCTTTCGGTCAGCTTGTCGATCATCTCGCAGCAATTGAAGAAGACGTTCTTTGTGAGCTGCCGCACCACGCCCACTTCACAGGCGACATCGATGATTTCCGGCGGTGCGATTGCGCCGTGCTGCGGATGGTCCCAGCGCAGCAACGCCTCGAAGCCCACCATGTTTCCGCTGGAAAGCTCCACCACCGGCTGGAAATAGGTCTGTATCTGCCCGGTCTCGATGGCGATGCGCAGATCACGCTCGATGCTCTGCTTGCGCTCCCATTCATGCTGGAGTCGCTTCTCGAAAAAGTAATATTCGTTGCGGCCGCGCTTCTTGGCCGCATAAAGCGCGAAATCGGCGCGCAGCAGCATTTCAACCGGGTCAAGACGCTCCAGCCGGCAGATGCCGACGCAGGCGCCGATCTCGACCGACAGGATACCCTCATAATGGGCGCTCAGGCTGCCGATGATGCGCGCCGCAACCAGCCCCGCCTCGATCTTCGCCGATGGTTCGGGATAGACAAGCACGAATTCGTCGCCGCCGATGCGCGCCAGCACGGAGCGCTCGGGTGAAATCTGCCGGATACGGCGCGCGATGGCGACCAGGAGATCGTCGCCCACCTTGTGTCCGTATGTGTCGTTGACGGATTTGAACCCGTCGAGGTCGATCAGCATGACGATGAACGGTCCGTCCGCGACAGGAAACAGCCGGATGGAGGTTTCCAGCCCGCGCCGGTTGAAGAGGCCGGTCAGCGGGTCCTCCTGCGACTTGAGCGCCATTTCGTCGGCCAGTTGCTTGGCCTCGTGTTTCAGCCTGCTTGTCTGGATGAAACGGTTCTGCCCCAGAAGCGCGCCCCGGGTCAGCCCGCACCAGAACAGCACCACAGAAACGGCGATCACGCCATGTTGCAGGTCGGCCTGCATGACCAGGCATACCACCGTCACCACAAGCGGCGGGGTGATGAAATTGATCGCAACCGAAGCATAGGACGAACCGTAGGTGACGGCGCCCGCGCAGATGCCAGCGAGGATGACGAGGTAGACCGGCGATTGCGGGTCCGTCAACCCGCTCGAAAACACGGCGACTCCGGACCAGAAAAAGCCGGACAGGGCGGCAAGAAGCTGGAACCGCCTGATCTGGCGCTGCAAGTCCGCGACGTCCCCGACCGGCGCCGCGCCGCGGTTATGGGCAATTGCCTCGAAGAGGCGCAGCGCATTGACGATATTGACCAGCGCGAACCAGACGATCGATTCCCAGAAATGCCCAGCGGCGCTCTGGACCAGCACAATGAGGCCCGAAAGAACCGTACTGATGGGCATCGAGAAGCGCGCGCCCTCGCGAATCTCCCCGAGCTGGTCCGCAAGTATCTTGTCGGCTATCGGACTGTCGTGGCTGCCATATGCCGACCTGACCAGTTGAAGCCAATATGCAGTTTTCGACCCCATCGATATGCAACCACCGGCCAGAGCACGTTCAGCGTTTTCCGATCAGGACGCCCCCTTGTCCCCGGCCGGAAAGGAATGCAGAAAACTTCCCCCAATTGCCAAGTATAACATGCACTTTATCTAAAATGCCAATGGTCCAGCCGATCAATCAGCTACTTTGGCGGATGGGGCATACCACCGGGGCATTTCCCGTCCCGCCGTTCTAAACGGGAGGGATTGATGGCCCGTTCTACTCGGTCGCGGGTTCTTCCGCCGTCAGCAGCAGCTTGTCGATGCGGCGTCCGTCAAGGTCGACGATCTCGAATACCCAACCGTTCTTGACGAAGGTTTCGCCCACATCCGGCAGATGCTTCAATTCCTCAAGCGCCAGCCCGGCCACGGTGTTGTATTCCGCCTCATCATCGATCTGGAAACGCAGGAACTCCGAGAACTCGTCAATGGGCATCCAGCCGGAGACGAGGTAGGAACCGTCCGCCCGGCGCACGATTGCCTTTTCCTCGACATGGTCCTCCTCCTGCATGGCGCCGATAATGGCCTCGATCACGTCGCCCGCGGTGATTACGCCTTCAAAATGGCCGTATTCGTCATAGACGAGCACCATATGCGTCGGGGTGCCGCGAATGGCTTCCACCACGTCCAGCGCATCGGAAAAATCCGACACGACGGGAACGTCGCGGACGATCTCGCGCAGATTGACGCTGCCCTTGGACGAGAGCTGGTTGAAGAAGTCGCGCACTTGCAGGACGCCGATCACCTCGTCGGAATCTTCGCCGCGCACCGGCAGCCGTGAACGGCTGGTGCCTTGCAGTTGCTCGCGGATTTCATCGAAACTGTCTTCTATATCGACCATTTCGACATCCATGCGCGGCGTCATCAACCCGCGCGCCGTGCGGTCCGCCAGGCGCATAACGCCCGCGATCATGCGGGATTCCTCGGTCTCGATCACGCCGGCGCTATGCGCTTCGGCAAGAACGGACTTGATCTCCTCATCGGTCACGCCGTCGCTCGACTTGCCGGACTGCCCGAGCAGCTTCAGCACCAGACGGCCCGACGTATCGAGAAGCCAGACGAGCGGCGCAGCCATTTTCGACAACAGCGTCATGGTCGGGGCGACGCGGCTTGCCACCGCCTCCGGTGCGCGCAGCGCAATCTGCTTCGGCACGAGTTCGCCGATAATCAGCGACAGATAGGTGATCACCACGACGACCGAGCCGACGCCCAGCGCATCCGCAAGCGCTGGCGATATGCCCTGCCCCAGAAGCCAGCCCGACAGGCGGGCGCCCAATGTCGCGCCGGAAAACGCGCCCGACAGAACGCCGACCAGCGTAATGCCGATCTGGACGGTAGACAGGAAACGGCCTGGATTATCGGCAAGCTCCATAGCCATGCGGGCGCCGCGGCTGCCCTTGTCGGCCATTACCCTCAGCCGTGCCGGTCGGGATGAAACCACTGCGAGTTCCGACATGGCCAGAACGCCATTGAGGATGGTCAACAGCACGACCGTAATTATTTCAAAATACAAAACTGCCCCTCAGGATCAGATAATCGGAATATAATGATAGAAAGGAAAGCCCCCTCTTTCCAGAGGCGGCCGCATAAAATACTACGGCCTTGCCTGAATTACAGTCATGATGCGCTTTCTTCCGGGCCCGTTTCCGGAATGCCGGCAAACGGAGAAAGCGGCGTCTGGTCAGGCCAATCACGGCTGGCGGCGGCAATTCGGGGCCGCACCCTGATATCCAAACGAGTTTTTTGCTAGCCCCGCAAAATTGGCTTGACCAGAAACCGAGTGCCTTCTACTTCTTCTGTCGATAGTTGACGAAAGTTTGCGCGAGGAGGAAGCGCGATGGGAGGATTAGCGTCAGCGCGCGCGGATGCTGCGCCTGTATTGCTGAAGCTGGATTCCGTTTCCAAGGAATTTCCGGGCGTCAAGGCCCTGTCGAACGTCAGCTTTGAATTGCGGGCGGGCGAGGTTCATGCCGTCTGCGGTGAAAATGGCGCGGGCAAATCGACCCTGATGAAGATCGTCAGCGGCGTCTATCAGCCCGATGGCGGGACGATCCAGTATCGCGGCCAGCCGGTCCGCTTCGGCTCCACGCTTGAATCGGAAGCCGCAGGCATCGCCATCATCCATCAGGAACTGAACCTCATTCCGCACTTGATCGTTGCCGAAAACATCTATCTTGCGCGCGAGCCCAAACGCGGTTTCTTCGTTGACCGCCGCAAGCTGAAGGAAGACGCGCAGCGCTGCCTCGACCGGCTTGGCGTAAAGATCGACCCGTCGACGCAGGTCCTGAACCTTTCGGTCGCCCAGTGCCAGATGGTCGAGATCGCCAAGGCGCTGTCGCTCAATGCCTCCGTCCTCATCATGGACGAGCCGACCTCCTCCTTGACCGAACAGGAAGCGCAGCTTCTGTTCAGGGTCATCCGGGAACTGAAGGCGCAGGGCACCGGCATCGTCTATATCTCGCATCGCCTCGACGAAATGGCGGAGATTGTCGACCGCGTCACCATCTTGCGCGACGGGCGCTACGTCTGGACCAAGGATTTCCACGACGTCACCGTCGATGAAATCGTAGCCGGAATGGTCGGGCGCTCGCTGGACGAGAAATTTCCCGAACCGACGCGCAAGCCGACGGAAGAAGTGATGTTCTCCGTCGCCGGGCTGACGCGGGACGGTGTTTTCGAGAATATCGGCTTTGAACTGCGACGCGGAGAAATCCTCGGCTTTGCCGGGCTGATGGGCGCGGGACGGACCGAAGTGGCGCGCGCCATCTTCGGCGCCGATCCGCACGATGCGGGAACAATCGTGCTTGAGGGCGAAACGCTTTCCATCGCAAGCCCGCGCGACGCCATCGAGGCGGGCATTGCCTATCTGTCGGAAGACCGCAAGGCGCAGGGGCTCGCCGTCAAGATGCCTGTCGACGCCAATCTGACGCTGGCCAATATGGAAGCGGTCAGCAGTTCCTATGGCGTCATCGATTTCGAGCGCCACCGGCAGGCCAGTCAACGCTATGTCGATCTTCTCAACATCAAGACGCCGGGGCTGGCCCAGCCCGTCCGCCTCCTTTCGGGCGGCAACCAGCAGAAGATCATCATCGGCAAATGGCTGTTCCGCGAGCCGCGCATCATGTTCTTCGACGAGCCGACGCGCGGCATCGATGTGGGCGCGAAATTCGCGATCTACCAGATCATGGACGAATTGGCCGCAAGAGGCATCGGCATCGTGCTGATCAGCTCGGAACTGCCGGAAATTCTTGGACTTTCGGACCGCGTGGCGGTCTTTCACGAGGGACGCATCACCGCAGTCCTCGACACGGCTGCGACAACGCAGGAAGAAATCATGACCTATGCCTCCGGTCGGGGCCGGCAGGACAAATGAGGACGCAGTAATGGCCGAAATCACCACGGACAAGCCCCAGCAGACGGCAAAATCCAAAGGGCTCAGCGACCGCCAGAAGGATATCATCCAGAAGTTTGCGGCTGTTGGCAGCCTGATCATTCTGGCGGCGATCTTTTCCGTCACCAGCAGCGCTTTCATGACCGTCAACAATGCGATGACCATCGCCTTGCAGGTGACATCCATCGCGCTGCTCGGCATCGGCGCAACCTATGTCATTATCACCGGCGGCATCGATCTTTCGGTCGGCTCCGTGCTGGCGCTTGCGGGCGTGGTGGCCGCACTTGCGGTCAAGGAGCTGTCGCTGCCGATCCCGCTCGCCATGCTGCTCGGCATATTGACGGGATCGCTTTGCGGCCTCATCAACGGCTTCGTCATCACCAGGCTCAAGCTGCCGCCCTTCATCGCCACGCTTGGCATGATGCTGATCGCGCGCGGCGTCGCGCTCCAGATCACCGGCGCGCGCGCTGTTTCCGGCCTTGGCGAATCCTTCGGCGTGCTCGGCAACGGCTCGCTGTTCCGCATCGAGAGCATCGACGAGCAGGGCTTTCCGGTCGTCACTTTCCCCGGCATCCCCTACCCGGTGGTGCTGATGATCGTGATCGCGATTGCGGCCGCACTCGTCTTGAACCGCACGGTGCTTGGCCGCCACATCTATGCCATCGGCTCGAATGCGGAAGCCGCGCGGCTTTCCGGCGTCAATGTCGCCCGCGTGACGGCCTTCACCTATATCGTTTCCGGCACGCTGGCAGGTCTGACGGGCTGCGTTTTGATGTCCCGCCTCGTCACCGCGCAGCCCAATGAAGGCGTCGCCTATGAGCTTGACGCCATTGCGAGCGCGGTCATCGGCGGCACGTCGCTCATCGGCGGCGTCGGCACGATCTCGGGCACCTTCATCGGCTCGTTCGTCATCGGCATCCTGCGGAACGGCCTCAACATGAACGGCATTTCCGCTTTCACGCAGCAGATCATCATCGGCCTTGTCATTCTGGTCACCGTATGGATCGACCAGATGCGCAACCGCCGCTGACAGGGGAGACGGAATGCGGAGCATTCCGGCAAGGGTAGAGCCAAGAGCTCGATAACAGGAGGAAAACATGCGTAAACTGGTGTCTGCATTGATGGCTTCGGCCTTTGTGCTAGCAGGAGCGGCAGGCGCTTCGGCGGGCGAAATCGCCGTGATCGTGAAGACCGTGAATTCGACTTTCTGGCAGAATGTCCAGAAGGGCGCCGAAGCGGCGATCAAGGATTCCAAGGATCACACCATGACCTTCCAGGGTCCGGCGGCTGAATCGGCCATCGCCGATCAGGTGAACATGGTGGAAAATGCCGTCAACCGCAAAGTGGATGCGATCCTGCTCGCGCCTTCCGACCCGGACGCGCTGACGCCTGCCGTGAAGAAGGCATGGGAAGCCCGCATTCCGGTCGTCATCATCGACTCGCAGCTCGCCGATGGCGCCGACAAATATTACCAGTCCTTCCTCGCCACCGATAACCGCAAGGCTGGCGAAGCCGCGGCCAAGGCCCTGATCGACAAGGCAGGCACCACCGGCAAGATCGCCGTCATGTCCTATGTCGCGGGTGCAGGTTCCGAAATCGGCCGCGTCGGCGGCTTCGTGGATTATATCAAGGCCAATTCCAAGCTGGAAATCGTCGGCCCCTATTACTCGCAGTCGCAGATGGCGACCGCGCTCAACCAGACCACCGACGTTCTGGCGGCCAATGGCGATCTCGTCGGCATCTTTGGCGCCAATGAACCGACCGCCATCGGCATGGGCCGCGCGATCAAGCAGGCAGGCAAGTCCGGCAAGCTGACCGCCATCGGCTTCGACGGCAATCAGGATTTGCAGGAATTCGTCAAGGACGGCACGCTCAACGGCATTGTCGTCCAGGGCTCCTACCAGATGGGCGAAAAGGGCATCGAAACTCTGTTGAAGGTGCTGAACAAGGAAAAGGTCGAGAAATTCGTCGACACGGGTGCCGTTGTCGTCACCAAGGACAATATCGACCAGCCGGAAGCCAAGAACGTGCTTTATTAAGCCAAAAGCAGTCCAAAATGCATGAAAGGGAGGCGCAATGCCTCCCTTTCATCGCTTTGGCACATTATCCAACGCAAAACCGCTTCGCACTTTTGCCGGAAATGCTCTATCAACGGCCCTTCTTTTCGCGCCAGTTCTGGAACTTGCGCTCGGTTTCTTCCTTCGTGCAGGGATAGAGGCCGACAATAGTGGCGCCGTTCAGCACCTCTTCCAGCACGAAATCCTCATAGGTTTCCATGGCCGTGCATTCGGCGGCGATTTCATCGGCAAGATGCGCTGGAATGACCATGACGCCATCGGCATCGCCCACCAGCACATCGCCGGGAAACACCGCCGCATCGCCGCAGGCGACCGGCACGTTGATGTCCACCGCCTCATGCAGCGTCAGATTGGTCGGCGCGGACGGCTTGGCGCAATAGGCGGGCATGTCGAGTTCGCCAATCCCGCTCACATCGCGAAAGCCGCCGTCCGAGACGATGCCCGCAGCACCGCGCAGGGCGAGCCTCGTCACCAGGATCGACCCGGCGGTCGCCGCGCGCGCATCCTTGCGCGCATCCATCACCAGCACAAAACCGGGCGGGCAGGTTTCTATCGCGACGCGCTGCTTGTGGTCCGGATTGCGGAAAACCGTGATGGGATTGCGGTCCTCGCGCGCCGGGATATAGCGCAGCGTGAAGGCCTGACCGACCATGTTCTCCCGCTTGCGCGCCACCGGCAGCACGCCCTGGATGAACTGGTTGCGCAGGCCGCGCTTGTAAAGCGCGGTCGCGACGGAAGCCGTCGAAACCGCCTTCAGCTTCGCCCGCGTTTCATCGGAAAGCACGTATTCTGACATTGGCGCTGCCTCTCAAAAGATGACCGGTTCGTCGACAGGACGGCCGAAATCGGTTTTCAGGAAGTCGAAATCGCAGCCCTTGTCGGCCTGCTCGACATGCTTGGAAAAGACAAAGCCGTAGCCGCGCTCATATTTGGGCGGCGGGGACTGCCAGGCTGCGCGCCGCGCCGCCAGTTCCGCCTCCGAAACCAGCATGTTGAGGCTGCGCGCCGGAATATCGAGTTCCACCATGTCGCCGGTCTTCAAGAGGGCGAGCGGCCCGCCGATGAAGGATTCAGGCGCGGCATGCAGCACGCAAGCGCCGAAACTGGTTCCCGACATGCGCGCATCCGAAATGCGCACCATATCGCGCAGGCCAAGCTTAAGCAGCGCCTTCGGCATGGGGATCATCCCCCATTCCGGCATTCCCGGCCCGCCCTGCGGACCGGCATTGCGCAGCACCAGCACCGTGTCCGGCGTCATCGGATAGTCGGGGTCGTCGATGATTTTCTTGAGGTCCGGGTAGCTGTCGGCCACAAGCGCCGGTCCCTTGTGACGGTGAAAGCGCGGATCGCAGGCCGCAGGCTTTATCACCGCGCCGTCCGGGCAGAGATTGCCTTTCAGCACCGCGAGCGAACCCTCGTGATAGACCGGATTGGAAAGCGGACGGATCACGTCCTCATTCCAGATTTTGACATCCTCCAGACCGTCGGTGAGCGGCTTGCCGGTCACGGTTATCGCGGACGGATCGAGCTTGCCACCAAGCTGCTTCATCAATGCCCGCAGCCCGCCCGCATAATAGAAATCCTCCATCAGATAGGTGGTGCCGGAGGGCCGGATATTGGCGATGACCGGCGTCGTGCGGCCGATGCGGTCGAGATCGTCCAGCTCCAGCGGCACGCCAGCCCGTCGCGCCATGGCGATCAGATGAATGATGGCGTTTGTCGAGCATCCGGTCGCCATCGCGACCGTGACGGCATTGGTTATCGCGGCGGGCGTCATGATCTTTTCCGGCGTCAGGTCTTCCCAGACCATTTCCACGATGCGGCGACCGCATTGCGTGGACATGCGTTGGTGATTGGCGTCGGCAGCCGGGATGGACGACGCGCCGGGAAGCGTCAGGCCCATGGCTTCGGCAATCGCGGTCATGGTCGATGCGGTGCCCATGGTCATGCAATGGCCGTAGGATCGGGCGATGCCGCCCTCGATCCCCTGCCATTCCTCCTTCGAGATCGTGCCTGCGCGGCGTTCGTCCCAATATTTGAAGCCATCCGTGCCGGAGCCCAGATATTTACCGGCATAATTGCCGCGCAGCATCGGCCCCGCAGGCAGGAAGATGAACGGCAATCCCATGCTGACCGCGCCCATGACGAGGCCCGGCGTGGTCTTGTCGCAGCCGCCCATCAGCACCGCGCCGTCGATCGGATGCGAGCGCAAAAGCTCCTCGGTCTCCATCGCCAGCATGTTGCGGTAGAGCATGGTTGTCGGCTTCACGAAATTTTCCGACAGCGACAACGCAGGCAATTCCATCGGGAAGCCGCCCGCCTGCAAAATGCCGCGTTTGACCCATTCCACACGATCCTTGAAATGCATGTGGCAGGGCTGCGCCTCGGACCATGTGTTTATGACGGCGATAATCGGACGGCCTTCCCAGTCGACCGGATCGTATCCCATCTGCATGGTGCGCGAGCGATGGCCGAACGAACGTTGGTCATCGGGCAGCATCCAGCGCGCCGAACGCAGATCACCATAGGTTTTTCTGGTCATTTCATACCTTCCCGATCAAAGCACATCCCGAAGGCGCGGAGCGGCTTTCGGGAGAAATACAAATGTTTGAAAGCATCCGGGCGGTCATGTCACACGCCCCTCATCCGGTGCACCGCGGCACCGGCAACCGAAGCCCCGGCCAGAAGCACGCCGCCCGACAGGGGCGCAGCAATCAAGGCCGCTTCCGGCACCTGCCGGTGCGAGGTGATGGCCAGAAGCGTCAGGTCCGGTCCGCAAAAGCAGGGCATTGTCGGGGCCGGAACCGGCACCGGGAGTTTTTCCAGCAGATTGCCGTCACGGTCGAAGCGGTTCAGAACGCCCGCCGATACGCCCGCGCTCCAATAAGCGCCCTCGGCATCGCAGGCACCGCCATCCGGCCTGCCGGCCTGCTCATCGAGATCGCGGATGCGCTTGCGCCCGTTGATGCCGCCCGTTTCGGGATCGAAGTCGTAGCGGTCGATCCATGGCCCGCGTGAATCCGTGTGGAACATGGTTTTGCCGTCCGCCGTCCAGGCGAGGCCGTTTGAAATCCTGAAACCCTCGGCCTTCACGGATGCATCGCCATTTCCGGTCACCCGATAGAGCCGCGAGATAGTTTCCCGCTCGGGACGGCCATCCATGCTGCCGACCCAGAACGCACCATCGGGACCGACCTTGCCGTCATTGAGGCGAGAGGTGGCGGGCTCCTCAAAGGCAGACCATAGCGTTTCCCGATTGCCGGTTTCGGGATCGAACAGGATGACCTCGCGCGAAAGCGCCACGACAAGCCGCCCGCTTTCGGTCAATCCGAAGCTTGCCACCTTGCTTGCGAAAGACCATTCGCGAAGCGGACCCCGGTCAAGGTCGATTTCATATATGCGGCCCGCCTCGATATCGCAGGCAAAGAGTGTCTGCCTGCGGTCATCCCAGACCGGGCTTTCCATCAGTTGCCCGCGCATATCGGCTATGCAGCGAAACGGCCCCATCATCCAGCCTCCGTCTTTCTGCGGATGACGTCGGGGTGATCGAGCACGAAACCGGAGAGTTCCAGTCCAAGCCCCACGCCTTCAAACGGGTAGATCAGGCCGTTCTCGATGCGCGGCATCACCGTCACCAGATCGCGATACCAGGATGTGTAATAGGCGCGGACCGACTCCTGATAGATCGCATTCGGCGCATTGAGCGACAGGTGGATCGAGGCAGCAAACACCACCGGGCCGGTGCAGTCATGCGGCGCGATAGGGCGCTGGAATGCCTCGGCCATGGTGGCGATCTTCTTGGCTTCCGAAAGCCCGCCGCACCATGAAATGTCGAGCATCACATAGTCGGAAGCATCGGCGCGCAGCACATCGAGGAATTGCGCGCGCGTCGCCATGGTTTCGCTGGCGCAGACCGGAATGCCGGACTGTCGCGCATAGATGGCCAGCGCCTGCGGGTTCATCATCTTGATCGGATCTTCCGACCAGAATGGCCGGAAGGCTTTCAGCTCGCGCGCGATGGCCAGCGCCGATGTGAGATCCCACATGGAGTGGAACTCGACCATGATTTCCATCCGGTCGCCGACCGCATCGCGTATCTGGCGGAACGGTTGCAGCGCCTTGTCGAGATCACCCGCATGGATGAAGTTCCCGCCGGAAGCGACGGCAAACGGATCGAAGGGCCAGATTTTCATGGCCGTTATGCCTTCCGACAGGAGGCTTTCGGCAAGCGCGCCCGCATCCCTGTGAAAGGCAAGCTGGTCCTCGTAGGGGCCCTCCTTCGCCTCATCGGCATCGCCGATATAGCGGCGCGCGCCGCTCTTGTTATAGGTGTAACCGGCGCAGGTATTGTAGGTGCGGATCGACGGGCGCGACAGGCCGCCCAGCAACTGGTGGATCGGCTGGCCGGTCAGCTTGCCGAAAATATCCCAAAGCGCGATGTCGATGGCCGACGCTGCTCGGATTTCCACGCCTGAGGAACGAAAACCGACATAGGGCTCCAGAAGCAGCTTGGAGATACGGTCGATCTCCAGCGGGTTCTGGCCGAGGAGCAGCGGCGCAACATCGCTGTGAATATAGGCCGCAACCGCATTTGCCCCGCGGAAAGTCTCGCCAAGCCCGACGATACCTTCGTCGGTATGCACTTGCACCCACAAGATATTATTGAGGTGCGGAAGCTGCACCGTTTCAATAGCGGTGATTTTCATCCTGTTGCCTCAATGTGCGGACGGTTGACGGTTGCGTGCCACGATCTGCGTCGGATTGACGAAGCGCAGCGCCAGAAGCAGCCAGACCAGCGATGTGACCATGTAGATGACCGCCATGGCATCGATGGACTGCACGGAGCGGACCCCGGCGGCGAACACCGAATAATAGAGCGCGACCACCAGCGTCTGCGATGTCGGCCCGGCGGTGAGGAAGGTCAGTTCGAACATCGCCACCGTGCGCACCAGAACCAGAAGCATGGCCGCGAGGACGCCCGGCATCAGCATGGGCAGAAGCACATGGATGAAGAGCTTGAACGTGCCTGCGCCGAACACGCGCGCCGCAGCCTCCACCTTCGGGTCGATCTGCTCGATGAAGGGGATCATCACCAGAATGACGAAGGGGACCGTGGGTACGAGATTGGCAAGCACCACGCCCCAGAACGTGCCGCCCACGCCGAACTTGTAAAGCACGGTCGCCAGCGGAATGCCGAAGGTTATCGGCGGCACCAGAAGCGGCAGCAGGAAGATCAAAAGCACAAGCTTCTTGCCGGGAAAATCGCGGCGCGCCATGGCATAGGCCGCCGTCACGCCCAGAATGCCCGACAGGATGACCACGGCAAAGACGACCTGAAAGGTGACAAGCAGCACCTGATCAAGCTGGAATTCCGCCCATGCCGCCGCATACCACCGGGTGGTGAATGCGTCCGGCAACCAGGTGCCGAGCCAGCGCGTGCCGAAGCTCGAAACCACCACCGCCATGATGACCGCAAGGACATTGAGCACGAAGAAGCCGGTCACGAGCCAGACAACGGTGATCCAGAGCTTGGAAAGGATGGAAGTATCGCGGATCATGGCCTATCCCTTTCCGCCGGCGGTGGAACCGCGATAGAAGAGCGAACGCACGCCGAGAAGCGCGCCGACGACCAGCAGTTGGACCGCCGCCATGATCATCGCGATGGATGAGGCCATGGAGTCGTCATATTGCTCGAAAGCTGCCTGTGCCGCTGCAATGGAGATCACGCGCGTCGGTCCCGACGGCGCGCCAAGCAGCACGGCGGAGGGAAACACGGCGAAGGCCTGTACGAAGGTGAGGCAGGCCGCGACGACCAGGCCCGGCACCAGCAACGGCAGCATGACATGGCGGAAGCGCTGCCAGCTATTGGCGCCATGGGTGGCGGCGGCGCGCTCCAAAGCGGGGTCGATGCCGGTTATGTAGGAAAGCGTCAGCAGGAAGGTGAACGGAAACACCGTGATGACCAGCGATGCGAAGACGCCCCAGTAATTGTTGGTGAGCTTCAACGGGCTGTCGATGAGGCCGATGGTGATGAGCGTGCGGCTGAACCAGCCTTGCGGCCCCAGATAGTTCAGCAGGCCCTCCGCGATCAGGACGGTGCCGAGCGTCACCGGCAGGACGAGGATCGTGGTCAGCAGGCGCTGGCGGCGCATCAGGCGCACACGCATGGCAATGGGAACCGCGAAAAGAACGCTGATGATGGTGACGGGAACCGCCAGCCACAGCGTCGCGCCGATGGTCTTGTAGAGATAGGGATCGGAGAAGAACTTGCGGTAATTGGCCAGCGCCCCGCCCCCGTCGAGCGGGTTGAAGGACAGTACCAGCCCGTAAAGAAACGGATAGATGAACACGCCCACCACAAAAAGCAGCGCAGGCAGGATCAGAAGGGTGACGCCATCAAAGCCGCGATTGGCGAGGCGTTGCCGCAAGCCGGGTTTAAGCGGTGCGTCTGCATAGGTCTCCACTGCCATGGTTCAGCCCTCCGCCGGAAAGACCAGCGCGCGGCCCGCATCGATGCCCAGCACAATGCGGCTGCCGGGTTCCACCCCTTGCGGCCCGTGAAAGATCAGTTCCATCCCGGTTTCGGTGCGGGCGGTGCCGACATATTCACGCCCGCGATATTCGATGGTCTCGACGGTCGCCTGCAAGTCGTTGCGATGGCCCGAACCGGACATAACATCATCGCCACGGGCCATCAGCACGGCATCATCGCCCGGCCGAAGCTCGTCCATGGCGCGCCCGGCGAGTTCACTTCCCGCAACGGAAATGACCGCCTGCCCGTCCTCGACGCGCAGAACCTTGCCCGGCAAGGCATTGCGGAAGCCCATGAAAGCCGCAACGTCGCGATAGCGCGGCTCTTCGTAAAGCTCGTGCGGCTTGCCGACCTGCCGGATTTCGCCATCGCGCAGAACCACGATACGGTCGGCCAGCGACAGGGCCTCGTCCTGATCATGGGTCACATAAATCGTGGTCGAACCAAGCTGGTTATGGATGCGGCGGATTTCGGCGCGCATCTCAAGGCGCAGCTTGGCGTCGAGATTGGAAAGCGGCTCGTCCATGAGAACCACAGGCGGCTCGATGACGATGGCGCGGGCGATCGCCACGCGCTGCTGCTGTCCGCCGGAAAGCTGTCCGGGCAGTTTTTCTTCCTGGCCCTGCAGGCGCACCAGAGCCAGTGCGGCCCGCGCGCGCTTTTCGATCTCGCTCTTTGCCAGACCACGCATCTTGAGGCCGAAGCCGACATTCTGCAAAACGTTCATATGCGGAAACAGCGCATAGTTCTGGAAAACCATGCCGAAGCCGCGATCCTCGGGCTTCAACTGGTCCACACGCCGCTCGTCGATATAGATGCCGCCGCCCGTCGTGCCGAGAAGCCCGGCGATGCAGTTGAGAGCCGTCGATTTTCCGCAGCCGGAAGGCCCCAGAAGCGCGATGAACTCGCCCTTGCGGATCGTGAGGTTGATATCCCTCAGGGCAGCGAAAGTCCCGAATGAACGGCTCATGCGGTCGAGCCGGAGTTCTTGAAATGACATTGGCGCAAACACCATGATTTGTTTGACGAGCAAGAGCGTTTCCGGACGAGATGCGGCTCGCCCGGAAATTCCGCAGGCGGCCTCAGCCCCCGGCGACCTCTTCGTCCCAGCGGCGGAACGCAGCGACCAGCGCCTCCGGCTCAAGCGGCAGCTCGATCGGATTATTGGCGATCCAGTCGGCATATTCCGGACGGCCAAACTCGGCGATGATGTTCTGGCTTTCCTTCGGCGCCATTTCGATGGTGACGTCCTTCACCGCAGGCCCCGGATAGAAATAACCGGCATCATAGGAATAGGCCTGCTGGTCGGGCTTGAGCGCGAACTTGATGAACTCCATCAGCACCGCGACCTTTTCCTCCGGCACGCCCTTGGGGATCGCGAAATAATGCGCGTCGCAAACCCAGTGGAAGCCGTCGAGCTTGCTGACGCCCATTTCCTTCGGCACCACGCCGAGCGCGCGCGGATTGATGTCCCAGCCGGTTGTCGTCACCGTCATGTCGCGGGTGCCTTCGCCCAGTTCCTTCATGAGCGCGCCCGTGCCTGCCGGGTAATATTCGATATTCTTGTGCAGTTCCTTCAGATAGGCCCAGGTCTTGTCCCAGCCCTTGACCGGGTCTTTCGGGTCGCTGTCCTTCAGAAGATAGGGAAGCCCCATCAGGAAGGTGCGCCCCGGACCGGAATTGGCCGGGCGGGCATAGATGAACTTGTTCGGATTTTCCTTCGTCCAGGCGAGCAGTTCTTCAGCGGTCTTGGGCGGGGTCTTCACCTTGTCCGGATGATATTCAAGCAGGGGGCCGGATGGATAATAGGAAACGACGACGCCCTTGCCCTTCGACATTTCCTGCATACGCCATGCAGGTTCCAGATAGATATCCTGCAACTTGGGCAGGCCGTTGTCCGGCAGCGCGATGATGTCGGTCCAGATATCGTCGGCAAGCCCGGCGGAAAGCGCATCCGGCCCGACGATCACCATGTCGATGTCGATGCGGTTGGCGCGCTGCTGCGCCTTGATCTTGCCCGGCAGTTCCGGCGCAGGCGCCTTGTTGAAGGTGAAGCGCGACACAAGCGCTTTCTGCTCGGCTGCAAAATTATCGAAGATCGGCTGGGTCAGCGCCAGATTCCCCGCGGCATCGATGACATTAAGCGCCACCGGCGAGGACGGCAGTTTCGCCGACTGCGCCCAAACGCCCTTCGGCAGCATGATGCCCATGCCGGTCGCAATCCCGGCCCCCGCCATGAATGTGCGGCGTGAAATTCCCTTGTTCATGTTCTCCTCCACTTTCTGGTTATCCGGTGCGTCCCTCTTCTCCCTGTCAGGACGCCCGGGTTTCATTTGTCAGACAATGCCATCGGTCTCCCAGCCGGAGACGATCTTGCGAAGCGTCTCGCGATCATTCGTTTCAAGCTGCGGCAATCCGGGAAGCCGCACCTTGCCAACCTCAAATCCCTGGATTTGCAGTGCTTCCTTCACAACGGTCACATTGGCGCCGTTGCGGTATTTGGTGCGCATGGTCTCGAAATCGGCAATGCTTTCGACCACAGCCCTCGCTTTTGCGAAATCTCCCGCTTCCAGCGCATTCCACACGGCAAGCGAGCGCTTCGGCGCGACATTGACGAGGCCGGAGGTGAAACCACGCCCGCCGAGGGCGTAGAACGGCAAGGCCCAGCTTTCCGCCAGACCGCAGATCCAGGTCGCTTCCGTGCCCTTCGTCGCGCGGCAGCACTCGAAGAAGAGCATGGTGTTCTGCGACGCGAACTTGACGCCTGCGACCTTCGGATGGGTGGCAAGGCGCACCATTTCATCAAGCGGGATCAGGTCCGAGCGGATATAGGCGACGATGGGCAGGTCGACGGCTTCGGCAATGGCGATGAAGTAGTCCACCTGCGCATGGGGCGCGGCAAAGGGGTCGAGCGGATGGTGGATCATCACGCCATCAGCGCCCGCCTTGCCTGCCGCGCTCGCGACCCGGATCGCCTCGCGCACCGAACGCCCGGCTGCAGCGGTTACGGCAGCCTTTCCGTCAACCGCGGCAATGGCGATGGCCTGAAGCCGGATGACTTCATTCTCGGTGAGGCTGTAGAATTCGCCGGTATTGCCCCCGGTGACGATGTTATGAACACCTGCCTGCGCGATGCGCCCGACGATCCCGCCCGTCAGCCCGGCATCGATCTCGCCCCTTGCGTCATAGGCAGTCGCATGCACGCCCGAAATGCCGCGAAGCACCCGGCGGTAGCCCGCTAAATCCATCATTTCCTCCCAATGTACCGGTCAGAAGACCAGTTCGATATGCGTATCCCCCGCTTTCACGATATGCTCGCGCATCAGCCGCTCGGCCAGATCGCCGTTGCGCGCCGTAATTGCCTGCATGATCGCCTCATGCTCGTTGAACGACTGCCGCCGCACATCCTCGCGTGACAGGACAGTCACCCTTGCGGCGTGGTCATACATGCGCTGCGCATTCTGCAACCGGCGCAGATATTCGCAGCCCGATGCCTCATGAATGCCGTCATGAAACTTCTCGTTCAGTTCGATCAGCAGATCGACGCTGCCCGCCTCCACCGCCGCCCGCATTTCCTCGATCACGGCGCGAAGGAAACCGAACGCCTCCTCGCTGCCGTGCTTGGCCGCCTGCCGCGCAATGATGCTTTCCAGCGCGGCGCGGGCGAGCGTCATTTCCTCGGCCTGCCGCGCATTGAACGATACGAACGTGCCGCGCCGCGCCTCGGTCCTGACCAGCCCTTCCCCTTCCAGCTGGCGCAGCGCCTCTTTCAACGGGCTCGTGCTGATGCCCAGATCGGAAGCGAGTTGCCTCTCGTTCAGCTTCTCGCCAGACTTGATCCGGCCGGAAATGATCGCCTCCCGCAGATTGTCATGCACATGATCCCTGAGGCTCTTCACCTTGATCGGAGAAAGGGGGGAAACGTTATCACCCAAGGCAACACCTGTTTGTCATGAACTTGCACCTGATCCTGAAACAGAGAATCTGATATGTCAATATCTGATACATCAGATATCAAAGAGAGAATTGCTGATAGCCGGCAGACAGCAGAAAGACGGCGCGGCGGCTCGTCTTCCCCGCCAGAATTCAGAAATGCGTGATGGTTCCGGGCCTCTATTCCGCCGCGGAAGAATGCCCCTCATCGAGCCTGGCCTGCGCGACATGCAGGCGCCTGTAGCGCCCATCCTTCACGGCCAGAAGCGCGGCATGACTGCCCTGCTCCGCGATGCGCCCGCCCTCCACCACCAGAATGCGATCGGCGTTGACGATGGTTGCGAGGCGATGCGCGATCACCAGCGTCGTGCGGCCTTGCGAAAGTTCGGCGAGCGACTGCTGAATGGCGCGCTCGGTTTCGGTGTCGAGCGCGGACGTTGCTTCATCAAGGATCAGGATGGGCGGGTTTTTCAGGAAGATGCGCGCAATGGCCAAGCGCTGTTTCTGTCCGCCCGAAAGCTTCACGCCGCGCTCGCCGATCACCGTCTCAAAGCCATCCGGCAGGCTGGCAATGACGCCATCAAGCCGCGCGCGGCGCGCAGCGTCGACGATTTCCGCCTCGGTTGCATCCAGACGGCCATAGGCGATATTTTCCCGGATCGTCCCGGCGAACAGGAACACATCCTGACTGACGATGCCGATGTTGGAGCGCAGGGATTTCAGCGTCATGTCGCGAATGTCGATGCCATCGGCAAGTATCGCGCCCTTCGTCACATCATAGAAGCGCGGCAGCAGCGAGCAGATCGTCGTCTTGCCCGCACCGGACGGACCAACGAAGGCAATCGTTTCGCCCGCGCGAATGGAAATGTCGAGACCATCGACGATGGGGCGGTCCGCGCTATAGCCGAAACTCACATCGCGATATTCGATATCGCCGGTCAGGCGGGCAACTGTCTGCGCACCGGAGCGGTCCGCAATGTCCGGGCGCGTGTCGAGAAACTCCGTGTAACGCTGGAAACCGGCGATCCCCTTCGGATAGGTTTCGATGACCGAATTGATCTTTTCGATCGGACGGAAGAACACATTGACCAGCAGCAGGAAGCCGACAAACCCGCCGGCGGTCAGTTCGCCACGCACCACGAACCATGCGCCCGCCAGCATCACCACGACCTGCACGAAGCGCATCGACAGGTAGGAGAGCGACATGGACGCAGCCATGATCTTGTAGGCGGCGAGCTTGGTGGTCAGGTATTTGTCGTTGCTCTCGGCGAAAAGCCGTCGCTCGTGGTCTTCGTTCGTAAAGGCCTGAACGACGCGGATGCCGCCGACATTTTCCTCGATCCGCGCGTTGAAATCGCCGACGCGCCGGTAAAGCGCGTGCCATGTATTGGTCATGCGCCCGCCGTAACGGGTGGTGACATAGGCCGACAGCGGCACGATGACGGCGGTAATCAGCGCCAGCGGCGGATGCACCCACACCATGAGGATGAAGGCGCCGATCAGCGTCATCACCGCAATGAAGACGTCCTCGGGGCCGTGATGCGCCACCTCGCCTATTTCTTCCAGATCCTTGGTCAGCCGCGCCACCAGATGGCCGGTCTTCTGGTTGTCGAAGAAACCGAAGGAGAGCTTCTGCAAATGATCGAAGGCCTTGCGGCGCATCTCGGTCTCAATCTTGATGCCGAGCATATGCCCCCAATAGGTCACGATGACTTGCAGGAAGGCGTTGAGCACATAAATGGCAAGCAGGCCAACCGCAGCGAGGGCAATCACGCCGAGCTGACCGGTGGGCAGCAGCCTGTCGATGAAAAGCGTGACGGCGACCGGAAAGGCAAGCTCAAGCAGGCCGGATGCCACCGCGCTGGAAAAATCCAGCGCGAACAGCCCACGATGCGGACGGTAATATCCGGCAAAGCGTTTCAGCAATCCAGCCATGGCGCGGCTCCCTCGACAATAATCAAAGGGTGCCTAACTCATTCATCTCGCTATTAAAAGGGTAATTTGACGAGCTGGCTCAGGATTTGGATGCCTGCGCTGCCGCCCGGCCCATGATGCGGTCGTGGAACAGCATACCCAGAGCCATCATCGCGACAAAGAGCCAGACCTGCGGCAACCCCATGGATAGTGCGGACACAACGGGACCGGGGCAGAAGCCAGCGAGCCCCCAGCCCGCGCCGAAGATGGCGGAACCGGCAATCAGCCGCCTGTCGATATCCGTCCTTTCCGGGAGATGAAAAGACCGGTCGAGCACGGGCCGCGCCATGCGCCGCTGCAACATCACGCCGGGGATTGCCACCAGAAGAGCACCGCCCAGCACGAAGGCGAGGCTCGGGTCCCAATGGCCGCTTGCAATATTCAGGAAGCCCGTCACGCGGGAGGGATCGATCATGCCCGACAGCGACAGGCCGAAACCGAATATCGCACCGGCAAGCAAGGTCACGGAAAGGCGCGCAAATGCCGATTGTGTCACAGGAACGCTCCCGAAATGGTGGCAACCACAATGCCGGTTATGAGGAAAGTGAGAGTCGCCGCGATGGAGCGTCTGGAAAACCGCGCCATGCCGAGAATGCCGTGGCCTGACGTGCAGCCCGACCCCATGCGGGTGCCAATGCCGACCAGAAGCCCTGCCACGACAATGACGGGCCAAGACATGGCCAGCGTGACTGCGGGAAAAGAGCCATAGATTGCTGCATAAATGATCGGTCCCAGAACGAGGCCGACGACAAAGACCGCATTGGCCGGAACCTGCTGCCCGCCCAGAAGCCGCCCGACGATGCCGCTGATGCCAGCGATGCGCCCGTTCAGGACAAGAAGCAGGACTGCGGAAAGCCCAAGCAGCATTCCGCCTGCCAGCGATTGCAGATAGGTCGCTATCATGACCGGCCCTCCGGCGCACAGAAAATGCCATAGAGCGCCTCGATAAGCTGCGCGGCTCTCGCTTCCGTCAGCCGATAAAAAATCTGTTTCGCTTCGCGGCGGGTTTCGACCACGCCCGCCTCCCGCAACACGCCCAGTTGCTGCGACAGCGTCGGCTGATGGATGCCAAGCGCTTCCTCCAGCTCGCCGACCGAATATTCACCTTCTGCAAGGGTGCAGGCCAGCATCAGCCGCGCCGGGTGCGACAGCGTTTTCAGAAGTTCGGCGACCTCTGCCGCCCGCCCTTCCATTTCCGCGCGCGTCATCCTTTTTTCATCGGCGGGCGCGCGGCCCGAAATCGCTTCCATCTCGTCACCTCATAATCAATATACAATTAAATATAATATATAATGATTTTTGCAAGAGGAAGCCGGAACAATAATGCCGCCGCTCATTTCCGAACGGCGGCATCTTTGCTCAAACGCATTTCCGGACGCAAAACCGGTGCCCACTTTTGCTGGAAATGCTTTCTTTCCAACGCATTTCCGGACGCAAAACCGGTGCCCACTTTTGCTGGAAATGCTTTAATTTCCGAGAAGCGACTGGACTGCCGCCAGTTCCGTCTGGCGCAATTCGTGCCCGCCCGGATGCCAGACAAGTTCGACATCGGCTTTCTGGCGCTCGAAATAATGCGCCAGCGCTTCCGTCAGGTCCGGCGGACAGATGGGGTCCATCCGCCCGGCGGTCATGAGAATTTTCGCGCCCTCGAGCGCTGGATTGTCCTTCGGGCTGAACGGCACCAGCGGATGCAGAAGCGCTGCCTTATCAAAGACCTTGCCTTTCTCGATCAAAAGGTTCGCCATGATGTTGGCCCCGTTGGAATAGCCAAGCCCGATCACTTCCGACGGCCTGTGCTCGGCCACCAGCCCGGCGATGAAACCGGCCATCTTGTCGGTGGCGCGGGCAAGGTCTTCCATGTCGTAGACGCCCTCGCCCGTGCGGCGGAAGAAGCGTGCCGCGCCAAACTCCGACACGTCACCGCGCGGCGATACGATGGTCGCGTCCGGCAAAAGCTGTTCCGCCAGACCGAAAAACTGGTTCTCATCGCCGCCTGTGCCATGAAACACGATGAAAAGCGGCGCGCCTTCCGCACCGGCCTTCAGCCGGTGCTCATAGGTTTGAATGGTCATGTCCGTTTCCTCCCTGCGCCTCAGATCTTGTCGAGATGTTCTTCAAGATAGCTGCGCAGATGCTGGTGCTGTGCCGGGAGCTTCAATGCTTCGCCAAGATGCGCCGTGTCCTCGTCGCGGTCGAAACCGGGTTCGTTGGTCGCCACCTCGAACAATACGCCGCCCGGCGTGCGGAAATAGATCGCCCAGAAATAATCGCGGTCGATGACCGGCGTGACGTGATAACCCGTATCCATCAGCGCCTTGCGCACTTCCAGTTGCTTCTCGCGGTTTTCGACGGCAAATGCCACGTGATGCACCGAACCCGCACCCTGCTGGTTGCGGCCGACTGCCGGAAGGGTTTCAAGATCGATGACGCCAGCGCCATTGCCGTCCGGCATGATGAAGCGGGTGGTGCCGTCCTTCGCATCGAGCTTCTGATAGCCCATATAGTTCAGCAATTCGGCTGTGGCGCCCTCATCGCGAAGCCGCATCGAGACCGAATGAAAGCCGCGAATGGCGTTTTCAGGATCAATCCCGTCATGCGCCCACGGCGCGCGCGGATCATCCTTCACTTCGACCAGTGCGAAGCTGTCGCCATCCGGCCCGCGGAAGTGGATACGCTTTTCACCGAACGCCTCGTCCTCGGATTCAACCTTGACGGCAGACTGTTCAAAACGATCCTTCCAGAAACCGAGCGAGCCTTGCGGCACGGCAAAGACGGTCGTTCCCACCTCGCCCGTGCCGTCGCGACCGCGCGGTATGCCGGGGAACGGGAAATAGGTCATGACGGTGCCGGGCGTGCCGACTTCGTCGCCATAATAGAGGTGATAAACGCTGGGATCGTCGAAATTGACGGTCTTCTTGACGCGGCGCAGCCCGAGCACATCGGTAAAGAACCGGTTGTTGGAGCGCGCATCGGCGGCAAGCGAGGTGACGTGGTGGAGGCCCTTGATCTGATTAAGCATGGCGATCTCTCCTGTTGTGTTGCCGCCAATATAGCCATTGCTACAGGACTTAAAATATTGACGATGCTGCACAGATTGTATCCATTTCAGATACAGTTGAAGGCAAGAGGATTTCTGTCTGGACGTAGCGCCCCTTAAACGTTTAGCTACCGCTTATCTGACACGGAAAGGTTTCCCATGGCATCCGGCTTGTTCGCACTTCTCGATGATGTCGCGGCCATTGCGAAAATGGCGGCAGCTTCGCTCGACGATGTCGCGGGACAGACGGCAAAAGCCAGCGCCAAGGCGGCGGGCATCGTCATCGACGATACGGCCGTTACGCCGAAATATGTCGTGGGGCTGAAGCCGGAACGCGAATTGCCGGTCATCTGGAAAATCACCAAGGGATCGCTGCGCAACAAGCTTGTTTTCCTGCTGCCGCTGGCGCTCGTTCTGGGCTATTTCGCCCCGTCCTTCATCATGCCGCTCCTGATGATCGGCGGCGCCTATCTCTCGTTCGAAGGAACGGAAAAGCTGGTGGAGTTCTTCATTCCGCACAGGGAGGAGGAGCACGAGGAAACCAAAGGCGCCACAGCCGTCGAGATCGAGGAAACCACCGTCAACGGGGCGATCCGCACGGACTTCATCCTGTCGGCGGAAATCATGGCGCTGACGCTGGCCGGGCTGGCCCCGTCAAACATCTACACGCAGGCGGCTATCCTCGCCGCCGTTGCCATACTGATTACCTTTGCCGTTTATGGCGTTGTCGGCATCATCGTGAAGCTCGACGACATGGGCGTCTCGCTGGTGCGCAACAGCCATGGCGCTTTCGGCAGGCAGCTCGGCAAGGGACTGGTCGCGGGCATGCCCGTAATCCTGAAAGTCCTGAGCACTGTCGGCACCGTCGCCATGCTGTGGGTGGGCGGCAGCATCATCGTTCACGGACTGGATTCCATCGGCATCCACAGCGTGGAAGCCTTCATCCATTCCATCGTTTCGCATCTGCCGACTGAAGGCACCCGTTTTTCAGCGGCCTTCGAATGGATCGCAACCTCTTTCCTGCAAGCAGTGCTCGCCATTCTGATCGGCATTGTCCTCGTGATCGCGGTCAAGAGCTACCAGTCCCTGAAGGCCAGGGCCTGAAACCAAAAAGCCCGGGAAAACCGGGCTTTTCAGGGAATTATTCCGTAAAGGTCAGATATTGGGCTCGATCTTGCCCTTCCCCTTGGCTCCGCCCTTGTCCTTGGCGGTGAGCCTGTCGATATAGGCGAGGAACAGCGCCGAGAACACGAATGCCAGATGGATGATGGTGAACCACATCAACTGGGCTGACGTATAGCTGGTAGCGTTGAGGAATATCTGCAGCAGGTGGATCGACGAGATCGCAACGATGGTCGAGGCGACCTTGATCTTGAGCGAACCGGCATCGATGGTGCCAAGCCAGTGCACCTCGTCGCCTGCCTGATCGAAGCGGCTGACGAAATTCTCATAGCCCGAAATGATGACCATCACGACGAGGCTCGCAATCAGCGCGGCGTCGATAAGCCCGAGGACTTTCAGGATCGTGTCCGTATCGTTGAGCGCGGTGACTTTCGTGGCAAAATCGAACAGCTTGCCCACGAAGGATACGGCATAGATCGCCAGCGCGATGGCAAGGCCGAGATAGAAGACCACCAGCAGCCAGCGCGACGCCAGAATGATGTTTTCGATCAGGAGTTCAATTCGTTTCATCGATCCGTTTCCAGATAATCATGCGGATACCCTCTTAAAAAACATCGCGCTTTTGACAAGCGCGCGAGATTGGGAATGATGTGCAAAAGTAGGATCGCGATGGCCTTCCTGCAATATCAGCCTGCCTGTGTCGCCTGGAGCAATTCCAGCGCAAGCCTCCGCGCCGCGGCGGAAATGTCCGGATTGAAGATCAGCCAGTAGCCCTTGTCGCTCGTCTGCGACACGTCGCAGGCATGAACAAGCTGTCCGCGCTGCACCGCGCCGTCGATCAGCCCCGCCCAGCCGAGCGCCACGCCCTGATCCGCAATCGCTGCCTCGATCACCAGATTATAGGTATTGAAGACCAGCCCGTAATTGCCGTCCTCAATGTCCTCGCCGATAGCATCGAGCCATGACGGCCATGTGAACCAGCGGTCGCCCTGCAACGTATCGAGATGCAGGAGCGAGGCCGCGCCAAGCCGCTTTCCGCCCGGAAAGGGACCATGAGCGGCGAGATAGGCCGGAGAACAGACCGGCACGACCTTTTCGCCGATGAAGGCTGTGGCATCCTTCGGGAAATCCTCGCGTCCGCCGAACAGGATCGAAATGTCCGCGTCACGCCGGTCGAGCGGCTGGAGCATCGATGACGCGGTGATGCGCACGTCCACTTCCGGATGTTTCGGGCGGAACTGCGCGACACGCGGCATCAGCCAGAAGGTAGCAAAGCCGTAGTCGGTCGCGATGCGCAGTCCCGGCGCACGCTGGCGGCGCTTGATCTGCTGCACCGCCTCATCGATTCCATCCAGACCGGTGCGCACTGCATCGTAAAGAATGCGGCCCTCCGGCAAAATTTCGACGCCGCGGGCGCGCCGGGCGAACAGCGCGACGCCCAGACGCTCTTCAATGCGTTTTATCTGATAGCTCACCGCCGGTTGCGTCATGCCGAGTTCACGTGCTGCGAGGGTCAGATTTTCCAATCGTCCCACCGCTTCGAAAACGCCAAGGCTGCCAAGGTCCCAGGATGGAGAAACCATAAAACCGTTCTATAGCTCCGATAAAAAATGAATGGGTTTCTCCTTAGCCTAAATGATGTTTTCCTTAAAGCAGGAATGCGAGACATAACCGATTTTAATTAATCAGAGGGGTCATCACATGCGCTACTTCAAGCTTGCAGCACTGGCGTTCACGGCGCTGGCGGGCCTTTCGGGAACGGCTTCCGCTGCCGATCCCGCGGCCTGCGAAACCATCCGCCTGTCCGATCCGGGCTGGACGGACATTACCTCCACCAACTCCATCGCCAGCGTCTTGCTGGAAGGCCTCGGCTACAAGCCGGACGTGAAGACCATGTCGGTGCCGATCGGCTATGAGGCGATCAAGACGGGCAATCTCGATGTCTTCCTTGGCAACTGGATGCCCGCGCAGCAGAAATTCCGCGACGATCTCGACAAGGCCAAGGCTGCCGAAGTCCTCGTGAAAAACCTTGAAGGGGCGAAGTTCACGCTGGCCGTGCCGGATTATGTGGCGAGCGAAGGCGTGAAGGATTTCACCGATCTTGCCGCCCATGCCGACAAGTTCGGCAAGGAAATCTACGGCATCGAGCCGGGCGCGCCCGCCAACCAGAATATCCAGAAGATCATCGAGGACCAGAAATTCAAGCTCGACGGCTGGAAGCTGGTGGAATCGAGCGAGCAGGCCATGCTCGCGCAGGTGGACCGCAAGAACAAGGACAAGGATTGGGTCGTGTTCCTCGCCTGGGCGCCGCATCCGATGAACACAAAGCTGAACATCGAATATCTGGCAGGCGGCGATGATTATTTCGGCCCGAATTTCGGCGGCGCGGAAGTCTACACGCTTGGCCGCACCGGATGGGCGGCGCAGTGCCCGAACGCCGCGACCTTCTTCAAGAACCTTGTCTTCACCGTCGACATCGAGAACGAGCTGATGGGCAAGATTCTCGACGGCGGCGCGGAGGGCCCCGCAGCGGCGAAGGAATGGCTGAAGGCCCATCCCGACCAGATCGACAAGTGGCTTGCGGGCGTCACCACCTTCAAGGGCGAACCGGGCGCGCAAGCCGTCAAGGCAAGCCTCGGCCTCTGATCCTGACAAGCAAGACGAGCAAGGCGGGCGTTTCGGCGCCCGCCCTTTCGCGTTTCCACCCCTGCCAACGGTTCCGCAACATGAAAAAGCCGAATATCCTCATCCTCATGGTCGACCAGCTGAACGGCACGTTCTTCCCAGACGGCCCGGCCGAATTTCTCCACGTTCCACATTTGAGAAAGCTGACCGGACGCTCCACCCGTTTTGCCAATTGCTACACGGCGAGCCCGCTTTGCGCTCCCGCGCGCGCATCGTTCATGTCGGGCCAGTTGCCGTTCCGGACCGGCGTCTACGACAATGCGGCGGAGTTTTCGTCGGAAATCCCCACCTATGCGCATCACCTGCGCAATGCTGGCTACCAGACGGCGCTTTCCGGCAAGATGCATTTCGTCGGGCCAGACCAGCTTCACGGCTTTGAACAGCGGCTCACCACCGACATCTACCCGGCGGATTTCGGCTGGACGCCGGATTATCGCAAGCCCGGCGAGCGCATCGACTGGTGGTATCACAATTTGGGGTCCATCACCGGAGCAGGTTCCGCCGAAATCACCAACCAGCTCGAATATGACGATGAGGTGGCCTATCAGGCCGAAGCGAAGCTCTATGATCTGGCGCGCGGTCACGACCAGCGGCCATGGTGCCTGACGGTCAGCTTCACCCATCCGCATGATCCCTATGTGGCGCGCAAGCGCTTCTTCGATCTCTATGCGGACATTCCCGAACTCGACCCGAAAATCGGGCCGTTGCCAGAAGGCGGGATCGACCCGCATACCGAGCGCCTGCTGCGGGCCTGCAAGGCGGAGGACTACGATCTCACCCGCGAACAGGTTCGCGCAGCGCGGCAGGCCTATTTCGCCAATATTTCCTATGTGGACGAGAAGATCGGCGCGCTGCTTGACGTGATCGAACGCTGCGGCATGGCGGATGACACGATTGTCGTCTTCACCTCCGACCATGGCGACATGCTCGGCGAGCGCGGCCTCTGGTTCAAGATGAGCTTCTACGAGGGTTCCGCCCGCGTCCCGTTGATGATTGCCGCGCCGCAATTGAAGGCTGGCCGCGTCGATGCCCCCGTTTCGACGCTCGACGTTCTGCCGACGCTGGCAGACCTTGCTGGCATCCATCTCAAGGGCATCATGCCATGGACCGACGGGGTTTCGCTGACGGGCGTTGCTTCGGGTTCCGCCGAACGCGGCGCGGTGCCGGTCGAATATGCCGCCGAAGGCACGGTCGCGCCGATGGTTTCGCTGCGCGATGGCGACTGGAAGCTCAACATCTGCCGCGCAGACCCGCCGCAACTGTTCAACCTTGCCGACGATCCTGACGAGTTGCGCAATCTGGCGGAAGACCCGGCATTCAATGCGGTTCTGGATGCGCTGCTGGACAAGGCTGAAAAGCGCTGGAATCTGGACCGCTACGATGCCGATGTCCGCGCCAGCCAGGCGCGCCGCCACGTCGTCTATCCGGCGCTGCGTAACGGCGCCTATTATCCATGGGATTACCAGCCGCTGCAAAAGGCGTCCGAGCGCTATATGCGCAACCATATGGACCTGAACGTGCTGGAAGAAAACCAGCGCTTTCCGCGCTGAGTGAGAAAGCGGGGCCGCCCGGCCCCGCTTGCTCAAACCCTTACTGTTCCGAGAACTCCAGAACCGTGCCGCTGGCATTTTCCGGCAGCACGGCGATGCCTGCCGGTGTCTTGGCGTAGGAAACGCCGTTGGCATCAAGCAGGCCGCGCACCTTGTCGAGCGATGCAACACGGATGCGCAGGGCGGCGAAAGCCTTGCCCGGCGTCTGGCCAAAATTCACTCCGGGATAGAGTGTGGCGGCTTTTTCCTGGCTCACGACCCATATGTCAGCCGAACGCGGGCCGGTCGAAACCTTCCAGCCGCCATCCTGTGCCTCGGCCTTTCCATCGGCGAACAGGCGGGCAAACCCCTTGGCGGCTGTTTCCGGACTGGATGAAATGGCAATGATCGCGGAAAGTCCATTCGCGCCATTTGCATGTTCGATCAGTTCCGGCAGCCAGACTGTCTCGCGGGTCTTGTGCTGGCACATGAACACCATGCCTTGCGGCACTTCGCGATCCGCGAAGGAAACGGTTTCAAAGGCCGCGACACCCTCGCCGCCATTCGGCAGTTCCACGGGGCGCTGAAACGCGCCGACCTCTCCTGTCTCGATGCCGAGCGCGCCCAGTTCCGCCTTGGCGTCTCGCGCATTGTCGATCCGGCAGGCAATGGCGTGCAGCCCCTCGCCCTGCGCCGCCAGCTTCTCGCGCTGGTGCAGATTGCCCGGCGTCTCGGCAACAATGCCCAGCAGCTCGAAATAATCCTCCGGAAACATGATCGTGTAATTGCCGGTGCCTTTTTCCTTGCTGTGCAGCCCGCGCGGGCTCAGCGTGAACCCGAAACGGCGATATTGCGCGGCACTTTTTTCCAGGTCCCCGACCAGCAGAAAAATATGATCGACGCCCTTGACCGGATGAGACATGCAAGACTTCCTTTTCAATTTCATCGCCGCCGCCCGTTTACCCGTCATTTTCCGGGAAACCGGCCCGTCGCCGACCTTCATCGGAAAAATACACATTTATCGGCGCGAAACCGCTGATATATTTTTCTAATTTTATGTCTCATATTAGTTTATCTTGACAATATCGCTGCGCATTCTAGCATACCAGTGCTTGTATAGAATAAAGACCTTCTGAAGCCGCTTTTCGAGCAATTTCAGGGGCTTGAACAATATTGGGACGTGCGGGAAAAGAGGCTTGAAAGCCCTCCCTCAACGTCCTTCAGGGGAACAGAGAATGCATATCAGAAAAGCTGGCCTTGGCCTGTTTGTTGCGGCGTTTTCGCTTGCGGCGGCGTCTTCCCACGCCGAAGAAGTGAAGCGCGGCGGCACTGTCATTGTCCATATGAACACCGAGCAGGGTGTGCTCAACCCTGCGCTGCGCGCCTCCACCGGCGTCTACCAGATCACCGGCCGCATCATGGAGCCGCTGATTGACCGCACCTATGAGGGCTACGTGCCGGTTCTGGCGACAAGCTGGTCATCTTCGGAAGACGGCAAGGCCATCACCTTCAAGTTGCGCGAGAATGTGCGCTGGCATGACGGCCAGCCCTTCACCTGCGATGACGTTTCGTACAGCGCGATGAACCTCTGGAAGAAGCTGCTCAACTATTCGACCACGCTTCAGGCCAATCTGGAAGCCGTCGACTGCACCGATCCGCACACCGCCGTGTTCCGCTATTCCAAGCCGATGCCGCTGGAACTGCTCGTCGCCGCCATGCCCGACCTCGGCCATCCGGTGCCGAAGCATCTTTATGAAGGCACCGACATCCTCAAGAACAAGTATAACGCAGCGCCGGTTGGCACCGGGCCGTTCAAGTTCGTCGAATATGAGCGCGGCCAGCACATCATCGCCGAACGTAACGACGATTACTGGCGCGGCAAGGAATATCCTTATCTCGACCGCATCATCTGGCGCTTCATGCCGGACAAGGCCGCTGCCGCCGCAGCGCTTGAAGCCGGCGAAATGATGGAAACCGCCTTCAACGGCATTTCCATGTCGGACACTGAACGCCTTCAGAAGGATGGCCGCTTCGATACCGGCACCAAGGGTTTTGAAAACAACGTCGCTCACTCGACAATCGAGTTCAACCTGCGCAACCCGATCCTTGCCAATCTGAAGGTGCGTCAGGCGATCTACCACGCGCTCGACATCGACTTCGCGATCAAGACGATCATGCGCGGCTACGCCAAGCCGGGTCGCGGCCCGATCCCGAGCGCCGGCGGCGCCAACTATACGGATCAGGTTCAGACTTACCCGTATGATATTGAAAAGGCAAAGAAGCTGCTCGATGAAGCCGGCTATCCGGTCAAGGAAAACGGCATCCGCTTCAAGCTGCGCCATCGTCCGGCCCCGTGGGGTGAATATACGCAGCTCTGGGCTGAATATTATGCGCAGGCGATGAAGGAAGTCGGCATCGACGTCGAAATCCTGACCAACGACGCGCCGGGTTTCCTCAACGGCGTCTATCGCGACCACGACTTCGACACGGCAAGCGGCTGGCACCAGTTCCGCTCCGATCCGGCTGTCTCCACGACCGTCTGGCTGCGCTCCGGCGCTCCTGTCGGCACGGCATGGTCGAACCAGTTTGGCTACAAGTCTGACGAGATGGACAAGCTCATTGATCAGGCCGCTTCCGAGCTCGATCCGGCCAAGCGCGCCGATCTCTATCACCAGATCCAGCAGCTTGAGATGAAGGACCTGCCGGTCATCTTCGCCATCGAGCATCCATTCGTCGGCGTGACCAACAAGGTGTTGAAGAACCATCACAATACGCCGCGATGGGATTCTTCGAGCTGGTACGACCTCTGGATCGACCAATAAGCCAGACACAGCCGCTGCCGGTCATCCGGCGGCGGCTCACTTCTTGCGTGAATGCTGAAATGAATATCTTGCTGGATAATCCGCAATGCCCCTGCCCCCGATCCTGACTTTTGCGCTGCGGCGCATCCTGCAGGCGATACCCGTCATTCTCCTGATCATGATCGGGTCGTTCCTGCTGATCAAGCTTGCCCCCGGCGATACGGTGGACGCGCTTGTCGGCGACATGGGCGGCGCAGACCCGCAATTCGTCGCCAATCTGCGCACCGAATATGGCCTCGACCAGCCGGTCTGGGTGCAGTTGTGGATTTACATGACGAAGCTGGCGCAGTTCGATTTCGGCTGGTCCTATGTCTACGAGCAGCCGGTGCTGGACGTGCTGATGGCGCGCCTCGTGCCGACGCTGCTGCTGATGGTTTCCTCGCTTTCGGTGGCGTTCATTTTCGGCATCGCGCTCGGCGCTTTCGCGGCGCGGCGCGCCTATTCGCTGACCGACAATGCGATTTCCACGCTTGGCCTTGTCTTCTACGCCATGCCGAGCTTCTTCCTCAGCCTCATTTTGATGTTCATCTTTTCGGTCAAGCTCGGCTGGCTGCCGGTCGGCGGCTACAAGACGCTTGGCGGGTTTTATACCGGCTGGAAAAATGTCTGGGATATTGCCGTCCATCTCGTCATGCCGACGACGGCGCTTTCGCTCATCTATCTCGCCTTCTATATGCGCCTGATGCGCACCAGCGTGCTGGAAGTGGCAGACCTCGATTATGTACGCACCGCGCGCGCCAAGGGCGCCAGCGGCGCAAGGCTGATGTTCCACCACATCATGCGCAACGCCTTCCTGCCGGTCGTCACGCTGCTCGGCCTGCAATTTTCCACCGTGCTTGGCGGCTCGGTCGTGATCGAGACGATCTTCTCGCTGCCCGGCCTCGGCCAGCTTGCCTACACTTCCGTGATCAAGCGCGATCTCAACACGCTGATGGGGATCATCTTCCTGTGCTCGGTACTGGTGGTGATCGTGAATTTCATCACCGATCTCATCTATGCGCGGCTTGATTCCAGGATCGAACTGTCATGACTTCCCAGGACCTCTCCCTCACCCGCCCGCAGGTCTCGCGCACGAAAATTCTGTGGCAGCGCTTCAGCCGCAACCGCGCCGCAGTGCTGGGCCTCATCCTTTTCATTGCCGTGGTGCTGATCGCGCTTTTGGCCGATGTCATCACCCCCGGCGACCCGCTGCGCCGCGCTGGCGATCCGCTCGTCTGGCCGTTCCTCAATGCGGCAACGCCGCTCGGCACCGACCAGCTTGGTCGCGATATCATGGCGGGCATCTTCCATGGCGCGCGCATCTCGCTTCTGATCGGGGTCGTCGCCACGCTGATCTCGATCGTCATCGGCATCATTATCGGCGCGCTTGCCGGATATTACGGCGGCTGGGTGGATGATGTGCTTATGCGCATCACCGAAGCCTTCCAGACCGTGCCAAGCTTCGTGCTGCTTCTGACATTGGTGGCGATCTTTGGCTCTTCCATCGAAAACATCATCATCTGCATCGGCATTGTTTCATGGACTGCGCCTGCCCGCATGGTGCGTGCCGAGTTTCTGGCTCTGCGCAAGCGCGAATTCATCGACGCCGCGCGCAATCTGGGCGTCGGCAATGTCTCGATCATCTTCCGCGAGATCCTGCCGAATGCCCTGCCGCCGGTGATCGTCTTCGCATCCGTGGTGATGGCAACCTCTATCCTGATGGAAAGCGCGCTCGCCTTCCTCGGCCTTGGCGACCCGAACTATGCGAGCTGGGGCAACATGATCGGCCAGGGCCGCGCCGTGCTGCGCACCGACTGGTTCTGCTCGGTCATTCCCGGCATCGCCATTCTGCTCACCGTCCTGTCCTTCAGCCTGCTCGGCGAGGGCCTGAACGACGCGCTTAATCCGAGGCAGAAGAAATAATGACCGCCGCACCCGTTCTTGAAATTAAAAACCTGCAAATCGCGCTGCCGAAAGGCGCCGACCGGCCTTATGCCTTGCAAGACCTTTCACTCACCATCAATCCCGGCGAGATCGTCTGCCTCGTCGGTGAAAGCGGCTCCGGCAAGTCGCTTTCGGCAGGCGCTATCATGCGCCTTCTGCCGGAACCGCAAGTGCGCGTGACCAATGGCGTAATCCGCCTTGAAGGCACCGATCTTTATTCGCTCAGCGAAGCCGATATGAAGAAGCTGCGCGGCGACCGCATCGGCATGATCTTTCAGGAGCCGATGACTGCGCTCAACCCGCAAAAGACGGTTGGCTGGCAGATCGATGAAGTGCTGCGCCTGCACACGAAGCTTGGCCGCAAGGAGCGCCGCGCCGCTGTGCTCGACATGCTGGCAGAGGTGAAAATCCCCGACCCGGAATCCGCCTATAACGCCTATCCGCACCAGATTTCCGGCGGGCAGCGCCAGCGTGTCATGATCGCCATGGCGCTGATCCTGAAACCGCGCCTCATCATCGCCGACGAACCGACCACCGCGCTCGACGTGACCACGCAGGCGCAAATCCTCAAGCTGATCCGCGACCTGCAACGCGAACACAATACCGGCATCCTGTTCATCACGCATGATTTTGGCGTGGTGGCGGAAATCGCCGACCGTGTGGCCGTGTTGCGGCTTGGCGAACTGGTCGAAGAGGGTCCGGCAGACACGGTGTTGAACCATCCGCAGCACCCTTACACAAGGGCGCTGATCGCCTCGGTTCCAGCCCTCACGCCGCCCGAACCGAAACCAGCGGGTGACGCGCAGCCGATCATCCTCAAGGCGAGCGCATTGCGCAAAACCTTCAAGGCGCGTGGCGGCTTGCTTACCGGCAAACGCAGCGCCGTGCCCGCCGTGAAGGACCTTTCCTTCGAGCTGCGTCAGGGCGAAACGCTGGGCGTCGTTGGCGAAAGCGGCTCGGGCAAGACGACCGTTTCGCGCATCGTGACGCGACTGCTGGAAGCCGATAGCGGCACAGTCGATGTGAATGGCCGCGATTTTCTGAGCGCCAGCCCGCGCCAAGTGCGCGCCATGCGCAAGGATATCCAGATGGTCTTTCAAGACCCTATGGCCTCGCTCAATCCGCGCCGTCGCGTCGTGGACCTGATCGCACAGGGGCCAATCGTCCATGGCGTGCCGAAGGATGAGGCCCACGCGAAGGCACGTGAATTGCTGGAACTGGTCGAGCTTTCGCCTGCCGCCGCCGACCGTTTCCCGCATGAGTTCTCGGGCGGGCAGCGCCAGCGTATCGGCATCGCCCGCGCACTGGCGCTTGAGCCGCGCATCATCGTGGCCGACGAACCGGTCTCCGCGCTCGACGTTTCGGTGCAGGCGCAAGTGCTGCGGCTTCTGGCCGATTTGCGCGAAAGGCTGAACCTGTCGCTGCTTTTCGTAACGCACGATCTGCGCGTCGCAGCCCAGCTTTGCGACCGCGTCATCGTCATGTCGAAGGGCGAGATCGCGGAAACGGGGCCAACGGCGCAAGTCTTCGCCAACCCGCAACATGAATATACACAGCGCCTGCTCGCCTCCATCCCCGGCAAGAGCTGGACGCCCCCCCGTTTTGAAAATGCGTGAAGCCATGCAGAAGATAGAATTTCCACCCTCCATCTGGGCCGCAACCGCACCCGAACGCATACCCGCCCCCGCGCTCACGAAAGACGCGGAAGCCGATATTGTCATTGTCGGCGGCGGCTTTACCGGGCTTTCGGCGGCACTCCATCTGGCAAAGCGCGGCAAGCGCGTCATCCTGCTGGAAGGCAAAGCGGTCGGTTGGGGCGCATCTGGGCGCAATAATGGCCAGGTGATCCCGACCATGACCGCCGCCGAACCGGACGCCATTGCCAAACGTTATGGTGCTTCGGGCGAGCGTTTTGCCCGATTGATCGGCAACAGCGCCGACATATTGTTTTCCATCGTGCGCGATGAAAACATCGAGGCCGAGGCTGAGCAGAACGGCTGGTTCCAGCCTGCCCATTCGCCGGGTCGGGTGAAGCTGTCGCAAAGTCGCGTGGAAGCGTGGAAGCGCTTCGGCTTCCCGGCGGAGTTTCTCGACCGCACGGCAACATCGCAGCTATTGGGCAGCGATTTCTGGTATGGCGGCATGTTCAACCCGACCGGCGGTCATATCAATCCGCTGGCTTTCGCGCGCGGGCTTGCCGCCGCTGCCGAACGCCACGGCGCGATCATCCACGAGCAAAGCCCGGTCATCTCCTATGCTCAAGCGGGCGACCATTGGGAAGTCAAGACCGCCAGCGCCACAGTGCGCGCCAAGGGCTTTCTGCTTGCCACCAACGCCTATACAGGCGAACTGCGCGAAGGGCTTGCCCCGCGCCTCGCCCGCACCATTGTGCCGGTGCTCTCATGGCAGATGGCAACCGCCCCCGTCAGCGACAATCTGCGCGCAACGATCTTGCCCGGCAGGCAAGCGGTTTCCGACACACGCGGCGACCTGCGCTTCTTCCGCTACGATGCCCGCAACCGGCTGATTACCGGCGGCGTGGTGATGGGCGATTTCAACGTGGCCGAGCGCGTCAGGCGCAAGACAGCGCGCAACATGGCGGAAGCCTTTCCAGCGCTGGGCGAACCGGAAATCACCCATGTGTGGAGCGGTTATATCGGCATGACATGGGATCGTTTCCCGCGTGTCCATCAACTCAGCGCCAATGGCTGGGCTTGGATCGGCTGCAACGGTCGCGGCGTTGCGCTTGGCACATCGCTTGGCCGGGAATTTGCCCGCGCGCTCGACGGCGAGCCGGTGCAGGAACTTGCCCTTCCCGTCTCGGAACCGGCACCGCTGCCTTTCCACAAGGTCGCCCGAAAAATCGCACCGTTCTATCTCGCATGGCTTCGGCGCAAGGATCTTACCGAGCCAAATCTCTAACGCATCTCATTGAATGTTCATGTGAAAGGTCAGGTCCATGAATCAAATGTCAATTCTCGAACGCCGCCGCATCGAGGCGCTGGTTCTCAAGAATGTCTACGAAGTTATTCGCGAGCGCTCCGGCGAGGAGGAAGCGCAAGCCGCAATCGGCGAAGCCGTCAGCCGCTCGGCCATCGAACAGGGCAAGAGCTTTGCCGACGAGCTTGGCCGCACCCCGACCATACAGGATTTTGCCGATATCCAGCCGCTGTGGACCAAGGAAAACGCGCTGGAAATCGACGTGATTTCGCAGGGCGAGGATCATTTCGATTTCAACGTGACGCGCTGCCGCTATTCGGAAATGTACCGCGAGATGGGCCTTGGCCATATCGGCCACTTGCTGTCGTGCAATCGAGACGGCGACTTCTGCATCGGCTACAACCCCGACATGAAGCTGGAGCGCACGCAGACCATCATGAAGGGCGCAAGCCACTGCGATTTCCGCTACCGCCTCGAAACGAACGACAAGAAAGACGAGGAAGCCTGACATGCCGGTTGAAAACTGGACTTCAAACCAGATTGAAGAACTGGTCGCATTCCGCCGCGACCTGCACCAGAACCCGGAACTGCTCTATGATGTCAGCCGCACCGCCGAAAAGGTGGCCGAGGCGTTGCGTGCTGCTGGCGTCGATGAAGTGGTGACCGGCATCGGGCGCACCGGCGTCGTCGGCGTCATTCGCGGCCAGTCCAACCGTTCGGGCCGGGCCATCGGCCTGCGCGCCGATATGGACGCCCTGCCGATCCTCGAGGAAACCGGCGCGGAATGGTCATCGAAAGTGCCGGGCAAGATGCATGCCTGCGGACATGACGGCCATACGACCATGCTTCTGGGCGCTGCCCGCGAACTGGCGCAAAGCCGCGCTTTCGACGGCACGGTTATCGTGATCTTCCAGCCTGCCGAAGAAGGCGGCGCAGGCGCCAAGGCGATGATTGACGACGGTTTGTTCAAGCGCTGGCCGGTCAACGAAGTCTACGGCATGCACAACCGCCCGAACCTTGCCGTCGGGCATTTCACCATCAATTCCGGTCCGATCATGGGATCGGTCGATGTGCTGGACATCACCATTGAAGGCGTTGGCGGACATGCGGCCTCGCCGCACCATACCATCGACCCCATTCCGGTAACGGCGGCGCTCATTCAGGCGATCCAGACACTGACGGCACGCACTATCGATCCGCTGGATTCCGCCGTGATTTCGATCACCACCATTCAGGGCGGCGATGCGTTCAACGTTATTCCGCAGAAAATCCGCTTGACCGGCACGGTGCGCACGCTGCGCGAGGAAGTGCGCGACCATATCGAGGAGAAGCTCACCCGCGCCGTGCAGGGCATTGCCGATGCTTTCGGAGCCAAGGCGACGCTCGACTACCAGCGCAATTATCCGGTGACCGTCAATCATGAGCGGGAAACCGAGCTTGCGGCGATTGCCGCCGAAGCCGTTGCAGGCGCGGAGCGCGTCACGCGGGACATGCCCGCAACGCTTGGCGGCGAGGATTTTGCTTTCATGCTCAATGAGGTTCCGGGCGCGATGATCAACATCGGCAACGGCCCGAGCGCCAATCTGCACCATCCGAAATATGACTTTAACGATGATGTGATCGCCTGGGGCTGCTCCTACTGGACAACCCTCGTGCGGCATCGCCTGCCAATCAGCAACTGAGCGAACCCCGCCTCTACCGGCGAAATTTGGGTTATGAATGGGCGGTCCGCTGGACCGCCCTCAGACTGCTGACAAACCCCTGGCCTTGTTGAGGGGTTTGTGATTCATTGGGTCATGCTGAAGAAACCCGCTCCGTCGCAGACAGCTCTCGAGATGGTAACGCTCGACAGTCTGGTTCCGAA